>VFQU01000040.1_pt1 | contig 220268 bp, 176 predicted proteins | sample 3512311 | NCBI WGS metagenome assembly VFQU01 (sample SAMN10412377, study PRJNA504923) | tailings metagenome | isolation source: Relicate 3 Philex TSF3 active mining site | place: Philippines: Tuba, Benguet | collected 2017-08-29 | reverse complement strand
TTTCTTGGTTTATGGGGACCGTCCCCCGCTGTCCAACTTTCGGGGTCCACTTCAGCTGGATTCATCCCGTCGTCCGATGCAAAGCATCGTCGAGCTATTCACGTTTCGGAATCGCATGGCCCATCCGCGCGCTAGTCATGTGGTCGAAGAGCACCTGAGCACGCCGGAAGAGTATCAGAAGTATCTTTACTCCGAGCCGAGACCAGAGTGGATGGCGTTCGCCACCGAGAGCAATGCACTGCGATGCCACGCAGACGTCGGCGCGATCATCGAGGCGATCAATGCGAAGCTCCCGACGCCAGACATCGCACCGTTAGCAGGTATGATGTGGAGTGGATCCGCTTCCAGCGCATGAGCCAAACACCTAACAAGGCGCCAGAGCCAACGCCACTACTTGTCACGGTCCATGCTTTCGCATGGCCCGCGCCAAGTAGCGGCGTGGCTCATCTTTGACGTTGGGCAAAACTATGAGACACAGAATGCTTCTTTTGTTCATACTTGCTGGCCTGAGCAGCTCAGTTTTGGGTTCCGAATACACGCTGAAGGGCGCGACTGAAAAGGCCGCGGCGCTGATCGGAGAAGAAAAGTGGGGGGAGTTTCTCTTTTTTAATTTACCTGAGCCCAAGGCAAAGCCGGCGGACATGTTGCGTGCGATGAGGCATTCCCGCGACCATAAGGTGGTTCTTGCGATCGGATCACCGAAGCTACGATGGATTCACGACCTCCTAGCCAAGGCGCTGGCCAGCTCGCCATCCGAGAGCTTCGATGGCCTCAAGATGATTATCGTCGCCGAAAGAGAAGACCCAAAGAATACGGGCAAGATTCTCGAGAAATACGGTATCAGGTTTGTTTCTGGTAAGTATGAAGAAGAGCCCAACCAGTCGGCACAGCCAACTCGGGGCAAAGCCCCTCGTGGCTGACCTCAAACGTTGGCGTGAAGTTAAGAATCGCAGGACAGATTCTCGTGTTGGTCGCGCTGATTGCGACGGCCACAGCCTCTTTGTGGGAGGATTCAGCCTCCCGCCCTGTGCGGCTCATTTTCTGGGGCTTGGTCATGCTGGTTTGGGTCGCCGCCGTGAGCATCAGTGTCGCGCTGAAGAGAAGAGCCGGGCAGAGCTGGAACGAAGCTCTCTCAGATGGCTCGAAGCTCATGACCGGGAGCGTGTGGCTCGACGGCATTCTTTTCGCCGGGATTCTTTTGGTGCTATGTGTCGCAATATTCGCCTTGGTCATGTGGACATGAAGGAGGCCGATCCAACAGCCACAGCACAACGCCCATGCTCTCACCTGAATCGCCCATGTTATCTCCGCTCAACATGGCCCCGTATTTCAAAAAGGCGGCACCCACGCCCGCCGGGCGTGGGTGATCTGAAACGCAAGGCAATGAAGCGACAGAAACCCATCGTCGGTTCGCTCTTCACGGTTCCACTCCCGGATGGAACGTTTGCAGTGGGTCAGATAGTCGGCCGAGAGCCGGACATGATGAACTCGTGGACGTGTGCATTTACTCGGCGTCGATTGTCGTCCGAACAGGCGACCTCGCTGACTCCCATCGAAGAAAGCGAACTGATTGCCGTTCATTTTGTGACCGGCGATCTGATCAAGCGTGGGGCTTGGGAGATTCGTGGTGTCGCACCTGTTACGCTCTCCAGGCGTTTCTTTCCCTTCGAACATCTCCGCCAAACAAGATGGGTCGGTGCGAAGATGATAGGTTCAGGCATCATTCAGAAGTTTCTTGCTGCATTTCACGGGCTTCGCTTCTGGGACGAGATGAAGGACCCAGATTACTATCGTGGCCTCCTCCTCCCTGGCCCTCCGCTTCCGAATGACCTCAAAAGAAAAAGCGCCTAACCAATCGCCATAGACAACTCGGGCCGGTCAAACAGGGTCTAGGTTTTAATGTCTTCGCGCTTCTCGGATTGAGGAAATGCTGAACAGCGGGAGGCGATTGGGTCACTTGGCGCTGTGAGGGCCAAGGTCGCATCACCAATCGCTCTTGGAGTCTGTCAGCACGGACGCAAAAAAAGCGCGCGGAGTCCGCGCGCTTCGTTGGGTGGGGCGTTGGTTGCGTCTGGCTCCTGGCCAGGAGCCGCCGCGCCTCAGCGCACCGTGATCGTGATGCTGCTGTCGCCTGCGCTGCTGCGGAAGAAGAGCGAACCGCTGCCGGGACGGCCGCCTTGCACGGGGATCGTCACGCTGGTCTGGCCGGCGGGGACGATCACCTCGGGCATGATCACGCTTTGCGGGACGTCGGTGGTGACGTCGATCAGCATGCCGCCGGCCGGGGCGGGCTGGGGCAGGGTGAAGGTGATCGCCTGCTGCTCGCCGCTGCGGAGCTCGAGCATGGTGGGGAAGACGGTGAAGTTGATCGCGTCGACGCGGAACGACCCGGCCGGGAGCGTCTCGCCGCCGCCGGTGATGCGGAGCTGGTAACTGTGGCCGGTCGGCACGGCGGGGACGAAGAAGCTCAGCGAGCTGGGCGACTCGAACACCGTGCGCGTGGGCGTGAGGTCGAAATAGACGATGTCGGCCGGCGTGAAGCCCGCGCCGAGCACGCTGACGCGCGCGCCGACGGGGGCGCGGTTGGCCTCGGGGCGGAGGACGTAGCGGCCCGCGACATTCAGGCGGTGCAGGTCGGAGGTGAGCATGGCCGTCGAGCTGCCGGGAGCGGCGTCGAGGTAACCGTAGGAGACGATGAAGTAATACGCGGCGGAGGTGCGGCCGGCGGGCAGCTGGTATTCGAATTCCCAGACGCTGTCGGCGGCGGTGCTGCGGTTCATCGGGAAGCTCTGGCCGTCGATGATGATGCGGGGCGAGATGCTGGCCGGATCGATGTTGCGCGCGCCGGGCACGAAGGTCGCGGTGATCGTGTAGATCTGCGACGGGTTGGCGGGCACGTTGCCCGGCGTCATGTTCGTGATCGTCAACGACTGGCACCCGGTGAGGGCCCAGACGGCGAACAGCGCAGCGGCAAGGCGGAGTGCGCGGCCGGGAAGGAGGGAGGAGAAACGTTGCATGGGAAAAGGTTGCGCCGGGCCTCGCAGGCCGTTGGCTGGTCGAAAATTGACGCATTTCTAATGGCGGGGTTCCTCACAGGGCAAGAAAAGTCTGGGTCCGCGCCCGGTGCCGCCGCTCGGCCCGGTGAGGCGCCCGCGGCAGCGGACAGCGGCGCCCCGCTCGGCGTCTACGTGCATGTGCCGTTCTGCGCCACGACCTGCGATTTTTGCGCCTTCTATCAAACCGTGCCCAAGGCCGACGCCGTGCCGCGCTACCTCGCCGGCATCCGCGAGGAGATGGCGCTGGTCGATCTGAGCGCGGGCGCCGCGGAGGCCGCGGATGTTGTAGGGCGGGGTCTCCCGACCCCGCCGCGGAACACAGTTCAGCAGCGAAGCCCGGCGGGGTCGGGAGACCCCGCCCGACAGCAAACCGCTTCTCGCTCCGCCTCGGCCCGGCGTCGCGTGCACACGGCCTTCTGGGGCGGCGGCACGCCGGGGTTGTTGCGCGCGGGCGAACTCGAGCAGCTTGGGCGCGCCATGCTGGATTTCTGCGGCGGCAGCGCTCCGGCCGAATGGTCGGTCGAGCTCGCCCCGGCCACCGTCACGGCCGAGCGCCTCGCCGTGCTCAGGCAGCTCGGCGTCACGCGCATTTCGCTCGGCGTGCAATCCTTCGACGACGCCCTGCTCGACGCGCTCGGCCGCCAGCACACGCCGGCGCAGATCCGCCGCGCCTACGACCTGATCCGCGCGATCGGTTTCCCGAGCGTGAACCTCGACTTGATGTTCGCGTTGCCGAACCAGACCGAGGCGCAATGGCGCGCCGACGTCGATGCCGCGGTCGCCCTCGCACCGGACCACCTCTCGACCTATTGCCTCACCTTCGAGGAGGACACGGCGCTCTGGGTGAAGCTCTCGCAGGGCAAGGTGAAGCTCGATGCGGAGAAGGAGGCCGTCTTCTATCAACGCACCTGGGACTACCTCGCCGCCGCCGGCTACGCGCAATACGAGGTCTCGAACTTCGCCCGCCCCGGCCACGCCTGCGCGCACAACCTCAACACCTGGCGCATGCACGAGTGGATCGGCTTCGGCCCCTCGGCCGCGTCGCAATTCGCCGGCGAGCGCGCGTCGAACCCGCCCGACCTCGCGCAATGGCACGCCGACCTCGCCGCCGGCCGCCGCGCCACGGCGGACCGCACGGCGCTCACGCCGGCGCTGCTCGCGGCCGACGCGGTCATCTTCGGCCTGCGCATGAACGAGGGCGTCTCGCTGCCGCACCTGCAGCGCCGTTTCCCGACGGCGGCCTGGAGCGGCCTGCACGATCTGCTGCCCAAGCTGCTCATCGAGGGGCTCGTCACCGCGTCGCCGGAGGGCGGCGTGCGACTCACCCCGCGCGGTCGCCTGCTCGCCGACGCGGTGGGCGCGGAAGTGCTTGAAGCCTTCGCGGTGGAACCAAAGGCTGACGCCCGATGATCCGCGCGTTCGCCGCCCTTGCCCTGCTGATTGCCGCCGGCGTCCTGTCGGGCTGCCGCTCCACCGCCTCCGCGCCGGCTCCCTACGCGCCGCTCGTCGCCCGGTTTTTTCTCGAGGCGCGCCCGGACGAACTCGCGGTGCCGGTCACGCTGCCGCAGAGCGGTGTCACGCTCAAGGTCGCGCCGAAGCCCGTCCTCGTCGAATACGACATCGTCAACGCCGAGATCGCGCAGGTGGAGCTCGGACGCTGCCTGCTCGTGCAACTCTCGCCCGCGGCCGCGCGCGACCTCTACCGGCTCTCCGTCGGCGCGGTCGGCCGCCGGCTCGTGCTGACGCTCAACGACGAGGCGATCGGCGCCCGCCGCATCGAGGCGGCCATGGCCGAGGGTTTCGTGCTGATCTTCGTCGAGACGCCCGACGAGCGGCTGCCGGAAATCGTCGAGCGCCTGAAGCGCACCGCCGCCGACGTCGCCGTCGCGGCGCGCAAGGCCCGCGGTTGATGCCATGACGTCCCGCCGCCGTTTCCTCCCGCTGCTCCTTCTCGCCTTGCTCGCCGCCGGCGCGTCGTCGGTCCGCGCGGCCGTCGAGTTCGTGTTTCCCACGCCGAGCAAGGCGTGGACGAGCGGGGACATTGCCGCCTTCGTCCAGCCGACCGTCTCCGGCGATCCCGAGTCAGGCCTGTTCGGGTGCGTGCGCACGGGCGGCACGCAGTTCCACGAGGGCCTCGACATCCGCCCGACCGCGCGCGACCGGCAGGGCGAGGCGACCGATCCGATCTTCGCGGCGATGGACGGCATCGTGCGGCACGTGAGCCTCTCGCCCGGCAAGAGCAGCTACGGCCGCTACATCGTGATCGAGCATCCCGACCAGCGCCCCGCGGTCTACACGCTCTACGCGCACCTCGCGCGCGCCGAGCCGGGCATCCGGCCGGGCGTGCGCGTGCGCGCCGGGCAGACCATCGCGACGATGGGCCGCAGCGCCGGCGGCTACGCGATCCCGAAGGAGCGGGCGCATCTCCACTTCGAGATCGGGCTGCGGCTGACGGACGATTTCGAATCGTGGTTTCTCTGGCGGAGATTCGGCAACCCGAACGAGCACGGTCTCTACAACGGCATGAATCTGCTCGGCATCGACCCGCTGGACTTCCTGCGCAAGTGGCGCGCCGGTCGCGTGGCGTCGTTCCAGCAGCACTTTGACCAGATGCGCCCGATCGTCACCGTGCGCGTCGCCACGGCGCGCGTGCCGGATTTCGTGCGGCGTTATCCGGAGCTCCTGCGCAAGCCGATCGACGGTCTCGTCGGCGGCTGGGAAATTGCGTGCAACGACACGGGCCTGCCCTTCGCCTGGACGCCGCTCTCACCCGCCGAGGTGCGCGACATGGCGCCGAACGAGGTCCGCATCGTGGCGGTCGATGTCGCCGCCGAGCGCGCCTACCGCTGCAAGCAGCTCGTGCAACCCCGCCGCGGCGGTCACGCCCCCGGCGACGACCTGCGCACGGTGCTGCAACTCGCCCTCGGCCTGCGGCAGTAGCGCGGATTCTGATGTGGGGCGGGGTCGCCGAACCCCGCCTTCGCTGCGGACGCGTTATTCCATTCGAGGCGGGGTCGGGAGACCCCGCCCTACAATATTCCCGCGGCGTGTGGCTTGGTGTAGGTTGCGCGCTTGCTCGCAACTCGGACGGGTTGCACGCATCGATGCCTGCGGGACGCTCGAAGTTGCGCGCCAGCGCGCAACCTACGGGGTGGCGGTCGCGAAGCTCCAGCACTGAGTCGGTCGCTGTTTGACGTAGCAGCCGTCGTCAGACGGCTGGAACGATGACCGCGGCGGGCCGAGATCCCCGATCCCCAGCCGACTTACGTCGGCTGCTACGAGGAAGCCGCGTCGCGCAAGCGCCGCGCGTCTTACTCCTCTTTTTTCTTCCGCTTGCGCTTCGGTGCCGGGCCGCCTTGCGCGGCTTGCTTCACCTCGCGCAGGATCGCGGCGAAGGCCGGGTCGTGCGCGATCGGCTTCAGATCCGGGTCCTGGCGCATCCACTCGTAATCCGCATAGCCGAGCGCCACCGCCTGACGCAGCGCGTCGAGCGCGTCGAGGGGGCGCTCGCTCAGGGCGAGGCTGCAGGCGAGGTTGTAGCGCGCCGTGGCGTTGTCGGGCCGCAGGCGCACGAGCTTGCGGTCCATTTTCAGGCCGTCGGCGATGCGGCCGGTCTTGGTGTAGAGGCCGCCGAGCAATTCGATGACGTCGGTGTAACGCGGCAGGCGCCGATGCACGGCTTCGTAGAAATGGATCTCGAACGCGGGGTCGCTTTTGGGCGGGCGGGACATGTCAGCGGGTGCGGTTCGGGCAGGCGCCGCGCTCGCGGAAGGCGATGCACTGCGCGCTGACCTGGAGGCGCTGCGAGACGGGCTTCAGGCCGAGCTTCGAGGAGACCGTGCTGCCATACCACTCCATGAACGGCGCGCTGATCTCGAAGATGCGGTCGCAATCGACGCAGACCACCTGCGCGACCTGCGTGTTGCCCGTGGCGGGCAGGTAGAGTTTTTCGCCGCGCCCGATGTCCACCTCGCGGAGCAGGGCGCTCTCGGTCAGGATCGGCAACGTGCGATAGACGGTGGCGCGCGAGACGGAGTCGTCGATCCGGCGCGCGTGCTCGAGCAGTTCCTCGGCGGTGAAGTGCTCCTTCTGGGCGAAGGCCGCGTCGAAGATGGCGAGGCGCTGGTTGGTGACGCGAAGACCCTTATCGGTCAGGTAGGCTTGGAATTTTTCGCGGGCTGCGGCGACGCTCACGGGCGGAGTGTCGCGGCGGGCGTTTCGCACTGTCAACCCGGAACAAGGGCGGCCGCTGGCGCGGCAAGTATCAAGGGGCAAGGAGCAAGTAACAAGGAATGGCGGAGGGTGGCGGAGACTCCCGTGGGGCGCGTGCGATTCTCTGTCGGCGGGGATACTTGTTCCTTGTTACCTGCTCCCGGTTGCTTCTTTCATCACCGACGTGATTGTGGCCGTCCAACCGCTCGCGGGCTTCGACAAGCTCCTGCACTACACCGTGCCGGAAAGCCTGCGCGGCGCCGTGGCGGCGGGCAGCATCGTGCGCATCTCCATCGCCCACCGCCACCACCTCGGCCTCGTCCTCGAACTCGACGCCACCCCCGACGTCCCGGTCGCCCGCCTCAAGCCCGTCACCGCCGTCGTCCACGAGCACCCGGCGCTCACGCCGGACCTGCTCGAACTGGCGCGTTGGATGAGCACCTACTACGCCGCGCGGATGGAATCGGTCCTCGAGGCCATGATTCCCGGCGCCGTGCGCGACGGCGCGCGGGTGAAACAGGAGAAATACCTCGCGGTCGCGCGCGTCCTCTCGCCCGCCGAGCACGCTGCCCTGGCGAAGAAGGCCCCCAAGCAGGCACGCGTCTACGATTTCCTCCGCCAGCAATTCCGCCCGGCGAAAAAATCCCTCGTCCTCTCGCGCCTCGGCGCCACCGCCGCCGTCGTCAACGCGCTGGTCAAACACGGCCTCGTCACCGAGGAGGCGCGCGCCGTCGAACGCGTCGCCTACGCCGACGGCTGGGCGGGCGGCGAGGTCGTCTCCGCCACGCCGCCGACCTTGAACGACGAGCAGGCCGCCGTCGTCGCGTCCGTCCGCACCGCGCTCGAGCACCGGAAGTTCGCCGTGCACCTGCTCCAAGGCGTGACCGGGTCGGGCAAGACCGAGGTCTATCTGCGCGCCGTCGAGTCGGTCCTCGCCGCGGGCGGCAGCGCGATCTACCTCGTGCCCGAGGTCGCGCTGACGCCGCAGACCGTCGCGCGCCTGCGCGGGCGCTTCGAGGCGGCCGGCCACCGCACCGTCGTCTGGCACAGCCACCTCAGCGAGGGCGAACGCCTCGATGGCTGGACCGCGCTCGCCTCCGGCGCGGCGCGCGTCGTCGTCGGCGCGCGCTCCGCCGTGTTCGCCCCGGTGCGCGACCTGCGGCTCATCGTCGTCGATGAGGAACACGAGCCCGCCTACAAGCAGGACGAGACGCCGCGCTACCACGGCCGCGACGTCGCCGTCTATCGCGCCAAGCTCGCGCACGCGGTCTGCCTGCTCGGCTCCGCCACGCCGTCGCTCGAGTCCTTCGCCAACGTGCAGGCGGGCAAATACCGGCTCGAGCGCCTCACGAAGCGCGTCGACGACCGCAAGCTGCCCGACATCCAGATCGTCGACATGCGCATCGAGGTGATGCGCTCGCGCGGACTCGTCACGCTCTCGCGCCTGCTGGTCGACCACATGATGGCGCGCTTCGAGCGCCGCGAGCAGACGATCCTCTTCCTCAACCGCCGCGGCTACTCGTCGTCGATGCAATGCCGCAAGTGCGGCCACGTGGAGGAGTGCCCGCATTGCAGCGTGGCGATGACCTATCACCGCGCCGACGAGACGCTGAAGTGCCACCTCTGCGGCCACGAGCGCGGCGCGCCCGCCGCGTGCCCGTCCTGCGCTTCGCCCGAGATCCGCTGGCGCGGCCTCGGCACGCAGCGCGTCGAGGAGGCCGTGCGCCGCGTGCTGCCGCGCGCGCGGATGGAGCGCATGGACGCCGACACGATGGCGAAGAAGCACCGCTTCCGGCAAATCCTCGGGGATTTCCGCGCCGGGAAAATCGACATCCTCATCGGCACGCAGATGATCGGCAAGGGGCTCGATTTCCCCAACGTCACGCTCGTCGGCCTCGTCGACGCCGACCTCTCGATGCACGTGCCGGACTTCCGCGCCAACGAGCGCACCTTCCAGCTCCTCGTGCAGGTGGCGGGCCGCGCCGGCCGCGGCGACCGCGCGGGCGAGGTCGTGGTGCAGACCTTCACGCCGCAGTCGGACGCGATCCAGTTCGCGAAGAAGGCGGACTTCGACGGTTTTGCCGCCGCCGAGCTGACGATGCGCAAGAATTTCGCCTACCCGCCGTATCGCCACCTCATCCACCATCTCTTCCGCGGGCCGAACCCGGAGAAGATCAAGTTCTTCGCCGAGCACTGGGCGAAGCAGGTCGAGGCCGCGCTCGGCAGCGCCGTGGAGATCCGCGGCCCGTCGCCCGCGCCGATCGAGAAGGTGAAGGACGAGTATCGTTACCAGATCTGGTATTTCACCGCGCGGACGGCGAAGGTCGTGGCCGAGCTGGTGAAGTTGCAGGCCGCGATGAAGTGGCCCGACGACGTCACGCAGGTGCTCGACGTCGACCCGATGAGCCTGATCTGAGGCGCGGCGGCCGATGGCAGGTCGGGCTGAACGCCCGCGTGAAACTCATCACCGGCCAAGGCTGATCCGGTAGGTTGCCCGCATGCGGGTAGTTTGCGGTCGGCGAGTTGGACGAACCGCACGGGGTCGGGCTGTTCGCCGCGCTGCCTTGGCGAAACTCAGCGGGGCGCGGGCGGCGGCGCGTCCTTGACGGACGGGTAATACCAGACGCGACGGATGAGGCCGTCGCGCACTTCGTAGATGGCGAGCGCCTGTTGGGAGACGCGCTGGCCGGCGGCGTTCTGCCACGAGGCGCGCTCGCGCACAGTGAGGAACGCGCCGGCCTGGTCGAGCGAGAGCACGTCGGAGCGCACGGTCGGAAGCTTGGCGAAGTAGCCGGTCAGCCACGCGCGCAGCTGTTCGCGGTTCTCGGCGTCGAGGCCGACCTTGTCACCGTCGACCGAGAACCACTTCAGGTCCTCCGCGCAGAACGCCGCGGTCGCCTCGGCGTCGTGGCGGTTGAAGGCGTCGTAGTAGGCGCGCAGCGCGACCGCCTCGGGCGTGGCGAGGTGCTGCGTGCTGCCGTGGTAGAAGGGCCGGAACGCGTCCACCTGCGCGGTGAACGTGCCCGCCTCGAGCGACGGATCCTGCGCGAGCTCGGCTTGCACGGCGGCTTCGTCCGCGGCGCGCAGGATGATCATGCCCTTGTCGCCATAGCGCGCGCCGATGAGCAGGCGGCCCTCGCGGCGCAGGCGGTTGAGGTTGGCCGAGTGCTCGGCGAAGAACTTCTGCTGCGGCGGCGGCTTGGCGGCGTCCCAGCCCGCGCCGGTGGTGAAGTGGACGATGAACAGGCTTTCCGTCGGCGCCGGCGCGGCGGCGGGCTGGGCCGACACGGTGGCGGAGAATACGGCCAGGACGAATCCGGCGAGGGTGGCGCGGAGGGGGTTCATGGGGGGTGGAAGTTGGCGGTGGAGGCCTGCGGGCTCACGATCAATTCGACGACCTCGTAACGCCAGGTGCCGGCGGCGTTGGTGCCCCACTTGGCGCACTTGATCGGTCCTTGCTGGATGAGCGGGCCGAAGATGCTGCCGGTTTCATTGTCCCAGGTGCCGAAGCGAATCGGTTCGCCGGCGGCGTTGAGCTCGAACCAGTTCAACCGCACGCCGTCGGAGCGCCAGACCTCCAGGCGACTGTCGCCGACGGCGCGGACGCTCAGTTCCGGGTCGCGGCGCGCGAGGCGATGGAGCGTGCGGTAAAGGTTGGATTCCCACCAGCGCCGTTCATCGGCGATCTGCTCGGGCGTCAGGGGAGTGGGGTCGCCACCGTCGCGCTGGCGCCAGCCGCGGTCGCCGTCGATCGCCCGCCGCACGGTGAATTCCGGTCCGCGTGCCTCGATGCGGACGGCGGGCCGGTCGAAGTCGTTCCAGATCGTGTTGGCGTAGGGCGCGCGCGGCGCCTCGTAGTGCGTGGCGCGGATCTCGTAGGACTTCACGGCGGACCACGCGTCGCGTCCGCCCATCGCGGTGAGGAAGCGCTCCAGCCGTTCCTCGCCCGCCGCGGCGAGGGCAGCACCGGCCAGGGACGCGAACAGCAGGAGAACGCGCGCGTGCATCGGGATCAGGTGGCGCGCGGCGCCGCACCGGCAAACCGGGTGGACTTGAGACCCACGTTGGACTCCGGCGTGGCGCCTTGGGCCAGCAGCCAGTCGACCACGGCCTGGGCGCGTTCGCCGCCGCGCCGGGCGCAATGCACGAGGGTGAAACCGTGCGGTCCGACCACGGCGTGAGCCTGCGGGTCGATGGCGTGGAAGGCCTGCACCAAGTCGAGCTGCCCCAGCATCGCCGCGGAAAAAAGCGATGGCCGGGCGCCGCGGGCGAGGAGAAATTCCGCGATCTCGCGCTGCCCGGTGTGCGCCGCGGCCTCGAGCGGGGTCTCGAAATCGCCGCCACCCCAGTCCCAGCAGGCGTTGACCAGCAGCGGCATCTCCTCGACGAGCTGACGCACGGCGTCGAGGCTGCGGTGGGATTGCCCGACCACTTCCCGGATCTTTTCGGCGGGAAGCGCGGGCGGCCGGGCCGGGGCGGATTTCGGCGTGCTGCCGGCGGGTGCGGGCTGGGCCGGGAGGCGCGGGGCCAGCAGCGCCATGGCAGCGGCGCTGCCGGTGAGGTGGAGGAAGGATCGGCGGTTCAGGGGCAGAGGCATGGTGGCGGGGGTTGGGCGGACGGATGGCAGGCTGGTGGAACCGTCTGCCGGGGCCATGCCGCGACGACGTGAAAGCGGGAATGCACGACGAACAGGGCCGCGGCCGCGTCGCACCTCTAATCGGCCCGGAGTGCGACGAGCGGGTCGACCCGCGTGGCGCGGCGCGCCGGGATGACGCAGGCGACGACGGCGACGGCAAGGATGAGCGCCGCGACGGCGCCGTAGATGAGGGGATCGTGCGCCTGCACGCCGTAGAGGGCCTGCTGCAACAGGCGTGTCACCGCGAGCGCGGCCGCGATGCCGATGGCGACGCCGAGCGCCGCCAAGCGCAGGCCCTGGCCGAGCACCATCTGCATGACCGTTCCCGGCGACGCTCCGAGCGCCATGCGGATGCCGATCTCCTGCGTGCGCTGGCTGACGACATAGGCCATCACGCTGTAGACGCCGATGCTCGCGAGCACGAGTGCAAGCACCGCGAAGCCGCCGAGCAGGAACATCACGAGGCGCCGGTCGGCGACGTTCTGCTCGATCAGGCCGGGCAGGGTCTGGGGATTCTGCAGCGGAAGATCCGGATCGATTTCGCGCAGCGCGGTGCGCACCGCCGCCGTCAGGCCGGCGGGATTGCCCTCGGCGCGGAGCAGCACCGCGGTGAATTGCTCGGGGCGTTGCAGCGCCGGCAGATAATAATCGGGCACGGGCGGCGTCTGCAGGTTGTTGGCGCGGATGTCGCGCACGATCCCGACGATCTCGGACGGCAACCCGGCCATGCCGGTGACCAGCGTGCGGCCGATCGGGTCCTCGCCCGGGAAATGCTGCTGGGCGAAGGCCTGGTTGATGATGACGACGTGCGGCGTCGCGGGGGTGTCGCGCTCGTTGAAGTCGCGGCCCGCCACGAAGGGCACGCCGAGCGTCGCGAAGTAGCCGGGCGTGACGAGGTGGCGGTTGGCGGTGGCGCGCTCGCTCATCGGCGGCAGCGCACGGCCGCCGACGGCGACCGGGGCGGGCGTGTTGTTGCCCGTCAACGGCACGCGGTCGCCCAGCGCGCCGACCTTGACGCCGGGGATCGCGTTCAGACGCTCGTAGGCGGCGCGGTAGAAATTCACGAGCGCCTCGGGCTGGCGGTATTTGGCCGACGTGAGGTTGAGGAAGCCGACGAAGATGCCCTGCGGGTTGAAGCCGGGCGACACGCGCTGCAGGCGCGCGAAGCTCGTCAGCAGCAGCCCCGCGGCGATGAGCAGCACGAGCGAAAGCGAGATCTCGGCGACGAGCAGGCCGCTGCGCATGCGGTGATGGGCGCCGGAGGAGCCGCGCGAGGATTCCTTGAGCGCGTCGCCCACGTCGTTCGCGGCGGCCTGGGCGGCCGGGATGAGGCCCATGACGAGCCCGGTGACGAGCGCGAGCAGCAGGGTGAAGCCGAGCGCGGTCGGGTCGACGGCGATCTCGGCCGCCCGCGGGATGAGGTTGTCACCGAGCGTGAGGAGGCCGGCGATGCTCCATTGCGCGAAGAGCACGCCGAGCGCGCCGCCGGCGAGGGCGACGAGCAGGCCCTCGAGCACGAGTTGGCGGACGACCTGCATGCGGCGGGCACCGAGGGCGAAGCGCAGGGCGATCTCCTTGCGGCGGCCGGAGAAGCGGGCGAGGAGGAGGTTGGCGACGTTGGCGCAGGCGATGAGCAGCACGCAGCCGACGGCGGCGAAGATGAGCAGGTAGGTCTGGCGCTGCTGGCCGACGGCATCCTCGAGCAGGGGCACGAGTTCGATCTGCGAGGGGGCGTCGGTGAGCTTCGGGTTGGCGGCGAGGTAGGCGGCGGCGACGACGTTCATGTTTTCCTGCGCCTGCTCCAGCGTCACGCCGGGTTTGAGGCGCGCGATCGCCTGAAAGAAATAGCCGCCGCCGTTGAGCTGGCTCGGGTGCAGGTAGGGCACCTCGGCCGGGCGCGGCACCCAGACCTCGACTTGGTTGAGCGGGAACGCGGAGAGCGACGGGGGCAGGATGCCGATGATCGTGTGCGGCCGGTTGTTGAGCGTGAGGTTCTGCCCGAGGGCGGCGCGATCGCCGTTGAACACGCGCTGCCACAGCGCGTGGCTGATCAGCACGACCGGTTCGCCGCCCGGCTGGTCCTCGGCGGCGCTGAAGTTGCGGCCGAACAGCGGCTGCACCCCGAGCACGTCGAGGTAGTTCGCCGTGGCATGGAAGCCGACCACCTGCTGCGGATCGCCGTGCCCGGTGAGGCTGAAGCCGTTGAAGGCGCTGAAAGCCAGTTCCGCGAAGACCTGCTGCTGGTCGCGCACGGCCTGGTAGCGCGGGTAGGAGAATCCGACGCGGAGGAATTCCGTGCCCGGCCGCGTCGAGGCGAGGCGCACGATGCGCTCCGGCTGCGGGTAGGGCAGCGGCTGGAGGAGGACGGAGTTGATGACGCTGAAGATCGCGGTGTTCGCGCCGATGCCGAGGGCGAGCGCGAAGACGGCGATGAACGTGAAGCCCGGCGACTTGGCGAGTTGCCGGAGGGCGTAGCGGAGTTCCATGGGGTCGTGGGGTCGAGGCTCGGCAAAACGGACGCGCCTGCGCGGGGTGCCCGAACGGGGTCAACCTCGGCGGACGGTCCGGCTGGGAAGCGGGCGGAAGGGAAGCGGGCGGGGCATGCGGCGGAATGTTGCCGGCTCACTCCGAGCGCAGGGCTTCCATCGGGTCGATGTGGGTGGCGCGGCGGGCGGGGAGCCAGAGGGCGACCAAGCCCACGGAGGCGATGAGCAGGGCGACGAGCACGTAGATGACGGGATTGTTCATCATCTCGCCCCCGAGCGTGCTTTGCAGCGGGCGGGTGAGCAGGAAGCCGCCGACGAGTCCGGTGGCGAGCCCGACGCCGATCTGCAGGCCGCCCTGGCGCAGCACGAGCCGGAGCACCTGGCCGACGCTGGCGCCGAGCGCCATCCGCACGCCGAATTCGCGCGTGCGGCGGCTGACCGCGAGCGAGGTCACGCCATAGACGCCGACGGCGCCGAGGAAGAGCGTGATCACGGCGAAGATGCCGGCCATGAGGCCGATGATCGAGAAGCCGCGCACGGCCTGCGCCGTGATGCTCGTCAGCGTGCCGATGGAATGGATCGGCTGGTTCGGATCGATGCCCACGATCGCCTGCCGCAGCGGGGCGATGAGCTGGGTGGGGTCGGACTTCGTGCGGATGAACAGGTCGAGCCAGCCCCAGCCCATCTGGTCCTGCGAGAGATAGAAACCGGCGGTGTCGAAATCGGCCGGCTGGAAAAGCCCGCCCATCTGCAAGTCGGCGACGACGCCGATCACGGTCACCCAGTCGTCGCCCGTCTGGCTGGTGCGGAAGCGCTTGCCGACGGGATCCTGGCCCGGCCAGAAGCGGCGGGCGAAGGGTTCGTTGACGACGGCGACGCGATCCTTGGCGGTGTGCTCGCGCGCGTCGAACAGGCGCCCGGAGATGGCGCGCACGCCGACGAGGTCGAAATACGTCTCCGACACGACCTCGAGGTAGACGCGGGGCCGCTCGTTGGCGTGGGCGAACACCATGCCCTCGGGCTCGATCTCGGTGCCGACGCCGGGGCTGACGAAGTTGCGGCTGGTCACGGCGACCGCCTGCACGCCGGGCTCGGCCTGGAGGCGGGCGAGGAGTTCGCGGTAGAACTGCGCGCGGTGCGGCGGCGTGGGGTGCGTGGTGTTGTGGAGCTCGACGCGGCCGGTGAGCAGGCGGTCGGGGTCGTAGCGGAGATTGGCCTGCCGCATCTGGAAGACGGTCCAGCCGAGCACGCACGCCGCGACGAGCAGCGCGGAGGAGAAGGCGATCTGGGCGATGACCAGCCAGCGGCTGACGCGTCCGACGCCGAGGCCGGAGGCGGCGCGGGCGTCGTCCTTCAGCGCGGTGTTCACGTCGAGCCGCGAAGCCTGCCACGCGGGCATGAGCCCGGCGCCGAGTCCGGCGAGGAGCGTCATGCCGACGGCGACGCCGACGACGCGGTAATCGAGCAGGAATTCGAAGTAGCCCGGCACGTAGGGCTGGTTGGCGAGGTATTGCTGGAGCAGGTCGACGCCGAACCGGGCGAACAACAGGCCGCCGAGCGCGCCGCAGCCGGCGAGGGCGAGGGATTCGACCAGCAGCTGGCGGACGAGACGGCCGCGGCTGGCGCCGACGGCGGTGCGCACGGCCAGCTCGCGCGTGCGCTGCGCGGCGCGACCGAGGAGCATGTTGGCGACGTTGACGCAGGCGAGCGCGAGGATGGCCACCGCCATCGCGAACATGAGGTAGACGATGGGACGGGCGCCGAGGGTGTAGGCGAAGGTGATCTTCTCGACGTGCATCCGCGAGTAGCCCTGGTTCGTCTCGGGCCAGGTCTGCTCGAGGCGCCGGGCGATGGCGTCGAATTCCGCGCGGGCCTGCTCGCGGGTCACGTCGCGGCGGAGCTTGCCGATCATCTCGACGCGATCGATGGGGTTCTGGCGCGGGTCGTTGGCGACGGGGCGGAGGTTGAGCCAGAGCCGCGTGTTGCCGGGGAAGGAGAACTTCGGCGGCATGACGCCGACGATGGTGCCCGGCGTGCCGTTGATGGTGAGCGGCTGCCCGAGGACAGCGGCGTCGCCGGCGAATTCCTCCTGCCAGAGCTGGTGCGACAGGACGATGAGGAGCGGTTTCCCGGCCTGGTCCTCGTCGGCCGTGAACCAGCGGCCGAGCTGCGGCTGCGCGCCGAGCACCTCGAGGAAGTTGTGCGTCACCAACGCTCCGGCGTGGTGCGTCGGGATGCGGCCGTGGCCGGTCAGGTTGAGGCCGAGCATCGACTGGGCGGCCACGGATTCGAGCGAGGTCTGCTGCTCGCGCAGGGCGAGGTAGTCGCGGAACGGCGCCGGACCCCAGTAGCCGCGGTCGGCGTTCTGCGGGTCGAGGTAGGCGACGTGCATGATCCGCTGCGCGTCGGGCGCGGGGAGGCCGCGGAGCAGGATGCCGTCGATGAGGCTGAATTGCGTCGCGACGAGGCCGATGCCCAGCGCGAGCGAAAAGGCGGCGAGCAGGCTGAACGCCGGTTGCCGCACGATGAGCCGGAGGGCGTAGCGGAGGGAGTGCATGGGCGGCCGGCGGCGGTGCCGCGTTGCGGCGGACTTTACTTCGAGACGACGACGCCGTCCGCGAGGCGGATGACGCGCGAGCCGTAGGAGGCGTTCTCCTCGGAGTGCGTGACTTGGATGATCGTCGTGCCCTCCTCGTTGAGCTTCTTGAAGAGCTTCATGATCTCGCGGCCCTGGTCGCTGTGGAGGTTGCCGGTCGGCTCGTCCGCGAGGATGAGCGAGGGCTTGGCGATGAGGGCGCGGGCGACGCCGACCAGCTGCTGCTGGCCGCCGGAGAGCTGGTTGGGATAGAGGTCCTTCTTGCCGACGATCCCAAACTTATCGAGCACGTCGCACACGACGGACTCGCGCTCTTTCTTCGGAATGTCGCGGTAGGAAAGCGGGATCTCGAGGTTCTCGTAGACGGTGAGGTCGTCGAGCAGGTGATAGCTCTGGAAGACGAAGCCGATGTGTTTTTTCTGGAGGTCGAAGCGCTTCTTCTTGTCGAGCTTGTGGACCGCCTCGCCGAGGAGGGCATACTCGCCCTGCCAGGCGCTGTCGTGCAGCCCGAGGATGTGCAGCAGCGTGGATTTGCCGGAGCCCGACGGTCCCATGATGGACGTGAACTCGCCTTCGCGGATCTCGAGGTTGATGTTGCGGAGGGCGTAGAACACGCCGCCCTTGAGCGGGTAGATTTTTTCGACGTTGCGGAGGGAGATCATGAACCGAGGGTGGGGGAAAAGACGGTCGGGGCCAAGCGGAGCCGCGGCGGGCGCTCAGGCAATGAGTTCGGAGGGCGGCGGCCAGGCGGGGCGCTGTCTGGTCGGCTTGGCGGGCTTGCTCTCCTCGCGCGCCGGCGGCGCGGGGGGTGCTTCTTCGCGGACGTCGGCGGATTCCTCGGCCGGACGCTCGGCGGTTTTCTCGGGCCGGCTGCAACCGGCGTTGGCGGATTCCAGGTTGCGGGCGGACAACGAACCAACGACGCCGGCAACCAAGGCCAGCACGGCGAGGATGGAGGTCAGTCGGATTTTCATGGCAGTTGGGCGCGGACCACGCAAATGCGGGTTCGTTCCCTCCATCGCACGCCTTGTGCCACGCGTGTGGCGATTATTGTGCGTTGGACACCAATAAGATGCGAGATTCGCCCGTTTCCCGCCCGACCGCCTTGGTTCAGAAACGAAATTCCGCCGTCCCGAAATCGGGACCGTTCAATACGCCATTTCGCGCGTCCAACCCCTCCGGTCCTGCGACCAAACGGCAACCGTCGGGCGCGGGGCCGAGCACGCGTTCGGCCCCGACGATGCGGTCGCCCTCGCGCGTCCAGCGGTAGACCAGCGGCCCGGTCGCGCGCTTCAGGGATTTGAACAGCGCCTTGTCCGCCCGCTGCTGCAGCATCAACTCGGCCACGCCGTCGGCGTCGCAGTTGAAGACCTTGGCGTAGCCCTTGTAGAGCCGCGGCTCGCCGAGGATGCGCGACAGCCCGGCCGGCGGCGGCGCGGTGCGGCGGTCGAGCACGAGAAAACTGTAGGGCAGGGAGCGCAGGTCGATGCCTGCGCGCTGGCCGAACTTCACCCAATTCGACATCGCGAAGATCTCCGGCGGCGGGGCAGCGAAGAAGTGGCACCAATGCCGCTCGTTGCCCGCGGCGAGCAGGCCGCACGGCGCATCGTGCGGACACGGCGCCGCGGCGCGGAACCCCTGCGCCCGCGCCCGCTCGCGCCACGCCACCAGCGCCCGGCTCACCTCGTGCGTGCCGGGCTCGACCCACAGCACGGTGCCGGCGCGCGCGATCAGTTCGCCGAGTTCGGCGCGGGCGATGTCGTCGAGTTCGTTCAGCACGTGGCTGAGCACGAGCACGTCGATCCCGCCCTCGCGCAGGAAACGCACCTCCGCCCGCTCCACCGCCGGCCCGGCGAAACGCTGCTGCGCGCGGTGGACGGCAAAATCCATCGCCAGCGCCGAGTGATCGTGCACGACGAGCCGCGCCACGCGCGCCGCGCCGAGAAAATCCACCACGCGCCGGCCGGCCACGCCGCTGCCGCAGCCCCAGTCGAGCACGGTCAGCGGTTGCGGCGACTCCGGCGACCAGCCGCGGGCCCGCAGTTCCGCCAGCACCGCGTCCCATTTCCAGCCGATGCGTTCGCCGTAGGTGAGGTCGTAGCACTCGAGGTCGGTCAGCGTGTGCCAGTAAGGCCCCTCGGTCCGCGCGTCCGACAGGAACGTCGCGCGCAGCCGGTCCAGCACTTCCCAATCGAGTGAGTCGAAATCCATCGCCGCAGCACGTTGCGTCCCGCCGCCGCGAACGCCACCCGAAATCCACGCGCCCCAGGCGCGATCTCGCGCAGGTCGGGCGCGCACTCCGTGCGCGCCGAGCACGGGTGGAGATCAACTTTGCCGCCCAACGTCCGTCCCTTCCGCCCCCGCCTCGCTCACCGCCTCGCCTGCAACGCAGCCAGCCAGCAGACGGCGATGATCGCGTAAGAACAGAGATGTGCCACGCGGACGAATTTTCGCAGCCGCGCCGGCGGCAGATCCTGCCACGAGCCACTCGACGAAGACCACCGGCCGCCACGCCAGATCCAGCGGCGTCGTGCTGAGACTCCAGGCTGACGCCAAGAGCGAGGCCGCTGCAGAGCCAGCCCGAATGGTCGGTGCATCAAGAGCGGGCGGGGGATTTCATGCGCGGATGGATTGACGAGGCGTCATGCCGGCGCGGACCAGCCCCGCCCTCATGTCAGTTCCACCAACTCAAAGTGCGTCGCGATCAGGGCGAAGTCGTCGTCGAGCGCCAGGTGCGGCCATGCGCGCCGGTGGGCGGCGCGAAAATCCTCCGCACTCGCACAGGCCTCGGCCCGCCAGAGTTTTTCCGGGATGCTGCCGAAGCGCAGCGGATAAACCTCCGTCACGCGGATCACGCAGCGCCGGCGGCCGCGCAGGTCGTAAACCTCGACGAGGTCGCCGACCGCCATGCCGCCGTCGTCGAACTCGCCCGCCGGCGCGTCGTATTCGTCCGCTGGACAGACCGTCGCCGTCTTTCGCCCCGCGATGATTTCACGGACGAGGAGATCATCATCCGGATCCGCGCCCCAGAACTGTGTGCGCTTGCGCCGGGGTGGGCGCGACGACCGGTCCGGGGTGTTCACGCCAGGTTGAAATCCAGCTGCCGCGCCAGCGCCTGCGTCGTGATGCCGTAGAAGGCGGCGAAGTCGCGGGCGGCGCGGGCGCGCTGGGCGCGCGTGGCCTCGCCCTCGGGATGCGCGCGGCGCGTGGCGGCGATCATCAGGTTTTTCGCCGTGTGCTCGGTGGAGATGAACTCGAAGACCTTCGTGTCGTAGCCGGCCCACTCGAGCAGCAGCGCGCGCAGCGCGTCGGTGGCGAACTCGGCGTGGCGCTCGGCGAAAATCCCGTGGCGCAGGGCCGGCGCCAGCACCTGCGCGGCGCGGAGCTGCGGGCGGATTTCCTTCTGGCAGCACGGCGCGACGACGAGGAGCGCGGCGCCGGCGGCGAGCCCGCGCGCGAGGGCGTCGTCCGTCGCCGTGTCGCAGGCATGGAGCGCGATGAGGACATCCGGATCGGGCAGGCGGGCTTCCTGGATCGTGCCGCGGACGAAGGAGAGCTTCGTGCGCCCGGTGTCGTGCGCGAGGCGGTTGCCCTGCGCGACGAGCTCGGGCCGCAGCTCGACGCCGCAGACGCGCGCGGAGCGGCGCGCGGTGAACTCGAGATAATCGTGCGCCGCGAACGTGAGGTAGCCCTTGCCGCAACCCATGTCGGCAATCTCGGCGGGGCGGTCGTGCGGCAGCGGCGCGGCGGCGAGGAGGTGGCTGAGCAACTCGACGAACTGGTGGATCTGGCGGTGCTTGTCGGCCATGCCCTCGCGCACGACGCCGGCGGAGTTGGTCACGCCGAGCGCGTGCAGCCAGTCGTGGCTCGCGTCGGTGAGGAGGCGGTGCTTCGGGCGGTCGTGGGCGTTCGCGGACTCGGCCGCGGGGGCGGCCTTGCCGCCGCGGGCGGGCTTGCCGAACGTGAGACGCGGCTCGCCCTTCTTGTTGAACTCGAGTTGCACCGTGCGCTGCGGCAGGAAGAGGTGCGCGCTGTGGAAAATCGCGCCGACGAGGCGCCCGACCTCGAGCACGCCGTCCTCGGGATCGACGTTCTTCGTCAGGTCGCGCGTGTCGTGCCGCCAGAGGAAGCTGAGGTGCGGGCCGGACTTGAGGCGCACCGGGCGGATATAAACGTTCTGCAGCGTGGCGTCGTCGCCGCCGCGCGGCTTGCCCAGGACGAGGCGGACGAAACTGCCGTCGCGCACCGCGGCCTCGAGCAGCGTGAGGAATTCGGCGACTTCGGGCGCGAGTCCGGTGGACATGCCCGCAGGATGGGCGACGGGCGCCGCGCGCGCCAGAACAAGTTCACCGCCGGGGCGGATGCGGTCAGAGTTTCTTCAGCGCCGTGCGGGCGTTTTCGAACGCAGCGTCGGCGGCGAGGGAGGCCTCGTAGGCGGCGCGGGCGGCGGCCTTGTCGCCTTTCTTTTCCCAGATGTTGCCGAGGCGCCAGTGGGTCGGCGCGCGGCCGGGCTGGCCGGCCGGCGGCTCGAGCGTCAGGCAGCGCTGCAAGGCGGCGAGGCCGCGGTCGAGGCGCTGGCCCGTCTCGGCGGCGAGGCGGCCGACCTGGTAGAGCGCACCGTAGTCGTCCGGCTGCGTCTGGAGCGTCTCCTCGTAGAGCGCGAAGGCCTCGTCGAATTTCTTTTCGCGCACGAAGAGGCCCGCCTTGGCAATCTTGCCGCGCACGGCGTCGAGGCGGATCATCGCGTCGGCCTGCGCGTGGGCCTTGTCCATGCCGCCGCCCATGATGGCCGGGGCCTGCGTGTAGAACTGCACGAGGCCGTTGCGGGCGTCGAGGTTGGCGGGGTCGAGCTCGACGGACTTCTCGAGGGCGGTGCGGGACTTGCCGGCGAGCGACGCCTTGCCGAGGAGGCCGGCATTCTGCGCCTTGTTGCCGTAGGCGCCGCCGAGCTCGAGGTGGTAGGCGGAGCTGCCGGGATTGAGGGCGACGGCCTGCTCGAAGTGCTTGACCGCGGCATCGAAGTCGCGCGTGCGCATCGCCAGGCGGCCGAGATAGAAAAACGCCTCGGCCTCCTTCGGCTGCGCGCGGGCAAGGGCCTCGAAGGCCGACTTGGCCTCGGCGTCCTTGCGCTGGCGGTAGAGGTCGCGGGCGGACTCGAGGTCCGGCGAGGCGGAGAGGGTCGCCGTCAAGGCGAGGAGGAGGGCGGAGATCAGGAGGCGCATGGGGTGGATGGGGAAGGTGAAGGCGTAGGACGCGGCGGTGTCACGAATTATTCCGCGCGCAGGGCCACCGACGGAGAGACGCGCGCCGCCTTCAGACCCGGCAGGAAACCCGCCACCAAGGTGGCGAAGAGCAGCGCGGCGGCGGCGAGGGCGAGCGCCGTCGGGTCGAAATTCACCCGGCCGGACACGCGGGAATCGAAGTGATCGATTCCGAGCCAGAAGGCGAAAAGCCCGGCCGCCATGCCGACGGCCGTCAGCCCCACGGCGCGGCGCACGAACAGGAGCAGCAGCTCGCGCGGCGCGGCGCCGAGCGCCTGCCGGATGCCCATCTCGCGGGTGCGCTGTGCGAGCGAGAAGGCGAGCAGCGAATACAACCCCGCCGCCGTGATCGCGAGCGACGCAAGCCCGAGCACGGCGAGAATCGTCGCCCCGAGCCGGTGCGGCCCGATCAGGCGGTGCAGCAGCGAATCGAAGTCGGTGACATCGTAGATCGTCACGTCGGCGCCGATCGCCGCCCGCAAGCCCGCCGCCAGCGCGTCGCGGCCGAGGCGCGCGCCGCCCGCTCCGCGGACCAGCACGGCGAAATCCGTCGGCGCTCCCGGCAACTGGGCCAGCGGCACGAACAGCTCGGGCGACGGACCGGACCGGTTCGGGTCGGGTTGCAGCGTGTCGCGCACGACGCCGACAATCGTCACCGGCACCGGCTCCGCGTGGCGGCTGCCGGGCGGATGAATGAGCAGCGTCTGGCCGACGGGATCCTGCCCGGGCCAGTATGTGCGCGCGAGGGTCTGGTTGACGAGCGCCACGCGCGCGGCCTCGGCATGATCGCCGGCCGCGAGGAGCCGGCCCGATGCCACGCGCATGCCGAGCGTGGCGAAATACCCCTCGGTGACCGCACGGAACTGCGCCACGGCGCGGTGGCCCGGCTGGCCCTCGGCGCGGCCCGGCAGGGTGAACTCGCGGGATTGCATCTCCGCCAGCGGACGCCCGAGGGCGAGCGCGCCGGCCTCTGCGCCGGGCAGTGTGCGCACCGCCTCGGCGGCACGGGCCAGGGCGGCGCGCGCAAGAGCCGGGTCGCGCCGGGCCTCGGCTGGCAGCAGCACTCGCGCCGTGGTCAGGCCGGGGGCGGAAAACCCGTGGTCGGCCTGCATCAGGCGGAAAAACGACAGCCCGAGGTGCGTCGTGCACAGCACGATGGCGAACGCCAGCGCCGCTTCCGTGGCGATGATCGCGCGCTCGGCGCGGTGCGCGCCGCGCGAGCCGCGGCGCACGCGGTGGACGCCGGCAAGGGATTCGCCGTCGTCGAGGCGCAGGCTCCACCACGCCGGCACGGCCGCGGCGAGCGCCGTGAGCAGGAGCGCCGCGCCGAAGGTGCCGGCCAGGATCGGGGCATCGACACGGACCAGCGCCTCGCTCGGGATGAAGTTCCCGGGCGTGAGGCTCAGGAAAGTCGGCACCGCCACGCTCGCGAGGGCCGCGGCGATCAGGCCGCCCGCGGCGGCGATCAACGCAACCTCGGTGAACAGCTGGCGCGCGAGGGCGCGGCCGCTGGCGCCGAGCACGACGCGGACGGCCAGTTCGTGGCGCGTCGCGGCGGCGCGGAGGAAGAAGAGACTGCCGAGGTTCACCGCCGTGAGCAGGAGGAGCAGTGTCACGGCGGCGATGAGGGCGATCATCGTCGGCCAGAGGTTGCCGAGCACCTGCTCGGTGATCAGCGCCGGCACGGCGCGGCGGCCGCGGTATTCGCCGGCCTCGGGCGGCAGCGTCGCGGCGACGCGGTCGTAGTGCTGCTGCATCCGGGCGCGCACCTGGTCGAGGTCGGCGCCGGGGCGGATGAAGCCCATGATGAAATACTCGCGGGGGCCGGCGGCGACGGACTCCGGCGGCACGCGCAGCGCCACCCAGACGTTGCCGCCGCAGAGCGTGAAGCGCGGGGGCATGATGCCGACGATCGTGTGTGCCTCGCCGTCGAGCCGGATGCTGCGCCCGACCGCGTCCGGCGCGCCGCCGAAGGCCGATAGCCAGAGCGCGTGGCCGATGACGGCGACGCGCGGCGCGCCCGGGCGCTCGTCCTCCTCGGTCAGGCTGCGCCCGAATTGGGCCGCGGTGCGGGTCATGGCCATGCCGCTGAAGGTCGTCTCGATCAACCGCACGTGCTCGGTGGCGTCGGCGAAGCCCAGCGTCGCGGCGCGGCTGCGGAACGCCCCGATGCCGGCCATGAGGTCGGCTGTCGCGGCCTGCAGATCGAGGTAGTCGCGGCCCGCGTGCTGGAGCGTGGTGAGGCGGCGCTCGGGCAGCTCCTGCCGCAGCACGATGAAGTTCCGGCTGTTCGGGTAGGGGAACGGATCGAGCATGATGTCGCGCACGAGCGTGGCCAGCGTGCCGGCCAGGCCGCAGGCGAGGCCGAGCAGCAGGACGCTCGAAAGCGCGAACAACGGACGCCGGCCGAGCCGGCGGAGGGCGAATTTCAGGTCGGAAAACATGGCGGAAGTGGACGAGCCGAGGCTGCGCGTCCGGCGAGAAAGACCGTCATTTTTCGACGGGGAAAGCGGGGTGCGCGTTCACTCATGCGCGGGATGCGGCATCCGGGCGGCGCTGCGGCGGCGTGGCGGGGTGGTCATTCGTTGCGCAGCGCCACGAGCGGGTCGACGCGCGCGGCGCGCCACGAGGGCACGAGGCAGGCCGCGGCGCAGGCGGCGCCCAGCGCGACGATCGTGGCGCCGTAGGAAACCGGATCGAGCGTCGAGACGCCGAAGAGCAGGTGCGACACCAAGCGCGCCGAGGCGACGGCCAGCACCGTGCCCAGCACCAGTCCCGGCACCGTCATGCGCACCGCGTCGGTCACGACCAGCCGCGCCACCGCCCGCGGCGAGGCACCGAGGGCCAGACGCACGCCGAACTCGGCCGTGCGCCCCGCCACCGCGAACGCCAGCACCGCATACACCCCGGTCAGGCAGAGCAGCGCGGCGAGCCCGGCGAACGCGAGGACGAGCGTGAGCCCGAAGCGCGTCTGCCACGCGCTGTCGGCGTAGAATTTCGCGGCGTGATGGAAATAATACGCCGAGTTGATCGGATCGGTGAGCGCCACGGCGCGGTCGACCTGGTCCTTGGTCAGCGGCTGGGTGCCGCGCATGCGGACGAACATGCCGACGTCGAACGGCGCACCCTGCGTGTCGGGCAGGTAGAATGCGTCGATCGGCTGCGGCTGCGAGCCATGGCTCATGAGGTTGCCGACGACGCCGACGATGGTCCACCACGCGTCGCCGGTGTTTTCGATCCGGATGCGCTGGCCGATCGGATCCTTGCCGGGCCAGTGCTTCGCCGCGAGATTCTCGCTCACGACCGCGACGCGCGGCGTGTCGCTCCGGTCGTCATCGCTGAGCCAGCGGCCGGCGAGGAGCGGGAACTGGAAGACCTCGCGCAGCCCCGGGGAAACGAACAGCCGCGCCGCGCGCTTCGGGGTCTCGTTCATCTGCAGGCCGTCGCCCTCCTGGGCGAAACTGAAGTAGCTGCCCGGCACGCTGGCGAAGCCCCAGTCCTGCACACCGGCGGCCGCGACGTGCGGCAGCTCCTGGAGCCGCTCCGCCACGCCGCGGAAATAGCGCACGCGGGCCGCGAGGTCTTGGTAGCCGGCACCGCGTGTGCCGAGGCGGAAGTGGTAGGTTTGCTCGGCCGCGAAGCCGCGGTCGAGGTTCTGCACCGCGCGGAAACTCCGCACCAGCTGCACCGCGGTGATGAGCAGCGCCAGCGCCACGGCGACCTGCAGCGAGACGAGCAGCCGCGTGGCGGCGCCGCCGCTGACGGAGCCGAGCTGACGCGAGCCGTCGCGCAGCGTGGCCTCGAGGTTGAGCCGTCGCGCCTGCGCGAGCGGCACGAGACTGAACACCGCGGCGATGCCGACGGCGAGCAGCAGCGCACTGCCCGCCACGAGCGTGGAAACCGCCGGCGGCGGGATCTGGTTCAGCGTCGACGTTGCGGGCAGCAGTTCGCGGGTGAGCGGCGCGAGCCAGCTGGCGAGCAGCAGGCCCAGCGCGGCGCCGGCCAGCGCGAGCCCCAGCGACTCGAGGAAGAACTGCCGCAGCAGATCCCGCGTGCCCGCGCCCAGCGCCAGGCGCACGGCGAACTCGCGGCGCCGGCGGATCGCCTGCGCGAGGAGGAGCGAGCCCGCGTTGACGCAGGCGACGACCAGCACGAGGCCCACGGCGGTCTGCAGGAGCAGGAGCTGCTGGCGAAAATTGCCGACGAGCGCCGAGCGCAGGTCGAACGCGGTCAGCCCGCGGTCGGCGTTGGTGGCGGGATGTTCCTGCGCAAGACGGCGGGCCAGCGCGGCGAGTTCGCCTTGGGCCGAGGCAAGCGAGCGCCCGGGTGCGAGTTCGCCCAGCATGAATTGCCGGCGCACGGTGCGATCCGTGCGCACGAAATCGGCCGGCAGCATCGCGACCCAGCCCTGCTGGCCGTCGCCGACGACGGGCAGCACGGTGTTGGCCGGCAAGACGCCGACGATGCGGTAGCTCGCGTGGTCGAGCCGGATGCTCGTGCCGACGACGGCAGGGTCGGACCCGAAGCGGCGCGCCCAGAAATCGTGGCTCAACAGCAGCGCGCGTTCGCCGCCGACCTCGGCGTTGCCCGGATGGATCGCTTCGCCGAGCGCGGCGCGCAGGCCGAGGAGCGGGAAGAAGTCGGGTGTCACGCGCTGGATGAAGGCGTTCTCGGTCCCGCCGGCCGTGTGCACGGTGAAACTCTCGTTGCGCACGATGGCGGTGCGCGAGAACGCCGTCGCCTGGTCGTGGATGTCCGCGGCGTTGCCGAACGCCATGCGGCCGGGGCCCGTGCCGGGACCGGTGCTGGCGGGAAACTCCGTGATGACGGTCAGGCGCGTCGCGTCGCCGTAGGGCAACGGACGCAGCAGGTAGCTGTCGAGCAGGCCGAGCACGAGCAGCGTGGCGGCGAGGGCCAGGGCGAGGGTGGCCACGATGCCGCCGGAAAGCAGCGGCCGGCGGGCGAGGGCGAGGAGACTTTGGCGCAGCATGGCGGTGAGTGATTCGGAGTGGAATTTCGGCTACTCCGCGCGCAGCGCGACCATCGGGTCGCCGCGCGCGGCGCGACGGGCGGGCAGCCAGCAGGCGAGCGCGGCGACACCGAGCAGGATCAGCGTGACGAGAGCGGCGATCGCCAGGCTCGGCGCCGGGAAGACGGGCACGAGGGCGGCGAGAAGTTGTTTCACGCCCAGCGTTCCTAGGGCGCCGGCGGCGAGGCCGGCGAGGGTGAAGGAGAGACTCTGGCTGAAGACGAGGCGGAGGATGTCCGCCGGACGGGCCCCGAGCGCGAGACGCACCCCGATTTCGCGGTGGCGGTGCGTGACGAAGCCGGCGAGCAGGCCGTAAAGACCGAGCGCCGCGAGCAGCAGCCCCAGCAGGGCAAAGCCGATCAGGAGCGACGCCATCGCGGTGAAGTTGGCGAAGCCCCGCTCGATGGACTGCAGGGCAGGCCGGAGGTCGTGCACCGGGATTTCCGGGTCGAGTTCGGCCACGGCGCGGCGGACGGTCTCGACCAGGGCCTCCGGGCTGCTCTCCGTGCGCAGGACCAGCGCGAGGCGGCGGTCGGGTTCGCGTGCCATGAGGCGGTAGGTTTGCCGGCTGGGTGTCGTCTCGGCGAAATTCGTCGCGAAGCGGACGTCGCGCACGACGCCCACCACTTCCTGCCACTGCGTGCGGCGGTTGGGGTGCGCGATGCGCTGGCCGATGGCGCTGCGGCCGGGCCAGACCTCGCGCGCCATCGTCTCGTTGATGACGATGGCGGTGGCGTCGCCGGTGACGTCGGCGGGCGTGAAGAGGCGGCCCTCGACAAGCGTGAGGCCGAGCGCGTCGAAGAACCCGAGATTGACGAGGTTGACGGCGCGCATCGGCTCCGTGCCGGGCACGGGGTCGGGCCGGCCCTCGACGAGGAAGCGCTGCTGCCAGGTGAAGCCGTTGAACGGCAGGGAGAGCGAAAGGCCGACCCGTTCGATGCCCGGCAGCTCGGCGAGGCGTTGCTCGAGGCGCTCGTGGAACGCGCGGATCTGATCGGGCGTGCCGTAGCGGGCCGCGGGGAGGGTGAGGGAGGCGGTGAGGAGACGGTCGCTGCGCCAGCCGAGGTCGCGTTGGGCGAAGCGGAGCAGCCCGTCGATGAAGAACGCCGCGCCGGCGAGGAGCACCAGGGCGAGGGCGACCTCGGCGCCGATGAGGGCGCGGCGGAGGCGGTGCTGGGCCGGGCCGCCGGCGGAGCCGCGCGCGCCCTGCTTGAGACCGTCGACGACGTTCACGCGCGAAGCGAGGAGCGCGGGGAGCAGGCCGAATAGCAGGCCGGAGAGTGCGGCGAGCGCGAAGGAGAAGCCGAGCGTCACGTAGTCGAGCGGCAGCGCGACGGGGATGCGGTTGTTCACGACGAGCCGGGCGCTGAGGGCGTCGTTGGCCCAAAGGGCGACGAGCAGGCCGAGCGCGCCGCCGGCGGCGGCCAGCAGCAGCGATTCGGCGAGCGACTGCCGGATGAGGTGCTGCCGCGTCGCCCCGAGCGCGAGGCGCACCGCCTGCTCGCGGGCGCGGAGCGTGTTGCGGGCGAGGAGGAGATTGGCGAGGTTGACGCAGGCGATGAGGAGGACGCATGCGGCGAGACCGAAGGTGAAGCTCGAGAGGGTGAGGGCGGTCGGGTCCTGGATCGCGCGCTGGAGCGGGACGAGTTCCACGCTGCTGCCGCCATTCGTGTTGGGAAAGGCGAGGGCGAGCTGCGCGCTCGCGGCGGCGAGATCGGCCTGCGCCTGTTCCATGGACGTTTCGGGCGCGAGGCGTCCGATGACGTGGAGGAAATTGGCGTCGCGGCTGGCGCGGAGCGATTCGTCGGGCACGAAGGGGCGGACAATCTCGATCGGCCCCCAGGCGCGCGGATCATCAAAGGATGGCGGAAGAATGCCGACAACGGTCAGTTGCTCGCCGTCGACCCGGATTTCGCGGCCGAGGAGCGCGGGGTCGCCGCCGAAGCGCGACTGCCAGGTGCGGTGCGGGAGGATGGCGACGCGGTCCTGGCCCGCCTGAAATTCCGCCGGCGCAAAGGCGCGGCCGAGCGCCGGGGTGACACGCAGCGTGGCGAAGAAATTGTCCGACACGGCGAGTCCCAACAGGCGTGCGGCGGGCTGGTCGGGCGCGGCGAGGTTGAACGTGTTGACCCAGTAGGCGGCGAGATCGGGGAGCGATTTCGTCGAGGCGCGCAGATCCGCGAAGTTGGCCGGCGCCATGGGCAGTGCGTTCTGCCCGGTGACGATGGTGCGGTAGGCGCGCACGAGGCGTTCTGGTTCGGCGTAGGGCAGCGGCCGGAGGAAGAGGGAATTCAGCACCGCGAACATCGAGGTGTTCAGGCCGATCCCGAGCGCGATGGTCAGGACGGCGATGGCGGCGAAGCCCGGGGATTTCGCGAGGGAACGGGCGGCGAAGCGGAGGTCGGAGAGCATGGTGCGGGCGGAGAGACGGGGTTTCGGCTACTCCGCGCGCAGCGCGACCATCGGGTCGACGCGCGCGGCGCGGCGGGCGGGCAGCCAGCAGGCGGCGACACCGACCGCCAGCAGCACCAGCGCGGCGAGGAGCAGCAGCCGCGGGTCGGCGGGTTCGACGCCGTAGACGAGGTGACTGAACATTCGCGTCAGCAGGAGGGAGGCTCCGGCGCCCAGCGCGATGCCGGGCAAAACGAGGCCCAGACCACCGCGCAGCACGAGGCGGCCGATTCGCTCGGGGTCGGCTCCGATGGCCAGCCGCACGCCGATCTCGCGCGTGCGGGCGGCAACGCTGTGCGAGATCACGCCATACAAACCGGTGCTGGCGAGAAGCAGCGCGACGCCGCCGAAGATACCGAGCAGCAGAAGCAGGAAGCGGGGGAGCGAGACCGCGCGGGCGAACACCTCGTCCATCGGACGGATCCGACCGACGGCGACGCCCGGATCGGCGTCGGCCAGAATGCCGGCGATCGCCCGGCTGAGGGCCTGCGGGTCGCCTTGCGTGCGCACGAGCAGGTGGCGGGCGAACCAGTTCTCGAACAGCATGGAGATCGCATGGTCCGCCTGCGCGGCAGGGATGAACACCGCGGGTTCGGCCGGCTCGTCCACCCGGCTCTTCAGGTCACCGATGACGCCCACGATCTCGACGGGTTGCTCGCCGAGGAGGAGACGCGTGCCGAGCGCAGGCCGGTCCGGAAGGTAGGTGCGCACGAAGGCCTCGTTGACGTGCGCCACCGGGGCGGCGCGTCCATCGTCGGTCTCGCTGAAAGCGCGGCCCTCACGCAACGGCACGCCGAGCGTGCGCAGGAAGCCGGGCGTGACCTCGCGATAATCGACGCTCAGCCAGCGCGGCTCCGCGGCGCCGGCGATCTGCACGCCGTTATTGCCGCCGCGTTCGAGCGGCAGGCCTGCGGAGACGAAGCCGACCGCCTCAACACCGGGGAGGGCCTGCAGCCTCGCTTCAATATCGCGAAAGAACGCCGCGACCGCGGCCGTGTCGGCGTGGCGCGACCCGACCATCCAGAACTGTGCGCTGACCACGCGCGCCGGGTCGAAGCCGAGCGCAGTGCGGGAAAGATTCACGAAGGTGGCGACCATCAGGCCCGCGCCGACGATGAGCACGAACGCCAGTGCGACGCCGGCCACGACGAGCCCGCGCCGCCAGCTTCCGCCGCCTGCGCGGGCGGAAGCGCCGCCGTCCTTCATGGCGCCGATCAGGTCGGTGCGGCTGGCGAACAGCGCCGGCAGCATGCCCGCGGCCAGGCCGGAGAGGATGGAGACGGCCAGCGTCACGCCGAACACCGCGCCGTCGAATTGCACGTCGCCGAGGCGCGGCAGGCCGGCCGGCGCGAGCGAGAGGAGCAGATCCTGCCCCAGCACCGCGAGGGCCCAGCCGGCGCCGCCACCCGCGAGTGCCACGAGCAGGCAGTCCGCCAGCGACTGGCGGAAAAGCCGGCCCCGTGTCGCGCCGAGCGCCGTGTGGATCGCGTATTCCGCCTTGCGGGCGCTGGCCCGCGCGAGAAAGAGATTCGCGACGTTGGTGCAGGCAATGAGCAGCACGAAGACGCCCGCGCCCAGCAACGGCAGCAGGAAACGGCGCGCGTCCGCCCCAAGCGCCTGCTGGTAAGGGCGGAAGACTAGGCGCGTCTCCTTGGCGAGTGCCCGCGGCAGGCGTTGCCGGTATTCGGCGGTGAGCGCGGCGGACGCCGCCTCGAGCTGGGGCGGAGTGACGTCCGCGCGGATGCGTCCAAGGACGGAGATGTTGGTGCCGCCCCCGACATCGCCCAACAGGAGGCTGAGCGGCACCCAGACGTCGATCGGCAGGCTGCCGTTGAGTTCACCCGCGCTGCGCGGATCGAAGCCGGCGGGCATGATGCCGATGACCTCGTAGCTTTCGCCGTTCAATTGCACGGTCCGGCCGACGATGTCCGTCGATCGGTTGAAGTTCTGCGTCCACACCCGGTGACTCAGGACGACGACGCGGGTGCCCGACCCGCGATCCTCCTCGGGCAGGAAGCTTCGTCCCAGCGCCGGCGGAATGCCGAGGACGGAGAAATACGACGCCGACACGGCGGCGCCGCGCACGCGCTCGGCGGGGCGTCCGGCCGCAAGATTGAAGGCCGCTTCCGTCTGGCCGGCCAGGTGGGCGAATACTTCCGTCGATTGCTGCCGCACGATCTCGAGGCCGCGCGCGGTGACGGGCATGCCCTGTGTGCGGGATGGTCCGGTCTGCGCGAGTTGGACGATCCGCTCGGCCTCGGGAAACGGCAGGGCGCGGTAGAGCGCGCCGTAGGCGAGGGAAAAGATCGCGGTGTTGAGACCGAGCGCGACGGCGAGGGTCAGCACGGCGGCCGTGGTGAGGCCGGGCGACTTGCGCAGGCGGCGGACGGAATGTCGGAGGTCGTAGAACCAGGAGTGCATGATAAGGAGGGACGCAGCGGAAAACGGAGGCGGCTACTCCGCGCGCAGCGCGACCATCGGGTCGACGCGCGCGGCGCGGCGGGAGGGCAGCCACGCGGCGAGGAGGGCGACGAAGCCGAGCAAAACGGTCAGGCCGCCGAGCACGAGCGGGTCGGTGGCGGATGTCTGGTAGAGCATCGCGGCCACGAGGCGTCCGGCCGCGAGCGCGAGGAGCAGCCCGAGGCCGAGCCCGACCGCGGCGAGGCGGGCGGCCTCGCCGAGGACGAGGCGGTGCAGATCGAGCGGCCCGGCGCCGAGCGCGACGCGCACGCCGAACTCCGGGATGCGCTGCGACACCGTATACGCCACGACGCCGTAGATGCCGACGGTGGCGAGAATGAGCGCGAGGCCGGAGAACACGCCGAAGAGCGTGACGGCGAACCGCTGGCGCGCGACGCTGGCGGCCACGAGGGACTCGAACGGGGCGAGCCGGACGACGGGTTGATCCGGATCCGTCGCGCGCACCAATGCCCGGAGCGCGGCGGGCAGGCCGGGATCGGGCCGCGCGGTGCGGATGGCGAAGTGCAGGGTGCCGGGCGCGCGCTGGGCGAGCGGCTCGTAGAGCTGGAGCGAGCGGCCGTCGTCGAGGCCGAGATGGCGGATGTCGCGCACGACGCCGACGATCTCGCGCCACTGCTGCGGCCCGTTGGTGATCGAGAGGCGGCGGCCGATCGGGTCCTCGCCGGGGAAGAAGCGCTCGGCAAGGCCTTGGCTGATGATAACCACCGGCGCGGAGTCGGCGCGGTCGTGCGGAGTGAAGGTGCGGCCGCGCACGAGGCTCATGCCCATTGCCTCGAAGTAGCCGTCGCTCGCGACATAGTAGGTGCCGGCGGGCAACTGGGCATCTTCGCGCCGCTCGCGGCCCTCGATCTCGAAGCCAAACATGTCCTCGCCGCCGGCGCCGGCCGGCAGCGAATGAGTCGCGCCGGCGGCGACGACTCCGGGCAGGGCGCGGATGCGCTCCGCATAGGCCTCGGCGATGGCGACGCGTTTGGCGGGGGTGTCGTATTTCGCCGTGGGCGCGCTGACGGTGAGCGTGGTGACATTGTCGGCCCGGAAGCCAGGGTCGACCTGCTGCAGCCGGAGGAAGCTCCGCATGAGCAACCCCGCGCCCGCGAGCAGCGCGAGCGCGAGCGCGAGCTCGGCGACGACGAAAACCTGACGCAGGCGCCGGCGGCGGCCGCCTTCGCTCTGGCCGCGGGCGCCGTCCTTGAGGCCCTCCACGAGGTCGATGCGCGTCGACTGCAGCGCCGGGGCGAGGCCGAAACCGATGCCGGTGAGGAGAACCAATGCCGTGACCGCACCGAGCACGGTCGGGTCGAGGGCGATCTCCGCGCTGCGGGGCAGCGAGGCCGGTGCGAGCCAGAGCAGGGCATCGAGGCCCCAGCGCGCAGCGAGGAGGCCGAGGGCGCCGCCGAGAAGCGCGAGGAGCGTGCTCTCGGTCAGGAGCTGGCGCACGAGGCGCGTCCGGGGCGCGCCGAGCGCGGTGCGCACCGCGAGCTCGCGGGCGCGGGAAGCGCCGCGGGCGAGCAGGAGATTGGCGACGTTGGCGCAGGCGATGAGCAGGAGCGCGCCGACGGCGGCGAGCAACGCGAGCAGGATCGGTCGCGTCGGCCCGACGAGGTAGTCGAGGTAGGGCATCGCGGTCGCCTGGTCCCCGCGGCTCTGCTCCGGGTATTCCGCGGCGAGGCGCTCGGCGAGGTGGTTCATTTCCGTCTGCGCCCGCTCGGCCGAGACCCCGGGCCGGAGGCGGCCGAGGACATTGAGGTAGTGCGAGCCGCGCTGGCGCGGCGCCGTCTCGGTGGCGGTGAGCGCGAGGGGAATCCAGAACTGGTAGGTGGTGGCGCGCGCCAGCTCCGCGGGCATGACGCCGATGACGCGGTGCGGTTCGCCGTTGAGCAGCAGCGTGCGGCCGAGGACATCCGGTGCGGCGCCGAACTGCTGGCGCCAGAACGCGTCGGCGAGCAACACGACCCGCTCGGCGCCCTCGCGGTCATCCTCCGCCGTGAAGTCGCGGCCGAATGCCGGGGCGACGCCGAGGACCGCAAAGTAGTCGGCGCTGACGCGCAGGCCGTTGGTGCGCTGGGGTTCGCCGCCCGGCAGGACGAAATTGAAGCCGCTGCCGCGCATCGCGGCGAGGTGCGAGAAGACGGTGTTCTGCGCGCGCCAATCGAGGAAGTTGACCGGGGAGACCGATCCGCCAACCGGACGATCGCCGGCGCGATCGACCTCGCCGACGAGGAGGATGCGGTCGGCGTCGGGATACGGCAGCGGCTTGAGCACGACGCCGTGCACGACGGTGAAGATGGCGGTGCAGGCGCCGATGCCGAGCGCGAGCGTCACCACCACGAGGGCGGTGAAGCCGGGGGCTCCGGCGATCTGGCGGAGGGCGAGACGGAGATCAGCGAGCATGCGTGGAGGGGCGGTGGGGTGCGGGCGGGGGTGGAGGCGGAACGAAGATCATGGTCGATCCAGCCGGGCCAGCGCGGCGGCGGCGTTCTTCGAATTCGGATTCAGCGCGAGCGCGGCGCGATAGGATTCGGCCGCGGCGGCCGTGTCGCCTTTGAGTTCGAGCAGCATGCCGAGGCGCCAATAGGCGGCATCGTGGCCGGGAGCGTCGTCGGTCGCGGGCAAGGTGACGGCGCGACGCATCGCGGCGAGTCCTCGATCGACATCCTTGCCGGTGAGCGCCGCGATGCGGCCGATCTGGTAGTGGGCGAGGTAGTGGTCGGCATCGAGTCGCAGCAGCGCCTCGAATTCGTCGAGGGCCGGCGCGTATTTTTTCTCCGAGACATAGAGCATGCCGTAGGCGAGGTGACCTTGGCGGGAGTCGAGCTTCCTGATTTCCACCGCATGGCCCCAGGCTTTATCCCGGCGGCCGCCGAACAGCGCAGGTGCTCCTGCGTGGTAGCCCATCAAGCCCATTCGCGCCGCGACATTCGCCGGGTCGAGCGCGACGGACTTCTCGAGCGCGGCGAGACATTTCCGGGCGAGGCTCAACTTCGCGAGGATGCCGGACTGGTCCAAGGCGGTTTCGTAGGCTTTGGCGAGGCCGAGGTGAATCTCGCTGTCGGTCGGGGCCAACGACGCAGCCTGTTCGAAAGCCTGGATGGCGCCGGCCCCGTCGTCCTGCGCGAGGCGCACCTCGCCAAGGAGGGCATGGGCCTCGGCCGCGCGGGGGTGGAGCGCGAGGAATTCGCGGGCGGCCGCTTCGGCGGCGGCGAGCTTGCGTTCGCGAAGGAGCGTGCGGACCGCGGCGGGCTCCGGTGGCGGCGAGGCCAGCGCGAGCGCGAGGGTCGGAAGAAACAGCGGCAGGAGACGAAAAACGTGGCGCATGGGAGGGAGGCTACTCGTTGCGCAGCGCGATCATGGGATCGACCCCGGCGGCGCGGCGCGCGGGCACGAGGCTGGCCGCGAGCGCGGCGAGGGCGAGGATCGCCACGGCGCCGCCGAGCGCGAGGGGATCGGTTGGGCTGACATGGTAGAGCAGCGAGGCAAGAGCCTGGCCCGCGAGCAGAGCGAGCCCGATGCCGGCCAAGGCGGAGAGCGCGACCTGCCGGCCGGCTTGCGCGAGGATCATGGCGACCAAATCCGCGGGCCGGGCGCCGAGCGCCGCGCGGATGCCGATCTCGCGCGTGCGCTGGGCGACCGCGTGCGCCTTGACGGCGTAAACGCCCAGGACGGCGAGGAGCAACGCGATGAGGCCGAACGCGGAAAAGACCACGGCGCCAAACTGGGCCACCCAAAGCGAAGCTTCGCCTTGGATGAATCGGCGCATGGGTTCATGGACCAGCAGTGGCAGGCCCGGGTCGGCCGCGAGCATCGCGGCCCGGACGCGGTCGAGCGCCGTCTCGGCGAGCGCGGCATGGGCGAAGGCCGTGTGCATGTAGATTTCTCCGCCGAGCGTGTGCGCGAGCGGAAGGTAGATGCGGTAGTCGGGAGCGCGGTCGAGGAATTCCTGGCGGTGCTCGGCGACGACGCCGACGATTTCGTATTCCTCACCGGGAGCGGAGGCGGCGAAGCGCAGACGCCCGCCCAAGGCGTCGCCGGCGGGAAACAAACGGCGCGCGAGGGAGCGGTCGATGATGGCGACGCGGGGCGCGGTGCGGTCGGCGGATTCCACGGGCGTGAACTCGCGTCCGCCCACCACCGGGATGCCGAGGGCGGCGAAGTAACCGTCGCTGGCCGCGGAGAAGATGGCGGGCAGCGTCTCGGCGTCGGGCGGCGAGCCGGCGAGCGCGACGCGGCGCGCATGCTCGCCGCTGTTCATGGGCGGCTGGGTGGAAAAGGCGACGCGTTCGACGGCGGGCAACGCGGCGACGCGGGTGCGCACGGCGTCGATGCTGCGTTGGATGGCGGCGTGATCGGCGGGCCGGAGCCCGAAGTCGACGCGGGAAATCAAACTGCGGGTGGGATCGAACCCGAGCGGGATGTGGCGGGCTTCGAGGGCGGCGCGGAGAAACAGACCGGCGCTGAAGAGCAGCATGATCGACAACGCGACTTGCGTCATGACGAGAAGGTGGCGGCCGGAGAAGAAGCGGCCCCAGCGGTCGTTCGCGGCGGCGCCCTGGGCCTTGAGGTCGGCGATGACGTCGCGACGGGACGCGCGGAGCGCGGGGCTCAGGCCGAAGGTCAGGACGGCGACGAGGCACAGGAAGAGGGTGAAGAGGAGGACGGTGGGATCGAGACCGGGGCGCAAGTTCAGGGCGGAACCTTCGACCCGGCTGAACGCGGCGGAGAGCGAGGCGACGAGCGCGTGGTTGCCCCAGACACTCAGCGCGAGGCCGAGCACCCCACCTGCCACGACAAGAACGAGTCCCTCCACCATGAGCTGGCGAATGACGTGCCAGCGCGTGGCGCCGAGAGCGAAGCGCACGGCGATCTCGCGCGTGCGGACGGTGTTGCGCGCGAGGAACATGTTGGCGAGGTTCAGGCAGGCGATCAGCAGAACGCTGACGGCCATGAAAACCAGCGGCGCCGAGAGCATGTAGAGATCGGCCGTGCTGGAGGGTTGGGGGCTGACGCCGATGCGCGAAGGGGGAGCGAGCAGCAAGTCGCGCTCGGGCGTGGAACCCGCGGAGGTCGGCGCAACGCCGAAGCGATTGAGGTCGGCGGAGAGCGCGGGCAGGCGCAGGCTGGCGCTGGAGATGTCGAGTCCGGGAGCCAGACGGGCGGTGAGCAGCAGCGTGTAGTTGCCGGGGCGGCGCAGGTCGGTGTGTCCGGCGGCGCGGCTGGCGGGCGAGCCGATCTCGTTGTAGTGGCCGAGCGGCAGCCAGAAAAGGGGCGCCTGCAGTGCGCTGAGGCCGGCGAAGCCCTCGGGGGCGATGCCGATGACCGTGCAAGGGCGCGCGTTGACCCAGAAGGTCCGTCCCACGAAGTCGGGCGGACTTCCGTGGAGCCGCCAGAATTCGTGACTGGCGACCAGCACCGGCTGGCCGGTGGGTGCCTCGCCTTCCTCCGCACTGAAAAACCGTCCACGGGCCGGTTGGACGCCAAGGAGGCTGAAGTAGTTGGCGGAGACGAGATGGACGAGGACACGCTGCGCGGGAGCGTCGGGCGTGGAGCCCAGGCCGACGCGGGCGCCGGACAAGGCGCTGACGTCGGCGAAGATGTCGCGGGCCGCGGCGATACGCTCGAACTCGGCGTGCGAGAAGCGGCGATAATTGAGCTCGGCCCCGCGCGCCGCGGTGTGGACCGAGACGACTTCGTGCGGGGCGCGGTCAATCATCGGACGGAAGAGCGCGGCGTAGATGAGCGACGACACCGCGGTGTTCGCCCCGAGTGCGAGCGCGAGGGTGAGCAACGCGATGGCGGTGAAGCCGGGGGTTCGGGCGAGGGAGCGGAAGGCGTGGCGGAGATCAGCGAGCATGCGTGGAGGGGCGGTGGGGGTGCGGGCGGGGGTGAATTTTCTTTTCGGCGGCGCAGGCGGCGGAGGACGCGGGCGACATCACTCTGCGCGGAGCGCGATCATCGGGTCGACGCGGGCGGCGCGGCGGGCGGGCAGCCAGGCGAAGAGAAAGGCAAGGGAAGCCATGAGCGCGGCGATCGCGCCGAGCAGCAGGGGTTCGGCGGGGTTGGTTTCGAAGAGGACCTGGCGGAGCAGCGGACCGAGCGCGAGGTAGGCGGCGAGTCCGGCGGCAAGACCGACGAGCACCGGCGGGAGGTAGTGTCGCGCCACCTGCACGGGCAGGGCGTCGGGAGCGGCGCCGAGCGCGAGGCGGACGCCGAACTCCTTCGTCCGGCATGCCACGCTGTAGGCGACGATGCCGTAGAGCCCGAGGGCGGTGAGGATCGTGGCCACCACGGCGAAGGCCGAGGTGAGCAGCGTGAGGAAGCGCTGCGGTGCGGTCGCACCGGAAGCGATCTCGTCCATCGTGCGCGCCGCGGTCAGCGGCGCGTCGGGGTCGAGCGCCTGCACGGCGCCGCGCAGCGCGCCGAGCGCGGCGGCGGTCGAGCCGCGCGCCCGCACGATGAGATTGGTGCGCAGCGGCGGCCAGTCCGCGAGCGGACGGTAAAGCGTGGGGACGGGCGCGCGGTCCGCCTCGGCGCGGACGTCGGCCACGACGCCGATCACCGTCGCCTCGGCCGTGCCGTCCCGCGTGAGCACGCGACCGACGGGGTCCTGGCCCGGCCAGAGCAGCTCGGCGAGCTGGCGCGAGATGATGACGGTCTGGTTGGCTCGGTCGTCGGGCGCAAAGGTGCGGCCGGATTGGAGGGGCAGGCCGAGCGTGGAGAAATAGCCGGCGCTGACGAAGCGGATGTTGACGTTCGGGCGCTGCGCGGGGCTCAGGCCGTCGCCGGGCACCCAGATCTTGTCGATCCAAGTCTCGCCTTGCAGCGGCAGGCGGTTGGTGGCGGCCGCGCCCTCGATCTCGCCGGCGGCGGCGAGCTTCTCGTCGAGCCGGGCGAAAAATTCGAGGCGCTGGGCGGCGTCGGGATATTTCTCCGCCGGGAGCAGGATGCGCGCGGTGACGAGGCGCGGGGCGGAAAAACCCTGGTCGGCGGTGAGCAGGCGGTGGAGGCTGCGGGTGAGGACGGCGGCGCCGGCGAGCAGCACGAGGCTGAGGGCGACCTGCACGGCGACGAGAATCCGGTGGGTGTGCTGCGCGCGGGCGGAGCCGGCGACGCCGCGGCCACCCGGCCGCAGCCCGGCGCCCGGACCGAAGCCGGCGAGCTGCGCCGCAGGCACGAGGCCCGCCGCGAGCGCGCAAAGCAGCGCGAGGCCGGCGGCGAAGGCGGTGACCGTGAGGTCGAGCCGCACCTCGGCGAGCCGCGGCACATTGCCGGGCGCGAGGTGCGGGAGGGCGTCGAGCGCGAGCTGGGCGAAAAGCAAAGCGCCGGCGGCGCCGAGGCCGGCGAGCACGAGCGGCTCGAGCAGGGCGAGGCGGAAGATGCGGCCGCGGTCCGCCCCGAGCGCGGCCCGGAGCGCGATTTCGGCGCGGCGTTGCTCGGCGCGGGCGAGGAGCAGGGCCGCGAGGTTGACGCAGCCGATGAGCAACACGGCGCCGACCGCGGCGGAGAGGAGCCAGAGGCCGCGGCGCGCCGGGCCGACGACTTTGTCGTGGAGCGGCGTGACGATCCCACGGAGTTCGCCGGTGAAGCCCGCATCCTGCGCGATGGCAGCGCCGAGCAGATCCAGTTCCCGGCCGGCGGAGGCGAGCGGCGCGCCGGGGCGGAGGCGGCCGAGCACGCGGTAGTTGTGGTTGCCCATCTTCCGCGCGAGTTCCTCGGCGCCGAACACGAGCGGCTTGTAGAAGTCCGGTGCGGAGAAGCCGGCGGCGGCGAGATTCAGCGCGGCAAGGTCGGAGCGGTCCGGCACGATGCCGATGACGGTGTGCGGCCGGCGGTCGAGGTAGACCGTGCGCCCGACGAAGTCCGGGGCCGCTTGGTAGCGCGAGCGCCAGAGGGATTCCGCCGCGAGCACCACGTCGTTGTGTCCGGTCCGGGCGTCCCCGGCGGCAAAGTCGCGGCCGCGCATCGGCGCGAGACCGAGCGTCGAAAGAAAATCCGCGGTGACATGCGTCAGCGCGACGGGGATCGACTCGCGTTCGTCGCGGAGCGCCGCGAGCGAGGGAGCGAGGGCGACGAGGTGGTCGAACGAGGTCGCGCGCTCCTGCCAGGTCGTGAAATGGGCGGCGTTGACCGGCAGCGGGGTCGGGCTGACGGAGGGGGCGAGCTCCTGAAGATCGACGAGCCGGTCCGGCTCCGGCAGTGCGAGCGGACGGAGAAGGACCTGATGAACGAGGGAGAACAGCGTGGCGCCGGCGCCGAGCCCGAAGGCGAGAATGAGCACGCTGACGGCGGTGAAGCCCGGGGTGCGGCCGAGCGAGCGGAGGACGAAGCGGAGATCGGCGAACATGGCGCGGGGTGGCGGGGGCGAAACGGGCGGCGATGCGACGGTTCAGGCGACGAACTTGGCCGGGAGTCGCGGCATGGTGCGCGTGGTGGCGCGCGGGTCGGAGAGTTCGGACGTCTTCGTGCGCTCGAGGGCCGCGCGCGTGGAGGGCCGGAGGCGATCCCCGTAGGCGTAGAGTCCGCACGCGACGAGGAGTGAACTGACCACCAGCAACGCGCCGAGCGCGGAGGACCCGGTCGGCGGGGAGGCCGGTTCCGGGGGGATGAGTTCAGGGTTCATGGGAAAGGGAAAGCCACCGGCGCGCTGACGCCGGCGGCAAGGGAAAGCGGGGAGGAAAGAACGAACGGCGGACGGTCACTCGGTCCGCAGTGCTTCCATCGGGTCGACGCGCATGGCGCGGCGGGCGGGCACGAGGCAGGCGATGGCGGCGACGACGGCGAAGAAGGCCGCGACGGAGGAGAAGATCAGCGGATCGAAGGGCTCGACCTGGTAGAGCGCCTGCTGGAGGAGGCGGCTGGCGGCGAAGGCGCCGACGAGTCCGAGCACCAGGCCGGTGCCGACCTGCACGGCGCCGGCGCGCAGCACGAGGCCGAGGATGTTGCCGGCGCTGGCGCCGAGCGCCATGCGCACGCCGATCTCGCCCGTGCGCTGCGTGACGGCGTAGGCCATGACGGAGTAGACGCCGACGGCGGCGAGGAGCGCGGCGATGCCGGCGAAGCAGAGGAGGAGCGACATTGTCAGGCGCTGCACACCGATCGACTGCTCGACGAGCTGGTCGTAGGTCTGCGGGTTGGCGAGGGCGAGGCTGGGGTCGATCTCGTTGACGATGCGGCGCAGCACGGGGATGACCGCGGCGGCGCTGAGGCCGGGTTGCGCCTGGCCGACGACCGTCATGAAACCGCCGCCGCGCTGGTCGCGCGGGTAGTAGATCTCGTCCGGCGGCGGGGCGGCGAGGCCGGCCGACTTCACGTCGCGGATGACCCCGACGATGCGGACGGGAATGTCGGCGTTGGGGCCGATGAGGAGGGTCTTGTCGACGGCCGACTCGCCCGGGAAGAGTTTCTTGGCGAGGGTTTCGTTGAGCAGCGCGACATTCTCGCCGCCGAAGCGGTCGTCGCCGGTGAGGAAACGGCCGGTGCTGAGCTGGAGGCCCATCGCGGAGAAGTAGCCCGGGGTGGCGAAGCGGATGGCAGCGATGGGGCGTTCGTGGATGGGTTTGATGGGGCGACCCTGGATGGAGTAGGGCGAGAAACTGCCGACGCCGGAGAGCGGAAGGCCGAAGACGGCGCCGCCGGCAGCGAGCTCGGGGGCCGCCGCGAGACGCTCCTGGAGCTGACGGTAGAAATTGCGGGTCATCTCGGGGTTGCCGTAGCGCGAGTTCGGCAGGTTGATCAGGCCGAAGGCGCGGCCTTCGGGCACGAATCCGAGCTCGGCGTGCTGCAACTTCTGGAAGCTGACGACGAGGAGGCCGGCGCAGATGAGGAGCGTGAGCGAGAGCGCGACCTGCGCGACGACGAGGACGTGGCGGAAGGCCTTGGCCGCGGTGCCGCCGCCGGAACCGCGCGACGTGTCCTTCAGGACGCTGCCGACATCCGTGCGCGACGCCTGCCACGCCGGGTAGAGGCCGATGAGCACGCCCGAACCGAGGGCGACGAGGAAGGAGAAGCCGAGGACGACGGGATCGAGCCCGATCTCGTCGGCGCGCGGGAGCTGCGGGCCGGCGAGGAGCTGGATGCCGCGGAGGCTCCACCAGGCGAGGAGGACGCCGGTGGCGCCGGCGATGAGCGAGAAGAGGACGCTCTCGGCGAGGAACTGGCGGATGATCTCGCCGCGGCGGGCGCCGAGCGACATGCGCACGGCGATCTCCTTGTGGCGGGCGCTGACGCGGGCGAGGAAGAGGTTGGCGATGTTGGCGCAACCGATGAGGAGCACGAGGGCGACGGCGCCGGCGAGGGTCCAGAACTGCTGGGTGAGGTTGCCGAGCACCTGACGCTCGATGGTGCGCACCTCGGTGGCGTTGTTGGCGTCGATGTGCGAGGGGTTGGCGGCCTTGAACTGCGCGTTCATTTCGGTGACGCGGAGCTGGGCCTGTTCCGGGGTGACGCCGGTGGCGAGGCGACCGTAGGCCTGGTGGAGGATGGCGTTGCCGCGCTGCTGCGGGTTGAGGAACGGCAGCTCGAGCGGGCGCGGCACGACGACCGCCGTCTGGTTGAACGGGATCGGCATGCGCTCGGGGAGAATGCCGACAATCTCGCGCGCGACGCCGTCGACGGAGACGATGCGGCCGATGATGTTGGGGTCGGCGCTGAAGCGGTTCTGCCACAGCTGGTGGCTGATCATGGCGACGTTGGGGCCGCCCTCGGTGTCCTCCTCCGCGGTGAAGTGGCGGCCGCGCACGGGCTGGATGCCGAGCATGGGGAGGAGCGTGGCGGAGGCGTGGAGGCCGAAGACCTGCTCGGGCTCGCCGTTGCCCTCGGTGAGGGTGAAGCCGTTGCCGGCGGACATCGTCAGCTCGGCGAACACATCCTTGCGCTCGCGGTAGGCGAGATACTTGTCCCAGGAAAGCGCGGGGGCCTCGAGGTTGCGCTCGCGGTTGATCGCCCAGAGCGAGACGAGGGAGTCCGGGTTCGGGTAGGGCAGCGGCCGGAGGACGACGGCCTGCAGGACGCTGAACAGCGCGGTGCAGGCGCCGATCGCGATGCCCATGGTGAGGATGGCGATGAGCGTGAAGCCCGGCGTCTTGGCGAGGGAGCGGAGCGCGAATTTGAAGTCGGCGTTCATGGGAGAGAAGGGAGGAGGCGAGGAGAGAAGGGCGGGCCGGGCATTATTCCGTGCGCAACGCGACCAGCGGGTCGACGCGGGCGGCGCGGCGCGCGGGGATGAGGCACGCGGCGAGGGCCGTGGCGGTGAGCACGGACACGGCGCCGAAGAGCGCGAGCGGGTCGGCCGGGCTCACGTGATAGATCAGGGAGGACAGGGCCTGGCCGGCGAACAGCGCGAGCGCGATGCCGGCGGCGGCGGCGACGCCGATCTGTTGGGCGGCTTGCCGGAGGATCAGCGCCACGAGATCGTCCGGCCGGGCGCCGAGGGCGGCGCGAATGCCGATCTCGCGCGTGCGCTGGGCGACGGCGTGGGTCTTGACGCCATAGACGCCGAGCACGGCGAGCAGGAGCGCGACGACGCCGAAGACGGCGAACACGAACGCCGCGAACCGCGCGGACCAAAGGGAGGCTTCGCCCTCGATGAAGACGCGCATCGGTTCGTGCGAGAGCAGCGGCAGCGCAGGATCGGCCGTGAGCATCGCGGCGCGCACGCGGTCGAGCGACGACTCGGCGACGGCGGGCTCGGCGAACGAGGTCAGGACATAGAGCTCGCCACCGAGCGTGTGGGCGACGGGCAGATAGATGCGATAGCCGGCCGCGCGATCGAGGAATTCCTGCCGGTGCTCGCCGACGATGCCGACGATCTCGTATTCCTCGCCGGGGGCGCCGAGCGCGAACCGCAGGCGCTGCCCGAGGGCGTCGCCCGCCGGGAAAAGGCGTCGCGCGAGCGTCGTGTCGATGATGGCCACGCGCGGAGCGGTGCGGTCGGAGGACTCGACGGCGGAGAACTCGCGGCCCGCGAGCACGGGGAGGCCGAGGGTGGCAAAGTAGCCGTCGCTCGCGCCGGAAAACAGCGCGGGAAAGGTCTCGGCCTCGGGCGGCGAGCCGGCGGGGGCGACGCGGCGGGTGCTCTCGCCGCTGGAGAGCGGCGGCTGGGTGGAAAACGAGACGCGCTCCACCGCGGGCAGCGCGGCGACGCGCGCGCGGATCGAGTCGAGGCTGCGCTGCACGGCGCCGGGGTCGGCTTGGCGGAGGGAGTAGTCGACCTTGGAGACGAGGCTGCGCGTGGGGTCGAATCCGAGCGGCACGTGGCGGGCGGCGAGGGCGGCGCGGAGGAAAAGCCCGGCGCTGAAGAGCAGCATGATGGAGAGCGCGATCTGGCCCATCACGAGGAGGTGGCGGCCGGAGAAGAAGCGGTTCCAGCGGTCGTTGCCGCCGCCGGTCTGGGCCTTGAGGTCGGTGACGACGTCGCGCTTCGATGCGCGCAGGGCGGGGGTGAGACCGAAGAGCAGGGCAGCGGCCGTGCAGGCGAGAAGGGTGAAGCCGAGCACGACGGGATCGAGGCCCGGGCGCAGGTTGAGCGCGGCGTCCTCGACCGAGCGCGAGGCGGCGTCGAGCGAGGCGATGAGGGCGTGGTTGCCCCAGACGCTGACGGCGAGGCCGAGCGCACCGCCGGCGAGGGCGAGCAGCAGGCCCTCGGCGAGGAGTTGCCGGACGACGCGCCAGCGCGACGCGCCGAGCGCGAAGCGGACGGCGATCTCGCGGGTGCGCGCGGCGCTGCGGGCGAGGAACATGTTGGCGAGATTCAGGCAGGCGATGAGGAGCACGCTCCCGGCCATGAACACGAGCGGGGCGGCGAGCATGAACAGCTCGGCCGTGCCCGACGGATGCGGGCTGACGCTTAAGCGCGAGGGCGGCGCGAGCAATAGTTCGCGTTCGCGGGTGCCGGTGGCGGCGGTGGGCGCGGCGGCGAGGCGGTCGAGGTCCTGCGCGAGCGCGGGCAGTCGCATGTTGGCCGAGGCGAGGTCCAGTCCGGGGGCGAGCCGCGCGGTGAGGAGGAGCGTGTAGTTGTCGGCGCGGCGCAGATCGCTGTGCCCGCGGGTGCGGCTGGCGGTGGAGCCGACCTGGCCGTAGAATCCGAGCGGCAGCCAGAAATCGGGCGCCATGAGCGCGCTGAGTCCGCCGAAACCCGGCGGCGCGATGCCGATGACGGTGCAGGGCTGGCCGTTGACCCAGACGGTGCGGCCGACGAAGTCGGCGGGGCTGCCGTGGCGTTGCCAGAAGTTGTGGCTGGCCACGAGCACGGCTTGGCCGGAGCCGGGGGCGCCCTCCTCGGCCGTGAAAAAGCGCCCGAGGGCGGGGCGGATGCCGAGGAGTTCGAAGTAGTTGGCCGAGACGAGATGCGTGAGGATGCGCTGCGGACTTTCGCCCGGTGCGGTGCCGAATCCGACCCGCGTGACGGAGAGCGCCGACACGCCGCTGAAGAGGTCGCGCTCCGCCGCGATGCGCTCGAACTCGGCGTAGGTGAAGCGCCGGAAGCTGCGCTCGGCCCCGCGGGTGGCGGTGTGCACCGAGACGACCTGTTCGGGCGCGACCGGGATGAGCGGCCGGAACAGGGCGGCGTGCACGAGCGAAAACACCGCGGTGTTGGCGCCGAGGGCGAGCGTGAGCGTGAGCAGCGCCACGGCGGTGAAGCCGGGCGTCTTGGCCAGCGAGCGGAAGGCGAGGCGAAGATCGGAAAGCATGGGGTGGAAGGTGACGGAGTGGAGCGGGGCTGGTCTCGTTCTCGCGGTGGTCACTCCGTGCGCAGCGCGACCATCGGGTCGACGCGGGTGGCGCGGCGGGCGGGGATGAGGATCGACAGGAAGGAGACGGTGCTGAGCAGCGCCGCGACGGCGAGGTAGGTCGGGCCGTCGCTCGGCTGGATCTGGATCAGGAACAGCGCCTGCGAGATCGGCTGGGCGGCGAATTTGGCGGCGGTGAACATCAGGCCGAGGCCGATCACGAGGCCGACGCCGAGCTGCCAGCCGCCCTGGCGGAACACCATGCCGAGCACGGTGCGGTGGCTGGCGCCGAGCGCCATGCGGATGCCGAACTCCTGGGTGCGCTGGTTGACCGAGAAGCTCTGCACGCCGTAGAGGCCGGCGGCGGCGAGCACGACGGCGACGATGCCGAAGATGCTGAACATCGCCGCGATGATCCGGTTCTGGCCGAGGAAGCCGTCGAGCGAGGTCTTCGGCGTCTCGACGAAGTAGGGCGGCAGGTTCGGGTCGATCTTCTGCACGGTGGCGGCGATGGCGCGGGCGAGGGATTCGCCGCGCTGGCCGCCGCGGGGCTTGGCCACGATGGTCATGAACTGGTTGGCGATCGGCTGCGGGGCGGCCGGGCCGAAGGCGCTGGCGAAGAGCGGGACGTAGAAGCCGGCGTTGTCGTTCTGGTTGTTGAACGGGCCGAGCATGCGGACGTCGGTGACGACGCCGACGATGCGGCGCCAGGGGCCGGGGTTGGTGCCGTTGGGCGCCGCGGTGCGGAAGCGGCGGCCGACGGCGGACTCGTTGCCGAAATGCTTTTTCGCGAACGTGGTGTTCACGACGGCGACGGGCTCGCGCTGGTCGGAGTCCTCGTCGGTGAGGTAGCGGCCCTCGACGACCTTCTGGCCGAGCGTGGCGGCGTAATCGCTGGAGACGTTCTCAAACTGGGCGATGGTGCGGTCGCTGTCCGTGGCGTAATTCCTGCCCTCGATCTCGACCGGGCCGCCGCCGGAGAAGACCATGCGGAAGCGGTTGGTGAGCGCGGCGGATTCGAACTCGGGCGTGGCGCGGAGTTCGCGGATGAGTTTCTCGTAGAAGGCCTGGCGGGCGGCGCTGGTCGGGTAGTCGCCTTCCATCAGGCCGAGGCGGGCGCCGAGCACGCCGGCGGTGTCGTAGCCGTTGTCGAGGTTCTGCGCGCGGAGGATCGACTGGACCTGGAGGAGGCCGACGACGAGCAGGATGCTGGTGATGAGCACCTGGAAGACGACGAGGCCCTTGGTGACGGCGCCGACGAAGCGGCCGGTGTTGCCGCGGCCGGATTCCTTGAGGACGTCGGCGGCGTTGGCGCGCGACGACATCCAGGCGGGCACGAGGCCTGAGACGACGGCGGAGAGGAGCGTGGCGCCGACGACCGCACCGAGCACGGGCAGGTCGATGGTGAAGCTCATCCACGACGGCAGCGGGTTGGTGAGGTTGCGCGCGGTGGCGTCGAGCAGGTCGGTGGCGTAGAAGGCGAGGCCGACGCCGGCGAGGGCGCCGAGCGAGGCGACGAGGAGGCTCTCGGTCAGCATCTGGCAGAGCAGGCGCCAGCGGCCGGCGCCGAGCGAGGAGCGGATGGCGAGCTCCTTGCTGCGCAGCGTCGCGCGGGCGAACTGCATGTTCATCACGTTCACGCAGGCGATGAGCAGCACGCCGATGCAGAAGCCGAGCATCGTGAAGACGGTGGTGCGGAAACCCTGGCCGGTGAACTGGTCGATGGCCGGGCGGACGTGGCCCATGGAGAACTGCCGGTTCGTGTCGGGGAAGGCGGCGGCGAACTGCTTGGCGACGGTGTCGATCTCGTTCTGCGCCTGCTCGATCGAGACGCCGGGTTTCAGCTTGGCGATGATGGAGACGAAGTTGACGCCGCGGTCGTTGCGCGGGCGCGGGGGGAAGGCGCTGTTGACGGGGATCCAGAGCTGCTCGTTGTTCGGGAACTGGAATTTCGGCGGCATGACGCCGATGATGGTGCCGGCGGTGCCGTTGACGCGGATGGCCTTGCCGATCACGGAACGGTCGCCGCCGAAGTCGGCCTTCCAGAGCGCGTCGCTGAGGATGACGGCCTTGTCGACGCCGGGCTGGTCCTCCTCGGGGACGAAGTCGCGGCCGAGCACGGGCGCGACGCCGAGGGTGCGGAAGAAGTCCCAGGAAATGTAGCCGCCGGTGTAGCGGCGCGGCTGGCCCTGGTGGGTGACGTTGACCGTCGAGCCGTTGAGGTAGCCGGTCACGGCCTCGAAGGACTTGAGATTCATCTCCCGGATCTCCTTGTAGTCCATCGTCGTCATGCGGGAGTTGAAATTGCCCGGGCGGAACGTCGCGGGGTCGACGAGCTGGACGTCGACGAGGCGCTCGGAGCCGGGGAACGAGAAGCCGCGCAGCAGCGCGCCGTTGACGACGGCGAACATCGTCGTGACGCCGCAGATGCCGAGGGCGAGCACGGTGACGGCGAGGGCGCAGAAGCCCTTTTCCTTGAGCAGCACGCGGAGTCCGATGCGGACGTCCTGGGTGAAATTTTGAATCAGCATGGCGAGGAGGGAGACGAGTGAGCGCGGACGGAGAAAATCAGCGGGTGGAGGCGAGGTGGGCGGGCGGCGCGACCGAGACGACGTGGACCGACGCGTCGGGTTGGGGCACGGCCCACAGCGCGAGCGTGGCGCCCAACGCCACCAGCAGCGTCAGCAAGACACGGGTATGAACGCGGAATTGAAGCGAGTGGTGGGCGAGCAGCACGGCGGCGTGAACGCACGACTTGTGCCAATGTTGAAAACTTGCCTAAAACGCACCGGGACAAGCGCTAAGCGCGAAACCCGGCCGGAGGGAATCTTGCCTTCGCGCCTGAAACTGAAACGCTGACGTCCCACGAATGGGATGGTGCGCCACGCGCGAGCGGCGCGACTCCGCGAACTGGGCGGCGCGCCGGTTCGCGTTCGCGCTGGCGGCAAGCAACGGGGCGGATGAGTGCGCGCCGACGGCATGGGGCGACCGCGGGATGGCACCTCGGCGCACACGGGGCGGCGGCTGCGGATCAGCGCCGGCAGTTGGTCGCGCTCACTTCGCGGTCCGGACGCGCAGCGCGCCGTTGACCGAGTCGAGCACCACGGTGGCGCCGCCGCCGTTGACCTCGCCCTTGAGGATGCTGCGTCCCTTCCGGTGGATCGTGATCGGGAAATCGCAGGAGATGCTGCCGTTCACGGAGTCGGCCACGAGCGAGAACGCCGCCTCGGCCGGCAAGACCGCGGTGCAGGAGCCGTTGACCGTGTCGAGCACGATGCGGTCGGTGGCGCCGACCTTGGTGAAGACGACCTTGATGGAACCGTTGACGGTGTCGAAGCGGCCGCCGGACGCGAGACCCTCGGCCTCGATGCTGCCGTTGACGGAGTCGAGATCGACGTAGCCGGTCACGCCGGTCACGCGGATCTCGCTGTTGACGACGTCGACTTTGCGGAGCGAGACGCCGGCGGGGACCTTGAGCTTGTAGCGGACCTCGGCGCGGCCGTGGTTCCAGAAATTGCGGAGCTTGCGGTCGACCTCGGTCTTGATCGCGAGGCGCTCCGGGCGGTGCTCGATGGCGAGGCGGATGCGCGCGAGGGATTCTTCGTCCCGGGCGAACTTCTCGGCCTCAAGGAGAACCTCGTTGCGATCCCAGGCCTCGATGTCGACGTCGCCGTTGATGTTGGAGAGTGAGATGACGCCGTCGGCGGCGAAGGCGTAGGTCTGGCTGAATTTCTCGGAGACGCGCGCCTGCGCGTCGGCGGCGAGGAAGAACACGGCGCCGAGCGGCAGCGCGAGGAGGCGGAGCAGGAACGTGGCGGTCATGGAAAAAATCAGGAGCGGGCGCGGAGGGTGAGGCTGCCGTTCATGGATTCGAGCGTGATCCTGGCGCCGCCGTCGCCGAGCGTGCCGCGGAGGGAGCGGCGGCTCGATCGCTCGACGGTGATCGGCAGCTCGGCGCGCACGCGCCCGTTCATCGTGCTGGCGCGGACGGCGGCGCCCGCGTCGCGCGGGACTTCGACCGTGCACGAGCCGTTCATGGTATCGAGTTTGATCTGCTGGCCGTGGCGGACCGTCACGAACGAGGCGAAGATGCGCCCGTTCATCGAGTCGAGTTCGGCATCGCCGGCGAGGCCGGTGGCCTCGATGCGGCCGTTCATGGTGGCGATCTTCACGTCGCCGCGGACGCCCTCGGCGGTGACGGCGGAGTTCATGACGTCGACCTTGAGGTGGGCGAGGCGGGCGGGGACGCGGAGCGTGTAGCGCACGCCGCCGGGATTGCGGTTCGCCTTGCCGACGAACCAGGAGCGCTCGGACTGCGGATACTTGGTCTTGATCGTGATGCGATCGGGCCGGGCATCGACGTCGATGGAGATGCGGGCGAGGCGCTCCTCATCCCGGGCGAATTTCTCGGCGACGATCTGCACCTCGTCCCGGTCCCAGGCGACGATGTCGACGTCGCCGTTCATGTTGGAGAGCGCCACGCTGCCGCCGGCGGCGAGCGGGTGGGTCTGCGTGGATTTTTCGGTGACTTCGGACGCGGAGGCGGTGGCGACGCACAGGGCGCCGGCGAGGGCGAGGAGGGGGAGGCGGAGTTCGCGGAGGGTCATGACGGAGGAAGGCGGTGGATATCCCCACAACCCGGCGCGCGCGGGAAAGTTACAGGTTATTCCGCGCGCAAGGCGACGAGTGGGTTCACGCGCGTGGCCCGGCGCGCCGGAATCCAGCAGGCGAGCGCCGCGGTGACAAGGAGCACGACCGGTGCGAGGCCGTAGGCCACGGGATCGAAGGGGCTGACGCCGTAGAGCAGGCTGCGCAGCACCTGGCCGAGGCCGAGACCGAGGGCGAGACCGAGCACCACCCCGGTGAGCGCCATGACGAGCCCTTCCCGGAGGATGAGGCGCTGCACTTCGCCCGGCTCGGCGCCGAGCGCCATGCGGATGCCGATCTCGCGCGTGCGGCGGGCGACGGCGTAGGCCTTGACGCCGTAGAGGCCGACGACGGCCAGCGTGAGCGAAAGCGCGCCGAAGACCGCAAACATCCAGGCGCCGATGCGAACCATCCACAGCTGCATGCTCGCATCGAGGTGCTGGCGGAAGGTCTTCAACCCGAGGACGGGCACGCCGCCGGCCGCTTCCCGCAGCGTGCGGCGCACGGTGTCGGTCATGGCCTGCCGCGCAGCGGGCGTCGCGGCCGCGGTGCGCAGGTGGAGGAAGGCGTTGCTTTGGTAGCCCTGCGCGAAGGGCACATACATGACCCCGTGGTCGGTCTCGCTGAACAGGTCCCACTTCGTGCGCGGCACGATGCCGACGATCTCGAGCGTCGGGGCGTCGTTTTCCTGGCGGGCGACCTCGCTGCTGGCGCCCGTGGCGGCGCCGCCGCCGCCGGCCGCGCGCGGGGCGTTGCGTTCGGCGAACTGGATGCGCTGCCCGACGGCGTTCCCTTCGGGGAAAAGCTTCGCCGCGAGCGCCTCGTCGATGATGGCGACGGCCGGAGCCCCCTGGTGGTCGGCCTCGGCCGCCGTGAACGCCCGGCCGCGGAGCAGCGGCAGGCCCATGGCGGCGAAATAGTCGGCGCCGACGGAGTTCCATCGCGGACTGAAGGCGAGGCCTTCCGCGGCGGTCGCCGGCTTGGCGTCCGGGGCCGGATTCACGCCGGCCAGTTGCACGCGGCGCGAGAGCGAGACCATCCCGAACGGGGCGACGGCGGAGATGCCCGCGTGCTGCACGCCGGGCAGCGCCGCGAGACGCTCGCCGGCGGCGCGGTAGAGCTCGAGGCCGCGCTCGGCGTTGTAGCCCCCGAGGCTGGCGTCGAGTTCGACGAGCAGCGTGTCATCGGCCCGGAAGCCGGTGTCGATGCTGCCGGCCGCCAGCGCGCCGCGGATGAAGAGGCCGGCGGCGATGAGCAGGCCCAGCGACAGGGCGAGCTGGGCGACGACGAGCGGATGCCGCGGCAGCCAGCGCGGCCCGCGGCGCACGGTGTCTTCGCCGGCCTGCTCCTTGAGGTCGGTCAGCACGTCGGCGCGCGAAAGTTTCAGCGCGGGCCCGAGGGCAAAGAAGAGCGTCGCCAGCGCGGCGAAGGCGAAGGTCGCGGCAAAGAGCGCGGGATTCGACGCGCCTTGGAAGAACAGGCCCACCGGCGCGAGCTGTCCGACCGTCTGCATGAGCAGCGTGGTCGACCACGCGCCGAGCACGAAGCCCGCCACCGCGCCGCCGAGCGAGAGCAGGAAGCCCTCCGTGAGCAACTGGCGCACGATGCGCCCGCGCCCGCCGCCGAGCGCGAGGCGGATGGCGAACTCCTTCCGCCGGGCCTGGCCGCGGGCGAGGAGCATGTTGGCGAGATTGAGCGAAGCGATGAGCAGCACGATGCCCGACATCGCGATCAACGTTGTGCCGAGCACACCGAGCGTGGATTCCTCGGCCGGGGCGTTGCTCGTGCTCATGCGCGGCAGCCGGCGCGTCGTGAGCGTCTGCTCCTTGAACTCGACGGGAAACTGCTCCTGCAGGCGCGCCGCCATCGCTTTCAACGCCGGCTCGGCCGTGGCGGTGGTCTGGCCGGGCTTCAGCCGGCCGACGACCACGAGTTGGTGCACGTCGGCGCGGTCGAGCGAGCGCGCCGCCGTGGCGTCGTAGTCGTTCGAGATCTGGTCATACATCCCGAGCGGGAAATAGATCTCCGGCCCGAACAGCATCATCGTGCCCGAAAAACCCTCCGGCGCGATGCCGACGACGGTGACGGGCTTCTCGTTCACGCGCACGACGCGGCCGACGAGGTCGGGGGCGAAGTTTTCGCGCTTCCAGTAGTTGTAGCTCACGATCGCGACCGGGATCGCGGCGCCGGGTTTCTCCTCCTCCGGTGTGAACGCGCGGCCGCGCACGAGCGGCACCTGCAGCGTCGAGAAATAGTTCGAGCTCACGATCCCCGCGAACATGCGGCGCGTGCCCTCGCGCTCGCCGAGGCCGACGATCGACAGGTTGTGCGCGAAGAGGTCCGCGAACACCGGGTTGTCCTCCCGCAGCGCCTGAAAGGCGGGGTAGGAGAACATGCGGAAGCGCTGCGGGTTCTTCTCGTCCTGCGTGTAGAGCTGCACGACCTGCTTCTCCTCCGGCCACGGGCGCGGGCTGAAGACCAGTTCGTGCACGAGGCTGAAGATCGCGGTGTTCACGCCGATGCCGAGCGCGAGCACGGTGACGGCGGCGAGCGTGAAGGCCGGCGTCTTGGCGAGCAACCGGAAGGAGAGGCGGAGGTCTTGGAGCAGATTCATGGGCGGGGCGGTTGGGGGACGTCAGGGTTATGAAAGATGCGGGCCGGCGCGGCCGTTCACTCGGTGCGCAGCGCCTCGAGCGGGTTGACCTTGGTGGCGCGGCGCGCGGGCAGCCACGCGGCGACCGTCGCGGCGGCGAGGAACAGCGTGGCGGCGGCGGCGAGCACGGCGGGATCGAAGGGTTTCAGGCCATACATGACCGAGCTGAGCAGCCGGTTGACTCCGGCGCCGAACAGCAGGCCGGTGCCGATGCCGGCGAGCGCGGTCACGACGCCCTCGCGCAGGATGAGCCCCTGCACGGCCGAGGGCAGCGCGCCGAGCGCCATGCGGATGCCGATCTCGCGCGTGCGGCGTGACACCTGGTAGGCCTTCACGGAGTAGATGCCCGCCACCGCGACGAACATCGCGAAGAGCGAGAACACCGAGAGGAGCGTCGACCCAAGGTTCATCGCCCACAGTTCGATCGAGTCCTCGGCGTGCTGCTTGAAGGTGCGGACCTTGAACAGCGGCAACCCCGGCGCGGTCTCCTGCACAAGGCGGCGCACTTGCGGCGTCAGCGCGATCGCCGCCGCGGCGGTGTCTTGCGCCGGCCGGATGTGGAAGAAGGCGTTGTTGGAGAAACCCTGCGCGAACGGCACGTAGATCGCGCCCGGGGGATTCTCGTCGAAGAAATCCACGCGGCTCGACGCCACGATGCCGACGACCTGCAGCGGCCCGAGCGCGCCGTCGCGCCGGCCGGTGAAACGCACGGATTGCCCGAGCGCATCGCCCTCCGGCCAGAGCTGGCGCGCGAGGATTTCGTCGATGATGACCACGCGCGGCGCGCCGGGCGCCTCGGTCTCGACGGCGCTGAAGTCGCGGCCCTGGATCAGCCGCAGGCCCATGACGGCGAAGTAGTCGGCGCTGATGGCGTTCCAACGCGCGCTGAAACCGAGTCCCTCCGCCGCCGTCGAGGGGCGGGCGTCGGGCGGCAGGTCGGGCCCGTTGCGCCGCACTTCGGGCGTCGAACTGACAAAGCCGTAGGGCACGATGGCGGCGAACGCGGCGCCGCTCACGCCGGGCAGCGCCCCGAGCCGGGCGCGCACCTCGCGGAACGCCTCGAGGCTCCGCGGCTCGTCGAGTCCGCCGAGGCTGGAGTCGACCTCGGCCACGACGGTGTGGTCGGCGCGGAACCCATGGTCGACCCCGAGCGTGCCGAACGCGAGCCGCAGGAAAAGCCCGGCCACGATCAGCAGCGTCAGGGACAGCGCGATCTGCATCACGACGAGCGGATGGCGCGGCCGCCACCACACCGGACGCGTCGCGCCCGGATCGGAATCGGTCTGGAGCTTCAGGTCGGTCAGCACGTCGCCACGCGAGAGGCGCAGCGCCGGCCCGAGCGAAAAGGCGAGCGTCGCGCCGACGCAGATGGCCGCCGTGGCGGCGATGATCGCGCCGGCTCCGCCGGTGCCCACGAACAGCGTGATCGGCAGCCGCGCCTCCATCGACGCGAAGATGACGTCGAGCACCATGCGCGAGAGCCAGACGCCAAGCGTGCCGCCGACGACGGCGAGCAACAGGCCCTCGAGGCAGAGCTGGCGGATGAGCCGCGCCCGGCTGCCGCCGAGCGCGAGGCGGATGGCGAATTCCTTCCGCCGCGCCTGCCCGCGCGCGAGCAGCAGGCTGGCGAGGTTGAGGCAGACGATGAGCAGCACCGCGCCGGCGAGCGACATGAGGACGCCGCAGAAGATCATCACCGGCGTCTCCGAGCGCGGCGAGGAGCTCGACCCCAGCCGCGGCAGCGCCGCGACGGTGACGGTCTGGTCCTTGAACTCCACGGGGAACGCGCGCTCGAGGTTCGCGCCGAGCGCGTCGAGCGCGGAGCTGGCCTGCGCCGGATCGACGCCCGGGGCGAGCCGCGCGACGACGAGCAGCGTGTAGGTGTCGGCGCGTTCGAGGCTCCGGCGCTCCTCACCGAGGACGAAATTCTGCAGCGCCGCGTGGTCGCCGAGCGGGAAGAATAGTTCCGGACCGAAGAGCATCGTCGTCCCGCTGAACCCCTCCGGCGCGATGCCGATGATGGTGTAGGTGCGCTCGTTGATGCGCAGCGTGCGGCCGAGCAGGTCCGGATCGAAGCCGCTGCGCCGCCAATACGCGTGGCTCACGATGACGACCTGCGGCGTCGAGCCCGGGGTCTCCTCCGCCGGGGCGAAGCCGCGGCCGCGCGCGAGCGGCACGCCGAGGACCTCGAAATAGTTCGCCGACACGATCGCCGCGAGGGTGCGGCGCGTCTCCTCGCCCTGCTGCACGCCCACGACGGTGTTGTCGTAGGCCAGCGCGCCGGTGAAGAGGTCGCTCCGCGCGTTGAGCTCGCGCCAGATGGGTTGGGAGAACGGCCGGAAACTCGACGGCTCCTTCCGGTCCTGCGTGTAGACCTGCACGATCCGCCCGGGATCGGCGAAGGGCCGCGGGCTGAACGCCAGCGCGTGGATGACGGTGAACATCCCGGTGTTCACGCCGATGCCGAGCGTGAGGACGAGGATGGCCGCGCCGGTGAACGCTGGCGACTTGAGGAGGAGACGCAGCGCGAACTTCAGGTCATGCAGCATGGCGGCGTCCTCATTCCGCGCGCAGGGCGGTGGTCGGACTGACGCGGGTGGCGCGGCGGGCGGGCAGGAAGCAGGCGAGGAGCGTCGCGACGGCGAGGATGAGCGTGGAGGCGCCGAGGGCGATGGGGTCCCAGCCCTTGACCTGGAAGAGGACGCCGGAGAGGACCTGGCCGACGAGCAGCGCGAGCACGAGACCGAGCGCGGTGGAGAAGGCGATCTGCTGCACGCCCTGCTTCATGATGAGGGCGAAAATGTCGCCGCGGTCGGCGCCGATGGCCATGCGGATGCCGATCTCGCGCGTGCGGCGCTCGACGGCGTAGGCCTTGACGCCGTAGACGCCGACGACGGCGAGGAGCAGGGCGATGGCGCCGAAGAGGCCGAAGAGCACGGCGCCGAGGCGCACGGCCCAGAGCGTGATCGTCTGCTCCTTCTTGTCGACGTAGGGCGAGATGTTGAGGATGGGCGCCGCGGGATCCGCGGCGCGGAGCTCGGAGCGCAGCGTGGAGACGAACGCGGAGGACGCGGCGTAATCCATCGATTGGAGCCGCACCATGAGGTAGCCGCCCGCGCTGAAGTTGTGGGCGAGCGGCGTGTAGATGCGGAAGCGCGGCTCGGGGGAGTCGGTGACCTCGTGGCGGTGCTTTGACACGATGCCGACGACTTCCATTTCCGCGGGCGAGCCGTCGGCCGGGGCCTGGGTGTATTTGACCCGCCGGCCGAGGGCGTCGCCCTGCGGGAAGAGTTTCAGCGCGATGCCCTCGTCGAGGATGCAGACGCGGGGCGCGGCCTTGTCGCGGGCCTCTGACGCGGTGAAGTCGCGGCCTTGGAGCAGCCTGACGCCGATGGACTCGAGGTAGCCGTCGGAGATGGCGGTGAAGATGCCGGCGGCGCCGGGGCGCGGTGCGTTGGGGTCGGTGGTGACCGGCATCGCCTCGTGGGCGGGCATGATGCGGGCCATGTTGGTGATGCTGCCGTAGGGAATGAGGGTGGAGAAGCCGGCGGACTTGACGCCGGGATAGGCGCGGATGCGGTCGAGCAGGCGCTGCTGGCGGTTGGCGGCTTCGGGATTGGGCGTGTTGAGCAGCGAGTAGTCGATTTCCGCCACCACGGCGCCGCGCGGTTCGAAACCGGTGTCGAGGTTGCCGGCCGCGAGGGCGCCGCGGAAGAAGAGACCGCCGGCGAAGAGGAGGACGAGGGAAAGGGTCATCTGCGCCATGACGAGCAGGTGGCGGCCGGCGAAGAATCGGTTCCAGCGGCCGGACACGGCGGCTTCACCGGACTGGGACTTGAGGTCGTTCACGAGGTCGGCCTTGGCCGACTTGAGGGCGGGCCCGAGGCTGAACATCACGGTGGCCACGAAGCAGAACAGGAAGGTGGCGGCGAGGGCGGTGGTGTCGGGGGTCAGGCTGCTGGTCAGCGCGATGTTGAAGGTGCTGAAGATGCCGTTGAACGATTTTTCAAGCAGGTCGTTGGACCAGTAGCTGAGGGCGACGCCGAGCGTGCCGCCGAGCAGGGCGAGCACGAAGCCCTCGACGAGGAGCTGGCGGACGATCCGCCAGCGCGTGGCACCGACGGCGAGGCGCACGGCCATCTCGCGGGCGCGGGCCGCTCCGCGGGCCAGGAGCATGTTGGCGAGGTTGAGCGAGGCGATCAGGAGAACGACGCCCGCCATGGCGACGAGGAGCGTCCCCAGCAACCCGATCGGGCCGTCATCGCTCGGCGTGGTGCTGATGCTGAATTTGCTCGGCTCGGTGATCTGCAGTTCGCGCACGCCCGGAACATCGGAGGGCTGGAGCGCCGTCAGGCGCTGTTCCAAGCCGGCGAGCCGGGGTTTGGCCGACTCGATGGTCAGGCCCGGCTGCAGGCGGGCGACGAGGTTGAGGGCGTAGAGCTTGGGCAGGTTGAGGTCCTTCAACTCGGACTCGGAGAAGGCTCCGCTCATCTCCGCATACACCCCCATGGGCAGGTAGGCTTGGGGCGCGAAGGCGGCGCTGATGCCCGAGAAGTTTTTCGGCGCGATGCCGATCACGGTGTAGGGGCGGTCGTTGACGCGCAGGGTGCGGCCGACCAGCGCGGGGTCGCCGCCGAGGCGCTGCCAGAAGGAGTGGCTGAGGACGATGACGGGAATGCGCGCGTTGGGACGGGATTCCTCGGCGGTGAAGAAACGGCCGGCGACGGGCCGGGCGCCGAGCACGCGGAAAAACTCCTCCGAGACGATGGTGACGAAGCTGCGGCGCACGTCGCCGCCGGCTTCCGGCGATAGACCGGCGAGGCCGAAGCTCAGCGCGGCGACATCCGCAAACACATCCTGATTCTCCCGCAGCGCGACGAACTCGGGGTGCGAGAACTGCCGGTAGTCGCGGGTGGCGTCCTTGCGCGCCGTGAACACGTTGACGACCTCCTCCGGTTTCTCGAGGGCGAGCGGGCGCAGCAGGAGGCTCTGGACGAGCGAGAAGACGGCGGAATTGACCCCGATGGCGAGGGCGAGCGTGCAGACGGCGACCGCGGTAAAGCCCGGGCTCTTGGCGAGCAGGCGCGTGGCGAAGCGGAGATCTTGGACGAGGGTGGACATGGCGCGAGGAGGGTGTGAAAGCGACCGGGGACGCACCCCGGTCGCCTCCAGCACACACGCGCCGACAGGAAAGTTGCGGGATTTTTGTAGGACCGGTTTCAACCGGTCCCGAACGCGGGCGGCAGCGGGCTCACTCCGTCCGCAGCGCCACCATCGGGTCGACCCGCACCGCCCGGCGTGCCGGCAGCAGTGCCGCCAGCAGCGCCACCAATAATAGCACCCCCGCGACGCCGGCGTAGGTCGCCGGGTCGGATGCGGTCAACCCGTAGAGTTGGCTGGCAATATAGGTCGACGCCCCGGCCGCGGCGCCGAGGCCGAGCACGATGCCGAGGCCGACGAGGAGCAGGGATTCCTGCACCACGAGCCAGACCACCCGGCGGGGCAGGGCCCCGAGCGCCACCCGGAGGCCGATCTCGCCGGTGCGGCGGACGACTTGATACGACAGCAAGCCGTAGAGCCCGAGGCCGGCGAGCAGCAGCGCCAGGCCGCCGAAAAACGCCGAAAGCCGGGCGAACAGCCGCTCCGACGTGAGCATCCGCGCGAGTTGCTCGTCCTGCGTCCGCAGATTCGCCACCGGCAGCGTGGCGTCGATCTCGCGCACGGCCGCCTGCACGAGCGGACCGAGCGCGGTCGGGTCGCCCCGGACGCGCAGGGCAAAGTTGCCCCAGCGCGCGTTGCGGAGCTGGGCGAAGGGCAGGTAGACCGCCGGCGTGGGCTCCTCGCGCAGGCTGGCGTGTTTGACGTCGCGCACGACGCCGACGATCTCGAGGTCGGCCTTCTGCTCGCGACCGAAGAAGCCGATCGATTGCCCGACCGGCGAACGGTCCCCGAAATATTTCCGCGCGAAGGCTTGGTTGATGACGACGACCTTCGGCGCGGCGGCGTCGTCGCGCGCGGTGAAGGCGCGGCCGAGCACCAGCGGCAGGCCGTAAGTGGCGAAGTAGCCCGGGTCGACGCCGTTCAGGACCATGTTCTGGTTCTCGCCGGGAGCCGGCGTGTAGCCGGGCACGAACATTCCCGAGGTCCAGCGGCTGCCCGCGAGCAGCGGCATCTGCGCGTAGGTCACGCCGGTGACGCCCGGCAGGGAACTGAGCCGCTCCGCGATGCGCGTGTAGAGCGGCGCGAGCTCGGCCCGGTCGCGTCCCGCCGCCATCGCATCGAGTCGGAAGAGCAGCAGGCCGCTGCGTTCGAAGCCCGGGTCGAGGCGGTTGAGGTTCGCCAAGGTGCGGGTGAACAGTCCGGCGCCCACCAGCAGCACGATCGACAGCGCGACCTGCACGACCATGAGCACCCGCGCGAGCGGCGAACGCGCCCCGCCGCCGAGCGTGCGCGCCCCTGCGGCGGCGCCGGCGTGCAGGTCGAGCCGCGTCGCGCGCCAGGCCGGCGCGAAACCGAAGAGCAGGCCCGTCGCCACGGCGACGAGCGACGTGAACGCGAGCACGCGCCAGTCGAGCGAGAGGTCGAGAACGACCGACGGGCCGAGCGGACGCAGCGCCATGAGCGCCGAGCGGCCCCACTGGGCGAAGAGCAGGCCGAGCGCCGCGCCGAGGCCGGACAGCAGCAGGCTTTCCGTGAGCAATTGACGCAGCAGCCGGCCGCGACCCGCACCGAGCGCGAGGCGGACGGCCAGCTCGCGTTCGCGCGCCGCGCCGCGCGCGAGGAGGAGATTGGCGACATTCGCGCAGGCGACCAGGAGCACGAGGACGACAAGGCCGCCGAGCACCCACAGGGAGCGCTCCGCCTGCCGGCGCGCCTCGACGAGGCCTTGCGCACCGGAGCCGACGCGCAGATGGACACGGTTCGCCGGCGGTTCTGTGCGGGCGGCACCCGGGTCGAAGGCGTCGGCGATCGACGCGCGAAACGGTCCCGCCAGCGCCGCGAGCGCCTGCTCGGGCGTGGCCCCGGGCTGGAGGCGTGCCATGATGCGCACCCACCAGAACCACGGCTCGCTCGCCTCGAGGTTGTCGGGCTGCAATTTCGGCTGCGTGGCGAAAGTCATCGTGAGGTCCTGCACTTCGCCGATCTGCAGCGTGCCGGTGAACGACGGCGCCGTGACCCCGACGACGGTGAAGGGCACGCGGTTGATCGTGATGGTCTTGCCCAGCACCGCCGCCTCGCCGCCGAAGCGGCGTTGCCAGAACCCGTGCGAGAGCACGACGGCCGGCGTCGCGGCGGCGGTGTCGTCCTCCGGCCCGAGGCCGCGTCCCACGGCGATCGGGACGCCGAGGGCGGCGTGATAATTGCCCGAGACGAGCACGCCGCTGTTCACCACCTCGGCCTGGCCGTCGATGCCGACGTTGAGCTGCGTGACCGGTGCGAAGGCGAAGACGTCGCGCACGGGCGCTTCCGCCGCCGCGATCTGCGCGAAGGTGCGCAGCGAAAACGAGGTGCTCGTCGTCTCGCCCGTGCGGGGATCGCGCTGGTTCCAGCCGCTGAGCGAACGCGGGCTTTCGTCGTGGGCGGCCCAGTGGAACAGGACGAGCTCGTGCGGCGCGCGCACCGGCAGCGCCTTGAGCAGGACCTCGTTGACGAGGCTGAAGAGCGTGGTGTTGGCGCCGATCCCGAGGGCGAGGGAGCACAGGGTGACGGCCGCGAAGCCGGGGGCGCGGGCCAGCTGGCGGAGAGCGAAACGCAGGTCGGCGAGCATGGCAGGATCAACCGCGCCGGGCGCGCACGGTTACACGAAAATTTTCTCCGCCGCGTCCGCGGCGCTCACTCGGCGCGCAGGGCCTCGACGGGATTGACCCGCGTGGCCCGCCGCGCCGGCAGCCAGCTGGCGAACAGGCCGATCAGGAGCAGGAGGAGCGCGACAACGCCGAGGCTGAGCGGATCGAAGGGCGAGACGCCGTAAAGCACGCTGCCCATGGCGCGGCCGAGGCCGAGCGCGCCGATCAGGCCGAGGCCGAGGCCGAGCAGGGCGAGCCGCAGGCCCTGGCCGAGCATGAGCTGGCGGACGTTGCCGGCGGAGGCGCCGAGCGCCATGCGCACGCCGACTTCGCGCGTGCGTTGCGCAACGATGTAGCTGAGCACGCCGTAGAGTCCGATGGCGGCGAGCAACAGCGCGATCCCGGCGAAGACGGCGAGCAAGCGCAGCATGATGCGCTCGTTGGTGACCGATTGGTCGAACATCTCGGTCATCGTGCGCAGGCCGAAGATGGGCAGCGTCGGCTCGACCTCGCGCATCGCGGCGCGGATGGCCGAGGCCAGTGCGGCGGGGTCCTGCGACGTGCGCACGACGAAGGACACGCCGCCCGGCGTGATGCGGCGGTAGGGATAGTAGATCTGCACGCGCGTGTCCTGATTGATGCCGTAGTTCTGCACGTGGCCGACGACACCGACGATGGTGACGTAAGCCGGGTCGCCGTTGGGCGGACCGAAATTCACGCGCTTGCCGATCGGGTCCTGTCCGGGGAACCAGGTGTCGGCGAACTTCGTGTCGATCACGATGGTGGCCGGATCCGTGGGCGACTCGAGGTCGGTGAACCCCGACCCGCGGAGGAGCGGGATGCGCATCGTCTCGAAGTAGTCGCGGCTCGCGGCGTTGTTCTCCGTCGAGGGCCGCTGACCCGGACCGGGCTCGGGCTGGCCCTCGACGAGGAACGTGGTCTGGTTGCCGCCGCCGGAGAGCGGGAGCGGGTTCGTGAGCGCGGCGTGCGTGACGCCGGGGAGGCTGCGCAATTTCTCCAGGGCGCGGTCGAGGAGCTGGCGGCGCTTGGCGGCGTCGGACCACTCGCGTCCCGGCATGACGTAACTGAAGGTGACGATCTGGTCGGTCTTCAGGCCGAGGTCGGCGCGGTAGAGGTTGTAGATCGTGCGCATCATCAGGCCGGAGGCGAAGAGGAGCACGAGGGTCAGGGCGAACTCCGTCGCGACGAGCGCGGAGCGCCAGCACGTGCTGCCGCTGCTGCCGGAGCGACCGCCGGCGGCCAGCGCTTCGTTGAGGTTCACGCGCGTGCCGGTCAGCGCGGGCACGAGGCCGAAGAGCACGGTGACGCCGACGCCGATGAGGATGGAGAGCCCGAGGACGGTGAAGTCCATGTTCACCTGCGTGACGAAAGGCGAGTTGGCGGGGATGAGGGTCTTGATGCCCTGCATGACGCCATAGCCCGCGAGCAGACCGAGCGCCGTGCCGGCGAGGCCGAGCAGGAGGCTCTCGATCAGGACGAGGCGGATGAGCCGCGCGCGGCTGGCGCCGAGGGCGGCGCGGACGGCGAGTTCGCGTGAGCGGACGGCGGCGCGGGCGAGGAGGAGATTGGCGACGTTGGCGCAGGCGATGAGGAGCACGCCGAGCGCGGCGGCGAAGGAGATCCACACGGCGCCGCGCTGCTGGCCGACGGCGCGGTCGACGAGCGACTGCATGTTGATCGAGTTGCCCGTGTTGGTCTGCGGGAACTCCTGCTCGAGCTGGCGCGCGATGTTGAGCATGTCGTCGCGCGCGGCCTCGTAGCTCACGCCCGGCTTGCGGCGCGCGATGCAGTAGAGGCCGGGGTGGTTGCCGCGGTCGCCGAAGGATTCGGAGAAAACGCCGGTCGGCGCCCACAGATCGGTGCTTGGCGCCGGGGTGCGGAAGTCGGCCGGCATGACGCCGACGATGGTATAGATCTCGCCGCTGAGCGTGAGTTTGTGGCCGAGCACGTCGGGGCGACCGCCGAGGGAATTTTGCCAGAAACGCTCGCTCACGACGACAGTGCGGTCGACGCCCGGTTTGTCCTCGTCGGCGTTGAACCAGCGGCCGAGTTTCGGGGCGACGCCGAGGGTGGCCCACATGTCGGCGGAGAAGAGTGCGCCGTTGACGCGCTCGGTCTCGGAGGCACCGACGTAGTTGAAGCTCTGGTTCCGGAAGAGGCCGAGGTGGGTGAAGCTCTTCTGGCGTTCGCGCCAATCGAGGTAGTTCGGGTAGGAGACCGACATGTTCGGCACCTGCTGCGAACGTTCGCCGAAGAAGACCAGCTCGTGGACCGCGGGCAGCGGCAGCGGTTTGAAGAGGAGGACGTTGAGGAAGCTCAGCACGCCCGAGTTGGCGCCGATCCCCAGGGCGAGCGTGACGATGGCGATGAGCGAGAAGGCCGGGGTCTTGGCCAGCGAGCGGAGGGCGAATTTCAGGTCGGTGATCATGGGGCAGGGGGACGGGGATCGCTCCGCCCGCGGATGCGGGCGGAGGGGTGGTCGACAAGGAATACCGCGCGCGGCGGATGAGGTTTCAGAATCGGCGTTCTTTTCTCGGCGGCGTCAGCGGGGGGGGCGGTGACCGCGGCGGGGCGGGGAAAATCACTCCGCGCGCAAGGCGACCATCGGATCGACGCGCGTGGCGCGGCGGGCCGGCAGCCAGCAGGCGGCGAGTCCCACGATCGCGAGCACCGTCGTGAGCGCGAAGTAGGTCGGCGGATCGCTCGGGCTGATGCCGTAGAGCAGGGCGGCCATGAAGCGTGTCAGGCCGAGGGCGGAGACGACTCCGAGGGCGAGGCCGGCGGCGACGAGCGCCAGACCCTGGCCGCCGACGAGCCGGAACACATCGTTGGCCGAGGCGCCGAGCGCCATGCGCACGCCGATCTCCGGGGTGCGTTGCGCGACGTTGTAGGCCATGACGCCATAGACGCCGAGGGCGGCGAGGAAGAGCGCGCCGATGCCGAAGGCGCTGAACACCTGCCCGAAGAACCGGCGGTTCCAGTAGGCGAGCGCCTCAATGCGTTCCTGCGTCATGACGTTGTAGATCGGCACGTCGGGGTGAACGGCGAGCACGGCCTGCTGAAGCGCGGGGCCGAACGTGGCGGGATCGCCCTTCACGCGGGCGACGTAGGAGACGAAATTGAAGTCGTTCTGCTCGGCCAGCTGGTAGATCGCGCCGCGGTCGTAGGGTCGGTCGAGGCGCTGCGGCACGTTGCCGACGACGCCGACGATGGTCATCCACGGCGCGGTGTCGTCGGCCTTGAAGCCGAAGCGGACGCGTTTGCCGATGGGGTCCTCGCCGTTGCACCAGCGGTCGACGAACTGCTGGTCGACGACCGCGACGCGCGTGGAGTCACGCGTGTCGGTCGCGGCGAAGGCGCGGCCCCGCCGCACGGGGATGCGCATGGTGGCGAAGTAGTCGGCGGAGACGACGTGCCCGGTGGTCTGCGGGGACTCCTGCACGTTGCGCGGCAGGGGGCGGCCCTCGAGGAGGAAGGCGTTGCTGTTGTTCCCCGTGGCCGGAAGCATGCTGGTCGCCGCCACGCTTTCGACGCCCGGCACCTCGGACAGGCGGCGGGTGAGTTCGTCGAAGAAGCGCTGGACCTGCGCGCGGTCGGGGAACTGCGCCGCCGGGAGACCGACGCGGAAGGTGATGAGCCCGGAGGCGTCGTAGCCGGAGGGCGTGGCCTGGAGCTTCAGGAAGCTGCGCACGAAAAGGCCGGCGCCGATGAGCAGGATGGCCGACAGCGCGACCTGGGCGACGACGAGGCCCTGGCGCAGCCGCCGCGCGCGGCGTCCTCCGGTGGTGCCCCGCGCGCCCTCCTTGACCTCGAGCGCGGTGCTGCGGGAGGCCTGCACGGCGGGAAACAGGCCGAAGACCAGCGACGATGCGATCGCCGCGCCGAACGCGAAGGCGAACACGCGCCAGTCGAAGTCGAATGTCATCCAGAACGGGATCTCCACCTCGGGCACGGCGCTCAGCAGGAGGCTGTTGGCCCAGACGCCGATGAGTAGGCCGAGCCCACCGCCCAGGACACCGAGGAGCAGGCTCTCGGTGAGCACCTGCCGGATCAGGCGGGCGCGCGTGGCGCCGACCGAGACGCGGATGGCGATCTCGTGCGCGCGGCCGGCGGCCTTCGCCAGGAGCAGGTTGGCGACGTTGGCGCAGGCGATGAGAAGCACGAAGATGGCCGCACCGAGCATGAGGTTCATGAACAGCACGGTATCGGCCGTGGCTTCCTCGCGGACCAGGCGCAGCGCGAAGCCCTTGCCCTCGTTGGTCTCCGGATGCGCCAACGCGAGGCGGGCGGCGATGGCGGCGACTTCGGCCCGCGCCTCGTCGAGGGTGACGCCGTCGCGGAGGCGCGCCCAGCCGCCGAGGTAATGGCTGGCGCGCGTCGTGGGGTCGTTCTTGTAGACCATCGGGGTCCACAGCGCGTGGTTCTCGGGAAAACCGAAGCCCGCCGGGAGCACGCCGACGATCGTGGTCGGGGTGCCGTTCATCGTCACGGTGCGGCCGATGACGTCCTCGCGCCCGCCGAAGCGGCGCTGCCAGAGCGCGTAGCCGAGCAGGGCGGTCGGCGGCGCGCTCGGCTCGGCGTCGGCCGGCGTGAACAGGCGGCCCATCACGGGCTGGACGCCGAACATGGCAAAGGCCTCGGCGGAAACGTCGGCGCCCATGACGCGCTCCGGGACCTCGCCGCCGGTGAAGATCACCGTCTTGCTCATGGCCGTGGTGAGGCCGGTGAGGGTCTTGGACTGCTCGCGCAGGTCGAGGAAATCAGGCAGCGAAAGCTCGTAGTAGCCGTCGGGCTGGTTGAGCGCGAGGCTGTTGAGGTAGACGAGCCGGTGCTCGTCTTTGATCTGCGGCAACGGCCGCAGGAGGACGGCGCTGAAGGCGTTGAAGATCGCCGTGGACAAGCCGATGCCGAAACCGAGCGCGACGACGGCCGCGAGCGTGGTGCCGGGGTTCTTGGTCAGGAGCCGGAAAGCGAAGCGGAGATCGGTGAGCATGGGGGGCAGCGCGGGAAGCCGGTGAGGTTGGGGGAAAGGTGGGGAGGCGAGAGGCGACGGTCACTCGCTGCGCAACGCGACCATCGGGTCGACGCGCGTAGCGCGGCGGGCCGGCAGCAGCGAGGCGGCGAGGGTCACGGCGAGGAGGAGCACAGGCACCACGAGGAAGACCAGCGGATCGTGCACGGAGACGGCGTAGACCATCTCCCGGAGTAATCCGGCGCCGAGCGCCGCGCCGGCGAGACCGAGCAGCAGCCCGCCCACGGCGAGCCCCGCGCCCTCGCGCAGCACGAGCCGCAGCACGTCGTGGCGCGTCGCCCCGAGCGCGAGGCGGATGCCGAATTCGCGGGTGCGCTGCGTGACGCCGTAGGCGATCAGGCCGTAGAGCCCGATGGCGGCGAGCAGGAGCGCGAGCCCGGCGAACAGGCTGAAGAGCGAAACGTAGAGCCTCGGCTGCGTGATCGTGGCGGCGACGAGGCGATCGACGGTGTTGACGGTGCCGATGGCTTGGTCGGGATCGACATCCCAGATCGCCTGCTGCACGGCCTTCGCCACGGCGTCAGGGCGGACGTGGGTCTGGATCATCAGGGTCGCAAAGGCGGGCGGGCGCTGCGCCGCGGGCCGATAAACCTGCAAAGGCACCTCGCTCGCGGCGAGGCCGCTGCGCCAGACATCGCCGACGACGCCGACGACCTCGACCTTGAGCGTCGTGCCGTTGGTCAGGATTTTGCCGATGACGTCCGTCGTGCCGAAGAGCCGGCGCGCCGTGGTCTCGGAAATCAGGGCGACGGGCGGGGCCTGCGCGTCGTCCGCCGCGGCGAAGAGCCGGCCGGCCAGGAGCGGGATGCCGGCGGCGCGGTGGTAGTCGGCGTTGACGGAATCGTAGAATGCGGCGGGCGCCCGGTCGGCCGCCGGCGTGCCTGCGTGCTCGAGGGGGAACAGCGTCACGGGAATGCCCCAGGTGAACGGCACGGTTTGGGTGAGGCCGACGGCCGCGACGCCGGGAACGGCGGCGACGCGTTCCTCCACGCGACGGTAGAATTCCCGCATCTTGTCGGCGGAGTCGTATTTCTTGCCCGAGAGGGAAAGCCCGACCGACAGCATCTGCTCGGTGCGCATGCCCGGCGACTTGGCGAGGATGCTCGTGAAACTGCGGCCGAGCAGTCCGGCGCCGACTAGGAGCATGAGCGCGAGGGCGATCTCGAGCACGACCAGGCCGGAGCGCAGGCGGTGCGAAGCCGGTCCGACGTTGCCGCGGCCGGCGTTCTCCTTCAGGGCGTCGTTGGCCTCGGTGCGGGCTGCGTGCCACGCTGGGGCGAGGCCGAAGGCGACGCCGGTGCCGAGGGAGAGCGCGAGGGCGGCGAGGAGCACGGGCGTGTTGATCGCGATCTCGCCCATACGCGGCAGCCAGCCGTCGCCGATGAAGGCCTGGATGCCGGAGACGCCCCACAGGGCGAGCATGACGCCGAGCAGGCCGCCCGCCGCCGCGAGCAGCAGGCTCTCGGTCAGCAACTGGCGCATCAGCTGGGCGCCGGAGGCGCCGAGCGCGGCCCGCACGGCGAGCTCCTTGCGCCGGCCGAGCGCGCGCACGACGGAGAGGCCGGCGACGTTGGCGCAGGTGATGAGCAGCACGCAGCCGACCGCGCCGAGCACGACGAGCAGGCCGCCGCGGACATTGCCGACGACCTGGCTCTGCAGGTCGACCTGCTCGAGACTCCAGCCGCGGTAGTGTTCGCCATGGGCGGCGTTCAGGCGCTGGGCGAGCGTGGCGAGCTCGGCGTTGGCCTGGGCGGGCGTGACGCCGGCGCGCAGCCGGCCGAAGCCCGACCAGAAACGCGCGGCGCGGTTCGTCGCCTCGGCGCCATCCATCGGGATCGGGCGCCAGAGCTGGGCGTTGCCCCAGGGATCGTTGAAGGATGCGGGCATGACACCGAGCACGGTGTGCGCGACATCGTCGAGCATGACCGTTCCGCCGACGATGTCGGGGCGCGCGTTCAGCTGGGTGCGCCACAGGCCCTCGCTCAGCACGACGACCGGCGCGGCGCCGGTGCGGGCCTCGTCGGCGTTCCACGTGCGGCCCAGCAGCGGGGCGACGCCCCACAGCTTGAAGTAATCGACGGTGGCCTGCGTGCCGGTGAGCCGGGTGGGGGCGTCGATCTTGGTCAGGTTGACGTAGTCGTAGCGCTGCGCGGCGACGCTGGAGAACGACTGTGTCTGTTGCGCGAGATCGACGAAGGTCGCGGGCGCGAGGACGGAGACACCCTGCTCCGGATGGGTCGAGCGCAACTGCACCAGCTCGGGCGCGTCGGCGTAGCGCAAGGGCGAGAGCAGGACGCCGTGCACGACCGAGAAGATCGCCGTCGAGGCGCCGATGCCGAGGGCGAGGACAGCGATGGCTGTGACGGTGAAGCCCGGCGATTTCGCGAGGGAGCGGAAGGCGGAGCGCAGGTCGTGGTGCATGAGGGGTGGGGTGGGAACGACGCTGCCGCCGGCGGCCGGATCAATCCTTGCGCAGGGCCACGAGGGGATCGATGCGGCTGGCGCGGCGGGCGGGCAGCCAGCAGGCGAGGAGGGAAATGAACAACACGAACACCGCGATGGCGCCGTAGGCGACGGGGTGGGTGGCGGCGACGCCGAAGAGCTGGCTGCTGAGCAGGCGGGTGACGGCGAGGGCGGCGACGAGGCCGACGGCGAGGCCGATGACCGCGGTGCGCAGGCCCTGCTGGATCACCATCCATTGCACGGCGCCGGGCGAGGCGCCGAGCGCCATGCGGACGCCGATCTCGGGCGTGCGCTGCGCGATGGCGAAGGCCATGACGCTGTAGATGCCGAGGCCGGAGAGCGCGATGGCCAGCGCGGCGAAGCCGGCGAGCAGCATCATGTTCAGTTCGCGGCCGGCCAGGGACCGGTCGACGAAGGTGGTCAGCGGCTGCGGGCTGATGAGCGGCAGGTCCGCATCGAGCCGGCGCAGCGTGGCGCGGAGGGTGTTGGTCAACGCGCTCGGGTCGCCGGCGCTGCGCAGCAGGATGCCCATGACGTTCTCCGGGCGCTGGGCGGCGGAGAAATAGATCTGCGGCGACGCTGCCTGGCTGAGGTTGAGCGCGCGGTGGTCGGCGACGATGCCGACGATCTCGAACTCGCGGCGCACGACGCCGAGGATGAGCGACTGGCCCAGCGCGTCGCCCTGCGGGAAGTGCTCGCGCGCGAAGGCCTCGTTGATGATGACCACCTCGCGGGAGCCGGTGCGGTCGCGTCCGTCGAAATCGCGACCCTGCTTGATCGCCACGCCGAGGGTGGAGAAATAGCCGGGACTGACGACAAAGCGGGCGCCGAGGGGCTGCTCGGTGATCGGCGGGATGGCGCGCCCCTTGACCGCGTAGGGCGTGAAGGACTGGTTGCCCGAGAGCGGCGGGCTGGAGCCGAGGGCGGCGGCACCGACGCCGGGCAGGGCGGCGAGTTCCTCGCGCAGGCGCTCATAGAACAGCGCCTCCTTCTCCGGCGTGTCGTAGCGCGCCGGCGGCAGCGAGACGAAGGCCGTGAGCACGCCGTTGGCGTTGAAGCCGGCGTCGACCTTGCGGAGCTGGTCGAAGCTGAGGATGAGCAGGCTGGCGCTGACGAGGAGGACGACGGAAAGCGCGACCTCGCCGACGAGCAGGAGGGAGCGGAAACGCCCGGTGCGCACGCCGCCGGTGGAACCCTTGGCGGCATCCTTGAGCGACTCGACGATGTTCTGTCCGGAAACCTGCAGCGCAGGGACGAGTCCCATCGCCACGCCCGTCAGCACGGCGACGCCGCCGGTGAAGAGCAGCGCCCGCCAGTTCAGGCCGACGTCGCCAGCGCGCGGGATGAAGTCGCGCGCGAAGGTCACGAGCGCATCGAGGCTCCAGCTGGCGAGCAGCACGCCGAGGGCGGCGGCGGAAAGGGAGAGCAGGACGCTCTCGGTGAGGAATTGCGCGAGCACGCGGCCGCGGTCGGCACCGAGCGCCATGCGCACCGCGATTTCCTTGGTGCGGCCGGTGAAGCGGGTGAGAAGAAGATTCGCGACGTTGGCGCAGGCGATGAGGAGCACGAAGCCGACGGCCGCGAAGAGCGTGTAGAACGCCGGGCGCTGGTTGCCGACGAGTTCCTCCCGGAACGGGAGCACGAGGGTGCCGAACTTGGCGTCGACGCGGCCGGGGTTCGCCTCGGCGTAGCGTGCGGCGATGACGCGCACGGTTTCCGTGGCGCGCTCGAGCGTGACGCCGGGGCGCAGCCGGGCAGTGATCTGGAGATAGCCGGCGCCGTTCTGCACCTGCTGCTCCGTGAGGCCGGGCATTTCGTAGGGCTTCACGAGCCAGGCGTCGCGGTTGTCGAAGGGGAAACCGAAATCCGCCGGCAGCACGCCGACGATCGTGGTGGGCTGGCCGTTGAGCAGGACGCTGCGCCCGATCACATCCGGCGTGCCGCCGAAGCGGCGCTGCCAGAGGCCCTGGCTGATGACAGTGACGCGCGGGGCGCCGGGCAGGTCGTCCTCCAGCGTGAAGACGCGCCCCACCTGCGGGCGGACGCCGAGAGTCTGGAAGAACTGCGAGGAGACGATGGTGCCCGGGAGTTGCTCGGCTTCGCTGCCGGTGCCGACGAGCGAAAGGCCGGCGAAGGCGTCGACCGCGACGGATTCGAACACGTCGGTCGCCTGCGTGCGGATGTCGTCGAAACGCAGATACGACATCGCGGTCTGATCGATGCCCCGTTCGGGCGCGGTGGCCCAGATGCGCACGAGGCGGTCCGACTCCGGATAGGCGAGGGGCCGGAACAACACCGAGTCGATCAGGCTGAAGATCGCGGTGTTGATGCCGATGCCGAGCGCCAGGGTGGCGAGGGCGACGATGGTGAAGCCCGGCGTCTTGGCGAGCGAGCGGAAGGCGATGCGCAGGTGGGAGACGAGCATGCGGAGGGAAAGAGCCGGCCGATGGTCGTTTTCGCCGTCGCGGCGGGCCGGGGCCGCGGCGGGGAGGGAAGGGGCGGCTTCAGCCCCGGAAGAAAAGGAAAAGCGGAGAGGTCCCGGGTCGGGGCCCGGCCGGCGTGCCTGCGACTTGACCACTGGAGAGCCGCATCGGGTGACACCTCGGCGGGCCGGAAGGGACCGCTCCGCTTTTCGTCTGGCAGAAGATCAGTGGGTCGGATCGGACTCGACCTGCTCCTCGACGACGCGGCCGTCGAAGACGTGGATGGTGCGCTCGGCGTGGCGGGTGAAGCGCGCGTCGTGCGTGACCATGACGATGGTCGAGCCGGACTTGTGGAGGTTGTGGAGGAGCTCCATGACGGCGTCGCCGTTCTTGGAGTCGAGGTTACCCGTGGGCTCGTCGGCGAGGAGGACGGCCGGGGAGCCGGCGAGGGCGCGGGCGACGGCGACGCGCTGCTGCTGACCGCCCGAGAGCTGGGACGGGAGATGCTTGGCGCGGTGGCCCATGCCGACCTTCTCGAGGGCCTCGGTCACGCGCTGCTTGCGCTCGGCCGACGGCATGCCGCGGTAGGTGAGCGGGAGCTCGACGTTCTCGTAGACGGTGAGGTCGCCGATGAGGTTGAACGACTGGAAAATGAAGCCGATCTCGCGGTTGCGGATGCGGGCGCGCTCGGGGAGCGTGAGGCCGTGCACGGGGCGGCCGTTGAGGTAATAGGTGCCGTCGGTCGGCGTATCCAGGAGACCGAGGATCGAGAGGAGCGTCGACTTGCCGCAGCCCGAGGGGCCGGCGATCGAGACGAACTCGCCCTTGAAGATCTCCATGTGGATGCCGGAGAGAGCGTGCGTCTCGACCTCGTCGGTCAGGAAGACTTTGGTGACGCCCTCGAGTTTGATCAGGGATGTATTTTCAGTGGTCATTGGGGGAGGATGGGTGGTGGGTGGGTAACACGCGAAGCGCGGAGGAGGTTACAAAAACTTGGGGCGAGTTTACTCGCTGTCGCCCGCGATGAGCAGGCTGAGGAGGGAGAGGATGACGACGGTGGCGATCATGACGGGCGGTGGAGTTGAAGAAGAGCGTCGCCGGCGGGCGGATCAGTTCAGGCGGATGCGGTCGTTCGCGTCCCACTGCGACATGTCGGACAGGATGACGCGGTCGCCGGGCTGGAGGCCGCTGACGATTTCGATGGTGTTGACCGAGCTGCGGCCGAGCTGCACCTGGGTGCGGACGGCGTCGCTGCTGGCGGGGTCGAGCTTGAAGATGCCGACGGTGCTGCGCTCCTGGCCGAAGGCCGGGCGGCCGACGTAGACGACGTCCTCGAGGCGCTCGAGTTCGATGGTGCCGTCGACCGAGAGGTCGGGGCGGGCGCCGCGGGGCAATTCGCCGATCAGGTGGACGTCGACCAGCACGGTGCCGTTCTGCACGGCGGGGTCGATGCGGGCCACGCGGCCCTCGACGACGCCGTTGCGCGTGTCGATCATCGACACCTGGCCGATGGCGATGTCCTTGGCCTGGGTTTCCGCGATGCGGACCTCGGCCTTGAGGCGGGTCGGGTCGGCGACGCGGGCGAGATTGGTGCCGGGCTGAACCTGGGCGCCGACCTCGACGGGGAGGGCGGAGAGCACGCCGCTCATGGTCGAGCGGACCTTGAGGGCGTCGAGTTCGTCCTGGCGGAGCTTGGCGAGCGAGCGGAGGCGGGCGACCTCGGCTTCCTGGACGGCGAGCTGGGGCGCGATGGACTCCTTGGCGAAGGCGTAGCGCTTCTGCTCGATCTCGTGGCTGACTTGGGCCTCGGCGGCCGTGGCGTTGAAGAGGCGGAGCTCGAGTTCGGAGACGAGGCCGTCGCTGAAGAGTTCGGCGCGGACCTGGGCATTGAGCTTGGCGGTCTCGAAGGTCGAGCGGGCGCGCGAGGCGGCCGCCTCGGCTTGGAGAAGCTGCGATTCGAGCTGGACCTTGAGGTTGGCCAGTTGGGCCTCGGCGGCGCGGAGCTGGGACTCGGCGTTGGCGGCGTTCGATTCGACGTCGGGGTTGGCCAGCTCGAGAATGAGGCTGCCCGGTTCGACGATGGCGCCGGGGCGGAGAACGATCTTGTCGACGCGGCCCTGCGTGCGGGCGGCGATCCAGCGGATTTCCTCCGGAACGAGGGTGCCGAGGCCGCGGACTTGGCGCACCATCGGACCGCGCTTCACGGTGTCGATCCACACCAGGTTGCGCTCGACCGTCGGGGCGGCCGGTTTCAGGCGCGACAGCGCAACAGTGATGCCGATCAGGGCGACGGCAGCGATGACGCTGTAAATGATGCGCTTCTTGCGCTTCTCTTTGGCGGCGTTGGGACGAGGAATATCCATTGGGCGAAAGTCGTATTTTCGGTCCCTTTACGCACCGTTCGTGCCAAGTGCGCAGGAAGCTCTAAGTAACTACCAGATAGCGAGAAGAGAAAATCGTTCCGTTTTTCATTTTCCCGCCACAAAGCGAACACGGGATGTAACCGTCCCAAAAATGGGAAGCGACGCAGACGGCCGATTGGCGGCGACGCAGGCCGCAAGGCGCCACAGGCGGGCGTATGCTCCGGCGCCGCCCGCTCAGAGCGGCAGCCGCATCCGGGCGATGCAGCCGTGGCCGTCGGGGCGATTCTCGAGCGTGAGCGTGCCGCCGTGGTTCTCTGCGATCTGGCGGCAGAGGACGAGGCCGATGCCCGAGCCGGACGGCTTGGTGGTGAAGAACGGCACGAAGAGATTCTGCGGATTGGCGATGCCGGGGCCGTCGTCCTCGATCACGATGTCGAGCCACTGGCCTTCGACGCGCCAGCCGGCGCGCACGCAGCAGGTCGGTTCCCCGGCCTGGCCGGCCTCGGGCGAGGCCTCGACGGCGTTCTTCACGAGATTGATGATGACCTGCTCGATCTGCGCAGCGTCGGCGGAGAGCACGATGTCGGGTCCCTCGACGACGGTGACCTGCGTGCGCGTCTCGAGCGAAACGACACGGCGGAGCAACGGGCCGATCTGCACGGGCAGCTTGGTCGGCGGCGGCAGCTTGGCCAGGCGCGCGTAGGACTGCATGAAGCGGTTGAGGCCTTCCGCGCGCGACTCGATGATCTCGAGGCCGCCGATCATGTCCTCCTCCCAATCCGGCGCCTTCGGCGTGCGCTTCAGCATCGTGGTCAGGCTGCCGGCGATGGATTTGATCGGTGCCAGGGAGTTGTTGAGCTCGTGACCGATGACGCGCACGAGGCGCTGCCACGCCTTCAATTCCTCCTCGCGCAGCGGCTGGCTGAGGTCGGCGATGACGAGCAATTGGTGGGGCAGGCCGCCCTCGCGGAACATCGTGCGGCGCATGCCCCAGCGGCCGGAGCCGCCGGGGAAGGTGCGGTTCATCACGCGCGTCGCCTCGCCCGTGAGGCAGTCGGCCAATTCCATCTCGCTGGCTTGGCGCCCGAGGATGCGCTCGGCGGGCTGGGCGAGGAGTTCCTGGCCCGAGCGGTTGACGAGTCGCAGGGTCTCGTGGCTGTCGAAGGCGAAGATCGCCACGTCGATTTCCTCCATGACCGTGCGCAGCAGCGCCGTGGCCTCGAGCGCGCCGAGGCGCTGTTCCTGCAGCACGCCGCCGAAGAGGTTGATCTCCGACATCACGTCGCCGAGCGGCTCGTCGCGGTTGGCCCCGCGGGCGCGCGTGGAGAAATCGCCCTCGCGCAGCGCCGTGAGGAGGTTGGCCATCGTCTGGAGCGGGCGCGTGACGATCTCGCGCGTGGCAATGGCGTAGCCGAGCCAGAAGCCGACGACGAGGAGCCCGAGCGTCCACTGCACCTTGGCGGAGAAATCGCCGAAGAGGAGCAGGCAGAGCGAGACGATGACCGCCGGCAGGCCCGCGAGCAGCGTGTAGAGCAACACGCGGTTTTCGTGGGCGAGGTGCGATTTGCGCGGCGGGGGCATCAGCAGGGAGGGCGGACTGCGGATTGCGGAGTGCGGATTGTCACTTCGGCTCCGGTGGAATTACGGTCGGGAAAATCGAACAAGGTGGCGGAGCGGGCGGTGGGGTGGAAATTCCGCAAGCCGGACTCCGCCCGCCGCCAGCGTCAGAGCCCGTAGCGTTCGAGGCGGCGGTAGAAGGCGCTGCGGCTGAGGCCAAGCTGCTCAGCGGCCTTGCGGGCGTTGCCGTCGCAGCGCGCGAGGGTCTTCTTGATCAGGAAGCCTTCGACTTCCTCGAGGCTCATGTCCTCGAGGCGCGGAGCGGCCTGGCCGGCGTTGAGGCCGAGGTCGGGCGCGCGCACGACCTTGCCCTGCGCCATGAGCACGCCGCGCTCGACGGAGTGGTCGAGCTCGCGGACGTTGCCCGGCCACGCGTAGTCGCGCATCGCCTCGAGCGCGCCGTCGTCGAAGCCGGTGATCGGCTTGCGGTAGCGCTCGACGTGCGCCTTGAGGAAGTGCTGGGCGAGGAGCGGGATGTCCTCGCGGCGCTCGCGCAGCGGCGGCAGGTGGATGTGGATCGTGTTAAGACGGAAAAGGAGGTCCTGGCGGAACTTGCCGGCGGCGACCTCGGCCTGGAGGTCGGCGTTGGTGGCGGAGACGAGGCGGACGTTGACGCGGTAGGTGCGCGACGAGCCGACGCGCTCGAGCTCGCCCGTCTCGAGCACGCGCAGGATCTTCGCCTGCTGGCTCATCGGGATGTTGCCGATTTCGTCGAGGAAGAGCGTGCCGCCGTCGGCCAGCTCGAAGCGGCCGGCGCGGTCGGTCTTGGCGTCGGTGAACGCGCCGCGGACGTGGCCGAAGAGTTCGCTCTCGAACACGCCCTCGGGCAGGCCGCCCATGTTGACCGAGATGAAGGGCTTGCCGGCGCGCACGGAGACGGCATGGAGGGCCTGCGCGACGACGCCCTTGCCGGTGCCGTTTTCGCCGGTGATGAGGACGTTCGCGTCCGACGGGCCGACGCGCGAGATGACCTCCAGCACGGGGCGCATCGCGGGGGAGTTGGCGATGAGGTTCGGGCCGCCCTTGCCGCGGAGGATCTGGTTTTCCTGCTCGAGGCGCTGGTAGGCGCGGACGGCGCTGGCGAGCTCGATCTGGTTCTTGACGATCGCGATGAGGCGCGGGTTGTCCCAGGGCTTGGTGATGAAATCCTTCGCGCCGCGGCGCATGGCCTCGACGGCGACCTCGACGCTGGCCCACGCGGTCATGACGACGACGGGCAGCGTGGAGTCGGCGGCTTGGAGCTTGGCGAGGAGGTCGAGGCCTTCCTGGCCGGACGTGGTGTCGCGCGCGTAATTGAGGTCGATGAGGGCGAGCGCGTAGTCGCGCTGCTCGACGGCCTTCATGACGGAGCCCGGCGACTTGGCGGTGTCGATAAGATAGCCCTCGGCCTTCAGGAGGAGGCGGAGGGCTTCGAGGACATCGGGCTGGTCGTCCGCAACGAGGATGCGGTGGGGCGCGGGGTCGTTGGCTGCCATTTCGCGTAAGTGACTCGCGCGGGCCGAAAAGAGTCAAGAGCCCGCTCGCCGGCCCGCGACCGGCGGCGGCTCGGAGAAGAGGGCGCTCAGGCGGCGGAGCGCTCGACGAGGGCCGGCTGACGGCGGATGCCGTAGGCGCCGGCGCCCTGGACGCGCTTCATGCCGGGGCGGATCACGCGGCGCGGCAGCTTGAGCGGGGCGCGCTCGCGGGCGTATTCCTTGATGAAGAGGCCGAGGATGCCGGCCGCCGCAACGATCGCGACGGCGTAGCCGGCGGAGAACGAGGCGAGGATTTCGGCGTTCGAGAACTTGAAGACGAGCGCCCCGAGGGAGGCGGCGAGGAGGATGTTGGAAGCGGAGGATTTCATGGCGTTGTGTTGATTGATGCCACCACTCATGCACTGCGCGTGCCAACTCGCGTGACGACGAGGTTAAGCGCCGTTTCCCAAGGAGATAAAAATCCGCGGCGAAAATCCGCCGGGCGGCACGCGCGATTTTCCGGCGCGAAATCCCGCGCCACCGGGATGCCCGTTTCCCGCGGGTGGGACGGCAAGCCTTGGCCGACCGGCCAAGGCGGATTTTCGATTTTGGATTTACGATTTTCGAATCCCGATGGTGCGAACTGCGTTGGGTCTCGGCGTTCGCATCCGGCAGTCGCGCCGGCGACCAATCGAAAATCCAAAATCGAAAATCAAAAATCCGCGCTCATTCGTAGCGCAGCGCCTCGATCGGGTCGAGGTCGGAGGCTTTGCGCGCGGGGTAGAAGCCGAAGAAGATGCCGATGGCCGCGCTGAACGCGAAGGCGCCGGCCACCGCGGTCTGCGAGACGAGCACCGGCCAGCCGTTGAGCTGCGAGATGAGCTGCGAGGCGCCGACGCCGAGCAGGATGCCGAGCGTGCCGCCCATGACGCTGAGGACGATCGCCTCGGTCAGGAACTGCAGCAGCACGTCGCGCCCGTGCGCGCCGACGGCGAGGCGGATGCCGATCTCGCGCGTGCGCTCGGTGACGGAGACGAGCATGATGTTCATGATGCCGATGCCGCCGACGATGAGCGACACGCCGGCGATGGCGCCGAGGAGGACGGTCATCGTCTTCGTCGTCGCCGTGGCGGCCTCGGCGAGCTCCAGCTGGTTGCGCACGGTGAAGTCCGGCTCGCGGCCGCTGCGGCGCTGCGTGAGAAGGTCGGTCACGTCCTGCTGGATGCGCGGCATCTGCCCGGGTGCGACGGCCTGGATGAGGATGGTGTTGAGGAACGGGCGGCGCGCGATGTGGCGCAGGTGCGACGTGTAAGGGATGAAGACGACGTCGTCCTGGTCCTGGCCGAAGTAGTTGAACCCCTTGCCGCCGAGGACGCCGACGATGCGGAAGGGGACGTTGCGGAGCCGCAGCGTCGCGCCGATCGGGTCGGCGCCGGAGAAGAGCTGCTGCGCGACGGTCTGGCCGATGACGCAGACCTTGGCGCCGGCGCGGACGTCCGCCTCGGTGAACATCTCGCCCTCGGCGATGCTCCACGAGCGCACGTCGATCACGGTGGTGTCGACGCCGCTGATCTGGGAATTCCAGTTCAGGCCGTTGGCGAGGATCTGGGTGCGGTCGCGAATCTCGGGGGTGACGGCGACGACGCCGGGGATCTCGTCGCGGATGGCGATCATGTCCTCGACGGTGAGCGAGCTGGCGCTGCCCCAGCCGCCGCGCATGCCACCGCTGGTGGAGGTGCCGGGGAAGACGGAGACGATGTTCTGGCCGAGGCTGGCGATCTGGGCCTCGACCTGGGCCTTGGCGCCATTGCCGATGCTGACCATGGCGATGACGGCGGCGACGCCGATGATGATGCCGAGGGCGGTCAGCACCGAGCGCAGGGCATTGCGGCGGAGCGCACGGAGGGCGACCTTGAGGGTGTTCAGCAAACGCATCGGGTGATTTTCGATTTTGGATTTTTGATTTTCGATTCCCTGTCGCGCCGGAGGTGAGAGACCGCGAGATGATCGAGTCTGATGGAGGCAGCCGTTTCAGTTTTCGGCCGGCTCCAATCGAAAATCGAAAATCGAGAATCGAAAATCATCTCAGGCCGTCAGTTTCGCCGCGGCTTCGGCGTCGAGGAGTTTCTGGAGCTCGGTGGGGGCGTGGTGGCGCGGCGCGACCGGGACGTCGCTGACGAGGCGGCCGTCGCGCATGATGAGGTTGCGCTTGCAGTAGTGGGCGATGTCCAGCTCGTGCGTGACCATCACGATGGTGATGCCCTGCTCGTTGAGTTTCTGGAACACGCCCATGATCTCGACCGAGGTCTTCGAGTCGAGGTTGCCCGTCGGCTCGTCGGCGAGGAGCACCTGCGGGTCGTTGATCAGGGCGCGGGCGATGGCGACGCGCTGCTGCTGGCCGCCGGAGAGCTGGCTGGGGAAGTGGTCCGCGCGCTGCGCGAGGCCGACGAGCTCGAGGCTCTTCATCGCGCGGTCGTGCATCTCGCGCGAACTCATGCGGCGCGCGCCGTAGAGCATCGGCAGCTCGACGTTCTCGAGCGCGGTGGTGCGCGAGAGGAGGTTGAAGCCTTGGAAGACGAAGCCGAGCTTCTGGTTGCGGATGTCGGCGAGCTGGTTGCGGTCGAGGCCGGCGACGTCGGTGCCGTCGAGGAGGTAACGGCCCTTCGTCGGCCGGTCGAGGCAGCCGAGGAGGTTCATCAGCGTGGACTTGCCGGAACCGGAGGCGCCCATGATGGCGACGAAATCGCCGCGCTCGATCGTCAGCGACACGCCGCGGACGGCGTGCACCGGGACCTCGCCGGACTGGTAGATCTTGTGGATCTCCTCGATCTGGACGACGGGGGTCATGCTCAGAAGCGGCGCGGGCCGCCGAACGGGTTGCTGGCGCCGGGACGGGCGGGCGCGTTGGTGCCGCCGCCGGTCGTCACGCTGGTGACGAGCACGTCGCCCTCGGCGAGGCCCTCGATGATCTCGCTGGCGGAGCCGTCGGTGATGCCGACCTTGACCGTGACGGCTTCGGGCGGGCCGGCGGGGGATTTCATCCGGTAGACGGTGCGCGTCGTGACGGTGGTCTCGCCCGGACGCGAGGGGCCGCCGGCGTCGGGCACGGGGAGGCCGCGCGCGATCATGAGCTTGCGGATCTGCTCGCGCTGCTCGGGCGTGGGCGGGCCGCTGCGGAAATCGACGCCGACCTCGGCCATGATCTCGCGCATGGTCTGGCGCTGCTCGGGCGTAAGGTCGCCGCCGAACATGCCGCCGCCGCGGCGGCCGCCGCCGGTCGTGCTGCCCGTCGCGGCGGGAGTGGGGGCCGGGGCCGGTGCGGCGCTCTTGGCGGCGTCGGCGGCCTTGGCGTCGCCCGCGGGAGCGGCGGACGCGGCGGGCGCGATGACGACGCCCTCGGGCAGGCGCACGCGCAAGGTGGAGTTGGGGACGCGGACGACGCCCTCGCGGCGGGCGACGACGATCGCCACGTTGGCGGTCATGCCGGGGCGGAGGCGGAGGTCGCGGTTGCTGACGTTGATGATGGTTTCGTAGGTGACGACGTTGTTGGCGGTCTTCGGGGCGTTGCGGACCTGGACGACCTCGCCGCGGAAATTGCGGCCGGGAAACGCGTCGACGGTGAAGGTGACCTGCTGGCCGACCTCGACGCTGCCGATGTCGGCCTCGGCGACGGCGGCGGTGATCTGCATGCGGCTGAGATCGTTGGCGATGGTGAAGAGCACCGGGGCGTTGAGGCTGGCGGCGACGGTCTTTCCCTCCTCGGTCTGCTTGGCCATGACGATGCCGTCGATGGGGGAGGTGATGGTGCAGCGCTCGAGGTCGACGTGGGCGTTCTCGACCGAGGCCTTGCTGGTGAGGAGCTGGGCCTCGGCCTGGCGGAGCTGGGCGTTGGCTTGGTCGAACTCCTGCTGCGTGACCAGCCTCTGCTCGAAGAGGCTGCTGATGCGCTCGAAGTTGACGCGCTGGAGCTGCGTCGAGGCCTCGGCGGAGGCGAGGTTGGCCTGGGCCTGGCGCAGGCGCTGCTCGTAGGTGGCGGGATCGATCTCGGCGAGCTTGTCGCCCTTCTTCACCGGCGAGTTGTAGTCGACGTAGATCTTTTTCACCAAGCCGGAGATCTGGCTGCCGACGTCGACGGCGAGGAGCGGGTCGAGCTGGCCGGTGGCGGTGACGGTCTGGAGGATGTCGCCCCGCGCCACGGTGGTGGTGGTGTAGACGGGTGCGGCGGCGGCCGATTCGCGACTTTGATAATAATACCAGCCGGCGCCGGCGGCACCGAGGACGAGGACAAGCACCAGGAGTTTCTTCATGAAAAGGGGGAGAAAAAAGCGAAGCGAGCGGCCCGGGGAATGCAAACCCGGACGGATCGCCGCCCGCCGTGTTACGAGCAAGACGGCGCGGCGGACGCGGCGGTTTCACCGCTTCGCCGCTTTGCGTTTGCCAGCGAGCGGAGGCGGGCGTTGCTTCCGCGCACCCCATGAAATCGTTGAAGCTCCTGCTGCCCACGTTGGCGCTGTGCACGGCCGCGGCCGTCGGCGCCCAGGAATCACCCCGCGAGCGCGCCACCGAGGCCAAAGCCGCCCCGGCCGCACCCGCGCCCGCCGACAAGGACCCGGCCCCGTCCGTCACCGAGCACGAGGCCCTGATCGGCGGAAAACGCCTCCGCTACCGCGCCACCGCCGGCTACCTCGTCCTCCGCGACGCCAAGGGCGACCCGACGGCGCGCATGTTCTACACCGCCTACACGAAGCTCGGCGACGTCGACGTCGCGAAGCGCCCCGTGACCTTCTCGTTCAACGGCGGCCCCGGCGCCTCGTCCGTCTGGCTGCACATCGGCGGCCTCGGTCCGAAGCGCGTCAACATGGGCCCGCGCGGCGAAGCCGTGCCGCCGCCGTATTCGTGGTCGGACAACCCGTGGTCGTGGCTCGACGAGACCGACCTCGTGTTCGTCGACCCGATGTCGACCGGCTTCACTCGTCCCGCCCCCGGCAGGGAAGCGAAGCCCTTCCACGGCTTCACCGGCGATCTCGAGTCGCTCGCCGATTTCATCCAGCTCTGGACGACGCGCCACCTGCGGTGGCCCTCGCCGAAATTCCTCGTCGGCGAAAGCTACGGCACCACGCGCGTCGCCGCGCTGACGGACCGGCTGCAGCAGAAATACGACCTCTACCTCAACGGCGTGATGCTTGTGTCCTCGATCCTGAACTTCCAGACCGCGCGCTTCGCCCCCGGCAACGACAACCCGTATCCGCTCTTCCTCCCGACCTACACCGCCACCGCGTGGTATCACGGCAAACTGAAGGGCGACTGGGCGAAGAACCTCACCGACGCCCTCAAGCGCGCCGAGACCTTCGCCGCGCGCGACTACACGCTCGCGCTGATGGAGGGCGACGCGCTCGCCGAGGCCGAGTTCAACCGCATCGCCGCCGAGCTCGCGACGCTCACCGGCCTGGAGGAGGAATTCATCAAGCGCCGCAACCTGCGCGTGAGCATCGGGCAGTTCATCCGCGAGCTGCGCCGCGACGAGGGCATCGTGGTCGGCCGCCTCGACAGCAGCGTGGCCGGCGTGCTCGACGAGAGCGAGGGCGACGCCGGCGGCCCCGGCGGCGGGAATTTCTTCGACCCGAGCATGGAGGCGATCAACGGCCCCTATGCGAACGCCATCAGCGACTACCTGCGGCGCGACCTGAAGTTCGAGACCGACCTGCACTACGAGGTCCTGACGAACGTGCAGCCGTGGGATTACACCAACGTGCAGAACACCTACCTGAACGTCGGCGAGAACCTGAAGCGCGCGATGGTGCGCAACCCCTTCATGAAGGTCTGGGTGGCCAACGGCTACTACGACCTCGCGACGCCATATTACGCCACGGACTGGACCTTCCGGCACATGAACCTGCCGAAAGCCGTCCGCGGCAACGTGACGATGACCTACTACGAGGGCGGCCACATGATGTATACGCACGTCCCCTCGCAGCAGAAGCTGAAGGAGGACTTCGCCCGCTGGATCGACGCGGTGCTGAAGGAGCAGAAGGTGCGGTGAACCGAGAGCGCGCGTGACCTCGCGCACATTCGAGTCAGAGCAAGTCGGTGCAAGTGCACCGACTTTTGTTTTTGGGGAGTTCGGCCGCGCTTTTCGCTTCGGGCGTTCAAGTTGCGCGCAAGCGCGCAACCTACGTTGGCATTGGCGCATTGAGGGGAGGTTTGGGCACCATCTACGCATCGGTTGTGCGGTCTGCGCGGAATCTGTGAATCGGAACTGTAGGTGGCGCGCTTGCGCGCCACTCAGCGCAACCACTCGGGCATGGGCCGACCGTCATCCGTCAACGGCTCGAACCACCTCCGGTCCTCCGCACAGCAGAAATAATGCGGCCATTTCTCCGTCAGCGGAATCAATCCCGCGGCATAGGGGTTTTGGTGGATGTAGCGGAAGACCGGTTCCAGCGGCTCCTCCGCTCGCAGTTTATGGTCGTAGAAATTTTGCTGCCAGCGAGTGTGTCGCGAGCCGAGCAGGTCCCGGGTGTTCACCTTCAGTCGGGCGATCGCCTGCGAAAGCGTCAATTTATCGCCGAGGCGAAAATGCAGGTGCACGTGATCCGGCATGATGACGAAGGTGCGCTGCTGCCAGATCCCCGATCCCTCGGCGTCGAACAGTTCCGCCTGCACGGCGTCGGCCGCGATATCGACCAACGCGGGCAGCCGGGGCTCCACGCAGAGCGTGACGAAATACAGGCCGTGCGGCACGGAGCTGCGTCCGCGGCGAAGGGCGTTGGGGCCGGAATCTTGTTTCATCGGCGCAAAGTTGCGCGCAAGCGCGCAACCTACCTGCGGTGGCCCAGGCCGCAGGTCTGCCTGCGTTATTTCTTCGTCGCCGCCTTCAGACTCTTGTCCGGATAGGGCGGCGGCTCGGGGATGAGGTGGCGCGGGTCCTTCTTGATCAGTTCCTGCAGGTGCTTGATCGCCGCGTCGAGCTGGGCGTCCTCGCCGCGGAAGACGGCGGCGGGGTTGTTGTCGACGATGATGTCCGGCGTGAAACCGTCGCCCTCGATCACCCAGCCCTCGCCGGGGATGAAGGAGCCGAACTCCGCCGCGCGGGCGAGGCCGCGGTCGACGAGCGTGTTGATGCCGCGCAGCCAGATGCCGCCGCCCCAGGTGCGCACGCCGATGCTCTGGCCGAGCTTCAGGTGGCGGATGGCGTTGGCCATCGTCTCGCCGTCGGAGGCGGTGAACGCGTCGACGAGCACGACGAGGTGGCCGCGGAACGGGCTCTGCAGGTGCGGGTAGGCGACGCCGTCGCGACGGCTCCACCACATCCACGCCTGCCGCATGAGGCGCGACACCATCCAGCTGTCGATGTTGCCGCCGCGGTTGTTGCGCAGGTCGAGGATCAGGCCGGCCTTGTTCGACGCGGCGTAGTAGCCGCGGACGAATTCGTAGTAGTTCGCCGTGCCCATCGCGCGGATGTGGACGTAGCCGATCTCGCCCCTGGACTTATCGTCCACGGCGAGGCGGCGCGTGTATTCCCAGTCGGTGTAGCGCAGGTCGGCGGACGTGTTGGCCGGCACGGCCGTGACGATGCGGGAGAACGGCTCGCCGGTGGCGCCGGACTTGAGGGCGAGGAGCACCTGGCGGCCGGCCTGATTGCGGAGGAGGGCCTGCGCGTCGGGCACGGAGAGCGTGGCCACGCCGTTGATGGCGGTGATGATGTCGCCGGCCTTGATGCCGAGGCCCGGACGGAGGAGCGGGCCGCGGCGCTCGAGGAATTCCGGGTCGCTCTGGTAGATGTAGTCGAGGCGGTAGCCGCCGCCGGCCTCGTCGCGCGACCAGCGCGCGCCGAGCGAGCCGACCGAGATGTCCGGCTCGCCCTGGCGGAGCGTGCCGCCGCGGGCGTCGGTGTGGAGCGCGGAGAGTTCGCTCACGAGGTAGTTGAGCAGGTCGTCGAGCTCGGCGCGGTCGGTGAGGCGGTCGACGAGCGGCAGGTGCTTGGCGAGGTTGGCCGGCCAGTCGACGCCGTGCATGTTCTTCGCGTAGAAATAATCGCGGTGGAGGCGCCACGCATCGACGAACATCTGGCGCCAGCTCTCGCGGGGCGAGTAGGGGAAGCGCAGGGCGGCGAGGTTGACGCGCGATTTCGCGAGGTCGCCGGCGGGACGCGCGGCGGCGTCGATGACGAAGAAGTCGTCGCGCTGCTGCAGCGCGAGCTTCTTGCCGTCGGCGGAGAGGCGGTAGCTGGAGACATTGCTGGCGATGGTGGCGGCCTCGATGTCGCGGGTCTTGATCTCGATGCCGAGGAGGCGCGAGCTGTTGAACGCCGCGCTGGCGTCGCGATCGAGGACGAAGAGGGCCTTGTCGCCGACCTCGAGCGCGCGGTAGTTGCCGGCGGGAACGGGAACTTCCCAGAGGCGCTCCATGATGCCGTCGAGGACGACGACGAGCGGTTTCGGGCCCTTCGCGGCCGGGGCGGGCTTGGTCTCGGCGACGGCCGGAGCGGCGGGCTTCTCGGGCTCCTTCTCCGCGGCAGGCTTCTCCTGGCCGGCGGCGGCCAGCGCCCCGGCGGGCGTCGGCTCGGCGGGCTTTTCGGGCTCGGGCTTCTTCTCCTCCTTCGACTCGGCGGGCTTCCGGTCCGACTCGAGTTCGTCGGGCGCCTGGAAGGGCGAGCGCGTCTCGAGACCGAGCGCGAGCTGGTAGATCTTGGTCGTCTTGTCGAGGAACGGCTCCGGCTGGCGCGGGCCCCACGGGGCGGAGACGAGCGAGTTGAAGTGACGATCGGAGAGGAAATACAGCCACTTGCCGTCCGGGCTGAAGGCGGGGTTGCCGCTGATCACGCGATCGCTCGTCACCGGCGTGGAGACGCCGGATTCGAGGCTGTAGAGGTGGAGCTGGAGGTTGCCGGTGTCGGCGGTGAGGCCGTAGGCGAGCCACTTGCTGTCCGGGGCCCAGGCGACGGTCGGGGAATCGAAGTCCTGGTGCTTCGACTGCGCGATCAGGCGCGACTCCTTGGTCTTCACGTTGAAGAGGAACAGCTCCTGATCGCGCTCGGTGTGGACGATCCACTGGCCGTCGGGCGAGGCCTCGCCGAACATGCGCAGCGTCTCACCGCCGGTGGTGAGCTGTTCGCGCGCGCCGACGCCGTTGGCGGGGGCTTTCCAGAATTCCACCTCGCCGCTCTCGTCCGAGAGCACGAGCAGCGATTTGCCGTCGGGCAGGAAGCTGGCGGAACGGTAGCGCACGCCGCTTTCGCGCGTCACCTCGACGAGCCGCCCCGGCGCGGTGGGAGCGACGAAGACCTGCCCGCGCACGACGAGGGCGAGGCGGTCGCCGCTCGGCGAGACGTTGTAGCCGCTGAGGAAGTCGGCGGGCTTGGTCACCCACGTCTCGCGCAATTGGTCGAAGTCGGACGCGAGCGCGATGGCGAGCCGCGTGTCGCGGCCGCTGGCGATGTCGTAGAGGAAGAGGTCGGCGCCGTTCTGGTAGACGATGCGGCCGCCTTGCTGGCGCGGATTTTTCACGCCGAAGTCCGCGTGGCGCGTGTGCTGGCGGAGGTCGGAGCCGTCGGGGCGCATGGACCAGAGGTTGCTGGTGCCGTCGCGCTCGCTGGCGAAATACACGCGGCCCTGCCAGAACATCGGCCAGCGGCTGACGCCCTTGAAATCGGGATGATACGGCACGGCCTCCTTCGCGCCGTAGTCGTAGCGCCAGAGATTTTGCGCGGTGCCGCCGACGTAGCGTTTCGCGTGCGAGCCTTGGAACGAATAGCGCGTGAAGAAGAGCGTCCTGCCCGTGTCGTCGAACACGCCCTCGTCCGCCTCGCCGAGCGGCAGCGGCTCCTTGGCCAGCGTGGCGGGGTCGACGGTGATGAGCTGGTTGACCGGCAGCGTGGCGAAGGCGCGCGTGGCGTAGATGACTTTGCCGCCGGGCGTCCAGCCGCGGACAGCCGCGCCCTCGCCGTGGAAGGTCAGGCGCTTCGGCAGGCCGCCGGCGAGCGGCATGACGTAGATCTCCTGCGGTCCCTCGTAGGAGGCGGAGAACGCGATCCACTGGCCGTCGGGCGAGATGGCGGCATGGCCCTCGCTGTCCGGATGCGTGGTGAGGCGCTGCGCCGTGCCGCCGCTGGCCGCCACGCGCCAGAGATCGCCCTCGGCCGTGAACACCACGGTGTCACCGTGGATGGCCGGCATCCGGTAGTAACCGGGGGCGGGCGGGGCGGCGACGAGCGCAGGCGACGCGAGCAGGGCGGGGAGGGCGAGTCGGGCAAGCAGGCGGAGGGACATCATGACGGGGTTCGGGTTGGACAAAAGGAGACGGTCAGCTGCGGATGACGCCAGCGCCGTGGGGCGAACCGGCGGGGAAACACGACGAAGCGTGCGCGCGGGCGGCGCAAGGCGCCGGGCCGCTCACCCGTTGCGCCGGTGCCATTCGCTTTTCGCGCCGACGCGGCGGGTGCGCTTGGTGGGATGCTTGAACACCACTTGCAACGCCTCGGCGACGGGGGCGGGAACGAATTTCGTGACGTCGCCGCCGAGCCGCGCGATCTGCTTCACCAGCGTGGAACTGGTGTAGCTGTAGGATTCGTTGGGCATCACGAAAATCGTCTCCACCTGCGGCTCGAGGTGGCGGTTCATCAGCGCCATGTTGAACTCGAACTCGAAGTCCGACAGCGCGCGCAGGCCGCGGATGATGGCGGCGGCCTTCTGCTGGTGCGCGAACTCGACCAGCAGGCCGTCGAAGCTCACGACGTCGACGGACGGCATCTTGCCCACGGTGGACTTGATCAGCGCCACGCGCTGCTCGGCGGTGAAGAGCGGGGTCTTGGTCGAGCTGATGGCGACCGCCACGGTGACGCGGTCGAAGAGCTTCGCCGCGCGCAGGAGCACATCGAGGTGCCCGTTCGTGAAGGGGTCGAAGGTGCCGGGGTAGATGCAGTGTCTCATGCGGCGTCGGGGAACGACGAGGAAAGGCGCCCGCGCGCGGGTTGGCGAGCGATTTCGCCCCGCGCGCCATGGCTCTTCCGGACCAGACGCGGCGCGGCATCTCGGGGGTTGCCAAGGCCCGGGCCGCGGGCTCGACTGGCGGTCCTGACATGAACCTGCCGAACCTGCTCACGATCTCGCGCGTGCCCCTGATGTTCATCGTCGTGGGCCTGATGTTCGCCGAGCTCACCTGGGGCGCGACGATCGCGTTCTGGCTCTACATTGCGGCGGCGCTGACCGACTGGCTCGACGGTATGCTCGCGCGCCGCGCCAACCAGGTGTCGGCCTTCGGCCGGTTCATGGACGCCGTCATCGACAAGGTCATGGTGCTCGGCCTGATGATCGCGCTGATCCACGGCGACTACTTCGTCGTGCTCGGGAAGAACTTCACCATTCCCGCGATGCTGCTCCTGCTCTGCATCCTCTGCCGCGAGTTCGCCGTGTCGGGCATGCGCATGGCCGCGGCGACGAAAGGCATCACGATCGAGGCCGACACGGGCGGCAAACTGAAGACCTTCATGCAGCTCAACGCCATCGGCTGGCTGCTCGGCGCGCGGATGTTCGCGGTGGATTTCGGCGACCTCTTCACGCAGGGCCAGACGGCGTGGATCACCGGCGTGCACGTCATCGGCCTGCTGCTCTACGTCGCCTCGGCCGTGCTCACGATCACGTCGGGCTGGTCGTATTTCCGCCGCCACGGGCATGTGGTGATGTCGTGAGATGAACCTGCCCGAACCCCGCTGGGCGGCGCATCTGCCAACGGCGCTCGTCGTGAACCTCGCGACGCTCGGTCCGCTCGGGCGCAACCTGCCCGCGCCGGGCACGTGGGGCTCGCTCGCCGGCCTGCTTTACGCGCTGCTCTTCTTCCGCTCCGCGCGGCCCGAAGTGACCATCGTCTGGACCGTGCTCGCGGCCTGGCTGGCGGTCGCGATCTGCGGCGAGGCGGAGAAACGCCTCGGCCAGCGCGATCCGGGCAAGGTGGTCCTCGATGAGTTCATCGTCATGCCGCTCGTGTTCCTCGGCTGGCGCGCCGTGCCGGCGACGGTGTGGCCGGAGTGGGCGGTGTGGCTGCTCGGCTTCGGGCTGTTCCGGTTGTTCGACATCGTGAAGCCCTTCGGCATCGCGCGCCTGCAGCGCTGGCCCGGCGGCTGGGGCGTGGTGGCGGACGATTTCGCCGCCGCGCTGGCGGCCTGCGGCGTCATGCACGCCGCGGCGTCATGCCAATTCTTATTGTCAAGAATTTAAAATCCCAAATTTGAGGCGATTTAAAATATGCATGAATGCGCGTATTTTACGCAATATCATGTATATGAGATCGCTCAAACGAGAATTGCTATATTTGTATGGAATGCTCGCTGTCTGTTCAGCTTGCTATTCGCAACAAGTTAGTTCGGCTACAGTTACAAACCCTGATGGTCCCAGCAGTTTACCTTCAGGAGGGGTAGCTTCCTATAGTGCCAATGGTAGTTTTAGTATCTCTGGCCCCCCTGGGGCTACTTACATAGTGGAATTGTTTATCGGTAAATCGAATGACCCGTCTTCATCTGCAAATACAAAGGTGAAGACAAAGACAGTTACAGCCAACGGACAAGGTCAGGCTCAAGGTAGTATAGACGGCTCTGGTGATGTTACTCCAACTGGAACAGGATCAACAAAAATATATTCCTTGATGTTAATAATACATCAAAATACTCCATTAAGGCAGGCTACTGGAGAGACGACGATAACTGGATTCGAAATCGACCCCACGCAAACACCTGAATAATATGAAAACATTACTAATACTTGTTAACTTAATTCTGATTCACATTGCGTCCGCAAGTGATGTTATGCGATTTGATCCACGTCATTTTGTTAGCGACTCGATGAAGAAGCGTCTTCCCGAGTATCGCGAGGCGATCCTGAGCAATCCCGACTTTCAGGCCGATAAGAACACTTTGCGCGTAATCCTGTTGTTCGATGGCCGCGACGGAAAACCGGTGCAGAGTTTCGTATTGAAGAAAATCAGCTTGGAGACGCTGCCGTGCTCGGTGAGCGAAGAGATCACCAATGAGGGGGATTTCATCCGGATCAATTTCAAGATCACCGAGGAAAAGCCCGGAGCGCTGGCTGTCCGCGGCGAGATCTACCTGGAGGAGACGGTTGTTTTGCCCGACGGCAGGGTCATGACTGATGGAGTGAGGAGCGCGCCGAAGGCACTCTTCTATCGAAACACGATGCGATTGATCGGCGGCGGTGGCGGCACCACTGACGGTGTAGACGATGGTATGAAATACTTTGTGCTCGCTTGGGATTAGTCCCTTTTTCGCGAACTGAACTGGTCCCTCAGGCGCTGGATCGCCTGGCCGAAAGTGATTTCGGCGCGCACGCGGGCGCCGGTGCCGAAGACGAATCCATCCTGGCCCCAGGTGCCGCGCACGCCGAAGCCGAGGATCCACTGGGTCTTCGAGTTGAAGGTGAATTTCTTCGGCACGAACCAGAGCACGCTGGGATGCACGGCGAAGATGTGCTCGTCGTAGCCGCTGATGACGCTCGTGGTGTAGGTCGCCTGCAGCGTCCACTTCACCTGGCCGAGGTCGTAGATCGCGCCGCCGGTGAACAGGAGCGCATCGTCGCTGGGCGTGTTCTCCCCGCGCTGGCCGGGCACGGAGGAATCGCCGATCAGGTCGGCGCTGAGCCCGGCGAACGTCGTCCAGCGCGGACGCGATTGGGAACGGCGCTCGACCACGACGTAGGGGATGACGTGGTTGCGCCCGTCGGTCATGTCGAGCGGCGGCGAGCCGACGGGGAACTCGACGTTGACGCCCACGCTGGTGCGGTCGCGCGCCTCGGGCCAGGCGGGGATGAGGTAGCGGCCGCCGAACCTCAGCTCGCCGATGCCGTGAGTGGCGCCGCCGGCCTTCTGGTTGTGGGTGAAAAAGGATTCGGCCTCGGTGCTGAACTCGAAGCGCTCGTTCGCCGTCCAGCGCACGCCGACCGGCACACGAATGTAGTCGCGGCGGACGAGATCGCCGAAGCGCGGGTTGAGTTGCAGGCGATAGGTGCCGGGTGGGTCGAAGCGCGGCAGGTCGATGTCGAGCAGGCCGCGGATGCGTCCCGTCAGGCCGCCCGGCGCTTCCTTCTTCGCCTCGGGTGGTGCCGGCTCGGACGCGGTTTCCGTTTCGGACGGGGCGGACGCCTGCAGCGTCACGCCGGCGAAGGCGAACAGGAGCAGAAAAGGAATGGCGCGGCGGGGGCGCATGGCGGTTTCAGGGGAGGGGCTGGAGGCTTTCGAGCGGCAGGCGCACCAGCAAGCCCTGCTGGAGCACGTCCACCGACACCACGATTCCGCGCGGGTTCACCGGATCGTCGACATAACCCTCGAGTCCGTGCAGCGGCCCGCCCGCGACGCGCACGCGCGTGCCCTTGCGGATGAGCGGGTGCAGGGCGGCTTCGTAGCCGGAGGCGCAGACGGCCTTCACGTCCTCCAACTGGCGCAGGAAGACCGGCTCGTTCTCGACCAGCAGCGCCCGCACGAGCAGGTCCTGCTGGTAGACGCGGTTCTTCTTTTCCGGCACGATGCGCGCGAAGACGTAGCCGGGGAAGAGCGGCTTGGTGAACACCTTCTTCTGCGTGCCGTAGCGGCGCACGCTGTCGAGCAGGGCGAGGTAATGCGCGAAGCCCTCGCGCGCGAGCAGGTCGGCGAATTTCTTTTCGCAGCGCGGCTTGGTGTGGCACACGAACCAGCGGGGCTCGGTGAAGTCGGGGAGGTGCTGGCCCATATCAGCCTCGGGCAAGCCGGTGCAGGGCCTTCACGTAGCCGGGAAAGCCCTCGCCGCTGATCATCGCGACGCAGCCGCGCGCCGTGAGCGAGCGGCGGCGGAAGGGCTCGCGCTTTTTCAAGTCCGAGATGTGCACCTCGACCGCCGGCAGCGGGGCGACGCTCTTGAGCGCGTCGAGCAGCGCGATGCTCGTGTGCGAGTAGGCGCCGAAGTTGACGATGAAGCCGCCGATGCCCGCATCGGCCAGCGCGTGGATGCGGTCGATCAGCGCGCCCTCGTGGTTCGACTGGAAGAACACGAGCCGCACGCCGAGCGGTTTCGCCGCGGCGCGGAGGAGTTTTTCCAAGTCGCGCAGCGTCGCGGTGCCGTAGATCTCGGGCTCGCGGCGGCCGAGGCGGTTGAGGTTGGGACCGTGGAGGACGGCGATTTTCATCGGAGGGAATGTCCCACGGAATACACGGAAAACACGGAAGGAGAGTTTGGTTTCGGTGTGTTCCGTGTATTCCGTGGGCGAAAATTCAGAGGGGGTTTTCGGTGTCGATGAACACCCACGGCAGGCGGAATTTCTTCCCGAGCTCGGCGGCGAGCGCCTTCACGGCGAGCGTCTCGGTGGCGTAGTGGCCGCAGCAGAAAACGTTCAGCGCGTGTTCCTGGGCGAAGTTGAACCACTCCTCGCGCAGCTCGCCGGTGACGAGCGTGTCGATGCCCGTGGCGGGCAGGGCGGCGATGGCGCTGTTGCCCGCGCCGGAGCAGAACGCGACCTGCTTCGGCCGCTCCGCGCCGAACTCGAGCGCGACGACGCGCGGGTAGAGTTCCTCGAGGCGGTTGCGCAGCTGGGAGCGCTTGTATTTGTTCGGCGCGGTCCAGCCGACGAACTCGTCGTCGTGCGGGAGGAACCGGCCCTTCGGCCGCAGCCCGAGCTGGCGCGCGAGCAGGACGTTGTTGCCCAGTTCCGCGTGCGCATCGAGCGGCAGGTGCGAGGAGTAGACGGCGCAGTTCCCGCGGATGACGGTCGAGAAACGCTCGTAGACCGGGCCAGTGAGCGGCTGCACGCCGCCCCAGAACAGGCCGTGGTGCACGATCAGGAAATCGACGCCGCACTCGACCGCCTGCTCGAAGGGCACGCGGCCCGCGTCGACGGCGGCGCCGATCTTGGTGACGCGCCCGTCGTTGGCGACCTGGAGGCCGTTCACGGCGCCGGGGTAGTCCTTGAACGCGCTGCGGCGCGTGCGCCGGTCGCAGTAGTCAACGAGCTGAGAGAGGGAGGCCATCGCGTTCAGGTTGAGCGGGCGGGCAGGGTGGCGCAAGCGCGGCGCGGCCGTGTTCCCCCTTGCCTCGCTCCGGGCGATTCCGCACCGTCGCGCCATGGAGGCCGGAACTTCCCCTGAGCAGCGCGCCAGCGCGCCCACCAACCCGATCGACCTCATCGGCGCCGCGACCGAGCAGTTCACGCACCGCCCGAGCTGGGACGAGTATTTCATGGCGACGGCCAAGCTGATCGCCTCGCGCTCGAACTGCGAACGGCTCAACGTCGGCTGCGTCATCGTCACCGGCGGCGCCCGCCGCAACCGCCTCGTCGCGGCCGGCTACAACGGCTGGCTGCCCGGCACGCCGCACGTCTCGCGCATCCGCGACAACCACGAGACCGCCACCGTCCACGCCGAGCAGAACGCCATCGCCGACGCCGCGCGCCGCGGCTCGAGCGTCGAGGGCTGCACGGCCTACGTGACGCATTACCCGTGCATCAACTGCGCCAAGATCCTCGCCGCGGCCGGCATTGCGGAGATCAAGTATCACGAGGACTACAACAACGACCCCTTTGTCGCCCCGATCCTCGCCGAGGCGGGCGTGAAGATCGCGAAACTCTGACGCCCGCCGGCCGCGCCGCCCGCGCGCGGCCGGAGCGCCGCGTCGCTGCCTCGCCGCCATGAAATCCCGCCGCTCCCGACCGGAACGCTACGCGGGGCAGCTGTTGCTCGCGCATCCGGTGTTGAAGGACCCGAATTTCCGCCGCGCGGTGATCCTGCTCTCGACGCACGACGCCGACGGTGCGTTCGGCGTTGTGCTCAACCAGCCGCTCGGTCGCGAGCTCGGTGAGCTGAGCCCGGATTTCGCGGCGAGTCCGCTCGCGCGCGTGCCGCTCTACCGCGGCGGGCCGGTGGAGACGGACAAGCTCATCCTCGCCGGCTGGCGGCAGACCGGCGACGCGGAGATCGAGCTGCATTTCGGCCTCGAACCCGAGCGCGCCGCGGCGTTGCTCGCCGACACGAACGCGACCGTGCGCGGATTTCTCGGCTACTCCGGCTGGAGCGGCGGACAGCTCGAGCACGAGATGAAGCAGCAGACGTGGTTCATCGCCGATCCGGCGGACTACAACCTCGCGGCGGACGAGGGCGCCGGGCTCTGGCGCCTCGTGCTCGGTTCGCTCGATCCGGAGCTGAAACTGCTCGCGGACGAGCCCGACGATCCGGGGCGGAATTGACGCGCGGAAAATTCGCGGCGCGCCGCGCGCGCCCGCGATGCCGGGTTATGACACGCGCCTCGCGGCGCGCTGGCACGGGCCGTGCAGGTTGCGGGTCCCATCATGTCGCTACACACACGTTCGCGTAACGTCGCTCTTGCGATGGGTGCGTTCGCTCTGCTTCCGGCGGGGCTTTGGGCTGACACGGCTGAGGCCGCGCCGGCGATCGATTCGGGAATCACCGCGTGGATGCTCGTCTCGACGACGCTCGTCCTGTTGATGGTGCCGGGCCTCGCGCTCTTCTACGGCGGCCTCGTGCGGACGAAGAACGTCCTCGGCACGATGATGCACGCGTTCATCGCCATGGCGGTGGTCGGCGTGCTCTGGGCCGTGTGCGGCTACTCGCTCGCGTTCGGTCCGAACGTGCTCGGCGGCTTCGTCGGCTGGAACCCCGACTTCCTCTTCCTGCGCGGCATCGACCAGTCGATCCTCTCGGCGGGCGTGCCGGAATACGTGTTCGCGATGTTCCAGGGCAAGTTCGCCATCATCACGCCCGCGCTCATCGCCGGCGCGGTGGCCGAGCGCATCAGCTTCCGCGGCTGGATCGCGTTCATCACGCTCTGGGTGCTCCTCGTTTATGCACCGCTCTGCCACTGGGTGTGGGCGAGCGACGGTTATTTCTTCAAGATGGGCGCGATCGACTTCGCGGGCGGCACCGTCGTCCACATCTCGTCGGGCATCTCCGGCCTCGTGCTCGCGTTCCTGCTCGGGCCGCGCCTCGGGCACCCGAAGCTCTCCACCTCGCCGAACAATCTCACGATGGTCCTGCTCGGCGCCGGTCTGCTCTGGGTCGGCTGGTTCGGTTTCAACGCCGGTTCGGCCATCGCGTCGAACCTCGACACGGCGCGCGCGCTGACCGTCACGCAGGTCGCCGCCGCGGCCGGGGCGCTCACGTGGGTGCTGATCGAGGCGCTCGCGCACGGCAAACCGACGAGCCTCGGCCTCGCCTCGGGCATCCTCGCCGGTCTCGTCGCCATCACGCCGGCGGCCGGCGTCGTCGGCGTCACGGGTGCGCTGGCCCTCGGCGCCATCGCGGCGGTGGGCTGCTATTTCGTCATCACGCTGAAGGGCAGGCTCGGCTACGACGACACGCTCGACGCGTTCGGCGTGCACGGCGCGGGCGGCATCATCGGCGCGCTCGCGCTGGTGTTCTTCATCCGCGACAGCTGGGCCCGCCCCGAGGGTTGGACGATGGGCGGCCAGTTGCTCATCCAGCTCAAGGCCGTCGGCGCCACGGTGATCTTCGCCGCGGTGATGACGCTCCTGATCGGCTGGCTGGTCCAGAAGACCATCGGCCTGCGCCTGAGCGAACAATCCGAGCGCGCCGGCATCGACCACGACCTGCACGGCGAACGCGGCTACGGCCTCAACAACCTCAACTAAGGAGCCCCGACCATGAAGCTGATCACCGCCATCATCCGCGAAGAGAAACTCGACGAGGTCCGCCAGGCCCTCATCGACGCCGAGATCGAGCGCATCACGGTCAGCCGCGTCAGCGGCCACGGCCAGCAGCAGGAGATCGAGTTCCAGCGCGGGCAGAAGGTCATCCCGAACCTGATCCCGCGCGTCCAGGTCGTCATCGCGTGCAACGACGCATTCGAGGACATCACCGTCAACGCCATCCTCCGCGCCGCCCGCTCCGGCGCCGGCGGCGAGGTCGGCGATGGCAAGATCTTCATCCAGGACCTGCGCGAGTGCATCCGCATCCGCACGGGCGAACGCGGCGGCACGGCGATCTGAGGTCCGCCGGCGCGAACAGCGGCCGACGTTGAGAGTCCGCGGGTTGCGCAAGCGCCCGCGCGTCGCCGGGGCGGTGAAACTGTTGGAGATTTCCTTTGACACCCCCCGGCGCGACTCTCTTCTTCTATCGCTTTTATGAAAGTCGTTTCCTCCATCAAATCCGCCAAGGTGCGTCACCCTGACTGCCAGGTGGTCCGTCGCAAGGGCCGCATCTATGTCATCAACAAGACCGACCCGCGCTACAAGGCGCGCCAGGGCTGATCAACCCAGACCATTTTCGCCGTGAAAGCCCAAGGCCATCCCGCTCTCAACAACGTTTGCTTCCTCGATATCGGCACCGGCAAGCGTTTCCTCTCCAAGTCCACGATGAAGTCCGCCCGCGTCGAGAAGATCGACGGCCAGGACTACTTCGTCATCGTCCGCGATGTCACGATGGATTCGCATCCCGCCTACACCGGTGAGAAGCGCCTCGTCGACACCGCCGGCCGCGTCGAGAAGTTCACCACGAAGTTCAAGCGCGGCGCCGCGAAGAAGTAAGCGCGCCCGAAGCGACTTTCCCCGCAGCCCTCCCGACGTGGAGGGCTGTTTTTTTTGGCGTCGGCCCCGTCCGACGCCAGCCCGCCGCAGCCCGACGGGCGAAGGAGGGCCGGGCGCGACATCTCATCCGCAACGCGAGGCAAGGTGCGCGCCAGCGCGCCACCTACGACGGAAGCCACCGGCAACGCACCCGACCGGCAACACTCCCGCAAAACACCCGCGCGTCCCCGCGCGGGCCTGTGTCACACCGCGCGAATCGCCTTCCCACCGGCCGCGTCCCGCCCTTCTGTCGTGGGGTGGCGGCTCCGAAACTCCTCTGCCTCGACTGCGACTCCACCCTCAGCGCCATTGAGGGCGTCGACGAACTGGCGCGCCGGCGCGGCCCGGACGTGTTCGCCGCCGTCGAGCGCATGACGCGCGAGGCGATGGACGGCGCCATCCCGCTCGAGGAGGTTTTCCGGCGCCGCCTCGAACTCATCCGCCCCACGCGCGCGGACGTCGCCGCCGTGGGCGAACTCTACGTGCGGACCGTCGAGCCGACCGCCCGCGAGACGCTCGCGGCGCTGCGCGCCCGCGGCTGGACGCCGGTGATCGTGAGCGGCGGCTACACGCCGGCCATCGCGCCGCTGGCGGATTACCTCGGCATCGCGCGTGTGGAGGCGGTCAACCTCACCTTCGATGCGCGCGGGGACTACGCCGGCTACGACACCGCGCACCCCGCCGCGCGCAACGGCGGCAAGCCCGCGATCCTCCGCGCGCTCCGCGCCGAGACCGGCGCCGGCCGCGTCGTGATGGTCGGCGACGGCGTCAGCGACCTCGAGACGATCGGCGCGGTTGACGTCTTCGTCGGATTCGGGCGCTATGCGGTGCGAGCGCGGGTGGAGGCGGAGGCCCCGCATTTCATCCGCTCGCTCTCCGGTCTCCTTCCGTTGCTGGCATGAAACTGCTCCTCCGTCTGCTGCTCCTCCTCTCGCTTGCCGCCGCGCCGATGTTCGCGGCCGACGAACCCGAGGAGGCCTTCGATTTCCCGACGCCGCTCGAGGACTACGCCCGCGCCGAGAACGGCGCCTCGCTCGTCGAGATCCTGCGCCACCGCGCGGAGGCGAATCCCTTCAACGTCGTCGCGACGATCATCTTCGTCTGCGCGGTGGTGCACACGTTCTTCACGGCGCGCTTCCGCCACTGGGCCCACGTCCTCGAGCAGCGCCACGCCGCGCGGCTGCGGGCGGAGGGACGCTATCGCGACACCAACAACGACGGCGAGCCGGACGAGGTCAGCTTCTGGGGCAAGGTCCTGCACTTTTTCGGCGAGGTGGAGGCGGTCTTCGGCATCTGGGTGATCCCGCTCCTCGTCGCCATCACCTATTACACGAGCTGGCACACGGCCGAGGAATACATGACGAAGCGCGTCCACTACACGGAGCCGATGTTCGTGGTGGTGATCATGGCCATCGCCGGCAGCCGGCCGGTGCTGACGTTCGCGGAGAAGGTGATGTCGCGCTTTGCCGGCCTCGGCGGGAGCACGCCGGCGGCGTGGTGGTTCGCCATCCTCACCGTCGGCCCGCTGCTCGGCTCGTTCATCACCGAGCCGGCGGCCATGACCATCGCGGCGCTGCTGCTCGTAGAGAATTTCTACCGGCACCGGCCCTCCGAGCCGCTGAAATACGCGACCATCGGCCTGCTCTTCGTCAACGTGTCCGTCGGCGGCACGCTGACACACTTCGCGGCCCCGCCGGTCCTGATGGTGGCCGGCACGTGGGATTGGGGCCTCATGCACATGATGACGCATTTCGGCTGGAAGGCGGCCATCGGGCTCGTCGTCGCCAACGCGATCTACTACGCCGTCTTCCGCCGGGAGTTCGCCGCGTTGGCGGACAAGGCGCGGGTCGAGCCCGACGGGCCGGCGCACGAGGAGCACCTGACCGAGCACCGGTTCCCGATCCCGGCCTGGGTGACGCTCGTGCACCTCGGCGCGCTGTTCTGGACCGTGTTCACGGCGCACTACCCGGCGCTCTATCTCGGCGGCTTCCTCATGTTCCTCGCGTTCACCGAGGCGACCAAGCAGTTCCAGACCCCGATTTCGCTGCGCAGCCCGATCCTCGTCGGGTTCTTCCTCGCCGGCCTCGTCATCCACGGGACGCTGCAGCAGTGGTGGATCGAGCCGGTGCTCCGCAGCCTCGACACGCTCGCGCTCTTCGGCGGCGCGACGGTGCTGACGGCGTTCAACGACAACGCCGCGATCACCTACCTCGCGTCGCTCGTGCCGGGGTTCACCGACGAGATGAAATACGCCGTGGTCGCGGGCGCGGTCACGGGCGGCGGCCTCACGGTGATCGCCAACGCGCCGAATCCCGCCGGGCAGTCGATCCTGTCGAAATATTTTCACGAGGGAGTCGGCCCCGGGAAATTGCTGCTCGGCGCGCTCGTGCCGACGCTGATTCAGGCGGCGTGCTTCCTCCTGTTGCGCTCGTGAGCGCCGGAGCCGGCGATTCGGCCGGATAGGGTTGACAGGGCGGGGGACTGCGGAATTTTGGCGGCACCTTTTTGCCCACGCCAATCGTGTCCGTCACGCTGCTCACCGCTCTTGCGCTCCCGTTTCTGCTGCTGCCCTTCCTGCCCGGGCTCGGCCGGCGGCTCGGCGCGCGCACGGGCTGGCTCGCGCTGCCGGCGCCGGTCGTCTCCGCCGCGCTGCTGCTCAGCCTGGCGCTGCAGCTGCCCGCCGGCGCGCGCGAGGTGGTCGAGTGGAGCTGGATCCCGTCGTTCGGGCTGAACCTGACGTTCGTGGTGGACGGGCTCTCGCTGTTCTTCGGCCTCGTGGTCGCGGGCATGGGCGCGCTGATCGTGTTCTACGCGCGGCACTACCTCGACGACCACTACGAGCACCACGGCCGCTTCTACGCCTACCTGCTGCTGTTCATGGGCGCGATGCTCGGCACGGTCTTCGCCGGCAACGTGCTCCTGCTTTTCGTGTTCTGGGAGCTGACCGGCCTGGCGTCGTTCCTCCTCATCGGCTTCCTGCACGAGAAGGAAACCTCGCGCGACGGCGCGCGCATGGCGCTGCTCGTGACGGTCGGCACCGGGTTGCCGATGCTCGCGGGCATCGTGCTGCTCGGGCAGCTGGCGGGCACCTACGAGCTCGCGCCGCTGCTCGCCGGCGCGTTGCACGGCGCCGACCCGGCGTTGGTCAGCACGGCCTTCGTGCTCATCGCGATCGGCGCCTTCGGCAAGTCGGCGCAGTTCCCCTTCCACTTCTGGCTGCCGAACGCCATGGCCGCGCCGACGCCGGTCAGCGCCTACCTCCATTCGGCGACGATGGTGAAGCTCGGCGTGTTCCTCGTCGCGCGGCTGTTCCCGATCTTCTCCGGCGCGGAGCTGTGGCTGCCGCTGCTGGTGCCGGTGTGCTTCGGCACGATGCTGCTCGGTGCGGTGCTGGCGCTGCTCTCGCACGACCTGAAGGCGATCCTCGCCTTCTCGACCGTCAGCCAGCTCGGTTTCCTCATGGGCTACTACGGCCTGTCCGCGCCGACGGGCGCGCACCACGACCTGCTGCATGTCGCCAACCATGTCTTCTACAAGGGCTGCCTGTTCATGGTCGCCGGCATCGTGGACCATGCGGCCGGCACGCGCGACCTGCGCCAGCTCGGCGGGCTGGGGCGGCGGCTGCCGCTGCTTTGCGGCATCGCGATCGTGGCGGGCGCGGCGATGGCCGGCCTGCCCGGCACGCTCGGTTTCATCAGCAAGGAATACGCGCTGAAGGAGACCTTCACGCTCTGGGCGCAAGGCGGCCTGCTGGCCCGGCTGCCGGCCGCGGTGCTGGTGGCGGCCTCGGCCATCCAGGTGGCGTTCGTGCTGCGGCTCGTGTGGGGCGTGTTCGGCGGCCCTGCGCGGAGCGCCGCGTCCGGCGCCAGTCACGGCCACGAATTCCACGCCCCGGGTTTGGCGCTGCAACTGCCGCCGCTGCTGCTGGCGGCGGCGACGCTGACGGCGGGTTTGCTGCCGGGCTGGTTCGGCGGATTGCTCGCGCACCTGCAGACGCCGGGCCTGCACGACGCCGGCGCCGACCGTGCCTACAGCCTCTGGCACGGAGTGACGCCCGAACTGCTCACCAGCGCGGGCATCGTGGCCGCGGGGTGCGTGCTGCATGCGCTGCTCGCGCGCGCGGGCTGGCGGGTGGCGATCCCCGGCTGGGCGGCGTTCGACCGCGGGTTCGAGCTGGCGGTCAAGTGGCTGCCGGCGGGGGCGCGGCGGCTCGGCTCCGCGCTGCGCACGGACCGGCCCTTCGATTTTCTCGCCATCGCGCTGGGCTTCACCGTCGTGCTGGTCGGCGGCTACGGCTGGACGCAGCGGGCGGCGCTGTGGCCGGGGCTGCCGGGCGCGGAGGGGTTCGAGCCGCTGCGGACGTTCGTCGTCGTGCTGATCGCGATCGCGGTGGCGATGGTGATCGCGATGCGCCGCTGGACGGCGCAGCTGATCGCGGTCTCGATCATCGGCTTCCTGATCACGTTCTACTATGTGCTGTTCCGGGCGCCGGACCTGGCGATGACGCAGATCCTCGTCGAGTCGGCCACGCTGCTGCTGGTGCTGCTGCTGCTGGCGCGCTTTCCGCGCTCGGCGGAGCTGAGCGAGATCGGCCGGGCGTTCTCGTTCGGCCGGCAGGTGATGAACGTCGTGGTCGCGACGGGCATCGGGCTCATCACGACGCTCGCCGCGCTCATGGCGATGCGGCAGCAGCACGCGGCGCCGCTGGGCGAGTATTACCTGGAAAACACTGTGCCGCTCGCGCACGGCACCAACGCCGTCAACACCATCCTCGTGGACTTCCGCGGCTTCGACACGCTGCTGGAGGTCACGGTGCTGGTGGTCGCCTGCCTCGGTGCGCTCGGCCTGCTCATGCGCTACCGCCGCACGGCGGAGGAATACGCCGCGGGTGAGATGGGGCCGGCGGGTTACGGACTCGGCCGCGAGCGGCTCGACGGGAAGGAGCCGAAGCCATGAAAACCGGCCAATCCTACATCTTCCGCGCGATCGGCTCGCTGCTGTTCTTCCTCATCAATGTCTTCGCGGTCTACCTGCTCCTGCGCGGACACAACCTGCCCGGCGGCGGCTTCATCGGCGGGCTCGGCGCGGCCATTTCGCTCATCATGCTCAGCCTCGCCTTCGGCGTGCAGCGCACGCAGCGCATCCTGCGCATCGACCCGATGCAGCTGGCCGTGATCGGGCTGCTGCTCTCGGTGTTCACCGCGCTCGGCCCGGTGCTAGTGGGGGAGGCGTTCCTGCAGCATTATCACCTGAAGTTCGAGCGCCTGCCGCTGCTCGGCACCCTCGAGTTCGGCACGCCGCTGCTGTTCGACGTCGGGGTGTTCCTCGTCGTTGTGGGCGTGACGGGCAAGTTGATCTTCGTGCTCGCGCGGCCGAACGCCGGCCTGACGGCGCTCGCCCCGCGCGAGTGGCGCCGCTACGCGTCGCGCCTCGAGGCGCCGCTCGAGGTGCACACGCCGGACGAGCCCGCGGGGCCGGACGACGACCAACCGGAGGACGCGCGATGATGTGGGAAACCGCCCTCCTCGTAGGCCTGCTCTTCGGGGCCGCCAGCTACCTGATCCTGCAGGCCAGCTTCGTGCGGATCCTGTTCGGGTTCATTTTGCTCTCGAACGCGGCGAATCTCTTCGTGCTCGCGATGTCGGGGCGCCCGGGCGCCAAGGCCGCGCCGGTCGTGGTCGGCTCCCCGTCCGGCTACGTTGATCCGCTGCCGCAGGCGTTGATCCTCACGGCGATTGTCATCGGCTTCGGCGTCATCGCCTACCTCGTCATTCTGCTCTACCGCACGTTCCTCGACCAGCGGACGGCGAATGCGCGCGAACTGTTCGACCCGGCGCGGCAGCGCCCGGGGGAGAGGGAGGACGCCGCATGAACAGCACGCTGATGGTCTGGCCGATCGCGCTGCCGCTGCTCACGGCGCTGGGGGCGCTCGTGCTCGGGCGGCCGACGCGGTTCCGCCGCTGGTTCGTCGGCGGCTCCGCCGCGGCGCAGGTGGCTGTGGCGCTGGCCGTCGCGGTGGGCGCGCACGGTGCGCCGCCGCACCTGCTCGCGCTCGGCGGCTGGGCGGCGCCCTACGGCATCGTGCTCGTGGGCGATTTGCTGGCGGGCATCATGCTCAGCCTCGGCGCGGTCACGGCGCTGGCGTCCATCCTCTACGGGTTCGCCGAGCTGCATCCGGAGGACGAGCATCCGCTGCGGCTGCCGCTGGTGCAGTTCCTCGTCACGGGCATCAACCTCGCGTTCTGCACCGGCGACCTGTTCAACCTTTTCGTCGCCTTCGAGGTGATGCTGATTTCGTCCTACGCGCTGCTGACGCTCGAGGCGGACGACTGGGACATCAAGCAGGCGTTCCCGTATCTGGCGCTGAATCTCGTGGGCAGCACGCTCTTCCTCGTGGCCGCGGGCCTCGCCTACGGGATGTTCGGCTCGCTCAACTTCGCGCAGATCGCGGCGCGCGCCGGCGAGCTGGGGCCGACGCCGCCCGTCACGGTGTTCGCGCTGCTGCTGCTCGTCGTCTTCGGCATGAAGGCGGGCATGTTTCCGCTCTATTACTGGCTGCCGAACAGCTACCCGATTCTGCCCAGCCCGGTGGCGGCTCTCTACGCCGGCATGCTGACGAAGGTCGGCGTCTACGTGCTGCTGCGGGTGTTCGGGCAGGTGCTGCCGCCCGATCTGCCGCTGGTGCACGGCGCGCTGGCCTGGCTGGCCGCGGCGACGATGATCTTCGGCGTGCTCGGCGCGGTGTCGCGCAACTTCATTCGCGGCATCCTCTCGTTCCACATCCTCAGCCAGATCGGCTACATGGTGCTGGCGATCGGCCTGTTCACGCCCTACGCGCTCGCGGCCTGCATCTTCTACGTCATCCATCACATCATCGTGAAGTCCACGCTCTTCATGGTCGGCGGCGCGGTGGTGGTGCTGAACCGCTCGGACAATCTCGAGAAGACCGGCGGGCTGTGGCTGGCGGCGCCGGTGCTGGGCGTGGTGTTCCTGCTCCAGGCGCTGTCGCTGGCCGGCCTGCCGCCGTTGAGCGGTTTCTGGGGCAAATACATGATCATCGTCGAGGGCGTGCGGCAGGGCGAGTGGGTGCTCGTCGCCTGCGCGCTCGCCGCCGGCATCCTGACGCTCTTCAGCATGCTGAAGATCTGGAACGGTCCGTTCTGGGGCACGAATCCCGTCGCGGGCGTGCAGGCCGACGACCGCCGCTGGATCCCGATGACGGCGGTGGCCGCGGGCATGACGGTGCTCTCGCTCGGCATCGGCCTCGGCGCGGAGTTCTTCGTCGGCGTGGCCGAGGAGGCCGCGCGGCAGCTCACGGACCGCGAGGCCTACATCGCGCACCTGCTGGGAGGAAGGAACTGAGATGCGCTCGCTCCTGCTCAACCTGCTCGTCGCCGTGATCTGGCTGCTCCTGCAATCGGAGCCGTCGATCCTGTCCTTCGCGGTCGGCTTCGCGCTCGGGTTCGGGCTGCTGACGCTGTTCAAGCCCGTGCTCGACAGCGGCGGCTACGTGCGCCGCATGCTGGCCGGGGCGGCGTTCCTCGGGGTGTTCACCCGGGAGTTTCTCAAGGCCTGCGGGCAGCTCGTGCGCCTGACGCTCTTCACGCCGGCGGACCGGCTGCGGCCGGATTTCATCATCTACGACGTCTCCGACCTGAACCGCGTCGAAATCCTGCTGCTCTCCCACACCGTGAGCCTCACGCCCGGCACGAACACGGTGGACATCTCGCAGGACTTCAAGCGGCTCTACCTGCACGTGCTCGACTGCCCCGATCCCGCCGCGGTGCGCGAGGGCATCGACCTCACCCTCAAGCGGGGCATCCTCGCCTTCACCCGATGACCGCACTCCTGCTCAACTTCGCGGTGTTCGTGCTGCTCGTGGCGCTGCTGCTCGGCTTCTACCGGCTGGCGCGCGGGCCGACGGTGGTGGACCGCATCCTCGCCTTCGACGCGGTCGTGCTCTGCGCCGTGGGGCTCGCCGCGCTGCTCTCGCGCGAGTGGCGCTCGGCGCTCTACATCGAGTTGATTCTCATCGTGTCGTCGCTCGGTTTCTTCGGCACGGTGGCCTTCGTCTTCTTCCTCCAGCGCGCGCTGCCCTACGGCGGCGAGGAGGCCGAGGAACGGGAAAGCGGGGTGCGCCATGACTGATTTCTGGGGAGTGCTCTCGGCGGCGATCATGCTGGTCGGCGCGCTGTTCATCCTCGTGGCGATGGTCGGCGTGATCCGGTTTCCGGACGTGTTCTGCCGGTCGCACGCGCTGGGCAAGGGATTCACGCTCGGCCTGCTCGTGCTGCTGTTCGGCCTGTGGCTGGACCCAGCGACGGAGGTCTCGGGATTGAAGGTCATCGCCGCCATTTTCTTCCAATTCGTGACGCTGCCGGTGGCGAGCCACCTGCTCGCGCGTCTGTCCTACGAGAAGAACCTGCCCCGCGCGCAACGCCGCAGCCGCCCCGACGGAGCCTGAGGCCGGCCGGGAGCAGCCGCCTGTTTTCAACCCATCGAAGCCATGCCCAACAACCGAGTCATCTACTGGGGAATCGTGGTGCTGGTCGCCACCGTGCTGGTCTGGATCGGAGCCGAACTGACGAAGCGCATCGAATGGATGCTGCCCTACGCCGCCGTCCTCGGCGTCGCCCTGATCGTGGGCGGTTTTGTCTACGAGGTCTGGCGTCAGCGGGCGGGCAAGGGCGGACCGGGGCCGCACTGAGCGGGCGAGACCGGACCGCCCGGACGCGGCGGCTGCGGCCTTGATTCACGGTGCCAAGGCTGGTTGCCTCGGCCCGTCGCCTTTGCGCCGCATGAAACCCATCGAAGCCGAACTGGAGGAACTGCGCGCCCGGGTGACCCGGTTGGAGGCTGAACTCGCCCGCCTGGGCGGTCGGTCGCCGGCCCCGACCGCCGGTCCGGCGCCCGCCGCGTCCCCGTCGGCGCTGCCGCCGGTCATTGCGCCGGCGCCGCGTCCGCCGGTGCGCGGAGCGAGCCTGCCGTCGACGGTTTGGGTCGCCGCGGCGGGGGCGTTTCTGTTCCTGCTCGGCGCGGCCTACGGACTGGCCGTCTCGATCGAGCGCGGCTGGATCTCGCCGCCGGTGCGGGTGGGCGGGGGATTGGCCGTCGGGCTCGCGGCGATGGCCGCGGCATACCGTCTGCTCGTCGGCGAACGGCGCACGCTGGGCGTAACGCTCCTGGCGGTCGGCACGGGCACGTGGACTTTCGCACTCTACTTCGGCGCGCATGGGGCGGCGTTGTTTCCGCTGGGCGTCGGTTTCGCCGGGGCGGCGCTGGCGGTGCTCGCGGCGGGCGGGCTGGCGGCGCGCACCGGCAGCGATGGAGCGATGGCCGTGGCGGTGGCAACGGGGCTCGCGGCGCCGCTCGCGTTCTCGAGCGGGCAGGGGACCGTGGCGACGCTGGCGCTCTATTTCGCGGTGCTGCTCGGCGCGCAACTCGCCGCACACTACGCCACCGGCACCGGCGGCGGCTGGCGCCTGACGCGCGCGCTCGCGCTCGGGGCGGTGTGGCTCGTGGTGTGGAGCGCGGTCGTGTCGATCCGGCGCGGCGCGCCCGAGACCGCGCTGCTCGGACTGGCGGCGCTCGGCGCGGTGGCGCTCGTGCTCGCGTGGCTGCCGCGGCACCCGCAGACGCCGTGGCTCCCGGCGGGCGCATCGCTGGCGGCCTTGGCGGGTGTGGCCGGGGCGGCGTTTGTCGTCTGGCGGCGGGCGCAGTGGAACGACGAGGCGTTTTCACTGGTGCTGGCGGCGCTGGCGGCGGTGGCGATGGGACTCGTTTTCCTCGCCCGCCGGCGCACGGGCGATCGCGCGCACGATCTGCCGCTGTTGTTCGGTGCACTGGCCCTGACGCTGCTGGCCGTGCTCACGGCCCTTGATTGGCAGTGGGTGGCGCTGGCGTGGAGTTTGATCGCGGCCGTGCTCGCGTGGAGCGCGCGACGCGAGCGGCCCAGCCAACCGATCGAGGCCGCGGCGCTGGCCTCCTTGGGGCTGGCGGCGGCGGGTTTTGCCACCGTGCACTGGATGGTGAGCTGCTTCTGGCGCGACCGCACGGAGACGATCTTCCTCAACCCCGGCTTCGGTGCGGCGCTCTTCACCGCGCTGGCGTGGCTGGGATTGATCGCCGGGTCCGCCGCGCAGCGCGGCCTGGCGTTCGTCGCGGGTCAGTTCGTGCTGGTGAACGCGGTGGCATGGGAATTCACGCGCTCGGTGCCGGCGCTGCGCGGCGAGGAGGCGACGCTGGAATTCGGCGCCCTGCTGGCGACGCTGACCTATGCGGCGGCCGGCGCGGGCGGCTGGCTGCGCGGCGTGCTCTACGAGGCGGAGGCGGCGCGCGCGCGGGCCTGGCGGCTCGCGGGCTACGCGTGGCTCGGCGCCGCGGCGGTGAAGCTGCTCGGCTTCGACCTGGAGCACGCCGACCTCGCGTTTCGCGCCGTGGCGGCGCTCGCCGTGGGCGCGCTGTTCATCGGCGCGGCGTTTTGGGCCGACCGGCACAAGCCGCAGGCGTGAAGAAAAAAGCCCGCGCCGGGGCGCGGGCTCGGAGAGGGACCTGGGCCGGCTCGATCAGGGAAAGAGGCCGCGCTTGGCCTTGGCCTGCGCGACGCGGTCGATGCCGAGCACGAGGGCCGCGGTGCGGCGCGAGCAGCCGAACTTCTTCTTCGTCTCGTCGACGGAGGCCTTGGCCTTGGCGAGCATGCGGTGGAGCTTCTCGAAGACCTCCTCCTTGGTCCAGTAGTAGGCGGACTGGTTCTGCAGCCACTCGAAGTAGGAGACGATGACGCCGCCGGAGTTGCAGAGGACGTCGGGGATGAGCTCGATGTCGCCGCGCTGGGTGATGAGCTGGTCGGCCTCGTAGGTGGTCGGGCCGTTGGCGCCCTCGGCGATGACGCGGCACTTGAGCTTGCCGGCGTTCTCGGCGGTGATGACGCGCTCGAGCGCGCAAGGCGCCAGCACGGTGCACGGCTGCTCGAGGAGGAGTTCGTTGCTGATGGCGTCGCCGCCGTTGTAGCCTTGGAGGGTCTTGCTCTGGGCGACGTAAGCGAGCGCGTCGCGGACATTGATGCCCTTGCTGTTGTGGATGCCGCCGGTGAAGTCGGAGATGCCGATGATCTTGGCACCCCAGGCCTCGAGGGCGAGGGCGGCCTCGCTGCCGACATTGCCGAAGCCCTGGATGATGACGGTGGTGTCGGCGGCCTTGATGCCCATGTCGGTAAGGTAGGCCTTCGTGAACCAGGCGACGCCTTCGCCGGTGGCCTCCTTGCGGCCGAGCGAGCCGCCGAGGGAGACGGGCTTGCCGGTGATGACGCCGGGGTCGTAGTGGCCGACGTGGTTGGAATAGGTGTCCATCATCCACGCCATGACCTGCTCGTTGGTGCCGACGTCGGGCGCGGGGATGTCGATGTGGGGCCCGATGAAGGTGGCGATTTCCTGGATGTAGCGGCGCGAGAGGCGCTCGAGTTCGCCGGACGACATGTCGCGGGCGTTGACGACGACGCCGCCCTTGGCACCGCCGAAGGGCAGGCCGACAAGCGAGCATTTCCAGCTCATCCACATGGCGAGCGCGGCGACCTCGCCGAGCGTGACGTCGTGGTGGAAGCGGATGCCGCCCTTGGCCGGTCCGGTGGAGATGTTGTGCTGCACGCGGTAGGCCTCAAAGGTCTGCACGGTGCCGTTGTCCATGCGGACGGGCAGGCGGACGACGAGGCAGCGGCGCGGCTGCTTCGTGCGCTCACGGAGGCCCTGGTCCATGCCGAGGATGTCGGCGGCGAGATCGAATTGATCGCAGGCCTGCTGGAACACGGGCGAGTTGTAGATGGTGTTGGCGAGGGACATGGCAGATGGGGGAGACCGGGGATGGGAGAAACGGGCGGGAGATTGGCTTGGCGGGATGGCTTTAGCAATTGGCTTCCGTCCGGCTGACCCTTCAATGAAACCACTTAAGCACCAAAGAAGTCTGCGTGATTCATGGGAATTCTTGCCCGAATATTGTCGTGGTCGCTCCGGCAGCTCACCTTCGCGGTGATGCTGGTGGCGGCCGGCGTGCTGGGGTTCGCGGTCTGGATCTACCTGCGCGATGACATCCAGTTCGAGCAGCGGCGGGTGGAACTGGCCCGCGCCCTGACCGGCCAGCGCGCGCAGATGAAGGCCGCGCTCGCCGACGCCGAGGCCCGGCAGGCGGCGCTGCGCGCGGAGATCGGCACGCAGGAGCGGCGCGCGCAGGAGGCGGCGCGGCTCGCGCGCGAGCTCGCCGAGCTCAGCGGCGGGTTGAATCGGCTGACGACACCGGCCGACCAATTGCGGCTGAACGAGGAACGCCTCGCGCGGCTGCGCGCGACGGAAGCGGAGGCGCGGCAGCGGGCCGCCGAGTTGCAGCAGCAGGTCGTGCGCACCCAGTGGGAGAAGGAGGGGCTCGAGAACGCCCTCGGCCGGCTCGAGCACCAGCTCGCCGTCGTCGACGCGCAGAAGTCGCGCCTGATCGACTTCGCCCGCGAGGCGTGGGCGCGTTTCGGCCGGCCGGCGATGCTGGCGGCCGCGGTGTTTCTCGTCGGCCCGCCGCTGGCCCGGCTCGGCATCTATTTCGGTTTCGCGCCGTTCGTTTCCCGGCGGCGCCCGGTGCGGCTCGGGGCGGAGCAGCCGGTGCTGCCCGCGCTGCAGGGCGGCGGCACGGCGCTGGAGGTGGCGCTGGAGCCGGGCGACGTGCTCTGGGTGAAGGAGACTTTCCTGCAATCGAGCGACGAGGGCCTGCTGCGACGCACCCGCTGGCTGCTCGACTGGCGCATGCCGCTGACCTGCCTCGCGGCCGGGCTCAAGGAGCTGGTCGAGCTTCGCAACGCCGCTCCGTCCGCCGTGCAGCGCGCGACGCTGTCGGCCCAGCACGCGGCGCATGTCGAGCTCGCGCTGGTCGACGTGCCCGCGGGCGCGAGCCTGGTGCTGCGGCCGAGTTTTCTCGCCGGCTTTGTCGGCCCGCTCGGGCGCCGCGCGGCGGCGATCCGGCGGCACTGGCGGCTGTTCGCGCTCCAATCGTGGGCGACGGGCCAGTTCCGCTACTTCGAATTCGCCGGCCCGTGCCGGCTGCTGCTGGCGGGCAGCCGCGGCGTCCGCGCCGAGGTGCTTGGCGCCGACGGCGCCGCGTCGACGGCGCGGCGGGTGAACCAGGACGCGACGATCGGCTTCACGCCCGGACTGGCCTACCGTCCGGTCCGCGCGGAGACGTTCTGGGCGTATTTCCGCGGCCAGAACCCGCTCTTCGACGACCGGTTCGAGGGGCGCGGCGTCTTCCTGGCGCAACAGACCTCGGCGACGGGCGAGGCGGCGGAGCAGCGGCGCTTCGTCGCCGGCCTGCGCGACGGGCTGCTGCGCATCTTTGGCTTGTGAGCGTTTGCGGCGGCGGCGACTGTGGCTAGCCGTTGTCCCCGATGTTCAAGCTGCACGCCGATTACCGCCCCACGGGCGACCAGCCACAGGCGATCGAGAAACTCGTCGCCTCGCTGCGCGCGGGCCACCGCCACCAGACGCTCCTCGGCGTCACCGGCTCGGGCAAGACCTTCACGATGGCCAATGTCATCGCGCAGCTCGACCGCCCGGCGCTCATCATTTCCCACAACAAGACGCTCGCCGCGCAGCTCTACTCGGAGTTCAAGAACTTCTTCCCGGAGAACGCCGTCGAATACTTCGTCAGCTACTACGACTACTACCAGCCCGAGGCCTACGTGCCGTCGAGCGACACCTACATCGAGAAGGATTCCTCGATCAACGAGGAGATCGAGCGCCTGCGCATCGCGACGACCAGCTCGCTCGTCAGCCGGCGAGACGTCATCGTCGTCGCCAGCGTGTCGTGCATCTACGGCCTCGGTTCGCCCGAGGACTTCTCCGCCATGCGCATCCAGATCCGGCGCGGCGATTCCTTCGGGCGGCAGCGCTTCCTCGAGCGGCTGGTGGAGAATCTCTACGAGCGGAACGACTACGAGCTGAAGCGCGGCGCCTTCCGCGCGCGCGGCGACGTGGTCGACGTCATGCCCGCCTACCTCGAGCACGGGCTGCGCGTCGAGTTCTTCGGCGACGAGATCGAAGCGCTGACGGAATTCGAGCCGGTCAGCGGCAAGATCCTGCGCAAGATCGACCAGTTCGACCTCTACCCGGCGACGCAATACGTCACCACGCGCGGCCGGCTCGAGGGCGCCATCGCGGGCATCAAGGCCGAGCTGGAGGAGCGCGTGAAGTTCTTCGAGTCCAACCAACAATACCTCGAGGCCCAGCGCATCCGCATGCGCACGAATTACGACCTCGAGATGCTGCAGGAGATGGGTTTCTGCAACGGCATCGAGAACTACTCGCTCCACCTCACGGGCCGGAAGCCGGGCGACCGGCCGTTCTGCCTGATCGATTTCTTCCCGAAGGATTTCCTCCTCCTGATCGACGAGAGCCACGTGACCGTGCCGCAGATCGGCGGCATGTATAACGGCGATATCGCGCGCAAGAAGACGCTCGTGAACTTCGGCTTCCGCCTGCCCTCGGCGCTCGACAACCGCCCGCAGAGCTTCGCGGAGTTTGAGTCGATCACCGGGCAGACGCTTTACGTCTCGGCCACGCCGGCGAAGTTCGAACTCGAGCGCAGCGCCGTCGTCGCCGAGCAGGTCATCCGCCCGACCGGCCTGCTCGATCCCGAGATCACGCTGCGCCCGACCAAGGGCCAGGTCGAGGACCTCATCGGCGAGATCCGCCGCGCGGTGGAGCAGGGGGAGCGCGTGCTCGTCACCACCCTGACCAAGCGGCTCTCCGAGGACATCACGAGCTACCTGCGCGACGCGAAGATCCGGGTCGAATACCTGCACTCCGACATCGACGCCCTCGAGCGCGTCGAGATCCTGCGCAACCTCCGCCAGGGCAACTTCGACGTGCTCGTCGGCATCAACCTCCTGCGCGAGGGACTCGACCTGCCCGAGGTCGCGCTGGTCGCCATCCTCGATGCGGACAAGGAGGGCTTTCTCCGCAGCGAAACGAGCCTGCTCCAGACCTCCGGTCGCGCGGCGCGACACGAGAAGGGGCGCGTCATTTTCTATGCCGACGTCGTGACGGAATCCATCCGCCGCACGATCGAGGAGACGAAGCGCCGCCGCGAAAAGCAGATGGCCTACAACGCCGCGCACGGCATCACGCCGCGCAGCGTGAAGCGCGCCGCGCAGGCGAGCCTGCGGGTCTACGACGGCAGCGGGCGCGGCGCGGAGGAAGCGGTGGTCGCGGAGGCGGGAGACGATGTCGCCGCGGTCATCGCCGAGCTTGAGGAGGAGATGCAGGAGGCGGCCAATCGGCTGGAGTTCGAGCGCGCGGCGCTGCTGCGCGACCAGATCAAGACGCTGCGCGAAGGCGGCCGCGCCGTCGCGGGCGGCGTGCGCGCTTCCTACGGGGCGCAAAAAAAGCGCCGGCGCTGAGCCGGCGCGGAAATCCTGCGCTTCGCGGGCGTTTCAGTTGCCGCCGTCGCGCACGGGGCGCATGCCGCGGCGCTGGGCTTCCTCGAAGGCGGCGCGGGACGCCGCCGAGTCGGCTTCCGACGTCGGGGCCTTCTTCTTTTCGAGGAACATGCTGCCGGTCACGGAACTGTGGCGGTAGCGCTCCTTGCGCTCGGTCGTGGCCTGTTTCGCAGGCTCCTTGACGTCGGTGGAGGTGGTCTTGGTGCTGTTGCAACCGGTGATGGCCAGACTGATCAGGAGTCCGGCCACGACGATGAGTCGGGGGTGGTTCATGGTTCAGGTATGTCCGGTGAGGACGCCAGCCGGACCTTTCCGGGGCAACGCCGAATTTTTCATCTGCGCCCTGTGGCGGCGCGGATGGCGGCTCACTCGCTCTCGGCGGCGCGGCACTCGTTCATCACGCGCAGCCAGATCTCGCGCAGATCGAAGAGGCGGGGCAGGGCGAACTCGCGGTAACGGCCGAGCAGCGCACCGCCCTCGTCGGGTCCGGCGCCGAGCAGCGAAAGGGTCGTGTTGAGCTCGCGGAGCGCGCGCTTGAAGAAGCAGACGGCGAGCGCGTAGTCGCCCATGTCGAGCGATTGGACGGCCTGGAGCGCGTGCTCGCGGCCGCGGAAGAGCGATCCCTGCACGCCGAGGGCCTGCGCGGGGTGGATGCGCTCGGGATGCGCGGCAATGCGCTCCCAGTTGGCGATGAGGCCGAGGTAGAGCGCCTTCGTCGCGATGTGCACGGGATTGCGGTGCACGGTGTAGAGATCGAAGTCCTCCTCGAACGACGGCTCCGGGGTCTCGGCGGTGTCCTCGTCGGAGGTCTCGTCCGCCTGCATCTCCCAGCCCATGCGGCGGGCCACCTCGTCGATGCGGTCGGGCGCGTCGGCCAGTTGCTCGTAGTGGCGCAGGTAGTCGCGGACGGAAGTCTCGTGTTCGGCGAGGTAGTTTTCCCAGTCCGCCTCGGTCCAGGAAAGCTCGCGGCGCTCTTCCCATTCGGGGTCGGACATTCCGTCGGAATCGTGATTGGTCATGTAAAGGACGGCGCCGGAGGCGACGCTGGCGGCAGTGTGCTCAGGGTCGCAGGTCGCGCAATTAAAATTCCTGTCCCCGCCGGGTTTGGATTTGAACCGTCCGCGCGCGCGGCCTGTCATACGGCGATGTCCGAGGTGCTCCACGAGGTTGTGTATTTCAGCGGGCGCGTGCAGGGCGTCGGGTTTCGCTACCAGACGCTGCAGGTCGCGAAAGGCTTCGAGGTCGCGGGCTTCGTCCGCAACCTGCCGGACGGGCGCGTGCAACTCGAGGCGGAGGGCGCGCCCGCCGAGGTCGGCGCGTTTGTCGCCGCCGTCGAGGAACAGCTCGCCGGCCACATCCGGCGCACCGAGCGCTCGGCGCAACGGCGCGCCCGCACGTTCACGGGCTTTGTCATCCGATGACTCCGGCGGCTGACGGCACGATGCTCCGGCTCGAGGCGGTGACGAAGGAATTCGTCACCGACTGGCGCGGCCGGCGCTGGCGCGCGCTCGACGCCGTCTCGCTGCGCCTCGCGCGCGGCGAGATCGGCGCGGTCATCGGGCCGAACGGTTCCGGCAAGAGCACGCTGCTCAAGCTCGCGGCCGGGCTGCTGATGCCGACGGCGGGGCGCTGCGAGCGCGCGCCCGGAGCGCTCGGTTACCTGCCCGAGCACGGTGCGTTGTCCGAGTCGTGGGAGGCGGCCGCGTGGCTGGTCGCCTTGGCGCGTATCCAAGGCTTGGACGCGACGACCGCCCGCGCGGAGGCGGAGCGCGGGCTCGCGCGGGTCGGGCTCGCCGCGGCGGCCGGACGGCGCATCGGCACGCTGTCCAAGGGCCAGCGGCAACGCCTTGCGCTCGCGCAGGCGCTGCTCGGTTCGCCGGCGATTCTGCTCCTCGACGAGCCGGCCGCGGGATTGGACCCGCACGGGGTGGAGCTGCTTGCGCAGCTGCTGCGGGAGGAGCGGGCGCGCGGCGCCGCCGTGCTGGTGACGACGCATTTTTTGCCGCGACTGGAACGCGACTGCGACCACGTGATCCTGCTCGCTGGCGGCGGCGTGCGTTTCCAAGGCCCGGCGGCGGCACTCGCGGCCCGCGGCGGCGCGGAGGCGGTTTATCTCGCGGAGGTGCCGGCATGAGCGTGCGGCGAATCTGGCAGGTGACACAGCTGCTGCTGCGCGAGGCGTGGCATCTGCGCGCCGGGGGCATGCTGATCGCGCTCGGCGCCGGCCTGGCCGGGCTGGCGGGATTGCTCGAGGCGTTCCGCTTCGGCAGCGAGCAACCGCGCTTCCTGCTCGGCGTGGCGGAGGTGACGCTGCGGGTCGGCGGCGTGGCGCTGCTCGCCCTGCTCGGCGCCGGGCTGTTTCACGTCGGCCTGGCGGCGCGCGGGGCGACGTTGCTCTTTGTGCGTGGCGTCAGCCGGACCGAGTGGCTCGCGTCGCTCTGGCTCGTGCTGCTCGTCGTCGCCGCGGCGGCGACCGGCGTCGCGGCCCTGGCGCTGGCGGGGTTGTTCGCTCTCGGCGGCCACGGCGGGGCGCTAGGTCCGGCGCTCACCGCGCTGGCGCTCGGCGCCGGGCCGCTGGTCATCATGGCGGGGGTCGTGCCGCTCGCCGCGGCCGTGGCGCGCACGATGCCGTTGACCGTGCTGCTCGCCGCGGGCGTCGCGCTCGCGGGGCAATTGGCGCCCATCGTCCGCTTCGCGCGGGCGCGGGCGTCCGGCGGCGCGGAGGCGGCGTGGGCGCTGCTCGATTTCGCCGTGCCGGATTTCTCGGTCTTCGTTCCCGGCGGCGGGCCGGCGCTCGCGGCGTATGCCGCGGGCTATTCGCTCGCCGCACTCGGGGTGGCGGCGTGGCTTCTGCGACGACGTGAACTCTGAACGCGGCAGCATCCTGCTCGGTCTCGTCCTCTGGCTCGGAGTCGGCGCCGGGCTGGCCGGCCTCGAACGCCGGCTCGCCCCCGCGGCGGACGCGGGCGATGAGCCGGGCGCGGCGGCCTTCGCGGCGCTCGGGCCGGCGGCCGGCTGGGTGGCGGACTGGGGCTGGCTGCAGGCGAATCTGGCGTGGGAGCGGCGAAAGGAGGAGGAATTGCGCGGCTGGTTGCGGGCCGTGCGCGCGGCGCGGCCGGAGGCGGACTATTTTCGGGTGAACTCGGCGCGCATGCTGGCGCACGATCTGCCGGCGTGGCGTCACGATGCGCAGCCGGCGGCGCCGGCGGCGGTCGTCGCGGAGTGGCGTCGCGCGGGCGCACGCGAGGCGCTGGCGTGGCTGGAGGCGGAGCGACACGGCCGGGCGGCGCTCTGGATTGAGGCCGGCGACCTGGCCTGGCAGGTCTTGCGCGACCGCGATCTCGCCATCGTCTGCTACGGGCGGGCGGCGGCGCTGCCCGGAGCGCCGTGGCACGCCGGACGGCAGCACGCTCGCCTGCTGATCGAGGCGGGGCGCATGCGCGAAGCGCGGGATTTCCTCCGCGCGTGGTTGCCGCACCTGCCCGCCTCCGAGCCGGCGGCCCAGCGCGCGCTCCTTGAGGAGCGGCTCGCGGCGTTGGAGCGGGAGCTGGAGGCAGAAGGCTTTTGACAGTCGGAAGCGGGCGGGCTGGATTGCTCCGACACATGGAAAACGGCCTGCAGGTCCACTGGCTCTACCTCGCCTTCGCGCTGCTGATGCTCTGGTATCCCCGGCACCTGCTGCGGCTCGGCAAGTGGCGCGCGACGAAGCGCCGGCACCGCGAGGCACTGGAGAAGTTCGCGCAGGACGGCGCCAGCGACCCGGACGACAAGTCCTTCAAACTTCGCCGCGAGCTCGGCAAGCCGCGGAACCATCTCGATTACCTGCGCGGCTTCGCGGGCGCGGCGGCGTTGTGGAGTTTCAGTTTCACCGCGGTCGGGCCGGACGCGCACACGGCGATGTTCTGGCTCTGCGTCGCGGCGAGCACGGTGGCGTTCATCATCCAGACGACGCGCTTCCGGGCGCGGATCACGTTCTTTGCGGCGATCTTCTTCGCCGTCGGCCTGAGCATCGGCATGGGTAACTACTTCTCGGGCGCGATGGCATTCCTCCTCACTTGTGCGATCAACCCGGTCATCCCGACGCCGCGGATGTTCCTGACCGTCTACGCGCTGCTGCTGCTGCCGTTCAACTGGCTGCTCGGTGGCGGGGTTGAACTCGCGCTGGTCAACTCGGGCATCCTGCTCCTGCCGCCGCTCTTCAGCCTGCTCGCGAAGCGCCCGATGGTGATTTTCACGCGCAAGCGCAACCTCACCTGGTGACGCCATGAGCGCGGGGTGGAAGGTGTGGCTGGAGGCGGCGCGGCCGAAAACCCTGCCCGCCGCCATCGTGCCGGTGGCGGTTGCCACGGCCTTCGCGCACGCGCAGGGCGGGGCGCAGCCCTGGGCGGCGGCCGTCTGTCTCGCGTTCGCGCTGCTGGTGCAGATTGCGACGAATTTCGCCAACGACTACTTCGACTTCGTGCAGGGCGCCGACACGGCGGAGCGCGTCGGCCCGCGCCGCGCCGTCGCCGCGGGCCTGGTCGCACCGCGCACGATGCTGGTCGCGACGGCAGTCGTGCTCGGGGCGGCGTTTCTCGTCGGCCTGCTGCTGGTGCGCGAGGCGGGCTGGTGGCTGCTGCCGGTCGGCGTCGTCAGCCTTGTCTGCGCCGTGGCCTACACCGGCGGGCCGTATCCGCTCGGCTACCACGGGCTCGGCGACCTGTTCGTGTTCATCTTCTTCGGGCTCGTGGCGGTAACGGTGACGTTTCAGGTCCAGACCGGAACCATCACGGCGGAGGCCGTGGCGGCGGGCGTGGCGATCGGGTTGCTGGCGGCGAACATCCTTGTCGCGAACAACTATCGCGACGCCGACACCGATGCGCGCGCAGGCAAGCGCACGCTGGTCGTGCGCTTCGGCCGGCGCTTCGCGATCGTGCAATACGCCCTCTCGCACGTCGTCGCGCTCGCGCTGGCGCCGTGGTTGGTGTGGCGCGGATTCGGGCTCGGTGCGCTGCTGCCGTTGTTGCTGGCGCCGTGGGCGCTGCGGCTGAGCATCGGCCTGGCGGAGTCGGTCGAGCCGCGCCAGCAGATCGCGCTGCTGGCGGGCACGGCGAAGTATCTCGCGGCCTACGGCGTGTTGCTGAGCGCGGTGGCGCTGCTGGCGGCCTGAGGGCGGCCCAACGAAAAAGCCGGAGCGCGTCGGCTCCGGCGGGGGAAGGGGGCGGTCGATCGCGCGTGCGCGTCAGACCTTGCCGGCGAGCTTCGCCTTGAGCGTGCCCTTGTCCATCATGCCGACGAACTGCTCGGCGACGGCGCCGTTCTTGAACAGCAGCAGCGTGGGGATGGCGCGGACGCCGAACTGCGCGGCGAGGTCGCCGTTGTCGTCGACGTTGACCTTGGCGATCGTGAGCTTGCCGGCCATCTCGGTGGCGAGCTCTTCGAGGACGGGGGCGATCGCCTTGCAGGGGCCGCACCACGGGGCCCAGAAGTCGACGAGCGTCGGCGTCGCGCTGGCGACGGCGGCTTTGAAGTTGTTGGAATCGAGGTTGAGGATGTTCGCTGCCATGTTGGAAGGGGAGTGAAGTCGCTTTTGCGGGAAAGACAATCCCGCGGGTCAGCGGGGCGTGGACTTGTGGATGATCTCGGCGAGCTCGCGCGGCTCGACGGTCTGGAGGTGTTTGCCGCGCTGCTTGAGCTCCTCGAAGGTCTTGATGACCGTCTCCGTCATGCGGCCGTGCGTCTCTTCGGAACCGCCGACCAGCGTGAACTGTTCCGCGCGGGTGATGCGCTTGTGGCCGTCCGCGTTATCGAGGCCGACGCCCAACAGATGGGCCGACGCGGCGGGTTTCGCGGCGGTCTTAGACGGACGGCGACGGGTCGGCTTTTTCATCTTGCGGCGTGACGGTGCTCGGGGCGGCCGGTGTTTCAAGTGCGATTTCCTCCGCGGCGAGCGGAGCGGGCGGAGGCGTGCTGTCGTCGACGGCGGTGCAGTGGATGTCGGCGAAAGTCTCGTCCTGCCGGAGCGTCAGCTTGCGCAGGCGCGTGAGCTCGAGCACGGCGAGGAAGGTGGCGACGAGGCGCCGCAGGGTGGTCTTCTGCGGGAAGAGGCTGGAGAAGGTGAACTCGCGCTGCGTCTTCACGCGCTCGAGGATGTATTCCATCTGGTCGGCGACGGTGACCTGCTCGGCGTGGATCTCGCCGACGACGAGCTTCTCGGCGAGGCGGCGGAGGACGAGGTTGAAGCTGTTCCAGAGCTCGATGCGGTCGACGTGCCTGAGCGGACGCTCGGAGGCGGGCGCGAAGGCCGACGCGGGGCGGCCGAGCATGTCCTGGGCGTCACGCGCCATCTCGCCGAGTTTCGAGGAGGCCTCCTTGAACTTCTTGTATTGGAGGAGCTGGTGGACGAGTTCCCAGCGCGGATCGAGTTCCTCCTCGTCGGCGTTCGGGTCGACGGCCTGCTGGTGCTTCGGGAGGAGCATCCGGCTTTTGATCTCCATCAGCGTCGCCGCCATGACGAAGAACTCGCCGGCGACCTCGAGCTGCAGGTCCTTCATTGCGTAGAGGACGTCGAGGTATTGGCGCGTCACCGACTCGATCGGGATGTCGTAGATATCGAGTTCGTTCTTCCGGAGAAGGAAGAGCAGGAGGTCCAGCGGACCCTCGAACACGGGCAGTTTGATGCGATAATCGGCTTCGGCGACCACGGGCCGAGTCGAGGGGCCGCCGCGGAGGCGCGCAACGGGAAAATCGCCTCCGCTCAGGCGGATTTTCGCCGCAGCAGGGCGACGTAGAAACCGTCGCTGTCGTGCGTGCCCGGCAGGAGGGTCGTGCCGGCGCCGTCCCAAGCGCCGCCCCAGTCGCGCGCGGGCCGTTCGGCCGCGAAATCCGGCTGCGCGGCGAGGAACGCCGCCGCCACCTCGCGGTTCTCGACCGCGCTGAGCGAACAGGTCGCGTAGACGAGCAGCCCGCCCGGGCGGACACGCGCGGCCTGCGCCGTCAGGATCTCGCGCTGCGTGGCGGCGAACTGCGGCAGCATCGCCGGCTGCGTATACCACTTCATGTGCGGCAACCGCCGCCACGTGCCCGTGCCCGAGCACGGTGCATCGACCAGCACGCCGTCGTAGACGCCCGGGGCGCCAAGGTTTGTGATCCGCACATTGGCCAGGCGCGCGCGCGCGGCCCGTTCGCGCAACTCCTCGAGCATCGCGGGACGCAGGTCGGTGGCGTCGACGCGGCCGCTCTCCCCGACGAGGTGGGCGAGCTGCAGGGTCTTGCCGCCCGCGCCGGCGCAGGCGTCGAGCCAGCGCTCGCCGGGCGCGACCGGCGCGTGCGCGAGCACGAGTTGCGAGCCGAGATCCTGGATCTCGACGAAGCCGCGGCGATAGGCGTCGCTGCCGGCGACCTCCGCGCCGGGCGGCAACGCGTAGGCGCCGGGCAGCTCGTTCGAGGCCTGCGCGGCCCAGCCGCGCCGGTGAAACTCGTCGAGCACGAGTGCGGGATCGCCGACCTGCAGGCGCACCCAGAGCGGCGCGCGGGCGAGTAGCGCGTCGAGATGCGGGGCGGTGAACGCCGCCGGACAATGCGCCCGAAACCAGGCGGGCAGGAGAGCGGCGGGATCGAACGGCGGGTCGGACGGAAAGCGCGCCGCGAGCACGGCGGCCTTGCCCGCGAGGTCGGCCGGCACGGGCGGCCAGCCTTCGAGCAGGGCGGCGCGGTAGGCGGCGGTGTCCTTCAGTTCGGGGGCGAGCCAGGCGACCGTGCGCGCGGCCGCGTCCGGATCGCGGGCGAGCAGCGGCTCGACCCAGGGCAGGAAGCGCAGCGCGGTGTAGAGCAGTTCGCGATAGAGCCGGCGGTCGCGCGAACCGAAGGCGCGGTTGCGGCCGAGCAGGTCCTTGATGCGGCGCGGCAGGCCGCTGTCGCGCGCGACGTGCGGCAGCACCTCGGCGAGCAGGGCGAGAAACGTGCGCTGCTGGTTGGCGGCGATGCGCGGCGGCAGGGACATCGCTCGGGCGTTCAGAAACGGAGCAGCTCCACCTCGACGTTGAACGAGAACTTGCTGTCGCGTTCGCGGCGGCCCTCGAAGAACGACACCTCGTATTTCACCGCCCAGGTCTGGCCGAGGCGCTGCCACACGCCGTAGGACTGCTCGTTGAAGCGGCTGCGCTCGGCGTCGTAGCGCCAGCGGCCCACAAGATCGAAGACCTCGTTGAGGCGGTGGCGGTAATCGAGGGCGTATTCCTGGTAGTCGTTGCGCAGGTAGTAGGAACTGAGGCGCGCGGACCACCATTCCTGGTCGGTGAGCTCGAGGGCGTAGTTCAACTCCTGCGAGACGCGCGTCTGCGGTGTCACGCGCTGGTAGAGTTCGAAGCGCAGCCACGAGGCGGGCGTGAGCGAAAGTTCCCAGTGCAGGTCCGAGAGCGGTCGCTGGCCGGGCTGGCGCGAGAAGCGGTAATCGCTGGCGAGCGTGAGCGCCGCGAGTTCGCGCGAGCCGGCCGCCGCGTCGCGCGTGAGCAGGCTTTGGTGCAGCGCGAGGCGCAGCGTGTCGAGGCGGTCGAGGTCGTCGACGTTGCGCTGGTCGGCGAGCGAGAGCGGCGCGAGGTAGGTGGAGAACACGCGGCGGTCGATGTCGGGGATGTAGGGCCGGCCGTCGTCGGCGCGCGGGGCGTAGCGGTAGGAGAGGCGCGGCTCGATGACGTGGCGGAGGCCGTCGATGGACCAGGGTTCGTTGCGGTAATCGAACACGCCCGTCAGGCGCATCCGCGCGTCGAAGCCGACCTCGCCGAAGGTGCGCGTGTAGTCTTCGCGGCCGCCGCGCGCGTCGGCGTAATAGGTCGAGCGCACGCCGGCGACCGGCGTGAACGTCAGCCACGGCGCCACCGCGAGCGGGCGTTCGATCCCGTAGTAGGCGTCGAGCCGCGTCGTGCGCTGGGCGGGATTGGTGAGGTAGGCGTCTTCCTCCAGCACCGCGACGCTGGCGTGCGCGCGTTCGTAGAAACCGAGCGGCGCCTCCGACGGCAGCAGGTCGAAGCGGATCTCGGGCAACCGCTCGCGCACGCGGTGGAAGCGGTTCGGATGCATGCGCGCGAAGGCGCTGAGGACGAAGTTGTCGCCGGCGTAGGCGGTTTCGAGATAGGAGTCCGGCTGCTGCACCGGATGGAAGCGGCGCGGGTTGAAGTCGCGCAGGATCTCCGAGTCGCTCCAGTAGTTGAACTGCGCGTCGAGCGTGAGGTGCGGACCGAAGCGCTGCTGGTGCCACCAGCCCAGGTGGCTGCGGTCGCGCGGCACCGGCTGGCCGAGCAGGTCGGTGAAGCGGTCGCCGGAGTCGTGAATGTAGCCGCTCGTCAGCTCGCCGCGCACCCGGCGGTCGCCTTCGCCACGTTCGTAGTCGACCGCGGGTCCGGCCATCAGGCCGCGCGCGGAATAGATGCCCAAGTCCGCGCCGGCCTTGATGCCGGGCGCGACGGGCAGACGGAGTTCGGCCTCGACGAAGACGCCGAGCCGGCGGCGGTAACCGGCCTTGGCGACGAAATAGGAGATCAGCTCCGACGTCAGGTCGTGCTGGAATGTCGGCAGGCGCACGAAGTGCGCGCCGAGCACGCCGAGTTCCAGGCCCTCGCCGGCGACGATGCGGCCGCGGCGGTAGGTGATGCGGCGGGCCTTGATCGACGGCGCGTAGGCGGCGTCCTCGCGGAAGAAGATAGTGGCGTTCGTGAACACGAGCTCGTCGAGCGTGCCCTCGACGGACTCGCCGTGCACGTAGATGGGAAATTCGCCGACGCGCAGGTTCTGCACGCGCAGCACGCCGGTGTTGAGGTCGTAGGTGCCGGCCTCGGCGACGAGGCGGCGGCCGGCGTTGGTGACGACGAAATTGCCGCGCGCCGTGACGTCGTTCTGCTCGCGGCGGTATTCGATCTCGTCGGCGGTGAGGACGAGGTCGCCGTAGACGAGGCGGGCGTCGCCGCGCAGCTTCAGCGTGCGGGTGGCGTCATCGTAGACCGTCTCGCGTCCGCGCACATCGGGGAGGCGCTGTTCCGTCGCAGGGGCCGGCGCCTGGGCAGGCAGCGCCGCCGGCAGGAGGGCGGCGAGCGGGCAGCAGACGGCGAAAAGGCGGACGGCGCGGCGGAGCATGCCGTTGAACTGCCGGCTGCCCCGCGGCGGGGCAATGCCGATTTGTGGCGGCGGCGGGGGCGGGGGCGGCGATTTGCGCTAGACGGTCCGCGGCGCTTCGGGCAATGGTTCGCGCCGACGTGATCATCCCTCCGTTCGAACTTGCCGCGTTTCTGGAGAGCCGTCAGCCCGACCCGCACCGTTGGCTGGGCATGCATCCCACCGAGCACGAGGGACAGGCGGGCGTGGTCGTCCGCGCCTTCGTGCGCGGCGCCGTGCGGTGCGCGGCGGTCGAGCTCGATGCGCCGGGCGCGCCCGCGCATCCGCTGGAGCGGCTGGCCGACGAGGGATTTTTCGAGGGTTTCATCCCCGGGCGGACGGAGGTGTTCCGCCACCAGATCCGCTACGAGACGGCGTGGGGCGACGTGCACCAGGTGCACAACCCGTATGCCTTCCTGCCGACGCTGAGCGAGCAGGACCTCTACCTGTTCAACGAGGGCAACGAGCACCGCATCTACGAGAAACTCGGCGCGCACCCGCGCCGGCTCGGCGATGTGCCCGGCGTGGCCTTCGCCGTGTGGGCGCCGGCGGCGTCGCGCGTGTCGGTCGTGGGGAATTTCAACGGCTGGGATGCGCGTTACCACCCGATGCGGCCGCTCGGCGCGTCGGGCGTGTGGGAGCTGTTCGTGCCCGGACTGGGACCGGGCGAGCTCTACAAGTTCGCCCTCTGGGACCGCCACGGCCGCATGCGGCTGAAGACCGATCCTTACGGCACGTATTTCGAGGCGCCGCCGAACAACGCCGCCATCGTGTGCGACACGACCGGCTACCGCTGGAACGACGCCGCGTGGATCGAGCGCCGCGCCGCGCAAGCCGGCCGGCCCGACCGGCCGATGTCGATCTACGAGGTGCATCTCGGCTCGTGGCGGCGCGTGACCGAGGACGGCGACCGGCCGATGACCTACCGCGAGCTCGCGCCGGCGCTGGCCGACTACGCGGTCGACCTGGGCTTCACGCACATCGAGGTCATGCCCGTCGCGGAGCATCCCTACACGGGTTCGTGGGGCTATCAGGTGACGGGATACTTCGCGCCCACGCACCGGCACGGCACGCCGGAGGATTTTCAGTTCTTCGTCGACCACCTGCACCAGCGCGGGCTCGGCGTCATCCTCGACTGGGTGCCGGCGCATTTTCCGCGCGACAGCTTCGCGCTCGCGCAATTCGACGGCACGCACCTCTACGAGCACGAGGATCCGCGCCTCGGGGCGCACATGGACTGGGGCACGCTGATCTTCAACTACGGCCGGCACGAGGTGCGCTGCTTTCTCATCGCCAGCGCGCTTTCGTGGCTCGATCGCTTCCACATCGACGGCCTGCGGGTGGACGCCGTGGCGTCGATGCTCTACCTCGATTACTCGCGCAAGGCCGGCGAATGGATTCCCAACCGCTACGGCGGACGCGAGAACCTCGAGGCCATCGCCTGCCTGCGGCAGGTGAACGAGCTGGTGCACCACTATTACCCCGGCGTCGTCACCATCGCCGAGGAGTCGACCGCGTTTCCGAAGGTCAGCCGCCCGGTCGCCGAGGGCGGGCTCGGGTTCGACTACAAGTGGAACATGGGCCTGATGCACGACACGCTGGCCTACTTCCAAAAGGACCCGATCCACCGGAAGTGGATGCACGACAAGCTCACCTTCGGGATGATCTACCAATACTCGGAGAACTTCATCACCGTGTATTCGCACGACGAGGTCGTGCACCTGAAGGCCTCGATGCTCGGCAAGATGGGCGCCAGCTCGCCCGAGGCGAAGGCCGCGAACCTCCGCGCGCTCTACGGCCTCATCTGGACCTACCCGGGCAAGAAACTCCTCTTCATGGGCTCGGAATTCGGCCAGTGGCGCGAGTGGAACCACGACGCCAGCCTCGACTGGCACCTGCTCGACAAGCCCGAACACCGCGGCCTGCAGGGGCTCGTGCGCGACCTCAACCGTCTCTACACCGGCGAGCCCGCGCTTTCCGCGGCGGATTTCGATCCCGCCAGCTTCCGCTGGGTGAACGCCAACGACGGCAACAATTCCGTGCTGAGCTTCCTGCGCCTCGGCCCCGACGGCCGCCCGGCCTTCCTCGTCATCGGCAACTTCACGCCGGTCACGCGCAGCGGTTACCGCGTCGGCGTGTCCGCGGCGGGGCGGTGGACGGAAGTGCTCAACACCAACGCCGCGGTCTACGGCGGCGCGGGCTTCGGCAACGACGGCGGCCGCGACACCGAGCCGGTGCCCGCGGACGGCTGCCCGCACTCGCTCGTGCTCACGCTGCCCGGCCTGAGCACGCTCGTCCTGCGGTGGGAGGAGAGCGCCGGCGCGGAGAAGGCCTGAGGCCGCCGCCGGCCGCTGCCCGGCGCGTCACCGCACCCGGGCGAAATCCGAAAATTCCACGCGCAGGTCCTCGGCCACGGGCACGAGGAAGAACATCCGGCCGCGGAAGCGCGACACCGTCTCGCGCGGCAGCGCGGGCTGCTCGCCCTCGGGCGGGTGGAAGTGCGTCGTGACGACCAGTTCCTGCATGCGCATGCCGAGCCCGGAGGAAAACGGCGCGCGCAGGCGGAGGTCTGTGCGCTCGACGGCGGCGCTGGCCTTGTGGACGACGAACACGAGCGCGAGGTGGGCGAGCAGCGGGGCCGAGACGTCGGCGCGGAAGAGCGCCTGGAATTCCGCGCGCTCCGCGTCCTCGCGGGCGAGCACCACGCTCGCGAGGTCGATGTCGCCCTTTTCGTAGGTCGCGCGCGTCTGCGGCGTGTTCGCCGCCTTGTAGCGGAGGTAGCGCTCCAGTTCCGCGGCGTCGGGGGCGCGGCCGTCGCGCTCGAGCAGCGTCCACTCGCCGCCCTTGGGACGCGAGGGATCGTAGCGTTCGACCGAGACGGCGCCGTCGCGCGTCGTGCGCAGCGTGTAGGCCCAGCCGCGCGGGGCATCCGTGCCGAGGCGCGCGAAGGCGCGCGTGAAATAATCCGGCAGCGCCGCGGCGCGAACGGTCGCGGGGGAGAGGAGGAGGCAGGCGAGCAGGAGCAGGGGCAGGCGCATGGTCAGGCGGCGGGCGCGGCGCGGGCGATGAACCACTCGAAATCGGCGGTGAAGGTGACCTTGTCCTGCGGATCGCGCAGCTCCACGCGCACCGTCGCCGTGGTGCGCGTGCGCGTGGCGAGATCGGAGAGCAGGTTCGCGCGCGTGAACTCGTCCGGCGTGCCGAAGGCGCGCAGCGTGCCCTGTGCGGCGGCGCGGTATTTGACCTGCACGCCCCGCACGACGGCGAAGACCGAGCCGGCGGCCTCCGGGAAATCGCGCTGCAGGCAGGCGGCGCTGGCGGCCTCGGCGAGGGCGAACTGCGCGGCGGCGTGCATCGTGCCGACGTGGTTGAGCACCAGCGGCGTCAGCGGCAGCTCGAGCAGGTGCGGCGCGCCGGCGGGCGCGGCGACCATGCCGAGGGCTTGGTTGAGCGCGAGGTCGGTGGGTTTCACGGCGCCACTACACGGAGGCGCGTGCGGGGTTGGCAATGGCGATTGCGGGTCGGGGCGTCCGGCCGGCCGGAGTTCGCCTAAGAAACGCCGCCGCCGCGCGTCGTGAAGCTGGAGGACCCCATGAACATCCAACGCTACGCCCTGCCAGCGCTCCTTGCCGCGGCGATCCATGCCGCGTTGTTGCTCGCCATTCCCCCGACGGAGGTCGATGCGATCATCCGTGCGCCGGAGCCGCCCGGGATCGTGCTGCCGCCGTTGCCGCCCATCGTCTACGAACGGCCGACGATCCGCCCGCCGGACGACACCGCCACGCGGCGCGTGCGGCCGGTGGAGGCGGGCGGCGGGCCGCCGCGGCCGGAACTCGACGCGCGGCTGGAGCGGTCGCACCGCGATTTCGAAATCCCTCCGGACTCCCTGCGCCGGACGAAAGGTCCGCCCGCGCACGTCGTCTCGCCGCTGCCGCCGGGCGAGTTTGTCACCCCCGGCCCATGGCGCGGCGCGCCGCCGCCCGAGCTTTTCGACGCGTCCCAACTCGATCGGCCGCCGCGCGCACGGTTCCAGCCGGCGCCGGACTATCCGGCCGAGTTGCGCCGCGACGGCGTCGAGGGCGAGGTCGTCGTCGCCTTCGAGGTCGACCGGGAAGGCCGCGTGGTCGGTGCCCGCGCCGTGGGCGGTGACCGGGCGTTCGCGGCGGCGGCGGTGCGCGCGGTGCTGCGCTGGCGCTTCGAGCCCGGACGCAGCGAGGGGCGCCCGGTGGCATTCCGGATGACGGTGCCGGTCGGTTTCAGTCTAGCCGGCGGCTGACGAATCGGCCGTTCGGTCCGTCCGGTGCGCGAGGATGCGGTTCACGCGCGTCACCAGCCCGGGCGGGCTGAACGGCTTCGTCACGTAGTCGAGCGCGCCGAGCTCGAGCCCGAGGTTGCGCGAGTCGCCGGAGCTCCAGGCCGACACGATGACGACGGGAAGGGTCGCGGTCGCCGGATCGCGGCGGAGGATTTCGCACACGCCGAAGCCGTCGAGGTCGGGCAGCATGAGGTCGAGCAGCACGAGGTCGGGGCGCTCGCGGCGGATTTCGGCCAGCGCCTCCCAGCCGTTGGCCGCGGTGACGACGCGGTGGCCGGCGCGGGCGAGGTGGTAGCGCTCGAGTTCGGCGATCTCGGGTTCGTCGTCGACGACGAGGATGAGGGCGGCGTCCATGCGGGCAGCATGACGCGCCCCCGTGACGAAGCGGTGGCGGTCGCGTGACGAACGGGAAAATTACGGCGGCGGCCGCGCGCCGCGATCGCGGCCCGCGTCACCAGCGGTGATAGGCGGGGTGGCCGGGCTGGACGGCGACGAAGGTGCCGCGGCAGGTGGCGCGCGGTTTGCCCGCGGCCGAAAGCACGCCCTCGATGACGGCGCGGTCGGCGGAGGACTCGACCACGCGGGCGACGAGTTCGACCGGGCCGTCGGTCGGGGTGGGGCGCATCATCTTGATCGCGTAGTCGGCGGTGACGGTGCAGGGCGGCTTCTCGAGTCCGCCGGTGCGCATGAGGTGCCACGCGGCGGTCCAGTTGCAGTGGCAGTCGAGGAGCGAGCCGATGATGCCGCCGTTGAGGACGCCCGGGAAGGCCTGGTGCTGCGGCGCGGGCGTCCACGTGGCGACGACCTCGTCGCCGCGGACGTGGCTGCGGATGTGCAGGCCCTGGGGATTGGCGGGGCCGCAGCCGAAGCAGATGCTTTTGGGGGAGTAACGTTCCTGCAGGGAAAGCTCGGACATGCCCGCGACCGTGCGGGGAATCGGCGCGGTTGGAAAACCCAAAGTGCGCGGCGGCGCGGGCGGGCTTTCGCAGGTTTTTTAACTCGCTCCGCCGCCGGTCGATGCCTCATCTTCGTCCGGTCGGTTCACCCCAGCCATGGCGCGCAAAATCGCTTTCATCAATTACAAGGGCGGCGTCGGCAAGACCTCCCTCATCGTCAACACCGCGGCGGCTCTGGCCCAACGCGGTCTGCGCGTCCTGCTCTTCGATTTCGACACCCAGTCGAACGCCTCGATCTGGCTCCTGAAACTCGACCGCTGGAACAAGATCAACGCCAGCGGCGCCGGCTCGATCTACTCCATCTTCGACCCCGGCACGGCGCGCGTGAAGGACCTCATCATCCGCGATGTCGTCGAGGGCAAGGAGGGGCAGAAGATGCTGCCCGGCCTCGATCTCGTGCCCACGACGTTCAACCTCGTCGACCTCGAGGGCGAATACAAACCCGACCCCAAGCGCCCGAGCTACGCCATCTTCCAGGAACAACTCGCCGAGGTGGAGAAGGACTACGACATCATCCTCTTCGACTGCCCGCCGAACATCCTGCGCGCTTCCCAGAACGGCATCTTCGTCGCGAACGAGATCTACGTTCCCTCGAACCCCGACGCGCTCTCGCTCATCGGCTTCACCCTCCTGATCGAGAAACTCATGCGCTTCCAGCAGAGCTCGGCCAGTTTCCGCACCAGCGGGATGGGACCGGCCGCGCAGGTCTACGGGATCATTTTCAACTCGATCAAGCCCAACACCGACATCGAGGTGCCGAAGATGCGCATGCAGCTTCGCCTGAACCAATTCAAGGCCCAGAAGCGCGGCTGCGCGCCGTCGGCCAAGATCTTCTCCACGCAGATCCGCGACGCCATGGTCGTGCGCCGCGCCGTCACGCTCGGCCTGCCGGTCAGCCTCGTCGGCACCGAGGGCGGCGAGGCCGACAGCGTCGCCAACGACTACCGCCAGCTGGCCGTCGAGATCATCGAACACACCCCGACCACCTGAACGCCGCCGAGGCGCCCGTTGCCCCCATGCCCAAATTCACCGCCACCGACTGGGACGAAATCCGCCGGAAGTTCCGCAACTCCATCATGGCCGACACCTCGCTCGGCAGCCTCGCCGAGAGCCTCGACACGACGCCGTGGCCCCACGCCGGCGACGAGGAGAAGCCGTCCAAATACATCGACTTCACCTACGACGAGCTGCTCATGCTGCCCGAGATCGCGGGCAAGGCCGAGCGCGCGGACCACCTCATCGGCATCCTCAAGGAGACGCTCGCGTTCGACGATCCGTTCGGCGACATGGTCGCGCAGGTCGAGGAATCCTCCGCGAAGGAGAACCCCGTCCTCAAGACGCTCGGCCGACTCGGCATTCCCGAGGGCTATCCGCTCACGCTCGTCAACGTCAGCGAGGCCACGCGCGCCGTCTGCGCGTCCGAGGGCGCGAAGACGATCGGCGAGTTCGCCAACCTCGCGCAGCAGATGTCGACCCGCGTCGTGATCGGCGGCGACTTCCGCGCGCTGCTCAACGCGCTCTCGCACGGCGACGAGGAGGGCATCGGCAAGTTCCTGCCTTTCCGTCGCGGCTCCACCGGCCTGCACCTGCCGGAAGCGCTCGGCCTGATGGCCGATGCCGCCGGCCTGAGCCGGCCCGAGCAGCTCGCGCTCGCCCGCGCCTACGGCGCCAAGCTCCCCGCGGCCGAGGCCGCCTCCGCCGCGACGCTCGCGCCCGACGCGCAGGCGAAACTCGAGGGCCGCGTGCGCGTCGCCGCCGACGCGACGCTGGGCTGGTTTGCCGAGCAGAAGCAGGCGCTCCTCGCCCAGGTCGCCGCCGGCACCGCGCTCGAGCGCGTGCTCGTGGTGATCAACGACCCGGTGCGCGAGGCCATCGCCGCGAAATTTCTCCGGCCCGCGCTGCCGGCATCCGCCGAGGCGCCCGAGCCCGAAAAGAAGGGCGGTTTTTTCTCGCGCCTGTTCGGTCGCGGCTGAAACTGCTGAGTCGCAGTGGAAAATCAGCCCTCGCCGCGTTCCGTCCCCTCCTTCCCGCCGCCTCCGTCCTTTCCGGCGCCCGGCGTGCCCAAGCCCGCCGTCAAGCCGGCCGGCGCCCGCCCGCTCGTCCTGCCGCGTCGTTCCAGCCCCTTGCTGCGCGCGCAGGAGGCCGCCAGCGCCACCGCCGAGGCGCGGAAATCGATCGACGCCATCCTCTCGCAATCGCGCCCGCCCTGGGGCGCGGACGCGCCGCCGGCCCTGTCCGGGTCGCAGGTGGAGGAACTGCAGAAGGCCATCCGCGCGCTCGAGATGAAGGTCGCCGAGCGCGACCAGGCCGTCGCCGAGGCGCAGGCGCGGCTCGCCGAGCGCGAGCGTGAGCTGGCCGAGGCCGAGGCCCTGCTCGCCGCCCGCGAGCGCGTGCTCGAGGCCGCGCGCAAGGAGCCGCCCGCCGGCGCCGCCGTCTCCGCGGAACAGGCCGAGGCGCTGAAGAAATTGAAGGAGGAACTCGACCGGCAGGAGGCGTCCCTCAAGGAACAGCGCCAGAGCCTGCGGGAGCGCGAGGAGTTCCTCGACCAGAGCGAGGCCATGTTGTTTTCCAAGATGCAGCAGCAGCAGGAAAAGGAGACCGAGCTCGAGCAGAAGGAGGAGGATTTGAAGCGGAAGGCGCGCCAACTCGGCCTCCTGAAGGACGAGCCCCCGGAGCCGATCGAAAAAGCCTGAGGAACAAGAATCTGTTTGGCTTTTCCAACTCTGAGCCCTCTGCTTTCCACCCTTCCTGAATGAACTTCCGTCACGTTCTTCCCGCCGCCTCGCTGGCCGCCGCCCTGGTCGTCCCGACCTTCGCCCAAACGGCCGCTGACGACGAGAACTCCCGCATCGATTTCGACAACCCCGGCCTCCCGGTCTACACGCCGAAGAACAAGGTCACGTTCGGCTTCCGCGCCCTCAGCTCCGGCGCCGCCGTGAATTTCGGCAACCTCGGCTCCATTCCGCTGCGCCCGAACACGCCCAACGCCGACGGCTCCGGGCGCGTCTACGACAACGGCGTCGTCGCGACCGACAGCCTGCGCACCGACCTCGTCCGCGGAGAAATCCAGCGCGACGCCAACGGCAATCCGGTCCGCGACTCCCAGGGCAATTTCATCCAAACCTCCACGCCCGGCGGCCGCTACCAGACGACCACCACGACCAACGGCAACACCGTGGTCAACGGCGACTACCTCAGCTACACCCCCGGCCAGACCCGCAGCTGGAGCTACGCCACCGACGCCCAGCTCGTCGGCAATCACGTCGCCCTCAGCAACTACGGCGCCGTCAGCCAGGGCGCGACCGCGATGAAGGAGCAGAGCTTCAGCGGCGGCGTCGAGATGGAGCTGTCCCGCGAGCTCGGCAAGCTCGGCCGCCGCGTCGAGTGGAGCCTCAGCGCCGGCCTCGCGATCAACGACATCAACGCCAAGACCGGCGGCACCGTCACCTCCACGCTGCGCAAGCAGACCGACTACTTCCAATTCGTCGGCGCGCCGGCGCCCTCCGGCACCCGCGCCGGCCCGACTTTCGGCGAGCTGCGCGACTCCAACGGCAATCTCATCAACTCCTTCGGCTTCGAGACCACCGCCCCCCTGCGCGATTCGCCCACCGCCGGCATGAGCACCGACACGACCACGGTCGGCGGCGCCTCCGTGCAGGGCAACTGGCAGATCAAGGGCGCCTACGCCATGATCCGTCTCGGGCCCACGCTGCGCACGCAGCTCGGCCAGAGTTTCGGCCTCAGCGCCAGCGTCGGCGTCGCCGGCGCCTACGCCGGCTCGCGCTACAGCGTGGTCGAGTCGATGGAAATGCCCGACCTCTCCGAGCCCGTGACGACGATCGAGGACAGCACGGCGTCGAAGTTTCTCACCGGCTACTATGCCGACCTCACGCTCGATTGGGTGGCCAACGAGCGCACCGGGCTCTTCGCCGGTGTGACGATGCAGCAGTTCGGCGACTACGACCAGTCGGTCGGCGGACGCACCGCCAAGATCGACCTCGGCAACTCCGTCGGTCTGCGCGGCGGCATCACCGTGAAGTTCTGAGCGCGCCGCAACCGGCGCGCCGCCCATTCCGCCCCGGCCGGACTCGCGTCCGGCCGTTTTCGTTTCCGCCGTCCGCGCCGCCGGGCGGCCCGGTGCCGTTCGGTCAGTCTTCCCTCCGCGCCGGCAGGTCCGCGAGCACGGCGTCGATCGAGCGCAGCGACTCCGGCGGGAAGAGGGAATTGATGCGCGTGATCACCTGCTGGACGAGTCCGTCGGGGCACGAGGCGCCGCCGGTGATGAGCACGCGCTTGGGCCCGGCGTCGTTCGGCCAGAGCGGGTGCACCTCGAGGTGTCCGCCCTTGCCCTTGCCGGCGACGGGAAAGACGTAGTGCTCGATCTCGCAGCGCGAGCGGATGCTCTCCTCGGACTGGATGAAGAACGCGCGCTCGCCCAGCCTCTGCTCGCAGAGGCGGTAGAGCTGGTAGGTGTTGGAGCTGTTCTTGCCGCCCACGACGAACGCGGCGTCCAGCGGCTGCTCGAGGGCGCGGCTCAGCGCGTCCTGGTTGACCTGCGTGGCGTAGCACAGCGTATCCTTCTTGCCCGCGCCGCCGACGTGGCGCGGGCCCTCGGCCTCGCCGTAGCGGGCGATGAAGACGGCCTTGAAGTAGTCGATGATCGCCGCCGTCTCGTTCATCAGGAGCGTCGTCTGGTTGACCACGGCGAGGCGGCTGAGATCGCGGTCGGGATCGAAGCCCGGGGTGTGGAGACCGGCGAACTTGCAGAGGATCTCGGCGCGGAGCTCGGCGCTCGGGGCCGCGATGTAGCGGCCGAGCAGGTGCGCCTCCTCGAGGTTGCGGATGATGATCGACGGCGCGTGGCGGCGCGTGTTGGAGAAGGTCGCCTTCGTCTCCTCGTGCTCGCTCTTGCCGTGGATGACGACGGTGAAGCCCTCGCGGCCGAAGGCGCGCGCGGCCTTCCAGACCTTCTCCACCAGCATGCAGGTGGCGTCGTATTGCGCCACGCGGATGCCGCGGCGGATGAGCCGCTTCTTGTCCTCGTCGGTGGCGCCGAAGGCGGGGATGATGACGACGTCCTCGGCCGTGAGCGTGTCCCAGAGGAGCGGCTCGCCCGCGCCCGCGCGCGCCGGGGCGCCGTCGACCGTGAACGGGATGCCCTTGTCGGTCTGCAGGTAGCGCAGGCCGCGGCGGAGAAGATCCTCGTTCACGAACGGATTGTGGATCAGTTCGCTGAGCATGAAGACGCGGCGGCCGGGATTCTCGGCCAGCGTCTCGTAGGCGCGCTCGATGGCGTTCTTCACGCCGAGGCAGAAACCGAAATGGCTGGGTATGACGTATTGGACCGCGCCGAAGTCGAGGCGCGCCGGCGTCGAGGCGCTGCGCTCGTTGGTGCGGGAGAGGGCCTTGATGGCCTCGCAGAGCTTGCTCTGGTAGAGAGCGCGCGCGGCGGAGTCCTGTTCGTAGATCGAGCGGTTGCGGTCCTTTTCGACGCGGAACTTGTAGATGTAGTCGTTCTCGCCGAGATGCAGGTAGGGCACCTCGATCAGGTGCGGCTCGAGTCCGGCCAGCGCGGCGGCGAGCAGGGGGTCGAGCGCGGCGGGCGGCTGCTGCAGGTCGGCGAGCGAGATGAAGACGATGCCGTCCGCGCGCGGTGCGGCCTCCGGGACTTGCACCAGCGCCACCGGCCGGCCGGCGTCGGCCGCGGCGAGGGTGTAGAACTCCGTCACCGGCGTGTGGCCGGGGAAGGCGGCGGCGAGAGCGGCGGGCGCGTCGTCGCCGGCGAAGGGCGTGCTCCACCTTCCGCCCGCGTCGCGCCGCACGGCGAGCTGGTTGCTCGGGTTGAAGGCGAGGATGACGGGCGACGAGGTCGAGACGGCGGACACGCTGCCACGGAAACACAACCCCGGGACGGGTCAACCACCGGCCGGCACAGCGCCCGGCGCCGGCGGCCGGTCCGGCCACGGGCCGCTTGCCTCGCCCGCCGGCTTCGCCGATGGTGCGCGCATGAATCTGGAGGAGCTCCGCCGCAACTACGCCGCCCGTTCGCTCGACCGCGACGACCTCGACCCGAGCCCGTTCCGGCAATTCGACCGCTGGATGCGCGAGGCGATCGAGACCCAGGTGCTCGAGCCCAACGCCATGACGCTGGCCACGGTCGGAAGCGACGGCCAGCCGACGGTGCGCACGGTGCTGCTCAAGGGCTTCGACGAGCGCGGCTTCGTCTTTTACACCAATTACGAGAGCAACAAGGCCCGCGACATCGCCGGCAACGCGCGCGTGGCGCTGCTTTTCCCGTGGCTGCCCCTCGAGCGCCAGGTGAGCGTCACCGGTCGCGCCGAGAAGATCTCCGCCGCCGAGTCGCTGAAGTATTTCCTCTCGCGTCCGCGCGAGTCGCAGATCGGCGCCTGGGCCTCGCGGCAGAGCTCGGTCATCACGACGCGCGCCCTGCTCGAGCAGAAGTTCGCCGAGATGAAGGCGAAGTTTGCGCAGGGCGAGATCCCGCTCCCGACGAACTGGGGCGGCTACCGCGTCACGCCCGAGACCTTCGAATTCTGGCAGGGCCGGCCGAGCCGGTTGCACGACCGTTTCCTCTACCGGCGGCAGGCGGACGGGGCGTGGGCGGTCGAGCGCCTCATGCCTTGAGCGCGCGGCGCCGGCGCCAGCACACGCCGCCGAGCGCGAGGGAGCCGGCCATCAGCGCGTAAGTCGACGGCTCCGGGATCGCCGTCGGGTTCAACTCGATCGACGTGAGATTGAAGTCGATCGTGTCGGCCGGAAGGTTGCCGTCGAAATAGAGGCGCAGGACCTTTGTCCCGAAGTCCGTCGGCCCGAGCGAGGCGGGGATGTTGGCGCTGGAGAACGCGGTCTGCGTGTTGTCCTGCAGCGTGAAGTTGTGGGACACGACCGCCTTGCCGTTTAGCGCGGGGCCGAGCAGCTGGCCCGGGCCGGTGCTGAAGGTGATGGCGTCGCGCCCGCCGTTGTTGTTGTCGATCGTGAACCCGTGGTTGATGTCGTCACTCAGCGGATCGGCGGCCGCCCAGACGAGCGTGCCGCCGGCGGTGGTGATGCGGATCTCGCTCAGCAGGCTCTTGTAGAGCGCGAAGCTGCCGAAGTTGAACTGCGTGGCGACGGCCGGATCGAAGCTGAAGTCGGCCTGGTAGGCGTTGCCCGCCTGCACGGTGGAGCCGAGGTTGGCGCCGACGCTGGCGACGGTGCCGCTGAAACGGTAGGTGGTGACCTGGGCGGTGGCGGCGCCGGCGGCGGCCAGCACGGCGAGGAAAAGCAGGGTGGGGCGCATGCGGCAGCTTACCAGCAAACGCCCCGCGCCGGCATACGCAGGGCTGCGTAGGCGGCGGGTTCAGCCCCGGCCGCCGAAGCTCACGTAGTCGTCGAGGTCGAGGCGGTCGAAGAAGGTGACGATCTCGTCGCGGTCGGGCGCGTTCTTCTTCAACTCCTCCGCGAAGAGCGTGTGGCGCGCGACGTTGCCGGCGGCCAGCTGCGTGAGCCAGTCGGACCAGGCGCGGATTTCCCACGCGGCGCGGGCGTGCTTCGCGTTGGCCATGACCCACGCGAGCATCTCGGTGTCGCTGCGCCCGTGCTTCACCTCGGCGAGGAGCGCCTCGATGTCGAGGCCGAGGAAGGTGCAGAGACGCTGGTCGAGCGGGCAGTTCCAGACGTAGTCGCCGAGCTTGCCGGCGGCGTGCGCGCGCGCCTTGTCGAGCAGGCGCGGCAGATGCACGAGGCCGCCCAACTTGACGCGCGGGCTGCGGGGCGGGTGCTGCGTGAGATCGGGGTTGGAGTAGTTCATGCCAATGCAGGCTGGACGGAAAGTCTTGTCCTGCAACACTCCGTCTCCACCCCGGCAGCACACTGCAGGGCATTGTTCCGATGCTCACTTTCCCCGGCAGGTTCGCCACGGCGCTGATCGCGATCTTTCTCCTGGTTGCGGGCGCGAGCGGCCGCGCCGCGCCTCCGGCGATCGAGCCGGTGACCACCCGCTACCAGCTGCGGGTGTGGACGGTGGAGGACGGATTCCCGCATGTGGCGCCGACCTGCCTGGCCGAAACGCCGGATGGCTACCTCTGGATCGGATCGTTCTCGAACCTCATGCGCTTCGACGGCGTGCGGTTCGAGATCGTCGCGCCGCCCGAGGTGCCGGCGCTGGCGGACTGCATGGTGCTGCACATGCTCGTCGCCGGGGATGGTGCGCTCTGGGTCGCCACCAGCCGCGGGGTGGGCCGGTTGCGCGAGGGCACGTGGACCTGGTGGGCCGGGGAACAGGACCTGCCCGCCGGCCTGCCGCAGTCGATCGGCGAATGGCAGGGCAGGGTCTTCGTCACCTACGACACGCGGGCATGGATGCTGGAGGAGGGGCGGCACTTCGCGCGTTTTCCGCTGCCCGCGGTGCCGATGCAGCGCGACGTCGGCGTGCGCCTGCAGGCCGACCACGCCGGCGGACTGTGGATGATCAGTTCGAACCACGTCTATCTGCGCACCGCGGACGGCTGGCAGCAGGTCTATCTTTCCGAGGACCGGCGCGAGCAGATCGGTGGCTCGTTCGCCTCGCGCCGCGGCGGAATCTGGGTGGCCGTGCCGGGACGCATCGTGCGCTGGGTGGACGGCCGGGCGGTCGAGACCGTGATGCGCCCGTCCGAATTCGCCGAAGACTACGTCACCGTGCACGAGGACGAGCAAGGCGGGCTGTGGCTCGCCAGTTTCACGCGTGGCGCGATTCGCCATGCGCCGGGCGAGCCGACCCTGCGCGTCACGATGGCGGAGGGATTGCAGAACGAGGCCATCCTGGCCGTCTTCGCCGATTCGCAGCGCAATGTCTGGCTGTCGACGAACGGCGGCGGGCTGGCGCGCCTGCGGCCGAAACGCGCGCAGATGTTCGACCGGAGCGCGGGTCTGACGCAGCCGACGATCAATGCCGTCCTCGAGACGGCGCCCGGCGATTTTCTGGTCGCGACGCACGGAGGCGGGCTGTTGCGCCTGCGCGACGGACGCTTCGGCCCGCTCGACCCGGCCGAAGTGGCCCTGCTCGACCGGGCCGGCGCGTGGCCGATGGCGATAGCGCGCGACCGCGCGGGCGCGCTGTGGCTCGCGGGCTTCAGCCTGGGTGTCTTTCGCGTGCGCGACGGGATAATCAGCCGCTTCGACCGCGCGGAAGTGGGCGACGACGTGGTCTACGCTGTGCATCCCGCCGCCGACGGCCGCGTGTGGCTCGGCAGCCGCAGCGGCGTGGCCGTCGTCGAAACCGACGATCGGGTGCGGCAACTCGAGGTGCCGGCGGTGCGCTTCCATGCCTTCGCCGAGGAGGCGGACGGCACGGTCTGGGCGGCCGCGCGCGACGGAGGATTGTGGCGCTTCGGCGACGAAGCGGCGGCGGAGGAACTTTTCGCCGGTCGCCGCCGCCGCATCGAATCGGTCCAGGTCGATCCGGCCGGTCGCGTGTGGGTGTCGTTCACCGAGGGCGGCCTGCAGGTCCGCAGCGACGGCGGATGGCGCACCGTGGGGGAGGAGAGCGGCCTGCCGTCGTTGGTCGTGCTTTCCACTCAGACCGACCCCGCGGGCCACCTCTGGCTCGGCACCGATCGCGGTCTCGTGCGCATCGCGCGGGAGTCGCTGGAGGCGTGGCTCGCCGGGGCGCAGAAACCCTGGGATTTCGTGCTGCTGGACCGCACCGACGGCCTGCCGTTTGCGCTGCGGGACGGGCTGGACGAACTGATCCGTCCGTTGTCCGACGGACGGCTGGCCGTCGCGACCATGCGCGGCGTGGCCCTGATCGATCCGCGCCGGGAGCTGACCGCGCCGCAGCCGCCTGCGACACGCCTGCTCGAATTCTCCCTCGAGGACCGCGCGTTGCCGCCGCCGGCCGCGGGGGCGGTGGTCGTGCCGCCCGAGGTTCGGCGCTTCGGTTTCGCGTTCACGGCCATCGACCTCGGCGCGGGCGACACGCTGCGCTTCGAATACCGGCTGGTCGGCCGCGACGACCGCTGGATGCCGGCCGGAGCGGAGCGGCGCGTGGAATTCTTCGACGTGGCGCCGGGCACTTACGCGTTCCATGTCCGCGCGATCGCACGGGACGGGCGCCGCGGCGCGCCGGCCGAGATCGGCCGGCTGGTCGTCCAGCCGTATGTCTGGCAGACAACCTGGTTCCGCGGAGGCGCGGTGGGGCTGCTGGTCGTCCTGGTCGGCGGCGGCGTCTGGATTGCGCAGAGCGCGCGGCTGCGCCGCGAGCGGGAGCGGTTGGAGGCCGACCGCCGGCTGGCCGAGGCGCAGGCGCGGGCGGAGCACGAGCGCCGCGAGAAGGAGGCGGCCGCCGCGGCGAACCGCGCCAAGGGCGACTTCCTCGCCACCGTCAGCCACGAGATCCGCACGCCGCTCAACGGCGTGATCGGGTCGGCGGATCTCCTGATGGACACGGCGCTCGACGCCACGCAGCGCGAGTTCCTCGACAGCCTGCGCACGAGCGCGACGGGCCTGATGACGCTGCTGAACGACGTGCTCGATTTTTCGAAGATCGAGGCGGGGCACATCACCCTGGAGCAGGCGACGTTCGAACTGCGCCAGCCGGCGCTGGAGACGGCGGAGATTCTCAACCCGAAGGCGCTGGAGAAGGAGCTCGAGCTCGTCGTCGTGCTGGCGCCGGACCTGCCGGTGCTCGTGGTGGGCGACTCGGCGCGCCTGCGCCAGGTGCTGCTCAACCTGCTCGCCAACGCGGTCAAGTTCACCGAGGCCGGGCACATCGTGCTCCGCCTGACGGCGGAACCCGGCGCTCCGGCCGGCCACGCCCGCGTGCGCTTCTCCGTCACCGACACCGGCATCGGCATCGCTCCGGAGGCGCGCGCGCGCCTCTTCGAGAAGTTCACGCAGCAGGATTCCTCGACCACCCGCCGCTACGGAGGGACCGGCCTCGGGCTGGCGATCTGCAAGCACCTCGTGACCCTGATGGGCGGCGAGATCGACGTGGACAGCACGCCCGGCCGCGGTTCGACCTTCGCCTTCACGCTCGACCTGCCGGTGGAAATGCCCGCCCTGCCGGCGCCGCCGACGGGACGGCGACTGATCGTGCTCGACGATCTGCCCGCCGCGGCGGAGGCGGCCGTCGCGATCGGCACGCGTGCCGGCCTGACGGTGACGGCGGTGGGCGGGGTCGCGGAGCTGGAGGCGCGCCTGCGCGCCGGCGATGGCGACACCGTGCTCGTCGACCACTCGTTCGCCGTCCTCGAGCGCGATCGGCTGCTGGCCGTGCTGCAATCCGCGCGTCCGCGTCCGCACTGGCTGCTCGCCTCGCCGTGGGGACATCCGGCGGAGGAGACGCCGGAATTCGCCGGCGTGCCTGTCGTGCGCAAGCCGCTCCTGCACGTGGAGCACCTGCTCGAAACCCTGACGCCCAACAGAGTCGCGGCGGCGGCCGCGCCCGCGGCGCCGGAGGCGCCGACGGACTTCTCGGCGCTGCACATTCTCGTCGTCGAGGACGACTTGGTGAATCGGCGGATCGCGGAGCGGCTCATCGCCTCGCTTGGGGCGCGGGTCGACCTCGCCGTGAATGGCGACGAGGCCATCGAGCGCACCGCGGCCTTCGACTACAATCTCGTGCTGATGGACTGCCGGATGCCCGTGCGCGACGGCTACGAGGCGACGACGGCGATCCGGCGGCGCGACGGCGCGGCCATGCCGCCGATCGTCGCGCTCACGGCCAACACCACGCTCGAGGACCGCAGCCGCTGTTTCGCGCTCGGCATGGTGGGCTTCCTCGCGAAACCCGTGCGCCGGCAGGAACTCGCCGCCGCGATCGCGCGCCACGCGCGCACGAAGCCCGCCCGCCCGCGCCGCTGAACGGCGCGCCGCGGCAACGGATCATTCCTCCCCGGCCTCGGTGCCGGCGCCGCCGGAGCCGGCGTCGGTCGAGAAGAAGTCCTCGCGCTCGAGGATGCGCATCGTCTGGTTGACGACTTCCTGCCGGTCGGCGGGGCTGAGGCCGGAGTGATGGAGCGAGAGATACTCGGCGATGCCGGCGCGGGCTTCGTCCCGCCGGGTGACGCCGGCGAGGAATTCGTCCGCTTGGTCGCAGATGGCGTGGGCGATGGCGGTCAGGTTCATGGCGGAACGGGGAATGCGCCGCCACGACGGCGGCCGACGCCGAGAGGGTAGCGCCGGCGCGGAAATTTTCCACCGCATTCCGCCGGGAGAGGTGGAGGGACTTACTTCAGCACCTCGGCCAGCTTCGCGGGTTCCTTGCCGCCGCCCATGGCGAAGTCGGGTTTGCCGCCGCCCTTGCCGCCGAGCTGCGCGCTGAGTTCGCCCACGATCTTGCCGGCTTGGTGGCCGGCCTTGATCGCGGCGGGCGAGCAGAACGCGACGACGCTGGCTTTGTCGCCGAACGCGGCGCCGAGGCGCACGACGCCTTCGCCGAGCTTGTGCAACACCTGGCTGCCGAGCGAACGCAGCGCCTCGGGGTTGTCGGCGGCGACGACGGCGGAGACGAACTTGAGTCCATCGCGCTCGACCGCGCGCGCGGCGAGTTCCTCGGCGAGGCCGGCGGAGGCCTTCGCCTCGAAGGCCTTGAGCTTCTGCTCGAGTTCCTTCTGGCGGGCGAGCACGGCGTCGAGCTTCTGCACGACGTCGATCGGGCCGGCGTTGAGCTTGAGGCTGACGGTCTTGAAGGCGGTCTCGTTGGTCACGACGTGATCGAGCGCGGCCTGGCCGGCCACGGCCTCGATGCGGCGCGTGCCGGCGGCGATGGCCATCTCGGCCACGATCTTGATCAGGCCGATCTCGCCCGTCGTCGTGACGTGCGTGCCGCCGCAGAGTTCCTTGGAGAAGCCGCCGATGTCCACGAGGCGGACGCGCTTGCCGTATTTGTCGCCGAAGAAGGCGAGGACGTCGTCGGGTTTCTGGTCGTAGTCGATCTCGGCGCTGACGACGCGGGCGTTGTCGATGACCTTCTCGTTGATGAGCTGCTCGCACTCGCGGATCTGCGCGGGCGTGAGGGCCTCGAAGTGGGTGAAGTCGAAGCGCACGCGGTCGGGCGTCTTGTGCGTGCCGAACTGGCGGACGTGCGTGCCGAGAATCTTGCGCAGGGCCCAGTGGATGAGGTGCGCGGCGCTGTGGTGGCGCGAGATGGCGCGGCGGCGCGAGAAATCGACGTGGAGCGTCGCGGCCGACTTGATACTTGGAACTTGTTCCTTGGCACTTGCCGCCGAGAGGCGGTGCAGGTGCCGTCCGGACTTATCCTTGATGCAGTCGGTGACGTCGAACTTGTGGCCGCCGATGAGTGCGTGGCCGGAGTCGCCGACTTGGCCGCCCATCTCCGCATAGAACGGCGTGGTGTCGAACACGAGGAAGGTGTCCTTCTCCGTTTTCACGACATCGACCAGCGTGGCGTGGGTGGCGTGCGTGGCGTCGATCTCGTAGCCGACGAACGTCGTCGCCTCGGCCTTCGTCTCGCCCTCGGTGGCGCCGACGATGACCTCGGTCTTGCGCGCGGCGCGGGCGCGCTCGCGTTGCTCGTTCATGTGTCCGATGAACCGGGTCTCATCAACGGACATTTGCTGCTCAGCTGCGAGCAGCTGAGTCATGTCGAACGGAAAACCGTATGTGTCGTAAAGCTCGAAAGCATAGTAACCAGGGAAAACACCGGGGACGAAAGTTCCCTCTGGAGTTCGTCCTGAATCAATCTGATTCCGGACATTTTCAGAGTGCTTCTCGAGCATCTGTTGAAATCGCTGCAATCCCCTGTCCAGCGTCTTCCCGAACGACTCCTCCTCCGCCCGGATCGCGCGTTCGATCATCACGCGTTGCGTCTTCAGTTCGGGGAAGACGTCGCCGAGGGACTCGATGACGGGGGCGACGAGTTGTTCGAAGAAACCGGTCTTCAGGCCGAGGTTCTTGCGGCCATACATGATGCCGCGGCGGAGGATGCGGCGGATGACGTAGTTGCGGTCGGCGTTGCCGGGCATGATGCCGTCGGCGATGGCGCAGCTCACGCAGCGCGCGTGGTCGGCGAGGACGCGGAACGCGATGTCGATCTGCTGCTGCTCGCTCAGCCCGGTGCGCTCCTGCGGCACGGTGCCGGTGTATTTCTTGCCGGAGAGCTCGGCGAGCTTGTCAAAGGTCGGGCGGAAGACGTCGGCGTTGTAGTTCGACGGTTCGGCGGTGAAGTCCGTGAAACCCTTCGTCGTGGCGTGGATGCCGGCGACGCGCTCGAAGCCCATGCCGGTGTCGACGTGCTTGGCCGCGAGCGGGACGAAGGTGCCGTCGGCGTTGGCGTTGAACTGGATGAAGACGTGGTTCCAGATCTCGATGCAGCGCGGGCTGGAGCTGTTGACCAGCTTGCGGCCCTCGGCCTCGTCGTCGGAGGGGAGGAGGTTGAAATGGATCTCCGAGCACGGGCCGCAGGGGCCGGTGTCGCCCATCATCCAGAAATTGTCCTTCTTGTTGCCGTGGACGATGTGGACGGCGGGATCGAGGCCTTCCTTCCGGAAAATCTCGGCCCAGATGTCGTAGGCTTCCTGGTCGAAGTCGGCGGGGTCGCCCTTGGCCTTGTTCGGCGCATAGACGGTGGCGAAGAGGCGCTTCGGCGGCATGCCCCAGACCTTCGTGAGCAGCTCCCAGCCCCATTGGAGCGACTCCTTCTTGAAGTAGTCGCCGAAGGACCAGTTGCCCAGCATCTCGAACATCGTGTGGTGGTAGGTGTCGAAGCCGACGTCCTCGAGGTCGTTGTGCTTGCCGCCGGCGCGGATGCATTTCTGGGTGTCGGCCACGCGCTTCCACGGGGCGGGCTGGTCGCCGAGGAAGTAGGGCACGAACTGGTTCATGCCGGCGTTCGTGAAGAGCAGGTTCGGGGCGGTCGGCATCAACGACGACGACGGCACGATGGCGTGCTGCTTCGAGGCGAAGAAATCGAGGAACGACTGGCGGATCTGGGCGGAGGTCATGTCGGAGGACGGAAGAACAGAAGACAGAGGACGGACCGGGGGGCGGCGAGTGAAAAGTTGGCCGGCGGAGCGGCCGGGCGGGAGGCTCAGCGTTGGGCGGCGAGCCAGAGCACCAGCGCGTCCAGATCCGCCTCCGGGAGTTCGAGATAGCGCTGCTTGCGCCGGCGCAGGCTGTCGCCGAGCTGGCCGGCGGCCTCCCCCGTGCCCGTCGTCCAGGCGCGGATGCCTTCGGGGCTGAGTTCCGCGCCGACGGTGTCGAGCGGCACGCGCGGATTACCCACGCCGGCGACCGAATGGCAGGTGGCGCAGCCGCTGCCGGTGAACACCTCGCGCGCCCGGAGCGCCGTTTCCGGCGGGAGCGAGGGCGGGGTGACTGTCGCGGGCGCGGAGGGAGGAGCCGCCACTCCCGCCGGCGAGGAGGGGAGGCCGGGGTTGTGGCGCAGGGCGAACAGCCACGACAGCGCGAGCGCCACGAGCAGCGTCAGCAGGCAGAAGAGTTTGGCGATGGTTTCCCTCATGAGGGCGGTGGGTTCAGGCCATGTCGAAGAGCTCGCAATGGACGCGGCGCAGCGGGACGCGCCACCGCCGCAGTGTCCGCTGGACGGAATCGGTCATCGGCTTCGGCCCGCACAGGAAATACACGTGATCGGCGGCGGCCGGGGGCAGCGCCGCGCGCAACACCGGCTCCGTCAGCATGCCGGTCAGGCCGTGCCAGCCGGCGGGAGGCTCCTGGAGCACATGCACGATCCGGAGCGCGAGGCGCTCCGTGAGCGCGTCCAGCTCCTCGCGGAAGATCACGCGCTCCCAGCGGGCGTTGCCGAAGACGAGGTGCAGGGGTCGCCGGTCGCCCCGGTCGGCGAGCGTGCGCAGCATGCTCATGATCGGCGCGATGCCGACGCCGCCGGCGATGAAGACGAAGCCCGGCGCCTCCGGATGATGGTCCACGCTGAAGATCCCGTGCGGTCCGTCGAGGTAGGCGACCTCGCCGACGCGCGTGCGGCCGATGGTGCGCGTGAAGTCGCCGAGTTCCTTGATCGTGAACCGCCGCAGCTGCGGCTCGTCGGCGCTGCCGGAGTAGGAAAACGGATGCTCGCGGGCACGGAACGGACTGCGACCCAGCGAGAGCCAGGCGAATTGTCCCGGCAGGAACGCCGGGGCGGCGTGCCCGACCGGCTCGAGGGTGAGGGTCCACGCGTCGCCGCGCTCGGGTTGCACCGCGAGCACCCGCCACGGATGGCGCGACAGTTGCCAGGGACGGACAAGCCGGACGTAGCCGAGCACCAGCATCCAGGCGGTGGAGTAACCGGTCCACAAGGCCAGCTTCCACGGCGCGGCGGTGTAGTAGCCGATTCCGGCGACATGCGCGACGGCGAGCGCCACGGCCGCGACGGACAGCACGCCGTGCCAGAGCCGCCAGCCATCGTAATGCAGGTGCAGCGGCTTGCGCCACAGCGAGGTCACGACGATGACGATGAACAACAGCAGCGAGACCCGGCCGGCGGTGAGGCTCCATGACGCCTCCCGCGGGTCCAGCGGACCGAGCGAGTCCGGATAAAAAAGACGCAGGATGAGGTAATGCCCGAGCACCAGAGCCACCGCGCCCACCGCCGCCCAGCGGTGGAAAAGATAGATGATGTCCATGCCGAACGGCGCCGTGGCGCGCCGGAAGCGGGCGGTGAGCACGAATTGCACCCCGAGCATCGCCAGTCCCGCGAAGCCGAGCGCGAGGGAGAAATCCCAGGCGAGGCCGCCGCCGCGCGGCACGGGCCCGACGAGCAGCAGCAGCAGCGGGAACGCGATCACCAGCACGTAGGCCAGTGCCCAAGCCGGGGCGCGCGCGCCGGCCCGTGGGGCGCGGGCGACAGCGGCGGAGGAGATGGGACGGGAGTTCATCGGTGCGACGGGAGCGCCCGGCGGGCGTCCCGGCAGGGTGCGGCGGCGCGTCGGTCTCGCCAAGCGCAATGCACCGCGCGCCTGCCGGCGAGTTTACGTTTGCGGAAGCGTTTCCGAACGGAAATCTGGAGCCCGTGAAGATTCACGTGCTGCCTGCCGGGCCTTTGCAGACCAATGGCTACCTCCTCACCGAACTGTCGACCGGCGAGGCCGTGCTGGTCGATGCGCCGCAGGGCATCACGGAGAAGATCCGCCCCGTGCTCGCCAAGGAAGGGTGCAAACTGGTCGCGCTCTGGCTGACCCACGGGCACTTCGACCACATGCAGGACGCCGCGCGGTTGAAACGCGAACTGGGCGTCCACGTCGTGGCGCATCGCGACGACCAGGGCTTGATCGAGACGCCCGAGATCATGGAAGGCTTCATGGGCGCCAAGCTCGGCCTCGAAGGCGTGCCGGTCGACCAGTGGGTCGCGCAAGGCGACACGCTCACGGCGTTGGGGCGGACCTTCGAGGTGCGGCACGTGCCGGGGCATTGTCCGGGCAACATCCTCTTCTACCAGGCCGAGGCGCGCGCGGTGTTCGTCGGCGACGCGCTCTTCAACGGCGGCGTCGGCCGCTGGGACTTGCCCGGCGGCAGCTTCGACCAGCTCGCGGCGTCGATCCGCACGCAGATCTACACCTTGCCCGACGACACCGTCGTCCTGCCCGGTCACGGTCCGCGCACGACGGTCGGCGACGAGAAGGAAGCCAACCCGTTCGTGGCGGCGGTCGCGCGATGAAGGAACTCGATCACGAGACCTACATGCGGCACGCGCTCACGGTGGCGCGGCGCGGCTGGGGTGACACGCATCCGAATCCGCTCGTCGGTGCCGTCATCGTCGAGCGGGGTGAGGTCGTCGCCGAGGGCCACCACGCCCGCGCCGGCGAGCCGCACGCCGAGGTCAACGCGCTCCGCGCCCTCGGCCGGAAGCCGCGCGCCGACGCCACGCTCTACGTCACGCTCGAACCCTGCTGCACGCACGGCCGCACGCCGCCGTGCACGGATGCGATCGTGGATGCTGGCCTCCGCCGCGTCGTCGTCGGCGCCACCGACCCGAATCCCGCCCACGCGGGGCACGGTTTCGACGTGCTCCGTGCCGCCGGCGTCGACGTCGTGACGGGCGTCCTCGCGGCCGAGTGCGCCGACCTGAACCTGATCTTCAACCACTGGATCACGACGCGGCGCCCGCTTTTCGCGGCGAAGTCGGGCGTGACACTCGACGGCAAGGTCGCGACGCGCCACGGCGACTCGAAGTGGATCACCGGCGAACCGGCCCGCGCCAACGGCCATCTCTGGCGGCGCTACTTTCCCGCCATCGCCGTCGGGGCCGGCACGCTCCGCGCCGACAACCCGCGGCTCACGGCGCGCGTCCACGGCGCCGAATGGTGCCCGTGGCGCTTCGTCTTCGACGGCCTGCTGCGCAGCGTGCTCGATAAGGGGCTGCCCAACCTCTACACCGACGAATTCCGCGACCGCACGATCGTGGTGACGACGCCGCACGGCGGCCTCGGCTACGTGCGCAAGCTGAACGCCATGGGCGTGAAGACGTGGGTGATCCCCGGCCAGAGCCCGAAGGTGAACTTTGCGGATTTCCGCCGGCGCTGCGCCGAGGAGGGCATCACCGGCGTGTTCTTCGAGGGCGGCGCGCAACTGCTCAGCGAGCTGCTGCAGGCGCGCGAGCTCGATTACCTGTTCACCTACCACGCGCCGGTGCTGTTCGCCGACGACAAGGGCAAGGCGATCCTGCGCGGCTTGCGCACGGAGACGCTGGCCAACGCCGTCCGCCTGACCCAGGTGCGGCACGAGGTGCATGGCGACGACGCGCTGATGCGCGGTTTCGTGAAATATCCGGAGAAGATGTTCGTCGACGAAGCGACCTTCAGCCGGCGGGGGTTGCTGGATTCATGATCCTGCACCTCGCCTCCGGCAATGCGCACAAGGCGCAGGAGATGCAGCGGCTCGCGGACGAGACGCCGGCGAGTGCGCGGCTCGGCCTGCGCGTCGTGCCGGCGGTGAGGATGCCGCCGGTCGAGGAGGACACGGGCACCTTCGTCGGCAACGCGCGCAAGAAGGCGCAGGCGCTGCAGGCGACGCTGCCGGCGGACGCCTGGGTGCTCGCCGACGACAGCGGCGTGTGCGTCGACGCACTCGGCGGTGCGCCGGGCGTGGAGTCGGCCTATTTCGCGGGTCCGCAGGGCGATCCCGCGGCGAATCTGCGCCAGCTGGCGGAGGTGATGCGCGACGTGCCGGAGGGAGCGCGCGCGGCGCGGTTTGTGTGCGTGCTGCTGCTGCGCGGGCCGGGCGGTGTCGAGCAGGTGTTCGAGGGACGGTGCGAAGGCGTGCTCGGGCGCGAACCGCGCGGCGGGAAGGGATTCGGTTACGACCCGCTCTTCGTGCCCGAGGGATTTGCGTGCACGTATGCGGAATTGGACGAGTCGCAGAAGAACGCGATCAGCCACCGCGGCCGCGCGTGGGCGAAGCTGGCCGCGTGGCTGGCGGAGCAGAGCGCGCGCTAAGGGAGGAGACCGCCGCGGCGGATGTCCCGTGTAGGTTGCGCGCTTGCGCGCAACACGAACGCACGAGGCAATGCGGACGTGCGAGTGGCGCGCAAGCGCGCCACCTACAAGGTTGGCGTGCGAGGTTGGGACGCGGAGGCGGGTGTGTATCCGTAGCTGCCGTCGTAAGACGGCAGAGTTGGGTGGCGTGCGCAGCGTGCGTCGCTCCAGCCGTCTTACGACGGCTGCTACGAAGGGAGGCGGGCTTCCCGCACGCGCGGCGCTCCGAGGTAGGTTGCGCGCTTGCGCGCAACACGAACACACGAAGTGGTGCGGACGTGCGAGTGGCGCGCGAGCGCGCCACCTACAAGGTTGGCATGCGAGGTTGGGACGCGGAGGCGGGTGTGTATCCGTAGCTGCCGTCGTAAGACGGCAGAGTTGGGTGGCGTGCGCAGCGTGCGTCGCTCCAGCCGTCTTACGACGGCTGCTACGAAGGGAGGCGGGCTTCCCGCACGCGCGGCGCTCCGAGGTAGGTTGCGCGCTTGCGCGCAACACGAACGCACGAAGTGGTGCGGACGTGCGAGTGGCGCGCAAGCGCGCCACCTACAGGGTGCGTTGGGTTTATTGTAGCTGCCGTCGTAAGACGGCAGAGGCGGGCGGCGTGCGCGGCGCGGGTCGCTCCAGCCGTCTGACGACGGCTGCTACGCCACGCTTCGCTCCTCAGTGCGGCAGGGCCTCGATCACGGCTTTCAACGCGGCGTATTCCGTGGCGTTGATCTCGCGGTAGGCCATGCGGCGCGCGTGGAGGACGATGGGCTCGAGGGGGACGTCGTGGTTGGCGTTGCGGAGGTCCTGGTGCAGGCCCCAGTAGCGATTCGGGGCGGTGTAGACGCGCAGGTTCCACGGCTCCATCGCCACGCGGCTCTCGAAGAGCGCCACCATCGAGCCGCGGATAAAGAGACCCTCGCCGTTCCAGGATTCGATCAGGCGCGGAAAGTTGTGCGCGCCGCCGGAATATTGCTGGTTGGCGCCGCTGCTGGGCGGGCCGGCGGTCAGGCCGGTCGGGTTGTGGTTGCTCGGCACCAAGCCCATGAGGAGCGCGGTGGAGACCTCGGTGTCGACTGTCGGGAGCTTGGCCGCGAAATTCGAGCCGAGCGCGCCCGCGGCCGCGAGGTTGGGCATGGGCGAGGGTTTGCGGCTCGTGTTGATGCCGTCGAATTGGTTGGAGGAACTCGGGTTCGTCGTGCGCCAGCTGGAGCTGTAGCCGCTGCTGGTGTTGACGGCGTGGGCGCTCAGTCCGTCGTTCCAGCCGGAGGTCTGGTAGTAGCCGCCGCTGCTGACGAAGGTGGGCTGGGAGAGAAGCGTGATGGCGTCGGCCATGACGCAGGCGAGCTTCTCGCTGGAACTGTCGGGGTAGCGGGCGCTGTAGCCGCCGTTGCCGGTGGAGCCGGTGCTGGTGTTGATCGTGCCGTCGGCGTTGAAGTGTCCGACGAGGTAGGCGGCGTCGTTGGTGACGAAGGTGAAACCGGTGCGGCCGGCGGCGGAGAGGGAGACGAGCGGGCCGCGCCCGTGCCAGAGGCGCACGCCGGAGTCGACGCGCGTGGGGACGCCGGCGGAGTGCGCGCGGTCCTCGGCATCGACGGAGTGAACATAAACCGTGACGCCGTCGAACCACGCGGCGTTGAGCTCGGAGGCGGTGACCTTGAAGGTGTCGGGGCCGGTCGTGATCGCGGGGTCGGTGGGATCGGCGGGCGCGCGGTAGAGGCGGAAGGGGTCCGCAAAGTAGTTGGCCGGCGCCGGGGTGCTGGCGGTGGGGAAGCCGCTGAAATCGGTGATCGCGCCGTGGTTGATGCCGAGCCGGTAGGTGCCGCGCGTGGCGGAGGGGTTGAAGACGAAGTGGCCCCACTGCGTCGCGTTCGCCGGCAGGCTGGGATAGTAGATCGTGCTCGCGACGGCGTCGGAGAGCGTGCGCTCGACCATCATCTGGAAACGCACGAGGTCGAAGTCGATCTTGGCGATGGGGCGGGGCGTGTAGGAATTCGCCGTGCGCGCGTAAGGGTAGCCGGAATTGTTGTGCGCCCGACGCAGGTCGTAGAAATACGAATCCGTCAGCGAGGGAAAGCTCGGCGCCGTGGCTCCGGCATAGCCGGTCGTGACGCCGGCGGAGGCGAACGTGGTCGACACGGGGTCGTCGCAGGCCCGGCCGCTGGCGGGCAGGCGGAGGATCTGGTTGAGTCCGACGGAGGTCTTGTCGGTGAAACGATTGGGAAGGTTGTTCTGATACATCGTGTCGTCCGACGGATCGGCGGGCGTCCCGTTGTTGTTGTAGCCGTAGCTCGGCTGGCCGGGGAGGACGACCTCGACGATGCTGTGGGTGCCGGTGCTGCTGACGGAGTTGAGGAAGGCGCGGTAGGAGCGGCCGAGCACGGTGATGGCGCTGCCGTTGGGAAGCCGTCCGGTGCGGGCGGTGTCGTCGGGATTGACGACGAGGTAGAGTCCGACCTGGCGGCCGAGCTTGGCCTCGCGGATGCCGGCGGTGTCGGCGGGGTCGGGGGCCGCGATGAGTTGGCGGCCGTTGTTGCGGTCGTCCTCGGGCGTGCTCGGGTCGTTCGTCTCTTTGTAGGTGCCGATGGAGGGCAGCTCGAGCTTGGTGGCGCCGTGGGCGTTGGTGCGGACGTTGTTGGTGTAGGTGGCGGTGGCGAAGGTCTTGAACTGGTTGACGGTGGTGGCGGTTTCGGAGGCGCCGCCCATGCGGTGGTCGCGCCACTTGTTGGAGCCGCCGTGGCTGCCGTAGAGGTTGGTCTGCGTGCCGGCGGTGCTGCTGTAGTAGACGGCGCCGGAGCCGCCGGCGTCGGTGGGGTTGGTGCCGGAGCGCGTGCGGTAGTTGGCCTTCATCTGGCCGTGGGCATAAAGGCCCTCGGCGGCGGTGACGCGGTCGGTGAAGGTGAGAATCGCGGAGCCGCCCGCTTCGCCGCGGGCCATGAGCCGGCCGTTGGTGTGCACGGGACCGGCGATGGTCATGTTCTGGCCGGGGAAGAATTCCAGGTCCATGTTGTAGAAGATGCCGAACTGGAAGAGCGGGATCATCGCCACCTCCATGTCGTGCCGCGCATAGGCGGTGACGCCGCCGACGGCGCCGTGGCGCATGATGGACTTCGAGATGATGGGCACGGTGCTCGTGCTGACGCTGAGGCCGTAGTTGGGGTTGGTGGTGTCGCTGACGTAGGCGAGGCCGGTGGTCGTGGTGAGACCGGCGAGCACCTCGGCATCGGCGGGGGCGGAGAATGCCGTCGTGAGCACGTTGTCGGGCGGCAGGTGGATCTGGTTGGCGCCGCCGATGAAGGCCATGGGCGTGGAGCTGCGGAGGCGCATGAGCTTGGTCGTGAGCTGCTCGGCGGCGTAGACGGAGATGTTCTCCGCCATGTTGCGGGCGCGGAGGATGAGGCGCTGCCGCTCGTTGGCGCGGCGCTCGCTCAGCGTGTAGGTGAGGATGCTCCCGGTGAGCAACGCCATGATCGCGGCGAAGAAGACCACGGTCATGAGCACGGAGCCGCGGCGGCCGGCACGGGGGAGGGGACGGGAGGAGCGGAGGCGGGCGGGGAAGTTCATTTGCGGGGCGAGATGGTGTAGTTGAAGGAGCTGCTCGAGAGGAGGTTCGTGATCTGGTTGCCGCTGATGACCTCGACGTTGACGGAGACGTATTCGTTGTTGGCGGTGGCGGACGAGGTCTCGGCCGAGAAGATCGGGTAGCACTCCGTCGCCGATCCGGCCTTGAGGCGGCCGCGCGTGGTCGCCGCCACGACGCGCGAGCCGGCAATGGCGGGCGTGGAGTTGAGGTTCACGGCGTCGAGCAGCGTCTTGAGCGAGGAGGCCGTGCCGGTTGCGCCGTAGTCGGCGCTCTCGTAGAAGCGCAGGGCGCCCTGCCGCTCGGGCGAGGTGACGACGCGGTAGTAGATGCGGAACTGCCGGATGTTGGAGGTCTCGTCGACGTTCACCCGCGTCACGAGCACAAGGCAGTCGCCGTGCCGGAGGTCGGCGCCGTAGGGATCGGTCTCCTCCACCGCGATGTCGGCCGCGAGGTCGACGTTGCCGTCGAGTTTGCGGTAGTCGCGGAAGAGGTAGAATTCCGACGCGTCGAGCGTCTCCTGGGCGAGGTGCGCCATGACGTAGCGCAGCGTGGCGTTGGTCGAGAGGCGCACGCTGTCGCGATACATCGTGCGGAAACCCGCCATGAAGGTGCCGACGGCGAGCCCCATGCCGAGCGTCGCGATGGTCATCGTGATGAGGACCTCGACCAGCGTGAAGCCGCGCGCGGCGCGGCGAGGGTAGGATTGGGCGGGGCGGGTTTTCATTGGTCGTAGCGGGTGCGGATGAACACTTCGCGGTCGCGCACGGTGCGGGTGCGGCCGCCGTCGAGGTAGCTGTAGGTGTAGACGAGCGTGACCCTCTTCACCTGCGCGACGTCGCGATCCGTGTCGGGGATCTCGTCGACCCACAGCCAGAGGTTGAGCGAGATGTTCTGCGACGTGGTGCCCGTGACGGTGGAGAGGGGCAGCGAGCCGATGAAGTTGTCGATCGCACCGACGCTCGCGGCGGTGGCGCCGGGGGCGGGCGTCGTCGGCGGCGCCTGCGGCGTCGAGCCGGCGGGCGTGTAGACCGTGCGCAGCCAGACGGTCTTGTCCTGGTTGATGCGCACGCGGACGTTGTGATACGGCTCAGTGGCGCCGACCGGCACGTCGGGATCGGCGGCATCGATCGTCGCGCTGGGCAGCAGCGTGGTGTAGTCGACACCCTTCATCTGCTCGATGATGCCGTAGACGACACCGGAGGCGGCGGCATGGAGAACGCTGCTCTCGGTGATGCGGCGCGACTGGACGAAGCTGCCGAGGAAGCCGAGCAGCGTCATCGCCAGCAGCGTCATCGCGAGCATCGTCTCGACGAGGGTCATGCCGCGTTGCGCGCGGCGCGGCGGGGGGCGGCGGGGGGGGGCGGGGCCGAACGAGAGCATGCCCCATTATGCCTGATTCGGGCTAAGGCCATCATGGCCGTTCCGGCACGGCTATCGCCTCCCCGGAGTCCAGAGGCTTCCGCCTCCCCGGCCGTAAATCAGCGCGGGTCGCGCCGGGCCTCGGTGTAAAGCGCGGCGGCTTGGGCGCGACGCGCAATGCCGAGCTTATCGAAGATAGTCGCGAGGTAATTCTTCACCGTCTTCTCCGTGAGGCCGAGTTCGTCGCCGATTTCCTTGTTCGTCTTGCCGTCGGTGAGCAGGGCGACCACGCGCTGTTCCTGGAACGAGAGGGTCTTGATGCGCTCCGCCGCGCTCACCTCGGGACCGCGTTTCACCATGCGCACGACTTGGTCGGCGATGGTCGGGTCGAGCACCGAGCGGCCGGTCGCGACCTGCAGGATCGCGGCGGCCAGCGTCGCGCCATCGTTGTCCTTGAGCAGGTAACCCGCCGCGCCGGCGGTGATGGCCTGCTGGACGTTCCGCTCGTCGGTCGCGGAGGTGAGGATGAGCACGCGCGTGCCCGGGAGTTTCGCCGTCAATTCGCGGCAGGCCGCGAAACCGGGCTGGTCGGGCAGGCGCAGGTCGAGCAGGACGACGTCGGGGCGGAGTTTCAGCGCGAGCTCGACGCCGTCGCGGGCGGTGCCGGCCTCGCCGAGGATGACGATGTCGCGCCGGTCCTCGAGCGCCGCCTTCAGGCCGAGGCGGATGAGCGGGCTGTCATCGACGAGCAGCACGCGCACGGTGCGGGCGGAGAGGTCGGCGTTCATGCGGGGGAACACTCAACGGGGAGGGTCAGGAGCACGCGAGTGCCTTTTCCCGGGGGGGAGTCGATCTGGAGCGTGCCGCCGAGGGCGGCGGCGCGGGCGCGCATGTTGGCCAGGCCATGGCCGCCGCCGCGGGCGGCGGGATCGAAGCCCGTGCCATCGTCGCTGATGGCGAGCGCGACGGCGCCGTCACCGCGCACGGCGCGCACGGTGAGGCGGCGGGCGCGGCCGTGGCGCACGGCGTTGCTGGCGGCCTCGCGCACGAGATTGAGGATCTCGGCGGCGTGGGCCGCGGGCAGCAGGCGCACCGCGTCCTCGTCGAGTCGTTGCTCGACGGCGACACCGTGCGGGTCGGCGAGCGCGGCCAGCGTGTCGGCCAGCGCGGCGCTGAGCGGCGTGGCTTGCACGGCGTCGGGCTCGAGTTCGCGGATGTAGGCGCGGACGCTCTGGTTGAGCCGCCGGAGCTCGGCCATGCACTGGTCGAGCCGCTGCTCGATGGCGGGGGCGGCGGTCATGTTCTTGCGCACGCTCTCGAGCGTGAGCGTGACGGCATAGAGCGTCTGCGAAATGTTGTCGTGCAGCTCGCGCCCGAGGCGGATGCGCTCCTCCAGGGAGCGGTCGAGCAGCGAGCGGCTGACCTGCAGGTCCTCCTCGGCGCGAACGCGGGCGCCATGCTCGCGTTCGAGGGCGGCGCCGCGCTCGACGGTGAGGCGGGCGAATTGCTCGAGTCCCGCCGCCTCGGCCCGGGCCTGCCGCCACGGCGCGCGCGTATCGGGACTCGTGCGGCGACCGGAGATGAAGGTCGTGATGATCGGCAGGGCGGCGAGCGACAGCGCGAGCAGCACCAGCAGGGCGAGCGACCGCTGCTGCAACGCCTGCCAGCGGCCCGCGGGCAGGGGAGCGAGGAGGACGGTCGCCGCCCAATCGGAATGTTCGGGCAAGGCGCTCGTGGCCGCCACCTGGCCCGGATCGGCGGCCGGTGCGGCCCCGACCGGATGCAGTGCGACCGGTCCGCCGAGCAGCTGCGCGAGCTGCGCCCGGTGCGCCTGGTCCCACGCCGCGGGCTCGCGTGGCGCGAGCGCGAGGGCGGCCGCGAGGGCGGCCTCGCCGCGTTGAACCGACTCGGTGCGCAGGGCGGCCGCCTCGCGGCGCAGCCATGCCTGCAGGGACACGGCCGCGAGCAGGAACACGACGAGCAGCGCGGCGGCGACGAGCAGGGCGCGGGAGTAGGTGTTCATGCGGGCAGGAAGGGGCGTAGCGTGGGCGGGTCGGCGAGTCCCGTCAAAATCTTCGACAAACCGTCCCCGACCGCTACTTTGACCGTTCTTTGCATGAAGTCCTGCTACCTGACCACCGCCATTGACTACGTCAACGGGTCCCCGCACCTCGGCCACGCCTACGAGAAGGTGCTGGCCGACGTCATCGCGCGCACCCGCCGCATGCAGGGGCAGGACGTGTTTTTCCTCACTGGCACGGACGAGCACGGGCAGAAGATCCAGCAGAGCGCGCGCGCCAAGGGCGTGCCCACGCAGCAGTTCGTCGACGAGACCGCGCAGGAGTTCGTGCAACTGGCCCAGCTGCTCAACCTCTCGAACAACGACTTCATCCGCACCACCGAGCCGCGCCACAAGCAGGTCGTGCGCGACTGCCTCCAGCAACTCTTCGACAAGGGCGAGATTTACCGCGCCGAATACCAAGGCTTCTACTCGCCGCGCCAGGAACAGTTCCTCCAGGAAAAAGACCGCCTGCCCGACGGCCGCTGGCCCGAGATCTTCGGCGAGGTGATCGAGATCACCGAGTCCAACTACTTCTTCAAGCTGCGCTCCTACCAGCAGTGGCTGATCGACCACATCACGGCGCACGAGGACTTCGTGTTCCCCGCGCACCGCCGCAAGTCGCTCCTCGAATTCCTCAGCGAACCGCTCAACGACCTCTGCATCTCGCGCCCGAAGGACCGCCTCGAGTGGGGCATCCCGCTGCCCTTCGACGAGGACTACGTCACCTACGTCTGGTTCGACGCGCTGCTGAACTACTATTCGGCCGTGAAGGAGCTCGGGCGCTGGCCCGCCGACTTCAACATCATCGGCAAGGACATCCTCATCCCCGCGCACGGCATCTACTGGCCGATCATGCTGCACGCCCTCGGCCTGCCGCCGCCGAAGTCGCTCCTCGTGCACGGCTGGTGGTCGATCAACGGCGCCAAGATGTCCAAGAGCACCGGCAACTTCGTCGACCCGGTCGAGTTCTGCCGCAATTGGAACGTCGATTCGCTCCGCTACTTCCTTGTCCGCGAGATGACGGTCGGGCAGGACGCCGACTTTTCGCAGGAGCAGTTCCTCGTCCGCTACAACAGCGAGCTCGCGAACAACCTCGGCAACCTCGTCAACCGCACGCTCAACATGACCGGCCGCTTCGCCGGCGGCGTCGTGCCCGCGGCCGGCGCGGCCGAGGAGCCCGAGCGCGAGCTGCAGGCGCTCTGGCCGAGGACGCGCGACGAGTTCATGTCGCTCAGTGACGGCTTCCAGTTCCACGCCGCGCTCGAGACCGCCATGCGCTTCGTCACCGCGACCAACGCCTACATCGAGCGCCGCGCGCCGTGGAAGCTCGCCAAGGATGCGTCGCCCGCCGGTCAGGCGCAGCTGCACACGACGCTCGCGACGATCGCCGAGGCGCTGCGCCTCGCCTCCGCGCTGCTCTGGCCCGCCATGCCCGCGACGGTCGACAAGATCCGCGCCGGCCTCGCGCAACCCGCGCTCGCGTCGTGGAGCGGCGAACTCGAGTGGGGCACTCGCCTCGCCGGGGCCAAGCTCGGCGCCGTCGACATCCTCTTCCCGAAGCCGGCCACCGAGAAGAAGGGGTAGGGCGAACCGTCCCCGGTGAGCCGCAGCTCGGCGGCACGCCTCGCCCCTCCAGGTCCGACCATGAAGCACCTGCCCGTCAACCCGACCGACAACCCGACGCCCGAGGCGTTGCGCGCCTTCCTCGGGCAGTGCGCGGAGATCGCCCGCGCCGCCGGCCGGCCGCAGCTCGTCAGCATCAGCATGGCGGTCGAGAGCCTCGACCCGCTCGCCGTGCTCGAATCGATCTTCGAGCCGGGCGAACTGCACTTCTACGTCGAGCGCCCCGGCTCCGGCTTCGCCGTGGCCGGCGCGGAGGCCGTGCTCGAGTTCACCGCCGCCGGACCGCAGCGCTTCGCCGCGGCGAAGGAATTCATCACGCGCACGCTGGCCGACACGCTCGCGGTCGGGCCGGTGGACGAGCCCTTCGCGGGGCCGCATTTCTTCACCGCCGCCGGTTTCGCCGACGAGGCCGCGCCGGACGCGCCGTTTCCCGCGCTGCGCGTCTTCGTCCCGCGCTGGCAGGTGTCGCGGCAGGGCGACGGCTCCACGGCCGTGGCCAACCTGCTCATCACGCCCGACCTGCCGCTCGACTTCATCGCCGCCAAGGTGTGGAAGGCGCACGGCAAGTTCCGCTCCTTCAATTACGCCGCCACCGAGCATCCCGAGCGCCCCTCGGCGCCGAAGCAGATCGAGGAGATCGGCGGCGCCGGCGCCTACCAACGGTCGGTCGCGGCGGGCCTCGCCGGCATCGCGCGCGGCGATTACGGCAAGATCGTCCTCGCCCGCGCGCTGCGGCTGACGACGGCCGAGCCGTTCCATCCGCTCGGCGTGCTCAATCACCTGCGCCAGCGTTACGCCACCTGCTACGCCTTCTCGGTCGCGAACGGACGCGGACAGAGCTTCATCGGCGCATCGCCGGAGCGGCTCGTGCGCGTCGCCGCCGGCCGCATGCACACCGAGGCGCTCGCCGGCTCGGCCCCGCGCGGGAAGTCCGCCAGCGAGGACGCCGCGCTCGCGCGCGCCCTGTTGCAAAGTGAGAAGGACCTGCGCGAGCACCGGCTCGTCATCGGCTCGATCGAGCGCCGCGTGGCCGACCTCGGCGTGAAGCTCGAGCACGCGGCGCAGCCGCGGCTCCTGCCGCTGGCCAACGTGCAGCACCTGCACACGCCGATCAGCGCCGCGCTGCCCGACGGCGTGCATATCCTCGACCTCGTGGCCCGCCTGCATCCGACGCCCGCCGTCGGCGGCACGCCGCGCGAGCCGGCGGTCGCGGCGATCCCGCGCTTGGAACCCTTCGCCCGCGGACTCTACGCGGGCACCTGCGGGTGGGTGGATCACCGCGGCGGCGGCGAGTTTTTCGTCGGCCTGCGCTCGGCCCTCGTCGACGGTTGCACCGCCACCGCCTACGCCGGCGCGGGCATCGTGGCCGGCTCCGACCCGCAGCAGGAATTCGCCGAGACGGAGCTGAAGTTCAAGGCGCTCATCGAGGCGCTGACGGAGGCGTGAGGTTTACCAAGAATGAACACGAATGGACACGAATGCATCCGGCCGTGATTTCTTGGTGTCCATTCGTGTCCATTAGTGGTTTCAAAAGCAGCCATGCCTGAACTCGATTTCCGCAACGTGAACTCGCTCTGGGGCAGCGTGCTCGTCGAGACGCTCGCGCGGCTCGGCCTGCGGCACGCGGTCATCTCGCCCGGTTCGCGGTCGACGCCGCTGACGGTGCAGTTCGCGCGGCATCCGGCGATCGAGGCGATCCCCGTGCTCGACGAGCGTTCGGCGGCGTTCTTCGCGCTCGGGCTCGCGCGGCAGACGCGGCGTCCGGTCGTGCTGCTCTGCACCAGCGGCACGGCGGGGGCGAATTACTTCCCGGCGGTCATCGAGGCGCGCGAGAGCGGCGTGCCGTTGCTCGTCATCACCGCGGACCGTCCGCCGGAGATGCGCGAATGCCGCTCGGGTCAGACGATCGACCAGCAGAAGCTGTTCGGCGACTACGTGGATTTTTATCATGAACTCGCCGTGCCGGAGGCGTCGTTGCCGTTGCTCGGCTACCTCCGGCAGACCGTGGCGCACGCGTTCGCGCGGGCCCTGCAACCGGGTGGCCCCGTGCACCTGAATGCGCCGTTCCGCGATCCTCTGCCGCCGATCGCCGACGATTCCGCGGCAGCGTTGGCAGGGAAGATTTCGACTCGTTTCTTCGCGGAGCTGCGCGAAGAGACCTCCCAACCGAAACTACCCGGGCGCATTTCGCTCGGCGGCCGGGGCGTGATCGTCGCTGGCCAGGCGCGGCCCGAGGACGCGCGCGCCTATGCGCGGTCGGTCGGCCGGCTCGCCCGCCGGCTGGGTTGGCCGGTGCTGGCGGATGCGTTGTCGCCCTTGCGGAATTTCCGGCGCGAGGTGCCGGGATTGATCACGACCTACGATGTCATCGCCCGCTCGCCGCTCGCGGCGGAGGCGCTGCGTCCGGAGCGCGTGCTCTGCCTGCACGAGTGGCCGACGAGCAAGGCGCTGCGGCACTGGCTGGCCGGTCTCGACGTGCCGGTGACACTGGTCACCGAACGGCGCGACAACCCCGACGCCCTCCACGCGCGGACTCGGCTCGTCCGGGCGGAGGTGAGCGCCCTCGCGGTCGACGTGCGCTCGCGCGCGCCGCGCACGTGGCTGGCGACATGGGAACAGGCAGAGACGAAAGCTGCGGGCGCATTGCGCCGCGGGCTGGCGCGCGCGGAATTTTTCTTCGAGGGACTTGTCGCAACCCGGCTGCCGGCGATCCTGCCGCGCGGCACGACGGTGATGGTCGCCAATTCGATGCCCGTGCGCGATGCGGAGTATTTCTGGCCGGCCAACGACCGTGGTCATGCCGTCCACTGCAACCGCGGCGCCAACGGCATCGACGGCAATCTGTCCACAGCGCTGGGGTTGATACACGGCGCACAGCCCGGCGTGTTGCTCACGGGCGACCTCGCATTTTTGCACGATGCTAACGGCCTGCTGCTCGCGAAGAAGTTCCGCGGCAGTCTCACCGTGATCGTGATCAACAACGACGGCGGCGGCATCTTCGAGCATCTGCCGGTGGCGCAGTTTCAGCCGCCCTTCGAGGAGTTCTTCGCCACGCCACAGACGGTCGATCTCGCCCAGCTCTGCGCCGCGCACGGCGTGCGCCACACGGTCGTGCGCGATCTGCCGCACTTGGAGCGGATGTTGGCCGCGCTGCCAGCGCGCGGCGTGCGCGTGTTGGAAGTGCGCACGGAGCGGAAGCGCGACGCGGCGCTCCGCAAGGCGCTGTTCGCTGAGGTCGCGGCGCGGTTGCGGTAGGGCAGGTCTGCGACCGGCCGATCGGCAGCAGGCGCTCGCGTGGATTGTTGTAGGGCGGGGTCGCCGAACCCCGCCTTGAACATGTTATCGCGCCCGAGCGAAGGCGGGGTTCGGCGACCCCGCCCTACAATCAATCCAGCTACAACTGAATCGGCATGCCGACCTCAATGATCTGCATCGGGGGCAGGCGGTAGTAGTCGCGGGCTTGGCGGGCGTTGCGGCTGAGGAAGGCGTAGAAGTGTTTCTGCCACTCGAACATCTTCGTGTTGCCGCCGGTGATGATCATCTCGCGGTTGAAATAGTAGGTCGCCTCGTTCGGCTTTAGCGGCACGCCGGCTTCCTTGACCTGCTCCATCAGGCGCGCGACGTCGGGCGATTCCATGTAGCCGTAGCGGCCGATGGCGCGCCAGACGCCGTGGCCGATCTCGCTCACGGTGAGTCGTTCGGCGTCGCCGATCTTCGGGACTTCCTCGGTGACGACGCTGAGCAGGACGATGGTTTCCTGGAGCACCTTGTTCGCCTTCAGGTGGTGCAGGAGGACGAGCGGCGTGCCCTTCGGGTTGCCGGCCATGAACACGCCGGTGCCGCGCACGCGGGTGAGGTGCTCGCTGCAGGCGATGTCGGAGAGTTCGGTGTCGGACAGCTCGTTGGCGTAGATGCGGCGGAAGATCTCAGTCTTGCCGATTTTCCACGTCGTCATGATCGCCAGCAGCCCGAAGGCGATGGCGACCGGGAGCCAGCCGCCGTCCCAGAATTTATGCAGGTTGGCGCCGAAGAAGATGCAGTCGATGGCGAGGAAGACGGCGCACAGCACCGTGCACTGCCAGAGCGGCCATTGCCAGGCGCGGCGCATGACGACGAAGAGCGTCAGCGTCGTCACGATCATCGTCGCCGTCACCGCGATGCCGTAGGCGGCGGCGAGGGCGGAGGAGGACTTGAAGCCCCAGACGGTCAGGATCGAGCCGATGGCGAGCGTGATGTTGACCAGCGGGAGGTAGATTTGGCCGATATGCTCGCTGCTGGTGTGGAGAACGGTGAGGCGGGGAAAATAGCCGAGCTGGATCGCCTGGCGGATGAGCGAATAGGCCCCGGAGATGAGCGCCTGGCTGGCGATGATGGCGGCGACGATTGAGAGCGCGAGCAACGCGAGCCGCAGCGGGCCGTCGGGGGCGAGTTCGAGGAAGGGGTTCGACACCGCGCCGCCGCGGGCGATGACGTTCGCGCCCTGGCCGAAGTAGTTCAGCGTCAGGCCGGGCAGCACGACGCCATACCACGCGACCTTGATGGCGCGGCGGCCGAAGTGGCCCATGTCGGCGTAGAGCGCCTCGACGCCCGTGACGGCGAGGACAACGGAGCCGAGGAGGAGCGTGACCTGTTCGGGATGCGTGAAGAGCAGGTCGAGACCGTGCAGCGGATTCAGCGCGCGCAGGACGAAGGGATTCTGCCAGATGTGCCAGAGGCCGAGCAGGCCGAGCACGCTGAACCAGACGAGCATGACCGGCCCGAAAATTCGTCCGATGAAGGCGGTGCCGCGGTGCTGGAAGGCGAAGAGGCCCGCGAGGATCACGCAGGCGATGAGCGGCACGTAGCGGTCGACCTCCGGCCAGACCAACTTGAAACCCTCGCTCGCCGACAGCACGGTGATGGCCGGCGTGATGATCGCCTCGCCGCAGAGCATGGCGGCGCCGACGAGCACGATGACGGTGCCGAGCCCCAGCGCCCCGGTGGAGGTGCGGTCGAGCTTGCTCAGCGCCAGCAGCGCGAAGATGCCGCCCTCGCCGCGGTTGTCGGCGCGGAGGACGAAGAACGTGTATTTCACGCTCACGACCAGCACGAGCGACCAGAAGACCAGCGACAGCACGCCAAGGACGGCTTGGGCGTGTTCGACCGGCGGCAGGTGATGCAGGCACTCCCGGATCGTGTAGAGCGGACTCGTGCCGATGTCGCCGAACACCACGCCGAGCGCACCGAGCGCCAGACCTTTGTTCACGAAGCTCCGCGCGCTGAGGTCGTTCTTCTGCATGAAGTCCGGAAGGTTTGGCCAACGAGGCGGTTACTCCAAGCAGTTTCCCGGGTCGGGCGGAAATGCGCTTGACCCCGCGCGCGGTCATTTCGCGCCCGCTCCGCAAAAACGGTTGCGGCTCAGCGGGTTTCGCCTTCCCGTAACCCCATGATTCCCGCGTGGAAAACGGCCAAGACCTACCAGGACATCCTCTATCACAAAGCCGGCGGCATCGCGAAGATCACGCTCAACCGCCCCGAGAAGCGCAACGCCTTCCGCCCGCAGACGGTGTCGGAGCTGCGCGACGCGTTGCTCGACGCGCAGGAGGATCAGGCGATCGGTGTCGTCCTCCTGACCGGCGCCGGCCCGGCCAAGGACGGCAAATACGCCTTCTGCGCCGGCGGCGACCAATCGGTCCGCGGCCACGGCGGCTATATTGACGCCAAGGGCGTGCCGCGCCTCAACATCCTCGAGGTCCAGAAGATCATCCGCTCGATGCCCAAGGTCGTCATCGCCCTCGTCGCCGGCTACGCCATCGGCGGCGGCCACGTGCTGCACGTCATGTGCGACCTGACGATCGCGGCCGACAACGGTATCTTCGGCCAGGTCGGCCCGAAGATGGGCAGCTTCGACGGCGGCTTCGGCTCGAGCTACCTCGCGCGCATGGTCGGCCAGAAGAAGGCCCGCGAGATCTGGTTCCTCTGCCGCCAATACAACGCGCAGGAAGCGCTGGAGATGGGTCTCGTCAACAAGGTCGTCCCCGTCGACCAGCTCGAGTCCGAGGGCGTCGCGTGGGCCAACGACATCCTCCAGCGCAGCCCGCTCGCCATCCGCTGCCTGAAGGCCGCCTTCAACGCCGAACTCGACGGCCAGGCCGGTGTGCAGGAACTCGCGGGCAACGCCACCATGCTCTACTACATGACCGAGGAGGCGAAGGAGTATATGACCGCGCAGAAGGAGAAGCGGAAACCGAAGCACGAGAAATTCCCGTGGCTGCCCTGAGCCCGCGCCGCGCGTGACGCATCCCGCCTTCGCACAGACCGATCACCGGCCTTGGCCGGTGCCCGACCGGCCGTGGGGCTGGCGGCAGGTGTGGCTCGACCTCGCGTTCATCCACTTCGAGGCCGACGCCGCCGCGATCCGCCGGCATCTGCCCGCTGGGCTCGAGCTCGACACCTTTGACGGTCGCGCGTGGATCGGGCTCGTGCCGTTCCGCATGGAAGGCGTCACGCGCCGCGGCCTGCCCGCGCCGCGCTGGTTCTGCGATTTTCCGGAGTTCAACGTCCGCACCTACGTGACCCGCGACGGCAAGCCCGGCGTGTGGTTCTTCAGCCTCGACGTGCCCAATGCTACGGCCGTGTGGGCGGCGCGGACGTTCTTTCATCTCCCGTATTATCGCGCGACCTTTTCGGTCCGCCGCGAAAGCGACGGCACCTGGGACTACCGCGCCCATCGCGACCACCGCGCCTTCGCCGCGCGCTACCGGCCGGTCGGTCCGCGCGTCGCAGATCCCGGGGCCTTCGGCGCGTGGTCGACCGAGCGTTATTGCCTCTACACGCAGTCGCGCCGCGGCGTGCTTTACCGCGGTGAGATCCAGCACCCGCGCTGGCCCTTGCAACGCGCGGAGCTGGAGTTGTCAGTCAACCGCTACGCCGACCTGCAACTCGGCCCGCGGCACCCCGACGTGTGGTTTTCCCCGCGCGTGGATGTGGTGGTGTGGCCCTTGGATCGGCTGGCGGGCAGGTAGGCAGAGATCGGGATATGTAGGGCGGGGTCTCCCGACCCCGCCGCGAACGTGTTACCGGCAACGATGCCCGGCGGGGTCGGGAGACCCCGCCCTACATCGATCAATTGATTCGTGGCCGGTGGCGCGCAGGTGCGCGACCGAGGGCAGGTTTTGTCCGCGCGCTTCGCGTCTCAGGTATGCGTCGCGGCCGCGCCTTGCTCGGCCCAGACGACGAGCCAGCCGCTTTCCTCGTCGCGGAAGACAATCGGCGTGGCGTTGGCGTCGGCGACCTCGACGAAATCCGCCCGCGCCATCTCGGGCACGAGCAGCGCGTCGGCCGGGCGCAGCGCCGTGGCGCGGCCGGCGTAGAAGGCGAGCGCCAGCGCCGCGGCGGCGGCGAGCGGCGTGCCGAACCATTTCACCCAGGGCGAGACCGGACTGCGATCGGCGCGGCGTTCGCGCTGCGCGGCGCCGCGCAGCTCCACCTGGAGCAACCGCCACTCCTCGTCGGGATCGGGCACGATGATGCGTTCGGCATCGGCCCGGTAGGCGGCGCTGACGGCGGCGAGGTCGGCCTGCAGCTGGCGGCAACCGGCGCAGCGGGCGACATGCTGCGCGAGAGCGGCCTGCTCCGCGGCGGAGAGGCCGCCGTCAACGGCGGTGTGGAGGAGTTTTTCGGCTTCCGGGCAGTTCATGGCAAGTGAGGGGACAGGGGAGCGGGCGGTTTACCAGTGGCGCGGGCCGCGGCGGTGGTCGCGGCGGTCGTAGGCGACCCAGACGCGTTCGCGGCGGGTCTCGTAGTATCCGGGGACGAACACGCGGATGCGGCGACCGTAGTCGTAGCGGGTCTCGTAGCAGCCGGGAACCCAGATGCGCACGGTGCGCCATTCCCAGTGGCCGCGGCCGCCGCGGTCGTAGCGGCCGTCGTGACGGTAATCGCGGCCGTAGTCGTGGCCGACGACGACCGTGTCGTAGTGGACGTTGGCGTGGGAGTCGTTGATGGCCGAGCCGACAATGAGGCCGCCGATAAAGCCGCCGATCAGCGCGAGCTCCTTGTCGCCGGCCTGCGCCTGTTTCGGCACGAGGGTGAGGGCGGCGACGGCGGCGAGGAGGAGGGCAGTGAGTTTGGTCTTCATAGGTGTTCCCTTGGTTGGGTTGCCTGGTCGGACGCGGCTCGCGGCGGGTTTATTCAACGGCGCGGAAACTTCGCTCAGCGCGCAATGAGGATGACAGCGAAGACCTCGTCGCCATTGCCGGTGCGGGGACCGCCGAGCACGGCGGGGACGCCGGGGCGGAGCGTGAGGCCGGTGCTCATCAACGTGCGGTCGCCGGCGGTCCAGCGGATGCGGATGCTGTAGGGGTTGGCGCCGCCCTCGACCGCGAGTTCGTGGCCCTGGCCGATGAGCAGCGTGGCGCGGCTGCCGTCGGACACGCGCGTGGCGTCGCTGCCTTGGAAGGTGTAGGCGTTGAAGCGCAGCACGCGGCGGAGCGTGGCCTCGTAGGGTGCGAGACGCGGATCGGTCGAGCCGCCGTTGTTGCCGGCGGTGATGAGGATGGCGTCGACCACGGTGGCGTGTGCGGAGGCGGCCGACAGGCCGAGGCCGGCGGCGAGCAGCAGCAGCGTGCAGAGGGTGCGGAGCGTTTTCATGGTGTTTCCTTCAGTTTCTGCGCCAGGAGGCGGCGGGCATGGTAAAGGCGGGACATGACGGTGCCGATCGGCACGTCGACGGCGGCGGCGATCTCCTCGTAGGAGAGGCCTTGGAGTTCGCGGAGGGCGAGGATGGCGCGGTGCTTGGGCGGGAGGGCGTCGAGGGCGCGGTGGAGGCGGGCGGCGCGCTCGTTGCCCTCGGCCTCGTCGCGCGCGGTGGCGTCGGTCGAGGGCTCGGGCGCGGCGGCGTGCGGCGAGTCGTCGTCGACGGCGCCGGCGAACGGCAGGAAGCGGTCGAACCAGCGGCGGCGCTTGCGGAGGTGGTCGAGGGACTTGCGCACGGCGATGGGGTGGACCCAGGTCGTGAACTTCGAGTCGCCGCGGAAATTCGGCAGCTCGTTCCAGACCTTCAGCCAGACTTCCTGGCAGATGTCGCGGGCGTCGTGTTCGTTTCTCACCACGGAGAATACGACGCGGTAGACGGCCGGATAATTCCCGCGCATGAGCTCGCCGAAGGCCGCCTGCTCGCCGCGCTGCGCGCGGGCGATGAGGGCGGCGGTTTCGGCGGGACTGGCGGCGGGGTCGGACACGGGGATGGGGTTAGGCGACTTCCACGTCGGCCGCAATCGGGAGATCGAGGTGCAGGAGGCTGCGGTTGAGCGGCCGGCGGCGCCCGGGGGCGCAGAAGGCATAGGCCTCGCCGAGCGCGACGTGCGGGGCGGCGTTCTCGTCGAGCAGCACGTGGCGGAACAACGGCGCCCCGGCGGCCCAAGCGGGGGGCTCGGCGACGAGGGCGACTTCACCGAGGCGGCGCGCACCGTCGTCCGTGTCGAGCAGGCGTGCCAGCAAATCGCCCCCGCGGCGGGCGCGGGCGGCGATGACCTCGCCGCGGGCGAATTCCAGTTCGATCCCGTCGATCACGGCCCCGCCGTGCAGGACCGGGCGCGCGACGCGCAGCGGGCCGGCGGCGGAATCGGGCTCGGGGGCGGTGAAAACTTCCTCCGTCGGCAGGTTGGCCACGAAGGGCACGCCGGCGCGCGTGGCGAGCTGCGCGGTGCACCAGGTGTGCTCCGCGGGCAGGGTCACGGTGAGGTCGGTGCCTTCGCCGCGATAGCGCAGGCGGCTGGGTCGGGCGGCGTTCAAGGCGTCACGCCGCGCCTTCAGCGCGTGCAGGTGCGCCGTCCAGCGGGTGACGACGTCGGGGCCGCCCGGCGCCGGAGCGCAGCGGAAAGCTGAAAAGACCGTGGTCCATAGCGCCGTGAGACGCTGCTCGGCCGGCAGAAATTCAAAGGCGACGTTCGCCCAGGTGGGCGACGGCGCCGGGACGACGGTCCAATTGGTCGCGCCCGCGACGAGGTCCTGCGCGACGGGACCATAAATCTCCCACCCGATGCGGTGCGCTTCCGCGATGGCGTCCGCGGGCACGCCCTCGAGCAGGCGCGGGTGGCTGCCTTGGAGGATGAGCACGGCGTCGCCGGCGGCGATCGCGGAGCGCACGCGGCGGGTGTTTGATTCCACGAGACGCCCGAGTCCCCGCCCGTCGCGACCCTCGACGAGCGAGCGCCACCGCGCGGGATCGCCCCAGATGACGTCGACCGGCAGTTCGGGCGCGCCGTGGCGCAGTGCGGCGGCTTGCACGGCATGCACGATCACTTCGGCGCTGCGGGCCACGCCGTGCAGCTCGTAGGGTTCGGCGATGAGGATGCGCTGGCCGGGCTGGAGGTTGAGCCCGACGCGGACGATCACCTCGGCGAAGTCGTGCAGCCGGCCGTGGAAGTCGGGCAGCATGTCAGGCGAAGGCAAGGGCGCGGCTGATCCGCTCGGCCGCGGCGGCGGGCTCGAGCCGCTCGCTGTCGATCGTCAGGTCGCTGCGCGGGATGACAGGCGAGGCGAAGACGCCCGCGGCGCGCAATTGCCGGTAGAGCGCGAGGTCGGTCAGCTTGCGGAAACCCTGTCGCTGCGCGCTGCCGAGGCGGTCTTCGATCGTCGCTTCGCTGGCGGTCACGGCGACGGAGCGCAGGGCGAGGCCGTTCGCGCGCGGCAGATCGGCGAAGAGCCAGTCGATGAACGCCTGCGGCACGGAGTTCTCGGGATTGAAGGTGAAGATCACGCCGCGCGTTCCGTCGCGGCCGACGGCGCCGAGCCGTTCGCGCCACCGCCGGTCGCGCTCCGCGACGAAGTCCGGCGAGCCGAAGGCGTGCTTCGCCAGCACGGCATCGACCACGAGGTGGTTGTGGAACAACTCGAGCCCGGTGCGGGCGGCGAGTTCGCGACCGATCGTGTATTTGCCGGTCGCGGGCGGACCGTGCAGGAAGATCAGCGGGACCATCACCGCGTGTTGGCGGCGCCGCCGTCGGGACGCAAGGCGAAGACTTGCACGAGATCGCGCTCGGAGCCGCCGGACTGCGCGGCGTTGCGCGCGGAGAGGCCGCCGGCGCGGCCGGAATCCTGCGCCTGCCCGCCGACGACGTAGAGGCGGTCGCCGTGCGCGAGCGCGGTGGAGAACTGCGTGCCGGTGAACCCGGGCTTGAGGCGCGCGGTCTTCCGCGTCGGGAGCTCGTAGCTCAGCACCGTGGTGCTGTCGTTGTAATCGCCGAAGAGAAACAGCCAGCGCCCGAGCACGGCGGCCGAGTGGGCGCTGATGGCCTGTCCGAGCTTCGGCAGCTTCTTCCAGCCCTGCTCGGCGGGGACAAACATCTCGACGGCGTCGTGCTTGTTGCCGCGCGAGTAGCCGCCGGGCACGAGGATGAAGGGGCCGACGGCCACGGCCGGCGCCTCGCGCGGCGTCGGCATCGGGAGGCCCTCGCGCCACGCCCCGGAGGCGAGGTCGAGGATGAGCGTGGTGTTGGTCTGCGAGTAGGCGCCGCCCTTGGTGTGGCGCGTTCCGCCGATCACCATCACCTCGGGGCCGAGTTTCACGGCGCCGGCCTTGCCGCGCGGGTCGGGACAATCGGGTGCGCGGGTGACGGTGTTGGTGGCGGGATCGTAGATCTCGACCGCCGGCTCGTGCATCCGGTCCTGCCGGTCATAGCCCTGGCCGCCGAAGATCCAGAAGCGGCCGTCGTGCTCGACGGCGTTGTGGAAACGCCGGGCGAGGAACCGGGCGCCGAGCAGCTCGCTCCGGCCGGTGCGGAGATCGACGCGCTCGGCCTGGTAGATCGGCGCGCCGCCGCCGCTGCCGCCGAAGATGTAGAGGTGGTCGCCGAGCACGGCCGCCGCGGCGCCGAGGCGCGCCTGGTGGAGCTTGTAGTCGGCCACCTTTTCCAGCGGGCCGTCGTCGGCGCGGGCGGCCGAACCGAGGGCGGTGGCGAGAAGGACGGCGAGCAGGGAGCGAAGACGGCGCACGGCAATCATGCCCGCACCTTATTCCCCGGGCCGACGGTGCCGAGCCGGAATTTCCGGCGCAAAAAAACCGCCGGTCCGCGAATGGACCGGCGGCGGAGAAACGGAGCGGACGGCGCGGTTACTTCTTCGCCAGGCTCTGGCGCAGGTCCTCGAGCTGGCCGGCGGAGCCGAGCATCTTGTTCTTGTGCGCGATGAACTTCGCGTATTCGTCCATGAAGATCTTACCCGGCGGGCGGAAATCGAATTCCTTCGGGTTGTCGCGGAAATACTCGCGGTGGACGCGCGTCCAGACGAGGCGGCCGTCGGTGTCGATGTTGATCTTGGTGACGCCGAGCTTGGCGGCGGGGAGGTATTCGTTCTCGTCGACGCCGACCGCGTTGCCGAGCTGGCCGCCGGCGGCGTTGATGCGCTTCACCTCGTCCGGCGGGACGGACGAGCTGCCGTGCATGACGAGCGGGAAGCCGGGCATGCGCTGCTGGATTTCCTGGAGGACGTTGAAGTGGAGGGACTGCTTGCCCTTGAATTTGTAGGCGCCGTGCGAGGTGCCGATGGCGCAGGCGAGGGAGTCGCAGCCGGTGCGTTGCACGAACTCCTGCACCTCGGCGGGATTCGTGAGGCAGGCGTGGCCTTCCTCGACCTTGATGTCCTCCTCGACGCCGCCGAGCATGCCGAGCTCGGCCTCGACGGAGATGCCCTTCTTGTGCGCGGCCTCGACGACGCGCTTGGAGATCTCGACGTTCTGGTCGAAGGGGTCGTGCGAGGCGTCGATCATCACCGAACTGTAGAAGCCGGAGTTGATGCAGTCGTAGCAGGTCTCCTCGTCGCCGTGGTCGAGGTGCACCGCGAAGATCGCCTCGGGGAAGATCTGCTCCGCCGCGCGGATGATGGACTCGAGCATGCGCTTGTCGGTGTATTTGCGGGCGCCCTTGGAGATCTGGATGATGAACGGCGCCTGGGACGCGATGCAGCCGCGGAAGAGGCCCATGGCCTGCTCGGCGTTGTTGATGTTGTAAGCGCCTACGCCGTATTTGCCGTAGGCATGCTTGAAGAGCTGGGCGGTGGTGACGATCATGGCGAGAGGCCGCGACTTTCCCGCGGGCCGCCGGGGGCGACAAGACTATTGTGCGGCACGCTCAGCCGCGCGGCGGCGTGGTCGAGGGGGCGGTGGGCGCCGTGCGCCGGCCGCGGGTCTCGCGCAGCATCTGACCGAGGTCCGCCTGGGCCTTCTGCTCGGCCTGCAACTGCCGGAGCGCCTCGAGCTGGGTGGGATTGAGGAGCGTGGCGGCCTGGTTGACGAAGTCGTCCGTGATCGGCGCGCCGCCGCCGCCGATGAAGGCCGCGACGGCGCCGTTGCGGAGGTCGACCGCGCGGCGTTCACCGCCCGGGGTGGGCGAGTGGGCGGCGAGCAGTTGCACGAGCTGCTCGGATTGCTGCGGCGAGAGCGGCAGCGCGCTGTAGCCGAGACGCTGCTCGAGCCGGCTGACGACCGCGCGCTGCGTCTGGGTCTGGTTGAAATTCTCGTAGCGCTGGAAATTCGCGTCACCGAGCAGCATGCGGATGTTGGCGTCGATCTCGTCCTGCGTCGCTTCGAGGAGGCTGCGGATCTCGCCGCGGTTCTCGCGGTTGTTCAGGCCCTGGGTGCGCGCGGCGGCGAGCACGTCCATCGCGGCGGTCTGCTTTTCGATCAGGAGGTCCTTGAGGCGCTCGAGTTGCGCGGGCGGCAGGTTGAGGAGCCGGAAGAGCGAGCCGTAGCGCTGGTCGAGCGCGCCGCGTTGCTGGATGGCCATCAGCCGCTGGGCCTCGGGGTTGTCGAGCAGCGCGGGGAAACCGCCGCGGAAGCCGGCCTCCGGGTTGATGGCCGCGACGGTGGCGGCGGCATCGGCCGCGGCGGGGCCCGCGGCCGGGCCGGCCTCGCCGGAGAATTCGCCCTCGCCCGAGCGGACACGGGCCGGACGGGCCTGCTCGGCGCGCTGGAGGCGGTCGCGCAGGTCGGCGCGTTCGCGTTCGAGCGACTCGGCCGCAAGGCGCGCGGTGCGCAGCGCCCGGTTTTGCTGGTAGGCGTAGAACACGCTCGTGGCGGTGGTCAGGCCAAGGAAGAGCACGAGCAGGCGTGAGAAGGTGCGCATGGGGTTGAGACGCCGGTAGCGAACCAAGGTTTCACGCTTGCGGCAATGGGGAAGGTGGGGGCGGTAGGGCGGGACCGCTGGGCGCGCCGGGAACGGGATGCGTGGTTTGATCGCGAGATGGAGGCGCGCGGCGCGTTCGCGGCGCGCACGGAGTGCGCGCCCTACCGTGCGCGGGCTCGCGATGTTCCCGCCTCAGCGAGGAGGAAATTGTGAACCTCAGCGCCCAGAGGGCGCCCGCTTCGGTCCATCCCTTCGGGACTCGCAGCTGCGCTGCTCGCGATTCCCGCCTCACCGAGGCGGGAACTCAAACTCGGCCTTGTCCTTCTTGGCGGAGAGGACGAGGTAGGCGGAGAATTTGTTGCCGCGCTTCGAGACGAAGCCCTCGATCAGCTCGGTCTTGCCCTTCGCGAGGAGCTGCTGGACGTGGTCGGGCGTGAGGTCGACCTCGCAGAGTTTCTTCGCGAGCTTGAAGACGGCGCGGTTCTCCTGGTCGGGCTTGCGCACGTAGTAGGCGTCGCCCTGCTCGACGATCTCGCCGCCGGCGTGGGCGGGGCTCGGCGCGATGACGGTCGCCTTCGACAGGTCGACCTTGGCGCGGGCCTTGCGCTCGATGGGCTTGCCGTCCTTGTCGAGCTTCGGCGCGCGCGGCGGGAATTCCCAGGCGATGCGGCCGGCTTCCATCTTGAGGAACGCGTCGAAGGGCCGGCCCTTCTTCGAGATGAAACCCTGGATGAGGCCGGTCTTGCCGTTCTGCACGAGGTCGATCGCCATCTCCGGCGTGATCGGCTTCTGGCACATGATGCGGCCGACGCGGAAGGTCTGCTTCCAACCGCCCTCGGCGGAGGGATCGCGCTCGCGGACGATGAAGCTGTTGCCGCTCTCGCAGAGCTCGGCGCCGGTCTGCGGGTGCGTCCAGAAGGGCGTGAGCGTGGCGAGGTCGGCCTTGTCGCCGAAATCGAACTCGGTCTTCCACTTCATCTCCTTCGTGCCGTCCTTGGCCACCTTCTCCTCGCGGGCGAGCTTGAGCACGGCGGCGAAGCGGCTGCGGGTCTTGGCGGAGATGAAACCGTCGAGCGGGCCGACCTTGCCGGTGGTGACGAGTTCCTTGATCTCCGGCTCCTCCATGCGGCGGCCGCCGATGACCTTGTAGACCATGAACTCGCCGTCCTGCGACTTATAGCCGCGCAGCGTCTCGCGCAGGGGCTTGCCGTCGGTGGGCGAGGGGATGTCGGTGACGCGGGCGACGGAGTCGTCCTCCTCGAAGCCCTTCACGCGTTCGACGATGCCCTTCGTCTCCTTGACGATCTCGGCCATGAACTTCTCACGCGAAAATTTCCCGTGCTCCATCTGGCGGAGGTGAAATTCCCACTCGCCGGTCATGGTCGGGCTGGTGAGGTCCTCGGCCTTCACGGCGGCGAGGAACTGCATCACCTGCTCGGCCTTGGCGCTGGGGACGAGCTCGCGTTGGTTGCGGTCGAGATACTTCTGGTAGATGAGGCCGTCTATCGTGTCGGCGCGGGTCGCGGGCGTGCCGAGGCCGCGCTCCTTCATCGCCTCGGCGAGTTCCTCGTCGTCGACGAGTTTGCCGGCGGTCTCCATCGCGGAGAGGAGCGTCGCCTCGGTGTAGCGCGGCGGCGGCTTGGTCGCCTCGGCGTGGAGCTCGGCGCCGGTCGTGCGGGCCTTCGCGCCGTCCTCGGGCGACATCGCGGGCAAGGCCTTTGCGTCGCGCGCATCGTCGTCGTCGAGCACGGCCTTGCCGTAGACGGCGAGCCAGCCGGCGGACGTGAGCACCTTGCCCTCGGTCTTGAACGTGTGGCCGGCCACGACGCTGAGGCGCGTGGTGACGTCGAACTCGGCGGCGGGGTAGAACACCGCCACGAAGCGCCGCGCGATCATGTCGAAGAGCTTGGCCTCGGCCTCGTCGAGATTCTTGGCCTCGTGCTCGGTTGGGATGATGGCGAAGTGGTCGGAGACCTGCGCGTTGTTGAAGATGCGCTTGTTGAACTGCACGTAGCCCGCCTCGAGCGCCTTCTGCGCGTGCGGGGCGAGCGAGCCGGAGAGGTTGGCGAGCGTGCGGCGCACGACGGGCAGATAATCCTCCGGCAACGCGCGCGAGTCCGTGCGCGGGTAGGTGATCATCTTGTGCTTCTCGTAGAGCGCCTGGGCGATCTGGAGCGTGCGCTTGGCCGGGAAACCGTAGCGGCTGTTCGCCTCGCGCTGGAGGGTCGTGAGGTCGTAGAGACGCGGGGAGATCTGCGTGGTCGGCTTCTTCTCCTCAGTGACGGACGCGACCGGCTGACCTTGGCAGGCGGCGAACACGGACTCGGCCTGCTGCTGGTTCCAGATGCGGTCGATGCGGTCGTGCTCGTCGTCGCTCTTCTTGTAGTCGCCGCGCTGGTAGACGCCCTCGTAGGCGCCTTGGGCGACGGCGAACTTCGCCGTCACGCGCCAGTAGCCGCGCGGGACGAAATTGCGGATCTCGAGCTCGCGCTGGTAGACGAGCGCGAGGGTGGGGGTCTGCACGCGGCCGACGGAGGCGACGTTGCCCGCGCGCGAGCCGAACATGCGCTTGGTGATGGCGCGGGTGCCGTTGATGCCGATGAGCCAGTCCGCCTCGCTGCGGCAGCGCGCGGCGTCGGCCAGGCCCTGCATCTCGGCGTCGGCGCGCAGGTGCTGGAACGCCTCGCGGATGCCCTCGTTGGTCATCGAGGAGAGCCAGAGGCGCTTGACCGGGTGCTTGTTCTTCGCGAGCAGCGCGAGGTTTTTGAAGATGAGTTCGCCCTCGCGGCCGGCGTCGCAGGCGTTGATGACCTCCTTCACGTCCTTGCGGGCGATGAGTTTCTTGAGGAGGGCGAAGCGGTCCTTGGAATCGGCGATGGGCTTGAGCTCGAACTTCTCCGGGATGATCGGGAGCGTCTCGAGGCGCCAGAAACCGTATTTCTTCTTGTCGATGTCCTCGGGCATCAGGAGTTCCACGACGTGGCCGACGGCGGACGAGATGATGTATTCGTCGTTCTCGAAGTGGTCGCCGTGCTTGGGAACCTTGCCGAGCGCGCGGGCGATGTCGGCCGCGACGGAGGGTTTCTCGGCGATGATGAGGGACTTCATGGGGAGGCGAGGCCGTAACGCGCGGCGAGCGGATTTCAAGCCCTAGTTTTTTTCTAGAGCCGCGCGCGCACGCGCGCACGCGTAGGAGCGCGCGCTCGCGCGCGCGAGGGAGAACACGACGAAATTCCGCCTTCCTGGAGGGCGCGGCTACCGCCGCGCCGCTGCGAAGGTCGCATTGTTTGGTCCTTCGCGGTGCGGCGGTAGCCGCACCCTCCAGACTATCGCACTACACTCTAATTAAGCACCGATCTCGGCCAGCGACGCATCGAGCGCCGCGAGCAGTTCCGCGATCGTCGCGTCGGTTTCGTCGCCCATGTTCGAGATGCGGAAGGTCTTTCCCTTCAGTTTGCCGTAGCCGCCGTCGATGACGAAGCCGCGGCGCTTCAATGCGGCGTTGAGCGCGGGGAGGTCGATGCCGCGGGTGTTGGCGAAGCAGTTCAGCGTCACCGAGCCGGAGGCCTCCGCGGGGAAGAGCGTGAAGCCGTGACGATATCCCCAGTCGCGCACGCTGCGGTTGAGGCGGGTGTGGCGGGCGAAGCGGTTGGCCAGGCCCTCGGCGGCGATGTCCTCGAGCTTCGAGGCGAGGGCGTAGATGTGCGGGATCGACGGCGTGCTGGGCGTCATGCCGCCTTCGTGGTTCTTCTCGAATTCGACGAGATCGAAATAGTAGCCGCGGCCGGGTGTGGTGGCGGCGCGGTCGAGGGCGCGGCGCGAGGCGGAGAACACCGTCAGGCCCGGCGGCAGCGCGAGCGCCTTCTGCGAACCGGCGAGGACGATGTCGAGGCCGAGCGCGTCCTGCTCGATCGGCACAGCGCTGAAGGAACTGACGGTGTCGACGATGCTGATGACGTCGGGGAACTCGCGCAGCACGGCGGCGAGCGCGGGGAGGTCGCTCAGGCAGCCGCAGGAGGTCTCGTTGTGGATGAGCGTGACGGCGTCGTAGCCGCCCTTCGCCAATTCGGCGCGCAGCGCGGCGGGGTCGATCGGCTGGCCCCATTCGAATTGCAGCGGCGCGGCGGCGAGGCCGCAGCGGCGGGCGACGTCGAGCCACTTGTCGGAGAACGCGCCGTTCATGCAACAGAGCACTTTTCGCCGGACGACGTTGCGCAGCGCGCCTTCCATCACGCCCCAGGCGCTGCTGGTGGCGAGGTAGGTGGAGCCGCGCGTGCCGAAGAGCGCCTGCAGGCCCGGCGTGAGCGAGCGGTAGAGCGCGATGAAGTCGGCGCTGCGGTGGCCGATCATCGGCTGCGCCATCGCGCGGAGCGTTTTTTCGGAGACGGCGACGGGGCCGGGGATGTAGAGCTTGGCGGGCATGGCGTGAGGGCCGGTGTTGCTTGTTGCGCGGTCGGCCGCTTCCGTGCAAGTAACCACGCTCAACCCCCGCACCGTCAAAACCAATTCACGTCATGCTCCGCCGCTGGATTCGCCATAAGACGAACGAGTTCGAGCAGTTCGGTATCGACGTCATCATGGGCAAGCGCGAGGGCTTCGGCGCACTGGTGTTCGGCGGGTTTCTGCAGGGTTGCTCGTATCTGTTCAGCGGCATCGCGCAGGCGCGGCTCTGGCTCTACCGCAAGCGCATCCTCCACGACACACCGCTCGGCTGCCTGGTCGTCGTGGTCGGCAACCTGACCGTCGGCGGCACGGGCAAGACGCCGATCGTCGAGATGTTCGCCCGCGCGCTGCGCGACCGCGGGCGCAAGGTCGCCATCCTCAGCCGCGGCTACAAGAGCAAGGCCCCGCCGCTCTGGAAGCGCTGGTGGCACGACTTCACCCACGCCGACCCCGAGCCGCCGCGCATCGTGAGCGACGGCTCGCGCGTGCTGCTCGACAGCGAACTCGCCGGCGACGAACCGTTCATGCTCGCGCAGAACCTCCCCGGCGTGGTCGTGCTGGTCGACAAAGACCGCGTGAAGGCCGGCGCCTATGCGATCAAGCGGTTCGGCTGCGACACGCTCGTGCTCGACGACGGCTTCCAATACCTGCCGCTCAAGGGCCGGCTCAACCTGCTGCTGGTCGACAAGACGAACCCCTTCGGCAACGGCTTCCTCCTCCCGCGCGGCATCCTGCGCGAGCCGGTGAAGCACCTCAGCCGCGCCTCCTACATCTTCCTGACGAAGTCCAACGGCGTGCGCGACGAGGAGCTCGAGCGCCTCATCCGCCACTACAACCCGCACGCCGAGATCATCGAGTGCGCGCACCGGCCGCAGTATCTGCAGCGCGTGGGCAACGGCGAACGCCGCCCGCTCGAGGATCTGCGCGGCCGGCGCATCGCGGCGTTCTCCGGCATCGCCACGCCGGAGAGTTTCGAGCGTTTCCTGCGCGAGGGTGGCGCGCAACTCGTGCACGTCAGCCGCTTCCTCGACCACTACCGGTTCACGTCGGAGGACCTGCGCGAGATCTACGCCGCGGCCGCGAAGGCTGGGGCGGAGTTCATCGTCACGACGGAGAAGGACGCGGTGCGCATCGCCGCGGCGGACGTTGGCACGCTTCCGCTCTATTACCTGCGGCTCGAGATCGAGATCCTCCGCGGCGCGGCGGATTTCCAGGAGGCGGTCGGCAAGATCTGCTTCCCGCATGGCCGGCCGCTGAACGAGGAACCCGAGCCCGCCGGCGAAGCCGCCATGGTGCCCGGTGGCGCCGGTTGACGAGGGTAGGGCGCGCACTCCGTGCGCGCCGGGAACGGGTTGCGATCAGAGCCAGCATTCCGCGCTCTCGCCACGCAAGCCACGCCCACCCGCCGAACCCCGACCTGAAATTCCGTTGCGCGGGGGCGGGGGAGTTGTTCTGTTGCCAAATCTCAGATGAAAAAGTGGTCGCAGACTTTCATTCCCACCCTCAAGGAGAGCCCGTCGGACGCCGAGATCGCCTCGCACAAGCTGATGCTGCGCGCCGGCCTCGTCCGGAAGCTCGGCGGCGGCTTCTACACCTACATGCCGTCGGGTCTGCGCACCCTGCACAAGATCATGGCGATCTGCCGCGAGGAGATGGACCGCGAGGGCGGCATCGAGCTCGCCATGCCGCACGTCCACCCGGTGGAGAACTGGATGGACGGCCCGCGTTGGGCGGCCGCGCGCGAGATCATGTATCGCGTCGACCACGCCGGCGACGGCAAGCGCCCGGCGCGCGAGCCGGAGTTCGTCCTCGGGCCGACGCATGAGGAGATCATCACGCCGCTGGTGAAGACCGAGATCACGAGCTACCGCGACCTCCCGAAGAATTTCTACCAGATCACGCACAAGTTCCGGAACGAGATCCGCCCGCGCTACGGCCTGATGCGCGCCCGCGAGTTCATCATGAAGGACGCCTACAGCTTCGACGCCACCGACGAGGGCGCGATCGAGAGCTACAACAAGATGAAGCGCGCCTACACGGCGTTCTTCACGCGTTGCGGCCTGAAGACGATCCCCGTCGAGGCCGACACCGGCGTCATGGGCGGCAGCTTCTCGCACGAGTTCATGGTCCCCGCGCCGGTCGGCGACGACGACATCGTCTATTCCGACGCCGGCTACTCGGCCAACCGCGAGAAGGCCACCAGCGGCATCGTGCCCGCCGACCTCGCCGACGCCGCGCCCGCGGGGGCGATCGAGGAATTCGCCACGCCCGGCGTCGTCACCATCGCCGCGCTCGAGGCCGCACCCTACGCGGTGCCGGCGGACCAACAGTTCAAGACCTTGGTCTATGTCGGCGACGGCAAGCTCTTCCTCGTCATCGTGCGCGGTTGCGACGACGTCGAGGAGGCCAAGCTCGGCTCCCTCGGCTTCCAGCTCTGGCGCGCGGCCACGCCCGAGGAGATCGAGCCCGTCCTGGGTGCGAAGCCCGGTTCGCTCGGCGCGGTCAAGGGCACGATCAAGAATCCTTCCGCGCTCGCCGGCATCTTCGCCGACCACGCGATCCGCCTGATCGGCAACGGCACGACCGGCGCGAACAAGGACGGTTTTCACCTGCGCCACGTCAATGTCGCGCGCGACCTCGCGATCACGAAGTTCGGCGACTTCCGCCGCGTGCGCGAGGGCGAGCCCTGCCCGAAGTCCGGCCAGCCGCTCAAGATCGTCCGCGCCATCGAGGTCGGCCACGTCTTCAAGCTCGGCACGAAATACTCCGACAAGTTCGGCGCCGTCTACACCGACGACAAGAAGCAGACTCACCCGATGGTCATGGGCTGCTACGGCATCGGCATCAGCCGCACGCTCCAGGCCATCGTCGAGCAGTCCAACGACGCCGACGGCATCATCTGGCCGTGGCAGGTCGCGCCGTGGCAGGTCATCGTGGTCAACCTCGACCCGCAGGACGCCGCCGCGAGCGACGTCGCGCAGCAGCTCGCGCTCGCCGCCGAGCAGGCCGGCGCCGACGTGCTGATCGACGACCGCGCGGAACGCCCCGGCGTGAAGTTCAAGGACGCCGACCTCATCGGCATCCCGCTGCGCCTCACCGTCGGCGGCAAGGGTCTGAAGGAAGGCATCATCGAGCTGAAGTGGCGCGCGCAGAAGGAAGTCCGCAAGGTCCCGCTCGCCGAGGCCGCCGCCGTCGTGGCCGACGCCGTGCGCTCCGCCGCGGCGCCCGCCGCCTGAGAAGCACCATGCCCTGGGCCGAGTCCAACCCGCTGCATTCGCCCGCCCACGCCACCGCAACGCAGACGCAGTTGCAGGACACCTGGCACGTGGTCGTGTTGAACGATCCCGTGAACCTGATGTCCTATGTCGTCATGGTCTTCAAAAAGGTCTTCGGCTACGACGAGACCCGCGCGCGCAAGCACATGCTCGAGGTGCACGAGCAGGGCCGCTCCGTGCTCTGGACCGGCGCGCGCGAACAGGCCGAGGCCTACGTCTTCACGCTGCAACAGTGGCACCTCAGCGCCGTGCTCGAACGGAATGAAGCGCGTTGAGATCAAGTTGAACCTCGACGCCGTCGCGCCCCTGCTCGACGCGATCAAGTCCGCCGCCGACGACCTCCAGCCGTCGCTCGCGACCACCGCCGCCGTGCCCGACCCCGAGCTGGCGGAGCACTGGCACGCGGAACTGCTGCAGAGCCAGAAGGGCGACCTCGGCGTGCTGCTCGGGCTCTTCGACCGCGAGTTCTTCTCCCAGGGCGTGATCGCGCTCGATCCGGGCAACGCCGAGCCGATCCTGCGCGCCAGCGCCGCGGTCCGGCTGCGTCTGCGCGAGGCGCATTTGAAGGAGCTCGAGGACGAGAACCTCGAGTCCGGCGAGATCGACCTCGACGGCCTGCCCGAGGTGCAGCAACGCGCCTTCGCGGCGTATGTGTTCCTCGCGACCTTGCAGGAAGTGATCGTGCAGCACCTCGACCCGACGGTGCTGGAGTAGGGCGGCACGATCCCTGGAGGGCGCGGCTACGGCCGCGCCGTTGGATCGGCGGAAGTGATATCGCGGTCGCGGCGCGGCGGTAGCCGCGCCCTCCAGCAGGGTTGGAGCAAGTGGAATCACTGGTGGAAATTTCCAATCCGGCTGAAGCCGGACCTACCGCCGCGTGCCGTCACCGTTCGCATTTGACGAGGCGGGGGGCGGGCGTAGCGTCGATCGCGACACCCTGCAGTGTTCGAGGTGCTTCGAATTCGCTCTTTGCCTTTGATACCATTTGGGAGCCGCCAAGCGGCGCGCGGATGCCAGGCCGTAAACCGGAAGGCAGAAACGCGCCAGGTGGCGCCCACCTTAACCAAGAAGGTTTTGGAGCCCACTGAGGCATACGGCACAGGCGGGGTGTCACTCCCTTTTCCCCAACCTCACCCCCACACACCACCACCATGGAGAGACTGCCCTATTATCAAGTCCTGCACGTCCTGTCGTTGATCGTCCTGATCGCCCAGACGTTCATGGCCTTCGCCAATCCGCTGCCGGAAAACCGCAAGCGCACGATGATGATCACCGGCATCGCGGCCCTCCTGATGTTCATCAGCGGCTTCGGCATGCTCACGATCAACAAGATCCCCTTCGCCAGCACGCCGTGGATCTGGGTCAAGACCCTCTGCTGGCTCGGCGTCGCTGCCATGGCCGGCATGGCCTACCGCAAGGCGCATCTGCGCGGCGCCCTCAGCGTCGTGACGATGGTGCTGCTCGGTGTCGCGGTGCTCATGGTCTACTTCCGTCCGTCGTTCTGATTGAACGACGGCGATGAACGCCGGAACGCTCTGCGGCCTCTGGATCGATGACGCCGGGCGCGCGCACGTCGCGCGCGCGGCGGCCGACGGTGGCCGCGTCGAATCGACCGAGGACTTCCGGCCTTTCGCCTGGATCGGCGAGGAGCGCGCGGGCCCGGGCATCGCCGTGGAACCCTTGCGCGGCGAAGGCGCGTTCCGCTGGCTCGCCCACGCGGACAACCTGCCGGCCTTCGAGGATTTCTTCCGCGAACTGCGGGAAGGCGGGCCGGTCGACGTGCTCAAGCCCTACGAGAGCCAGTGGCTCCTGCAACGGCGCGAGCGGCTCTACGCCGACCTGCACTTCGCCGACCTGCGCCGCTGCCAGCTCGACATCGAGACCGCGGCGGGCGAACCCGGCGGCTTCAGCGACGCCAAGAACCCCGACGACCGCGTGCTCGCCATCGGCCTGCAATGCGGCGCGCGGCGCGAGTTGCTCGTGCTCGAGGAAGAGACGCCCGCCGGGGAGCGCGCGTTGCTGCTGCGGTTCAACGAGGTGTTCGCTCAGATGGACCCCGACGTCGTCGAGGGGCACAACCTCTTCAAGTTCGACCTCGATTACCTGCGGCAGCGCTGCCGCCGCCACAAGGTCCCGTGCGCGTGGGGGCGCTTCGGGCAGAACGCCACGTTCCGCAACAGCCGCCTGAAGGTCGCGGAGCGTTGGATCGATTTCCCGCGCTGCGACCTGCCGGGGCGCGCCGTGATCGACACCTACCTGCTCGTGCAGCTCTACGACATCACGACGCGCGAGATGACGTCCTACGGCCTGAAGGAGGCGGCGGTCTATTTCGGCGTCACCCCAGAGGACGGCGCCGGCCGCACCTACATCGACGGGCGCGGCATCCAGCATGAGTTCCGGCAGAACCGCGAAAAATTCCTCGCCTACCTCGCCGACGACCTGCGCGAGACGAAGGGCGTCGCCGACGTGCTGTTGCCGACGTATTTCGAGCAGGCGCGCGCGTTCCCCATGCTGTTGCAGGATGCGGCGCTGCGCGGCACGGCGGGCAAAGTCGACCTGCTCTTCCTCGAGGAATACTACCACGCCCGCGCCGCCTGCGCCGCGCCGGTGGAGTGGGCGTCGTTCGAGGGTGGGTTCACGCGCAGTTTCCAGGAGGGCGTGTTCCGGCACGTCCTGCACTTCGACGTCGCCTCGCTCTACCCGAGCCTGCTGCTCCACATCGGCCGCAATCCCCGCAGCGACACGCTCGGCGTCTTCATCCCGCTGCTCCAGCGCCTGCGCGAATATCGCCTGAAATACAAGCAGCTCGCCAAGACCGCGCCCACCGCCGCCGAGCGCGACGAGGCGCAGGCGCGGCAGGCGACCTTCAAGATCCTCATCAACTCCTTCTACGGCTACCTCGGTTTCTCTGGTGCGCGCTTCGGCGATGGCGAACTGGCGGCCGAGGTGACGCGCCGTGGACGCGAGTTGTTGCAGGCGCTGATCGCGGAGTTTGAGCGCCACGGCTGCACGATCCTCGAGGCCGACACGGACGGCATCTACCTTTCCTCGGCCGATTATCACGACCGGCCGGAGGAACTGCTGGCGAAGGTCGCCGGCGTGCTGCCCGCGGGCATCGAGCTCGAATTCGACGGCCGCTACGACGCGATGTTCTGCTACAAGGCCAAGAACTACGCGCTCGCCGCCGGCGGCGAGATCACCGTGCGCGGCTCGGCGCTGCGTTCGCGCGGCATCGAGCCCTTCCTCAAGCGCCTCGGCGACGAACTCATCGCGTTCCTCCTGGGTGTCAGCCCGCAGCCGCCCGCCGACACCGTGCGCGAGCTGCGTCGCCGCATCACGGCGGGCGAGATGCCCGTGGCCGACTTGGCGAAGTCCGAAGTGCTCGGCCAGAACCCGGAGGCCTACGAACAATTCATCGCCGGCGGCGGCAAACCCCGCCGCGCCTCCGCTGAGGCGGCGCTCCTGATGACGCCGCGCCCGCGCATGGGCGAGCGCGTGACCTATTACATCGTGCCCGCGCAGAAGGGCCAGAAGGCCGACTGGCAGCGCGCCCGGCCGCTGGCGCTCCACGATCCGGCCAAAGCGCCCTACGACCCTGTCTATTACTTGGAAAAAATCGACGACTGGGTGGAACGCTATGGACGTTTCGCCGGTGTCCGGCCACAAGTCGACCAGCAGGAAATGTCGCTCTGACCGATGCGCGCCCGCCTCTGTTACCTCGCCTTGGTGCTGCTGCCGCTCGTGGCCTACTGGCCCACGCTGGCGACCGAATATGCCACGCCGGAGGATTTCGTGCGGTTGCAACTCGGCGCGGATGCGCCGCTCGCGGCGCAGCACGGCATCCTGCACGGTGCGCTGGTGGAGATGTCGTTCCTGCCCGTCGCCAGCGTGGCGCAGCTCGCCCTGGTGCGCGGCCTTGCGTTGGTGCTGGTGATCCTCACCGGCATCGCGTTGTGGCAGATGCTCGAGCGTGGCGGCTGGTCGGAACTCGATGCCGGATTTGTCGCCGGCGCGCTGGTCCTGTTGCCCGCGGCGCAATTGATCGTGGCCTGGGGCGCGGCGTGGCCGGCGGCGGTGGCCGGACTGCTGTCCCTCGCGGGTTTCGCCGCCGCGGAAAGCGAACTCGAACAGGGCGGCGCCAAGCGCGTCATCGCCCTGCTCGGCGGCGTCCTGCTCTATTTCGCCGCGGCGATGTGCCACCTGTCGTCCGCCACGCTCGCGCTCGTGCCGCTGGCGGCGCTGGGCGTCGTGCGGCCGCTGCGGCAGGCGGAGGAGACGCGCCGGTGGTTTGTGCGGCATGCGGCGCTGCTGGCGGTCGGCCTGCTCGCCGCGTGGGCGCTCGAGCGCACGATGCTCGCCGGCGCCGGGGTCGACGATCGCACGACGTTCGTCCAGCGCCTCACCGACCTCTTCCTGCACGCGCTGCTGGAGGGCGGCGCGCTGTTCTTCGCCGCGCTCACTCCGGTGCAGTGCGGGCTCGCGGCGGTGCTCGCCATCGTCCTCGTCGGCGCCGTCGCCTTCGCCGCGCGGCGGCAGATCGCCGCGGACGCGCGCGCCGGCACGGTGTGGCGGCTCGTGCTGCCCGGTGCGCTGGGCCTGTTCGCGCTCTTCGTGCTGCTGCTGCCGCACTGGCGCGGCTCGTATCTGAACTTTTGGACGCTGTCCGGTCTCGCCGTCGTGGCGGCCATGGGCGCCTGGCGCGGCACGGGCGAACAGGCGGCGCGGCGGCGCTGGTGGTATTTCGCGGGCCCCGGCGGCGTGCTCGCGCTCGGGTTGTTCGTCGCGGGCGGGCAGGCGCACCAGCACCTCGCCGTGCCGCTCGGCGCGGAATGGACCGACCTGCGCACGCAGGTGATGCGCGCGACGTTTGCGGGCGACATGACGGTCGGCCTCAAGGTCGAGGTCGCGGCCAGCCGCAGCGAGGGCGTGCCGGAGGCGGCCTTCACGGCGCAGCTTTCGCGCCACGCGCTCGCCGCGGAGCATGCTTTCCACGCCGCCCTGCGCGAGCGGTTCACCGCCGGTCTGCCGAAGGGTGTCAGGATCACCGCGACCACGGAGCCTGAGGCCGTTGCGCAGGCGAAACTGGTGTTCGACCTCACCGCGCGCGGCCGTTGAGCGGCCGCGGCCCGGCGGGAGGCCGGCCCGACCGCGGCGCGTGCGGCCGGGCGCGGTTTCGCGTCAAGACCAGCGCAGATCGTGCTTGGTCAGCGGCAGGGAGCGGATGCGTTTGCCGATGGCGGCGAAGATCGCGTTGCACACCGCGGGCGGGAGCGGCGGCAGCGCCGGTTCGCCGAGTCCGGTGGGCGGGTTGTCGCTCTGGATGAAATGCGCTTCGACGACGGGCGCGTCCGTGATCCGGAGCAGCGGGTAGGTGTCGAAATTGCCCTGCGGCACGCGGCCGTTTTCGAGGGTGATTTCCTGCGTCCAGGCGCCGCTCAGGCCGTCGATGATCGACCCTTGGATCTGATTCTCGGCGCCGCTGAGGTTCATGATCGGGCCGACGTCGGAGGCGACGGTGACGCGGTGGACCTTGAGCGTGCCGTCGGGCGCGACGCTGACCTCGGCGACCTCGGCGACGTAGCCGCGGTGGCTGAAGTGGAAGGCGATGCCCATGCCGGAACCGCGCGGGAGCGTCTTGCCCCAGCCGGACTTCTCGGCCGCGAGGCGCACGACGTCCTTCATGCGCTTCGTGTCGTAGGCCGGCGCCTGCGGGTTCGGCGCCGGCACGAGGCGGTCCTCGCCGAGGAGCGCGAGGCGGAACTCCACCGGGTCGCGCCCGGCGGCGTGGGCCAGTTCGTCGATGAACGATTGCATGACGAACGACAGCGCGTTGCTGCCCGGCGCGCGGAGCGGGCCGGTGGGGATGTTCGTGCTGATGATGGCCTGCTCGAGGCGGTAGTTCGTGATCCAGCGGCCGGGGAACTCGACCGGGCTCATGCCGGCGCTGCGGCCGGGCTCCTTGTCGTTGTTCAGGCCGACCGTGACGAAGCGATTGTGCCAGGCGACGACGTTGCCCTGCGCATCGAGGCCGGCCTTGAGGTGGTGCCAGCCGCCGGGGCGGTATTGGCCGTGCTGCGTGTCCTGCTCGCGCGTCCACGTGACCTTGACCGGCACGCCGGCGCGCTGGGCGATGGCCGCGGCCTCGACGACGTAGTCGTTGTTCAGGCGCCGGCCGAAACCGCCGCCGATGCGCGTGAAGCGCACCTTGATCTTGTCCTTGGGCAGATTGAGCGTCGCGGCGACGAGGTCCTGCGCGCTCTGCGGCGTCTGCGTGGGCGCGAGGATCTCGATGCCGCCATCGGCGGTCGGCCAGGCGAGGCCGTTCATCGGCTCGAGCGTCGCGTGGTGGATGTAGGGATACGAATAATCGGCGCTGACGACCTTCGCCGCGGAGGCGAGCGCGGCGTCGACATCGCCGTCATGGCGCATCACCTGGCCGGGCTGCGCGGCGAGTTCGGCCGCGCGGGCGGCGTAGGCGGCGGTGCTGTGGTTCGCGGCGGCGCCCTCGTCCCAGACGACGCGCAGCTCGCGCTTGGCCTTGAGGGCGGCCCACGTCGTGTCGGCGAGGATGGCGACGCCCGGCATGAGCCCCGCGTAATTGTTGGTGCCTTCCAGCACGAAGGCGTCGCGCACGCCGGCCATGCCCTTGAGCTGGTCGAGGTTGGCGCTGACGACCTTGCCGCCGAAGACGGGGCACTTCACGTAGACGGCGTTGAGCATGCCCGGGACCTTCTGGTCGAGGCCGAAGAGCGGCGCGCCCGTGACGATGGCGGGGTTGTCGACGCCGCCGATGCGCGAGCCGAGGAGCTTGAACTCGTCCGGCTCCTTCAGGCGGATCTTCGACTCGTCGGGCAAGGGCAGGGTGGCGGCCTTGGTGGCGAGTTCGCCGTAGGTCAGGCGGCGGCCGGAGGCGCGGTGGACAACGGTGCCCTTTTCGGCCTCGAGCTCGTCGGGCGACAGACCCCAGGTCTGCGCAGCGGCCTGGATGAGCATCGTGCGCGCAACGGCGCCGGCACGGCGGAGCGTGTCGTAGTTCATCGGCGTCGACAGCGAGCCGCCGGCGAACTGCTGGCCGAGTTGCGGGTCGAGCGGGGCCTGCTCGATCACCACCTGGTCGAAATCCACCTCGAGCTCCTCGGCGATGATCATCGGGAGCGAGGTCTTCACGCCCTGGCCGACCTCGGGGTTCTTGGCGACGAGGGTGACGGTGCCGTCCGGGGAGATGCGGATGAAGGGATTCGGCGTGAACTGGCGCGCGGTGTTGTCGAGTGCGCCGGCCTGGGCGAAGGAGTCGGGCGCGGCGAGGCCGAGGGCGAAGCCGCCGCCGGCGAGGGCGGTGACGCGGAGGAAGTCGCGACGGGTGAAGTCGGTGGACTCGGGTTGCATCACGCACCTCCTTTCGCGCCGGCGGTCATGGCCGCGGCGGCGGATTTGATCGCGGCGCGGATGCGCTGGTAGGTGCCGCAGCGGCAGAGGTTGCCCGCCATGGCGCCGTCGATCTCCTCGTCGGACGGCTGCGGCGTGCCCTGGAGGAAGGCGGCGGCGGTCATGATCTGGCCGGCCTGGCAATAGCCGCATTGCGGGACGTCGTGCTCGATCCACGCCTGTTGCAGCGGGTGCGAGCCGTTGGGCGAGAGGCCCTCGATCGTGGTGATGCGCATGCCCGCGACCGTCGAGACGGGGAGCAGGCAGGAGCGCGTCGGCACGCCGTTGAGGTGGATGGTGCAGGCGCCGCAGAGTCCGGCACCGCAGCCGTATTTCGTGCCGACGAGTTCGAGGTTGTCGCGCAGGACCCAGAGCAGGGGCATGTCCGCGGGGACATCGACTGAGCGGGTCTGCCCGTTCACATTCAGATTGTAGCGGGGCATGGGGAAGGGGATGAGGGGAAACTGTCCACGAGCCGCACGGCGTCAAGGCGCGGACCGACGAAGGCTGCGCGCGTCACGTCGAATCGTCCTCCAGCGGGGTCGCCGGAGCGGCGGGGGGCGGGCGAAGGCGCCGGCCGCGGGCGCGGTCGATTTCCTCGAGCTCGGGCTTGGGGATGCGAGTGAAGGCGATGCGCATCGGGGCGTAGCCGGCGGCGCCGAGGGCGCCGCCGAAGACGACCGAGTTCTTGCCAAAGGTCTTGTTGAGTTGATCGACGGCGCTGAGCAGGCGGCCATGGGTGCGCTCTTCGTCGGCGGCGAACAGATCGGGCGTGTGCGCCTCGCTGCGCAGGAGCCGGCCGAGTCGCACCGCGACCTTGCGCGGCTCGGCCCCGCGGAGGCTGCGCGGGCGGCGCTGCCAGAGCTGGTTGAGCGCGTGCGTCAGCCGGAGCGTGTCCTGCGTCTCATTGAACTGCAGTTCGTCGGACCAGCGCTGCTCGTTCGCGAAACTGACCTGGGCCTGCAGGACGCCGGCGTAGAGCCCGGAGTCGCGCAGGCGCATGGCCGCCTTCTGCAGGAGCCGGTGCAGGACGGCGAAGGCGGCCTTTTCGGTGCGCAGGTCGGGCGGCAGCACGTGGCCGTGGCCGATGGTTTGATCCGCCTGTTGCTCGAAGAACGGGATGTCCTCGCCGCGAAGGAGCCGCCACATCTGCTCGCCGCGGACGCTGCCCCAGAGGCTGCGCCATTCGTGCATCGGGCGCGACAGCAGGTCGGACATGGTCGCGATGCCACGGTCGCGCAGGCGCTGCTGGATGCCCGGGCCGATGCCGGCGACGTCGCCCGGCTCCAGGGCGGCGAGGCGGCTCGTCAGATCCGCCTCCTCGAGCACAACAAGGCCGTCGGGCTTCTCGAGGTCGGAAGCGACCTTGGCCAGCAGCCAGTTCGGCGCGACGCCGATGGAGCAGCGGAGGAATTCGCCCACGTCGCGGCGCACCGCCGCCTTGATGCGCTGCGCCGCGGCGACGGCCTCGGCGCGCTGCGCGAACCGGCCGGTCAGGCCGCAGGTGACCTCGTCGATCGAGCCGATGTGATCGATGTGCAGGCAGGACTCGATCGCCCGCACGAGGCGCTGGTGGTAGGCGATGTAGGTTTCCGGCCGGGACTCGACAAAAACGAGATCCGGCACCACGGCGCGCGCCTCGGCGACCCGGAGGTTCCGCTTCAGGCCGCGTTGCTTCGCCTCGATGCTGACGGCAATGCAGCCGGTGGTCTCCGCCATGACCGGCAAGACCGCGACCGGCCGGCCGCGCAACTCGGGCCGCTCCTGCTGCTCGACGGAGGCGAAGAAGGAGTTGAAGTCGACGACGAGGGCCCGCAGCGGCATGCGGTCAACGTGCGCGGGCGGGCGCCCGCGTCAAACCGTGGCGCGCCGGGGTCAGGACTTTGCCGTCCGGCTCCGCGCCACCACCCAGGCGACGATGGCCGCGTCGTCGTGCTCGTGCCGCCAGACGAGGCTGAGAAACTCGGCCGGGTGGATGTCGTGCTCCTTGAAGAAACGCCGGTCGCCGCCGCACGAATACATCAGCGAGGCCGGCAGTTCGCCGCGGAGCTTGGCCTTTGTCTTCGGGATGATGCGGGGCAGCCAGGCGATGCCTTCGACGGCGTCCGACTTCGCCGGCATGGTCGCCTCGTCCAGCACGCGCGCCGACGGCACGCCGCGCTGGACGTTGAGGAAGTAGTCGCGCCGGACCGACTCGATCGCGAGGGCCCGCTCGAAGCCCGGCTCGCCTCCGGCGAGGTGGTCTTCCGCGTAGTCGTAGAGGTTCTGGGCGGTGAGTCCGTTCGCGGCGAGGAAGCGCTGCTGCTCGGCGGTGAAAAACGTCTCCGCCCCGCGGCGGCCGGCGGCGTAATGCGTGACCGCCTGATCGTAGAGGGCGCGGAAGGTCGTGCCGAAGTCGTAATGTTTCATGCGGGCCGACGAAAGCGACGCGCCGCGCAAACGCAAACCGCGGCCGCGAAGCGGGTGCAGGGGTTGACGGGCATGGTAGGGTGGCGCGGATGATTTCGCGCCGCCGCTTCCTTCATGCCGCCCTCTGGCTGGCCAGCGGCGTGGCGCTCGCGCCGGCAGGCTGGGCGCGCGTCGGTCCGCGCTACCACATAGTGCGGCGCGGCGAGACGCTGACGTCGATCGCGGCGGAGCACGGCGTGACCATCGCGGCGCTGCGCGCCGAGAACCGGCTCACGGGCGACGTCATCCAGGTCGGGCAGCGACTCCGCCTGCCGCCGGTCAGCGTGCTCGACAACGTGGTCGCGGCCACGCGCGAGCTGACGATTCTGCGCGGACGCTGGCGGCACGTGGTGGTGCACCACAGCGGCATCGCGATCGGGAACGCGGAAAAATACGACGCCGCGCACCGCCGGCGCGGCATGGAGAACGGGCTCGCGTATCACTTCGTCATCGGCAACGGCAGCGACTCGCCCGACGGCACGATCGAGATCGGCCCGCGCTGGCGCCGGCAGCTCGACGGCGGGCATGTGCGCAACCGGGAGTTCAACCAGCGGGGCATCGGCATCTGCCTCGTCGGCAATTTCGAGGAAACCCGCCCGAGCGCGCGGCAGCTCGAGACGCTGACGACCCTGATCGACTGGCTGCGGGACGACGCGCCGCTCGGCGCGCAGCCGAAGTTCACGATTCACCGCTGGGTCGACCGCAACCACACGGTTTGCCCGGGAAAATTCTTCCCCGCGACGCGGCTGCGGCTGCGATATGCGTGAGAAAGGCTGTGGAGGTGGCGCGCTTGCGCACCCAAAATTGCCGCAGCCCTTTGGCGTAGGACCGGCTTCAGCCGGTCAGTAGGACGATCGCTCGCTGCGCAAGTTTCCGTGGCCGGCTGAAGCCGGCCCTACTGACGCTGTCGCGCCGCGTTGCGCTTGCGTGCGTGCATGCCAGACGCGGCCGAGTTGCGCGCGAGCGCGCAACCTACAACAGGCGGACGGCGGGGCGCGGGGTCAGTTCGGGATCGTGAAGTCCAGCATCCGCTTCTGGCGGTCGACGCGGAGGACGATGACCTCGATCTTCTGGCCGATCTCGAAACGGCGCTTCGTCTTGCGGCCGATGAAGGCCGAGCCGGACGGGTTGAGCACGTAGAAGTCGTCCTGGAGCGAGGAGATCGGCACCATGCCGAACGCACCGGCGGCGGAGAGCTCGACGAAGAAACCGTGGTTGCGCACGTCGGTGATGATCGCCGGGAAACGCGTCTTCTTTTTCTTCTCGGTCTCGCGCTCGAAGAACTCGGCCAGCTTCACCTTGACGGAGTCGCGCTCGGCCTCGGTGCTGTTGATCTCGGTGAGCGAGAGGTGCTCGGCGAGCGTCTCGGCGCGGGCGATGTTGTAGCCGCCCTTGACGGCGTCGCGGTGGCCGCCGGCGGCGGCGCCGGTCTTGGCGAGGTGGTGCTCGAACACGCGGTGGACGACGAGGTCGGAGTAGCGGCGGATGGGCGAGGTGAAGTGCGTGTAGTCGGACTTGTTGAGTCCGTAGTGGCCGTCGGGCGTCGCGCGGTAGCAGGCCTTGCGCATGGAGCGGAGGAGCTGCACGCGGAGGAGGTGGCCCTGCGGGTGGTCCTTGAGGACGGCGAGGAGCTTGACGACTTCCTCGCGCTTCGTGAGGTCGCCGACCTTGAGGTTGTGCGTGAGCAGCTCGCGGCGGAATTCGTCGAGGCGCTCCGCGTCGGGCTCGTCGTGCACGCGGTAAAGCGAGGGCAGGCGGTGCGTGCGGGTGAGGCGGGCGACGGCCTCGTTGGCGAGGAGCATGAACTCCTCGATCAACTGGTGGCTCTCGTCGTTCTCGATCTTCTCGATGCGGTCGGCGTAGCCCTCTTCGTCGACGAAGATCTTCGTCTCGGGCATGTCGAGGTCGAGCGAGCCGAGGCGGAAGCGTTCGCGGCGGAGCTTGGCGGCGATCGACCAGAGCTGGCGCACCCATCGCTGCAGGTCGGAGAGTTCCTCGTGCGAGAGGGAGGACAGCAGGCGGCCGGTGGAGCCGGTCTGGTGCTTCGGCGGCACGGGCAGGCGGCGGACGCGCTCGAGGTCGTCCTCGAACATCAGCGCGTAGGCCTGCTTGTAAGTGAGGCGCTTGCGGCTGCGGATGACGGTGTTGGCGAACTCGGCGTGCTTGATCCGGCCCTGGGGCGTGAAGGTGAAGAGGACGGCCTTGGTCAGGCGGTCCTGCGCCTCGACGAGCGAGCAGAGGCCGTTGGAAAGTTTCTCGGGCAACATCGGCACGACGGTGCCGACGAGGTAGGTGGAGTTGCCGCGCTGCTGGGCCTCGCGGTCGAGGTGCGTGCCGGCGCGCACGTAGGTGCTGACGTCGGCGATGTGGACGCCGACGCGGATCTCGCCGTGATCGAGATACTCGAGCGAGAGCGCGTCGTCGAAGTCCTTGGCGTCGTCGGGGTCGATGGTGAAGGTCGGGACGCCGCGGTAATCGGTGCGTCCGGCGAGGTCGGCGGGGCGGACCTGCGCGGGCAGGGCGGCGGCCTCGCGCTGGACCTCGGGCGGGAAGGCGGTCGAGAGGTTGTATTTGTGGAAGATGGCGGCGAGCTCGGCGCGGGGCTCGAAGGAGCGGCCGAGTTTCTCGATGATTTCGCCCTCGGGGTTGAGGTTGCGCTCGGTCCACTCGCTGAGACGGACGACGACCTTGTCGCCGACGGCGGGGACGGGGCGCAGCTTCGAGCGCATCGGGTCGTCGACGATGATGTCGTGGCCGATGCGCGGATCGTCGGGGGCGACGTAGAAGTAAGTGCGGCCGCGTTGCAGGGTGCCGGTGGTGGTGTCCTTGCCGCGCTGGAGCACCTCGATGACGCGGCCGGCGGGCTCGTTGGGCTTGAGGAAACGGTATTGCTGGCGCTCGCGGCCGGTGATGAGGCGGACGACGACGGTGTCGCCGTGGAGGGCGACATGGGTGTTCTCGGCGGCGATCTGGATCGGCGGGGATTTGTCCGGCTGGTTGACCTTGGCTTCGGGGAAGACGATGGCGGAACCGGAGGCGCGGAACTGGATGCGGCCGGTGATGAGGTCCGCTTCCTGCGGCAGGCAGAGGCGGTCGCCCTTCACGAGGACGATGGCGCCGCTGCGGATCAGCTCACGCGCCTCCTGGGAGAACTTGCGGCGGTCCTTGGTCTGGAGACGCAGTTGCTTGCCGAGCTGGTCGAGCGTGGATGGCACGTAATGCTTGTGGGCGAGGTGCTGCAGGAGCTTGTCGCGAAAATTCATAGGGAAAAACAGACGGCCAGGAGGAAGTTGATCCACCGCAACGCGCGGCGCGAGGTCCGGTCTGCTGGGACGAAAGTGCCGAGGGCCGTTCAGTTGGCAACCCGCGATTTCCGTGCCGCTGGTCGCTTTACAACGCGACGCATCGGACTACCTGTGTCGCCGCATGCCCGCCACCTTGGTCTGGTTTCGACAGGATCTGCGCCTGCAGGACAACCCCGCATTGCACGCGGCGCTCGCGCGCGGCGGGGCCGTCATCCCGGTCTACATCCTCGACGACGCCGGCGAAGGCCGCTGGGCGCCCGGCGGCGCGTCGCGCTGGTGGCTGCAGCACTCGCTCGCTGCGCTCGATACTGCGCTGCGCGAGCGCGGCCTGCGGCTTGTGCTCGCGCGCGGCGACGCGGAGACGGTGTTGCGCGACCTCATCAAGCAGACCGGCGCGACGGCGCTGCATTGGAATCGGCGCTACGAACCGGCCTCCATCGCGCGAGACGCGGCGGTGAAGACGGCGCTCGGCGCGGGCGGCGTCGAGGTGAAGAGCTCCGCCGCCTCGGTGCTGTTCGAGCCGCACACCGTGAAGAACAAGACGGGCGGCCCGTTCCAAGTCTTCACGCCCTTCTGGAAACACTGCCTGACGCTGGAGGTTCCGGAGCCGGTGAAGCTGCCCGCCGGACCGTGGCGCGCGCCGGAGAAATGGCCGCGGTCGCTTGCGTTGGATGAGCTCGGGCTTTTGCCGCGCATCCCGTGGGACGAAGGTTTCCGCCCGGTGTGGCAGCCGGGCGAGGCTGGCGCGGCGAAGCGGCTGAAACATTTTCTCGCGCGCGCCGTGGAGGAATACGCCGACGAACGCAACCGGCCGGACAAGGACGGCACCTCGGCGCTGTCGCCGCACCTGCACTTTGGCGAGATCAGCCCGCGCCAGATCTGGGCAGCGGTGCGCGCGTTGAGCAAGGACACGGGCGTGTTCCCGTCGAGCCGCGGCGCGCAGGTTTTCCTGAGCGAGGTTGGCTGGCGCGAGTTCGCTTATCATCTGCTCTACCATTTTCCGCACACGCCGGAGGCGCCGTTGCGCGCGGAGTTCGCGGCGTTCCCCTGGCGCACGGATGCCGCCCAGTTGCGCGCCTGGCAGCGCGGGCAGACCGGTTATCCGATCGTCGACGCCGGGATGCGGCAGCTCTGGGCGACCGGTTGGATGCACAACCGCGTGCGCATGATCGTGGCGTCGTTCCTCGTGAAACACCTGCGCCTTTCCTGGCAGGAGGGCGCGGCGTGGTTCTGGGACACGCTCGTCGACGCCGATCTCGCGGCCAATACGCTCGGCTGGCAGTGGACCGCGGGCTGCGGCGCGGATGCGGCGCCGTATTTCCGCATCTTCAACCCGATCCTACAGGGCCTCAAATTCGACCCGAACGGCGACTATGTCCGCCGCTGGGTGCCCGAACTCGGCCGATTGTCGTCCGAACTCATCCACCAACCTTGGACCGCGACACCACTCGAGTTGCGCGCGGCCGGCGTTACGCTCGGCGAAAATTATCCCGCACCGATGGTTGATCACGGCGCCGCACGCGACGCGGCGCTCGCGGCGTTGGAATCCATCCGCAAGCCTCGCCCGTAGTTCGGGCATGCCCAAAACGCTCCGTCACCTCGTCTTGGTCCTCGGCGACCAACTGGACGCGGCGTCGGCGGCCTTCGACGGTTTCGACCCGGCGCGCGACGCGGTCTGGATGGCCGAGGTGGCCGGCGAGGCGACGCACGTCTGGACGAGTCAGCCGCGGCTTGCGGTGTTTCTCTCGGCGATGCGGCATTTCCGCGAGTCGCTCCGCGAGCGCGGCTGGAAGATCCATTACCGCGAACTCGACGACCCGAAGAACCGCGGATCGCTCGCCGCCGAATTGGGCGAGGCGCTGACGCGGTTGCGTCCGGAGAAGGTCATCGTGGTCGAACCAGGCGAATGGCGCGTGGCGCAGGATTTGGAGCAATGCGTGCGTGCCGCCGGCATCGCTTGGGAAGTGCGGTGCGACCGGCACTTCCTCTGCTCGCGCGCCGAATTCGCCGCACATGCGACGGGCCGCAAGCAGCTGCGGATGGAGTTTTTCTACCGCGAAATGCGCCGCCGCCACCGCGTGCTGCTCGACGCCGCCGGCGAGCCCGAGGGCGGGCAATGGAATTTCGACCACGACAACCGCGGCAGTTTCGGCGTATCGGGCCCGAAGGACGTGCCGGCCCCGGTGTGTTTCGCGCCCGATGCGATCACGCGCGAGGTCATCGCGCTCGTGCGGCGGAAATTTGGCTCGCACCCGGGCAAGTTGGATTCGTTCGACTGGCCCGTGACCGCGGTCGATGCCCGCGCGGCGTTGCGGGATTTCGTGGCGCACCGGCTACCGCGTTTCGGCGAGTATCAGGATGCGATGTGGACGCGCGAGCCGTGGCTTTATCACTCGCGCCTCTCGGCGGCGATGAACCTGAAGCTCCTCGATCCGCGCGAGGTCATCGCGCTGGCGGAACAGGCCTACCGCGCGGGACGCGCGCCGCTCGCCAGCGTCGAGGGCTTCATCCGCCAGATCCTCGGCTGGCGCGAATACGTGCGCGGCGTCTATTGGCATTTCATGCCCGGTTACCTCGACCGCAACGAACTCGGCGCGGAGGAGGAGTTGCCGAAGTTCTATTGGACCGGCGACACGCCGATGGCCTGCCTGCGCGACGCGATCGGACAGACCCTCGAGCATGGTTACGCGCACCACATCCAACGCCTGATGGTGACCGGTCTCTACGCGCTCCTGCTCGGCGTGCAACCGCGCCGCGTGCACGAGTGGTATCTGGCGGTCTACGTCGACGCGGTGGAGTGGGTGGAGTTGCCCAACACGCTCGGCATGTCGCAATACGCCGACGGGGGCGTGATGGCGTCGAAGCCGTATGTCGCCACCGGCAAATACATCCAGCGCATGAGCAACTACTGCGCCGGCTGCCGCTTCAACCCCGCCCAGGCCACGGGTGCGGATGCGTGTCCGTTCACCACGCTGTATTGGGACTTCCTCCTGCGCCATGAGGACCGCCTCGCCGCCAACCAACGCATGGCGCTGCAGGTGAAAAATCTCGTCCGGCTTACGCCGCGCGAGCGCACCGCGATCCGCCAGCGCGCCGCGGCGATTCGCGCCCGCGGCGGCGTTCCGCCGATTGCGCCCGCCGCCCAAGACGAGCTTTCGCTCGCCTGACCATCATGCCCCGGATGCGCCGCAAAGCCGACCTGCCGACCAAGGACTGCGCCGTGTGCGGCCGGCCCTTCGCGTGGCGCAAGAAGTGGGCAAAGGTTTGGGAGGAAGTGCGTTACTGTTCCGACGCCTGCCGCTCGCGGCGGCGGGAGGCGCGCGCTCCGGCCTGAAAATCGGGGCTTCCCAAGCGCCCCTCCGGTTGTATGGTATCGGCCCTTTATGCAGAAGACCCTCATCATCTTTAAGCCCGATTGCATGGAAAAGCGCCTCGTCGGCACCGTGCTGGCCCGCTTCGAGGCCGCCGGCTTCGACATCATTGGCGCCAAGCTCACGCGCCTGACCTCCGCGCAGCTCCGCGAGCACTATGCCCACGTGGCCGACAAGCCGTTCTACCCGGAGATCGAGCAGTTCATGAGCTCGCGCCCGGTCATCGTCATGGCGCTGCGCGGCGACAACATCGTCCAGCGCGTCCGCGACCTGCTCGGGCCGACCGATTCCCGCAAGGCCGCCAAGGGCACGATCCGCGGCGACTTCGGCACGGAGATGATGAAGAACGTCGTCCACGCCTCGGACAGCGAGGAGAACGGTCGCATCGAGATCGCCCGCTTCTTCAAGGCGGACGAGATTCTCGCCTGAGTCATCTCAACACTTGACGACTGCGCGGGCGGTCCGCTTATTTCGGCCCTCTCGCAGTTTTACGCCCTCATCGTCTAGCGGCTAGGACGGGGCCCTCTCAAGGCCCAAACCGGGGTTCGATTCCCCGTGAGGGCGCCAATTTTCACTCAGAGAATGGCGCGCTGAAAACCGATTCACACGGGAATCACACGCAACTCGCGAATCACGCCCCCTCCGCAGGGGGCGTTTTCGTTTCTTCGAAAGGCGCCTTCGAACCCTTCGGGTGCCGGAGCGCCCATACTGGGTAACGTTGCCAGTCCTTATGGAATCCCATATCGGAACTGACCCACGCAGGCTGGGCGGCGACAAGCGATTCAACGCGCTGCATCCAATCGTTGCCTGGCTCGATCACGTCCATCATGTGGCCAAGCAGAACGATCGTGTTGTATACCCTATCCGGCGTAGCCTTGTTGAAGCTCGGAACGGAGTTTGCGGGCTGAGCAATCGGGATTGTGAGCTTCACTGTCAGCTTTCTGTCCCAAACAACCAGATGGTGCGCGCAAAGATTCCTCACGTAGGAACTGTGTTCGAGCAGCGATTTCAACGTGTCTGGGAAAAGGCTGAATGGTGCGGCTATTTCTTTCTTCAGTTTGAACGGAAAAATGCACGAGTAGAATCGGCTCAGCAGGCCGAACGACATGGATTCACAGGCAATCCAGATTGGCGGCCGGCCGGGGCCGTGCTTCCACTTCCCCAAGTCCTCACTGCGCTTCAACTCTTCATCGAGCGATGCAAGATGCTCGTCGTGGTAGGCTACGCTATGGATGGTGGGATCTTCGTAGGCCATTGGGCCCTTGGAGTGCGAGAGAACGTAAGACCACCGCGCTCTGACGGAGAGTTCGACTCGTTTTAATGCCTCAAGCAGTAGGTGCCGAAGTAGCACGTCAAAACGATAGAGGGCCCATAGATCCTCAAATTTTGCACCCTCTCTGAATTTGTCGTCCGCACCTAAAAATGGCCTGCGATAGCGAATTAGGCGGAAATAATTATGGTGCGCCAGGCAGTGGGTCGCCAATTCCTCATCGGAAACCGTTAACCCTCGGTCGCGAAGAAGTGCAATCTGCTGCTGGTATGTTGTTGGGGGCTCGTGCTGGGGCGCCGCGGGCATCCGGATAAAAAGAAACCCGCCCATTTGAGCAGTCCACTGCAAGCAGTGGCCGAGGCTTGGCAGGTATTGTTGCATGACCTATCGACCCGTTTGTACCGGAAATCAAGCCCGAATCGAAACGTGGGGGATTCAACCCCCCAGTGTCTGATTCAAAATCGCCCAAGAACAACAAGTTGCAACCTTGGTGAACGCCCCGAGTCCGTCGGAGCGAGGGGGTAGCGAACGCTTTGAAAACGGTCTTGAATCCCGTTTCGCGAAAACGGCGACGAAAAGGATAAACGGCGACGATCAAAACGCGGTCTCCGTTTCGGCGTTCGGTTTCGTCCTACGAAGTAACAAGACGCCAAACGCGAAATCGGAAGGCTAATTCAAGACGGCGACGACAAGTGCGGTTCCAAGAACCTGCTTCTCGAAGTCTCGGCGTCGGCCATCTATCCAGCTTGGTTCACACGGATTCACACATGCAAGGGCATTCTAAGGGCTACCAAGGGCTACATCTTCTCCTCTGAGAGTAGAGTGACAGAGTGAATAGTCGATTCCCCGTGAGGGCGCCACTTTCCAAACGCGCATCGGTTCCCGGTGCGCGTTTTTGTTGGGGCGATTTCGCAAGATGTGCGCAGTGCGCCCCCTGCCTTGCGGGTATGATTTCGGGCATGAAAACGATCCTCGTTGCGGTGGACTTCTCGGCGGTCACGAACGGCGTGCTCAAGGCGGCGTGCGCGCTGGCGAAGCGGGTGGAGGGCAGCCTGGTTCTCCTGCATGTCGTCGAGCCGCCGGTGGTGATCGATGTCTACGGTCTCGGCCATGAAGTGCTCGCCGAGGCGTCGGCCGCCAGCGAGCGCATCTCCACGCGCCGGCTGCGGCAGCTCATCCAGCGCTGCCAGCGTGGCGGGGTGGCGGCACGCGCGGTGCAGCAGTCCGGCAAGCCGGAGCGCGAGATCGTGGCGACCGCGCGGCGGCTGGGTGCGGCTTACATCGTGATCGGCACGCACGGCCATGGGGCCGCCTACGACCTCATTGTCGGGAGCACGACCAACGGCGTGTTGCGGAAGGCAACCTGCCCGGTGCTCGTGGTGCCGGGGCGGGCGAAGACGCGCGCGTAGGAGGGGCGGGTGAGCGTTGGGCGCGTGGCAACGCGTTAACGGCGGTCCCAGTCGACGAGTGCGGAAGCCTCGGCGGTCCCGCCTGCCGTCGCTGACACGCCAATGTCCACATGCTTGCGGCATTCGGTGCGAGTAGGGCCAGTCTTTGACTGGCCTTGATCGATTCACGCAATTCACCGAGCCGGCCGGTCACAGACCGGCCCTACTTAGTAGAAGACATTCCGGTCGAGGGAACGGTATTGGATGGCTTCGAGGAGGTGCGGGCCGGCGATGGCCTCGGCGCCGGCGAGGTCGGCGATCGTGCGCGCGACCTTGAGGATGCGGTCGTAGGCGCGGGCGGAGAGCGAGAGCTGCTCCATCGCGTGCTGCAGCAGATCGCCGAGCGCGGCGTCGAGGTGGCAATGCCGCTTGATCTGCGTCTGCGTCATGCGCGCGTTGGCGGCGGTGCGCGTGCCGGCGAAGCGGGCGCGTTGCCGCGTCCGCGCCGCTTCGACGCGGGTGCGGATGGCGGCGGAGCTTTCGCCGCCCTGCGTCGTGCGCAGCTCGGAAACGGAGAGCGCGGGCGCCTCGACGTGCAGGTCGATGCGGTCGAGCAACGGGCCGCTGATGCGGTTGCGGTAGCGCTGCACCTGCGTGGGCGTGCAGCGGCATTCGCGCTTCGCGTCGCCGAGGTAGCCGCAGGGACAAGGATTCATCGCGGCGATGAGCATGAAGTGGCAGGGCAGGGTGACTTTGCCGGCGCTGCGCGAGATGGTGACGTGCCCGTCTTCGAGCGGCTGGCGCAGGACCTCGAGCGCGGAACGCTTGAATTCGGGCAACTCGTCGAGAAACAGCACGCCGTGGTGGGCGAGGGAGATTTCGCCCGGGCCGGGGATGGCGCCGCCGCCGAGCAGGCCGACGTCGGAGATGGTGTGGTGCGGCGCGCGGGCGGGGCGGTCGAGGAAGCGCAGGTTGCCGTCGAGCGTCTGGCCGGCGGCGGAGTGGATGCGGAGAATCTCGAGGTATTCGTCGAGCGTCGGCTCGGGCATGATCGTCGGGACGCGCTTCGCGATCATCGATTTGCCCGAGCCGGGCGGGCCGATCATGAGGAGATTGTGTCCGCCGGCGACGGCGACCTCGACGGCGCGGCGCACGGCGTGCTGGCCCTTGATCTCGGAGAAATCGAGCGTCGTGTCGGTGACGGTCGCGGCGCTGCGCCGGTCCGGCGGCCGCACGGGGCGGAGCGGAGTCTCGCCGGAAAGAAAGCGCGCGGCCTCGTCGAGCGAGCGCACGGCGTAGACCTCGACGCCTTCGACCAGCGCGGCCTCGTCGGCCGTGATGGGCGGCAGGAGCAGGCGCTTTTTCCCGGAGGCGCGCGCGAGCACGGCGAAGGCGAGGCCGCCTCTGACGGCGCGCGTGGCGCCGGAGAGACTGAGTTCGCCGGCGATGAGGAAGTCGTCGAGCTGCGGGGCCTGCAGGCGCTGGTCGGCGACGAGGATGCCGAGGGCGATCGGCAGGTCGTAGAGCGCGCCTTCCTTGCGGAGGTCGCCGGGCGCGAGGTTGATCGTCGTGCGGGTCCGCGGCATGCGGAAACCGGAGTTGCTCAGGGCCGAGAAGACGCGGTCGTCGGACTCCTTGACGGCGGCGTCGGGCAGGCCGACGAGGATCAGCTTGGGTTCGCCGGTTTCACCGGTGTTGACCTCGACGGAGACGGGCACGGCATCGATGCCGACGAGCGCCGCCGAGCAGATGGTGGCGAGCATGGAACGGGACGAGCGGGGAGGGGATTCAGGTGTGGACCTCGCCCGCCTGCACGCGCCGCCGGATTTCCGCGAGGTTGTCCTCGACCGCTTGCAGGTAGGGGTTGGTCTGGCCCGTGACCGTGAGATAGCGATGCACGCCGTCCGCCTCGGTGTCGAGCATCGGGCGGACGAAGTGCTGCCAGAAATCGGGCGTCTTGCGCCGCAGCTCGGCGGTGCTCGCATAAGGACGCTTTTCCGGCGGGATGCCTTCGTGGTCGAAGGCCTCGGTGAATTCGGCGAAGAGGTGCGCGAGCTTGTCCGGATAATCCGGCGCCGCGATCTGCGCGAGGTAGTCGGCGGTGACCAGCAGGCAGGCGATGCGGCGCGCGGTGGCGTGGCGGAACGTCTGCGCGCTGATCCGGTTGCGCGGGCCGGTGCAACCGATGGCGGCGCACACGTCGTCGATGTCGTCGGCGGCGAGACCGATGCGCGGCAGATAGGCGCGCGCGAAGTCGCAGCTGCGGCGCTCGTGCACGAGGGTGTATTTCGCGCCGGTGCCGGCGTCGTCGTGGCGGTGCTTCAGGAATCCGCTGTCGTGCAGCAGGGCGGCGATGACGCAGCGCTCCGCCGCGCCGCGGTCGAAGGCCGGATCGTCGCCGCTGCGCACGAGGCCGCCGGCGAGATCGGTCACGCAGACAGCCGCCTCGAGGGTGTGCCCGAGGTCGTGGTAGCGCATGTCGAGGGGGAGGTATTCCCCCCAACGGCCGGCGAAGGCGTCGACGACGTCGCGCAGCACGCGCTCGAGCAGCGGCAGGCTTGCCTCCCAGCCGAGACCGGCGAAAACCGCCCGAAAATGGGCCGCAGTCGCGCTCGGATCCTTCAGGGACATGGCTCGGGGCAGGGCCATTCGGGTCCTTCGGAAATAGGGTTTGCCGCTCTGGCAGCAAGCGCATTGTCTCCCCCGGACATGGCCCAAGGAGGCAACCTCATCGTCGGCCTGACGGGCGGCATGGGCTGTGGCAAATCCACCGCTGCCGCCTTGTTCGCCGACCACGGATTCACCCGGCTCGACGCCGATCAAGTCGTGCGCGATGTGCTCTTGCGGCGCGACGATGTCATCGCCGCCGTGCGCGAGCGGTGTGGCGAGGGCGTGATCGGCGTGGACGGCCAGATCGACCGCGCGCGGCTCGGGAACGTGGTGTTTGCCGATGACGAGGCCCTGCGCTGGCTCGAGGGACTGTTGCATCCGGCTCTCCTGCGCCACTGGGAGGCCGTCTACGCCGCCGCCCGCGACACGCGCTTCATCGTCGAGGTGCCGCTCCTGTTCGAGAAGGGGCTGGAGAATAGGTTTGATTTCACGGTGTGCGTGACCACATCCTCCGCCTTGCAACTACGGCGGCTGGAGCAACGTGGTGTCCCGCCCGGGATCGCCCGCCAGCGCCTCGCCAAGCAGCTGCCCCTGGCCCGAAAATGCGAGTTGGCTGACTTCGTCCTCCTGAACGACGGCTCCCTCGAATTTTTAAGCGAGCAAGTCAGCGAACTGGCCCGTCGCCTCTCCCTCATCCCCATCCACTGAACGGCAACCGCATGGCCCTGCCTCCGAAGTCCTCCGAGGACACCGATTCCAACGCGCCCGCTTCCGAGAGCGAAGGCGCCCCGAAGAAACGCCCGCGCACGCGCTCACGCCTGCACCGCGGCAAGGCGGCCAAGTCCGCCGACGCCGGCGACGAGGCGCCCGCCGCGTCCGAAGCGTCCTCCGCGCGCGCGGCCGAGGCCGCCCCGGCGCCTTCCGCGCCGCCGCCGGAGCCCGCCCAGGCCCCGCGTCACGAGCCGGAATCCGCGCCGGCCCCCGCGGCCGAACGCCCCGCCGCCGCCGAGTCCTCCGGCGCGCCCGAGTCAGGCGGCGACGCCGGCGGCCAAGGCGGTCAAGGCGACGGCGGCCAGGATCAAGGCGGTTTTCAAGGCGGCCACGGCGGCGGCAAGTTCCGCTGGCGCGACAAGAAATTCCGCGGCAAGTGGAACAAGCACGGGGGTGGTGGCGGTGGTGGCCCGGGCGGCGGCAACGGCGGCCAGCCCAAGCATCCTCCGCAGCCGCCCCCGCCGAAGGGCGAAATCTATTTCGGCGAGTTGCCCGATCCGGCGCGCTTCGCCGACCTCGCCGCGCTCGACACGCTCGCCGACGACATCGCGGCCAAGAAGACCGACCCGATCTGGCTCAACGAACTTTACGCGCTCGGCCACGCCGACCTGTCGGCCAAGGCGCGCGCGCTCGGCGCGACCTTCGAGGGCGTGCCGAACCGCAAGCAGCTCCTCGCCGCGATCTTCGCGGCGGCGGCGGAACAGAAGATCCCGCTCCTCGACCAGGGCTGGCTCGACCTGACGGACCGCGGCTTCGGCTTCGTCGTCCATCCGTTCACGAACTACCGGCTCTTCCCCGAGGATTCGTATGTGCCGGAGATCTTCGTGAAAAAGCTCGGCCTCAAGCGCGGCCACCACGTCGAGGTGCAGGTGCAGGCGCCGTCGGGCAACGACCGTTGCCCGAGCGTCGTGCGCATCCGCAGCGTCATGGGCGGCAAGCCCGACAGCATCTCCAGCGTGAAGCCGTTCGAGGAGCTGACGCCGTATTACCCGCTCAAGCGCATCTGGCTCGAATCGCAGGGCGCGAAGGACGTCTCGATGCGCATGGTCGACATCATCACGCCCGTCGGCTTCGGCCAGCGCGGCCTGATCGTCGCCCCGCCGCGCACCGGCAAGACCGTCCTCCTCCAGAACATGGCCAACTCCATCGCGGCGAACTCGCCCGATGCCCGGTTGATCATCCTCCTCATCGACGAGCGCCCCGAGGAAGTCACCGACTTCCGCCGCCACTGCAGGGGCGAGGTCGTCAGCTCGACCTTCGACGAGACGCCGGAGAGCCACGTGCATTGCGCCGAGATGGTGATCGAGAAGGCGCGCCGCCTCGTCGAGCACGGCGAGCACGTCGTCATCCTCCTCGACTCCATCACGCGCCTCGCCCGCGCCTACAACGCCCTCGCGTCGAACTCCGGCAAGATCATGTCCGGCGGCATCGAGGCCACGGCCCTGCAGAAGCCGAAGCGCTTCTTCGGCTCCGCCCGCAACATCGAGGGCGGCGGCTCGCTCACCATCCTCGGCACGGCTCTGGTCGACACCGGCTCGCGCATGGACGAAGTCATCTTCGAGGAGTTCAAGGGCACCGGCAACATGGAGCTCCACCTCGACCGCGACCTCGTCAACAAGCGCATCTTCCCCGCGCTCAACATCGACAAGTCCGGCACGCGCAAGGAGGAGCTCATCTACCACCCCGACGAGCTCGCGCGCATCTACGCGCTGCGCCGCGCCATGCAGGGCGTCCCCGCTGCCGATTCGATCGACATGCTGATCCAGCGGCTGAAGAAGACGAAGACCAACGCCGAGTTCCTGATGAGTCTGAACCGCTGACCCGCGCGCCCCGCGCGCCGGGACGGCCCGCCTCCGCTTGACCACGGCCGACGACTACGCCCTCCAACTCGCGCTCGCCCGCGGACTCGTGTCCGCCGACGCGCTGGAGTCGGCCCGCCGCACTGTTGCCGCACACACGGACCTGACCGCGCCGCCGCCGGACCTGCGCGCCCTGCTCGTGGCGTCCGGCGCGCTCGATCCGCAGGCGCTGGCCCGCGCCGTCGCGGAGGAATTCGGCATGCCCTTCGTCGAGTTCGGCGACCGGCAGATCCCGGGCGACGCCCTCGCGGCCCTGCCGCGCTCCTTCGTGCTCCGCCACGGCGTCTGCGCCGCCGGCTGGCGCGACGGCACGCTCCTCGTCGCCGTGCCCGATCCGCTCGACGCCGACGTGCTCGACGGGCTCGCGCACGTCGCCACCGCGCCCTGCGAGGCCTGCGTCGCCGCCCCCGAGGATCTGCAGCGCGCCCTGGCCCGCCACTACGGCCGCGAGGACGGCGGTTTCGAAGACCTGACCGGCGGGGCGGGGGAGGGCGAGTCCGGCGATCTCGCTCCGGGCGGCGCGGCGGCCGACCGCGACGGCGATGCGCCGATCATCCGGCTCGTGCACCAGATCATCGGCGAGGCCGTGCGGCGCCGCGCCTCGGACATCCATCTCGAGCCGCTCGAACGCCGTTTTCGCGTGCGCTACCGCATCGACGGCGTGCTGGTCGAGGTCGATTCCCCGCCGAAACGCCAGCAGCTCGCGCTCATCTCGCGCGTGAAGATCATGGCGAACATCAGCATCGCCGAGAAACGCGTCCCGCAGGACGGCCGCATCCAGGTGACGCTCGGCGGCCGCGCACTCGACCTGCGCGTCTCCTCGCTGCCCACGGCGCACGGCGAGAGCATCGTCATGCGCATCCTCGACAAGGAGGGCCTGCGCCTCGGCCTGCCCGAACTCGGCTTCCTGCCCGACGACGAGGCCGTGTTCGAGCGCCTCATCGCGTCGCCCGACGGCATCGTGCTCGTCACCGGCCCGACCGGTTCGGGCAAGACCACGACGCTCTACGCCTGCCTGCACCACCTCAACCAGCCCGACCGCAAGCTCATCACCGTCGAGGACCCGGTCGAGTATCAGCTCACGGGCATCAACCAGGTCCCGGTGCGGGCCGAGATCGGCATGACCTTCGCCTCCGCCCTGCGCGCCATGCTGCGCCAGGCGCCGAACATCGTCATGGTCGGCGAAATCCGCGACGCCGAGACGGCCGACATCGCGATCAACGCCTCGCTCACGGGCCACCTCGTCTTCAGCACGCTGCACACCAACGACGCCCCCGGCGCCGTCACGCGCCTCGTCGACATCGGCGCGAAACCCTTCCTCGTCGCCGCCGCGCTGCGCGCGACCATGGCGCAGCGGCTCGTGCGGCGGAACTGCCCGCAATGCCGCCGCGCCTACGCGCCGACCCCGCGCGAATTGCGCGCGCTCGGCGTCACGCCGGAGCAGGCCGCGGGCGCGACGTTCATGCGCGGCGCCGGCTGCGCCGAGTGCAACGGCACGGGCTACCGCGGGCGCATGGGCATCTTTGAGATCTTTTTCATCAGCGACGCCATCCGCGCGATGATCTACGAGCAGGCCAGCGCCGCCCGGCTCCGCGCGCAGGCCCGCCGCGAGGGCATGCGCTCCATGCGCGAGGACGGCGTGCGAAAAGTGCTCGCCGGTCTCACCACAATCGAGGAGGTTGTCTCCGTCACCGTCGGCGACGCCGACTAACCCCACGCCTCCTTTCCCGCCATGAGCTACGAAATGAACGACCTGTTGGAGCTCGTCGTCGAACAGAAGTGCTCCGACCTCCACCTGCAAGTCGGCACCCCGCCCACGCTCCGCATGCGCGGCAGCATGACGCCGATCGACGGCCCCGCGCTCACGCCCGCCATGACCGAGGGCCTGATGCTCTCCATCACGCCGGACAACCACGTGCAGAACGTGAAGCTCAACGGCGGCACCGACTTCGGCTTCGCCTACCTCGACAAGGCGCGCTTCCGCGTCTCCGTCCTGAAGGCCAAGGGCAACTACGGCATGGTGCTGCGCCAGATCCCGAACCAGCTCTTCGACCTCCGCCAGATCGGCCTGCCCGACAAGATCAAGGAACTCCTCTACCGCCCGCGCGGCCTCTTCCTCGTCACCGGCCCGACCGGCTCGGGCAAGTCCACGACGCTCGCCTCGATGGTGAATTACATCAACGAGAACCGCGACGGCCACATCATCACCATCGAGGACCCGATCGAGTATTACCACCCGCACAAGCGCTGCGTCGTCACCCAGCGCGAGATCGGCCAGGACGTGCCGAGCTTCTCCGAGGCGATCCGCCGCGCGCTGCGCCAGGACCCCGACGTCATCCTCGTCGGCGAATTGCGCGACCTGGAGACGATCGAGGCCGCCATCTCCGCCGCCGAGACGGGCCACTTGGTCTTCGGCACGCTGCACACGAACTCCGCCGCCAAGACCGTCGACCGCATCGTCGACGCCTTCCCCGCGAACATGAAGGAGATGATCCGCACGCAGCTCTCGACCTCCATCATCGGCGTCATCTCCCAGTCACTCTGCAAGAAGAACGGCGGCGGCCGCATCGCCGCCTACGAGATCATGGTCAACACCTCGTCGATCGCCTCGCTCATCCGCGACAACAAGACCTTCCGCATCTCCTCCGACATCCAGACCGGCGCCGCGCTCGGCATGATCACGCTCGACACGCACCTGATGAGCCTGGTCAACCGCGAGCTGATCGAGCCCGACGAGGCCGTCGAGAAGGCGCAGGATCCGGAGGGCATGCGCAACAAGCTGCTCAGCATGGGGCTCAAGCTCCGCGCGCTCTGACGCCCGGGATCGCCGCCGCGCATGTTCGAGGGCCACGACCAATCCGTCTTCGAACTCCTCGACGAGCAGCAGGTCGTCGCCCGCGCGCAACTCGACCTCGCGCGCGAGGAGCACGAGCGCTCGGGCAAGCCCCTGGCCGACGTGCTCCTCGAACTCGGGCTCGTCGAGCGCGCCGCCCTGCTCCGCGCCGTGGCGCAGCACCTCGGCGCCGATTTCGCCGGCGACCTGCCGGCCAACCTTCCCGGCGAGGCGCTGGCCCTCGTCGAGGGCGGGCTCGCGCGCACCTACGGCGTCGCGCCGCTCGACGCCGACCTCACCTCGGTGACGCTCGCCGCCGTCGATCCCTTCAACAGCCAGCTCCTCAACGACCTGACCTTCGCGCTCGAGCGCGACGTCCGCCTCGCCGTCGCCGATCCCGAGCGCGTCGCCGCGCTCATCCGCCAGCATTACGGCGAGGAGGAAGCGTCGCTCGACGACGTCGTCAGCGAACTCGGCGCGCAGGCCGAGGGCTCGGAGCGCGAGGACGTCTCGGTCGAGGACCTCGAGCAGATGGCCGGCCAGACGCCGATCATCCGCTTCGTGAATCTCGTGCTCGCGCAGGCCATCCGCGACAAGGCCTCGGACATCCACTTCGAACCCTTCGAGCACGAGTTCAAGATCCGCTACCGCATCGACGGCACGCTCTACGAGATGGCGCCGCCGCCGAAGGCGCTGGCGATGCCGATCATCTCCCGCGTGAAGGTGCTGGCCAACCTCAACATCGCCGAGCGCCGCGTGCCGCAGGACGGCCGCATCAAGCTCACCGTCGCCGGCCGCGCCGTCGACCTGCGCGTCTCGACCCTGCCGACGCAGTTCGGCGAGAGCGTCGTGCTGCGCGTGCTCGACCAGAGCGCCGTGCAGCTCGAGCTCGGCCAGTTGAGCATGCCGGCGGAGATCGAGGCGGCGATGCGCGACATCATCCGCCGGCCCAACGGCATCGTCGTCGTCACCGGCCCGACCGGCTCCGGCAAGACGACCACGCTCTACAGCTGCCTGAAAGTCCTCAACGCCCCCGACGTGAAGATCCTCACCGTCGAGGACCCGGTCGAATACGAGATCGACGGCATCATGCAGGTGCCGGTGAACTACGCGGCCGACCTGACGTTCGCGCGCGCGCTGCGCTCGTTCCTGCGCCAGGACCCGGACATCGTGATGGTCGGCGAAATCCGCGATCTCGAGACCGCGCAGATCGCCATCCAGGCCTCGCTCACCGGCCATCTCGTCCTTTCCACGCTGCACACGAACGACGCGGCCGGCGCCGTGACGCGCCTCCTCGACATGGGCATCGAGCCGTTCCTGCTCGCCTCGACACTCGAGGGCGTCCTCGCGCAGCGGCTCGTCCGCCGGCTGTGTCCGGACTGTCGCGCGCCCTACGAGCCCGATGACGCCGTGCTGCGCTCGGCCGGCATCGAGCGCGCCGCGCTCGGCGGACGGCCGTTCTACCGCGCGGCGGGCTGCCCGGCCTGCCACCACGGCGGCTTCCGCGGGCGGCTCGGCATTTTCGAATTCCTGCGCGTGGACGACCCGCTGCGCGACCTCGTCACCAGCGGCGCCTCGCTCGTGCAACTGCGGCAGCGCGCCATTGAGCGCGGCATGGTGCCGCTGCGCGAGGCCGGCCTGCGCGCCATCCTCGCGGGCGAGACGACGCTCGACGAGATTTTGAAATACATGTGAGCCATGCCGCGCTTCACTTACACCGCCCTTGATGCCCGTGGCGACGAACGCGCCGGACAGGTCGACGCCGCCAGCGCGGAGCAGGCGACGGCCCAGCTGAAGGCGCGCGGGCTTTTCCCCACGGAGCTGAGCGCGGTGTTCGCGCCGGAGCCGGCCCCGCCGACCGCCGCGAGCGCGCCGGCGCCCGCGGCCCGGACCCTGCCGCCCAAGCCCGGTCCGCGCGTCGCGCCGGCAGCGGCCGCACTGGCGTCGACGGCCGCGCCACCCCCGCCGCCGCGCCGCCGCGGCCTGCTCGAGGTGGAGCTCCGCTTGCCGTTTGTGTCACCCGTGGCGGACAAGGAGCGCGCCGTTTTCACGCGCCAGCTCAGCACGCTGCTGCGCGCCGGCATGCCGCTGTTGCGCGGGCTCGAGGTCGTCGCCCGGCAGGAGCGCAACCGCGCGTTTCGCCGCATCATCGAGGCGCTGGCCGACGACATCCGCTCGGGCGGGACGCTGTCCGACGCGATGGCGCGGCACCCGGGCGTGTTCGACCGGCTTTACGTCAACATGATCAAGGCCGGCGAGGCGGGCGGCGTGCTCGACGTGGTCCTCGACCGGCTGGCCAAATTCCAGGAGAAGAGCCTGCAGCTGCGCGGCAAGGTGAAGGCGGCGATGGTCTATCCGCTCATCGTCATGACGGTCGCCGTGCTCATCCTCGCCGGTCTGCTCGTGTTCGTCGTGCCCAAGTTCCAGCAGATCTTCGCCGACCTGCTGAAGGGTGCGCCGCTGCCGCCGCTGACGCAGGCGGTGCTGGCGGTGAGCGACGTGGTGCGGGCGCATTACGTCGTCGCGCTCGGCGTGCTCGTCGGCGCGGTCTTTCTGTTCCGGTTCTTCCGCCGCACGCCGGCGGGCGGGCGCTTGGTCGACACCGCGCTGCTGCGGATGCCGGCGTTCGGCGACCTGATCCTCAAGTCGCTCGTCGCGCGCTTCGCCCGGACACTGGGCACGCTGCTGTCGAGCGGCGTGCCGATCCTGCAGGCGATCACGGTCACGCGCGACACGACGGGCAACGCGCGTCTCGCTGAGGCGTTGGATTTGGTGCACGACGCTGTGAAACAGGGTGAGACGGTCGCGGCGCCGCTGCAGGCGGCGGCGGTGTTTCCCGGCATGGTGACGAGCCTGATCGACGTCGGCGAGCACACGGGGCAACTGCCCGAGATGCTCAACAAGGTCGCCGACATCTACGACGAGGAGGTCGACAGCGCGGTGGCGGGCCTGAGTTCGCTCATCGAGCCGATCCTGATCGTGTTCCTTGCCGTCGTGGTGGGCACGATCGTCATCGCGCTGTTCCTGCCGATTGTGCGGATCGTGCAGTTGTTGACGTGAGGAGGGCGCGGCGGGCGCGCGGAGTTGCGCGCCAGCGCGCAACCTACGGGGCTCCGATGGTCGCTGCGTGGGCCAGCCGACTTACGTCGGCTGCTACGGGGCGGAGGGCGGTTCGCCGGGGGTGGTGCGCGGTTTCGTCAGCAGAAGCTGCGTGTTCAGGCCGAAATGTTTTTCGGAAAAATCGTCGGCCGGGTTTTCGCCCGCATTGCGCAGGAGGCGCTGGACCATGCCCATCTTGGCGTCGAGGTCGTCGACCTTGGCGACGAAGACGGCTTCGGGCGTCGCCGCGAGCACGGCGGCGCCCCACTCGAGTTCGCCCTGGTGGCTGAGCACGATGTGCTCGAGTCGCTCGAGAAGATCGGAGGCGAGCTTGGCCTTCATGCCGGCCTTGCGGACGAGCTGGTAGCCGAGGACGACGTGTCCCTGCAGGAGGCCGCGGCGGCTCTTGGTCGTGACGAGGTCGCCTTGGTATTCAATGACCTTGCCCACGTCGTGCACGAGGATGCCGGCGAGCGCGAGATCGGGGTCGACCTCCGGGTAGAGCGGCAGCAGCGCGCGGCCGGCGCGGGCCATGTGGACGGTGTGCTCGAGCAGGCCGTGGCGGTAGGCGTGGTGCATCGACACGGCGGCCGGCGCGATGCGGAACTGTTCGCCGATGTCGTCGAACACCGCCTGCACGGTGGCGCGGATCTCGGCGTGCTGGATCGAGGCGATGTGCTGTTGAAACTCGGTCCACAGCGCGTCGGCGTCCTCCGGCGCGGTCTCGACGAGGTTGGCGAGCACGGGGGAGCCGGCGAGCCGGTCGGCGGAGATCGATTCGGCGCGGAGGAGTTTCGGCGAAAAGGTGTCGCGGTAGTAGTCGACCTCGGCCTCGATGCGCACGACGCCGCCCTCGCGGAGGCTGGAGAAGAGTTCGAAGGCCGGGGCGTCGCCCCAGACGTTGACGGAGAAGCTGCCGGTCTTGTCGCCGAGTTCGACGGCGAGGTAGGCGTTGCCGTTCTTGGCGGTCTTGGTGGTGAGGCGGCGGACGAGGAGGACGCTGCGGAAGGTGTCGGAGCCGTTTTTGTCGAGCGCCTTGATCTCGCGCACGCTGAGCAGGGACTGAAGGTCGGCCATGAAGGTCACTTCAACGTGCACGGATGGGGTTGGCCACACTGATTTCTTGGACGCGGGCTGAAGGGCGGTGAGGGGGCGAAGTTTCAAGGAGCAAGTTTCAAGTCACAAGGGAGAGAGCGGCTGCGCCGCAGCGGGTGGCCGGCCCTTGCCACTTGTTCCTTGCTACTTGTTCCTTCGGCCCTTGGAACAAGGGCCGTCATGGAACTGAATCTCCACCCCATCGCCACGAAGTGCTGCGTGTCCGGCCGTGAGTTTGCCGAGGGCGATCGCGTGGTCTGCTACCTCGTGCGCGAGGCGGACGGCCTGACCGGGCGGCGCGACCTGCTGGAGAGCGAGGACCCGAATTTGCCGCCGCCGGCGGAGGTGTATTGCCGCTGGGTGATCAGCTACAAGCCGCGGCGGGGCGAGGAGAACGCCGACCGCGCGCTCAAGCTCACCGCCGAGAATCTTTTCCTCACGCTGGCCGACCCGGCCAACCCGCCGAACGAGGCGAACACGCCGCTGCTGCAATTCCTCGCGCTCATGCTGGAGCGGAAGAAAATCCTCAAGCCGCGCGGCCTGACCCCGGACGGCGAACGGCAGGTGCTCGAACACATGCGCTCGCACCAGATGTATGAGGTGCCGGTCGGCGACCTGAACGCGGAGTTTTTCGTGAAGATCCAGAGCCAGCTCGACGTGCTCGTCGGTGCGCCGAAGAAGAAGGCGGAGCCGGCGGCCGCGGAAAAGCCGGCGGCGGAGGTCGCGGAGCAGAGCGACGCAGCGAATGCGGCGAAGGTGACGACCTGACGGCGGAGCAGCCGACGTAAGTCGGCTGGCTCTTTGGCGGGCGATAAACAGCGGACTTACGTCCGCTGCTACAGGTCGGAAGGCCCGCGGCCTCGCAGGCCGGGGCGCGGACGGCGGGCGGACGGAGTTGCGCGCAAGCGCGCAACCTACATTGGCGACGGGCGTTTGTTCGGGGCGCAAAAAAGCCCGCGGCGAGGCGCGGGCTTGGAAGGTGAGGGAACCGATGAAGGCGCGAACTGCTCGGCTCAGGCCTCGATCATCGTCACGTCCGGCTCGAAGCTGACTTGCAGGCGGTAGACCTGGCCGGGGCGCATGATGAGCGGGTGGTCGCGGACGAACATCTGCACGTAGTGCAGCTTGCCGTAGTTCGTCTTGTAGATTGGGTCGGCGGTGACGACCTCGGTTTCCTGCCAATTGGCGTGGAAGTCGTCCTTCTGCACCTGGCAGCGGTGGCCGTTGGCGCCGAGGGTGGGCGAGGTGCCGAGGCGATACTTCGAGTGCGGCGCGCCGATGACGAGCGCCATGCGGAACTTGTCGAGCTGCACCTGCTGCTTGACCGTGTAGGCGAACTCGGCGGCGATCTTGTTGCCGGAGAAGGTCCACTGGACCTTCACGCTGCCGATGCCGCGGACCATCTCCTCCTTGAGGTTGATCAGCTCGGGCTGCTCGTAGCGGAAGTAGAACGAGTTCTTCAGGCCGAGGCCGGTCACGCACTTCTGGCCGTAGAACGACGGCACGGTGACGTGCTCGCCGAAGGTGAGCTCGGGCTGCAGGATCGGGAGGTAGACGTTGATCGGCCAGTCGAAGACGCCGGGCGAGTGGGGGAAGGCGAGGCTGTCGGCCATGGCGCTGCCGCCGGAGCTGACGAGCGGGAGCTGCAGGTGCAGGCCGGACTCGGCGTCGCGGTAGAGGAAGAGGCCCTGCTCCTTGCGGTTCGACTTGTCGAAGATGACGAAGCGGCCGCTGGTGCGCGGCGGCTCGGCCTTGGCGGCTTCGAAGGAGAAGTTCGTCGTCTTGGCGAGGCGCGACCACTGGCAGAGGTAGCGCGCGGCGTCGAAGTTCGCCATGCGCGTCGTGTGCGGGGTGTAGGCCGTGCGTTCCTCGTCGCGCACGTCGAGCGCGCCGTGCTCCTGGTCGAGGTAGGTCTGGAAAAAGTAGTAGAAGAGGCGGCGCAGGATGTCGAAATACTTGGGCTTCTGGTCCTCGGGAATCCAGCCGTCGCGCATGCCCTGCAGGATGAGCGTGATGCAGTGCATCTGGCCGTAGGCGCCGGCGGCCTTGCCGTAGGCCCAGCCGAGGCCGTCCGCGCGGACGAGGTCGGGCATGAGCTTGATGTATTTCTCGGCGTAGGTGCGGAGGGTGGGGAGCTTGCGCTCGCGGAGCGCGGAGTTGGCGTGGAGCTGCAGCGCGGAGCGCACGAACACCAGCGTCATCACACCGTAGAGATTGAAGTGGCCGCCGATGCCGGGCTCGGCGTCGTCGAAGAAACCGGAGGAGCTGGTCTGCTCGATGCGCTCGACCATGCGCTCGATGAGGCGCGAGGTCTCGTCCTTCTTGGAGAGGCCGAGGGAGAAGCGGCAGACGGCCTTGGCGACGTTGAAGGCCTGCCAGTAATTGTCGTAGTCGCTGCGGTGAAGGAGCTGCTTGTCGAGGCGCTGGCGGGTCTCGTCGACGAGGCGTTCCCAGACGGGGTTGCGCTCCTTGGAGGGGCCGAAGCAGAGGAGGCCGAGGGCGGCGTAGGCGAGGCCGTTTTCGGCGGCGGGCTCGGTGAAGGCCTGCGCGGTGATGCAGCGCGCGGCGAGGTCGATGATGTCGTGACCCTTGAGGGTGGTCTCGCCGGTGGCGCGGTAGTATTCGCCGAGCGCGTAGGCGACGTGGCCGGGCTCGTCGGAGCGGGGATTCTCGCCTGCGGTGGGGGTGACGGTGCCGTCGGGATTGATCGAGTCGAGATTATGGCCGAGCATCGAGCGGGCCATATCGAGACATTGCTCGGAGAAACTATTCATTCAGCGGGCGGTGAGGTTGGCTGGTGAGGGAGGAGGGCGGCAAGCTTGGTTTTTACCGCGCGATGAGTTTGAGGAATTCGGCGTTGTTCTTCGTCTTGGAGAGACGGGTGACCATGGTGTCGGTGGCTTCCTCGATCTTCTGCTGCACGAGGGCGCGGCGGAAGAAGTGGATGCCTTCGAGGGCCTTCGGGTCGAGGAGGAGCTCCTCCTTGCGGGTGCCGGAGGACTGGACGTTGACGGCGGGCCAGATGCGCATCTCGGCGGCCTTGCGGTCGAGGACGAGCTCCATGTTGCCGGTGCCCTTGAACTCCTGGAAGATCACGTCGTCCATGCGCGAGCCGGTCTCGACGAGGATGGAGGCGATGATGGTGAGCGAGCCGCCGTCCTCGGTGTTGCGGGCGGAGGCGAAGAGCTGGCGGGGTTTCTCGAGGGCGCGGACATCGAGGCCGCCGGAGCCGGTGCGGCCGGAGTTCTTGGCGGTGTTGTGGGCGCGGGCGAGGCGGGTGAGGGAGTCGAGGAGGAGCACGACGTCCTTGCCGGCCTCGACGAGGCGCTTGGCGCGCTCGATGCAGAGGTCGGCGACGCGGATGTGGTTCTCGATCGGGTCGTCGTTGGACGAGGCCCAGACCTCGGCGGGGACGCTGCGCTTGAAGTCGGTGACTTCCTCGGGGCGCTCGTCGACGAGGAGGATGATGACGTGGCACTCGGGATGGTTTTCCAAGACGCCGAGCGCGATGTCGCGCAGGTAGGTGGTCTTGCCGGTGCGCGGCGGGGCGACGATGAGGCCGCGGGTGCCCTTGCCGATGGGGCAGAAGAGGTCGACGACGCGGGTGGTCATGCGGCCGTCCTTCAGCTCGAGCTTGAGGTGCTCGTTGGGCGTGATGGTGAGAAGATTGCCGAAATCGACCATCTTGCGGCGCGCGTCGACGTCCATGCCGTCGACCTTCTCGATGAAGCGCACCTTCGGGTTGGGGAAGCGCGGGTCGGGCGTGGCGAGGGCGGTGACGAGGCTGCCTTGGTTGAGCTTGAAGCGGCGGATGAGTTCGCGCGGGACGAAAGGATCCGTGGGCCGGCGTTTGCCGTAGCGCGCGAGATCGAGCAGCTGGCCGTTGCGGCTGTTGTCGATGTCGAGGATGCCTTCGACGCGGATCGAGTTGTCCGGCTGCTGCGGAGCGGCTGACGGCGCGGAGTTTTGTTCGGGAGCCTGCGACGCCGGAGCGTCAGGCTGTTGGTCTTTGTCCATACAATACGAGGTTGCGAAGCTGCACGGGGCTTGACCGCTAAATCCGCGGGAGCCATTTACTCCCTGCTTCGCTTCAACCCCAAATAGAGGAGAAACTTGTGACGGACCAAACGATTACCTCAGTGTCCCGGGAGAGTCGTGTTTTCAAACCCTCAGCCGAGTTCCAGGGCCAGGCAAACCTTGGCAGCTTCGCGACTTACCGTAGGCTCCACGCGGAGTCTGTCAACGCCCCAGATAAGTTCTGGGCCAAACAGGCCAAGGAGCACCTCGTCTGGCGCAAGCCCTTCAAGACCGTCCTCCAGTGGAAGCCGCCCCACGCCAAGTGGTTCATCGGCGGCAAGTTGAACGTTTCCGAGAACTGCCTCGACCGCCACCTCGGCACCGCCCGCGAGAACAAGGCCGCGCTCATCTTCGAAGGCGAGCCCGGCGACGTGCGCACGATCACGTATCGCCAGCTTTATTTCCACGTCTGCCGGTTCGCGCACGTCCTCGAGAACATGGGCATCAAGCCCGGTGATCGCATCGCCATCTACATGCCGATGATCCCCGAGGCGGTCATCGCCATGCTCGCCTGCGCCCGCGTCGGCGCCGTGCACACCGTCGTCTTCGGCGGCTTCAGCCCCGAGGCGCTCAAGGATCGCATCAACGACTGCAAGGCCAAGGCCGTCATCACCGCCGACGGCGGCTGGCGCCGCGGCAAGATCGTCGAGCTCAAGGCCAACGTCGACAAGGCCCTCGAGGGCGCGCCGTCCGTCCAATCCGTCCTCGTCGTCAAGCGCACCGGCCACGACGTCGCCATGACCGAGGGCCGCGACACGTGGTGGCGCGAAGCCTGGCAGGGCGCGCCGAATTTCCACGACGCGAAGGCCTTCGATTCCGAGCACCCGCTCTTCATCCTCTACACCTCCGGCTCCACCGGAAAACCGAAGGGCGTGCTCCACACCTCCGCCGGCTACCTCCTCGGCGCGAAACTCTCCTCGCACTACGTCTTCGATCTCAAGGACAGCGACCGCTACTTCTGCACCGCCGACATCGGCTGGATCACCGGCCACAGCTACGTCGTCTACGGCCTGCTCGCGAACGGTTCCACGATCTTCCTCTACGAGGGCGCGCCCAACCAGCCCGAGCCGGACCGCTACTGGCAGATGATCGACCGGCACGGCATCACCATCCTCTACACCGCGCCCACCGCCATCCGCGCCTTCATGCGCTGGGGCGACGCCTACGTCCTCCGCCACCGCCTCGATTCGCTCCGCCTCCTCGGCTCCGTCGGCGAGCCCATCAACCCCGAGGCGTGGATGTGGTATCACCGCATGATCGGCAAAAAGCGCTGCCCCATCGTCGACACCTGGTGGCAGACCGAGACCGGCTCGATCATGATCACGCCCTTGCCCGGCGTCACCCCGACCAAGCCCGGCTCCGCCACGCTCCCGTTCTTCGGCGTCAAACCCATGGTCGTGGACTCCGCCGGCAAGGAAGTCCCGCGCAACAGCGGCGGCAAACTCGTCCTCACCCAGCCGTGGCCCTCGATGCTCCGCACCCTCTGGGGCGACGACGAGCGCTTCAAGAAGGCGTATTTCTCCGAATTCCCCGACCAGCCCGGTTACTACTTCACCGGCGACGGCGCGCGGCAGGACAAGGACGGTTACTTCTGGATCGTCGGCCGCATCGACGACGTCCTCAACATCTCCGGCCACCGCATCGGCACCGCCGAGATCGAGAGCGCGCTCGTGTCGAACCCCGTTGTCGCCGAAGCCGCTGCCGTCGGCCGCCCCGACGAACTCAAGGGCCAGTCGCTCGTCGTCTTCGTCACGCTCAAGGCCGGCCACGAGCCCACCGACGCGCTGAAGGAAACGCTCCGCGCCCACGTCGCGAAGGAGATCGGCGCCCTCGCGCGCCCCGACCAGGTCCGCTTCGCCGCCGGCCTGCCGAAGACGCGCTCCGGAAAAATCATGCGCCGCCTCCTCAAGGAGCTCGCCACCTCCGGCGAGATCAAGGGCGACACCACGACGCTCGAGGACTTCTCCGTCATCGCCGCCCTGAAATCCGACGAGGAGTAGAGCGGCTTAGTCACCACGAAAGACACGAAACACCCGAAAGCAGAATCGTACGCCCCGCGCCCTTCATCTCTGGAGGGCCGAGCTCCGCGAGGCCGCCGCCCTCGTCAGCCATTCACCTTTTCGTGTCTTCCGTGTGTTTCGTGGTGCCCAAGAAAATGACCCGCGCCACCTCAGCCCCACCGCGTCGCGCCACCGGCGGGTTCACGCTGCTCGAGCTGCTCGCCGTGATCGCGATCATCGCCGTGCTCACCTCCATCGTCATCGGGGTGGGGCGGCGCGCGTCCGAAACCGGCAAGACCGCCCGCGCCAAGGCCGAGCTCGCCGCGCTCTCCGCCGCGCTCGAAGCCTACAAGCGCCAGCACGGCGACTACCCGCAGACCGGCTTCGTCGCGAACGACGCCGACGCCGCCTCGCCCGGTGCGACCGACGGGCCGGGCATCCTCTTCAACGCCCTCGCCGGCAAGCGCGGCCCGCGCGCGGCGCTCACGCCGCTCGACGGACGCGCCCAGGTCGAACTCGCGAAATTCACGCTGCAGAATCCCGCCGCGCTCCCGACGCCCGGCAACACCGCACAGACCGCCAACGCCTTCGTCGATCCCTGGGGCCGCCGTTACCTCTACCTCTATCGCGCCGGCACCGCGTGGACGAATCCCAGCTATGTGCTCTGGAGCGTGGGCCCCGACGGAGCCGATGCCGGCCTCACGCCGCAGGGCTTCATCGATGTTGCCCCGTCCGCCAACGCCGACAACCTCTACGCCAATCGCAACTGATGAAGCGTTCAGCCTTCAGCCTTCCGCCTTCCGCTTGCCGGCGAAGCCGCGCCTTTTCCCTCCTCGAGCTGCTCGCCGTCATCGCCGTCATCGGCATCCTCGCCGCGCTGATCTTCCCGAGCGTCGGCGCCGCCCGCAAATCCGCCAACCGCGCGAAAACGAAGGTTCAGTTCAGCCAATGGGCCGCCGCCATCGAGTCCTTCCGCAGCGAATACGGCTACTACCCGACCTTCCACGCCACGAACCTCGTCAACGGCGGCGCTGCAATCGCGCCTAGCGGGGAACACGTTTTCCACGACATACTCGCAGGCAAGCGACGCGATGGAACGGCGCTTCCCGCTTTCGCAAACGGGACACCGCTTCGTTCCGCAGAAGCGCAGAACCGAAAGCGCGTGACTTTCTATAGCTTTAGCGAAGCGGAATTCACCTCTTCGAATCTGATCGCAGACGCATTTGGCAACACAAGCATAGCCATTCTGGTTGACCGTAACTTGGACGGTCGCATCGATGCCGCAGACTACGGAACTTTGCCGGCGGTGTCCTGTGCAGACGGCTCGCTGATTACTCCTTCATCCGGAAGTGTTGACGCGGACGTGCCACTTACGGGCATTCGGAGTGGGGTTGTGTTTTACTGTGCTGATCCAAACGCCACAGGTAATTCTCCGTTATTTGTGTTTAGTTGGAAATGAACGCGGAATCGCTCGCTCAGTTCATATGAACAACCGCGCAGGGTTTTCGCTCCTAGAACTCCTAATCGTCATCGGCTTGATAGCTGCGTTCGCTGCGTTTGCGGGCATCGGACTCAAAGATAGCGGCCGTGGAGGGGAACTTCGCTCGGCTCAAGCGATGATCACGAGCATGCTGTCCGCGGCCAAGTCGCAGGCGATGACCGCTCAGAATCGGTCTCGAATCTTGGTCGATGCCGACCCCGCGAGCGCAACTTTCCTGCGGCGGCTGATATTGGTGGTCGAAAGTGACCGAAATACCGATCGATGGAATCTTCACGGAACGGACATCGTGCTGCCCGCGAATGTTTTTTGCGTTCCAGCGAGCGCTAACCTGATTGGTGCTGTGCTCCCTGCCCAGTGGCCAGTCACGCGGCTTTCGTCGGCTGTGATCGACAATGCGGCAGTGAGTATCACAGCGCCTTCGGGCGAAACACTGCCAGGCCAATTCCTGCGGTTCGTCGCCATAGAGCCGAACGGTCGATTGGCGATTGCGAGTTCCCAAGCGACGAGCGGGAAGGTAGTCCTTGCGCTCGCATTGCGGCAGCCAGAAGGAATTGTGTTCACCGATTCGAACGGCGTGCTGGGGGTTTCTGTGAGTATCTACGGGCGTGTCACGCCCATTGACGATGCCTCCGGCTTTGACCTCCAAATCTAAATTCTCAGGGGCTTTCACGCTGCTAGAGGTTGTGATCGCGATTGGAATTTTCGCGTTCGCCGTAGTCACAATTTTGGCGTTGCTGACGCAGACTCTGCAAACGATCGGCACTGTGACACGAGATGATCGCAGCCAAGCAGTCTTGGAACGAGTATTCGGCGAACTAACCCGTATGGAGTTCAGTCGCGTTCAAGCCCTCACGACCGGGCAGCCCGCCCTCTTCGTCGATCAAGAGGGCGGACGCGTCCTTGAGTTCAACTCGCCTGAGTGGGAGCAGGGCAACGGCGGCAAATTTTATGATGTAACGCTGTTCCGAAATGAAGATCTTTCACCCCTCGGCAATCCAGCGGAGATTTCGATTGCGCTTACAGTTCGCATTCGATGGCCGGCCTATTTGCCCGACGGAACGCAAGTGCAGGACGATGCTGCAAAAAGAGCCACGATCGGGAACATTGTCATTCTCCGGTGAGGTTATTCCGCTCCAGTTCAGCAGGGTTCACGCTCATTGAGTTGCTGGTCGCGACGGTCCTTACTGTCGCCCTCGCGGGTCTGCTCGTTGCGATCGTCACAAACGCGCTTTCCATTTGGAGCAGTTCGTCCGGCAAACTTCGCACGGCAAGTCAGGCGCGTGCCATCCTTGATCAGCTCACGCTTGATTTCCAATCAATGCCTCTGCGCCGCGACGGCAGAGTCTGGATGGCTGCCACCGTGCAGCAGATTCAGAATATGCCCAGAGGTGACTCAGGCGCCGCCGACGCAGATTGGACCGGACCAATCAAGCCAGCTGACTCACAATCGCTAGCCTTGCCTGCCTCGGGCTCGAACATTCCCTCGTTGGACCAATACCGTTTTGGCCAAGGCGGAATGTGGGTGCGTCTTTTTTCCGATGTTCCGGACAACTATCCCGATCTTGTCGACGAAGATGGCGACAACGATAGGGCAGAAGTATTGCTCCAACGGGTCTCGGCGGTGCGGGCGATATCGTGGCAGATCGTCCGACGCCGACTCCCGAGCGATGTGCGTGAATTCGGCTACGGCCTATACCGAGCAGAAGTTATTCCTGCGCACGCGGATTCGACTATCCAAGCCAAGACAACATTTGCGATCGGATATGATCTATTCGCGGAAAACGGATACAACGATCCGGTGATAGGCGGAGTCGGCGCCGGTGAAGCAGGCACAATCCGGCAACCCTTACGCTCACAGCTGATTGGAACCGGCGTGATTGATTTCGGCGTTCGCGTTTGGTCGCGAAACGCGAGTGGCGTTCTGGAGGTGAGGTTTCCAACTGGGCCGAGCAATCTTGGGTTCGCTGCGACGTCGCGAATGCCGGGAACCGCGGGAACCTTGCCTCCGACACCGCCTGGTCGGATTTCTGCCGCACAGATGAGTTACGGTATGCCTGAAGAAATTGAACTCTTCATTCGGCTCCTAACCGAGGAAGGACAGAACTTGATCCGCGCGATGGAGCAAGGCGCCCCCAGCACGCTTCCAGAAGCGACCTGGTGGGATGTGGCAGAAAAGCACTCGGTCGTCTTCACCAGGCGAATCCGGCTACCTCAACAATCATTGTGAACTCCTGTTCGCACAGAACTGCGCTTCGAGGACAGCAACCGAGAGGTTTTGCGTTGGCCACAACGTTGGCGCTGCTCGCGTTGCTTGTTCTGATTTCCTTGGCGCTCGTCGCCGTGATCCGAGTCGAGACGCGAGTGGGAGACGACTCTGCGCAACTGCAAGATGCGCAGCGGAACGCATTGGTCGGCTTGAACCAAGCTATTGCTCAATTGCAGCGCTACGCTGGACCGGACCAAGCGGTGACTGCGCGTGCCGACATTTTGGCGAACTCGGCATGGCAGTCACCGACTGTCGGCAACGCGAATCCATCTGGCATCAACAACCCGTTTCGCACCGGCGTATGGCCGATCACCAACTCGGGAAATTTGGGCACTCCGGTGTGGCTAGTGAGCGGGCGAGCAGAACAAACGGGCGGACCGGATCCGGTGTCACCAACTTCAGCGCGACTTTCGCCTACGGCCATCGGCAGTGGCGATTTCGAGGAACTGCATCTTAACGTGAAATTGGTCGGTGCGGGCACATCGTGGCCTTATCCATCAGCTGAAATTGCCGACCAATCCGCGCATGATGTTGTTGTGCGGAAGGAATTTCTTCGAATTCCCGCGGAAGTTGCCAATGGCGTTCCCGCCAACCAAAATGTTGTCGGGAGTTTTGCCTACTGGGTGGGCGACGAGGGAACGAAGGCGAGTCTCGCCCTGCAGCCGCAGCTTAATGAGGTGACGTATTCGCTCTACAGCGTCGCAGAGCAGCGACAGAGATTGGTTCAGCTAGCGGCAACTGACGTTTTTCGAAACCTGTTTGTCTCTGGATTTCCCCTGAGCGCGGACATGTCGAAGATGACTTCTTCGAATCAGCTCCCATTCTACAACATACCACTACGAGATGCCTATCAGCGGCAAGTTCGGCGCTATTACCACGGACTAACAGTGATGAGCCGCGGCGTCCTATCGAACACGCTCCCACGCGCCAACGGAGGTGGATTGAAGCGCGACCTCTCGGCTTCAACCATCGCTCTCGGAACACCATATGCCGAGATCGGTGACTACCTGAATCATACGAGTTACATGCGCTCGTCAGAAAACTCGTCAGATCTTTGGCGTGAATATCGGATTGTCCCGCCGGCGAGTGTTTCCCCAGCTGCGGGACGTCCGATTCACAGTGTCGCGCCGGTGCTGACAGAGTTCGCGCTCCAATTTGGGTTCAGCGTAGCAGGTGGAACGTTGCAGGCGCGTGTCCGCACACGCGCAGAGTTGTGGAATCCCTACACTAGCGCACTCGTGAGCGAGAATTTGCGACTTGTAGTCAGCGGGTTCCCGGAAATGCAAGTCACCGGAGCCACGCCAAATGTTTTCCCGCTGAATGCCGCCCTTGGCGGAGAACTTGTGATTAACCTCAGTCCGCCAACTCCGCGTTGGCTGCCCGGCAGATTTATAAATTGGTCCGGAGATCTCAATCCGGCGATCGATACTCTGAACGACGCGACCACATGGGTCACTGGCTTCAATCCAGCGGTCAGCGTTCCCGGTCCGGTGGCACAGCTTCAACTGGCCTTCAGTTCGTGTCGGTTGACCGTCCGGTTGGAGACCGCCTCCGGCGCAGTGCTGGCACGCTATGCTGATATTCCGTTTAACGCGGTTCCGGACGGAGCGATCGCGCCATATGCAAAGACGAGCACGGCAATGAGACTCGGATACCATTTCCGACTTCGTGAGGCAGCTGATAGCGCAGACTGGTTGAATAACTTCGATCCGCGTGCGCCGAATCTTCCGGCGAGCGCATTTGTGATCTCGAGCGCGCCAGAGACGCAATCGGGGGCGAGCATCATCAGCTCAAGTTCTACGACATTCCTCTTCGCGAAAGCGGCTACGGACAAGTCCTTCAATCGCGATGTGCCTCTATTCGAGTTGCCGAGACAGCCGAACGTCTCGTTGGGCCAACTTCAGCATGTTCAAGTTGCGAGCCAGCCGCCGTTCGTAATCGGAAATGCTGATGGAAACATCGATCAGCTGAATCTCCTCTTTGATCGCTTCTTTTTCTCCGGACTCCGCTCATCGGACTCCGTCCCGGAGGCGGAGAACGGGCAAGTCCCGAACCTGAGGCTGGAGCTGTTTTCCCGGGGATCCGCGCTCGCGAAGTTGAGTGACGTCAAGACGGCAGGGGAAAACGCTGCGAAGACGCTTCTTGTGAAAGGTGCATTCAATGTGAATTCGACATCGAAGGAAGCGTGGGAAGCGGTGCTCAACGGAGGTCTGAAGTGGACCCCGTCGGTTGGACACGAGGGACGGGCGATTAAGATATAATTTTC
>VFQU01000039.1_pt1 | contig 222330 bp, 218 predicted proteins | sample 3512311 | NCBI WGS metagenome assembly VFQU01 (sample SAMN10412377, study PRJNA504923) | tailings metagenome | isolation source: Relicate 3 Philex TSF3 active mining site | place: Philippines: Tuba, Benguet | collected 2017-08-29 | reverse complement strand
GCGGCGTCTGCACCCGCGTCTACACGACGACCCCGAAGAAGCCGAACTCGGCGCTGCGCAAGGTGGCCAAGGTCCGCCTGACCAACCAGCGCGAGGTCATCTCCTACATCCCGGGCGAGGGCCACAACCTGCAGGAGCACTCGGTGGTGCTCATCCGCGGCGGCCGTGTGCGCGACCTTCCGGGCGTGCGTTATCACGTCCTGCGCGGCGTGCTCGACACGCAGGGCGTGAAGGACCGCAAGCAGTCGCGCTCGAAGTACGGCGCCAAGCGTCCGAAGTGACCCGGCAGCCTTCGGCGCCGGGTCATCCTGAACTCGTTTCAGGATCCATGGTGCCTCGGGCGCAGGTCTAACCAGTTGCAGGGCTGAGCCCGCCTCCCGATGGATGCTGAAACGAGTTCAGCATGACGGAAAAGGGGGAGGGCAGGGGCCGCACTCCGAAGGAGTAAATCGATATGTCACGTCGTCGTCGTCCCGAGAAGCGGGTCATCCTCCCCGATCCCCAGTACGGGGACCAGATCCTGTCGAAGTTCATGAACAACCTCATGCTCGACGGTAAGAAGGCCGTTGCCGAGAAGATCGTCTACGGCGCGCTGCAGACGGTGGAATCGAAGGCCAAGGCCGATCCGATCCAGCTGTTCCACGATGCGCTGAACAACGTGAAGCCGCAGGTCGAGGTCCGCAGCCGCCGCGTCGGCGGTGCGACCTACCAGGTGCCGGTGGAGGTGCGTCCCGAGCGCGCCCAGGCGCTCGCGATCCGCTGGCTGATCACCGCCGCGCGCGGTCGTCCGGAAACCACGATGGCCGCGCGGCTGTCGGGCGAGCTGTTGGACGCTGCCAACAACCGCGGCAACGCGGTGAAGAAGCGCGAGGACACGCACCGCATGGCGGACGCGAACCGCGCCTTCTCGCACTATCGCTGGTAACACTCGCGGATTGTGGGCAGCCGGGAGTTGGGTCTTCCGGCTGTCACAATCTTCCCTATATGGGGCCCTGACCGCGACCCGGCGGCCCCCTCACAGTCAAGGAACCTGATATGGCCCGCGAGTATCCGCTGGAGCGCTATCGCAACATCGGCATCATGGCGCACATCGATGCCGGCAAGACCACCACGACCGAGCGCATTCTCTACTACACCGGCAAGTCCTACAAGATCGGCGAAGTGCACGATGGTGCCGCGACGATGGACTGGATGGAGCAGGAGCAGGAGCGCGGGATCACCATCACCTCGGCCGCGACCACGACCTTCTGGACCGCGGAAGATTCGTCGATGGACCCGATGAGCGACCCCGACGCGCTGCGCGAAGGCCAGCCCAAGCACCGCATCAACATCATCGACACCCCCGGCCACGTCGACTTCACCATCGAAGTCGAACGCTCGCTGCGCGTATTGGATGGTGCCGTTGCGGTGTTCGACGGCGTGGCCGGCGTTGAGCCCCAGTCGGAAACTGTGTGGCGTCAGGCCGACAAGTACGGCGTGCCGAGAATGTGCTTCATTAATAAGTTGGACCGCACCGGAGCCGACTTTTATTACTGCGTGCAGTCGATCATCGACCGCCTCGGCGCCAAGCCGCTCGTTCTCTATCTCCCGATCGGGGCCGAGAGCCAGCTGCAGGGCGTGGTCGACCTCGTCAACAACCGGGGGATCGTCTGGAAGGACGAGAGCCTCGGCGCGAAGTACGAGTTCGTGCCCGTTCCGGCCGACATGGCCGACAAGGCGGCTGAATACCGCGAGCGGCTGATCGAGCTCGTCGTGGAGCAGGACGACGAGATCATGGAAGCCTATCTCGAAGGCAACGAGCCCGACGTCCCGACGATCAAGAAGCTGATCCGCCAGGGCACCATCGCGCGCGCCTTCGTGCCGGTGACCTGCGGCTCGGCGTTCAAGAACAAGGGCGTGCAGCCCCTGCTCGACGCCGTGGTCGACTATATGCCTTCGCCGCTCGACATCCCGCCGATCAAGGGCGTGCTGCCGGACAGCGACCAGGAAGACGAGCGTCCATCGAGCGACGATGCGCCCTTCGCCGCGCTCGCGTTCAAGATCATGAACGACCCATTCGTCGGCTCCCTGACCTTCACCCGTATCTATTCGGGCAAGCTCACCAAGGGCCAGGTCCTGAACTCGGTGAAGGACAAGAAGGAAAAGATCGGCCGCATGCTTCTGATGCATTCGAACAACCGCGAGGACATCGATGAGGCGTTCGCGGGCGACATCGTGGCGCTGGCCGGCATGAAGGATACCACCACCGGGGACACCCTGTGCGACGCGTCCAAGCCGATCATCCTCGAGCGCATGGAATTCCCCGAGCCGGTCATCGAGCTCTCGGTGGAACCGAAGACGAAGGCCGACCAGGAAAAGATGGGCATCGCCCTCAACCGCCTGGCGCAGGAAGACCCCTCGTTCCGCGTGTCGACCGACCACGAAAGCGGTCAGACGATCATCAAGGGCATGGGCGAGCTTCACCTCGACATCATCGTCGACCGCATGCGTCGCGAGTTCAAGGTCGAGGCCAATGTCGGCGCGCCGCAGGTGGCCTATCGCGAGTATCTCGCCCGCGAGGTCGAGGTCGATTATACCCACAAGAAGCAGTCGGGCGGCTCGGGCCAGTTCGGCCGCGTGAAGGTCGTCGTCACCCCGGGTGAACGCGGCCAGGGCGTGATCTTCGAGGACCAGATCAAGGGCGGGAACATCCCGCGCGAATACATCCCGGCGATCGAGAAGGGCTTCCGCGAGCAGGCCGAGAGCGGCCATCTCGTCGGCTTCCCGATCATTGATTTCTCGATCCGTCTGGTGGACGGTGCGTACCACGACGTCGACTCGAGCGCGATCGCGTTCGAAATCGCCGCTCGCGGTGCCATGCGCGAAGTCGCCCAGAAGGCCGGCATCAAGCTGCTCGAACCGATCATGAAGGTTGAAGTCGTCACCCCCGATGACTACCTCGGCGACGTCATCGGCGACCTTAACAGCCGCCGCGGCCAGATCCAGGGCACCGACACGCGCGGCAATGCCCAGGCGGTCGAGGCCTTCGTGCCGCTCGCCAACATGTTCGGCTACGTCAACGAGCTGCGTTCGTTCACCCAGGGGCGTGCGCAGTACACCATGCAGTTCTCGCACTATGACGAGGTTCCGGCCAACGTCGCAGCCGAGGTCAAGGAGAAACTTGCCTAAGCTGCTCCGGCAGTCTAGGGGCGGCGCCTGATTCTGCGGGCGCCGCCTTTCTCCCGCGAACACCACATTTCATTCAAGAAGGTACACCAGAGAAATGGCCAAGGAAAAGTTCCAGCGGAATAAGCCGCACTGCAACATCGGCACCATCGGTCACGTCGACCACGGCAAGACCACGCTGACCGCCGCGATCACCAAGGTGATGGCCGAGACCTATGGCGGCAGCGCCGTCGACTTCGCCAACATCGACAAGGCTCCGGAAGAGCGCGAGCGCGGCATCACCATTTCGACCGCGCACGTCGAGTACGAATCGGCTGCCCGTCACTACGCGCACGTCGACTGCCCGGGCCACGCCGACTACGTGAAGAACATGATCACCGGTGCCGCCCAGATGGACGGCGCGATCCTGGTCGTGAACGCCGCCGACGGCCCGATGCCCCAGACCCGCGAGCACATCCTGCTTGCCCGTCAGGTCGGCGTGCCGGCGCTGGTCGTGTACATGAACAAGGTCGACCAGGTCGACGACGAGGAAATCCTCGAGCTCGTCGAGCTGGAAGTGCGCGAGCTGCTCAGCTCGTACGACTTCGACGGCGACAACATTCCGATCGTTAAGGGTTCGGCTCTGGCCGCGCTCGAAGGCCGTGACGACAACATCGGCAAGGACTCGGTCATCGCGCTCATCGAGGCGGTCGACCAGTACATCCCGCAGCCCGACCGTCCGGTGGACAAGCCGTTCCTCATGCCGATCGAAGACGTGTTCTCGATCTCGGGCCGCGGCACCGTGGTGACCGGCCGTATCGAAACCGGCATCGTCAACGTGGGCGACGAAGTCGAAATCGTCGGCATCAAGGACACCCGCAAGACCACCGTCACCGGTGTGGAAATGTTCCGCAAGCTGCTCGATCGCGGTGAAGCCGGCGACAACGTCGGTGCCCTGATCCGCGGCGTCGCCCGTGAAGAGGTCGAGCGCGGCCAGGTGCTGTGCAAGCCCGGTTCGGTCAAGCCGCACACCGAGTTCAGCGCCGAAGTCTACGTGCTGTCGAAGGACGAAGGTGGCCGTCACACGCCGTTCTTCGCCAACTACCGCCCGCAGTTCTACTTCCGCACCACCGACGTGACCGGCGAAGTGATCCTTCCCGAAGGCACCGAGATGGTGATGCCGGGCGACAACGTGACCATCGGCGTCAAGCTGATCGCGCCGATCGCCATGGACGAAGGCCTGCGCTTCGCGATCCGCGAAGGTGGCCGCACCGTGGGTTCGGGCGTCGTCGCCAAGATCACCAAGTAAGGTTGCGCTCCCCTTAGGGAGCTGACTGAACGAGAAAGAGGCCCGGCCGCTCGCACGAGCTGTCGGGCCTTCTTTTGTGAGGGCAGGGCGCATTCGCGTGCAGGGTTCGTGGTCGTTTCACGGTCACGTAATTTCCTGTCCGTTTGGCTCTTGCCACGAGGGGGCGCTCCCCGTATAGGCGCGCATCCGCAGACGAGATTCGTTCCGTCTGTCACGAGTTTTGGGGAAGGCCGCCCGCTCACGGGAAACCGGATGCACGCGGGGCGGTCTTTGTTTTTGGGAAATGCCGGGCAACCGGTTGCTCCTTGGCTCTTTCGCATCGGTAATAGGACATGGAAGCTCAGAATATCCGTATTCGCCTCAAGGCGTTCGACCACCGCGTTCTCGACCAGGCCACTGGCGAGATCGCTGATACGGCCCGCCGCACCGGCGCTCTTATTCGTGGCCCCATTCCGCTGCCGACGCGTATCGAGAAGTTCACCGTGAACCGCGGTCCGCACGTCGACAAGAAGTCGCGCGAGCAGTTCGAGGTGCGCACCTACAAGCGGCTGCTCGACATCGTGCAGCCCAACGCCCAGACGGTCGACGCGCTGATGAAGCTCGATCTGGCTGCCGGCGTGAACGTCGAGATCAAGCTGGCGTAAGCCAGCCGAAATGCCCCCGCTTCGGTGGGGGCCTCTATCGTTGAGGCCTTGAGCGCCTCGCCTGACGATAGGGTGGATACCGCCGGAGAAACTCTCCGGGCTGCGTCCCCCGTCTCGCTTCCAGCGGCCCTCCGGCCAGCGGAAGCACTCAGCCCGGACGGGGCGATGCATGACAATTCGGGCTGAACGAGGCCGCGGTGCTGTTTGGGTGTCGCGGTCTCACACGCACCTTGCAGATGGTCTGCAGGGTGCCTCTGTTGAGGAGTGAACTGACGATGCGCACCGGCGTTATCGCAAAGAAAGTCGGGATGACCCGCCTCTTCCAGGAGGATGGACGGCACGTGCCCGTCACCGTTCTCGCGCTGGAAGATTGCCAGGTGGTCTCGCACCGCACCGCCGACCGCGATGGATATTTCGCGGTCCAGCTCGGCGCGGGCGAAGCCAAGCACAAGAACGTTGCCAAGCCGCAGCGTGAACAATTCGCCAAGGCCGATGTCGGCCTCAAGAAGCGTGTCGCCGAGTTCCGGGTCGAGAGCGAAGATGCGCTCGTGCCGGTGGGCGCGACGATCAGCGCCGACCACTTCGTCGCCGGGCAGATGGTCGACATCACCGGCCACACGCAGGGCAAGGGCTTCGCGGGCGCCATGAAGCGCTGGGGCTTCGGCGGCATGCGCGCCACCCACGGCGTCTCGATCTCGCACCGTGCCCACGGTTCGACCGGCAACCGCCAGGATCCGGGCCGCGTGTTCAAGGGCAAGAAGATGGCCGGCCACATGGGCGACCGTCAGCGCACCCAGCAGAACCTCGAGATCGTCCGCACCGACGCCGAGCGTGGCCTCCTCTTCGTCAAGGGCTCGGTCCCGGGCGCGAAAAACGGCTGGCTGCTCGTGCGCGACGCGGTGAAGCTGCCGCAGCCGGAAGGTCTGCCGTTCCCCGGCGCCGTGCTCGAGAAGAGGGCTCCGCAGGCTGACGAGACCCCCTCGGTGGTCGAAGCTGCGGCCGAAGAAGCCATCGTGACCGAAGCCGTCGAGACCGACGTGCCGGCCACCGAAGAAAACAAGGAAGGCTGAGCCATGAAGATCAAGGTTCAGAACATCGAGGGCCAGGCGGCCGGCGATATCGAACTGTCGGATGACGTGTTCGGCATCGAGCCGCGCGCTGACATCCTCCACCGCGTGGTGACCTGGCAGCTTGAGAACCGCCGCGGCACTGCCCGCCCGACGCGCGAGCGTTCGGACGTGGCTCGCACCGGCAAAAAGTTCGGCCGCCAGAAGGGTGGCGGCACAGCCCGTCACGGCGATCGTGCGGCTCCGATCTTCATCGGCGGCGGCAAGGCTCACGGTGCGCGCAAGCGCGACTTCGAGCAGTCGCTCAACAAGAAGATCCGTGCCCTCGGCCTCAAGATGGCGCTCTCGACGAAGGCCAAGAACGGCCTGGTGGTCGTCGACAGCCTCGAGCTTGCCGATGCCAAGACCAAGGCGCTCAAGGGCCACCTCACCAAGGCCGGCCTGACCGGCAAGGTGCTGGTGATCGACGGCGAGCAGGTCGACGCGGGCTTCAAGAAGGCCGCCGGCAACCTGCCGGGCATCAATGTGCTCCCGGCGATCGGCGCCAATGTCTACGACATCCTCAACCACGACACCCTGGTGCTGACCAAGGCCGCGGTCGAAAAGCTGGAGGCGCGTTTCAATGGCTAAGAAGCAGACCGTCGATGCGCGTCACTACGATGTGATCATCGCGCCGCACATCACCGAGAAGTCGACCCTCGCATCGGAAGCGAATGCCGTGGTCTTCAAGGTCGCCGGCAACGCGACCAAGCCGCAGATCAAGGAAGCGATCGAGGCGATCTACGATAAGAAGGTCGTCTCGGTGAACACCCTGATCCAGAAGGGCAAGACCAAGCGCTGGAAGGGCAAGGCCTATCAGCGTTCCGACGTGAAGAAGGCGATCGTCACCCTCTCCGAGGGTGAAATGATCGACATCACGAGCGGTATCTGAGGCCTCGGGACACAGGACACGAACAATGGCACTCAAGAACTACAAGCCGACCAGTCCCGCCCGCCGCGGCCTGATCCTGGTCGACAAGTCGGCGCTCTACAAGGGCAAGCCGGTGAAGGCGCTCACCGAAGGGAAGCGCAAGACCGGTGGCCGCAACAACAAGGGCCATGTCACCTCGCGTGGCATCGCCGGTGGTCACAAGCAGAAGTACCGCTTTATCGACTTCAAGCGTCGCAAGTGGGACATGCCGGCGACCGTCGAGCGTCTGGAGTACGACCCGAACCGCACGGCCTTCATCGCGCTGGTGAAGTACGAGGACGGCGAGCAGGCCTACATCCTCGCGCCGCAGCGTCTTGCTGTCGGTGACCAGGTCGTGGCCGGCGAGAAGGTCGACACCAAGCCCGGCAACGCCATGCTGCTCGGCCAAATGCCGGTCGGCACGATCTGCCATAATGTCGAGATGAAGCCCGGCAAGGGCGGCCAGATCGCCCGTTCGGCCGGCACCTACGTGCAGGTCGTCGGTCGTGACCGCGCCTTCGTGATCGTCCGCCTCAATTCGGGCGAGCAGCGTTACCTGCGCGCCGACTGCATGGGCACGGTGGGTGCGGTGTCGAACCCCGACAACGCCAACCAGAACTTTGCCAAGGCCGGCCGCTCGCGCTGGATGGGCAAGCGTCCGCTGACCCGCGGCGTCGCGAAGAACCCGGTCGACCACCCGCACGGTGGTGGTGAAGGCCGCACCTCGGGCGGCCGTCATCCGGTCACTCCGTGGGGCAAGCCGACCAAGGGTGCCCGCACGCGCCACAACAAGCAGACGGACAAGATGATCATCCGTTCGCGTCACGCGAAGAAGAAGAGGTAAGAGACGATGGCACGTTCCGTCTGGAAAGGTCCGTTTGTCGAGCTGAGCCTGCTGAAGAAGGCTGAAAGCGCGCAGGAAGCGAGCAACGCCAAGCCGATCAAGACTTGGTCGCGGCGTTCGACGATCCTGCCGCAGTTCGTCGGGCTCACCTTCAACGTCTACAACGGGCACAAGTTCATCCCCGTTTCGGTTTCGGAAGAAATGGTCGGCCACAAGCTCGGCGAATTTGCGCCCACGCGCACCTTCCCCGGTCACGCTGCCGACAAGAAGGGCAAGCGCTAATGGGCAAGGCAAAGGCACCCCGCCGCGTGGGCGACAACGAGGCGCTGGCCGTCGGGACCACGATCCGTGGTTCGGCGCAGAAGCTCAACCTCGTCGCTGCCCTGATCCGTGGCAAGAAGGCCGAAGAGGCGATGAACATCCTCGCCTTTTCGAAGCGGGCGATGGCGCGTGACGCGAGCAAGGTGCTCGCGAGCGCGATCGCCAATGCCGAGAACAACCACAACCTCGACGTCGACGCGCTGATCGTGGCCGAAGCCTCGGTCGGCAAGTCGGTGACGATGAAGCGGTTCCACACCCGCGGCCGCGGCAAGTCGACCCGCATCCTCAAGCCGTTCAGCCGGCTGCGGATCGTCGTCCGCGAAGCAGAAGAGGCGTAAACCATGGGCCAGAAGAGCAATCCGATCGGTCTGCGCCTGCAGATCAACCGCACCTGGGACAGCCGCTGGTACGCCGAAGGGCGTGACTATGCGGGCCTGCTCAAGGAAGACATTGCGATCCGCAAGTACATCATGAAGAACCTGCCCCAGGCGGCGGTTTCGAAGGTGGTGATCGAGCGTCCGGCCAAGCTGTGCCGCGTGTCGATCTATGCGGCGCGCCCGGGCGTCATCATTGGCAAGAAGGGCGCGGACATCGAGAAGCTGCGCTCGAAGCTCGCGACGATGACCGCGAGCGACGTCAAGCTCAACATCGTCGAGATCCGCAAGCCGGAAATCGACGCCAAGCTCGTCGCGCAGGGCATCGCCGACCAGCTGGTGCGCCGCGTGGCGTTCCGCCGGGCGATGAAGCGCGCGGTGCAGTCGGCGCTGCGTCTTGGGGCCGAAGGCATCAAGATCGTGTGCGGCGGCCGTCTCGGTGGGGCGGAAATCGCCCGCGTCGAATGGTACCGCGAAGGCCGCGTGCCGCTTCACACGCTGCGTGCGAACATCGATTACGCCGAGACCGAGGCGCTCACCGCCTACGGGATCATCGGGATCAAGGTGTGGATCTTCAAGGGCGAGATCCTCGCTCACGATCCGACCGCGCAGGATCGCCTGATGATGGAAGCCCAGACTTCCGGCGTCCGCCCGGCTCGCTGAGGTAACTGACCATGTTGCAACCGAAAAAGACCAAGTTCCGCAAGGCCTTCAAGGGCCGGATTAAGGGCGAAGCCAAGGGTGGCACCACCCTCAACTTCGGCTCCTACGGCCTCAAGGCCCTCGAGCCGGAGCGGATCACCGCCCGCCAGATCGAAGCGGCGCGTCGTGCCATCACTCGTCACATCAAGCGCCAGGGTCGTCTCTGGATTCGCGTGTTCCCCGATGTGCCCGTGTCGAAGAAGCCTGCCGAAGTCCGTCAGGGTAAGGGCAAGGGTTCGGTCGAATACTGGGCGGCGCGCGTGAAGCCGGGCCGCATCCTGTTCGAACTCGACGGCGTCGCCGGTCCGCTCGCGGCCGAGGCGTTCGAGCGCGCGGCGATGAAGCTGCCGATCAAGACCAAGGTCGTCGCCCGTCTCGGCGACACCAGCCACCTGGGAGGCGAATAATGGCCGATATCTCGGACCTTCGCACCAAGACCGATGACCAGCTGACCGCCGAGCTCGCCGAGCTCAAGCGCGAGCAGTACAACCTGCGGTTCCAGGCTGCGACCAACCAGCTCGAGGCTCCCTCGCGCATCCGCCAGGTGCGCCGGACCATCGCGCAGATCAAGACGCTGCAGAGCGAGCGTGCGGCCAAGGCCGCCGCCGCTAAGGCGTAAGGAGTAAGCACAATGCCGAAGCGCATCCTCGTCGGGACTGTGACCTCCGACAAGACCGACAAGACCGTGACTGTGCTTGTCGAACGCAAGGTGAAGCACCCGCTCTACGGGAAGATCATCCGTCGTTCGAAGAAGTACCACGCTCACGACGAGCAGAACGAATACACCGTGGGCGATGTGGTGCGGATCGAGGAGACCCGCCCGATGTCGAAGACCAAGACCTGGATCGTCAAGGACCGGGTCGTGGCGGGCGGCGTGCAGGCGGTGGAAGCCGACCTCGACGTCGCGGCTGCGGGTAACTGAACAAGAGACGTAAACGGAACTCCCGGGCCCCGGTCGGATCGGGCGTCCCGGAAAGCCACTGAGAAGGAACCGGATCGATGATCCAGATGCAATCCAATCTCGACGTCGCGGACAACAGCGGCGCCAAGCGCGTCCAGTGCATCAAGGTGCTGGGCGGGTCGAAGCGTCGGACCGCGGGCGTCGGCGACGTGATCGTCGTCTCCATCAAGGAGGCGCAGCCGCGCGCGAAGGTCAAGAAGGGCGACGTCCACCGCGCCGTGATCGTGCGCACCAAGAAGGACGTGCGTCGTCCCGACGGCACCGTGATCCGCTTCGACAGCAACGCCGCCGTGCTGGTCAACAAGAACGAAGAGCCGATCGGCACCCGTATCTTCGGCCCCGTGGTGCGCGAGCTGCGTGGCCGCGGCTTCATGAAGATCATCTCGCTTGCTCCGGAGGTGCTGTGATGGCTGCCGCGAAGATCAAGAAGGGTGACAGCGTCGTCGTGCTGTCGGGCAAGGACAAGGGCCGCACCGGTACGGTCGCCCAGGTCCTGCCGAAGGACGGCAAGGTCGTTGTCGAGGGCGTCAACATCGTCGCCCGTCACCGCAAGCCCAGCCAGCAGAACCCCCAGGGTGGCATCGACCGTTACGCGGCCCCGATGCACATCTCCAAGGTCGCGCTCGCTGATCCCAAGACCGGCAAGGCCACCCGCGTCCGTTTCGAAGTGAAGGACGGCAAGAAGGTGCGCGTCGCCGTCAAGAGTGGGGAGACCATCGATGGCTGATTACACCCCCCGGCTGAAGGCCAAGTACGAGGCCGAGATCGTCAAGGCGATGACCGAGAAGTTCGGTTACAAGAACCGGATGGAAGTCCCCAAGCTCGAGAAGATCACGCTCAACATGGGCGTGGGCGAGGCCAGTCAGGACAAGAAGAAGGTCCAGACTGCCGCCGAGGAAATGGCGCTGATCGCCGGCCAGAAGCCGGTCATCACCAAGGCCAAGAAGTCGATCGCGCAGTTCAAGCTGCGTGAAGGCATGCCGATCGGCTGCAAGGTGACCCTGCGCCGCGAACGCATGTACGAATTCCTCGATCGTCTGGTGACCGTCGCCATGCCTCGCATCCGCGACTTCCGCGGGCTCAACGCGCGCTCGTTCGACGGCCGTGGCAACTACGCCATGGGGCTGAAGGAACAGATCGTGTTCCCGGAAATCAGCTACGACAAGATCGAGAAGGTGCGTGGGATGGACATCATCGTCACCACCACCGCCAAGACCGACGAAGAGGCGCGCGAGCTGCTGCGCCTGTTCGGCTTCCCCTTCCAGGGCGAGGCCAAGACCGAACAGAAGGAGGCGGCGTGAGCCGCCCCCTCGTAGAGACACGAGAGCAGAGAGCTTAAGTCCATGGCGAAACTGAGTTCCATCAACAAGAATGAGCGTCGCAAGAAGCTCGTGAAGCAGTACGCTGCGAAGTACGAGAAGCTGAAGGCGATCGCCGACGACGAATCCCTCGACGAGACGGAGCGCCTGGTCGCCCGGCTCAAGATGGCGGAGCTTCCGCGCAACGCGAACCCCACCCGGGTCCGCAACCGTTGCGCCACCACCGGCCGCCCCCGCGGCTACTACCGCAAGTTCGGCATCAACCGCATCGAACTGCGCGACCTCGGCAACAAGGGCCTGATTCCGGGCCTGACCAAGTCGAGCTGGTGAGGACTGAACAATGGCTATGACCGATCCTCTGGGTGACATGCTCACCCGCATCCGCAACGGCCAGCAGGCGAAGAAGGACTCGGTCCTCACGCCCGCCAGCAAGCTGCGCGCGAACGTGCTCGAAGTGCTCCAGCGCGAGGGCTACATCCGTGGCTTCTCCGAGGATAACTCGGGCAAGCACCCGGCGCTGCGGATCGAACTGAAGTATTTCGAAGGCGAGCCCGCGATCAAGCACGTGGCCCGCGTCTCGAAGCCCGGCCGCCGGATCTACTCGGGCTCCAAGGAGCTCCCGACCGTCCGCAACGGCCTCGGCATCACCATCGTCTCGACGCCCAAGGGCGTGCTCTCGGATGCCGAGGCACGTGCCAACAACGTCGGCGGCGAAGTGCTGGCGGAGGTGTTCTGATGAGCCGCATCGGCAAGAAGCCGGTGGCGATCCCTGGCGGGGTGACGGCCACCATCGAAAACGGCACGCTCAGCGTGAAGGGGCCCAAGGGCACTCTCACCATGGGCCTGTCCGACCTCATCACCTACTCGGTCGAGGATGGCGCGATCTCGGTCAAGCCGGCCAACGACAGCAAGCAGGCGCGGGCCTTCTGGGGCATGCAGCGCACGCTGGTGTCGAACCTGGTGGAGGGCGTGAGCGCCGGTTTCACCAAGACGCTCGACATCAAGGGCGTCGGCTACCGTGCCAACGCGCAGGGTCGCAATCTGAAGCTGCAGCTCGGCTACAGCCATGATGTCGACCTCGCCGTGCCAGAAGGTCTCGAGGTGAAGACCCCGGACCAGACCACAATCGAGATTTCCGGCACCGACAAGCAGGCCGTTGGCCAGTTCGCCGCCGAGATCCGCCGCTGGCGCAAGCCCGAGCCCTATAAGGGCAAGGGTATCGCCTATCGCGGCGAGTACATCTTCCGCAAGGAAGGGAAGAAGAGGTAAGATGGCAAAGCTTTCCCTGTTCGAACGGCGCCGTCGCCGGGTCCGCACCGCGCTGCGCGCGCGTGCCGGTGGCAAGCCGCGCCTGTCGGTGCACCGCACCGGCCGTCACATCTACGCCCAGATCATCGACGATGCAGCCGGCCGCACGGTCGCTGCGGCCTCGACGCTCGGCGCCAAGACGAGCGGCGCCAATGTCGATGCTGCTGCCGAAGTCGGCAAGGCGATCGCCGAGGCCGCCAAGAAGGCGGGCGTGACCACTGTCGTGTTCGACCGCGGCGGGTTCCTGTTCCATGGCCGCGTCAAGGCGCTGGCCGATGCCGCCCGCGAAGGCGGGCTGGAGTTCTGATCATGGCTGACGAAAACACCATCGAAACCCCGGACGTGGCCGGCGACGTCGGCGGCGACGCCGGTGAGACCCAGGGCCGTCGCGGTCGGGGCCGCGGCGGGAACCGCGAAGGCGGCGAGGGCCGTGGTCGCGGTCGTGGCGGTCGTGACGACCGTCGCGGCGGCAAGCAGGAAGAAGACGACGGCATCATCGAGAAGCTGGTGCACATCAACCGCGTCTCCAAGACCGTGAAGGGCGGCAAGCGCTTCGGCTTTGCGGCGCTCGTGGTGGTCGGCGACGGCCAGGGCCGCGTCGGCTTCGGCCACGGCAAGGCCCGCGAAGTGCCCGAGGCGATCACCAAGGCGACCGCTTCGGCGCGCAAGAAGATGATCCGCGTCCCGCTCAAGGAAGGCCGCACCCTGCACCATGATGGCAATGGCCGTTTCGGCGCGGGCAAGGTCACCGTCCGCACCGCGCCTCCGGGGACCGGCATCATCGCCGGCGGTCCGATGCGCGCCGTGTTCGAGAGCCTCGGCGTCGCCGACGTGGTGACCAAGTCGGTCGGCACCTCGAACCCCTACAACATGATCCGCGCCACCTTCGACGCGCTGCAGGACCAGACTTCACCGAAGTCGGTGGCCCAGCGTCGCGGCAAGAAGGTTGCTGACCTCCTGGGTCGCGGCGGGGCCAGCGCAGCCGAGGCGGAAGCCGAAGCTGCCGCGATCGTGGAGTAACGACACATGGCTACCATCAAGATCAAGCAGATCGGCTCGCCGATCCGTCGCCCCGCCGTCCAGCGCCAGATTCTCATCGGTCTGGGGCTGAACAAGATGCACAAGATCGTCGAGCGTCAGGACACCCCCGAGGTGCGCGGCGCGATCGCCAAGATCCCGCATCTGGTCCAGGTGATCAACTAAGCAATCCGAAGGCCCCGCTGCGGCGGGGCTTTCCATCTCTCAGCGCGACAAAAGCGAAAGCGAGTGCACACTATGAAACTGAATGACATCCGCGACAACGCCGGTGCCCGCAAGGGCCGCGTTCGCGTGGGCCGTGGTATCGGCTCGGGCAAGGGCAAGACCTCGGCGCGCGGCCAGAAGGGCCAGAAGGCCCGTTCGGGCGTTGCCATCAAGGGCTTCGAGGGCGGCCAGATGCCGCTCCACATGCGCCTCCCGAAGCGCGGCTTCAACAACCCCTTCGGCAAGGACTATGCCGAGGTGAACATCGGGATGATCCAGAAGTTCATCGACGCGGGCAAGCTCGACACCGGCGCCACCATCACCGAGGAAGCCCTGCGCAATGCGGGCCTGGTGCGCGGCGGCAAGGACGGCGTGCGCCTGCTGGGCAAGGGTGAGATCACCGCCAAGGCGACTTTCGCCGTCACCGGCGCCACCAAGGGCGCGATCGCCGCGGTCGAGAAGGCCGGCGGCAGCGTCGAGGTGGCGCCTGCGCCGACCCCGGAGCACGAGAAGAAGCTCGCTCGCCGCGACGCCAACAAGGCGGCCAAGGCGAACTAATCGACAAAAGGTGGCGCGCGGGGGTTCGACAAGAGCCCCCGCGCTCCCTATTTACGCTCTCGCGCGCCGGATCGGCTCTCCCACGCCAGAGCCGGCGGTCTCACCGGGGCGCGCGAACATGGGTGCGAGGGCTGCCGCAGGGGGCTGCGCCATCGCACCGAGAGCTAGGATCGACACGACGACATGGCATCACGCGCCGACAATCTCGCGAGCAATCTCAACCTCGGCAACTTCGCCAAGGCGACCGAGCTCAAGCAGCGCATCTGGTTCACGATCGGGGCGCTGATCGTCTTCCGCTTCCTGAGCTTCGTTCCGCTGCCCGGGATCGACCCGGTCGCGCTTGCGGAATTCAACAACCGTGCCTCGGGCACGATCCTCGATCTGTTCAACACCTTCTCGGGCGGCGCGCTCGAGCGCATGAGCCTGATCGCGGTCGGCATCATGCCCTACATCACCGCCTCGATCGTGGTGCAGATGGCCTCGGCGCTGCATCCTTCGCTGGCTGCGATGAAGAAGGAGGGCGCAAGCGGCCGGCAGAAGCTCAACCAGTACACCCGCTACGGCGCGGTGCTGCTGTGCATCGTCCAGGGCTACGCCGTCGCGCAAAACGCCGTTTCGCAGCAGTTCGCGGTTGACACCAGCTGGCTGTTCTACGTCTCGACCATCATCAACGTGACTGGCGGGACCATGTTCCTGCTGTGGCTCGGCGAACAGATCACCAGCCGCGGCATCGGCAACGGCGTGTCGCTGATCATCATGGCGGGGATCGTCGCCCAGTTCCCGAGCTTCGCGACCAACCTCTTCGAAGGCGGGCGGACCGGTGCGATCTCCTCGGTGGTGATCATCGGCTTCATCGTCATGGTGATCGGGCTCATCCTGCTCATCGCCTTCATGGAGCGCGCCCAGCGCCGCCTGACGATCCAGTATCCGCGGCGGGCGACCGAGCGCGGCATGATGCAGGGCGAGCGGTCTTACCTGCCCTTGAAGATCAACACCGCGGGCGTCATTCCGCCGATCTTCGCCAGCTCGCTGCTGCTGCTGCCGCTGACGATCTCCCAGTTCGCGGGCAACTCCGTTGATACCGAGAGCGGTTTCGGGCGTGCCATCGTCACGCTCAACCAGTACCTCGCGCACGGCCAGCCGATCTACATGACGCTCTATGCGATCGGGATCATCTTCTTCTGCTTCTTCTACACCGCGGTCGTCTTCAACCCGGAGGAGACGGCGGACAACCTGAAGAAGAACGGCGGGTCGATCCCCGGCATCCGGCCGGGCAAGCGGACGGCGGACTATCTCGAATACGTCCTCACCCGCATCACGGTGGTCGGCGCGATCTACCTGACCTTCGTCTGTGTCGTGCCCGAATACATGATCGCCCAGACCGGCATCCCGCTGTTCCTCGGCGGCACCTCGCTTCTGATCGTCGTGAACGTGACGGTCGACACGATCAGCCAGATCCAGTCGCACCTGCTGGCGCTGCAATATGGCGATCTCATCAAGAAGGCCAAGCTGAAGGGACGGATGCGCTGACATCCGACGAAAGTCGGCTTGACGCGCCCGCCTGCTTGGTCGAACCCACTGGTCTGAAAAACCCGCCGGACGGCGATCCGGGCGATATTGGGGGACGGTTTGTGAACATCATTCTTCTTGGCCCTCCCGGCGCCGGCAAGGGCACCCAGAGCGCGGGGCTGGTCGAGCGCCACGGGATGCGCCAGCTTTCGACGGGCGACATGCTGCGCGCCGCAGTCAAGGCGGGCACCCCGGTGGGCCTGCGTGCCAAGGAGGTCATGGAGCGCGGCGAACTGGTCTCGGACGAGATCGTCTCCGACTTGATCGATGCCGAACTTGCCGCGATGGCACCCGCCACCGGTGCGATCTTCGACGGCTACCCGCGTACTGCCGCCCAGGCGGACGCACTCGATGCAATCCTCGCGCGCAACGGCCGGACGCTCGACCGCGTGATCGAGCTCGAGGTCGACGAGGACGCGCTCGTGGAGCGCATCACCGGCCGTTTCTCCTGCGCCAATTGCGGGGCGCTCTACCACGACACCGCCAATCCGCCTTCAGTGCCGGGCGTGTGCGATGCCTGCGGCAGCACCGAGTTCAAGCGCCGTCCCGACGACAATGAGGAGACGGTGCGGATGCGGATGCAGGAGTACCGCGCGAAGACCGCGCCGATCCTGCCCGGCTACGAAGCGCGCGGGATCGTCACCCGGGTCGACGGCATGGCCGCGATCGACACGGTCGCGGATCAGATCGACACGATCCTTAGGAGCTGAGGGCGGGCGAGCCGCTCTCCGGGGCTTGCCGGGCTGGCGGTTTTGCCGCAGCCTTGGATCGGAAAATGTCGGGGGGGGGCTATCATGTTGCTTTCATCAGGCGCGCGCGCAGCGGCGCTTTGGCTGGTCGCCTTGGCGGTGAGCCCGCCGGCGCACGCCGAGGTGATCCGCGCGACCGACAACAGCTTCATCTCGCGCAACGAGGTTGTCGTTTCCGCCAGCCCCAAGGAGGTGTGGCTCGCGCTGATCTCCCCCGCTACGTGGTGGCGCTCGGAGCACACCTGGTCGGGCGATGCAAAGAACCTCACGCTCATGCCCCAGGCCGGGGGATGCTTCTGCGAGACCATCCCCGAGGTCGACGAGCCGGGGCGCTTCACCCTGGCGGGCAGCGCGGAGCACATGCGCTTGGTGCAAGCCTATCCCGAACAGGCCCTGCGGATGGTGGGCGGGCTCGGCCCGCTCCAGAGCGAGCCTGTCACGGGCGTCCTGACCATCGCGATCAGCAAGGTTGATCGGGGCACCCGGATCGTGTGGGAGTATGCCGTCGGCGGCGCCATGCGCTACGAGGTGCCGGTGATTTCCAAGGCGGTCGACGGGGTGATGGCCTTGCAGCTTGCCGCTCTGGCAAAGCCGCTCGGGATTGTTCCGGCACCCGCTCCGCCGGCGCAGCCCAAGGCTCTTCCGGCGCCGCCGGCGGGTGGCTCCGCCGAGCGCAAGGACGCGCCGGCGGCGGCGCAGGGGAAGCAGGGCGCGGCAAAGCCAGCACCGCAGGCTGCGCCGGTCGCCGGCCCGCCAGCGAAGCCTGGCGCCGCACCGGCAACCCCGACCAAGCCCGCAGCTCAGGCGACGGTCGCGGACGTCTTCGGCGATCTCGGCGACACACCGCAGCCCTGACCGGCAGCGCGGGCAGGGTGGCTCTGCGCGGCCTATCTGCCTGAGGCCACCTGTGGTTTTGCCGCAGCGGCCATTGCCAAGCCATGCGGTTGACGCCGCGCGCGAATCGGCCTATGCGCGCCGCTCATTCGACATGTTCGAAGAAAGTTCGGCAGGCATCGCCCTTGCGCGTGCCGACCGGACTTTTTGCCGTTTATGATCCGGCCACGCGCCAGTCATCCCGGCAGACGGACACGAGGATGAATGAGCGTTGAGATAGGGGTGGCCGCGCAAGGCCGCAGTGCCCCTGTGGAGCATGGAGAAATAAGTGGCTCGTATTGCCGGGGTCAATATCCCCACCAACAAGCGCGTGATCATCGCGCTCACCTACATTCACGGAATCGGTCGCACGACCGCTGTCCAGATCGCTGACAAGCTCGGCATCGCGCACTCGGCGCGCGTGCAGGATCTCTCGGACGAGGAAATCCTGCGTATCCGCGAGACCATCGACGCCGATTTCACCGTGGAAGGCGACCTGCGTCGCAACACCGCGATGAATATCAAGCGCCTGATGGACCTCCGCGCCTATCGCGGCCTGCGTCACCGCAGCGGTCTGCCGGTCCGCGGCCAGCGCACACACACCAACGCCCGCACCCGCAAGGGCAAGGCCAAGCCCATTGCGGGCAAGAAGAAGTAAGCGCCGGCTTTCCCCCCGCGCTTTTCCCTTCTGACGAGCTAAAGGACAGACACAATGGCACGCGAACCAGGCCGTATCCGGCGCCGTGACAAGAAGAACATCACCAGCGGCGTTGCGCACATCAATGCCAGCTTCAACAACACCATGATCACCATCACCGATGCGCAGGGCAATGCGATCAGCTGGTCCAGCGCCGGCATGATGGGCTTCAAGGGCAGTCGCAAGTCCACCCCCTATGCCGCGCAGGTCGCTGCCGACGACGCCGGCAAGAAGGCCGCCGAACACGGCGTGCGCACCCTCGAGGTCGAGGTCAAGGGTCCGGGGTCGGGTCGCGAGAGCGCGCTCCGGGGCCTTGCAGCCGTGGGTTTCAACATTACCTCGATCCGCGACGTGACCCCGATCCCGCACAACGGGGTCCGTCCGTCCAAGCGTCGCCGCGTCTGATCCGCCGGGAGGGCGGAGGCGCGTGCCGCCTCCGCCACCCGATCGGGTTGGATACCGCATCTCGCGCCCGCGCATCCGGCCCGCCCAAGTTTGAACCGCCCGAAACGGCGAATTAGGGGAAATCCATGTCCGTCAACACCAAGAACTGGCAGGAACTCAAGAAACCCAACTCCCTCGAAATCAAGGATGCCGGCGATCGTCAGCGCAAGGCGACCTTCGTGGCCGAACCGCTCGAGCGCGGCTTCGGCCTGACGCTTGGCAACGCGCTGCGCCGGGTGCTGCTCTCGAGCCTTCAGGGCGCCGCGATCACCTCGATCAAGATCGAGAACGTGCTGCACGAGTTCTCGAGCCTCGCCGGCGTGCGCGAGGATGTCACCGACATCGTCCTCAACGTCAAGCAGATCGCGCTGAAGATGGAAGGCGAGGGGCCCAAGCGGCTCCAGCTTTCGGCGACCGGCCCGGGCGAAGTCCGCGCCGGCGACATCGCTGTCACCGGCGACATCGAGGTCATGAACAAGGACCTCGTGATCTGCCACCTCGACGAAGGCGCGACGCTCAACATGGAGCTCACCGCCGACACGGGCAAGGGCTACAGCCCGGCCGTCCAGAACCGTCCGGCCGACGCCCCGATCGGCCTGATCCCGGTCGACTCGCTCTACTCGCCGGTGCGCCAGGTGAGCTACAAGGTCGAGAACGCCCGCGTCGGGCAGGAGCTCGACTACGACAAGCTCTCGCTGACCGTCGAGACCGACGGCACCGTCACCCCGGAAGACGCTGTGGCCTATGCCGCCCGCATCCTCCAGGACCAGCTGACGCTGTTCGTTCACTTCGAGGATGGCATCCCGCAGCCGGTCGGCACCATGATCGGTCACGCCGCGCCGCCGGAAGAGAGCGACGCCAACCAGCTCAACCGCTACCTCCTCAAGAAGGTGGACGAGCTCGAGCTGTCGGTGCGTTCGGCCAACTGCCTCAAGAACGACAACATCATCTACATCGGCGATCTGGTCCAGAAGACCGAGGCCGAGATGCTGCGCACGCCGAACTTCGGCCGCAAGTCGCTCAACGAGATCAAGGAAGTGCTCTCGAGCATGGGCCTGCGCCTCGGGATGGACATCCCGGGCTGGCCGCCCGAGAACATCGAGGAAATGGCCAAGAAGCTCGAGCAGGAGCTTCTGGGCTAAGCCGATCGGCGACGTCGCCAAGCGCAGCTTGGTGACGCACAGCCGGAAGGCCAGCCGGCGGGCGCCAGCCCGTTCGACGTCACGGGATTTACTCCCGTGACGGCATGGCCGGGAAGAGACGGGCAAAGGTTCGGGGCCCTGATCCGAACCAGAACCGGGCTACCTGACACGGGCCCCTTTCGAACGGAGTGAACTACGATGCGTCATGGTATTTCGGGCCGCAAGCTGGGCCGCAAGACGGGTCACCGCAACGCCCTGTTCCGCAACATGGCCGCCGCGCTGATCAAGCACGAGCAGATCACCACCACGCTGCCCAAGGCCAAGGAACTGCGCCCCTATGTGGAGAAGCTGATCACGCTGGCGAAGCGTGGCGGCCTCTCCAACCGCCGGCTCGCCATGAGTCGTCTGGGTGACGAGGCGCAGCTCAAGAAGCTCTTCGAGGTGCTCGCCGAGCGCTACGCTGATCGTGACGGCGGCTACACCCGCGTGCTGCGCGCCGGCGTGCGCCCGGGCGACGCGGTGCAGATGGCAGTCATCGAGCTCGTCGACCGCGACGTGAGCGCCAAGGGCCAGGATTCTGGCCCGGTGCAGTCGGAAGACGAATACGAGGACGCGTAAGCCGCGTCTTCGCCGGACAAGGGTAAGGGCTGGGGAGCAGAGGCTTCCCGGCCCTTTTCTTTTGTCGCCTGGCCAATAGGGTGCGCGCCATGATCCGCACCTTGCTCGCAGCCCCCGTGCTGCTCCTCGCCGCCCTCCCGGCCGCCGCGCAGTCCCCGCAGGAGATGCTCCAGGCCCGCTACGAGCGCGCTCTGGCGGCCGGCTACAAGGCCCTGATGCTGTGCGGCGCGATCGCCCATGCCGAGGCGAACGGGACCACCCGGACCCCGGAGAGCGTCGCGCAGTGGGAGCTTGCGGGCATCCAGGCCCCGCTCGATGCCATCGTCGGCGAGCTGCCCTTCGACATCGTGCGCTACGCGCAAGGCCTTCTCGATCATGTCGCGGTCCGCTACGAAGGCGAGGCCGCGCGTTATGCCCTCCACAACCCGACACCGGGCAACGGGTGTGCCCTGCAGCCGATCGGCTTCGTTCCGGAGGCGGGCGGCTCAAATGCTCGTGCCGCGACAGAGAAGGCCTCGCCCCCTCGCGAGAACGGGCTGCGGGCGGATACAAGGCTTGATGCCCTCCTCAAGTCCCCCTTCGCCGACGCGCTCGGCGAGCGATATGGCACCGGCACACGCACCACGGCGGTGGCGGTGCTTTCGCGCGGGCGCTTCACCGAGACCTATCGCGAAGGCTTCGATGCCCGAACCCCGCAGCGCACTTGGTCCGTCGCCAAGAGTATAGCCGCAACGCTGATCGGCGCCGCGGTGCATGACGGCGTGGTGCGCGCCGAAGATCCGGTCGGGCTCCCCGCATGGCAGGCCGGCGGAGCGGCGGATCCGCGCGGCGCCATCACCATCGATCACGCGCTGCGCATGGCGACAGGGCGCTATTCCGACACGCCGGGCAACCGCACCGATCCGCTCTACTGGGGCGGCTCGACCGTCGAGGAGACGGTGCTGCTCTGGCCTGTCCTCCACGAGCCCGGCACCATGTTCCGCTACGCCAACAACGACACGCTGCTGGCGGTGAAGGCGATCGGGCCGTGGCTCAGGCAACACCCGCCGCACGAATTTCTTGCGAAGCTCGGCATGGACCACACCGTCGCCGAGACCGACTGGAAGGGCGATCATGTCCTCTCCTCGCAGGTGTGGGCCACGGCGGGTGATCTGGCGAAGTTCGGGCAACTCTACCTCAACGACGGCAAGCTCCCCTCGGGCGAGCGCATTCTGCCCGAGGGCTGGGCGAGCTATGTCAGCACCCCCTCCGGTCCGCAGCCGCCCACCGGGACCATGGGATACGGCGCCGGGTTCTGGCTCCTCGACAAGGAGGAGGGCGTCCCGGCCGACACCTTCGCGGCGATCGGGAACCGCGGGCAGTACGTGGTGATCGTGCCCTCGCGGCAGGTGGTGATCGTACGCCGGGGCGAGGATCCTGTCGGTACGGGCTTCGATATCGCCGCCTTCACCCGGGACGTGCTGGCGGCGCTGGCGAACGAGTAAGTTGATGAAACACACCCGCGTGCCGAAGATACGGAGCATCAACTTGCGACGGATCGTTCATCTAGGACGCCATATAGATTAACAGCACCTGTCGCGGCGATTCAGGGAGGCCTCAGTCCGAATCGCCCAGAAAGTCCTCGACACCGCAAGCACTCCCGCCCGCGGTGGACTGACGAGGAACGCTTCGATGACCACCAAGACCAACCGGCTGGCCTCCGGCAAATCGGCCCGGCTCGTTCTCGGCGCGGTCGCGGCCACCGCGCTGACCGCGGCCTCCGTCACCCCGGCAGCGGCACAGAACTATCGCGAGCGCGACGGGATCGGCGCGGGCGAGATCATCGCCGGTGCGGTCGTGATCGGCGGCATCGCCGCGCTCGCGGGCGCCTTCGACAATGATCGCGGTCGCTGGGATCGCGGCCGCAACGACTTTCGCGGCGGTGGCTGGGGCATCAACCCCCGTACGGCAGTCGATCGCTGCGTGCGCACCGCCGAGAACCAGGCGCGGCGCTTCGGCGGCTACCGCTATGCTGACGTGATCGACGTGCGCAACGTGGACCGCACCCGCGACGGCTTCCGGGTGCGCGGCCGGATCGACGTGGGCGGCGGCTTCGACCGGCGTCGCAACGACCGCGGCAACTTCACCTGCCACATCGACGGCCGTGGTCAGCCGCGCATCAACTTCAGCGGCATTCGCGGCTTGCGCTGACGCCGCTCACCCCCTCGCGCGTCGTTTTACGCCTTTTCTCGGCGCGCACCCTCGCCGCCCCGTCATCTTCCACCGGATGGCGGGGCGGTTCTGTGTCCGCCCGTGGTTCAGCCGGGCGCAAGCTCGGCTTGCGTATCCTCGCCGCCATTGCGGCGTTGGTGGGCGCCGGGCACATGAACAGGAGGAGAGAGCTCATGGCTCCCACAATCCGCGCGGGCCTGCTGGCCGGCGCGCTCGCCGCCACCACGGTCCTTGCCGCGCCGGCCGCCGCCGCGACCTGGAGCGCGCAGCCCGCGCTCGGCGCGCCGGCTGCCGTCTTCGCCACCTCCCGCTTCGATCCTCTCGGCCAGACCGCCGCCTGGGGATGCCGCTGGGGCTGCGGCTGGGGCGGCTGGGGCGGAGGCTGGGGGCGCCACCGCGGCTGGCGCCGCAACCGCATCGACGGCGGTGACGTGCTGATCGGCGCGGCCATCATCGGCGGCGCCATCGCCATCGCCAATTCCAACAACCGCCGCCAGCGCGAGCGCGACGTGGTGATCGTCGACCGACAGGTCCGCGACCCCGATTGGGACCGCAACCCGCGCTATCGCGACGACCGCCGCGCCTCGCCGCGCGGCACCGGCTCCACCGGCCTCGACAACGCCGTAAACATCTGCCTCGACCGGATCGAGCGCGACGTGCGGGTCGACACGGTCGACAATGTCGAGCGCTCCGGCGCCGGATGGCGGGTGGGCGGCGTGCTGTTCAACGGCGCGCCCTTCGAATGCCGGATCGACAACCGCGGCCAGATTGACGGGATCGACTATGGAGGCGGCGGCTTTGGCTTCTCGGACAGCCGCGACGGTGTTCGCCCGCGCGACGACGGACAGTGGGACGACCGCCGCTATGCCGATGCCCGGTCGCGTCTGGGCGGGTCGGTGCGGCCGGACATGGCAGTGAGCGAGGCGAGCGCGCAGGGATCACGCTTCGTCGAGGCGCCGCCGCGCGCTCCGGTGAACACGGCGGCCCTGCCGGCCTATCCCGGCGGGCCGATCGAGGGCGAGGTGATCCCCGAGACGCTCGAGGAAGCGACCGGCAGCTAGGCCTCGCCGCGCGGGCCGCCGTAGCTCGGCAGGCCCCACTCCCACCGGATCGCCGCCGCACGCAGCGCGAAGCCGCAAGTGAAGGCGAGTGCCCAGGCGGCGGCGTCCGGCACGCCCAGCCGGGGCGCCGCCAGCATCCCCGCGACGCTCAGCGCCGCGGTCAGCGCGGCGGGGGTGACGTAGAGCTCCGGGCTCATGATGATCGAGGGGCGGCCCGCCACCACGTCGCGGATGATCCCGCCGACGCAGCCGGTGATGACCCCCATCAGCGCCGCAGGGACGGGCGGGATGCCATAGGCGAGCGCCTTGGCGCTGCCGAGCACCGCATAGGCCGCGAGCCCCGCGCCATCGGCATAGGCGAAGCCCTTGCCCTCCCACCACCTGACCGGCGTGAACCATGCGATCAGCGCCGTGCCGAGGCACACCACCGCGACCCAGGGGTCGTCGATCCAGAACACGGGCGCGCGGATTAGGAGGTCGCGCACCGTCCCGCCGCCCACGCCCGTGACCAGCGCGAAGAAGGCCATCGTGACGAAGGTCTGCTGCAGACGCGCGGCAAGCACCGCCCCCGACAGGGCGAAGAGGGCGATGCCGGCCAGGTCGAGCGCGTCGAGGATCGGCGGGATGACGGTGGGGGTCACTTCAGGGGCCGGATACGTTTGGAGCGGCGGCGGCGGAACATCAGCACGCAGCCGATCAGCGCGCCCGTCAGCGACAGGGCGGCGAAGAGGATCAGCACCGGGTGGCTGGTGTCCTCGCGTTCGGAGAGGTCCATGATGTGGAGGCCCCAGGCGAGGTCGAAGGCGCGCCACCAGCGGGTGCGCACCGCCTCGATCTCGCCAGTGTCGCGCCCGACATAGACATTGGTGCCGTCGGCGAGGCGCACCTGCCACACAGCCAGGGGGCGGCGGAAGTCGAGCGGGGCCTTGTCGGCGGGGAAGAGCGAGAGCCGCTCCACCCGGTCGCCGCCGACGATGCGCTCGGCGACCAGCGCGCGGGCGGCCGCGGCATCGAGCCGGGGGAGGGCGGTGTTCGACTCGACATCGACCCGGCGGACCGTGCCGTCGAGCGCGGTGAGGATCGCCACCGGGCGGCCCTGCTGCATGGTGACCCGCATCTCCTTGAGCTGCGCCTCGGGCGCGGCGAGATCGCTGCCGGGGAGCACGAGCGGCGAGGGCGCGACGGGGCGCCGCAGGTGCTCGCCGCGCACCTCCTCGATGGGGCGGGCGACCATTACGAGGCCGGTGGCGAGCCACATGACGATCGGCACGCCGACCAGCCAGCCGAGCCAGATGTGCCATTTCGCGAGCGTGTGCATGGGGATACGTGCCATGCCCTGCGCCATGACGGAGCGCGCCTAGGCGTGCAACACCTTACCGATCGCCTCGGCGGCGGCGATGCAGTCGAGATCGCGCCAGCGCGGGCCGATCACCTGCATCCCGCAAGGCAGTTCTGCGCCGAGATAGGTCCCGCTGCCGATCGGGAGGACCGTGGCGGGCAGGCCGGGGAAGGTGGCGAGCCCCGCCCAGGCGAGCCCGCTGCCCCCCGGCACCTCGGCACCGTCGATGTCGAGGGTGCCGCGGAACACGGCCTTGTCGCTGTGCGGCACGGCGAGGACGGGCGCGGGCGGGGCGAGCACGAAGTCGTAGGTCTCGAACAGCACCTCCCAGCGTGCGGCGCTCGTCGCCTGCGCGTCGAGGAGGTCGAACCAGTCGGTGGCGGTCGCGCGCGTGCCGTCGGGCGCGGGCGCGCCGCGGGCCATCGCAATGTTCATCATCTTGAGGTAGCGGCGCTGCTGCTCGACCTGATCGGGCAGGAGCTCGCTCGTCCGGTCGATCCGCACGCCCGCGCGCGCGAGGGCATCGAGCGCCGCCTCGAAGGGCTCGCGCACGCTTGCATCGACCGGCGCGCCGGGCAGGTCGGCGATCGCCAGCAGGCGGCAATCCTTCAGCGGCTTGGGTCGGCGGCGCAGCGGCACCTCGGCGCCGATCTCGACCAGCACGGCGAGATCGGGGGCGCTGCGGGCGAGCGGCCCGGCGATGCTCAGAACGCCGTCATGCGCGGCGACGAAGCCCTCGCGCCGGGCCTGCGCGGGGTGATCGTGGCCGTGCTTGGGGACGAGGCCCCAGGTCGTCTTGTGCCCCCAGATCCCGCAGAAATGCGCCGGCACGCGCACCGACCCGCCGATGTCGGTGCCGTAGTCGCAGGGCACCATCCCGCTCGCCACCGCCGCCGCGCTCCCACCCGAGGAGCCGCCGGGCGAGCGCTCCGGGTTGTGCGGGTTGACGGTGCGGCCATAGACCGGGTTGAAGCTCTGCCAGTCGGTGAGATCGACCGGCACGTTGGTCTTGCCGATGATCACCGCGCCCGCCGCCTTGAGCCGCCGCACCAGCAGCGAATCCGCGGGGGCGGGCCTGTCGCGATAGGCGCCGTGGCCCCAGGTGGTCGGAAGCCCCGCGACATCGAAGCTCTCCTTCACCGTCATCGGCACGCCGAACAGCGGCTGGTCGAAGCGCCGCACCGCCTTGTCAATCGCGCGGGCAGTCTCGTAGGCCCGGGTGAAGTCGGGGACGGCGAGCGCGTTGATCGTCGCGTCGCGCTTCTCGATCCGCGTGATCGCCGCATCGACCGCCTCGGCGACGCTGAGCTTGCGGGTGCGGATCGCGAGGGCCGTGGCCAGCGCGTCGGCTTTGTCGGTCAGTCGCGGATAGGCCATGTCAGCCGGGGTTCCTCTCGTCCCGTGGTTGCGCGCGAACCTATCGCCTTGGCAGCGCGCGGCAAGGGGCGGGGCTGGGGCTATCCCCCTTAGTCGATGCGCAGCGTGTCGGCGGCGATCCGCGCCTCGACGTCGACGGGCAGGTAGAGCCCCTCGCCGTGCGCCGCGATGGCGCCGGTCTGGACCGAGACGAGCTCGACCCGGTAGGCGAGCGGCCCGTCGGTCCGCCGCGCGAGCGCGCGGTCGATGCGGGCGAGGAGCCCTGCGAAGTCGCGCTCGAAGTTCTGGTGCAGCGCGGTGGCAATCGGCGCCTGGAACTCGGCGGAATTGGCGAGCGCGAAGAGCAGCTTCTCGCTCGCCAGCGAAGTCTGGCCGGTGATCGCCACATCGGCGAAGGCAACCTCGCGCGAGCCGGGCGTGGTGAGAGGGCGCGCGGTCAGCCAGATGGTGCCCTGCGCCTTGGGCAGCACGGCCAAGTCGGTGGTCGCCGAGAAGGGCACGCCCACCGCGATGCGCCCGCCCTTGGTGCCGTAGACCGTGGCCTTGCCGAAGGCAGCCGTGACGGTGCCATATTCGCCGAGGGCGAAGGGGCGCGCGGCCCGCTTGGCCAGCGCGCGAGTGATGACAGGCTCGAGCACGGCATAGTCGGCGATGATCGGGAGGTGAAGGCTCGCCCGGCCCGGCGCTGCGGCAAGCGGAGCGAGCGGGGGCAAGGGCGCGGGCGCCGGCGCATCGGGCCGCGCGCCGAGCTTCGTCTCGACCTTCGCGTCGAGCCCCAGCGTCGCGACAATCCGCCGGCCCTCGACCCGGTAGCCGCCGAAACGCACCCTTTCGGGCGTAATGCGCGCCCAGACCTCCGGGTTCTCGCGGTTCAGCTCGAGCACGCTGTGGGCCGAGCGCCAGCCCTGCTCGGCGGCGGCGCGCAGCGGCAGGCGCGCGAGTTCCTGCGCGAGGGTGCGCTCGATCCCGGCGCGCACCCCGGCCAGTTCGCGGTCGGCCTTCTCGGTGAAGGTGATGCGCCGGCCGAGGAAGTCGATCCCGGGCTCGCGCGACCAGCGGTAGCCGAGGCGCGGCGTGCCCGTCACCCGCCAGCCGGGTTCGAGATCGAGCCGCACGGCGAGGCGCACCTCGGCGGCGGCGCTCGCGGTCTTGCCCTTGAGCACGCCCGCGATGTCGTGCGCGCGCACCGTGGCATCGACGGGCATGGTGACCACCAGCTCGCGCCCGCTGCCGGCGACCCTCAGACGTCCGCGGGTCACCTCGCCATCGATGTCGCAGCGGATGCGCGGCGATTTCACCGTCAGCACGGCAAGGTCCACCCGGTGCGGCGCGAGGCACTCGGCGTCCTCCTCGTGGATGTCCCAGAGCCGCCGCGGCACCTCGCGTTCGAGCCGCCGCTCGAGGTCGCGGAGATCGAGCGCCAGCGCCACGGCGAGAGTCGAGGTCTCTTCGGGAAAGGCGATGGCATCGCTCGCGCGGGGCGGGGCGACATCGGCGCTCTCGGGCGCGGGGGAGCAGCCCGCCAGCACGGCGAGCGGCGTCATCCCCGCCGCGATCGCGATCCTGAGCGGCGCTGCCACGCCTCCATGCCCCTCTTCTGCCGGCTGCTACCCGTAAGGTTAGCGCAGTCGGCCGCCCGGCGAAAGCGCCGCGCTCCGGGGGGCGCGGCCGCCTACATGTGGATCGGCTTGCCCTGCACCGCCATCGCGGCTTCCTTGAAGGCTTCGGCATGGGTCGGGTGGGCGTGGCAGGTGTAGGCGATGTCCTCCGACGTGGCGCCGAACTCCATCGCCTGCGCGGCCTGGGCGATCATCGTGCCGGCGAGGCTGTTGATCATCCACACGCCCACGACGCGGTCGGTCTCGGCATCTGCGATGACCTTGACGAAGCCCTCGGTGTCGCGGTTGGCCTTGGCGCGGCTGTTGGCCATCATCGGGAACTTGCCGACCTTGACCGCGAGGCCCTTTTCCTTGGCCTGCTCCTCGCTGATGCCCACGCCCGCGATCTCGGGCGCGGTGTAGACGACGCTGGGGATGACGTCGTGGTTCACGATGCCGGTCAGCCCGGCGATGTTCTCGGCGACCGCGATGCCTTCGTCCTCGGCCTTGTGGGCGAGCATCGGGCCGGGGACGACGTCGCCGATGGCCCAGATGTTCGGGACGGCGGTGGCGAAGTCGTGGTCGATCTCGATCTGGCCGCGGTTGTTGACGGAGAGCCCCGCCTTCTCGAGCGCGAGGCCCTCGGTGTTGGGGCGGCGGCCGATCGCGACGAGCACGTGGCTCGCCTCGATGGTCTGCGCCTCGCCGCCCGCAGCGGGTTCGACGGTGAGGGTCACGGTCTTTCCGTCGACCTCTGCGCCGGTGACCTTCTGGCCGAGCATCAGGTTCATGCCCTGCTTCTTGAAGATCTTGCCCGCCTCCTTGCGGACCTCGCCGTCCATGCCGGGGAGGAGCTGGTCGAGATATTCGATGACGGTAACCTTAGCACCGAGGCGCCGCCACACCGAGCCCAGTTCGAGGCCGATGACGCCGCCGCCGATTACCACGAGGTGCTCGGGCACCTCGTCGAGGTCGAGCGCGCCGGTGGAATCGACGATCCGCTTGCCCGCGTTGTCGACGGGGACGCCGGGGAGGGGGGTGACGCTGGAGCCGGTGGCGATCACGATGTCGCGGGCGGTGACGGTGTCGTCGCCGACCTTGACGGTGTGCGCGTCCTCGAAGGCGGCATGGCCCTTGAGCCAGGTGACCTTGTTCTTCTTGAACAGGAACTCGATGCCCCCGGTGAGCTCGCCCACGGCCTTGGTCTTCTCGGCCATCATCTTGGAGAGGTCGAGCTTGGGCTCGGCGGTGATGCCCCAGGTGGCGAAGTGGCCGCCCGCGGCTTCCTCGAACAGCTCCGAGCCGTGGAGCAGCGCCTTGGAGGGAATGCACCCGACATTGAGGCAGGTGCCCCCGAGCGTGGCGCGGCTCTCGACGCAGGCGGTCTTCAGGCCAAGCTGCGCCGCGCGGATCGCCGCGACATAGCCGCCGGGGCCGGCACCGATGACAAGGACGTCGTAGTCGTAGTTCTCAGCCATTTCATTCTCCGTCATCCCAGCGAAAGCTGGGATCTCAGGCCTCGGAGGGCAATAGGTGCCGCCCTGGGCCCCAGCTTCCGCTGGGGTGACGCGGAAGTGCGTAAGTTTAGAGGTCGATCAGCATCCGCGTCGGATCCTCGATCGCTTCCTTGATGATCTTGAGGAAGGTCACCGCCTCGCGGCCATCGATCAGGCGGTGGTCGTAGGACAGCGCCAGATACATCATCGGGCGGATCACGATCTGGCCGCCCCGCACCACCGGGCGCTCCTCGATGCGGTGGAGGCCGAGCACGGCAGACTGCGGCGGGTTGATGATCGGGGTGCTCATCAGCGAGCCGAAGACGCCGCCGTTGGAAATGGTGAAGGTGCCGCCGGTCATGTCCTCCATGGTCAGCGTGCCGGCCTTCGCCCGCGCGCCGAAATCGGCGATGTCCTGCTCGATGCGGGCGAAGCCCTTCTTGTCGGCATCGCGGATCACGGGGACGACGAGGCCGTTGGGCGCACTGACAGCGACCGAGATATCGACATAGTCGTGGTACACGATCTCGTCGCCGTCGATATAGGCGTTAACCGCGGGCACGTCCTTCAGCGCGAGGCAGGCGGCCTTGGCGAAGAAGCCCATGAAGCCCAACCGGATGTCGTGCTTCTTGGCGAAGAGGTCCTTGTACTTGTCGCGCGCCTCGATGACCGCGCTCATGTCGCAGTCGTTGAAGGTGGTGAGCATCGCCGCGTTGTCCTGCGCGGCCTTCAGACGCTTGGCGATGGTCTGGCGCATCCGGGTCATCTTGACGCGCTCGGTGCCGCGGGCGCCGCCGGTCTGGGCCGGGGCGGCGGGGGCCGGGGTCGGAGCCGGCGCGGGGGCGGAACCGCCCTTGGCCTTGGCCTGCGCCGCGGCGAGCACGTCTTCCTTGGTCAGGCGCCCGTCCTTGCCGGTGCCCTTGATGGTCGAGGGATCGACGCCGTGTTCGAGCACCGCGCGGCGCACCGCGGGCGACATGGTCTGGGCGGCGCCCGGAACGTCCTCGGAGGCAGCGGGGGCGGGGGCCGGATCGCCCTTGGCAGCCGCCGGTGCCGGGGCAGGGGTGGCCGCAGCGCCCGGCGAGGCGCTCGCGCCTTCCTCGATCACCGCGATCACCGCGCCGACCTCGACCGTATCGCCCACCGCGACGACATGCTGCGACATGACGCCCGCGACCGGCGAGGGCACGTCGACCGCGACCTTGTCAGTCTCGAGGCTGGCGATCGGCTCGTCGACCGCCACCGCCTCGCCCGGCTGCTTCAGCCATTCGGCGATGGTGCCTTCGGTGACGGATTCGCCGAGGACGGGAACTTTGATTTCGGTTGCCATTGCGTGGGTTCCTGAAGCTTCTTGCTATCTCTTGGGAGAAGGGCGAGCCGTTACAGCCCCAGCGCCTCGGCGACGAGCGCCTCCTGCTGGGCCTTGTGACGGCTGGCGAGCCCGGTCGCGGGCGAGGCGGCGGCGTCGCGCCCGGCATAGCTGGGGCGCATTCCGGCATGACCGGCCTTGGCCAGCGATTCCTCGATCCGTTCGTTGACGAAGAACCACGCGCCGTTGTTGCGCGGCTCCTCCTGGCACCACACCACTTCCTTGAGGCCCGTCATGCGCTCGAGCCGGATGCTGAGCGGGTCGCCAGGGAAGGGGAAGAGCTGCTCAATGCGGACGATCGAGACATCCTCGAGCCCCGCCGCGTCGCGCGCCTCGATGAGGTCGTAGGAGACCTTGCCCGAGCACAGCACCAGACGGCGGATCTTCTCGTCGGGCACCTTGCGCGGGTCGGAGACGATGCGCCGGAACTGCCGGTCCTTCATGAAGGATTCCTTGCGGCTCTTGGCCATCGGGTGCCGCAGCAGCGACTTGGGGGTCATGATGACGAGCGGCTTGCGGAAGGACCGCAGCATCTGGCGGCGCAGCACGTGGAAGTAGTTCGCCGGCGTGGTGATGTTGCACACGCACATGTTGTCGTCGGCGCACAGCTGGAGGAAGCGCTCGAGGCGCGCGGAGCTATGCTCCGGTCCCTGGCCCTCGTAGCCGTGCGGCAGCAGCATCACGAGGCCGTTGGCGCGCAGCCACTTGCTCTCGCCGGATGCGATGAACTGGTCGATCATGATCTGCGCGCCGTTGGCGAAGTCGCCGAACTGGCCCTCCCACAGCACGAGGCTGCGCGGATCGGCCATGGCGAAGCCGTATTCGAAGCCGAGCACGCCGTATTCCGAGAGGGTCGAATCCCAGACCTCGAACTTGCCGTGGGGCAGGGTGCTGAGCGGCACATATTTGCGCTCGGTTTTCTGGTCGACCCACACCGCGTGGCGCTGGCTGAAGGTGCCGCGCCCGGAGTCCTGGCCCGACAGCCGCACCCCGTAGCCTTCCATGACGAGGCTGCCGAAGGCGAGCGCCTCGGCCGTCGCCCAGTCGAAGCCCTCACCGGTCGCGAACATCTCGCGCTTGGCGGCGAGCACGCGGTCCAATGTCTTGTGGACCTCGAGATCGGCGGGGACTTCGGTGAGCACGCGGCCGAGCGAGTCCAGCATCTTGGGCTCGATCCCGGTCTCGACAGAGCGGCGCGCGGTTTCGGGGTCGGCGGGCTTGTTGAGCCCCGCCCAGCGCCCGCCGAACCAGTCGGCCTCGTTGGCCTTGTAGCTCTTGCCGGCCTCGAACTCCTCCTCGAGCAGCGCGACGAAATCGGCCGCCATCTTGTCGCGGGTGCCGGGTTCCACCACGCCCTCGCGCACCAGCCGCGCCTCGTAGGAGACGCTAACCTTGGGGTGCGAGCGGATCTTCTCGTACATCAGCGGCTGGGTGAACTTGGGCTCGTCGCCCTCGTTGTGGCCGAAGCGGCGGTAGCACCACATGTCGATCACGACGTCCCGGTGGAAGGTCTGGCGATACTCAACCGCGAGCTTGCAGGCGAAGGTCACGGCTTCCGGATCGTCGCCGTTGACGTGGAGGATCGGCGCCATCACCCCCTTCGCCACGTCGCTCGGATAGGGCGAGGAGCGCGCGAACTTCGGCGAGGTGGTGAAGCCGATTTGGTTGTTGATGATGAAGTGGACGCAGCCGCCGGTGTCGTAGCCCGGCACGCCCGAGAGCGAGAGGCTCTCCCACACCACGCCCTGCCCGGCGAAGGCCGCGTCGCCGTGGATCAGCACGGGGAGCACCTGGTCCTTCTTCTTGAGGTCGCCGCGGAAGGCCTGCTGGGCGCGGGCCTTGCCGAGCACCACCGGGTTCACCGCCTCGAGGTGCGAGGGGTTGGGCACGAGGCTCATGTGCACCGAGATTCCGTCGAACTCGCGGTCGGTCGAGGTGCCGAGGTGGTACTTGACGTCGCCCGAGCCGCCGACGTCGTCGGGGTTGGCCGAGCCGCCCGAGAACTCGTGGAAGATTACCCGGTAGGGCTTGGCCATCACGTTGGCGAGCACGTTGAGGCGGCCGCGGTGGGCCATGCCGTAGATGATCTCCCGCACGCCCGCGCTGCCGCCGTGCTTGATGACGGCTTCCAGTGCCGGGATCATGGATTCGCCGCCGTCGAGCCCGAAGCGCTTGGTGCCGACATACTTCCTGGCGAGGAATTCCTCGTACTGCTCCCCGCGCAGCACCGCAGCGAGGATCGCCTTCTTGCCCTCCGGGGTGAACTGGATCGTCTCGCCGGGCTTCTCGAACTTGTCCTGGAGGAAGCGGCGCTCCTCGGTATCGGCGATGTGCATGTATTCGAGGCCGACCTTGCCGCAGTAGACCTCGCGCAGGCGCTGGTGGAGCTTGCCCACCGTGGTCCACTCCATGCCGAGCACGCCGCCGACATAGACCTCCTCGTTCTCCTTGCCCGCAAGGCCGTGCCACTCGAGCGTCAGGTCCGCCGGGCCCTCGCGGTGCGACAGGCCGAGCGGGTCGAGGTCCGCGGCCATGTGCCCGCGCACGCGGTAAAGGCGAACGAGCGTCATCGCCGCGATCGAGAGCTTCGCGGCCTTCTCGATCGCCGCCGGGTCCGCCGCCTTGCCGGCGTCCTTCGCCGCCTTGGCGACGGCGAGCTTCATCTCGGTCGGGTCCATCGCCGCCACGAGGTCCGCGCCGCTGTCGGCGATGGTGTCGAGCCAGCCGGTCCGCGCCCACGAGGGGCCGGGCTGCGGGCCTTCCTGATCGGTGAAGGCGGGGATGAAGTTCTGCTGTTCGTTGCCCATCGTGGGACTCCCGGGGAGGAGAAAGGATGGCCCCCCGCGTGGCACGCAGGGGGCTGTCAGTCGTTAACTCAGGCGTTTTCTTTCAGCATTTCGGCCAGCGTCTCGCCGAGCAGCGAGGGCGAGGGGCTGACGCGGATGCCCGCGTCTTCCATCGCCGCGATCTTGTCCTCGGCGCCGCCCTGGCCGCCGCTGACGATCGCGCCCGCGTGGCCCATCCGGCGACCCGGAGGCGCGGTGCGGCCGGCGATGAAGCCGACCATCGGCTTCTTGCGGCCCTTGGCGGCCTCGGCCTTGATGAAGGCGGCGGCCTCTTCTTCCGCCGAGCCGCCGATCTCGCCGATCATGATGATGCTCTCGGTTTCGGGGTCGTCGAGGAACAGGTCGAGCACGTCGATGAAGTTGGTGCCGTTGACCGGGTCGCCGCCGATCCCGACCGCGGTGGTCTGGCCAAGGCCCGCCATGGTGGTCTGGTGCACGGCCTCATAGGTGAGCGTGCCCGAGCGCGAGACGATGCCCACCGAGCCCTTCTTGAAGATGTTGGCCGGCATGATGCCGATCTTGCACTCGTTGGGCGTCAGGACGCCGGGGCAGTTGGGGCCGATCAGCCGCGACTTCGAGCCCGCGAGCGCACGCTTGGCGCGGACCATGTCGAGCACCGGAATGCCCTCGGTGATGCAGATGATGAGCTCGATCTCGGCATCGATGGCCTCGCAGATCGCGTCGGCGGCGAACGGCGGCGGGACGTAGATGCAGCTCGCGGTCGCGCCGGTCGCGGCCTTGGCCTCGCGCACGGTGTCGAACTGCGGCAGGCCGATATGTGTGGTGCCGCCCTTGCCCGGGGTCACGCCCGCGACCATCTGCGTGCCGTAGTCGAGCGCCGCCTGGGTGTGGAAGGTGCCGGTGTTGCCGGTCATCCCTTGGGTGATGACCTTGGTGTCTTTGTTTACGAGGATGGACATTCGATTTCCCTTTTCGTCATGCCAGCGAAAGCTGGCACCTAGAGCCGCCCTGGGCCCCAGCTTTCGCTGGGGTGACGGAGTTGCGATTAAGCCAGCGAGCTATCCAGCCCCTTGCACGCCTCGAGCAGTTCCTTGACCGCGTCGACGCTGACCTGGAGGTTGGCCTTTTCCTCGTCGGTGAGGGCGATCTCGATCACCTCTTCCGCGCCGCCTGCACCGATCACCACCGGCACGCCGACGTAGAGCCCGTCGAGGCCATACTTGCCGTCAACCTGCACCGCGCAGGGGAGAATGCGCTTCTGGTCGTAGAGATAGGCCTCGGCCATCGCGATCGCGCTGGTGGCGGGCGCGTAGAAGGCCGAGCCGGTCTTGAGCAGCGCGACGATCTCGCCGCCCCCGCTGCGGGTGCGCTTGACGATCTCCTCGAGGCGGTCTTCCGAGATGCCCTTGATCTTGGCCATGTCCTTCACGGGGATGCCGTTGATCGTCGAGTAGGAGAGCACCGGCACCATCGTGTCGCCGTGGCCGCCGAGCACGAAGGCGTTCACGTCCTTGACCGAGACGCCGAATTCCCACGCGAGGAAGGTCGCGAAGCGCGCCGAGTCCAGCACGCCGGCCATGCCGACGACCTTGTTGTGGGGCAGGCCCGAGAATTCGCGCAGCGCCCAGACCATCGCGTCCAGGGGATTGGTGATGCAGATCACGAAGGCGTCGGGGCAGTTGTCGCGGATGCCTTCGCCGACCGCCTTCATGACCTTGAGGTTGATGCCGAGGAGGTCGTCGCGGCTCATGCCGGGCTTCCTTGCCACGCCCGCGGTGACGATCACCACGTCGGCGCCGGCGATGTCGGCATAGTCGTTCGAGCCGGTGATCGAGGCGTCGAAGCCTTCGACCGGGCCGCACTGGCTGAGGTCGAGCGCCTTGCCCTGCGGGATGCCTTCGGCGACGTCGAAGAGCACGATGTCGCCGAGGCCCTTCAGGGCGGCGAGGTGGGCGAGCGTGCCGCCGATATTGCCGGCGCCGACGAGGGCGATCTTCTTGCGGGCCATGTGCTGGACTTCCTTCCCTGATCTCTCGGGACGAAGTGATGTGGCGCGAGAGGCCGGTGCCAACCCCCGTCCCAAGCGGCTGGGCACCCGTTACACGAGGCGCGGTAGGCCGCTGCCAAGGGGATTGCAACCAGCAAAAAGCCTTAGCGGGCAACTATCTTTGCAAACAGTTCGCAATTGCATTAGAGGCGTGTTCCGCCGCAGCCTGCGCACGGCGCAACGCAGCCGCCGTAGCGGCAGCCGCGCTGGTCCAGTCATAAAAGGAGTGTCAGGCGGGCGTGAGTTCGCGCGCGGAGTGCGCGGCGAGCCGGCGGTCGAACATCCGCGTCACCGCCAGCCAGTGATCGCGCGCATCGGCATCGTCGCGCGAGGAGGCCTCGGCGGCAAGGTCCACGGCAGCCTCGGCGGCGGCGAGGCCGTGGACGGCGAAGTGGCGCAAAGCCTCGGTCAGCAGCGGGTCGAAGCGCGCCGCGGCGGCGGCCTCGCGGCGCGGCATGCCGTTGTCGTTCGCCGCCCGCGCCAGCGCCGGAGCGATCAGCCCGCGGCCCGCGGCGCGCCAGCCGAGACGGCGGGCCGGGTGATTGGCGGAGGCGAAGCGAACGGACATGAGGCGCGTGTTTTCCCGTCTTATGGGCACCGGCCGGGACACCCGGCGTGCCCGGCCGCTCTAGGCGCGCGCCGCTAAGGCTTGGTGTGGCAACAGGGTTTCCGGGCGCTTAACCCTGTCCTGCGGGTCACTCGGCGGCGGGGGAGGCCGCGCCCGGGGGCGTCTTCCACTGGCCGGCGCGGGCATATTCGGGCCTCACGGCGCCCGGTCCGGACGGCACTCCCGCAGGAAGGTCATCGGCGGGCGGAGCGGCGGTCTGCACGCCGCTCGAAGCGCCGCGCGCCCCCTGCCGGCTCACCGGCACCGGGCCGAGGTCATAGGCGATGACCGGCGCGGGCACCGCCTCTGCGACAGTCACGGCACCCGGGGGAGGGGGGCTGGTCCGCCCGCTCACCACCGGCTCGAGCCCGGCATAGGCGCTCGCGAAGGCGCCCGCCTGCCCGCTCGCACCGCGGGTGCGGTAGAAGCGATGCGCGCCGATCGTGCCGATGTGGTCGAGCGTGGCGGCCCAGTAGGGCGCGACCCACAGCGTGTGGTAATGCGTGGCAAGGCCGACGGGCGCATAGACGCTCCCGGTCAGCGCCTCGGCGGCGATGCGCTGCGCCTGCGCCCAGCTCGCCCCGCTCGGGCGCCGGGCGAGGCTGCCGTCGCAGGTGAAGGTGAACTGGCAGCCGGTCGAGCGCTCCGAGCCCTGGTAGACGACGCCGCACACGCTCGCGGGCCAGGCCGGGTGCGCGACGCGGTTGAGGACGACCTGCGCGACCGCGCGCTGCCCCGCCTCGCTCTCGCTCGCGGCCTCGTACCACACGGCCTGCGCGAGGCATTCGGCCGCGCGGGTGTGGGTGATGCCGGTGCCGGGCGAGAAGAAGGGCCGGGCGACCGCGCCGACGTCGATCAGCGCGCCGAGCCGCCGCCCGCCTTCCGCGCCGGTGCCGAGCGGGTTGTCGGTGGGCAGCGCGACCAGCGCCGAGCCCGCAGGGTCGGCCATGTAGTAGAAGGCCGAGCCGGGAAAGCTCATGCCGGGTCGCTCGAAGGGCAGGGCCGCCGCGGCCGCCTCGCGGGTGGCGAGCGCGGCGGTGCTCTCGACCGCCGGACCGGGGAGGCTGGCGACGCCCGCTCCCACGCCGCCCGTGGCCGCCATCGCCGGCACGCCGAGCGCCGCGACGAGCACCGCGAGCCGCTTGCGCCAGCCGGTCGCGGGCCGTGCCCGGCGGGTGCCGGGGGCGGGGATGCCGGGGGCGGGAAGGGAGCGGACGCGGGCCATGATCTGCCGCCCGCCTTACGCGCGCGGCAGCGGCCCCGCGAGGGCGGGGAACCGCCGCGTCCCGTTTCCGGACAGGAGGCCCTCACGCCTTGACCGTTGCGCCGCGGCCCCTGCCGCCCTATCGCCGCCGCAACATGGCGCGGGGTCGGAGCAGCATCGGGAGGGCGCGCGCGCGGTGGCTCGCGGTGCTGGCGGGCGTGCTGATCGCCTCGGCCTGCACCCCCGCATCGCAGCCTCCCGCGGAGGCGCGCGCGGATGGCCGCCCGACCATCGTCAGCCTCAACCCCTGCCTCGATGCGATCCTCGTCGAGATCGCGCCGCCCGCGCAGGTGCTGGCGCTCTCGCACTACAGCCGCGATCCCGCCTCGAGCTCGATCCCCGCACCCGTGGCGGCGCGCTACGGCGTCACCGGAGGCACGGCCGAGGAGGTGATCGCCCGCGCGCCCGATCTCGTGCTCGCCTCGATCTTCCTCCCCCAGCCCACCAGGGCGGCGCTGGAGCGCGCGGGGCTGAGGGTCGCGACCTTCGGCAGCCCCGCCACCATCGTCGAAAGCGCGGCGCAGGTGCGCGAGGTCGCCGCGCTCGCGGGGCGCGCCGAGGCGGGCGAGGCGCTCGCCGCGCGCATCGCCGCGCCTGCCGCGCCTGTCGAGGGCCCGCCGGTCGATGCCCTCCTGTGGCAGCCGGGCGAAATCGTCGCGGGCGAGGCGACGCTCATCGCCGAGCTGCTGCGCGAGGCGGGCTTTGCGAGCCATGCCGCGCGGCGAGGGCTGGGGCAGGCCGACCGGGTGAGTCTCGAGGCCGTGCTCGCCGATCCGCCCGAGGTGCTGCTGATCGCGGGCGATGCCGCGGGCCAGCGCCACCCGCTGCTGGCGCGCCTGCCGGAGAGCACGCAGGTCGCCGCCTTCGATCCCTCGCTGATCTATTGCGGCGGGCCGACCATCCCGCGCGCCCGCGCCCGCCTCAAGGCGATCCGGGCCGAGGCGGAGCGCGCCTCGTGAACCGCGCGAGCCTCGTCTTCGCGGCGCTCCTCGCCGTGCTGCTGCCGCTCTCGCTGCTCGCCGGGCGGGTGTGGATCGCGCCTTGGGGTGCCGGGTGGGATGGGGGCCCGGCCAATACCGCGCTGATCCTGGCCGAGCTGCGCCTGCCGCGCGCCGTGCTGGCGGTGGTGATCGGCGCGGGGCTGGGCGCGGCGGGGGCGGCGATGCAGGGCTACCTCAGGAACCCGCTCGCCGACCCGGGCCTCTTCGGCATCGCCCCGATGGCGGCGCTGGGCGCGGTCGCGAGCTTCTGGGCGGCGCCGTGGCTCGCCCCGGCGCTCGCCGCGTGGAGCCTGCCGGTGATGGCGCTCGCCGGGGCGGGGCTGGGCATGGCCGGGCTCGCGCTGATCGCCGGGCGCACCGCATCGGACGGAGCCGAGGGCGCGGGCGGCGGCATCGCGCTCTTCACCCTCGCCGGGCTGATGCTGGCGAGCCTCGCCGGGGCGCTCACCGCGCTCGCCATCACCCTCGCGCCCAGTCCCTTCGCCTTGTCCGAGATAGTCATGTGGCTCAACGGCGCGCTCACCGACCGCTCATGGCGCGAGGTGGCCATTGCGGCGCCGCTGGTCGCCACGGGGATCGCCGTGTTGGCGCTCACCGCCCGCAGTCTCGATGCGCTAACCCTCGGCGAGGCGGCGGCCCGTTCGCTCGGGGTCGAGCCGCGGCGGCTCCTGCTGCTGCTGGTCGCGGGCGTGGGTCTGACCGTCGGCGCGGGGGTGGCGGTGGCGGGGATCATCGGCTTCGTCGGCCTCGTCGTCCCTCACCTCGTGCGCCCGCTCACCGACCGGTTGCCCTCGAGCCTGCTGTGGCCGAGCGCGCTCGCGGGCGCCTGCCTCGTGCTGGCGGCGGACTCCATCGTGCGCGTGCTTCCGCTCGTCACCGAACTGCGGCTCGGCATCGCGCTCTCGCTGATCGGGGCGCCGTTCTTCGGCTGGCTGCTGCTGCGGATGCGCGAGGGGCGGCTGTGATGCTGGAGGCGCGCGATCTCGGCCTCGAGCGCGGCGGGCGGGCGGTGGTGAGCGGCCTCACCGCGGCGCTTCGCCCGGGCGAGATCACCGCCATCGTCGGCCCCAACGGCGCGGGCAAGTCCTCGCTGCTGCTCGCATTGGCGGGCCTGCTGGGGCCCGCCGCGGGGAAGGTCACGCTGGACGGAGCACCGCTAGGCAGCCTCCCGCCCCGCGCCCGGGCGCAGGAGATCGGCTACCTGCCGCAGAGTCCCGACATCGCCTGGGACGTGGCGGTGGAGAACCTCGTCGCGCTCGGCCGCCTGCCGTGGCGCGACCGGGGCACGGAGGCGATCGAGGCGGCGCTCGCCGCGCTCGACCTCGCGCACCTGCGCCACCGCCCGGTCAGCCAGCTTTCGGGCGGGGAGCGGGCGCGGGTGCTGCTCGCGCGGGTGCTGGCGGGCGAGCCCCGCTGGATCCTCGCCGATGAGCCGCTTGCCGCGCTCGATCTCGCACATCAGCTCGCCCTCGTCGCGCACTTCAAGGCCTGCGCGGCGGCGGGGATGGGGGTGGTGGTGGTGCTCCACGACCTCGCGCTGGCGATGAACCACGCGGACCGCGTGCTGGTGCTCAAGGAGGGCCGCCTCGCCGCCGAGGGACCGCCCCGGACCGCGCTCAGCGGAGAGACCATCGCCGACGTCTGGAGAGTGTCGGCGCAGTGGCTGGGCGAGCCGGGACGGCGCGGCCTCGTGACCGGGGGCTGAAGGCAGCCGGCGGGAGAGCCTCGCGTCGGCCCCGCCCGTCCTGTTCCGCCCTCAGCGACACCCGCAAGGGCCAGGTTGCGACCCTGAAAGGGACCCGGCCGCCGACCGCAGAGAGGCCCTCCCTGTGGCGCAAGTCCGAGCCTAGGGCGACTTCAGATTTTCTGTAGTCTCCATTAAGTGCTTGATCGCGCCTGAAAACTATTCGGTTCCGGGCGAGATGCCGGGGGTGGCGGCGGCGGAAGCCTGGCGGCCACCGGCCTCCGCAGTCGCGCGCCACTGGGTCATCGCCTGCTCGTGTTCGCGCATCAGGCGCTGCTGCTCGGCCGCCTGTGCCGCGATCGCGGCCTCGCGCTCGGCAATCGCGCGCTCGTAGGCCGCCTTGGCCGCCTCGTTCTCGGCGATCTGGCGCTGGGCGAACTCGGCCTGTTCGCGGTTCAGCTGTTCGCGCTGGGCGATCTCGTTCGTGCCGCGCGGGCTCGGGCCGGTCGGTGCCGGCGGCGTGGCCGTCGATGCGGCGGGCGGGGCGGGCTGCTGCGCGCTCGCGGTGGCGGCAAGGCCCATCGTTCCGGTGACAGCCAGCAGGGCCGGCAGGAGTGTCTTGTACATGTTGCGCATCTCCCTTTTCGGTGATTGCTGCGGGGGCCGCAGGATCGCCGAGGGGGACCGCGCGAGTCAATTTCACGGACCCACGGCTTGCCTCATCCGTTGCACGTGGCAAAGCGCTCCCCATCTTCCGACGCGGGCGCGGACAAGCCGTGGCCGCGCCCTTGACCCAAGCGAACATTTCCGGAACACACGACGCCCATGAGCCTCACCACCATTTCCGTGCGCGGTGCGCGCGAGCACAATCTCAAGGGCATCGACATCGACCTGCCGCGCGACGCGCTGATCGTGGTCACGGGTCTTTCGGGCAGCGGCAAGTCCTCGCTGGCCTTCGACACGATCTATGCCGAGGGGCAACGGCGCTATGTCGAATCCCTGAGCGCCTATGCGCGCCAGTTCCTCGAGATGATGCAGAAGCCCGATGTCGAGCATATCGACGGGCTCTCCCCGGCGATCTCGATCGAGCAGAAGACGACGAGCCGCAACCCGCGCTCCACGGTCGCGACGGTGACCGAGATCTACGACTACATGCGCCTGCTGTGGGCGCGGGTCGGCGTGCCCTACAGCCCCGCGACGGGCGAGCCGATTTCTGCCCAGACCGTCAGCCAGATGGTCGACCGGGTGATGGCGCTTCCCGAGGGTACGCGCGCCTATCTGCTCGCCCCCGTGGTGCGCGGCCGCAAGGGCGAATACCGCAAGGAAATCGCCGAGTGGCAGCGCCAGGGCTTCACCCGCGTGCGGATCGACGGGGAGATCTACCCCATCGAGGAGGCCCCGGCGCTCGACAAGAAGTTCAAGCACGACATCGAGGTGGTGGTCGACCGCATCGCAGTGCGCGCCGGGATGGAGACGCGGCTCGCGGACAGCTTTGAACAGGCGCTGAAGCTCGCCGAGGGCCTCGCCTATGTCGACCTCGCCGACGGCGTGGTGCCGGGCCGCGAGAACGAGGGGCAGGGCGGGGGTGCCATGAAGGGTGCAGGCCTGCCGCCCAACCGCATTGTCTTCAGCGAAAAATTCGCCTGCCCGGTGAGCGGCTTCACGATTGAAGAAATCGAGCCGCGCCTGTTCTCCTTTAACGCGCCGCAGGGCGCCTGCCCGGCCTGCGACGGGATTGGCGAGAAGATGCTCTTCGACCCGCAGCTGGTGGTGCCAAACGAGGCTTTGACCCTGAAGCAGGGCGCGGTGGTGCCCTGGGCGAAGTCCAACCCGCCGTCGCCCTACTACATGCAGGTGCTGGCGAGCCTCGCCAAGGCCTACGGCTTCGACCTCACCACCCCGTGGAAGGACCTCGCGCCCGAGCAGAAGCTCATCATCCTCCACGGCACGAACGGCCTGCCGGTGCCGCTGACCTTCAAAGACGGGCGCCGCGAATACACCGTCCACAAGCCCTTCGAGGGCGTGATCGGCAACCTCAACCGCCGCATGATGCAGACCGAGAGCGCGTGGATGCAGGAGGAGCTCTCCAAGTATCAGACCGCGCAGCCCTGCGAGACCTGCGGGGGCAAGCGCCTCAACGAGAAGGCGCTCAGCGTGAAGATCCCCGGCGCCGACGGGCCGACCGACATCGCCACCCCGGTGCAGATGAGCGTCGCCGATGCCAAGGCGTGGTTCCTGGGCCTCGACGCGCACCTCACCTCCCAGCAGTCGCAGATCGCCCGCGCCATCCTCAAGGAGATCAACGAGCGGCTGGGCTTCCTCGACAACGTCGGCCTTGACTACCTCAACCTCGACCGCACCTCCGGCACCCTTTCCGGGGGCGAGAGCCAGCGCATCCGCCTGGCCAGCCAGATCGGCAGCGGCCTCTCCGGCGTGCTCTACGTGCTGGACGAGCCCTCGATCGGCCTCCACCAGCGCGACAACGACCGGTTGCTGGAAACCCTCAAGCGCCTGCGCGACCTCGGCAACACCGTGATCGTCGTCGAGCACGACGAGGACGCGATCCGCGCCGCCGACCACATCGTCGACCTCGGCCCCGGCGCCGGGGTGCATGGCGGCGAGGTGGTGGCGCAAGGCACCCTCAAGCAGATCCTCAAGGCCAGGGGCTCGCTCACCGCCGACTACCTCACCGGCAAGCGCCGCATCGAGGTGCCGGCCAGGCGCCGCAAGGGCAACGGCAAGCACATCGTGGTCAAGAACGCGCGCGCCAACAACCTCAAGGGCGTCACCGCCAAGATCCCGCTCGGCACCTTCTGCTGCATCACCGGGGTCTCGGGCTCGGGCAAATCGAGCCTCACCATCGACACCCTCCAGGCCGGCGCCGCCCGCATCCTCAACGGCGCGCGCGTGATCGCCGGAGCGCACGACGAGATCACGGGCCTCCAGCACTGCGACAAGGTCATCGAGATCGACCAGTCCCCCATCGGCCGCACCCCGCGCTCCAACCCCGCGACCTACACCGGCGCCTTCACCCAGATCCGCGACTGGTTCGCCGGCCTCCCCGAAAGCCTCGCGCGCGGCTACAAGCCCGGGCGCTTCTCCTTCAACGTCAAGGGCGGCCGCTGCGAGAAGTGCCAGGGCGACGGGCTCATCAAGATCGAGATGCACTTCCTCCCCGACGTCTACGTCACCTGCGAGGAGTGCCACGGCAAGCGCTACAACCGCGAGACGCTCGAGGTGAAGTTCAAGGGCCACTCGATCGCCGACGTGCTCGACATGACGATCGAGGACGCCGAGGAGTTCTTCAAGGCCGTGCCCTCGATCCGCGAGAAGATGCGGATGCTGAACGAGGTCGGGCTCGGCTACGTGAAAGTCGGCCAGCAGGCGACGACCCTGTCCGGCGGCGAGGCCCAGCGCGTGAAGCTCGCCAAGGAACTCGCCCGCCGCTCGACCGGCCAGACCCTCTACATCCTCGACGAGCCGACCACCGGCCTCCACTTCGAGGACGTCCGCAAACTGCTCGAGGTGCTGCACCGGCTGGTGGAGCAGGGGAATTCTGTGGTCGTGATCGAGCACAATCTCGACGTGATCAAGACCGCCGACTGGATCATCGACCTCGGCCCCGAGGGCGGTGTGCGGGGCGGGGAGATCGTGGCGGTGGGTGTTCCCGAGGAGATCGTCAAGGTGGAGCGCAGCTTCACCGGCAAGTACCTCGCGCCGCTCTTGAAGAGCTGACACGGGAACGAGCCTGCCCCGGACTTGATCCGGGGCCTGAGGAGGTGGTGAAGGAACCCCGCTCATTCACCGGGCAGTACCTCGCGCCTTTGCTCCAACGCTAGGCAACCACAGTCTGTCCTGAACTTGCGTTCTCCCGCGAAGGGGGGGCGATGCGCCGACTAGGACCCGAGCTCTTTTTCACGGACAATTTGACAAGAACAGGCGAAAGCCATTCTGAAGTTCTTTTCTTCAAAATAATTCATCATGTTCATCAGCCAGTTTTGCCAATCTTCATCAGCTATCGCGTAGACTCTTCTGAACGGTTGTTCGGCAATCAGCGCGAACGGGCGGCTATGATCAAGAGCGTTCGCTTCAAGGCCGTAAAAAGATATCACCGAGTCAACAGGAGGATATGATGTGCCAGGGGAAGTCACTTCATTAGTCCGTGCCAACATCAGCATTAGGCTGGCAGCACGTAAGAACTTGTGAGGCTTCTCCTTCGGGTTGAATTCGAAAGCTCTGAAGAAATAATTGGGTGAAAGCCAAAGACCCGATTGGAAAGCTTCGAGTCTGCTCGAGAAAAATTCTCCATAAATCTCAGAGAAAATAAGTAGGGCGTCACGGTCAGCAAGCAAATCGAACTCGGCAATGAGAGGCGCCAGTCCGAGGCCTTGTATCTTTTTGACGTCAGAGTACGACCCGATTCCTTGGTCGATGTGCCGCATTTCATGCAACAGAAAGACGGCTGTTATCATCTGGCAAAGGAAGGCGAATTCTGCAGGATCCAAACCCTCGCCGCCACGTCCAAGATCGTCATCTACTGTCCGGAAAACGCGCTCCAGAGAGTCTGCGTTGAGCACAAGGGTCTGACCCTCGATCTGGAAGGCTTCTTGGCCGAGTGATCGGATCCGGATGTCTTGGATCATGCTTAATGCCGCTGCATAGCGAACGGCTGCTTGATGGCTCGGATCAGAAAGTGCGAGTTGTCTCAGCCGCTGTACGCAGTCAGTCGCCCAAGCCTCAGCAAGATAAACGTCATCCGTCTTTTCTTCATTAGAAGGCATGCGCCCCCTCCTGTTTCCCCTCCCGTGCTGTAATACGATTCCTCCCAAGGCCGTTAGTCTACGAGACTAACGGGACCCGTGCAATACCCCTATCGGGGTACTTAGCTCGATTGACCGCTAAAAATGCACAGTTTGTCGACGAAAGGGGATCCCAGAAGTTGACAAACGTACCCCAAAGGTGTCCCCTTAAATTGACAATGTATGTTAAGCCCTACACCGTCACATCGTTATCGATGTTCAGTCCTTCATGTCACTCGCTTGAGGGTGACTGAAAGTAGCTAGGATTACGAGTGTACAGAGAGCAAGAGCCAATGAGCAACCAGCTACACGCAGACGCCGAAGAAGGTGGAGCCGAGCAGCGTCTTCAATACACCATCAAAGGTATCGAGAAGCGATCAGTTGATCTGATGAGGACAGCTGCCAAGCGTGACGGAATGAAAATCGGTGCTTGGATATCGATGAGGATGCGAGAAGCAGCAGAGGCGTCGCTGAAGGACGGTGAGCCGTCGTATTTGGTGAACTCCGCAAGTCGGTCGATGGCTGAAACAAATGGTCCAGATGTGTCCGCGATCGTTCTTGAGCGCATCGAAGCGTTACATCAAGAGATCGATAGGCTGCGGCAGAACCAAGATTTGTTGATATCCGGGTTAATCAGCAAGGGGCGAGACTAGCCCTCTCGATCCCGTTCCGTTCTTTCCTACACCCCCGCACCCCCGCTACCCTCCCGCGCAAGCGCCAGCCCTGCGACACCTCTCCCGCGCCGCGTGCGCCTTTGCGCCGGGCCTCGGCACACCGGGCCGGGCTTTTCGCGGAAGGGAGGGCGGGGGAGGGGGCGGGGGCGGCGCTCCTTGCGATAGACTGCCCGTCCTTGAGGAGCTTTTTCATGAGCACACCGCCCTATCGCCGTTCGCCGGATTATCCGCGGGTCGAGGGGGCGCCGCGGTCCGAAGCGGGGGAGCGGGCGCAGCTTGCCTCCTGGCTGCGGCATGTCGAGGCGCAGCGCCGCGCGCGGGTGGCGGCGGCGGGGCCGGAGGAGGCGCGGCTGCGCGACATCGTCCTCGCCAACGAGCGGCTGCTCTGCGGGCGGCAGCGCACCATCCTCGACTGAGCCCCGCACGCCCCGCTCGCCCGCCCTTGCGCGCGGGGCGGGGACCCTCGGATCGGGGCAGGGCGAGGCGGGCCGAGGCGCCATTCTCACCCAGAAAAAGGGGCGCGGCAGGGTCAATTCATTAAAATCTCGGGAAAAGGTGCTTCCGCCAACCCGTTCCAAGCCCCCTCCAGACCCCTTCCAGCCGAGTCCAGACCCCCCTTAGACCCCCGCCAGACCCCTCCCAGACCTCTCCCAGACCCCCGCTTGCGCGGCGTTCAGGCCGTGGGAGCGGCGGTGCGGGTGCGCGCGCGCTGCTCGATCGCAGCCACCGCCGTGAAGCTCGCAGCCCCGCTCGCGAGCATCCACAGGAAGGCGCCGGGCACGCCCAGGCTCCAGTCGAGCACCCCCAGCACCCCCATCTGCACCACGATCGCCGCCACCGCCGCGCGGCCCGAGCGGCTGCGTCCGGTGAGCCCGGCGATGATCGGCACCGCCAGCACCGCCGCGATCGCGCCCGCGTCGAGCACGAGGTTGCGCAGGGACTCGCCCTGCAGCGCCAGCACTGCCGCGAGCGCCGCCGCGCCCACCGTCGCGAGCCGTGCGGCGCGCAGGAGGGCGAGGGGAGAAGCCTGCGGATTCAGGCGCTTGTAGCCGCTCTCCGTCACCACCGCCGAGACCGCGAGGAGCGCGGAATCGACCGAGGAGAGGATCGCGGAGACCAGCGCTCCGGTGAAGATGATCATCAGCCAGCCGGGCAAGAGCGCCTGCGCAAGGCTCGGGAGGAAGGCCTCCTCGGTGCCGAGGGTGACGCCCAGCAGCGGCGCGAGCTGCGGCCCGAACAGCCCGAGGCTGACCGGAATGAGCCCCGCCGCAAGGTAGATCCCCGCGCCCAGCAAGGCCCCCCGCCGCGCGACCTCGGGGGAGCGGGCGGCGAGGGTGCGGGCGAGCGCCTCCTGGCTGACCATCGTGCCCGCGATCGGGATCAGCCACAGCTCGGCCCGCTCGGCCCAGCTCTCCCCCGGCGCGGTGACGCTCCACACCTGGGGCGGGGCGGCGGCCCACATGGCGGCGGGTCCTCCGAAGGCGCCGACCATCAGCACGAACATGACGAGGATCGCGGCGAGGATGACGAGGCCCTGCAGGATGTCGGTCACCACGTCGCCCGCGAGGCCGCCGAACAGGGTGTAGCCCATCACCAGCAATGTCGCCCCGAGCAGCGCGGGCACGAAGGGGAGGTTCGTGGCGGCCTCGATGATGGCCGCGAAGGCGAAGAGCTGCGCCGCCGACCACGTGGTCGCCGAAAGCGCGATAACGACCGCAGCGAGGCCCTCCGCGCCCGAACCGAAGCGGCTGCGCAGGAAATCGGCGATGGTGATGAAGCCGCCGCTTCTCAGCCGATGGGCGAAGAACAGCGCGATGGCGAGGATGCCGAGCGCATAGGCGAAGGGCTCGGCCCGCGCGCCCGCAAGGCCGTCGCGCGCGACCTCGGCGGAGGTGGCGATGAGGCTCTCCGAGGCGAACCAGGTGGCGAACAGCGACATGCCCACCGCGAAGGTGCCGAGCGAGCGGCCCGCGACCAGGTAGTCGGCATCGGATTTCGCCCCGCGGCCGGCCCATATGGAAAGCGCGATCTGGGCAGCGACATAGGCGAGGATCAGCGGAAGCGTGAAGGTGATGGCGGCAGTCCCCGAGCGTCGACCGTCACGGCGTGCCCCTGCCCGCCTGCGGCGTCATTGTGCGACTGGCGAATACCTAACCGCCCGCCGCCCGCGCGCAAGAGGTCATGCGCAGGTCTTCACGCGACGTCCCGCGTCCGGACGATGCGGCTCTTCGGCGGGCGGTGATGGGTGTGCCGGTTTGACGCTTCCGCCGACCCCGAGCAGGGCGCGAGCGGTCAGTCGGCGATGAGCGCGAGTTCGACGTCGGCATGGCCGCGCGCGACGAGGCCAAGCTCGTCGGCGGCGGCGCGGCTCACGTCGATCGTGCGTCCGCGGGTGAAGGGGCCGCGGTCATTGACCCGCACCACGACGTTCCGGCCGTTGGCAAGGTTGGTGACGCGCACGAGGCTGCCGAAGGGCAGGGTGCGATGCGCGGCGGTCATTTCGTCGTCGTCGTAGCGTTCGCCGCTGGCGGTGCGGCGGCCTTCGAACTTGGCGGCATAAAATGACGCGCTGCCGCGGCCGATCACAGTTTCCTGCGGGGCGGAGGGCGCGGGTTCGGCCTGGGCGGGGGTCGAGACCGGCAGCTCGGTGGCGGCGGCCTGGAGGGGCACCAGCTCGACCAAAGCGGCCGTGGCGGCGGGCTCGATGCGCGCGGCCGGGGCGTCGGGCGCAGCGGCGGTGGAGGCGGCGAGCGGCGCGAAGGCCAGGAGGCCGGCCACGGCCAGACACTGAGCGGCCCGGCGGGCGAGGCTCGGGGCGCTGTGGCTGTCGATGGGATGTCCCGTCTTCATGGGCAGGGGCGATGGCCGGGCTGCTTCAGGAAAGCAAACCAGGTTAGCATTTCGTCGGCGCTCAGGTTCTACTCGGCAATGAAATGAGGCTAAAATGCGACGAAGCGTGGGAACGGGTGGCTTGGGGAAGCCGCGCGGCGGGTGATGTGAGGGCTGCGAATCGGCGCTGGCAACCTGTCGCGGGGGGCTGAAGCGCCGCTTAACGGGCGCCGCATAGCAAATGGGGCCGGCATTGCTGCCGACCCCACTCTCACCGGCGTGTGGATGCTCCGACCTCGCGGGATTCCCGGCGAACCTTCGATCCTGCATCCGTCAGCGCATGCTTTCGCGCCCGGTGTCTAGCCTCTTGCCGCCAGGTCTTGCGACCGGCTGCCAGAGATTTGTCACCGGCGCTCGCGCCGGCATCCGGCCTTCGCTCCTGCCGGACCTTGCTTCCACCGCTTGACCGAAGTCCGCGCGTGTCTGCCGCCCTGCACATTCGCTCGGCCGAGGCCGCGTCCCTTAACCGGTCACAAGAGCTGCGGCTTGGGGGCTTGCGCCGTTTCCGCTGCACTTCCGCTCGGCCAGGTTCTTGGCCTGTCCGGTGCCACCGCGTCGCTCCGGCCCTTTACGAAGCCGACTTGCCTTTGGCCGAAGCCTCCCGCATGCCGTCTCCAGACCGGCGCGTGGACAGATGCCACCGCCATCCTTGGGATCAAAACCCCGGTAACTTCAGAGCCTTGCGGCCTGCCGTTCCGGTTGTTTCGTGTCCCGAAGACAGCTCGAAAGTGCGCCTGAATCGGCGTTCTGACAACATTTGAGGCAGCGACTTTTCCACGCGGGCACGATTAGCCTGTGGACGGGAGTGGATAACTCAACGGTTCGTCGCATTCGCGGCGAGGCGCCGTGCCCTGCGGGCATGGAACCGCCTTCGGACTGTCACGATAGGGTGCCAGGATCGCCGCGACGAGCGTGGCGACTCGGCTTTTCCCCATCTGGTCGGCCAATCAGGCGTCGCGATTGCGGCGGGACAGCAGGCGCAGGCGCAGGCCGTTCAATTTGATGAAGCCTTCGGCGTCCTTCTGGTCGTAGGCGCCCGCATCGTCCTCGAAGGTCACGTGCGCCTCCGAATAGAGCGAGAAGGGCGACTTGCGGCCGACGACGCTGGCGAGCCCCTTGTAGAGCTTGAGGCGGACCGTGCCCGTCACCTTGTCCTGGCTGTGGTCGATTGCTGCCTGGAGCATCTCGCGCTCGGGGCTGAACCAGAAGCCATTGTAGATGAGCTCGGCATAGCGCGGCATCAGCTCGTCCTTCAGATGCGCCGCGCCGCGGTCGAGGGTGATCTGCTCGATGCCGCGATGCGCGCGGGCGTAGATCTCGCCGCCGGGGGTTTCGTACATCCCGCGGCTCTTCATGCCGACGAAGCGGTTCTCGACGAGGTCGAGCCGGCCGATGCCATGCTTGCGGCCGAGATCGTTGAGCGCCGCGAGCAGCGTGGCGGGCGACATGGCCTCGCCGTTCAGGGCCACGCCGTCGCCCTTCTCGAAGTCGAGCGTGATGTATTCCGGCTGATCGGGCGCGTCCTCTGGGTTCACCGTGCGCGAGTAGACGTAGTCGGGGGTCTCCTCCCAAGGGTCCTCCAGAACCTTCCCCTCCGAGGAGGTGTGCAGCAGGTTCGCGTCGGTCGAGAAGGGGCTGTCACCGCGCTTGTCCTTGGGCACCTGGATCTGGTGCGCCTCGGCCCAGGCGATGAGCGCGGTGCGGCTGGTGAGGTCCCATTCGCGCCACGGGGCGATCACCTTGATGTCCGGATCGAGCGCATAGGCGCTGAGCTCGAAGCGCACTTGGTCGTTGCCCTTGCCGGTCGCGCCGTGGGCGATGAAGTCGGCGCCGGTCTGGTGCGCGATCTCGACGAGGCGCTTGGAAATGAGGGGCCGGGCGATCGAGGTGCCGAGCAGATAGTCGCCCTCGTAGCGGGCATTGACGCGCATCATCGGGAAGACGAAATCGCGCACGAACTCCTCGCGCAGGTCCTCGATAAAGATGTGTTCCTCGGGGATGCCCATGGCGCGGGCCTTGGCGCGGGCGGGCTCGATCTCCTCGCCCTGGCCGAGGTCCGCGGTGAAGGTCACCACCTCGAGGCCCCGTTCCACGCTCAGCCACTTGGCGATGACACTCGTATCGAGACCGCCCGAATAGGCGAGGACGACTTTCTGGGGCTGGGCCATGGGAGGTTCCTTGGGAATGGATGCGCGCGCGCCCCTATCAGCGCGCGGGGGCCGCGGCAATCGGGCTTTCGAAACCGTCGGTGGCGGCGGCGCTAATGTCCTGGTGTATCATGGCTTTTCCCCGTGACTCGGCGGTCGGCAAGGCGTAGAAGAGGGGCGGGATCGTCGCTCACGGAGGGCACATCATGAACCGATCCCTGTACTGCGCCGCTTTGGCGCTCCCCCTGATCGCCGCGCCCGCGGCCGCGCACGAGGTGCTCCATGCCGGGCACGATCACGTCCACGGCGCAGCTTGCGGCCATCAGGCGCTCGAACATGCGGGCCATGTCGACTACCTGCACGACGGCCACCTCCACCATGCGCACGACGGGCATGTCGACGAGCACGTGATCGAGGTCAGCACCGCCAATCCCGAGGCCGAGGAACTCACCACGCGCGTCACGAGCGACGATCACCCGCACGGCCACGCGGGTGAGGAGCACATGACGGTGCAGCACGGCACCCATGTCGATTTCGTCCACGACGGGCGGCTGCATCACCGCCACGGCGACCACACCGACGATCACGGCGCGGTGAAGCTGGTGCCTGCGCGCTGATCTGGGGGAAAGGGCCGCGCGCGCAATATTTCCTTCGTACATAGGCTGCTAAGGCCCCGACCTGCGGCACAGGGGCGCCGCAGACAGGGGATCATATGCTGCAGATGTGGGGCAAGGCGCGCGAGCTGGCGGAGCAGACCCCGCCCGAGCGCAACCGGTGGGTGGATTTCCTGCGCGCCGTCTCGATCATGGCGGTGGTCGTTGGCCACTGGCTGATGGCGGGGCTCTATGTCGATGCGGCGGGCGAACTGCGGCGCGGCGACCTGCTGTCGGTGTCGGACTGGGCGCACTGGCTGACCTGGGGCTTCCAGGTCATGCCGGTGTTCTTCCTTGTCGGCGGCTATGCCAACTCGGTGAGCTGGGAGGCGGTGACGCGGAAGGCCGCGCCGGGCCAGGACGGCGTCTACCGCGACTGGCTGGCGAGCCGGGTGCAGCGGCTCATCACGCCGACCTTCCCGGTGCTGCTGCTCTGGGCGGGCCTCGCGGTGGCAATGACCCAGGTCGGCCTCCCGCGCACCCAGATCCGCATGGCGACCGAGGCGGCGCTGATCCCGGTGTGGTTCCTCGCGGTCTACCTCCTGGTGACGGCCTTCACCCCGATCGCTGCGCGCGCTTGGGAACGGTGGGGTTGGGGCAGCTTCGCCCTGTTCGTGCCGCTCGCCATGCTGACCGACTGGCTGACCTTCACCGCCGGGGTGCCGTGGGTCAACTTCACCAACTTCCTGTGGGTGTTTCTCGGCATCCATCAGCTCGGCTTCGCCTGGCGGGCGGGGCGGTTCGATCGCCCGCTCTTCGCGTGGGGCTGGTTCGCGGTGTCGCTCGCGATCCTCGTGAACATCACCGTCTTCGGCTTCTACCCGGTCTCGATGGTTTCCGCGCCCGGCGGCTTCTCCAACTCGCTGCCGCCCACGCTGGCGCTCTTCGCGCTGGGGGCGATGCAGGTCGGGCTGGTGCTGGCGCTCGAGCCGGCGGGGCGGCGGATGCTGGAGCGGGTCGGCGTGTGGACGGCGACGGTGCTGATGAACGGCATGATCATGACGGTCTATCTCTGGCACCTCACCGCCTTCGTGCTGGTGATGACGGTCGACTGGCTGCTCCTCGGGGGCTGGGGTCTGGGCCCGGTGCCGGGGAGCGGCGAGTGGTGGGTGACACGGCCGATCTGGATCGCGGTCTATGTCCTCGCGCTGCTGCCGATGATCGGCATCTTCGCGCGGCACGAGCGGAGCTTCGGTCCCATCAGGGGCGGGCGGACCGTGCCGCGGCTGCGCGCGGTGCTGGGCGTGCTCGCGATCTGCGCGGGTCTCGGCGCCACCGCGGGGCTGACGATCGCCAGCCCTGACAGCCTCTCCGGCATCCGCTGGTGGGTCGTCGCCCTGCCGCTCGCGGGCGCGGCGCTGATGGGCTTCGGGCCGGTCTACCGTCCGAGGAACCGCCCCGGATCGAGCGGCGAGCTGGCCTAGCCCTTCAGCAGGTAGTCCCGCGTGATCGGCAGGGCGTGGCGGCTGCGGATGAACTGGATCTGGTAATTGCCCATGCCCCCGTTCTCGAAGACCGTCGCGGCGCCCGCGAGATAGAAGGTCCACATCCGGAAGAACCGCTCGTCGTAGAGCGCGACGATCTTCTCGCGGTTGGCGAGGCAGTTGGCGTACCACTGGCGGATCGTCTTGGCGTAGTGAAGCCTGAGGGTCTCGACGTCGGAGGCGATGAGGCGGACCTTCTCGCTCGCCGCGAGCGTCTCCGACAGCGCGGGGATGTAGCCGCCGGGAAAGATGTACTTGCGGGTGAAGGCGTCGGTGGTGCCCGGCCCGCCGAAGCGGCCGATGGTGTGGAGCAGCATCACGCCGTCGTCGGCGAGCATCGTGGCGCAGGCGCGGAAGAAGGTGTCGAACTGCGCGCGGCCGACGTGCTCGAACATGCCGACCGAGACGATCCGGTCGAAGCGGCGGCCCGAGGCGGCGGTGTCGCGGTAGTCCTCGAGGAGGATCGTCACCCGGTCTGCCACGCCCGCCTCCCGCACCCGCTCGCGGGCGAGGGCGGCCTGTTCCTCGGAGAGGGTGATGCCCGTGACGCGCACGTCGTGGTGCCTGGCGAGCTGGATCGCCATCCCGCCCCAGCCGCAGCCGATGTCGAGCACCGTGTTGCCGGGCTTCAGGGCAAGCTTCTTCGCGATGTGCGCGAGCTTCGCGCCCTGCGCCTCGGCGAGGGTCGTGACCCCCTCGCCCCAGTAGGCGCAGGAATATTGCCAGTGCTCGGCATCGAGCATCAGGGCATAGAGATCGTTGCCGATGTCGTAGTGGTGCGCGACGTTTCTCTTCGCGCCGACGCGGTTGTTGATCTGCTCTGCGGCGAAGCTGGCGCGGTTGACGAGCCGCTTGAGCCGGCTCGGCGGACCGAGGTCACCGCCCTTGTCCCACGGGTTGTTGGCGCGCAGCAGGCCGACGAGGCCCATCACGTCACCCTCCTCGATCAGCAGCCGTCCCTCGATGAAGGCTTCCGCCGCGCCGAGCCGCGGGTCAAGCACGATGTCCCGCGACACCCGGTCGTCGGTGAAGCGGATCACGATCTCGGGAAAGCCGTCGGCCGGTCGGCCATAGGTGCTGGCGCTGCCATCGGCGAAGACCACGCCGAGGCGGCCTTGCTTGACGGCGCGGGAGAGGAAACGGTCGAGGAGAGGTTTGCTCACGGGGGCTCCTTTCGCGGATGCTCTTGCTTCATGTCTAGCCGCAGCGACGGCGATCGCAATCATCATGCTGGCGGCGGGGTGGAGCCATGGCCAAGGCGCCCGCCCGGGTCACCGGACCATGGGATGAGGCGTTCGCTCCGGCCGTCGAGCCGTGCCCGGCTCTCTAGATCCCCGCATACCACTGGTAACCGGCGACATCCTCCCAGAACCCGCCCTTGCCCTGGCCGATGGCGTCGAAACTCGCGACCGCCTCGATCGCCTTCACGTATTTCGCCTGCTTGTAGCCGAGCTGCCGCTCGATCCGCATCCGCAGGGGCGCGCCGTTCTTCTCGGGCAGGGGCTCGCCGTTGAGCGCATGGGCGACGATCGTCTGCGGGTGATAGGCATCGACCATGTCGATGCTCTCGTAATAGTCGCGGCCGTAGAGAGTGTCGGCGCAGCGGAAGACGATGAAGTTCGCCTCGGGATTCACCCGCGCCGCATCGAGCAGGCGGGCGAGCTGCGGCCCCTGCCACTCACCGATCGCGCTCCAGCCCTCGACACAGTCGTGCCGGGTGATCTGGGTGCGCTGGGGCAGGGCCTTGAGCTCGGCGAGGGTGAGGGCGAGCGGCTGTTCGACGAGCCCCGTCACCTCCAGCCGCCAGTCGGGAAAGCCGCTGGCGAGTTGCTGCTGGTAGAAGGGATCGGCGACCGTCACCGAACCGTTGCCGCGGAACGTCGGTGAGCGCTGGTCGCGGGTGTATTCGGGGGCGAGCCCCTGCCGGCCCGCCAGCGCCCGGTGGACGGCGCGGTGGCCGTCCTCGGCCGCCTTGAAGAGGCTGCGCGCGGTCTCGCTCCTATTGATCTCCGAACAGGCCGAGGCGCCGAGCGCGGCGATCCCGGCGAGCAGCGAGCGGCGCGGCAAGTCAGCCATGGGCGGGCGCTCCCTCTTCGGCAGGCACGGGTTTGGCGGCGTCGGGCAGCGGCGCAGGGTCACGCCGGCCGCCGGTGACCATCTCGAGGATCAGACGCCAGTCGGACAGGGCGAGCACGAGATGGATGACGACGAAGCCGAAGATCGCCCAGGCGGCGATGAAATGCAGCGAGCGTGCGCTCTGGCGGCCGCCGAGCACCTCGAGAAGCCACGGCGCGGCGGCCTGGAAGCCGGGGCTGATCGCGAGGCCCGTAAACAGCATCAGCGGCAGCAGCACGCCGAACACCATGCCGTAGAGGATGCGCTGGACCGGGTTGTAGCCGTGTCCCGGAGGCGCTGCGCCGCCGCGCGGGGCATGGGCCCGGACCGAGGCAATGACCGCGCCCGGAGTCCAGTCCCCGGGCCGCGTCACGAGGTCGCGGCGGAAGTGGCCGTTCACCAGCATGGCGATCCAGATGAAGAGCAGCCCCACGCCGAACGGCCAGGCCGCAGTGATGTGCCAGTCGCGCGCCACGGCGAGGTTGTAGTGCTGCGGGATCGTCGCCCAGCCGGGGAAGCGGATCACCGAAAGCCAGGCGTCCTGCGGATCGAAGCCGTAGTCGCCCCAATAGAGGTAGCGATGGGCGTTGGAGATGTTGAGGCCGGACATGAACAGCACGACGATCGCGACGGCATTGATCCAGTGCCACAGGCGTGTCGAGAGCGCGTGCTTCACCATTCCTGTCCTTCCCCCCTGCTAGGATCCCTCGCGGGCCAGCCAGATCACGTCGCGCGGCTGGTCGAGCAGGTGCTGGCCGCTGTCGACGAACAGGCTCTGCCCGCTCGCCAGCGCCCCTCCCGCGAGGAATAGCGCGGCCCCGGCAATCTCGTCGGCGCCGGTCTTGCGCTTCAGCAGGTTCAGCCGGTGCGATATCTCGGTCTCCTCCTCGCGCTGGTCGTGGCTGGCGAGGATCGCGCCGGGTGCGATGCCGTGGACCCTCACGCCCGGATCGTCGGCATGGCCCTTCGCCAGCATGCCGATGGTGGAAGCGAGCGCGTGCTTCGACATGGTGTAGCTGAAGAAGTCGGGGTTCGTGTTCTCGATCTTCATGTCGGTGACATGGATCACGCTGCGCAGCCCGCCGCGCCCGGCCGTGGCGGCGAGGAAGGCTTGGGCGAGCCGGGACGGGGCGAGGGCGTTGACCTGCATCGCTTCCCGGTTCGTCGCCGGATCGAGCCCGGTTACAGCGTCGTATTCGAAAACCGAGGCCGAGTTGACGAGGCAGCGCCAGCCGGGGCGCCGTTCTGCGAGCCCGGTCACGGCCGCCACCGCCGCCTCGTCGTCGAGGAGGTCGAAGCCGATCGTCTCGGCCGAGAAAAGGGTGGCGGCGAGCGCCTCGGCGGCGTGGGCGGAGGCGCGGTGGTGGATGATCGCGTGCCACCCCGCGGCGGCGAAGCGGCGGACGATGGCGGCGCCGATGCGAGTCGCCCCGCCGGTCACGAGAACGGCGGGGCGATCGGAAGTGGGGCTGGCGTCGTGAACGGGCATGGTGCCAGCGCTAACAGGGGGAGTAAGCCGCTTCAATCCGAAGCCGAGCGGCTGGTCCCGCGCCTCGTGTCAGCGGCAGCGGATATCCCCGCGGTCGATCTCGCGTCCGAGCAGACCGCCGCCGACGGCGCCGAGCACGGTGCCCAGCGCACGGTCGCCCTCGGTGTCGATGGCGCGGCCGAGAAGCGCACCGGCGCCCGCACCGATGATGAGGCCGGTGGTGCCATTGTCGCGGCGGCAGCGCCAGCGGCCGTCATCGCCGCGCCACACGCGGTCGTTGCGGCCGAGGCGGCGCGGTTCGACATAGCGGCCGCGGCTGTCGTAGATCCGGTTCTTCTTGCGCTTGCGGTGATCGACAACCTCGGTCACCGGCAGCGAGCTCGCCTCGAAGCCCGCGAAGGTGGCAGGCGCACCCAGCGGGGCGCGTGCCAGTTCGGCGGCGCTCGCCGGCACTGCCATGGGGAGCGTCATCGCTCCGGCGGCGAAAATGAGGGCAATCGTCTTCATGGCAGTTCTCCTTTCAATCTGACTGCTTGGGTGGGTGGATGGCTGCCGCCCGGCAGCCATCTTGCAAAGCGACAGGGCGACGGAGCGGGGCAGGGGCGCGCCGAGCGCCGCCCGTCACCTTGCCGGCTCAGCGGCAGCGGACGTCGCCGCCGCCGCGGTCGATCTCGCGGCCCAGCAGACCGCCGCCGATAGCGCCGAGCACCGTGCCGAGGGTGCGGTCGCCGCGGGTGTCGACCGTGCGGCCGAGCAGCGCACCGACGCCCGCGCCGACCAGGAGGCCGGTGGTGCCGTCGGAACGGCGGCAGCGCCAGCGGCCGTCGTCACCGCGCCAGTAGTCGCCGCGACGCGCATTGTGGCGGCGGTCGTCCCAGCGACCGCGATCGTCGCGCCAGCGGCGGTCATCGCGCCAGCGGCGGTCATCGCGCCAGCGGCGGTCGAAATTGAGGGTCTCGGCGAAGGGCGAGGCGCTCTCGCCGAAGCTGACGGCGACCGGGGTGGGGGCGAGGTCCGGGAGCGCGGCCGCCTGCGCGGGCAGGGCAACCGTGAGCATGGAACCGGCGGCGGCAATCAGGGCGAGGTGTTTCATGGTTTCGTGTCCTTGTGGCGGCTCCGCTCGGGAGCAACACCGTTCTCGTTCATCTTACACGAACCTTGGATGAACGCCTCGCTCAGGAATCAGCAGGTTTTGTTCAGCCCCGCGGGCGTCAAGCTGAACCGTGCCTCACGTGCGCTTGGCCGCTGCCTTTTCACGGAGGCGTGGGGTGAGCGGCGCAAGGTCGGCGAGCGCGGCGAAGTCCTCCCGGCTGCCCTTGCCTGCGACAAGCGCCCGGAACACCCGTGCGACGCTCCACGCGTCTTCGCCGATCGCGATCCGCTCGAGCGAATCGCCCGCGGCGACCTCGCCCGGCTCGAGCACACGAAAGTACCAGCCGCAGCGCCCGCTCGCGACGATCCGCGCGACCATGCCCTTATGGCCGAAGCGGTGCTCGATCTTCCAGCACGGCTGGCGCGGCTGGCTGATCTCGACGAGCGCGGTCCCGAGGCGGAAGCGGTCGCCGATGTAGACCATGTCCTCGGTGAGGCCCGCAACCGCGAGGTTCGAGCCGAAGCCGCCCGGCTCCGCCAGCACCGGGTGGTCGCCGATCATCTCACGCCACCACGCATGGTGGTCGAGCGGGTAGAGGTGGAGCGCCATCTCGGGCCCGCCGTGGACGCTGCGGTCGGCCTGCTCGTCAGGGGCGAGGCCCTCGGCGTGGATTTGCACGGGGCCCTCCTGCGGCCGCTTCTGGATCGCGCTCGTCTCGGCGCCGTGGAACGGGCGGGCGGTGCCAGCGCAGACAGCGGTGATGGTCCAGAGGGTCATGGCTTTCTCACGGTGAGGTCGATCCAGTCGCGCTGCGTGCCGTCGGAGGCCTTGCCGGCATAGATGTCCTGCGACTCGAGCGCGAATCCGGCCTCCTCGTAGGCAGCGATCAGCCAGGCGGGCGAGGGGAAATTGTGGAGCCGCCCGAGGAGGTCGCGGCCTTCGCCCGCGCCGAGCTTGTAGCTCGAGAAGAACCAGCCGCCGGGCAAAAGCGCGCGGTAGATGCGCGTGAGCACCGCGGGAAGGGCGACGCGCGGGCAGTGGAGGAGGCTCGCATGGGCCCAGACCCCGACATAGGCGGCCTCGGCCGCGAGTTCGTGGAACGCCATGACCCGCGCGCCCAGCGCGAAAATCTGGTTGGCGCGCGCGACGAGGCCCGGGACGGCATCGGTCGCATCGACGGCGAAGCCCCGCTCACGCATCCGCGCCGCATCGCGCCCGCCGCCGCAGCCCAGTTCGAGCACCGCGGCGCCGGGCGGCAGGCGATCGAGGAAGGCGTCGAGCTGGTGGCTGTGATGCTCGCCCGAATGGAACACCCAGTGCGGTGCGCGGACCTGGTAGAAGGCGATGGTCGCGGGATCGGTGCTGTCGCCGTCCGCGCTGATCAAGGGGTCGGCTTCTCGATCGGCATGACGTTGTAGGCGCGCACCTCGGCCTGGCTGAGGCAGTAGCGGGTGCTCGGGTTGTCCTCGCTCTTCACCGCCTGCTGCTTGTACATGATGTCGGTCAGCAGCTTGCGGCTCACGCCCATGCGGATCAGGAAATCATTGTCCTCGCTCGCCAGCATGGCCGAGGACTGCTCGATGCTGGCGATGAGCTCGGTGGTGGCCTTGCTGCCCTCGATCACCACCTCGTCGATCAGCGCGCGGTCCTGGGTGTGAGTGAACATGTGGACCATGAACACGCCGCCCTCGTCGACCACCCGGCGGTCGCCGCCCATGAAAACGAAGTTGCAGGCGGAGAAGCACGCCCAGCCGGCGGGCACGCGGGTCAGCATCCCCCGGTAGGAGCGAATGATCTTGCCCGCCGCATTGCCGGCCCGCGCGTCGCCGCCGCGCGAGCGCAGCCAGATCTCCTCGATCCGGTCGTCTGCCTCGATCGCCGCCTTCAGGCGTGCGGGGAGCCCCGCGTCGATCGTTCCTTCGGCGAGCAGCACGCGTTTGCCGTTCCGGTCGGCGGGCGTCAGCGTCATCGCGCTCCTGGGGCCGAAATCGGGCTCGGCTGGGCAGGTCGGGTTGTCCGGATCCATCTTCGGCGTCGCCGCCCCGGTCAGCAGCGCCAGCGCGGCGAGCGCGGCAATCGGGCGAACGCTGGGCATTACGCGACGATGGAGTAGCGCGCCGAGCCCGGCGCCCGGCACATCCGCTTCTCGGCGCGGGCTTCCTCGCCCTCGATGATGACCACGTCGGTGACGGTGATGCAGTCGCGCTGGCCCTCGCCGCGGTCGACCGCAGTCACGGTCGAGGTGCCGCTGACGTTCTCGCGCGTGGCGGAGCTCCAGGCCGCGCTGCTGCCGACCTCGGGCGGCACGTCGCTGAATTCGGTGCGGGTGGCGGTGAGGGTCGCCTCGGCGGCCTGCTGCTGCTCCTCGGGATCGAGGCGGCAGGCGATGCTCTCGGCGAGCTGGTCGGAGAAGGCGGGGACCGGGACGAAGGAAGGAATGCCGGCGCTGCGGGTCACCTGGTCGACCGCGCCGCCGAGCAGCCCGCCGAGCGCGCCGCGACCGCGATCGCCCTTCTTGCCCTTGCCGCAGCTGTCGGCCTTGTCAGCGCCGCGCTTGCCGCTGTTGATGAGGCTGCCGAGCTGCGCCTGCGCGGGGAGCGCGCCGGCGGCCATGGCGAGGGCGCCGAGCATGAGCGCGAGCCTTAATCCGGTCATCGTCACCGCCTTGAGACTCCCCCGTGCCATCCGGGGCGGAAGCTACGCCTCCGGCGCGTGAGCGTCAATCGAGCGCAGCGGCGGCTGCGGCCTCGCGGTCGCGCTGGGCGCGGCTCTTCTTCTCGGCGGCGGTCTTGAGCTGGCCGCAGGCGGCGTCGATGTCGCGGCCACGCGGGGTGCGCACGGGGGCGGAAAAGCCGCCTTCGAAGACGATCTCGGAAAAGCGGCGGATGCGCTCGGCGGTCGAGGTCTCGTAGCCCGCGCCCGGCCAGGGGTTGAAGGGGATGAGGTTGACCTTGGCGGGGAGGTTGTATTCGCGCAGCAGGCGGACAAGTTCGCGCGCGTCCTCGTCGCTGTCGTTCTTGTCCTTGATCATCACGTATTCGAAGGTGATGCGCCGCGCATTGCTCGCGCCCGGATAGTCGGCGCAGGCCTGCAAGAGCTGGTCGATGCCGTATTTCCTGTTGAGCGGCACCAACTCGTCGCGCACCTCCTTGCGCACACCGTGCAGGGACACCGCGAGGTTCACCCCGATCTCCTCGCCGCAGCGTTCCATCATCGGGATGACGCCGCTGGTCGAGAGCGTGATGCGGCGCTTGGAGAGGGCGAGGCCGTCGCCGTCCATGACGAGCTTCAGCGCGTCGCGGACGTGGTCGAAGTTGTAGAGCGGCTCGCCCATGCCCATCATCACGATGTTGGTGAGCAGGCGCCCGTCGGCGGTGTAGTGGCCGGCCTCGTCGTCCTCGTCGATGGCGTCGGCGTCGGAGACCATCGTGCCGCGCGGCCATTCGCCCAAGGCATCGCGGGCGAGCATCACCTGGCCGACGATTTCGCCGGGGGTGAGGTTGCGCACGAGCTTCATCGTGCCGGTGTGGCAGAAAGAGCAGGTGAGGGTGCAGCCGACCTGACTGGAGACGCACAGCGTGCCGCGGGTCTCGTCGGGGATGAAGACCATCTCGAAATCGTGGCCGTCGGCGGTGCGCAGCAGCCACTTGCGGGTGCCGTCGACCGAGTGCTGCGCCTCGACCACGTCGGGGCGGCCGATGACGAAGCGCTCGGCGAGCCAGGGGCGCATCGGCTTGGCGATGTCGGTCATCGCCTCGAAGTCGGTGACGCCGCGGTGGTAGAGCCAGTGGAACACCTGCTTGGCCCGCAGCTTGGCGGCCTTGGCGTCGAGGCCCGCCTCCTCGAAAAGCTCGCGGATGCGCGGGCGGGGCAGGCCGATGAGGTCGACGCGCCCGTCGGCGCGCGGCGTGATGTCGCGCGCGGCGGGCACCGGGTCGACGAGGCCCGGAATGGTCATGAGTGCGGTATCGGCCATGGGTGGCGGCCATATAGTGCGGAAGCGGCGGTTTGACCAGTCAGCGCCTTTGCGCGCATCCCACCGTGGCCGCGTCGATGGCCGTCGCGGCGCCGGCGAGGGCATAGCGGTCGGTGAAGCTGCCGCCGTTCGCGCCCCGCGCGCTGACGCTCATCCGCGCCGCCGAGCGCAGCGCGGCGACGATTGCGGCGTCCTCCCGCGCGTCCCGCGCCCAGGCATTGCGGCCCTTGGCGACGAGCTCGAAGCGCCTGTTGCCGACCTGAAGGCGCACCGGCGCCCGGTCGGCCACCTCGCGGGAGAGGGCGAAGTAGATCGCCCCGCGCACTCGGCGCTCGGGCCAGTCGGAGACGGTCGCATAGGCGCCGGGCGAGCCTTCTGCCCTCGCGATCGCATAGCAGCGCAGCGGGCTCGGGTCCTTGAACGCCGCCCATTCCTGATAGACGCCGAGACTGTCGCGCGCCGCGAGTGGGGTCGCGGCAAGGAGCAACAAGGCGAAGGGGAGGGCGGGCGCGAGCCTAGTCATAGTCGATCGCCAGCACTTCCCACTCCCGCGTTCCCGAGGGAAGGCTGACGACGCGCAGGTCCCCGATAGCCGCGCCCCGCAGCGCGCGGGCGAGCGGGGCGTTCCAGCCAATGCTTCCGCTGCCCGCATCCGCCTCGTCGTCACCGACGAGCCGCACCACCTGACGGTTGTCGTCCTCGTCGGCGATTGCCACCCGGGCGCCGAAGAACACCCGCGACCGGTCGACCTGCGCGCCCGGGTCGACGACCCGCAGCACCTTCATGCGGCGGGCGAGATGCGCCAGTTCGCGGTCGATCTCGCGCATCTTCTTGCGGCCGTAGAGGTAGTCGCCGTTCTCGGACCGGTCGCCATTGCCCGCCGCCCAGCTGACGATCTCGACGATCGCCGGGCGCTCGGTGCCGAGCAGGTGGTCGTAGCGCGCCTTCAGTGCCGCCATGCCGGCGGGCGTGATGGGTGGCCCCTGCGGTTTCATGCGAAGCCCCCTAGCGCAGGATCGTCAGCGCAGGAAGCTGTCGACGGGACGCGGCAGGCCGGCGTTTTCCGGATACATGTGCGAATAGGCCACCGCATTGCCGATCACGCGCATGATGTAATAGCGCGTCTCGAAATTGGCGGGGATCTTCTCCACCCAGGTCACCCAGTCGATCTCGCCGCGGCGCGGATCGCCGTTGAGCTTGAGCCACTGGTTCACCCGGCCCGGCCCGGCATTGTAGGCGCCGATCGCGAGCGGGTAGGAGCCGCCGTAGTAGCTCATCATCCGCGCGAAATAGCCGTCGCCGAGCTGGATGTTGTATTGCGGCGAGCCGGTGATGTCGGCGGCGAGATATTGCATCCCCATCTTGCCCGCCTGCTCGCGCGCCGTGCCGGGCATCAGCTGCATGATCCCGCGGGCGCCCGCATGGCTCTCCCGCGTGCGGTCGAACTCGCTTTCCTGCCGGGCGATGGCGTGGACCATCACCCAGTCGTTGATCGCGGGCGGGGTGGGCACCGTCGGGTAGCCGATCCGCTCGAGGCCGAAGAGCCCGTGCTCGCCCGCCTTCATGCCGAGCACCACGGCGAGCTCGTCGAGCCCGACCTCGCGGGCGAGCTGCGCGGCCATCAGCATCTCGGTGGGGGTCGTTGCGTCGTCGCCAAGCGCCTCGAAGAAGCGCCGCTCGGTGCGCCAGTCGCGGCGCTGGCGGGCAAGGGCGCGGATCGCCTTGACCGTGGGGCGCGCCTCGAACTCGGCGCGCACGCCCGCGTCGATCGCCGGCTGGGTCAGGCCCGCGAAAGATGGCATCGGGCGGCCCAGCGCCGAGAGCGCGAGCTGGCCGTAGTAGTATTCCGGATAGCGCGCCGCCATCTCGAACCAGCGCTGCGCCCCGGCTTGGTCGCCCGCCTGGCGCGCGGCGCGGCCGGCCCAGTAGTAGCCCTTGGTCTTGGTCAGCGGGGTCTTGGCCGCATCGCCGTAGCGCGCGAAGACCGGCGCGGCGGTGGTGCCGTCGCCGAGGTCCCACAGGGCCCGCGTGCCGCCGAGCCACATGAGGTCGGTCAGGCGGTCGCGCAGGGTGAAGCTGGTCGCGGACAGATCGGTGCCCGGGGCGAAGAGATCGCCCGTCCGGCTGGCGACGAGCGCCGCATCGCGCGCACCCATCGACTTGGCGAGGCCGAGCAGCTCCCCGACGAAAGCCTCGGGGTCGAGGGCAGGGCGGGTGAACTCGGGCCGCGCGGTGAAGACCCGCACCGCCTCGCCGGACTGGCCGGTGGCGCGCAGGAACTTGACGAGGTTGAAGACATAGCCCGGATCGGAGGCGGCGTTGGCGGGCACGGCGATCCCCGCCATCTCGGGGCGCGAGCCGCGCAGCAGCGAAAGCCGGGCGAGGCCCATCGAGCGGTCGGGCTCGGCAAGGTTGACGATCTGGCGCGCGGCGGCGTCGGCCCGGCCCTGCCACAGCAGCGCGTCCATGCGCACGGCGTGATCCTCGGGGCTGAACTGGGGCCCGTAGAGCCCCGCGATGTAGAGCTCGAGGGAATCGTTCATCTGCCCGCCGCGCCACGCCTTGCGCGCCTCGACCAGCGCTTCGGGCCGCTGGAGGGCGGCGAGCGCCAGCGCGTAGCGGGCGCGGGCGGGGTTGGTGAGCGGGGGATGGGCCTCGAAGAAGCGCACCACGTCCTGCGGCGGCGGCGCTTCGTTCTCGAGGGCCGCCTCGGCGCGCAGGCGCAGGGTCTCGGCACGCGGGAAGGTGGGGTAGGCGAGCACGAAGCCTGCATAGTCGCCGAACATGTGCGTGCGGCTGGCCTGGAGCACCTCCCAGCGCGCGAGCGCGGCGTCCATCGCGGCCGGCTGGCGGGCGACGAGGTCGCTGCCATAGGCCTGCGCGGCGAGCGGCGCGGCTCCGCCGAGCGTCGCCCCGATCCCGATGACAGCAGCAAAAATCCGGGGCGAAAACAATAGCGTGCGGACCATGCTGGACATAGTGCCAATCGGCTCCTTATCAGGCGCTGAACGGGGGAGGGGTGGGGGTTGTCCCTGAGACCGCCGATAACTAGCGATGAAGGCAGGACTAAGGCAATGTTCAGCGGATCCATACCCGCTCTGGTGACTCCTTTCCGCGGCGGGGCGTTCGATGAGCCCGCCTTCCGCCGGCTGATCGACTGGCAGATCGAGAACGGCAGCGCCGCGCTGGTCCCCTGCGGCACGACCGGCGAGGCTTCGACGCTCTCCAACGCCGAGCACCACCGCGTCATCGAGGTGTGCATCGAGCAGGCTGCGGGCCGCGTGCCGGTGATCGCGGGCTGCGGCTCGAACGACACCCGCAACGCCGCGCTGCACATGAACTTCGCCAAGAAGGCTGGCGCGGCGGCAGGCCTCTGCGTCGCGCCCTATTACAACCGCCCGAGCCAGGCCGGGCTGATCGCGCATTTCAGCTACCTCGCCGAGAACTGCGAGCTGCCGATCGTGCTTTACAACGTGCCCGCGCGAACGGTGACCGACATCCTCGACGATACGGTGGTCGAGCTGGTGCGGAAGTATCCCGACCGGATCATCGCCATCAAGGACGCGAGCGGCGACCTCAGCCGCGTCGCCGATCACCGCATGGGGATCGGGCGCGAGTTCTGCCAGCTGTCGGGCAATGACGAGCTGTGGCTGCCCCATGCCGCGGCCGGGGGGCGCGGGTGCATCTCGGTGACAGCCAATGTCGCGCCGAAGCTGTGCGCCGAGTTCCACGAGGCGATCGCCGCCAACGAGCTGAAGAAGGCGCGGCAATTGAACGACCGACTCTTCCCGCTGCACTACGCGATGTTCTCCGACGCCTCGCCGGCGCCGGTGAAGTATGCCCTCTCCCGCGTCCACAACTGGATCGAGCCCGAGGTGCGCCTGCCGCTGGTCGAGTGCTCGGAGGAGGCGAAGAAGGCCGTGGACGAGGCGCTGGTGAGCGCCGGGGTTCTGGAAGCCTAGACCACCTCGTCCTCGTCGAGCATCCCCTGGGCGGACCCCTGCGGCTCGCTCGCGAGGATCGCCTCGGTGATCGAATCGATGCGCGCGCCGACCCGTTCGGGGTGGTCGATCGCGGCGATGTGGAACAGCGCGTCGCCCTGATGGACCACGGGCAGCGTCGCGTGGCCGATCACGATGCCGTCAACCGGGCTCACCATCGCCTCCTCGTCCTCGCCGAACAGGCCCGCGACGCAGCCGAGGAGCTCGCCCTTTCTCACCGGAGCCCCGGATTCTCGGACCAGCTGCGCGACGCCGCCTCGCGGGCTCCGCACCCACACCGTGCGATTGGCGCGGGCGGGAATGCCGACCGTGGTGAGCCCGTCGTCGGACTCGATCATCCCGAGGTGCGCGAGCACCCGGCATACGCCCTCGACCCCGGTCTCGATCGAGAGGCGGTCGAAGCGCAGCGCCTCGCCCGCCTCCATCAGCAGCATATCGACCCCGTGCTTGCTGGCGAGGCCGCGCAGGGACCCGTCGCGCAAGGGGCTCTCGATGATCACCGGCGCGCCGAAGGCCATCGCCAGCTCGACCAGCCGGCGGTTGCCTGCCGCAATGCGGATCTGAGGCAGGTTGTAGCGGTGGATCGCGGCCGAATGGATGTCGATCCCGAGGCTGCAGCGCCGCACCACCTCGTTGGTGAAGATGTGCGCGAGCTGGCCCGCGAGCGATCCGCCCGCGCTCCCCGGGAAGGAGCGGTTGAGATCGCGCCGGTCGGGCAGGTAGCGCGAATGGGTGATGAAGCCGAAGATGTTGGCGACCGGCACCAGCAGCACCGTTCCCGCCAGCGCCTCGGGCCGCAGCATCCGGGCGAGGCGCTGGATCACCGCGGTGCCGATGATCTCGTCGCCGTGGATCGCCGCGCTCACGAACACCGCCGGGCCGGGCCGCGCGCCGTGCAGCACCTTGACCGCGAGCGAGGAGTTGGTCCCGGTCGCCATCGTCGTGATCGGGAAGGCGACGTCGCGCACGGTGCCCGGGGCGATTGTCTCGCCCGCGATCATGAAGGCTTCGGCCTTGTCCATTCCTCCGCGCGCTCCCCCGTGTCCCGGTTCCCCGCCACCGATGCTAGCCCGCGCGCCCCGGAATCGCAAAGCCCCTCGCTTTTTGCGTGCCATGCGCCTACATCGCGCCGCCTTATGGCACGCCCCAAACCCGTCACCTTCGACAAGCTCAAGATCGTCGCCGAGAACCGGCGGGCGCGCTTCGACTACCATGTCGAGGACGTCTACGAGGCCGGGCTGATGCTCCAAGGCACCGAGGTCAAGGCCCTGCGCGCGGGCGAGGCGAGCATCGCGGAGTCCTATGCCGAGGTGAAGGACGGGCAGGTGTGGCTGGTGAACGCCAACATCCCCGAATATTCGCACGGCAACCGCCTCAACCACGAGCCGCGCCGCCCGCGCAAGCTGCTGCTCCACGAGCGCGAGATCGACAAGCTGTTCGGCGCGGTCGAGCGCAAGGGCATGACGCTGGTGCCGCTGTCGGTCTACTTCAACCGCACGGGCCGGGCAAAGGTGGAACTCGCGCTCGCCAAGGGCAAGCAGACCCACGACAAGCGCGCCAGCATAAAGGAGCGCGACTGGAAGCGCGACAAGGCGCGGGTGATGCGCGAGCGCGGCTGAACGATCGCGCGCGCGATGCATTCGCCCGAAAAATGTCGCGAGGGCGCGATTCACCCACTGGTCAGTCTCGGCGTGCTACCCATATGGGCACGCGTCATGGTGGACCTGTCGATCTCCCGCGATTCCGTCGCTTTCGCGCCCGCCCGGGAGGCGCGCCGGTGAGCGCGCACCCGCCGCGTCGGCCGGGCATCGCCGCGCGTTCGCGGCGCTGGGCGGGCGAGGTCATCCGCAGGAACACCCCGACGCGCGAGGGCATGGCGCAGAACAAGTACCTCGCGCCCATCGCCCACCGCTTCCTCAGCCCCGAGCTGTGGCGCTTCACCCGCCGCTCCGTGCCGCGTGGGGTGGCGCTGGGGCTGTTCGCGGCCTTCATCGTGCCGATCGGCCAGATCTTTCTCGCCGCCTTTCTCGCGCTGCCCTCGCGCGCCAACGTCCCGCTCGCCGCGCTGGTGACCTTCGTGACGAACCCCTTCACGCTGCCTTTCTGGCTGGTGGTGGCGAACAAGGTCGGCAACGTAACCCTGCGGATCGACGCTGCCGGGCCCGCGCTGGCCAGCGCCAAGGCCGGCACGGGCGCTTGGACGATGTTGGTCGAATTCTTTCAAATGGCCGGTGCGACCGTCTTCGGCTTCCTCGTCCTTGCCGTGGTCGCCCCGACCATCGGCTACATCGTCTCGGGATGGGTGTGGCGCGCCGTGGTGTCCCGCAAGCGCGCCAGACGGTTGAGAGCGATGGAAGCGCGGCTCGACCGGCGGCTCGGCGCGCAGTAGGAAGCAGCGGTCCGGGCCTCCCGCCCGCGCGCCTCAGGAGCCAGACCGCCTTGTCCCGCCGCACCGGCAACCGATCCGAGACCACGACTCTGCCCGACCTTCCCGGCACGCCGGACGAGCGGCCGCCAATGCCGATCCTCGCGGGCCTCGGCGCGGCGGTGGCGGCGAGCGCGGCGGTGCTGGTCTTCGCCACCGGCGCCTGGCTCGTCGGGCTCGCCTTCCTGCTCGCGGCGGGGGTGCTGCTGGCGGGCGTCGTGCTGCTCGAGCGGGGGCGCACCCTGCCGGCGGGCGAGTCCCTCGCCGCGCCCGACTGGAGCGTCACCGTCGCCGCCATCGAGCGCGCGGGCGAGGCGATCGCGATCACAGACCGCGCCAACCGCATGGTCTGCGCCAACCGCTTCTTCCTCGACACCTTCGGCGCCAATGCCGCGCCCCCGGCCCTGCCGCTCGAGCGCGAGGCGCTGGAGGCGGTGACGCTGCTCGCGCGCAGTGCCTGGCGCGACGGCTCGGCCAAGCTCGACGACGTCGAGGCGGCGGACGAGACCCGCTGGCAGATCGCCGCGACCCGCGCGGGGCGGGGCGATGACCACCTCATCTGGCGGCTGAAGCCGGTCGCCCGCGCGCGCGGCGCCGATCTCCACGCGCTCGACCTTGCCGGTCCCTTCGGCAAGATGCTGAGCCGCGCCGGGATCGAGACCGCGATCACCACCGCCGACGGCGTGATCCGCGCGGTCAGCGCGGGCTTCGCCGAGCGCGCCGCGGGCGACGAGCGCGCGAGCCTCGTGGGGCAGGACTTCGTCTCCTTCCTGCGCTCCGATGAGCGCGACCGCATCTTCTTTGCGCGCGAGGGCCGCGGCGGCACCCCGCAGACGCTGGTCGACGTCCCGCTCGTCGATCCCGGCGAGCGCGTCACGCCCGCAGGACCTGACGAGGCGACCTCGCTGATGCTGCTGATCGACAGCGGCGTCGGCATCGGCGGCGGCTTCGAGGGGGCGGGGCAGGCGGGCGTCGCCCAGCTGGACGCGCTGCTCGCGCAGCTTCCGCTCGGTCTTGCCATGACCGACCGCGACGGGCGTTTCCTGTTCGGCAACGAGGCTTTCCTGCGCTCGGTGGGCCGCGAGGGGCGGGGCCTGCCCGCCTTCCCGACCGATCTCGTGGTGCGCGAGGACAAGGCCGCGCTCTCCGACGCGGTGCGCCGCCACGGGCGCGGGCCCTCGACCAGCGGCGATGTCGCGGTGCGCCTGACCAACAGCCCGGAAGAGCCGGTCAGCCTCGGCCTCGCCGGTGTGCGCGGCCTCGGCGAGGCAGCGGTGCTGCTCTCGCTGGCCGACACCTCGCAGGAGAACCAGCTCAGGCGCCAGGTCGCGCAGGCGACCAAGATGCAGGCCGTGGGCCAGCTCGCGGGCGGGGTCGCGCACGACTTCAACAACGTGCTGACCGCCATCATCGGCACCTGCGACCTCATGCTGCTGCGTCACATCCCGGGCGACAGCGACTATGACGACATCCAGCAGATCCGCGCCAACTCCAACCGCGCCGCCTCGCTGACGCGGCAGTTGCTCGCCTTCTCGCGCCAGCAGACGCTGCGGCCCGAGATCCTCCAGCTGCCCGACGTGGTCAGCGAGGTCAGCCCGCTCATCAAGCGGCTGCTGGGCGAGAAGATCGCCTATTACGTCCAGCACGACCGCAACCTCGGTCCGGTGCGCGCCGACCCGCAGCAGCTCGAGCAGGTCATCATGAACCTCGCCGTCAACGCCCGCGACGCGATCCAGTCGCGCGGGAACGGGCAGGGGCGGATCTCGCTGTTCACGCGCTCGCTTCAGGCCAAGCAGGTCATCCAGCTCGGCTCGGAGGTGCTGCCGGCGGCGGACTACACCGTGCTGATCGTGCAGGACACCGGCGGCGGCATCCCGCCGCACGTGCTGCCCAAGCTGTTCGAGCCGTTCTTCACCACCAAGGAGCAGGGCAAGGGCACGGGCCTCGGCCTTTCGACCGCCTACGGGATCGTCAAGCAGTCGGGCGGGTTCATCTTCGCCGACAACATCACCGACAAGAGCGGGCACCCGACAGGCGCGCGCTTCACGGTCTATTTCCCCGTCCATCGCGGCGCGGTGCCCAAGAAGCGCGAGGCCCTGCCGCTCACATCTTCCGACTGGTCGGCGGGGGGCAAGGTGTTGCTCGTCGAGGACGAGGACATGGTCCGCACCGTCGCCGAACGGGCGCTCTCCCGCGCGGGCTACGAGGTCACGGCCTGCGCCAACGGCGAGGAGGGACTCGCCGCGATCGAGGAGGGCGGCGAATTCGACCTCGTGGTGAGCGACGTGGTGATGCCGGGGATGGACGGCCCGGCGATGGTCCGCGCGATCCGCGCGCGCCTGCCGCAGATGCCGGTGCTGTTCATGTCGGGCTATGCCGAGGAACAGCTGCGCCGCGACATCGACATCCCCGACATGCACTTCATCCCCAAGCCCTTCAGCGTCGCGGCCATCGGCGACAAGGTGGGCGCGGTGCTGCGCCAGGCGCGGGCGGGCGCGGGGGCCGGGGCGGGGGCCTAGCGCCGGCGCGAGGTGCGACGAGGCTGGCTGTTTTCCACCGCCTCCGATCGCCATTCACCTTTAATAAACTCGGCGCGTCGTTCATCTCTCCTGCAACAGGAGGGAAGGGGATGCACATGGGTATTCGCGCAATCGCCGCAGGGCTTGGCCTGTCCGCGGCTGGCCTGCTGGCCGCGGGAGCGGCGGCGCAATCCTCGCCCGATCCCGAGGCCGCCACCGCGCAGGGCGACGTCGCGCTCACCATCTACAACAGCGATCTCGCGCTGGTGCAGGACGTGCGCCAGCTTGCCATCGCCCAGGGGCGCAGCCGCGTCGAGTTCCCCGACGTTTCGGCGCGCATCCAGCCCCAGACGCTGAGCTTCGCAGCGGCGAACACCACCATCGTCGAGCAGAACTTCGACTTCGATCTCCTCACGCCCGGCAAGCTGATGGAGAAGGCGATCGGCCAGACCGTCACGCTGCTGCGCACCAACCCCGCGACCGGCGTCGAGACGCGCGAGCGGGCCACGGTGCTATCGACCGCCGGGGGCGTGGTGCTGCGGATCGGCGACCAGATCGAGGTGCTGCGCGACGACGGGTTGCCGGTGCGCGTGATCTTCGACCGCGTGCCGCCCAACCTGCGCGCGCGCCCGACGCTCTCGGTCAATCTCGATTCGACCCGCGGCGGCACCCGCCCGGTCTCGCTGCGCTACCTGACGAACGGCCTCGGCTGGAGCGCGGACTATGTCGCGCTCTACAACGAGGGCGCGGGCACTATCGACATGCAGGGCTGGGTGACGCTCACCAACAGCACCGGCACCACCTTCCACAACGCCGACACCGTGCTCGTCGCGGGCAACCCCTTCGGCGGGCGCGGGCGCGGATACGGCCAGCGCGGCATGGTCCGCGCCGGGACCGAGGCGGCGGACCGGGAGCGGCTCGGCGACTTCTACCTCTACCCCATCAAGGGCCGCACCACCGTCGCCAACGCCCAGACCAAGCAGGTGAGCTTCCTCGACGTGCAGGCCGTCCCCGCGCGCAAGGTCTATGCCGCCTTCATCGGCTGGCAGCAGAACGACGAGCAGCCGCGCAATGTCGAGAGCCGCATCGCCTTCGCGACCGGCCGCGCGCAGGGCCTCGGCGATGCGCTCCCGGCGGGCACGGTGCGCTTCTACCAGCGCGACCGCGAGGGCACGCCGCAGTTCATCGGCGAGAACGGCATCGGGCACACCCCGATGGGCAGCGAGCTCTCGCTCGCCACCGGCGACGCCTTCGACATCACCGTCAAGTCCGAGGTCGAGAGCCGCCAGCGGATCACCGCCGCCGAGTGGGAGCAGAGCGCCCGCTACCGCGTGGTCGAGAACGGCCAGGTGACGAGGGAGGTCACCAGCGAGCGGCCCAAGACCTTCTACCGCACCGTCATGCGCTACACCCTCACCAACGCCAAATCGGCGCCGGTCGAGGTGGAGCTGACCCAGACCGGCCTCGGCCCTGCCTGGTGGGCCGAGGACGTCCGCGTGACGGCGGAGGACATCAAGGGCGAGCAGCTCAACGCCGACCGGCGCCGCTACCTCGTCTCCATCCCCGCCGAGGGCGAGCGGGTGATCCGCGTGACCTACGAAACCCGCTACTGAGGGGGAGGGGGGTGATCCGCTCCGCGGGCAGGACTAATCGCCCTCCCTCCCGAGAGGAGGGGAGGAACAGGGCGATCCTTGCCGCCACCCTGCTGGCCGCCGTCGCTCACCCGCTGGCCGCGCGCGAGGTGGTCGACGCCGCGCCCGCCTCCGACGTCTCGGTCACCATCTACCGCGATCCCGACCGCTCCGAGGACGAGCGGGTGCGGCAGGAGGACCCCCGTGGCTTCGCGATGATCAGCGAGACCCGCCGCGTGACGCTCCCTTCGGGCGAATCGACGATCCGCTTCGAGGGCGTCGCCGAGGGCATGATCGGCGTCTCGGCCATCGTCACCGGCCTTCCCGGCGGCACCATCGAGAAGAACCGCAACGCGCAGATCCTCTCCCCCGCCGCGCTCGTCGACGGGACGCTCGGCAACCGCGTCACCGTCACCCGCACCAACCCCGCCACCGGCGAGGCGCGCGCCGAGCCCGCAGTGGTCCGCACCCGCGCCGACGGGGGCCTCGTGCTCGAGACGAGCGAGAGCTTCGAGGCGGTGCGCTGCGCCGGGCTCCCCGAGAAGCTGACCTTCGATCGCGTCCCCGCCGGGCTTTCGGCGGGCCCGGTCTTCTCGGTCGACACCCGCTCGCCCGAGGGCGGCACCTACGAGGTGACGCTCACCTATCTATCCTGGGGCTTCGACTGGCAGGCCGATTACGTCGCGCGCCTGAACCAGCCGGACCCGGGCCGCAAGGGCGAGCTCCAGTTCAGCCTCCTCAGCTGGCTCACCCTCGTCAACGACAACGGCCAGGGCTTCGACGCCGCGCGGCTCCAGATCGTCGCCGGACGCCTCAAGGTCGTGAGCGACTACCGCGGCCTCGCCGATCCGCCCGATGCCGAGCCGCTGCGGCTGACCTGCTACCCGATCGGCAGCACCGCGGACGGAACGCCGGTCGCCTATCCCCCGCCACCGCCGCCACCCCCGCCCATGTCGGCCGCGCCGGCCCCAATGATGGCCGAGGCGATCACCGTCACCGGCGGGCGCCGCGCCGCGGCCGATGCCGCCGTCGTCACCGCGAGCGAGGAGAACCTCGGCGACCTCAAGCTGTTCCGCGTGCCGGGCCGCGTCGATGTCGCCGCCAAGGGAATGAAGCAGGTTGCCTTCCTCAACCAGGGCGCGGTGAGGGCGCGCACCCTCTACCAGGCGGCCTGCAACCCCGATCTCACGTTCGACGAGCAGGGCGCCGAGCCTGCCCCTGCGAGCCTGCTGGCGGTGACGAGGAACGAGGCGGCGCGGGGCCTCGGCATGGCGCTGCCGCAGGGGGCGATGACGCTCTACGAGCCCACCGCCGGGGGCGAGCGCCTCGCGGGGCGGAGCACCCTGCGCGATTACGCGCGCGGGCAGGAGATCGAACTGGAGCTGGGGGAGAGCGCGCAGGTCTTCGCCCGCTGCGCCGCGATCGTCGAGGGGGATCCCCGCGGCTGGACGGTGATGCGCGCCGAGCTCTCCAACGCCAACCCGCACCCCGTCACGCTGCGGCTGCAGCTCGGCTGGGCAGGGCAGCACGACATCCGCTTCCCCGGTCAGAAGGTGGCGGTGAAGAACGGCTGGCAGACGGTGGTGGTCACCATCCCCGCCAATGCCGAGCGGCGCTTCGATTGGAGCCTGCGCGACCGCACGGACGAGTAGGGCAGGCACTCGAAGCCCCTCGGGAAAAAATTTCGTTCCCTACTTGTTCCAAGAGAACAAATGCGATACACGGCTCCTACAGGGCGGCGGAAAACTGCTTTCCGGCCCCTAGGCAAGCGAAGGAGCGCGTGCGATGGCTACCCAGTTGAAATTGGTGGAAGAGGACAGGAAAGCCGTGGATCGTCAGAAGGCTCTGGAAGCCGCGCTCGCGCAGATCGACCGTGCGTTCGGCAAGGGTTCGGCGATGAAGCTGGGCTCGAAGGAAACCATGCAGGTCGAGGCGATCTCGACCGGCTCGCTCGGGCTCGACATTGCGCTCGGCATCGGCGGCCTCCCGCGCGGCCGGGTGATCGAGGTCTACGGCCCGGAAAGCTCGGGCAAGACGACGCTTGCGCTGCACGTGATTGCGGAAGCGCAGAAGGCGGGCGGCACCGCGGCCTTCGTCGACGCGGAGCACGCGCTCGATCCGGTCTATGCCCGCAAGCTCGGCGTCGACATCGACGAACTGATCGTCTCGCAGCCCGACACCGGCGAGCAGGCGCTCGAGATCACCGACACGCTGGTCCGCTCCAACGCGATCGACGTGCTGGTGGTGGACTCGGTCGCGGCGCTGGTGCCGCGCGCTGAGATCGAGGGCGAGATGGGCGACAGCCACGTCGGCCTCCAGGCGCGCCTCATGTCGCAGTCGCTGCGCAAGCTCACCGGCTCGATCAGCCGCTCGCGCTGCATGGTGATCTTCATCAACCAGCTGCGCATGAAGATCGGGGTGATGTACGGCAACCCGGAAACCACCACCGGCGGCAATGCGCTCAAGTTCTACGCCTCGGTGCGTCTCGACATCCGCCGCACCGGCCAGATCAAGGAGCGCGACGAGATCACCGGCAACACTACGCGGGTGAAGGTCGTCAAGAACAAGGTCGCGCCGCCCTTCAAGCAGGTCGAGTTCGACATCATGTACGGCGAGGGCATCTCCAAGATCGGCGAGATCCTCGATCTCGGCGTCAAGGCGGGGCTCGTCGAGAAGTCGGGGAGCTGGTTCTCCTACGATTCGATCCGCATCGGGCAGGGCCGCGAGAACGCCAAGACCTACCTGCGCGAGAACCCCGAGGTTTGCGACCGGCTGGAAGCTGCGATCCGCAGCCGCACCGACCAGGTCGCCGGGGAGATGATGACCGGGCCGGACGCGGACTCGGACATGTGATCCCCAAGCGGGCGTGAGCCCGGCAGGAGTGTCCCGCTCCCCGCCGGCTGTCCCCACAAGCGCCCGGACAAGCGGAACGCCGGTCTCGTGCCCCTCCCCAGGGTGCGGGGCCGGCCTTTCGCATTGGGGGTGTGTGTTCCAGGCCCCCCTTGGCGGCTCCTTGAGCGGGCGTAGAGCCCTCCAGACCCCCGTTAGACCCCGCTCAGACCCCCTCCAGAAGGCCATTTTTCGCGCTCCATTGCGAAATTGGCGCGCTTTGCCTAACTGCACGCCATGACCTCGACGAACGACATCCGCCGCTCATTTCTCGACTACTTCGGTAGGAACGGGCACGCCGCCACGCCCAGCGCGCCGCTCGTTCCCTACAATGATCCGACGCTGATGTTCGTCAATGCCGGCATGGTGCCGTTCAAGAACGTCTTCACCGGCCTCGAGACGCCCCCCTCGCCCCGCGCCGCCTCCTCCCAGAAATGCGTGAGAGCCGGCGGCAAGCACAACGATCTCGATAACGTCGGCTACACAGCGCGGCACCATACCTTTTTCGAAATGCTGGGGAATTTCTCCTTCGGCGACTATTTCAAGGAGCAGGCGATCGAACACGCCTGGACCTTGCTGACGCGCGAATGGGGCCTGCCGAAGGAGCGCCTGACGGTCACGGTCTATCACACCGACGACGAGGCGGCGGACCTGTGGCGTAGGATGGCGGATCTTCCGGAGAGCCGCATCATCCGCATTCCTACAAATGACAACTTCTGGTCTATGGGCGACACCGGCCCCTGCGGCCCCTGTTCCGAGATCTTCTACGACCACGGCGAGCACATCCCCGGCGGCCCCCCCGGCAGCCCCGACGAGGACGGCGACCGCTTTGTCGAGATCTGGAACCTCGTTTTTATGCAATACGAACAGCAGGTTGACGGCACCCGCTGCGACCTGCCCAAGCCTTCGATCGACACCGGCATGGGCATTGAGCGCATCGCCGCCGTCCTACAGGGGGTGCACGACAACTACGACACCGACACCTTCAAGGCGCTGATCTCCGCCTCGGAGTCGCTCACCGGCGTCGCGGCTGAGGGCGATTACGCGGCCTCGCACCGGGTCATCGCGGATCACCTGCGCTCGACCAGCTTCCTCATGGCCGACGGCTTGCTCCCCGCGAGCGAGGGCCGCGGCTACGTGCTCCGCCGGATCATGCGCCGTGCCATGCGCCACGCCCACCTCCTCGGCGCCTCCGAGCCGCTGATGCACCGCCTCGTCCCCGCCCTCGTCGGCGAGATGGGCCAGGCCTATCCCGAACTCACCCGCGGCCAGGCGCTGATCCAGGAAGTGCTCGAGCGCGAGGAAGCCCAGTTCCGCCGCACGCTCGACAAGGGCCTGAAACTGCTCGACGAAGCAACCGGCGACCTTGCGGAAGGCGGCGAGCTCGACGGCGAGGTCGCCTTCCGGCTGCACGACACCTACGGCTTCCCCCTGGACCTCACCGAGGACGCGCTCCGCCCGCGCGGCATCGGCGTCGACAAGGCCGGCTTCGACGCCGCCATGGCTCGCCAGAAGGCCGCGGCGCGCGCAGCATGGAAGGGCTCGGGCGAGGCGGCCTCGGGCGAGGTGTGGTTCGACATCGCCGAGCGCGAGGGCGCGAGCGAATTCACCGGCTATGCCGCCACCAGCGGCGAGGGTCGGGTGGTCGCGATCGTAAAGGGCGGCAAGGAAGCGGGCCGGGCGGGAGCAGGCGAGGAGGTCGTGATCCTCACCAACCAGACGCCCTTCTACGGCGAGAGCGGCGGACAGACCGGCGATGCCGGCGCGATGACCAGCCTCGCCGGGCTCAAGGCGCAGGTCACGGACACCTCGAAGCCGCTCGGCCGGCTCCATGCGCATCATGTCCGGATCGAGGCAGGCGAGGTGGCGGTCGGCGACACGGTCGAGCTCAAGGTCGATGCCGGGCGGCGCGATCGCATCCGCGCCAACCATTCGGCGACGCACCTCGTCCACGCGGCGCTCCGGAACCGGCTCGGCGGGCATGTCACCCAGAAGGGTTCGCTCGTCGCGGAGGACCGGCTGCGTTTCGACTTCTCGCACCCCGCCGCGCTCACCGCCGACGATATCGCCGCGATAGAGGAGGAGGTGAATGCGGAGATCCGCGCCAACGAGGCGGTCGGCACGCGGCTCATGACCCCCGACGATGCCGTCGCCGCGGGCGCGCTGGCGCTGTTCGGCGAGAAGTACGGCGACGAGGTCCGCGTTCTCTCGATGGGCCGGGCGGGCAAGGAAGGGCGCAACTACTCGGTCGAGCTGTGCGGCGGCACCCATGTGCGCGCCACGGGCGACATCGGGGTCTTCCGCATCGTCTCGGAGAGCGCAGTCTCATCGGGCGTGCGGCGCATCGAGGCGCTGACCGGCGAGAGCGCCCGGCAGTGGCTGGTCGCGCGCGAGGAGGCGCTGAAGGCTGCGGCGGGCGTGATCCGCGCGACGCCGGAGGAAGTGCCCGCGCGTCTCGCTGCCCTGCTCGACGAGCGCAAGCGGCTTGAGAAGGAGCTCGCCGAGGCGAAGAAGGCGCTCGCGCTCGGCGGCGGCGGATCGGGTGCGGCCAAGCCCGCGGCGGACGAAACTGTGGCAGGCGTGACCTTCTCCGGCCAGGTGCTCGAGGGGCTCGACCCACGGGAACTCCGCCCGCTTCTCGATGCGGCCAAGCAGCGCATGGGCTCGGGCGTCGCCGTGCTGATCGCGGTCAACGAGGGCAAGGCGAGCATCGCCGCTGCGGTGACCGACGATCTCACCGCCCGGTTCAGCGCGGTCGACCTGGTGCGCGCCGGCGTCGATGCGCTGGGCGGGAAGGGCGGCGGGGGCCGGCCCGACATGGCGCAGGGCGGCGGGCCGGACGGCAGCAAGGCCGCGGATGCGATCGCGGCGGTCAAGGCGATGCTGGAAGTGCAGCCCGTCGCGTGACGAGAGCGACGGGGACTTACGTCGGCCTTTTCCGGGATGTCAGCCGCGAGCGCAGCGTATTCTGAGGCGCTTCCTCAGCGGCAGCCTCGCATCAACCGATTGATGGGCTTGACTCGCGTCCTGGCGAGCTGGTGCGCAGCTTCGGCTTCTCGCTGAGGCCGCCCTCGCGTTCGAGCTGCTCGCGGAACTCGTCGCGCTTCTCGTGGATTGAGGCGATCACCGGGCCCATCGCCACACCGATGTCGACCAGCACCGCCTCGGAGAGCTGGAGCGAGGCCTCGAGCGTCTCGGGCACGGCATGGCTCGCGCCCGCGCGGTAGAGCGCGGCGGCGTGATCGGTGTCGCGCGCGCGCGCGACGATCAGGAGATCGGGATAGGTCTGGCGCAGCCGCGTGACTAGACGCTGGGCGAGCACGGGCTGGTCCATCGTCAGCACCACCGCGGGTGCCGTCTCGACCCCGAGCCGCGCCAGCGCGTCGCCGCGGCCGGCATCGCCGAAGGTCGCGCGGTAGCCGTCGCGGATTGCGGCCATGACGAGATCGGGGTTCGTGTCGATCATCACATAGGGCTTGGCGTGGGTGCGCATCATGTCCGCCACCAGCCGGCCGACGCGCCCGCCGCCGACGATGATGGTGCGTGCGCTGTCGCTGTCCTCCTCCTCGACCGGCTGCGGCGCGCCGTCGACCTGCCGCGCGAGGTGCGCGCCGAGCCGGCCGAGCAGCGGGGTGACGGTGAGCCCAATGGCGGTGACCGTCTGCCAGAAGCGCGCTGTCTCGACATCGACGACGAGGGCGCTCGTCGCGGCGGCGAGCACGATCAGGGTCGTCTCGCTCGGCGAGGCCATCAGCACACCCGTCTCCGCCGCGGTCCCGCGCCGCGCGCCCATCAGGCGCAGCAGGATGCCGGTGACGAGAGCCTTGAAGACCAGCACGCCCACCACCGCGAGCGCGAGCGCGCCGATCTGGCCGCCGATCGCGACGAGGTCGATGCTCATCCCGATGGTGATGAGGAAAATACCGAGGGCGAGGCCCTTGAAGGGCTCCATGATGAGCTCGACCTCGGTATGATATTCGGTCTCGGCGATCAGCAGTCCCGCGATCAGCGCGCCGACGATCGGGGAGAGGCCGGTCACGGCGGTGGCGAGGCTTGCGCCGATCACCACCAGCAGCGAGGCGGAGAGGAACAGCTCGGGGCTCTTGGTGCGCGCGGCCTGGGCGAAGAGGCGCGGGAGGACGAAGCGGCCCGTCACGAGCAGGATCGCGACCACCAGCCCGCCCTGCCAGAGCGTCTCGACCAGCCCTGTCCACCCTTCGTCCGCCGCGTTGGGGGCGAGCGCGCCGAGGATGAAGATGATCGGGACGATCATGATGTCCTCGAACAGCAGCATCGACAGCGCCGCGCGGCCCACCGGCGTGCGGGTGCCGGAGATCGGCAGCACGATCGCGGTCGAGGAGAAGGCAAGGGCAAAGCCCAGCGCCAGCGCCCCGGTGAAGCTCATGCCCTCGGCAAGCCCCAGGAAGGCGGCGAGCGAGGAGCCGATGATGAGCAGTTCGAGCGCCCCGAGCCCGAACACCAGCTTGCGCAGCTGCCACAGGCGGTTGAACGACAGTTCGAGCCCGATCGCGAACAGCAGCAGCACGATGCCGAAATCGGCGAACGGCGTGAGCGCCTCGGGGTCGCTGATGGTTATGTAGTAGAGCCAGGGTATTCGCTCGACCAGCGAACCGAGGCCGAACGGCCCGACCAGCACCCCGATGAGGATGAAGCCGATGATCGGCGTGATGCGGAAGCGGGTGAAGACCGGAATGACGATCCCCGCAGCGCCGAGAATCACCAGCGCATCGGACAGGAATGGAGAGAGGGTGAGTTCGCCAGCCACGCCAGACGACTAGCGCGCTGCCCGCGGCCTGTCATCCGCAGCGGACACGAAAAAGCCGGGCGGACATCGGCCCGCCCGGCTTGGGGATCATGCCACAGTAGCGATCACGCCCAAGAGGCCATCTCCGTCTCGAGGTTCTGGACGATGGTCTCGAAGAACTGCTCGGTGGTCTGCCACGCCTGGCCCGGCCCGATGAGGAGCGCGAGGTCCTTGGTCATGTAGCCCTTCTCGACTGTCCGGATGCAGACCTTCTCGAGCGTTTCGGCGAAGCGCACCACGTCGGGCGTGTTGTCGAACTTGCCGCGGTACATGAGGCCGCGGGTCCAGGCGAAGATCGAGGCGATCGGATTGGTCGAGGTCGCCTTGCCCTGCTGATGCTGGCGGTAGTGGCGGGTGACCGTGCCGTGCGCGGCCTCGGCCTCGACGGTCTTGCCGTCGGGGGTCATTAGCACCGAGGTCATCAGGCCGAGCGAGCCGAAGCCCTGCGCCACGGTATCGGACTGCACGTCGCCGTCGTAGTTCTTGCAGGCCCACACGAACTTGCCCGACCACTTGAGCGCCGAGGCGACCATGTCGTCGATCAGGCGGTGTTCGTAGACGATGTTTTTGGCCTTGAACTGCTCGGCGAAGCCCTCGGTGTCGAACACCTCCTGGAACAGGTCCTTGAAGCGCCCATCATAGGCCTTCATGATCGTGTTCTTGGTGGAGAGGTACACCGGCCAGCCGAGGTTGAGGCCGTAGTTGAAGCTCGCGCGGGCGAAGTCGCGGATCGAGTCGTCGAGGTTGTACATCGCCATCGCCACGCCCGCGGAGGGGAAGTCGAACACGTCGAGGTCGATCTTGGTGCCGTCCTCGCCGTCGAAGACGAGGCGCAGCTTGCCCGGGCCCGGGATGCGGGTGTCGGTGGCGCGGTACTGGTCGCCGAAAGCGTGGCGGCCGACCACGATGGGATCGGTCCAGCCCGGCACGAGGCGCGGCACGTTGTCGATCACGATCGGCTCGCGGAAGACGACGCCGCCGAGGATGTTGCGGATCGTGCCGTTGGGCGACTTCCACATCTTCTTGAGGCCGAATTCCTCGACGCGCTGCTCGTCTGGGGTGATCGTCGCGCACTTCACGCCGACGCCGTACTGCTTGATCGCGTTCGCGGAATCGACCGTCACCTGGTCGTCGGTAGCGTCGCGGTTCTCGATCGACAGGTCGTAGTACTTCAGGTCGATGTCGAGATAGGGCAGGATCAGCCTTTCGCGGATCCACTGCCAGATGATGCGCGTCATCTCGTCGCCATCGAGCTCGACGACGGGGTTGGCGACTTTGATCTTGTTCATGCGTGTGTGCCCTATCCTTCTTGCCCCGTCTGCGCGGGGCTGCATGTGACCGACAGGAAGCTGTTCTGAGCCCGTCCGCAGGCTCGAAGATCCCGCGGGGGCTTTAGCAGAGGAGCGGGGGCTTGCAAGCGCGGGGCGGGCGAATGGATTGCAACAGAGGTTGCGCGGGGCCGGGCCACGAAAAAGCCCGCCTGGAGGGGCGGGCTCGCTGCGTTTCAGCCGATGGTGGGCGTAGCAAGGATTGAACTTGCGACCCCTACGATGTCAACATAGTGCTCTACCACTGAGCTATACGCCCACACCATCGGATCGGCGCCCTCTCGAGCGCGGAGCGGCCCTTTATCGCAGCCCTTCGGAAGGTGCAAGCGATTCGGACCGGGTCGGCGTCAGACCTGCGCCTCGCCCGCTTCCTCGAACACCCGCTCCACCTCGAGCACGAGGTCGCGCAGGTGGAAGGGCTTGGAGAGGACCTTGGCGGCAGGCTGCTCGCGGCTGGCGCGCAGGGACACGGCGGCGAAGCCGGTGATGAACATCACCTTGGTGCGCGGGGAGATCTCGGCGCAGCGCTGGGCGAGCTCGATCCCGTCCATCTCGGGCATGACGATGTCGGAGAGGAGGAGGTCGTAGTCGCCGGTCTCGAGCAGCGGCACGGCATCGGTTCCGCGATCCACCGCACTCACCTCGTATCCCGCATTGGTCAGCGCGCGTTCGAGATAGGCGCGCATGGCGTCCTCGTCCTCGGCAAGCAGGATGCGGGGCGTGCGTGTCGCTGTCATGGCAGGCGGGTTAGCAGTGCGGACTTAAGAAATCTTTGTGCGTGCGGCGGAACGTCTCAGGGGCGTTGCGGATTGCCATGCTGAGGGGGTCGATGAGGCTTTGACAGCCCTGCGCAAACCCGGCAGCAAGGACGCACAGATGCCAGTCACCCCGCGCCTCCCCGGGCAAGCGCCTACCGATCTTCGCTCCGCCACCAGCGGCGGCAGCGTGCCGGGTCTCGACGAGGCGCCCGCCTTCACGCTCACCCGCCCGCCGCGCCTGCGCCTGCCGGTGCTGGTCGCGGTGCCGCACGCGGGGAGGGCATACCCGGCGCCGGTGACGGCGCGGATGCGTGATGCGACGCTCGCCCAGCTGCGGCTCGAGGATCGCCATGCCGACCGGCTGGGCGTTGCCATCGCCCGTGAGACCGGCGCGGCGCTGCTCGTCGCCCACGCGCCGCGCGCGCTGCTCGACCTCAACCGGGCCGAGGACGATGTCGATTGGGACATGATCGAGGGCGGCAGGCCTGATGATGTCCTCCCAGCCGAGCCGGGCAAGCGCGGCAATGCGCGGGCGCGCAGCGGTCTCGGTCTGGTGCCGCGCCGCCTGCCCGGATCGGGGGAAATCTGGCGCGGCCGGCTCTCGCCCGAGGAACTCGCCGAGCGGGTCGAGGGCATTCACCGCGCCTATCACGCCGCGCTGGAAGCCGAGCTCGCGCGCATCCGCGCGGAGTGGGGCGCTGCGCTGCTGGTCGACCTGCACTCGATGCCCCCGCTGCGCGCGGCCGAGGGTCAGGTGCGTGCCCCGGTGGTGGTGCTCGGCGACCGGTTCGGGGCCTCGTGCCACAATGCGTTGATTGGCCGCGCGCTCGGCCATCTTGAGGCACGCGGCATTCCCGCGGCGCAGAACCGGCCCTATTCGGGCGGCTATGTGCTCGACCGCCACGGCGCTCCGCAGGATGGGGTGCACGCGATCCAGGTCGAGGTGTGCCGCGCGACCTATCTCGACCGCCACCTTGCCGAGCCCGGGCCGGGGCTCCCGGCCATCGCCGCGATGCTCGCCGGCCTGGTGCGCGAGCTCGGCGCCGAAGCCGCGCTGCTCGGCGGGGGCGACGGGCTCCAGCAGGCTGCCGAATAGGCGCCGGACGGCGAAACGGGCGGGGAACCACCAGTTCGCCCGCCCGTCCGCTATCGGCCAGATGCCGGAGCCTCGCCGCCCCGGTCAACTCAAGTATCAGTTCAGTGCCGGAGCCTGCGCGGGCGCGCCGTCGGCGGTCATCGGCACCTTGCCCTGGGCGAGCTGGCGCTCGAACAGGGTGCGCATCAGGTTGAGCGAGAAGAGGTGCGCGTAGATCAGCATCAGCATGCCGTTCTGGGCGAGCGCCTCGACCTTGTCGGCCGGCAGTTCACGCAGCTTGTTCTCGTCGACCATGCGGAAGCCGCGGTAGACGAAGGGCCGGTCGGGCATGTCGTTGCGGGTGATGGCGATCTCGCCGTCCATGAGGATGTCGAGCTTGGCCAGTTCCTCCATGAACAGCTTGGTGCGCTGGCCGGCTTCCTCGAAGCGACGGCAGAAATCGAGCACGCCCTGGGTGTATTCGGTCGGCTGGCCGGAGGCGTCGAAGATCTCGAGGCCCTCGTCGAACTTGCCGATGAGGCCCGAGGTCGGGTCAAAGCACAGCGACATGTCATCGCTGTTCGGCTGGAGCTTGGCGAGGATGAAGGGATACCGGCGCGCATAGGCGGGCAGGTAGATCGGCTCGTTGATCTTCATGTCCTCGCCCACGAAGGTGTTCACGCCCTCGTTGAGGCCGAACAGGGCGATCGGCAGCGAGTTCTCGCCGGCGGTGAACACGATCGGAAAGTTGCGCTGCGCGTCGACGAACTCGTCCGAGGTCAGCGGGATCGCGTGGGTCGAGGCGATGTACTCGGCGCTCTCCAGCGTCCCGGCCTTCCAGTCGGCGTGGTCACGGCTGTTGAGCGGCAGAAGGTCCTTATAGAACAGCGGAAGTTGCGGTTGCGGCGCGCTGGCCATTGCGAAGTCTCCGACAATCGGTGGTGATGATCCCTCAGCGGAACAAGCGAGCCCCCGCCGAAAGCGCGCCCTTTAGGCGCTCGCCGCGCCTCGCGCAAGCCGCGGGGTCACGCGGGCGAGACGGCGTGCAGGAGTTTCCCCGGATTGAGCAGCCCGAGCGGATCGAGCGCCTGCTTGACCTGCCGCATCACCGCGAGCGCGACGGGATCGTGGAGCCGAGCGAGCTCGTCCACCTTCATCTGCCCGATCCCGTGTTCGGCGCTGATCGAGCCGCCCCAGGCGGTGACGAGATCGTGCACCCGCGCGCTGACCGCCTTGCCCTCGTTCTCCTCCCAAGCGCCGCGCACCGCGCCCTCGGGTGCCGCGACGTGGAAATGGACATTGCCGTCGCCGAGGTGCCCGAAGCCGAAGGCGCGGGTGCCGGGAAAGGCGGCCTCAAGCTCGGGAACGGCGGCGAGGATGAACTCGGGCATCCGCTCGACAGGCACGGAGATGTCGTGCTGCATCGCCGGCCCCTGCGCGCGCTCGGCGGCGGAGATGCCGTCGCGCAGGGCCCAGAAGGCCTCGGCCTGGGCGTCGCTCGCGGCAATGGCGGCGTCGGCGACAAGGCCCTCCTCCAGCGCGGCGGCGAGCGCCTCTTCCAGGGCTTCGCGCAGGGTGGCGCTGTCCTGCGAGGGGGACACGCACTCGACGAGGGCGTTCCAGGCTTGGCGCCCGGCAAGCGGGGCGCGCGCGCCGGGCTGGTGGGCGAGCACGCTCTCGAGACAGTGGGCCGGCACCACCTCGAAGCCCTCGAGCGCGTCGCCCATGGCGCGTTCCAGCCGCCCGAGCAGCCTGCGCGCCTCGATGATCCCGCCAAGCCCCACCCAGGCGGTCACCCGACCGATCGGTGCGGGGAGGAGGCGCAGCGTGGCGGCGGTGACGATCCCGAGCGTGCCCTCCGAGCCGATCAGCAGCTGCTTGAGATCGAAGCCGCGGTTGTCCTTCTTGAGCGGGCTCATGAGGTCGAGCACTTCGCCCGAGGCGAGCACCGCCTCGAGCCCGAGCACCTGTGCGCGCATCGTGCCGTGGCGCAGCACCTGGGTGCCGCCGGCGTTGGTGGCGATGAGCCCGCCGATCGTCGCCGAGCCCTTGCCGCCGAGCGTCAGCGGGAAGCGCATGCCGGCGGACTCGGCCGCTTCGTGCAGGGCCTGGAGGATCACGCCCGCCTCGCACACCGCCTGGCCCGCCTCGGCCGATAGGCTGCGGATGGCATTCATCCGCCGCAGAGAGAGGAGGAGCGCCGATCCGCTCGCATCGGGAGTCGCGCCGCCCGCCATGCCGCTGTTGCCTCCCTGCGGGACGATCGGCACCCGGTGAGCCGCGCAAAGCTTGACGAGCGCGGCGACCTCGCCCGTCGAGGCGGGGGAGGCCAGTGCCAGCGCGCGTCCGGTGTAGCGCCCGCGCCAGTCGGTCAGCCAGGCGTCCATCCGCTCCAGATCGGTCGTGAGGCCCTTAGGGCCGAGCAGAGCGCCGGCCTCGGCAAGGAAGCGCTCGGACGAAAGCGCGGCAGGGGCGTTCATCATGGCCATTGTGGCTCTCATGCCACACCCGCGCGGCAAATTGCCAATGCTTTTGCGGGGGAGGGGCGGGGCAGTTAAGCGATGGTTCAAGCGCGAATGCTAGGCGGGACCCCGGTCCGGCCGCGCGGCATCCGCGCCCGGCCTGCCGGTCCCGCGCCTCACGAGGAGAGAGCATCCCCGCCCATGCACAGCCTGCTTGCCCTTGCTGCGCCTGTCGCCCTCGTGCTGCCGCTGGTGGCGGAAGTGACGAGCGTGACGGGCGACGCGGCGTCGCAAGGGCCCGCGGCCTCGGCTCCGCAATGCGATGCCGCGGCGGCGGCCGGCGAGGAGGCGCCGCCGGTGCTCAATCCGCTGTCGGCGATGCGTCAGTCTTCCGTGGCCCGCCAGGTGCGGATCGAACAGCGCGTCGTGGTGCGCATCGCCCCGCAACCGGGCGTAGCGCGCCAGAACCTGCTGGCCGAGATGCCTCGGCGCGAGGCCCCGCAGCGCTTCGAGGAGGGGAGCAAGGAGAAGTGCGTCCCCCTCGACGGGATCGCCGGCGTCCAGACCGGCAGTGGCAATCGCCTCGTCCTGTTCCTTCGCGATCAGCGCATGATCTCGCTCAATCTCGAAAAAGCTTGCCGCGCCCGTGACTTCTACGCCGGATTCTACGTCGAGAAGAACAAGGACGGGCGCCTGTGCGTCGATCGCGACAAGCTGCAGTCGCGCACCGGCGCGCGCTGCGAGGTCGAGACGATGCGCGAGCTTGTGGCGGTTCGCAGCTGATCCGCTCGTCGCCCCGGGCGATTCCTTGACTTTTGCGCGCGTTTGCGGGAAAGGCCCGGCGGCCCGATGCAGCGCGACCTTGTGCGGCCGGCCAGCAATCCCGGCAGCGAACCTGCCCGCCATTCTCGGAAACCAGACACCGCATGACCTTCGCCGATCTCGGCCTTTCGCCTGAATTGCTCAAAGCCGTGGAGGACGCGGGCTACACGGTGCCGACCGCGATCCAGGCCCAGGCGATCCCCACGGTGCTGATGATGAAGGACCTCATCGGCATCGCCCAGACCGGCACCGGCAAGACCGCGAGCTTCGTGCTGCCGATGATCGACGTGATGGCCGCCGGGCGCCGCCGTGCGCTGATGCCGCGCTCGCTGATCCTCGAGCCGACGCGCGAACTGGCCGCCCAGGTCGCCGAAAATTTTGAGAAATACGGTAAGAACCATGATCTCAAGATGGCGCTGCTGATCGGCGGCGTGCAGATGGGCGACCAGTTGAAGGCGCTGTCGGACGGTGTCGACGTGCTGATCGCGACGCCGGGCCGCCTCATGGACCTCTTCGAGCGCGGCAAGATCCTGCTGAACGGCTGCGAGCTGCTGGTGATCGACGAGGCCGACCGGATGCTCGACATGGGCTTCATCCCCGACATCGAGTTCATTTGCTCCAAGCTCCCCGAAACGCGCCAGACGATGCTCTTCTCGGCGACCATGCCGCCGCCGATCGAGAAGCTGGCCAAGAAGTTCCTGACCAATCCCAAGCGGATCGAGGTGAGCCGCGCGGCCTCTACCAACGCCGACATCACCGCCTTCAAGGTGCCGGTGAAGTCGCGCAGCAAGCGCGAGACGCTGCGCTGGTTCCTCGAGAACGACCTCGTCGAGACCGCGATCATCTTCGCCAACCGCAAGACGACGGTGCGCGAGCTCAACCAGAGCCTGAAGCGCCACGGCTTCCGCTCGTCCGAGATCCACGGCGACATGGACCAGTCCTCGCGCCTCAAGGAGCTCGAGCGGTTCAAGTCGGGGGACGTCAACATCCTCGTCGCCTCTGACGTCGCCGCGCGCGGCCTCGACATCAAGGGCGTCTCCCACGTCTTCAACTTCGACACGCCCTGGCACCCCGACGACTACGTCCACCGCATCGGCCGCACGGGCCGCGCAGGAGCCAAGGGCCGCGCCTTCACCTTCGTCTCGGAGGAGGACGCTGAGGCGATCGCCAATGTCGAAAAGTTGACCGGCAGCGCGATCAAGGTGTTCGGCAAAGAGGACGTGCGCGTCGACCTCAGCGAGGCGATCGCCCGCGCCGAGGCGGCGCAGGCGCGCAAGGCCGAGCCGGAGGAGGATCGCCCCGAACGCGATGCCCAGCGCCCCGAGCGCAAGCCCCGGCGCGAGCGCGAGGAGCAGTCCGACCGCAAGCCCCGCCGCGAGCGCGACGAGCGCCGCGAGGCGCGCCCCGAGCGCAACGAAGCACGCCAAGACACCCGCAAGCCGCGCCGCCACCACGAGGACGACGATCCCGTGCCTGCGGGCGAGTGGAACGGTCCGCGCCCGAGCTTCCTCGACGTCGGCTTCGGCGGCTGATCGGTCCGGGCGCTACTCGCGACGCCAACCCTGGCGGGTCATGCCGACATAGCGGTCAACCAGACCGATGCTGGTGCGCTCCACGATGTCGCGCAGGCTGCCGGTCGCTTCGATCGCATCCAGCCCCTGACGGGTGAAGGTGGCCTCGCGCAGGTCCCGGTCGTTCCAGATGTGCTGGGACAGCAAGGGGTTGGTGAGCGCCTGCGAGAACGCATCGACCGCCACCATCGATTGCAGGAGCGGAGGGAGCGGACTGTTCTTGGCACGCGGCTGCGCGAACAGGCCGACATAGAATTCCAGACGCTCGACATCGCCGTAGAGCGCGGTCAGCGCCGCGCGCAGGCTGGGGTCGGGCGTGATCTCGGCGAAGTTCCGGGCCCGCTTGTGCTTGAAGGCGCTCTGGTAGCGCACGAAGGGTGCGATGCGATTCATGCGTGCCTGCCGGATCGCGTGTCCCTCGACATCGACGAGGAAGCTGGCGGTGTTGCCGAGGCCGAGCTCGGTCGCCCGGTTGGCGCTCATGTCCGCGAAGGCACCGGCCAGGCCGCGCTCCAGCAGCACCTTGTTGTTCAGCCGCAGCACGGCGCCGCTGATGTCCGTCTCGCCCCAGCGCATCGTCTCCGGGATCAGGGAGTGCCAGCGGTACAGCAGGCTGAACTCGGCCGAGATCCAGTTCGGCCGGTTCCACCGGGCCACCCAGGCGCTAGAGGGCTCGGCCTGAAGCCTGAGCGGGGTCGAGTTGATGTGGTTGATGTATTCCTCGACGACGATCTTGATGAAGATGACCGTGACGCTGGCCCGTGCGGCGTCGAACACCTGATCATCGCTCCAACCCGGATTGGTCCGGGCGATGTCGCCCGCCAGCCGGTTGTGTTCGCGCAGGAACAGTGTGTTGAGCATGCTCACCTGCGGCGTCGCATTGGCCCGGTCGCCGCCGACTGCGAAGAGAGTCTCGCGCATGGCGGGCGTGGTCTTGCCGATCCCCAGCGGCGTGTCGAGCAGCGGCTTGCCATCGCTGTCGAGGAATGCGGGATTGAATTCCATGCCGCCCGGAAGGAACAGGCGCAGCGGGTATTCCTCGTCGCCGAGAAACTCCGACTTGAGCTTGCCGCGCTGCCCGTCAGCTTCGGAATTGGTGCGCAGGGCCCGGGTCTGGCGCTCGTTGAGGCCATAGAGCGGGCACAGGTCGATCTCGTGATTGGAGGTGTTGCGGGTGCGGTCCTCGAAGGTTTCCCCGGTCACGAAATCATTCGAGATCATCGTCCGGATGAATCCGTCCGTCAGGTACTGGGCGAAGGCCGGGAAGAGGCATGTCGACTTGGGGCACAGGCGCTGGCTGCCGCCTGCGGGCACGGCAAACAGCTTCGCCACCTCCTCAATCGGCGGCAGATCGGGGATGTTTTCGGCCGGCAGGTGACGCGCGCTGTAGGTGCGATCGGTCAAGCCGCGCCAGCTGATCCCGTCGCCCAGAGTGCTCCAGGGATGCGGACGGTTGCGGGTGGTCGAGACGAGCCGGTTGATGGCAATCCGGTTGATCGCCCGCGCCAGGCCGGGCGAAAGTCCCGAGGCGAAGGTTCCCACCTTGAACGCAAGCTCGGTCAGCGATGGCATGGCCGAAATCCCCCCTCGGCACACAACCCGTCGTCGTGTGGAAGGAGTATATCAGCCGGATCACCGAAGAACAATCGGGCGGCAGGAGGGCGACCCTGCCGGTGTCAGCGCCTCAGCCGACCACGGTCACGAAGCTGTCCAGCACGCGCTTCTCGCCTGCCCCCTCGAACATAATGGTGAGCTTGTTGCCCTCCTGGTCGATCACGCAGCCCGTCCCGAATTTGGCGTGGGTGACCATTGCGCCGATCGCGATGTCGCTGCGGGCAGGGGCGGCGAAGCTGGCGGCGGAGCGGGTGTTTTCGGGGATGCGGGCGGGCCTCGTGTCGTAGCCGCTGGCGATGGCGCGCTGCCAGCCGGGGCCGCGCTGCTGCGCCCGGTCGGGCCGGTCGCGTGCGACGTGGGCGAAGGGGTCCTCCTGCTCGCTCCAGTTCGCCCGCCACAGCGAGGCGCCGCCGGTGAGCGTCGTCTCGCTCTCGATGTGCTCGGCGGGAAGCTCCTCGATGAAGCGCGAGGGGATTGAACTCGTCCACTGGCCGTAGATGCGGCGATTGGCGGCGTGGAGGATGGTGCAGTGCCGCCGCGCGCGGGTGATCGCGACATAGGCGAGGCGGCGCTCCTCCTCGAGGCTTGCAAGGCCACCCTCGTCGATCGCGCGCTGCGAGGGGAACACGCCTTCCTCCCAGCCGGGCAGGAACACGTTGTCGAACTCGAGGCCCTTGGCGGCATGGATCGTCATGATCGTCACCGTCTCGCCCTCGTTCGCGCGATCGTTGTCCATGACGAGGCTGACATGCTCGAGGAAGTCGCCGAGCGTGACGTATTCCTCCATCGCGCGGGCGAGTTCGGAAAGGTTTTCCGCGCGCCCCGCGCTCTCGGGGGACCGGTCGGCGGCGAGCATCGCGTTGTAGCCCGATTCCTCCATCACCAGCCGCAGCAGGTCGGCGGGGGAGAGGGTCTCGGCCTGCTCGCGCCAGTGGAGGAACTGGCGCATCAGCCCGCCGATGGTGATCGCGCTGCGCTTGGGAAGCTCGTCGCTGTCGGCAAGCTGGAGCGCGGCGGCCGCGAGAGGGAGCCCGGTGCGGCGCGCGTGGCTGTGCATCGCCTCGAGCGCCTTGGCGCCGAGCCCGCGCTTCGGGACGTTGTGGATGCGCTCGAAGGCGAGGTCGTCCTGCGGCTGGGCGATGAGCCGCAGATAGGCCAGCGCATCGCGGATCTCGGCACGCTCGTAGAAGCGAAAGCCCCCTATGATGCGGTAGGCAATGCCGATCTGGATGAACCGGTCCTCGAACTCGCGGGTCTGGTATTGTGCGCGCACGAGGATGGCGACCTGGTCTAGGCTGGCGCCCTCGCGCTCCAGCCGCTCGATTGCCTCGCCGACGCGGCGCGCCTCCTCGGGCGCGTCCCACACGCCGATGACCCTGACCTTGTCGCCGCCGTTGACCTCGGTCCACAGGGTCTTGTCGTGGCGCTGCGAGTTCGCGCGGATGAGGCCCGAGGCGGCACCGAGGATGTGCGGCGTGGAGCGGTAGTTCTGCTCGAGCCGGATCACCTCGGCGCCCGGGAAGTCCTTCTCGAAGCGCAGGATGTTCGCGACCTCTGCGCCACGCCAGGAATAGATCGACTGGTCATCGTCACCTACCACGCAGATGTTGCGGTGCCCCTGCGCCAGCAGCCGCAGCCAGAGATACTGGACCGCGTTGGTGTCCTGGTACTCGTCGACCATGATGTAGCGGAAGCGGCGCTGGTAGTCGGCGAGGATGTCGTGGTGCTGCTTCAGGATGTTCAGCATGTGCAGCATCAGGTCGCCGAAGTCGCAGGCATTCAATTGCTTCAGCCGCTCCTGATACCGCCCGTAGAGCGCCGCGCCCTTGCCGTTGGCATAGGCCTCGTTCTCGACCGCATCGAGATCGCCCGGATTGAGGCCGCGGTTCTTCCAGCGGTCGATCAGCCCGGCGAGCTGGCGCGCGGGCCAGCGCTTCTCGTCGAGATCGGCCTCGGTGATGAGTTGCTTCAACAGGCGCAACTGATCGTCAGTGTCGATGATCGTGTAGTTGTGCTGGAGGCCGACCAGTTCCGCGTGGCGGCGCAGCATCTTGGCGCAGATGGAATGGAAGGTGCCGAGCCACGGCAGGCCCTCCGCCTGCGGGCCCAAGTGATGCGCCACGCGCTCGCGCATCTCGCGCGCGGCCTTGTTGGTGAAGGTCACGCACAGGATCTGCGAGGGGTATGCGCGGCCAGTCGCCACGAGGTGCGCGAGGCGCGAGGTAAGCGCGGCGGTCTTGCCGGTGCCCGCGCCCGCCAGCATCAGCACCGGGCCCTCCGTCGCCAGCACGGCAGCGCGCTGCGGCGGGTTGAGCCGCGCCGCATAGGCGGGAACCGGAGCGGGTCCGGAATCGGGCGCCGAGGCGGCGGAGGGCAGGTCGGAGCTCATGGTCAGATGCGAACAAGTAGGGAACAATGGGCGGCGGAGCAAGCAGTGTGGCGCTACACCGCGTGCCGTCTGAGGCAAGCTGCAAATCGCTTTGCCGCTTTTGCGCCACAATTGCCGGTCGGTTGTGGCGCTGGCGGGATGCCTCAAGCGCCCTCGCCTTGCCCTCTCGGCGGGGGTGCCCATACTTGGAAGTGTCCGGTCAGCAGGGGACTGAGCGATCGGACAGCGATTTCGCGTTCGTCAGGCTTGGGATAGCAAACGATGGAGTTACCCATGCACAAGTCTTTGAAGAATCTTGGTCTCGCGAGCGCCGCGATGGCGCTGGTTTTGGCGCCGGCCGTTGCGGTGGCACAGGATCAGACCGCGCCCGACGCGACCATGGACCCGACCGCTCCCGCCCAGCCGGGCGCGGACACCATGACCCCGCCGACCACGCCGCCGACCAGCCCGAGCGACACCACGACCGAAGCCTATCCGGACGCGGTGGAAGGCACGCCGCAGGGCACCGTGACCGATGGCGCCAGCGCGCCGACGGAAGTCCCGGGTCCGCAGACCATCACCGAGGCTGAGCAGCAGGCGGCGATCGCCACCTGGCCGGCCGAGACCCAGACCTACTACCAGTCGCTCCCGCAGGAGCGTCAGCAGATGTTCTGGGCCCTGACCGACACCGACAAGGTGCGTCTGAGCCAGCTGCCGGAAGAGCAGCGCGAACTGGCCTGGGGTCAGATTGAAGCCCAGCTTGCCCCTTCGCAGGGCTAAGCCGAGCCATCGCCTTCGGGTGAAGCCGGGTCGGCGGCAAGCCTCAGCAAACTGAGCTTGCCCTTGCCGACCCGGCGTTCGGCGTCGAGCGCCAGCCCTTTGATCGCCACGTCCTCGCGCGTGGCGGTCTCGAGGGCGATCCAGGTCTCGGGGCCGATCCACCCCAATCGCAGGAGCCGGTCGAGGGCAACCTCGCCGGCTCCTGTGTCGTATGGGGGGTCGGCGAGAATGAGGTCGAGCGGCCGCGTCGCGGCGCGCAGGGCCATCACCGATCCGGCCTCGACCCGCGCCCGCCCCTGCGCACCGAGCGCGGCGACATTTGCGCGGATCACATCCACGGCCGCGCGGTCCTGCTCGACGAACAGGCAATGCGCCGCTCCGCGCGACAGGGCCTCGAGCCCGAGCGCGCCCGAGCCGGCGAAGAGGTCGGCGACCTGCAATCCCTCGAACGTGCCGAGCCGGCTGGTGAGCATCGCGAACAGCGTCTCGCGCGCGCGGTCCGCCGTGGGGCGCGTCTGTTCGCCCTTGGGTGCGGCGAGTCTGCGCCCGCGCCATTCGCCCGCGATGATCCTCATCAGCGCGCACCCCGCGGCGGACGCGGCCCGCCCGGTCGCTTCGGCGCTGATTGGGCCCCAGCAGGTCCCTCGCGCGGCGCGGGCGCGCCACCCTTCGGATTCCGGCGCTCGCCCGGCGCAGCCTTGGGCGCCCGCCGATTAGCCGCGGGTGCCGGGGCAGGCGCCGCGGCGCGCGGCGGCCTTGCGGCATTCACCGCAAGCCTTTCGGCCTTCTTCACCCCTCCGCGCGGGATCGGCTGGCCGGTCATCTCGGAGATGAAATGCGCGACCGGTCTGCCGGTCAGCTCGACCGCCTGCCCGCGCGGCAGGTCGCCGAGATGGAAGGGCCCGTAGCCCACGCGGATCAGGCGGTTCACCTGCAGCCCGAGATGTTCGAGCACGCGGCGCACCTCGCGGTTCTTGCCCTCGGTGATGGTCATCTCGATCCACAGGTTGCGCCCGCTCGAGCGTTCGAGGTTCGCGTCGATCGAGCCGTAGCGCACGCCGTCGATCTCCACCCCCTCGACGAGGTCCTCGAGCTGCTCCTGGCTCACCACCCCGAAGGCGCGTGCGCGGTAGGTGCGCGGGACCTTGGTGGCGGGGAGTTCGAGGGTGCGCTTGAGGCCGCCGTCGTTGGTGAGCAGCAGCAGGCCCTCGGTGTTGAGGTCGAGGCGGCCCACCGGCATGAGGCGCGGCGTGTCCTTGGGCAGCGCGTTCCTCAAGGCCGTGTAGATCGTCGGGCGGCCCGCGGGATCGCGCTCGGCGGTGATGAGGCCGGTGGGCTTGTGGAAGGCGAACAGCCGGGTGGCCTCCGCCGCGGCGACCGGGTTGCCGTCGACCGTCACGCCCTTGAGGTTCGGGAGGATGGTCGCGGGCGTGTCGAGCACCTTCCCGTCGAGCGCGACGCGCCCCTCGGCGATCATCCGCTCAATCCCGCGGCGGCTGGCGATACCGGCACGGGCGAGCAGCTTGGCGATGCGCTCGCCCTCGGGGCGGGTGTCGGAGCGGGGGGGCTGGGTGGGCATGGCGGCGCGCCTAGAGCATTTCGGCCGCAAATGCGACCAAGCAAATCCCGGTCAGTTTGCGCTGCGCAGCGCCTCGCCGACGATCTGGTCGAACCGCGCGATCCCGCCCTCCAGCGTGCCGAGCGTGACGTGCTCGACCGCGCCCGAGGAAAGCCCCTGCTGGCCGAGCTCCGCCGCGCGGAAATCCTCGGAGGCGAAGACGCCGCCGTCGAGGAGGTTCCAGCTCTTCTCCCAGTGCGCGAGCGCCTTCTCGGTTGCGGGAGGCTCCGGGATTAGCATGAAGTCCTCGACGAGCGTGAGGTCGGCCGCCTGCGGCATCAGCACCATCACGTTGACGTAGTCTGGACTCGGCACGATCACCGTCGCCGGCAGGAGCTGGTAGGCGAAGGTCACCACGCGCCTGAGCTGCGCCATGTCGGTGAGGTCCACGCCCTCCATCTCCTCCAGCCGCCCGACCGCCGATCGCTGGTGCGGGCCGATCAGGTCGCCGGCGGTGATCCCATCCTTGAAGAAGGGGCCGATGGTCGCCGCATGGAGCCGCGTGACATGGTAACTTTCGAGGAAAGCATCCATGATGAGCTTCCAGTTGCCCTTCACCGTGTGAAGCTTGCGGCGGAACAGGTGCGCGTCCGCAAGGCCGAAGGCGTCGAAGTCCTCGCCCAATGCGCGGGCATGGGTGAAGTCGGCGCCCTCCTTGGGGGCGAACCAGATGAGCCCACCCGCCTCCACGCTTGGCAGTTCCACAAGGCCGAAGTCGGCCTTGTCGAGCCCCGGGAAGGTCTCGGGGCGGGGAAGGGCGAGCAGCGCGCCGTCAAGGCGGTAGGTCCATGCGTGATAGGGGCACACGAGGCGCTTCGCACACTGGACCTCGCTGCCCTCCACCAGCCGCGTGCCCCGGTGGCGGCAGACGTTGAGGAAGACATGCGCCCGGCCCTCGCCGTCGCGGGTGACGAGCAGCGGTCGCCCGGTCGCATCGTGCGGCACCGCCATGCCGGGTTCCGGGAGGAGCGCCGAGGGGCAAAGGACCTGCGGCAGGCGATCGAACAGCGCGGCCTTCTCGCGCGCGAAGTGGTCGGGGCAGGTGTAGTTCGCGGCCGGCACCGTCTGGATGCCGCTCGCGACCTTCGGCTGGCCGCCACGAATCGCCTCGGCGAGCGCCAGCTGGCCGGGGGTGGGGCGGGCTCGCGCGAAATCTGTTGTCGGCGCGTTCATCGCGTCTTCCTTATTGCCTCTCTTGCTGCCTAATGGTGCAGCCAAACGGGGCACGCGACAAGGGATCGGTTGCAGATGGGTGAGACAACAGCGGGCAAGCCGGGTTGGGGCCAGGTCCTGCGCGCGATGGGCCAGCGCAAGACCGGCTACATGGTGCTGTTCGGCTTTGCCAGCGGGCTGCCCTTTTCGCTGTTCCTCGGAACGCTTTATGCCTGGCTGTCCGAGGCCCAGGTCGACCTCGAGACGATGGGCGTCTTCTCGCTGATCGGGCTCGCCTATGCCTTCCAGTTCCTGTGGTCCCCGCTGATCGACAAGGTCGGCATCCCCGGCTTTTCGCGGCTGGGCCGGCGCAAGCAGTGGATGGTGCCCGCACAGCTCCTGCTCGGCGCGATCCTGGTGACGCTCTCGGTGCTCGATCCGGTGAGCCAGCTCGGCTGGTTCTCGCTCCTCGCCGGAATCGGCGCCTTCGCCAGTGCCACACAGGACATCGCCATCAACGCCTGGCGCATCGACGTCGCCGACGAGAAGGCGACGCTCGACATCCTCTCGACCGTCTATCAGATGGGCTATCGCCTCGCCGCGCTGGTAGGCGGGGCCTTCGGGCTCATCATCGCCGCGCGGATCGGGTGGCCGGAGACCTATGCGCTGATGGGCGCGATCCTCTTGGCGATCGGCACGCTCGGCCTCTTCGCGCCCGACAGCGACGCCGGCGAGACCCGCAGCGAGGCCGCCGACGCGCAGCTCCTCGCGCTGCGCCAGGCGGGCGAGCTGCGCCCCGAGGTCCGCGCGCGGGCACTGGCGCTGGTGGGCGTGCTGTGGGCGGCCGCGATCGGCGTGGTGCTGACCTTCATGGTCATGTCGCTCGCCTTCCCGCCCGAGCAGCGTCCGAATCCCACCGACTTCACGCTCAACTGGGGCCCGTGGATCATCGTCGCGACCGTGGTTCTGCCCGCGCTCACCGCCGGATGGCTCGCGGGGCAGAAGCGCGACGGGCGCAACCTCCTCGCCGCCGATGCCCCGCCCGCGCGCGGGGCGGGCTTCGCGATGGACCACCTCTACCGCGCGCTGGTGCTGCCGCTGGTCGAGTTCGTCGGGCGGATGGGCTGGAGCCTCGTCCTGATCCTCGCGCTGGTGCTGACCTACCGGATCTGCGACGCGATCTGGGGGACCTTTGCCTATCCCTTCTATCTCGGCGAGCTCAAGTACACCAACGACGAGGTCGCCTTCGCCTCCAAGTTCTTCGGCGTGGGCGCGATCATCGCCGGGCTCGCGCTGGGCGGCTACATGCTGACGGTGCTCGGCCGGATGGCGACGCTGACGCTCGGCGCGCTGCTCGCCGCGCTGACCAACCTCCTCTACGCCGATCTCGCCATCGGCGGCGCGAACATGCAGGCGGCGAGCGACGCGGTGGGCTTCACGACGCTCATCATGCAGGTGCCCGCCATCGGCAGCCCGGCGCTTGCCAAGCTGACCTTCACCGTCATGTTCGAGAACCTCGCGATCGGCATCGCGGGCGCGGCCTATGTCGCATGGCTCTCCTCGATCGTCTCGAAGCAGTACAGCGCGGTGCAATATGCCCTGCTGTCCTCGCTCACCCTGCTGGTGGGGACGCTGGGGCGCGGGGCGCTTGGCGAGATGATCGAGAACCGCGGCTATTTTGACGTCTTCGTGCTGACGACGCTGATCGGCTTCATCGCGGTCGCGCTGTGCATCGCCGAATGGGTGCGCCAGGCGCGCAAGGGCCGCGCGGCGGGGATCGTAACGCCCGAGGTCGCTCCGGCGGAATAGCGGCTAGTCCGGCAGCTCGCCGTTCAGCCTGAGCACCTCGCCCGCAAGGTAGAGCGAACCGGCGATCAGCACCGGCAGGCCGTCGTCGGGGATCATCGCCAGCGCGGCAGCGAGGTCCGGGGCGGGGCGCGCGGCGGGGCCGAAGGCGTGCGCCGGTTGCCACTCGTGACCCGGCACCGGGACGGCGGTGATGCTGGCGAGCGCGGGGCCGAGCGGGCCGATCAGCGAGGCCGGGTCCTTGCCCTCGATCATGCCGATCACGAGGTGCAGGCGCTGGCCTGAGAAATGCGCCCCAATCATCGCGCCCGCCTGGGGGTTGTGCCCGCCGTCGAGCCAGACCTCGCGGGTGCCGATCAAGGGGCCTGCCGAGAGGCGCTGCATCCGCGCGGGCCAGCTTGCCGCCCGGAGGCCCGCCGCGATGGCCTCGGGGGTGACGGCGATCTTCGCCTGATGGCGCAGCATGGCGACCGCGAGGCCGGCATTGGCGTGCTGGTGCGCGCCAGGCAGGGCGGGGAGGGGCAGGAGCAGCTCGCCCGAGTCATCGCCGTAGACCAGCCCCTCGGCGCCCGCAGCGATGCGCCAGTGCGCGTCGGCCGCATGAAGAATCGCGCCCTTCTCGCGCGCCACCGCGGCGATGCTGTCGGCCTCCAGCGCGGGGCGCGCCATGCTGACGAGCGGCACCCCCGGCTTCGCGATCCCCGCCTTCTCGAAGGCGATGCGCGCCATCGGCTCGGCGGGCACGCCTTCCTCGAGGGCGAGCAGGAAGCGTTCGTGGTCGAGGCCCAGCGCGGCGATCCCGCAGGCGGCGAGCACTTGTGGTTCGAGCACGTTGGTGGCGTCGAAACGCCCGCCCATGCCGACCTCGACCACACAGGCATCGGCGGGGACGCGGGCGAAGGCGAGGAAGGCGGCGGCGATGGTCACCTCGAAGAAGCTGGGCCCCAGGTCCTCGCCCGCATCGAGCACCTCCTCCAGCACCTCGGCGAGCATCGCGTCGGAGATCAGCTCGCCGGCGAGGCGGATGCGCTCGTTGTAGCGCACGAGGTGGGGGCTGGTGGTGACGTGGACCCGGTAACCCTCGGCCTCCAGCATTGCTCGCAGGAAAGCGCAGGTCGAACCCTTGCCGTTGGTCCCCGCGACGTGAAACACCGGCGGCAGCGCGCGGCGCGGATTGCCGAGGCGCTCCATCAGGGCGCGGATCGTGTCGAGCCCGAGCCGCCCCTGCGGCAGGCTCAGCCGCGCGAGGCGGTCGAGCTGGGCCTGAACGCGCGGGTCGTCGGATGTGCCGAAGTCTCTCATCGCGAATTCGTCATTGCGAGGCGCCGCGCATGCGGCGCCGCGTCAATCCATGGCTTTGCGTCAGGCATGGGCACCGGGGCAGTCCATGGATTGCTTCGCTTGCGGCTCGCAATGACGATGAGGCTAGGCCGCCTTCACCGGCTGGAGATAGTCCAGCACCTGCGCCAGCGTCGCCTTCAGCTCGTGGCGGGGGACGACCATGTCGACCATGCCGTGCTTGTGGAGATACTCGGCGCGCTGGAAACCTTCGGGGAGCTGCTCGCGGATCGTGTCCTGGATCACCCGCTGGCCGGCAAAGCCGATCAGCGCCCCGGGCTCGGCGATGTGGATGTCGCCGAGCATCGCGTAGCTCGCGGTCACCCCGCCGGTGGTGGGGTCTGTCAGCACCACGATGTAGGGCAGCCCGGCGTTGCGCAGCCGCCGGGTCATCACGGTCGCGCGGGGCATCTGCATCAGCGAGAGGATGCCCTCCTGCATTCGCGCGCCGCCCGCGGCGGTCACCACGACATAGGCGCAGCCCCGGTCCAGCGCCTTCTGGGCGCCGTCGCAGAAGGCCTGCCCCACGGCCATGCCCATCGAGCCGCCCATGAAGCCGAAATCCTGCACGCCGACCACCGCCGGCTTCGCCTCGATCGTTCCCGAACCGACCACGAAGGCATCCTCGTGCGGATTCGCGGCGCGCGCGGCCTTGAGGCGATCGGTGTACTTCTTGGTGTCCTTGAACTGGAGCGGGTCCTCGGCGACCTTGGGGAGCGGCAGCACCTCGAAGCCCGGGTCGAGCAGCAGCGCGAGCCGCGCGTCCGCGCCGATCCGCCCGTGATGCTCGCACTTGGGGCAGACCGAGAGGTTCGCCTCGTATTCCTGGACGAAGAGCATCTCCTGGCAGGAGGGGCACTTGATCCACAGGTCCTTCTCGGTGGTCTTCTTCTCCGAGGCGAAACCGAGCGAGTTGCGGACGCGGGTGAACCAATTCATGCGGCTTGCTCCTGACGGGCGGTGTGAACCGCCTGGGCGAGGGCGGAAGTGAGTTCCCTTAGCCTGACAGGGGCCTCGGCGCCATATTCCCCACAGATCTCGACCAGCGCGGAGCCGACGACCACGCCGTCCGCCACCCGGGCGATGGCCGCGGCCTGCTCGGGCGTGCGCACGCCGAAGCCGACCGCGACCGGAATGTCGGTCGACTGCTTGATGCGCGCGACGTTGGCCTCGACGCTCTCGATGGCGGCCTGCTGCTTGCCGGTGATCCCCGCGACCGAGACGTAGTAGAGGAAGCCCTCCGAGCCCTCAAGCACCTGCGGAAGGCGCGCAGCGTCGGTCGTGGGCGTGGCGAGGCGGATCGGGGCGATGCCCCTTGCGCGCAAGGCGGGGCCGAGCGCGTCGTCCTCCTCGGGAGGGATGTCGACGCAGATCACGCCGTCGACGCCCGCAGCCGCAGCGGCCTCGGCGAACCATTCCGGCCCGCGGCGGACCATCGGGTTGGCATAGCCCATCAGCACCAGCGGCACGCTGGGGTGCCGGGCGCGGAAGTCGGCGGCGTAACGCAGCACGTCCGCCGTGGTCGTCCCCGCGCCGAGGCTACGCAGATTGGCGCTCTGGATCGCAGGGCCATCGGCCATCGGATCGGTGAAGGGCATCCCCAGCTCGATCACGTCCGCGCCGCCTTCTACCAGCGCATCGAGATTGGCCGCGGTGTCGCCGTCGCCCGCAGTGATGAAGCAGACGAGCGCGGGGTCAGCCGGGCGGAAAGCCGAAGCGAAGCGGCTCACAGTGCCACCCCCAGCCTCTCCGCCACGGTGAAGATGTCCTTGTCCCCGCGGCCGCACAGGTTGGCGAGGATGATGCTGTCTTTCGGCATCGTCGGCGCGACCTTCTTCACCGCCGCGATGGCGTGCGAGGGTTCGAGGGCGGGGATGATGCCCTCGGTCGCGCAGAGCAGCTGGAAGGCGTCGAGCGCCTCCTCATCGGTGATGGCGGTGTACTCCACGCGGCCGCTCTCCTTCAGCCACGCGTGCTCCGGGCCGATGCCGGGGTAGTCGAGGCCGGCGCTGATCGAGTGGCCCTCGGTGATCTGGCCGTCTGCGTCCTGCAGCAGGTAAGTGCGGTTGCCGTGGAGCACCCCGGGCGAGCCGCCGAGCAGGCTCGCGGCGTGTTCGTCGCCGTCGAGGCCGTGGCCCGCCGCCTCGACGCCGAGCATCTTCACGGAAGGATCGTCGAGAAAGGGGTGGAACAGCCCCAGCGCGTTCGATCCGCCGCCGATCGCCGCGACCAGCAGGTCGGGAAGGCGCCCGGTGCGCGCGAGCATCTGGGCGCGCGCTTCCTTGCCGATCACGCTCTGGAAGTTGCGTACCATCTCCGGGTAGGGGTGCGGGCCCGCCGCGGTGCCGATGATGTAGAAGGTGTCGTGGACGTTGGCGACCCAGTCGCGCAGGCCCTCGTTCATCGCGTCCTTGAGCGTCGCACCGCCGCTGGTGACGGGGACCACCTCGGCGCCCAAGAGCTTCATCCGGAAGACGTTGGGCGACTGGCGGCGCACATCCTCGGCACCCATGTAGATCACGCAAGGCAGGCCGAAGCGCGCGCAGACGGTGGCGGTCGCCACCCCGTGTTGCCCCGCGCCGGTCTCGGCGATGATGCGGGTCTTGCCCATGCGGATCGCGAGCAGGATCTGGCCGATGCAGTTGTTGATCTTGTGCGCGCCGGTGTGATTGAGCTCGTCGCGCTTGAACCACACCTGCGCGCCTCCGAGTTCCTCGGTGAGGCGCGGCGCGAAGTAGAGCGGCGAGGGGCGGCCCACATAGTGCTCGAGCAGGTCCTCGAACTCGGCCTGGAACGCCGGGTCGCCCTGCGCCTTGCGATATTCGCGCTCCAAATCGAGCACCAGCGGCATCAGTGTCTCGGCGACATAGCGACCGCCGAAGGAGCCGAAATGGCCGCGCTCGTCGGGCATGTTGCGGAAGGAATTGGGGGCTGTGTTCATAACTACCGTTTGGGCTGAGCCTGTCGAAGCCCCGTCCTTCACCTTCTGAAGAAAGTGCAACCCTTCGACAAGCTCAGGGCGAACGGGGCAGTCAGATGTTTCGCGCGGCTTTGCAGAAGGCGGCGATCTTGTCCACGTCCTTGACGCCCGGCGCGCGCTCGACCCCGCTCGAGGTGTCGACCAGCGGCGCGCCTGTCAGCCGCACCGCCTCGGCGACATTGGCCGGGGTGAGCCCGCCCGCGAGGCCCCAGGCGAGCGGCGCCTGCCACCCCGCCAGCAGGCTCCAGTCGAAGGCCGTGCCGTTGCCGCCGGGCAGCGCGGACGGCGGCGCGTCGAGCAGCACCCGGTCGGCCGCCCCGCGCCAGCGCGCCACATCGGCGAGCGCGGTGGCGTCGCGCACCGGGAGCGCGCGCCATGCCTCGATTCCAGTTTCGGCGCGGAAGCGGGCGAGCATCTCCGGGGTCTCTGAGCCGTGGAACTGCACCACGTCTGGCCGCACCTCGCGCACCGCCTCGGCGAGGACCTCGGGCGCGGGATCGACCACCAGCAGCACCGCACGGACATGTCCCGGCACCAGCGCGCGCAGCCTTGCCGCCTCGGAGATGGCGAGGTGACGCGGGCTCTTAGAGAAGTGGACGAGCCCCACATGGCTCGCCCCGCCGCGCACCGCCGCGGCGAGGGTCTCGGGGGTGGAGAGACCGCAGATCTTGACGAGGGTGCTCATGCGCGCCCGCTCTAGGCGCGCCGGAGCCCCGCGGGAAGGGCGAAGTGCTTGATCGCCGGGGCCGCGAAAGGCACAATCGGCCCTGCATCAACGGGGGGAGGATCGTTCATGCTGCCGAGAATAATTGCCGCGCTCGCCGGAGCGCTCATGCTTGCCGCATGCAATCCGGCTGCCCAGATCGAGACCGCGGAGGAACGGATCACGGCTTTTCACGCCGACTACAACGAAGGCGACATCGACGCGCTCTACGCCGCCGGAAGCGAAGCCTTCCGCGAATCGACGAGCCGCGAACAGATGGAGGGGCTGGCCGCACTCTTCGCGACGCGGCTCGGCAAAGTCGTCTCGACCGAGCGGACCGGCTTCAACACGTCCTACGACAACGGCGTGAACACGACCATCATCGACATGCAGACCCGCTTCGAGAAGGGCGAGGGCAAGGAGGTCTTCATCTTCACGGGCTCGGGAGACGAGATGCGCCTCCACAACTGGAACGTGACGTCCGAGGCGCTCAGAGGTCCGACCGAGGACGGCGCCTAGGAGGCATGGGCGGCGGCACCGGGCCCGCCGAGCGGCTTTTCCAGCACCGCGAAGGTGATCTGCGGGCCGGTGTCGGCATCGGCCGGGCGCAGTTCGTGGAAGGGGCGGGTCTCGCCGGTCGGCACATAGCCGCGCCGCGCGTACCAGGCGATGAGGCTCTCGCGGCTGTCGATGACGGTCATCTCCATCGACGCGATGCCCTCGCCGCGGGCGAGATCCTCGGCCGCATCGAGCAGCCGCCGCCCGAGCCCCGCCGATTGCAGGTCCGGCCGAACGCAGAGCATCCCGAGATAGGCGAGGCGCGCGTCCTTGCGGGTCACCGCGACGCAGCCGACCAGCGCGCCGCTGTCGCGCGCCGTCAGGATCGTCACCGCAGGATCGGCGAGAAGCGCGTGGAGTTCGTCAAGCCCGATGCGCTCGTCGTCGAGGATGTCGGCCTCGTGGTTCCACCCGACCCGCGCCGAATCGCCGCGATAGGCGGATTCGAGCAGCGCCTTCAGGGCGGGGGCGTCGGCGGGGGACGCCGGCGCGATAGCGCTCAAAGCGTCGCCTCGATCGCGCGCGCCGCCGCCGCCGGATCCTCGGCGCGGCTGATCGGGCGGCCGATCACCAGCACGCTCGCGCCGTTGTCGCGGGCCTGCCGCGGCGTCACCACGCGCTTCTGGTCGCCGGTGCCGCCGCCTGCGGGGCGCAGGCCGGGGACGACGAAGAAGCCGTCGCGCCAGGCCTTGCGCACCATGCCCACTTCCTGCCCCGAGCACACGATTCCGTCGAGCCCCGCCGCATGGGCCAACTCCGCAAGCCGCATCACTTGGGTCTCGGCGCTGCCGTAGACGCCTGTCGAGGTGAGGTCACTCGCATCGAGGCTGGTGAGCATGGTGACCGCCACGACCTTGGTGCCGTTGGCAGCGGCCGCCTTGGCATCCTCCATCATCGCGCGGCCCCCGCTCGCGTGGACGGTGACGATCGCGGGCTCGTAGACGTGGATCGCCTGCATCGCCGCGGCGACGGTATTGGGGATGTCGTGGAACTTCAGATCGAGGAAGATCGGCAGCCCGCAGTGCGCGATCTCGTGGACCCCGTGCGCGCCGTGGGCGCAGAAGAACTCGAGGCCGAGCTTCACGCCGCCGACATGGGCCTTGACCTTCTCGACCAGCGCCTTGGCCGGTTCGAGCTGCGGCACGTCGAGCGCGAGATAGACGGGGTTGCTCATTCCCTGGCGCTCCCCGGCTCGCCCGCAGGCCCGAGGAGGTCGCCCGGTTCTCCCGCGCTTCTGCCAGACTTGTCCACAGGCGTGTCCACCGGCGCAACCGGCGCAATCGGCGCCACCACCGGCGGCTCGGCCTCGCGGCGGTGCGCCATCGCGGTGGTCTTCAGCGAGGATTCGAGCGCGCGAATGCGGCGGGCCATGCCCCAGGTCACCGAGCGGTGCACCGCCCACATCGGCAGGAAGCCCGCCGCGAAGGCGAGCAGCACCAGCACTGGCACCTTGGTCTCGAGCACGAGGTTCTGCCACAGGGTCAGTTCGACCGGCTGCCAGTTGTAGATCGCGAAGATCAGGTACCCGAGCGCGATCAGAACGAGGACGATGGTGCGAAGGATCTTCACGTCGGCTGCCTCTCCCGCTGGGCCGTGGTGGGGGCGAACCTAAGCCTTTCGCCGGTCCTGTCCAGCATGGCGCCCCTCATCCGAAGACCCGGGCGAAGATCGTGTCGACGTGCTTGAAGTGGTAGCCGAGGTCGAAGAGGCTCTCGAGCTGCTCGGCGGAAAGCCGCGCGGTCACATCGGCATCGGCCTTGAGGAGGTCGAGAAGATTGAGCGCGCCGTCCGCCTCCCACACCTTCATCGCGTTCCTCTGGACGAGGCGGTAGCTCTCGTCGCGGGTCAGGCCGGCCTGGGTCAGCGCCAGCAGCACGCGCTGGGAGTGGATCAGCCCGCCCATGCGGTTCATGTTCTTCGCCATTCGCTCGGGATAGACGACCAGCTTCTCGACCACGCCCGTCAGCCGCGCGAGCGCGAAGTCGAGGGTGATGGTCGCGTCGGGCCCGATGTAGCGCTCCACCGAGGAGTGCGAGATGTCCCGCTCGTGCCACAGCGCCACGTTCTCGAGCGCCGGCGTGACGGCCGAGCGCACCACGCGGGCGAGGCCGGTGAGGTTTTCGGTCAGCACCGGGTTGCGCTTGTGCGGCATCGCGCTCGAACCCTTCTGGCCGGGGGAGAAATACTCCTCGGCCTCTAGGACCTCGGTGCGCTGGAGATGGCGGACCTCCGTGGCAAGGCGCTCGATTGAGCTGGCGATCACGCCGAGGGTGGCGAAGAACATCGCGTGGCGGTCGCGCGGAATGACCTGCGTGGAGACCGGCTCGATGGCGAGGCCGAGCTGCTCGGCTACATATTCCTCCACCTGCGGGTCGACATTCGCGAAGGTGCCGACCGCGCCCGAGATGGCGCAGGTCGCGATCTCCGCGCGCGCCGCCACCAGCCGGGTGCGGCAGCGGCTGAACTCGGCATAGGCCTGCGCAAGCTTCAGGCCGAAGGTCACCGGCTCGGCATGGATGCCGTGGCTGCGGCCGATGGTGGGGGTGAACTTGTGCTCCTCGGCGCGGGTGCGGATCGCGGCGAGCAGCGCGTCGAGGTCCTCGAGGAGAATGTCGCTCGCCCGCGCGAGCTGCACCGAAAGCGTGGTGTCGAGCACGTCGGAGGAGGTCATGCCCTGGTGCATGAAGCGCGCCTCCTCGCCGACCTCGCGCGCCACCCAGTCGAGGAAGGCGATCACGTCGTGCTTGGTCACCGCCTCGATCGCGTCGATCGCCTCCACGTCGATCCTGGGATCGGTCGCCCACCAGTCCCACAGCGCCTTGGCCGCCGACTGCGGCACCACGCCGAGGTCCGCGAGCTTCTGCGTCGCGTGGGCCTCGATCTCGAACCAGATGCGGTACTTCGCCTCGGGCTCCCACAGGGCGGTCATGGCGGGGCGGGCATAGCGGGGGACCATCGGGCGGCTCCGGTTGAGGGGTCGAACGTGGCGCAGCGGCTAGGCGGGCGGGGCGCTTATGGCAAGAGCGTCAGATCAGGCCCCGCGCGCGCAGGCTCGTGTGTCCCTCGCGGCCAATGATGACGTGATCGTGGACGGTAACGCCCATGTGCCGCCCGGCCTCGGCGATGCGCTGGGTGATCTGGATGTCGGCGCGGCTCGGCTCGGGGCTGCCCGAGGGATGGTTGTGGACGAGGATCATCGCGCTAGCGCCGACGTCCATCGCCCGGCGGATCACCTCGCGCGGGTGGATCGCCGCCTCGTCGATGCTGCCGTCGCCGACATGGTGATCCTCGATCAACCGGTTCTTGGTGTCGAGATAGAGCACCCGCACGCGTTCCACCGTCAGGTGCGCCATGTCGGTGGTCAGGTAGTCGATCAGCGCCTGCCAGCTCCCGAGCACCGGCTTGCCCATGATCTCGCCGCGCGCCATGCGGCGGGCCGCGGTGGCGACGGCCTTGAGCGCGGCGGCCGAGTTCTCACCCACGCCCTTGACGCGCTGCAATGCCTTGGGATCGGCGTTCATCACGCCTGCGAGGCTCCCGAACTGGGCGAGCAGGGCCTTGGCCATCGGCTTGGTGTTGCCGCGCGGAATGGCGGCATAGAGGAGGTATTCGAGCACCTCGTAATCCGCGAGCGCCTCCGCCCCGCCGGTCAGCAGGCGGTGGCGCAATCGCGCGCGGTGCCCGTCGCCCGCGGCCTTGCCGGCGTCGAAATCGGGGACGTTGCCGTCGAGAAAATCGAATTGGCCTTCAGCTTCCGGCAAGGCGCCCCTCCGGAAAAAGCGTGGTTCCTCATGCCACATTGCCTTCAGGCGATGATGCGCGCAAGAGTTGGAGACGATGCGGCACGCGGACGCTGACGAGATGGAGGGGCCGCAGGACGGCGCGCCGCGGCGGCGTCGCTGGCGCGCGCGCGTCGCGCTGGGCCTCGCGGCGGCGGGGCTGCTGAGCGGCAGCGCGGCCTGGCTCTCGCGCGAGCGAATCGCCAGCGACGTGATCGACGGCTACCTCGCCCGGCGGGGCGTGCCCGCGACCTACGAGATCGTCAGCCTCACGCCCGACCAGCAGGTGATCGCGAATCTCGTCGTTGGCGATCCGGCGCGGCCCGATCTCACCGTGCGGCGCATGGTGATCGACATGGGGCTCGGCTGGGGCGGGCCAGAGGTGCGACGCGTGCGGATCGAGGGCGCGCGGGTCTTCGCCAGCTACACGGGCGGGCGCTTCAGCCTCGGCGCGCTCGACCCGCTGGTGTTCACCGGTGGGGAGGAACCCCCCGCGCTCCCGGCGATCGAGGTGGCGGTGAGCGACGCGCGCGCGCTGGTGACGAGCGATGTCGGACGGATCGGGGTGAAGCTCGAAGGGGCGGGGCGGCTCGACGACGGCTTCTCCGGCATCCTCGCCGCGAGCGCACCGGGGATCGGGGTCGAGGGCTGCCGCGCGCGAAGCGCGACGCTATACGGGCGGCTCACCACGGCCGATGGCAGCCCGACGATCGACGGGCCCCTGCGGCTCGGCGACCTCGCCTGCGGGGGCGCGAGTCTGGCGCGGGCGGACATCGGCACCCGGGCGAGCCTCGCACCCGATTTCGCCGCGGCGCGGGCCGACCTTGCGTTGACCGGCGGCGGCGCGCGGGTTGGGGAGGTCGCCGCCGCGGGGCTCGAGGGGCGGGCGGAGCTCGCCTGGTCCGAGGGGCGCATCGCGCTCGGCCACGATCTTGCGCTGACCGGCGTCGCCGCGCCGCAAGGCCGCCTCGCGCGGCTCGCGGCCGAGGGGAGCTGGCGCGGCGCGGCGGACGCCGGCAGCGGGCAGTGGGAGGGCGCCCTGCGCGGCGAGGGCCTCGCCCCCGCGCCGGGCCTCGCCGGCAGCCTCGCCGAGGCCGAGCGCGGCGCGGCCGGCACCTTCCTCGTGCCGCTCCTCGCAAGGGCGCGCACCGGGCTCGCGGGCGCACTCGACGGGGCGAGCCTGCGCGCCGAGGCACGCCTGCGCCACCGGCCGGGCGAGGCCGCGCTCAGCATCGCCGAGGCGAGCCTCGCCAGCCGCCGGGGCACGCGGGTGCTGGCGCTCTCGCGCGGGTCGGCGGTGCTGGGGGAGGGCGGCGTCACCGGCCTCGGCGGCAACATCCTCGCGGGCGGTGAGGGCCTGCCGCAGCTCAATGCCCGCATCGCGCAGGAACCCGGCGGCGGCTGGACGCTGCGCTTGGCGATGGCCGACTATGCCGCAGGGCCCAACCGCCTCGCCATCCCGCGCCTCGTGCTGCGCGCCGACCCGGCAGGCCGGATCGCCTTCGAGGGGCTGGCGAGCGCCGGCGGGGCGCTGCCGGGGGGCGCGGTCGAGGGCCTCGCAGTCCCGCTCGAGGGCACGTGGTCGCCCGCCGCAGGCTTCGCGATGGGCCCGCGCTGCACGCCGCTGCGCTTCAACCGGCTCGCGCTCTCGGGGTTCACGCTGGCCGGGCAGGCGATCACCCTCTGCCCCGAGGGCGACGCCCCGATCCTGCGCTACGACACCGCCCTGAGGCTCGCCGCGCGGACGGGGGCGCTCAGGCTTGGCGGCACGCTCGGCGAGAGCCCCGCGACCCTCGCCGCCGCGCGCGTCCTCCTGCGCTACCCGCAGCCCTTCGCCGTCGAGAACCTCGCCCTCACCATCGGCGAGGCAGACAGCGAGGTGCGCTTCACCGCCGCGAGCCTCACCGGCAGTCTCGCCGGCACGCCGGGCGGCACCATCACCGGCGGCACCGCGAGGCTCGCCGTCGTGCCGCTCGACCTCGATGCCATCGCCGGGCGCTGGTTCTTCGCCGGGGGCGCGCTCGACCTCACCGAGGCGCGCTTCACCCTCACCGACCGCCCCGTGACAGGCGAGGCGCGCTTCAACCCGCTCGTGGCCGAGGGCGCGCGCCTGACCCTTGCCGACAGCCGCATCACCGCCGCGGCGCGCCTCGATCACCCCGCGAGCGGCAAACCCGTCGCCGACGTGACCATCGCCCACGACCTCGTGAGCGCCGCCGGCAGCGCGCGCCTGACCGTCCCCGGCCTCGCCTTCGACAAGGCGCTCCAGCCCGAGGACCTCTCCACCCTCGCCAAGGGCGTGATCGCCTTTGCCGATGGCCGGGTAACCGGCGACGGCCGCATTGACTGGCGGGGCAGCGAAGTCACCAGTTCGGGCGCCTTCGCCACCGAGGGGCTTGATTTCGCCGCCGCCTTCGGCCCGGTGCGCGGGCTCAGGGGGCGGGTGGTCTTCTCCGACCTCCTCGCCCTCACCACCGCGCCCGACCAGAGCGTTACCATCGCCGCCATCAACCCGGGGGTGGAGGTGCTCGCGGGCCGGGTGCAGTTCGAGCTCAGGGAAGGCACGCTCCTCACCCTCGAGGACGCGCGCTTCCCCTTCATGGGCGGCACGCTGGTGATGCGCCCGCTGGTGATGGACTTCTCGCAGCCCGAGGAGCGCCGCTACGTCTTCGAGATCACCGGCCTCGACGCCGCGACCTTCGTGGCCGAGATGGAGCTCTCCAACCTCAGCGCCACCGGCACCTTCGACGGCACCGTGCCGATCGTCTTCGACGCCGGCGGGCGCGGGCGGATCGACGGCGGGGTGCTTGTCGCGCGCGAGGGCGGGGGCAACATCGCCTATATCGGCGAGCTCAGCTACGAGAACCTCGGCACGATGGGCAATTACGCCTTCGCCGCGCTGCGCTCGCTCGACTACCGGCAGATGCGCGTCGGGCTAGGCGGTCAGCTCGACGGCGAGATCATCACCAGCTTCCAGTTCGACGGCGTGCGGCAGGGCGCGGGCACCAGCCGCAACTTCATCACCCGGCGGCTGGCGAACCTGCCGATCCGCTTCAACGTCAGCGTCCGCTCGGAGAACTTCTACGAGCTCGCCACGATGGTCCGCTCCTTCTGGGATGCGAACTACATCCGCCGGCCCGACGATCTCGGCCTGTTCCGGCAGGAGAACGGCCGCCTCGTTCCGATCGAGCGCTCCGCGCCGTCCCCCGTTCAACCTCCAGACAGCGAGGACAAGCCATGACACACGACAAGTTGACCGTGCCGCAGCGCGCTGCCACATCCCGCCGCCTGATGGGCGAGGGGGCAGCAGCGATGGGGCGGCACGGCACGGGCAGGCGCCGGGCGTTGACGGCCGGGGCGGCGATCATCGCGGCAGGGCTGGGGGGGTGCATCAACATCGCCGCGCCCGACAAGCCGATCGTGATCGAGCTCAACGTCAACATCCGGCAGGAGGTGATCTACCGTCTCGCCGAGGATGCGGCGCGGACGGTGGAAGAGAACGCGGACATCTTCTGATGCGGCCGCTTCGAGGAGGAAACAGGATGCGCAATGCCATTCTCGCCGGGATCGCCGGATGTGCGGTGCTCGCCGCGGCCGCGCCCGCGCTCGCGCAGCAGCGCGACCCGGCCTATGCCGCCGCGCGCGCCGAGGGCAAGGTCGGCGAGCAGCCCGACGGCTATCTCGGGATCGTCGGCCCGGCCAACCCCGCGCTCCAGCGGCTGGTCGACGACATCAACATCAAGCGCCGCGCCGTCTATGCCGAGAAGGCCAAGGAGAACAACGCGACGCTCGAGGCCTATGCCCTGACTGCCGGCTGCCAGGCGATCGCCCGCACGGCGCCGGGCGAGAAGTACCGCGCGCCCGACGGCAGCTGGCAGACCCGCGGCACCGCAGCCCCGACGCGCGATCCGCGTTGTCCGTAGCTTGTTTTTCGCAGCCGCATCCGCGGCTGCGTCCTCGGCGAGTTTCAGGCCATGCGGGCCTGATCGCCTGCGGCTCGCGCGCTTGCGCTCGCGGTCGCTGGCGCGACCGGTTCCTGTTTCGCGCAGCCCATCCGGGCTGCGTCCTCGGCGAGCCTCAGGCCCTTGCGGGCCTGATCGCTTGCGGCTCGCGCGTTTGCGCTCGCGGCCCGTCCTACGACGGGCCGGATCACCGCCACGCTCTTGTACGGCGCCAGTATCGGTCGCGTCAGCGATCGCAAGGCCACGCGGCCGCCCCGTAGGCGCCCCGGAGCGCAGCGAAGGGAACGCGCCGAGGACGCAGCCCGGATGGGCTGCGGAAACTATCTCGCACTTGCACAATCATGCACCTCGCGATGTTGACACGTATGTGCCCCCCTTCTAAGGGGGCGGCGCCCTCGGCGGGGACCTTGTTGCGCGTGTCATGTTCTAGTCTTTAAGGAGCATGGTGTGAGCGACGAGAAACCTGCACGAGAACCACTCCAGGAGGATGCGCGGATCGACGCGCTCGAAGCGCGGCTCAGGGCCGCACGCGAGCGCGAAGAGCAGCGCAACCGGCCGCAGGTGAAGGGTGTCGATGCGAATTACAGCAGCGGCAACCGCGCCTTGGCCAGTCTTCTGGGCGGGATCATCGGCGGCCTGGTGATCGGCTTTGCGATCGACGCATTGCTCGGCATCGCGCCCTGGGGTCTGTTGACCGGCCTGTTCCTCGGAACGGCGTCGGCCTTCAGAAGCATCATCCTGAGCGCGAAGGCGCGTCCCGCAGAGCCGGACCAGGGGCCCGATAGCGACGTCTAGACCCCCGCCAGGTGGCCCTAGACCCCCGCTAGACCCCGTCCAGACCTGCCCGGGACGCGTGTTTCACGTGAAACATCTGGGGATCTTTCGATCGTGGCAGCCGAAGAGGGCAAGGTCGATCCGATGAAGCAGTTCACCATCGAGCCCATCGCGGGCTCGAACTGGGAGCTGGCCGACGGTATCGGCATCGCGTTCACCAATTCCGCGCTGTGGATGGCGCTGACCGCCGTTCTCGTGACCTTTTTCGTCGCGGGCGGGATGCAGCGCGCGCTGGTCCCGGGTCGCTGGCAGATGGCGGTCGAGACGATGACGGGCTTCATCGACGACCTGCTGGAAGCCAATGTCGGCAAAGCGGGGCGCAAGTATGTGCCTTACATCTTTACGCTTTTCATGTTCATCCTGGCCGGGAACCTGCTCGGGCTCGTGCCCTTGGGCCTGATTCCCGGGGTGCACGCTTTCACCTTCACGAGTCACTTCACCGCGACCGGCGTGCTCGCGATCATGAGCTTCGGCATCGTGCTGGTGGTCGGCTTCGCCAAGCACGGCCTGCACTTCTTCTCGCTGTTCTGGCCCGCGAACACGCCGTGGTTCCTAGCGGCGCCGATCAGCCTGATCGAGCTCGTTTCCTTCATGGTCCGCCCCTTCAGCCTCGCGCTGCGTCTGTTCGTGGCGATGATGGCCGGCCACGTCCTCCTCAAGGTGCTGGCAAGCTTCGTGATTGCCGGCGGCAGCGGCGGGATCGGCACCGGCGTGCTGGTCGGCGTTCCGAGCTTCGTCCTGATGGTTGCGATCAGCGCGCTCGAAATCCTCGTCGCCGGGATCCAGGCCTATGTCTTCGCGCTGCTGACCTCGCTCTACATCAACGACGCGGAAAACCTTCACTGAGAGCCTCAGGGGCTCTCTTCGAAACCTTCAACAACCAACGAATTTCCCAAGGAGTTTACATCATGGACGCTACTGCTGCAGCTCTTCTCGGTGCCGGTCTCGCGGCGATCGGCGCCGGCCTCGCCGCGCTCGGCGTGGGCAACGTCTTCGCCTCGTTCCTCGAAGGCGCGCTGCGCAACCCGGGTGCCGCCGACGGCCAGCAGGGCCGCCTGTTCATCGGCTTCGCGGCCGCCGAACTTCTCGGCCTGCTCGCCTTCGTCATCGCCGTTCTGCTGATCTTCCGCTAAGATCGTCGCGCACCGCCGTGGCCGGGGTTCCTGTCCCCAGGCCCGGCGGTGCCGCCAACCGGCGTTCCGGCCAAAGGTCCATCATGCCTCAGATCGAACAACTCTCCGCGACACTCTCGAGCCAGGTCTTCTGGCTGCTGGTGTTCTTCGGCATCACCTTCGTGGTCGTGGGCCTCGGCATGGTGCCCAAGATCCTCGGCACGGTCGAGATGCGTGACGGCCAGATCGCCGGCGACCTTGCCGCCGCCCAGGCCGCGCGCGACGCCGCGACGAGCGAGGAGGAGGCCTGGCGGACCCGCGAGAACGCCAATCGCGCCGCCGCACAGGGCGTGATCGCCGACGCCAAGGCCAAGGCCGCCGAGGCCAGCGCGGCCAAGCTTGCCGAGGCGCAGACCCGCCTTGACGCCCGGCTTGCCGAGGCCGAGGCCGCGATCGAGGCGGCGCGCTCCAGTGCCATGGCCGAGATCGAGCACGTCGCCGCCGACGTCGCCCGCGACATCGTCGCCCGCGTCGCCGGAGCCGAGGTCGAACCCGCCGCCGCCCAGGCCGCGGTCAAGGAGGTGATGGCCCATGGCTGACATTCTGACGTTGCTTGCCGCCGCCGGCGCCGAGGCGCACCATGCCGAACCCGGCGTGCTGGGGCTCGACAGCTACCAGTGGGTCGCGCTGGCGATGGCGGTGCTGATCGGGGTCTTCGTCTGGAAAAAGGTACCGGGGCTCGTCACCGGCGGACTCGATGCGAAGATCGCCGCGATCCGCGCCGCGCTCGACGAGGCCAAGACCCTGCGGGCCGAGGCCGAGGCCCTGCGGGCCGAATATGCCGCCAAGATCGCCGGCGCCGAGAAGGATGCCGAGGCGATGCTCGCGGGCGCCCGCGAGGAAGCCGACGCGATCCTCGCCCGTGCCGAAGCCGACAGCGAGGTGATGGTCGCCCGCCGTCAGCGGATGGCCGAGGACAAGATCGCTGCCGCCGAGCGCGCCGCGGTCGCCGAGGTCAAGGCCCGCGCGGTCACCGCCGCCGCTGCCGCCTCGCGCAAGCTCATCGCCGAGGCGCATGACGGCGCGGCCGACAGGAAGCTCGCCGACGAGGTCATCTCCTCGCTGTAAGCCCATCGGTTTTTCCGGTTTCGGAGAGGGGGCGGTCCATCGAGGCCGCCCTTTTTCGTTGTGCTCCGCCCGCCGCGCGGTCCGGGCAGCCGGTCGGGGCGGGGGAAACCATCCGGCGCGGCGCAGCGTCTTTGTCCTTTGACGAAGGAGACGCCCATGACCCTCACCGCCTGCGCCATCAACTGCTCGCTCGCCCCCTCGGGCAAGCGCGAAAGCTCGACCGACGCGATGATCGCGGTGCTGCGCGAGGCCTTCGCCGAGCACGACGTGACAGTGGGCGCGACGATCCGCATCGCGGACCACGACGTGAAACCGGGGGTGACCTCCGACGAGGGCGAGGGCGATGCGTGGCCGAAGCTCCGCGAGCAGATCCTCGCCGCCGACATCCTCGTCTTTGGCACGCCCATCTGGCTCGGGCAGGCCTCCTCGGTGGCGCGGCGGGTGCTGGAGCGGATGGACGCCTTCCTTTCCGAGACCGACGACAAGGGCCGGATGCCGAGCTTCGGCAAGGTGGCGGTCGCGGCGATCGTCGGCAACGAGGACGGAGCGCACTGGGCAAGCTCGCAGCTCTTCCAGTCCCTGAACGACACGGGCTGGACGATCCCCGCGACCGCCGCCTGCTACTGGGTCGGCGAGGCGATGGGGAGCACCGACTTCAAAGACCTCGAGAAAACGCCGGACAAGGTGGAGGAGACCGCGAAGATGGTGGCGAGCAACGCCGCCCACCTCGCGAGGCTCCTCAAGGACGCGCCCTATCCGGGCTGAAACACCACCTTCCCGACGAGTTCGCGCCGCGCCATCGCCTCGAACCCTTCGCGCCAGCGGGCGAGAGGAAGGATGCGGTCGATGGCGGGAGCGATGCGGCCCTCCTCGGCGAGCTGCGCGATCGCGCCCTGGATCGCGCGGCCGCGCTCGGGAAAGCGGCGGGCATACTCGCCGGCGCGCAGGCCGACGATGCTGAAGCCCTTGATGAGCGGGATGTTGGCCGGGATGTCGGCGATCCGCCCCGAGGTGAAGCCGACCACGATCAGCTTGCCGCCGAAGGCGACGCAGCGGGTCGATTCGTCGAAGACGTCGCCGCCCACGGGGTCGAAGACGATGTCGGCGAGCCTGCCCCCGGTCAGTTCGGCCACCTGCTCCCTGAAGCGCCCCTCGGCGGTCAGGACGGCCTCGGGCCGGGCGAGGGCGGCGATCCGCTCGGCCTTGTCGGGGCTGCCGGTGGTGGCGATCACCCGTGCCCCCAGCGCGCGGGCGAGGTCGCAGGCGGCAAGCCCCACTCCGCCGCTCGCGCCGTGGACCAGCGCCCATTGGCCTTCCTTGAGGCCGCCCAGTTCAACGAGGCCCGTGAAGGCCGTCGAATAGGCGGCACCCATCGCCGCGCCTTCGTTGAAGTCCATGCCGCGCGGCATGGGCGAGAGCTTGCCGGCGGGCACGCAGGCGAGCTCGGCGAAGGCGCCGGTCTTGTTGCCGCCCATCACCCGCTCGCCGGGCGCGAAGCCGCTGCCGGGGTCGGCCTCGATCACCTCGCCTGCGAACTCGAGCCCGCTGGTGAAGGGCGGCTCCGGCCTGAACTGGTATTCCCCGCGGGTCATCAGGAGGTCGGGGAAGTTGAGCGAGGCGGCGTGCACCCGCACCAGCACTTCGCCCGGTGCGCGCACGGGGACAGGTATGTCGGCGAGAGTCATGCCGGAGAGGTCCTCCGACAGGCGTTCGACCCTGAGGGCCTGCATGGTGCTAGAAATTGTCCTTCGCGGCCCGGAGTGCGGCAAAGGTCTCGGCCGGGGTGCTGCCGCCCCAGCGCGCCATCATGTCGGGATCGTCGGCGCGCAGGAAGGGATTGGTGGCAAGCTCGCGGCGCAGCGTCGTGGGCACGGTGGGCTCGTCCTTCGCGCGCTTGGCGGCGATCTCGTCGGCATAGTCTTGGAGCGCGATGTTGTCGGGATCGGCGTGCAGCGCGAACTTTGCGTTCGACGCGGTGTATTCGTGCGCGCAGTAGAGCAGCGTCTCGGGCGGCAGGGCCTTGATGCGCCCGAGGCTTGCCCAGAATTGCCTGGGCTCGCCCTCAAACATCCGGCCGCAGCCCAGCGCGAAGACCGAATCGCCCACGAAGGCGATGTTGTCCTCGGCGAAGTGGAAGGCGATGTGGCCGTTGGTGTGGCCCGAGACGTCGATTACCCGCGCGCGAACCGCGCCAATCCTGACGATGTCCCCGTGGGCGACGACGCGATCGACCGGGAACTTGCCCTCGACCTCGGCGGGGCCGAGGATCGAGCAGCCAGTCTCCTCCTGGATCATCGCGTTGCCGCCGGTATGGTCCGGGTGCCAGTGGGTGTTCCAGATCTGGGTGATCCGCCAGCCCTTGAGGTCGGCCTCGAGCAGGTACTGCTTGGCGTCGGGGGTGTCGATCGCGATCGTCTCGTGGCTGTCGGTGTCGTGGACGAGATAGCCGTAGTTGTCGCTGAGACACGGAAACTGGTGAACATGGATCATGGGCGCGATCTTACGCCTGCCCGCCGCATGTGAAAAGGCCCGCCGGCTCGGGTGAGCGGGCGGGCCTTTCGCGATGTCGTGCATCGCTCGCCCGCGAGGGGCGAGCGACGGATCAGGATCAGTCCTGACCCTTCTTGAGCGCGGCGCCGAGGATGTCGCCGAGCGAAGCGCCCGAATCCGAGGAACCGAACTGCGCCACGGCTTCCTTCTCTTCGGCGATCTGGCGCGCCTTGATCGAGAAGTTCGGCTTCTTCGAACGATCGAAGCCGATCACCATGGCGTCGACCTTCTGGCCGACCTGGAAGCGGTCCGGACGCTGCTCGTCGCGGTCGCGGCCGAGGTCCGAACGCTTGATGAAGCCGGTCGCGCCGTCTTCGCCGACCTGCACCTCGAGGCCGCCGTCGCGCACTTCGAGCACGGTGACGGTGACGGTCTGGTTCTTCCGCAGGCTGCCGCCGGTCGAGGCGCCTTCAGCCGAGGGCGCGCCCTTCTCGAGCTGCTTCATGCCGAGGCTGATGCGCTCCTTGTCGACATCGACGTCGAGCACGACCGCCTTGACCATCTCGCCCTTGCGGTGGAGCGCCAGCGCGTCCTCGCCCGAGATGCCCCAGGCGATGTCCGACATGTGAACCATGCCGTCGACGTCGCCGTCGAGGCCCACGAACAGGCCGAACTCGGTCGCATTCTTGACTTCGCCTTCCACGACGCTGCCCACCGGGTGCTTTTCGGCGAACTCGTCCCACGGATTGCGCTGGGCCTGCTTGAGGCCGAGGCTGATGCGGCGCTTGTCACTGTCGACCTCGAGCACCATCACGTCGACTTCCTGCGAGGTCGAGACGATCTTGCCGGGGTGGACGTTCTTCTTGGTCCAGCTCATTTCGCTGACGTGGACGAGGCCCTCGATCCCCGGCTCCAGCTCCACGAAGGCGCCGTATTCGGTAATGTTGGTGACCTGGCCCTTGAGCTTCATGCCGACCGGGTACTTGGCCGAGACGCCGTCCCACGGATCGCTTTCGAGCTGCTTCATGCCGAGGCTGATGCGCTGCGTCTCGGCGTTGATGCGCACGATCTGCACGGTCACGGTGTCGCCGATCGCGATCACCTCGCTCGGGTGGTTGACGCGCTTGTAGCTCATGTCCGTGACGTGGAGCAGGCCGTCGATGCCGCCGAGGTCCACGAACGCACCGTAATCGGTGATGTTCTTGACCACGCCGTCGATGATCTGGCCTTCGACCAGGTCGTTGATGAGCTCGCTGCGCTGTTCAGCGCGGGTTTCCTCGAGGACGGCACGGCGCGAGACGACGATGTTGCCGCGGCGGCGGTCCATCTTGAGGATCTGGAAGGGCTGCGGCACGTCCATCAGCGGGGTGACGTCGCGCACCGGGCGGATGTCGACCTGCGACCCGGGGAGGAAGGCCACGGCGCCGTCGAGGTCGACGGTGAAGCCGCCCTTGACGCGGCCGAAGATGCGGCCTTCGACGCGCTTGCCTTCGCCGAACTCGTTCTCGAGCTTGTCCCAGGCGGCTTCGCGGCGGGCGCGGTCACGCGACAGCATGGCTTCGCCGTCGGCGTTCTCGACGCGGTCGACATAGACTTCGACCTCGCCGCCGACGGTCAGGCCGTGGTCGTCCTCGCCGCGCGAGAATTCCTTGAGGGAAATGCGGCCTTCGCTCTTGAGGCCGACGTCGATCACGGCGAAGCCGTTCTCGATCGCGGTGACGGTGCCCTTGACGACGCGGCCTTCGAAGCCTTCGTCGCCGGCGCCGCCGAGCTGTTCGTTCAGAAGCGCTTCAAAGTCAGCGCGGGTGGGCATCTGGGTTGCCATAGGCTCAGTGGGTCCTGTTTCGTTGTGCTACCGGCCACCGGTTTTTCCGGGGTCTTTTGCCGCTTCCCGTGCACCATTGCGCGGGCTGGCGGGGCAAGAGGCAGACTTCTGACGCGCGGCCCCATGCCGGCGCGCAGGTTCCTTCAACCGTCATGGATTGCGAGAACGGCCGCGCCCCTAGGTCAAAGCGGCCGAGAAAGCAAGGAAAAGCCGCCCCTAGCCGGCGCGCGCCAGCACCGCCTCGATGGCGGCCTCGATGGCGGCGTCGCGGCCGAAATGGGTGGTGTCGAGCACCAGCGCGTCCTCGGCGGGGCGCAGGGGGGCATCCTTGCGGCCCATGTCGCGGGCGTCGCGGGCGGCGATGTCGCGCTCGATGGCGGCGAGCGCGACATCGATCCCGCGCCCCGTCATCTCCAGCCAGCGCCGGCGCGCGCGCTCCTCGACGCTGGCGGTGACGAACAGCTTCACCCGCGCCTCGGGGGCGATGACGGTGCCGATATCGCGCCCGTCGAGCACCGCGCCGCCCTCCTGCAAGGCAAAGGCGCGCTGGCGCTCGTAGAGGGCGTGGCGAACGGCGGGGTGAACCGAGACGCGGCTCGCATAGCTCCCCACCGCCTCGGCGCGCAGGATGTCGTCCTCGAGCAGGCTGTCGGGGAAGTCGCAGGCCGCAAGCGCCGCGTCGGGATCATCAGGGTCGCCGCCATTGAGCTGCACCTGCCGGCCGACGGCGCGGTAGAGCAGCCCCGTGTCCAGATGCGGCAGGCCGAAATGGGCTGCGAGGGCCTTGGCGATGGTGCCCTTTCCGCTCGCGGTGGGGCCGTCGACGGCGATGATCATCGGGCGCCGACCTCGCGCCGGTCGATCCGCGCCATCCAGTCGCGGAAGATCGCCTCGGCCACGTCCGGCCGCTCGGCGATGAAGGCGTGGCTGCCGCCCGGCACCACCGCGAGCTCCGCGCCCGGGGTGAGCGCCGCGAAATCCTGCACCGTGTCGATCCGGGCCTCGTCATACTGCCCGACCACGAACATGACGCGCGAGCCGTCGACCCGCGACAGCAGCGGGGTCGCATCATATGTCGCCAGCGTGCCCGAGGCGCGGAACTCCGTCGGGCCCCACATGGCGTTGTAGACCTTGGCGTTGAACCCCCTGCCGCCGTAGCGTTGGCGATAGGCGAGCGCCTCGGGCGAGGGCGCGGGGCGATCGGGCCGGCCATTATAGGCGGCATAGAAGGCGGCCGTGGCCGGTTCGCAGACCTCGGCGGCGGGCGGCGTCGGCCCCTCGCAGGCGCGGATCGTGGCCGCGACGGCATTGGGCAATTCGCGGATCAGGAGGTTGGTCCCCATGATCCAGTGCGGGGTGGAGATGAAGGTGCCGCTCAGGACCGCCGAGGCGGTGGCTTGCGGATGGGCGGCGGCATATTCGAGCGCGATTGCCGAGCCCCAGCTGTGGCCGATCACGTGCCAGCGGTCGACGCCCAGCGCCGCGCGGATCGCCTCAAGCTCGGCGACGAAGCGCTCGGTCCGCCAGTTGGCGGGGTTTTCGGGGTGGTCGGACATGCCGCTGTCGAGCTGGTCGTAGAGGATCACCGGACGCTCGTCGGCAAGGCTGAGGAGGTTGCCGAAGTTCACGTGCGTGCCCCCCGGGCCGCCGTGGATCAGCACCAACGGGGTCGCCCCTTCGCCGATCCGCCCGTTGACCCGCACCCACACCTTGCCGCCCGGCACCGCGATCCTGTGCTCCGACGTTGCCACCGACCAGTCGGCGGAGGGATCCGCGGGGAGCGCCGCAAGCTCCTGTGCGAGCGCGACGGTCGGCGAAAAGGCGAGGGCGGCGGCGAGCAGGTGGCGGATCATGGCTGTTCTCCTTGCGCGCGGGGCTCGCGGCTGCGCCACGCGCGCACCAGTCCGATGAGCGCGATGGACGCCCAGAAGAACTCCAGCACGAGGCTCGCCCAGTTGGTGTGGTAGATCAGCGAGACCGTCAGGAGCGCTGCGCCCAGGAGGTTGGTGCCGTGGAGCAGGAAGGGGTTGGTTGCCTTGGCCAGCGTCAGATAGGCATAGGCGCCGATGATGCAGGCCGTGCCGAAGAGGCCGACGATGCTCGGCCAGTCGAGCGGGGTGTTCACGCCGCCGCCTCGCGCAGCAGGCCTGTGAAGGTCGGGAAGCTGGTGTTGATCGGAGCGGTGTCGTCGACGCTCACCCCGCCGCGGCTCGCGAGGCCGGCGACGGCCATGCTCATGGCGATGCGGTGGTCGAGGCGCGTCGCGACCTCGGCCCCTTGCGGCGTGCCGGCGAGCGGTTCGCCGCCGGTGCCGAGGATGGTGAGGCCGTCCTCGTGTTCCTCGACCCGCGCGCCCGCGAGCGTGAGCGCGGCGGCCATGGTCGCGAGACGGTCGCTCTCCTTGACGCGCAGCTCCTCGAGCCCGCTGGTGCGGGTCGTGCCGGAGGCGAGGGCGGCGGCGACGAACAGCACCGGGAACTCGTCGATCATCGCCGGCGCGATCGCCGGGTCGACCTCGATGCCGGAGAGCGGCGCGTGTCGCACGCGCAGGTCCGCGACCGGCTCGCCGCCGACTTCGCGCGGCGCGATCTCCTCGATGTCGGCGCCCATCTGGCGCAGCACGGCGAGCAGCCCCGCGCGGGTCGGGTTGAGGCCGACGTTGAGGATGGTGAGATCGCTTCCCGGCACCAGCGTCGCGGCGACCATGAAGAAGGCGGCCGAGGACGGGTCGCCCGGGACGGTCACGTCCATCGGGTGCAGGTCCGCCTCGCCGTGGATGGCGATTACCGTCTCGCCGTTCTCCTCGCCCACCTCCAGCTTCGCGCCGAAGCCGGTCAGCATCCGCTCGGTGTGGTCGCGGGTACGAGCAGACTCGATCACGCGGGTGACGCCCGGCGTATTCAGCCCTGCGAGCAGCACCGCGCTTTTGACCTGGGCGCTCGCGACCGGGAGCCTGTAGGATATCGGCACGGCCGTTCCAACACCGCGCACCATGATGGGCAGCGTGCCGCCCGCGCTTGCCGTGAAGTTAGCGCCCATCTGCGAAAGCGGGTCGATCACGCGCTTCATCGGCCGGCCCGACAGGCTTGCATCGCCGGTGAAGGTCGCGGTGATCGCATGGCTCGCGACAAGCCCCATCAGCAGCCGCGTCGAGGTGCCCGAATTGCCCATGTCGAGCGCCTGCCGCGGTTCGAGCAGGCTGCCGACGCCCACGCCGTCCACCACCCAGGTGCCGTCCTCATTGCGCTCGATCCGCGCGCCGAACTGGCGCATCGCCGCCGCGGTCGCCAGCACGTCCTCGCCCTCGAGCAGCCCGGTGATGCGGCTGCGGCCCACGGCCAGCCCCGCGAACATCAGCGCGCGGTGGCTGATCGACTTGTCGCCGGGGACTCGGATCGCGCCCTTGAGCGGGCCGGCGGGCGCAAAGCGGTGGCTGGTCATAAGGCGGCGGTCCTTGCCAGCGCCCCGCGCTTCTGGCAAGGCGCGCCGCGCCGACCGGCCGGGCTCTTGATAAAGAGCTTGCCGGAACCCAGTTTTTGCGATCAATCCACCCGCGAAATTCATGAAGCTGCCGGCTCGCTCCGTCGCAAGAGCCGGCCCGATTTTGAGGAACATACATGGCCAAGCCCGAATGGGGTACCAAGCGTACCTGCCCGAAATGCGGCGAGCGTTTCTACGACCTCGGCAAGGAAGACCCGGTCACCTGCATCGAGTGCGGCGAGACCTGGACCCCCGAGCCGGTGCTCAAGTCCAAGCAGCCGATTCCCTTCGAGGAAGTCGAGAAGAAGGTCGATGTCGATGCCGACGCCGACTTGGGCGGTGACGACGATCTCGAGGATATCGAGGACATCGACGAGGACGGCGATTCGCCCGACAACGACGTCGACCTCGGCGGCGATGACGATCTCGGCGTCTCGACCGGCACCGGTGACGACGACGAGGATGATAGCTGATTGAGTGGCGGGCCCGCCTCCGCGGGCCCGTCCTCGGCGCGTTCTTTGTTGCCCTACCGCTTCGCTGCTTGAGGGCAATGCACCTGCGGCTCGCGCGCGTGCGCTCGCGGTCGCCAAGCGACCGGATCGGCACTCCCGGCTTGAAGTCGGCATGTTTGGTCCGGTTCGTTCAATTTTCGCTTGCAAGGGGAGGCCGGCCCTTCTAATGGCCGCCTCCCGCGGGCAGGGCACCACGCCCCGCTTCGCATGATGACTGGCTCGGGGCCTTAGCTCAGCTGGGAGAGCGCAACACTGGCAGTGTTGAGGTCAGCGGTTCGATCCCGCTAGGCTCCACCAGTCACCACGGATCAAAGTCGAAAGAGATCGCTCCCAGGGGAGGCTCCTTCGCAACGCTGGCCGACGAGGTTTCGTCCGCCGGCGTTTTTCGCATGATGCGGGCGCAGCAGCGTTCGCGAGGAGAAGCAAGGCGATGTTCGACACGCTCTCAGACCGGCTTGGCGGGGTCTTCGATCGCCTCAAGGGCCGCGGTGCGCTGCGCGAGCAGGACGTGCGCGATGCGATGCGCGAGGTGCGCATCGCGCTCCTCGAGGCCGACGTCGCGCTCCCCGTCGCCCGCCGCTTCATCGATGCCGTCACCGAGAAGGCGATCGGCCAGGATGTCCTGAAGTCGGTCACCCCCGGCCAGATGGTCGTCAAGATCGTCCATGACGAACTGGTCGAGACGCTGGGCGGCATGGAGGTCGAGGGCCTCAGGCTCGACGCCCGCCCGCCCGTCGTCGTCATGATGGTCGGCCTCCAGGGCTCGGGCAAGACCACCACCACCGCCAAGCTCGCCAAGCTGATCCGTGAGCGTCACGGCAAGAAGGCGCTGATGGCCTCGCTCGACGTCAACCGTCCGGCGGCGCAGGAGCAGCTTGCGGTGCTGGGCAGGCAGGTGGATGTCGCGACCCTGCCGATCGTGCCCGGCCAGCAGCCGGTCGACATCGCGCGGCGAGCGATGGAGTCGGCCAAGCTCCAGAACTTCGACGTCCTCCTCCTCGACACCGCCGGGCGCCTCCACGTCGACGATGCGCTGATGGCCGAGATGAAGGCTGTCGCCAGCGTCTCGGCGCCCAACGAAGTGCTGCTGGTGGTCGACTCGCTGACCGGGCAGGACGCGGTCAACGTCGCGCAGTCCTTCAGCGGGGAGGTGCCGCTCACCGGCGTGGTGCTGACCCGCATGGACGGCGACGCCCGCGGCGGCGCGGCGCTCTCGATGCGCGCGGTCACCGGCAAGCCGATCAAGTTCGCGGGCACCGGCGAGAAGCTCGACGCGATCGAGCCCTTCCGCCCCGGTTCGGTCGCCGACCGCATCCTCGGCATGGGCGACGTCGTCAGCCTCGTCGAGCGCGCGGCGGCCACGATCAAGGAGGAAGAGGCCGAGAAGCTCGCCCGCAACCTCGAGAAGGGCAAGTTCGACCTCGACGATCTCGCCATGCAGCTCAGGCAGATGCGCCAGATGGGCGGGCTCGGGATGCTCGCGGGCATGATGCCGGGCATGAAGAAGGCCAAGCAGGCGATGGCCCAGTCGGGCATGGACGACAAGGTGCTCGTCCACATGGAGGCGATCATCTCCTCCATGACCGTCAAGGAACGCGCCAATCCCGACCTCATGAACGCCAAGCGCAAGAAGCGCGTCGCGGCGGGCAGCGGGACCGATGTGCAGACGGTCAACAAGGTGCTGAAGATGCACCAGGAAATGGCCCGCGCGATGAAGCAGATCAAGAAGATGGGCGGGCTCAAGGGCCTTGCCGCGATGTTCGGCGGCGGGGGCGGGATGGGCGGACCCGGCGGCGGCATGGGCGGCATGGGCGGCATGGGCGGTCTCGGCGGCCCGGGCGGTCTGCCCGGCCTCGGCGGCCCCGGCGGCCCGATGGGCGGCCTTCCCGGTCTCGGCGGCCCGCCACGCAAGAAGTAGGTTTCTCAGACGTTTAAGTTCAGCAGTTCAATTCAAGTCGAAAGGTAAGTTCCATGTCCATTTCCATCCGGCTCTCGCGCGGCGGTGCCAAGAAGCGTCCCTATTACCGCATCGTCGTCGCCAACAGCCGCTCGCCCCGCGACGGCAAGTATCTCGAGCAGATCGGCACCTACAACCCGCTCCTCGCCAAGGATTCGCCCGAGCGCGTGAAGCTGGTCGAGGACCGCGCCCGCTACTGGCTCGGCGTCGGCGCCCAGCCGACCGACCGCGTCGCCCGCTTCCTCGATGCCGCCGGCATCAAGGAGCGCGCCGCCCGCAATAACCCGAAGAAGGCCGAACCGGGCGAGAAGGCCAAGGAGCGCGCCGAGGAGCGTGCGGCCAAGATCGCCGAGGCCGAGGAAGCCGCGCGCGCGGCCGAGGAAGAGGCCAAGGCCGCTGCCGAAGCGCCTGCCGCCGAAGAGGCTCCGGCTGAAGAGGCTCCGGCCGAGGAAGCCGCTGCCGAAGAGCAGGCCGAAGGCTAAGCACCCGTGACCAGGCCCGTCACCCTTGCCGCCATCGCCGGCGCGCACGGGGTGGCGGGCGAGGTGCGCCTGAAGCTCTTCGGCGAGGGCGTCGCGGCGCTCTCGCGGCAGAAGAGCTTCAACGACGGCGCGCTGACGCTCCTCAAGGTGCGCGAGGACGGGAAGGGCGGGGCGATTGCCCGCTTCGCCGAAAGCACCTCGCGCGGCGATGCCGAAAGGCTGCGCGGCACCGCGCTCACCGTCCCCCGCGAGGCGCTCCCGCCGCTTGGCCCGGGCGAGTTCTACCACGCCGACCTCATCGGCCTCCCCGTCGTCACCGACGCCGGCGAGGCGGTGGGCCATGTGTTCGCCATCGAGAACTTCGGCGCGACCGACATCGTCGAGATCGCCCGCGACCCCGCGCCCGCCAAGGGGCCGAAGACCTTCATGGTGCCGATGATCCCCGCCGCGGTGCTGGCATGGGACGAACACCGGCTTGTGATCGGGGCCGCTTTCGCCGAGGATTGAGGGCGTGAGCCCGCCCTTCGACCACGCCCTGTGGCAGCGCATCGCCGGTCATCGCATCGGCCCGCAGGACGCGGACCTCACCTTCGCGGCGCGGCTCGCGCGCGAGAACCGCTGGGGCCTCGCTCACGCCGAGCGGGTGATCGGCGAATACAGGCGCTTCTGCTACCTCGCCGTCACCGCCGGGCAGGAGGTCACCCCCTCGGACGCGGTCGACCAGGCCTGGCACCTCCACCTCACCTACACCCGCGACTACTGGCAGGTGTTCTGCCCCGAGGTGCTGCGCGCCGAGCTGCACCACGGCCCGACCCGCGGCGGCCCGGCGGAGCGCGCGCGCTTCTACCGGCAATATGCCGAAACGCTCGCCGCCTACGAGGCCGCGTTCGGGGCGCCGCCCCCGGCCGACATCTGGCCGGCCGCGCAGCGCCGCTTCCTCGTCGACCCACGGGGTATTCGCGTTAACACATCAAATGATATTGTCCTGCAACGCCGGGTCGCGCTGGCGCTGGGCCTGCTTCTCCTCGCGGGAGGCTGGCTCGCAGGAAGGATGCTGTAAATGGAGCTGTTCTCGTCCTGGACGGGCAGCGATTTTCTGGCGTTTTACATCGTGATGCTGGGCATGGCGACCCTTGCAGCATGGTGGATGCCGGCCCTTCTCCGCAGCTCCGGACGCGCATCGACGCCGGAGGATCCCGAAAGCGTCGCGATGCTCGTCGGGGGGTCCTCGCGATTCGCCGATTCGCTCCTCGCTGACCTCTACGTGCGCGGTGCGCTGGTCGAGACGCAGCGCGGCAAGCTTTCCGTGGCCGAGCGGGCGCCGTCGGCCTCGCCTGCCGCACAGGCGCTGCTCAGGCTTGGTGATCGCGTGACGCCCGACGCAGCCTCGCTGGCGCTTGCACCCCACGCCGATCGCCTCGCGGCCAGGCTGCAGCGCGCCGGGCTGCTGCTGCGGCCGGAGGAACGCACCCGGCTGCGCCTGCTTTCGGTCGCGCCCTTCGTTGTGCTGCTGATGATCGGGCTCTACCGCGAACGGGCCGGAAGCGCGCTCGGCGAGCCGACAGGTTTCCTGATTGCGCTGATGGTGCTGACGGTCGTGCTGGCGATCATCCGCTTTGCAAGGGTCGATCCGCGCACCGTGGCAGGGATCGCGGCGGTGCAGGACCTGCGCAGCAGGAATGGCCGCCTCTCGCTTGCCCCGCGTGCCGAGGAGGCGGCGCTGGCGGTGGCGCTGTTCGGCACCGGGGTGCTGGTCGGCACGCCGTGGGAGCCGGTCCACGCGATGCGCCAGCAGGGCGGCGACGGCGGTTCGGGCGGCGGCGACGGCGGCTCGGGCGACGGGGGCGGAGGCGGCTGCGGCGGTTGCGGGGGGTGACATCGCGGCGTAAGCGGCGCCGATGACCTTCGCCGCCACCATCCTCACGCTCTATCCCGAGATGTTCCCCGGGCCGCTCGGGCATTCCATCGCGGGACGCGCGCTCGCCGAGGTCAAGTGGTCCTGCGAGACGGTGCAGATCCGCGACTTCGCCGAGGACAAGCACCGCACCGTCGACGACACGCCCGCGGGCGGCGGGGCGGGGATGGTCCTGAAGTGCGACGTGCTGGCACGGGCGCTCGACAGCGTGCCCGCGGCCGGACGCCCGATCCTCGCCATGACCCCGCGGGGCCGGCCGATCACCCAGGCGCGCATCCGCGAGATCGCGAGCGGCCCCGGTGCCGTCCTCCTGTGCGGGCGCTTCGAGGGCTTCGACGAGCGCCTGTTCGAGGCGCGGCCGGAGATCGAACAGGTCTCCCTTGCCGACATCGTGCTCAGCGGCGGCGAGATGGCCGCGCTCACCATCCTTGACGCTTGCATTCGGCTGCTTCCCGGCGTAATGGGCGCGGCCTTGAGCGGGACCGAGGAAAGCTTCGAACAGGGGCTTCTCGAATACCCGCACTACACCCGACCTTACGAATGGGAAGGGCGCACGATCCCCGAAGTGCTGCGATCGGGGGATCATGCGAGGATCGCTGCTTGGCGCAAGGCAAGGAGCGAGGACGACACTCGGTCACGCAGGCCGGACTTGTGGGAACGCTATCGTGGCGATCCGGTCCAGCCTGCCTCTGGCGCGCGGCATGAAACGAAGGAATCGGACCAGTGAACCTGATCCAGCAGATCGAAGCCGAAGAAATCGCCAAGTCCGGCAAGGACATCCCCGAATTCCGCGCGGGCGACACCGTCCGCGTCGGCGTGAAGGTGAAGGAAGGCAACCGCGAGCGCGTTCAGAACTACGAGGGCGTCGTGATCGCCCGTTCAAACCGCGGCATGGGTTCCAACTTCACCGTGCGCAAGATGAGCTTCGGCGAGGGCGTCGAGCGCGTCTTCCCGCTCTACTCGCCGATCGTCGAGAGCATCACCGTGGTGCGTCGCGGCGTCGTGCGTCGCGCCAAGCTCTACTATCTGCGCGGCCGCACCGGCAAGAGCGCGCGCATCGTCGAGCGTCGCGAGAACGCCCCCAAGGCGTAAGGCTTATTCGGCCAGCGAATTCGCGAAGGGCGGCTCCTGCGGGAGCCGCCCTTTTGCTTTGGGGCACTTGCCAATGCCTCTCGTCATTGCGAGGAGCGTAGCGACGAAGCAATCCAGGGCGGCACCGGCCAACCCTGGATTGCCGCGCCGCCTTTGGCGGCTCGCAATGACGAGGTGAGCCTTGGATGCGTTCGATTTCTGCCGCGATTGCCCTTTCCCTTTCCCTCTGCACCAGCCTGACCACGCCCGTTCTTGCGGAGAGCGCCGCGATGGCTGAGGCCGCGCCTGCGCTGACCTTCGAGCGCGTCTTCGCCTCCCCCGGCCTCGACGGGCCGGCACCGCGGCAGGTGAAGCTTTCACCCGACGGGCGCTTCCTCACCCTGCTGCGCAACCGCGCCGAGGACCGCGAGCGCTACGACCTGTGGGGCTTCGATATCGAGACCCGCGAATGGCGGATGCTGGTCGATTCGCTCGCGCTCGGCTCGGGCCGCGAGCTGTCCGAGGACGAGAAGATGCAGCGCGAGCGCGCGCGCGTCGGCAGCCTCAAGGGCATCATCTCCTACCAGTGGGCGAGCGACGGCAAAGGCGTGCTGGTGCCATTGGACGGCGACCTGTTCCTCGCCCGGCTCGACGGCACGGTGACGCGGCTGACCGACACCGAGGGCACCGAGCTCAACCCCAAGCTGTCCTCCAAGGGCGGCTTCGTCAGCTTCGTGCGCGACCGCCGCCTGTGGGTTGGGCCAATCGGCGCGGAGGCGCAGCCCGTCACGCCCGGGGGCGAGGCCGACACGGTACGCTGGGGCGAGGCGGAGTTCGTCGCGCAGGAGGAGATGCACCGGCTCGAGGGCTACTGGTGGAGCCCCGACGACCGGCGTATCGTCGTCCAGCGCACCGACGAATCCAGCGTCGGCATCGTCACCCGCGCGGCGATCGGCGCCAGGGGCACCAGGGTCTTCGACCAGCGCTACCCCGCGGCGGGCACCGACAACGCCGTGGTCGAGCTCTACGTGATCGATCCCGATGGGGGGAACAAGGTCAAGGTCGACCTCGGCTTCGATCTCGACATCTACGTGGCCCGCGTCGACTGGGCGCCCGATGGCAGCGCGATCTACGTCCAGCGGCAGGACCGCGAGCAGACGCGCATCGACGTGCTCAAGGTCGATCCCGCGACGGGCGCCTCGCAGATCTGGTTCACCGAGCGCGCCGCGCGGCCCGACTACTGGATCAACCTCTCGGACAACTACCGCTTCCTCAAGGACGGCAGCCTGCTGTGGTGGTCGGAGCGGGACGGGTACGGGCACTTCTACCGCTATGCGGGCGGCCAGTGGCAGCAGCTGACCCGCGGCGCCTCGCCCACCACGACGCTGGTCGGGGTCGACGAGGCGGGTGGCACCTTCACCTACCAGGCGACGGCGGACGTTCTCACCCAGCAGATCTACCGCGCCCGGCTCGACGGCACCGGCGAGCCCGAGCTGCTCACCGACCCCGCCTACACCAACGCCGCGAGCATGGACGGGGCGGGGCGGCTCCTCTACGTCAGCCGCTCGAGCCCGACGCAGCCCCCGCAGTCCTACCTCGCTACGCCCGACGGCGCGCGCGTCGCCTGGATCGAGGAGAACCGCGTCGAGGGCGAGCATCCCTACGCCCCCTTCCTCGCGGGCCACGTGTCCCCCGAATACGGCACCATCGCCGCCGAGGACGGCACGCCGCTCCACTGGATGATGCTGCGGCCCAGGATGGAGCCCGGCAAGCGCTACCCCGTGTTCTTCAGCCACTACGGCGGTCCGGGGCCGCAGATGGTGACGAAGGGCTGGGGCGGGGCGCTGGCGCAGGCGATCGTGGACAAGGGCTACATCTACTTCGTCCTCGACAACCGCGGCTCGGCCAACCGGGGCGTGGACTTCGAACAGCCGATCTATCGCGCCATGGGCGGGGTCGAGGTGCGCGACCAGAAGACGGGAGCGGAGTTCCTCAAGAGCCTCGACTTCGTGGACCCGGCCAGGATCGCGACCTACGGGTGGTCCTATGGCGGCTACATGACGCTCAAGATGCTGGAGGCCGACCCCGGCCTCTATGCCGCGGGCATCTCGGGCGCGCCGGTGACGCGCTGGGAGCTCTACGACACGCACTACACCGAGCGCTACATGGGCGATCCGCGCGAGGTGCCCGAGGCCTACGAGAGGGCCAGCGCCATCCCCCAGGCGACGAGCATCACCGACCCGCTGCTGCTCATCCACGGCATGGCGGACGACAACGTGGTGTTCGAAAACTCCTCGGAACTCATCAGCGTGCTGCAGGAGAACAACGTCGCCTTCGAGATGATGCTCTACCCCGGCTACACCCACCGCGTGTCCGGCCCGAAGATCGGGCCGCACGTCTGGAACAGCATTTTCCGCTTCCTCCAGAGCCACGGCGTGACGCCTCCTACCAAGGAATAGGTCTTGAGGGCCGGTTAGCGGTTGCGCTCGGGCGAGCGCACGCTATCTCGCGAGGCCCAAGTCTCAGGAGAATGCCAAGTGGGTTACCGGGTGGCAGTGGTCGGCGCGACCGGCAATGTCGGGCGCGAGATGATGCAGGTCCTCGCCGAACGCGAGTTTCCGTGCGACGAGGTCGCCGCGGTCGCCTCGTCGCGCTCGGTCGGCACCGAGGTCGAGTTCGGCGACACGGGCAGGATGCTCAAGTGCAAGAACATCGAGCATTTCGACTTTGCGGGCTGGGACATCGCGCTTTTCGCCGCCGGCAGCGGCCCGGCCAAGGAATACGCCCCCAAGGCGGCCGCCGCCGGCTGCGTGGTGATCGACAATTCCTCGCTCTACCGCATGGACCCCGACGTCCCGCTGATCGTGCCCGAGGTGAACCCGGACGCGATCGACGGCTACACCGCGCGCAACATCATCGCGAACCCCAACTGCTCGACCGCGCAGCTCGTGGTGGCGCTGAAGCCGCTCCATGACGCGGCGACCATCAAGCGCGTGGTGGTCAGCACCTACCAGTCGACTTCGGGCGCGGGGAAGGCGGGGATGGACGAGCTCTTCGCCCAGAGCCGCGCGATCTTCGTCGGCGATCCGGTGGAGCCCGCCAAGTTCACCAAGCAGATCGCCTTCAACGTCATCCCGCACATCGACGTCTTCCTCGACGACGGCTCGACCAAGGAAGAGTGGAAGATGGTGGTCGAGACCAAGAAGATCCTCGATCCCAAGATCAAGCTCACCGCGACCTGTGTGCGCGTGCCGGTGTTCGTCGGCCACTCGGAGGCGGTCAATATCGAGTTCGAGAACGAGCTCTCGGCCGAGGCGGCGATGGACATCCTGCGCGAGGCGCCGGGCGTGATGCTCGTCGACAAGCGCGAGGACGGCGGATACGTCACCCCCATCGAATGCGTCGGCGACGCCGCGACCTTCGTGAGCCGCGTGCGCGACGACCCGACCGTCGAGAACGGCATCACCATGTGGGTGGTGTCCGACAACCTCAGGAAGGGCGCGGCCTTGAACGCCGTGCAGATCGCCGAACTGCTCGGCCGCCGGCACCTCAAGAAGGGCTGAGCCTGATGCGTCCCGCTCTCGCCGCGCTCGCCTTCGCCCTGGCGCTGACAAGCTGCGACAGCGGCGACGTGCCGAGCCCGGCCGAGCGCCGGCAGGGCGGCGAGGGCGCGCAGGCGCCGCTCGCCGACAACGCGGTCGAGCTGCGCGGTGAGGGGCTCGTCGCCGGACCCGAGGCCTTCTACTTCGCCGCCGGGCAGCGGGAGGTCGAGGCGGGGCTCGAAAGGGCGCTGGGCGCGCCGTTGCGGACCGGCGAGAACCGCGAGTGCGGCGCCGGGCCGATGACCTTCGTCGACTTCGCGGGCGGGCTCACTGCGCATTTCCAGGGCGAGCGGCTGGTCGGCTGGAACTGGCATCTGCCGCAGGACGGCGACAGGCCGGCGAGCGGCACGGTGAGGCTTGCGGGCGATGTCCAGATCGGCAGCCCGCGCACCGCGCCGACGTCCGCCCCGGGCTTTGCCGCCATCGAAGGCAGCACGCTCGGCGAGGAATTCGCGCTCGGCAACAGGATCGGCGGCTTCATCGAGGGCGATGCGGTTGCGATGCTCTACGCCGGGACGCAGTGCTTCTTCCGCTGACCGGGCCTTGCCGCACCGCCTGACCGGCCGCGCTGGCCTCCTGCCCGCAACCGCGCTAGCAGGCAGGCCATGACCCATGTGACCGAGCATTTCGCCAGCTTCGACGGCACCCGCCTCGCCGTGCACTGCGCGGGCGAGGGTCCGCCCGTCGTCCTGCTCCACGGCCTGTTTTCCTCCGCGCAGATGAACTGGATCAAGTGGGGCCACCACACGCGCCTTGCCGAGGCGGGGTTCCGGGCGATCATGCTCGACTTCCGCGTTCACGGGGAGAGCGAAGCGCCGCATGATCCCGCCGCCTATCCCCCCGGCGTGCTGGTGCGCGATGTCGCGGCGCTGGCGGAGCATTTCGCGCTGGAGCCGGGCGGCTTCGACCTCGTGGGCTTCTCGCTCGGCGCGCGCACTGCGATCCATGCGGCCGCGCACGGCGTCCTTGCGCCGCGCCGGCTGGCGATCTGCGGGATGGGGGTGGCGGGCCTCGCCGAGTGGGAGCGGCGCGCGAACCACTTCAAGCGGGTGATCGACGAGTTCGACACCATCGGCCCGGGCGACCCGGCCTTCACCGCGCGCACCTTCCTGAAGTCGCAGGGCGTGGACCGCGTCGCCGCCCGCCTGCTGCTCGATGCGATGGACGATTTCGACCTCGCGCGGCTCGCCGACATCACCATGCCCACCGCCGTCATCTGCGGCGACGAGGACCGTGACAACGGCTCGCCCGAGGAGCTTGCCGCGATGCTGCCCGATGCGCGCCACATCGAGGTGCCGGGCGGTCACATGAACAGCGTGACCAAGCCGGAGCTCGGGATCGCGATCACCCGCTTCCTCGCGGATTGATTCCCGCGCGCCGCAGGTTCAGACAAGCGATCATGTCGCCCGATTGACGGACAGGACCATCTTGATGAAATTTTCTTCCACGCTTCTGAACGCTTCCCTCGCCGCGCTCGCCGCCACGCTGGCGATGCCCGCTGCGGCCCAGACGACCGCCGCACCGGCCAGCGACGCGCCGTTCCCGCTCACCGCCGAGGGCGCCGCGCAGTTCGTCGCCGCGGCCGAGAAGGACCTGTTCGACTACAGCGTCGAGGCGAGCCAGGTGAACTGGGTCAACAACACCTACATCACCGAGGATACCGACGCGATGGCGGCCCGGATCAACGCGGTCGGCACCGAGAAGAGCGTCACCTACGCCCTGCTCGCCGCCCGCTACGCCGCGGTTCCGGGGCTCTCGGCGGATGACCGGCGCAAGCTCGACATCCTGAGGAACGGCCTCGTCCTGCCAGCGCCGACCACGCCCGGCGCGGCGACGGAGCTCAACGCCATCGCGACCCGCCTCAACAGCCAGTACGGCAAGGGCCGGGGCACGCTGAACGGCCAGCCGATCAACGGCAGCGACATCGAGGCCGAGATGGGCAACCCCGAGCGCACCCCGGACGAGCTCCGGGAGATGTGGGTGAGCTGGCACGACAATGTCGGCGCGCCGATGAAGGACGACTACGCGCAGATGGTCGGCATCGCCAACGCCGGCGCGAAGGAACTGGGCTTCGACAATGTCGGCGCGATGTGGCGCTCGGGCTACGACATGAGCCCCGAGGAGTTCACCGCCATGACCGAGCGGCTGTGGGAGGAGACCAAGCCGCTCTACATCGCGCTCCACACCTATGTCCGCGCGCGCCTCAACGAGAAGCACGGGGATGCCGTCCAGCCGCGCACCGGCCCGATCCGTGCCGACCTCCTCGGCAACATGTGGGCGCAGGAATGGGGCAACATCTACCCGCTCGTCGCCCCCGCCGGGGCGGGCGATGTCGGCTACGATATCGGCGACCTGCTCACCGCGCAGGGCAAGGGGCCGATCGACATGGTGCGGATCGGCGAGGGCTTCTACTCCTCGCTCGGCTTCGAGCCGCTCCCCGAGACCTTCTGGGAGCGCAGCCAGTTCGTGAAGCCCGCCGACCGCGAGGTGGTGTGCCATGCCAGCGCCTGGGACATCGACAACCGGGACGACATCCGCATCAAGATGTGCATCAAGGTGAATGCGGACGACTTCGTCACCATCCACCACGAGCTCGGCCACAACTACTACCAGCGCGCCTACAAGGACCAGCCCTACACCTACCTCAACGGCGCGAACGACGGCTTCCACGAGGCGATCGGCGACTTCATCGCGCTCTCGATCACGCCCGAGTATCTCGTCCAGATCGGGCTGCTCGACCGCGCCGCCGTGCCGAGCGCCGACAAGGACACGGGCCTGCTGCTGCGGCAGGCGATGGACAAGATCGCCTTCCTCCCCTTCGGCCTGCTGGTCGACAAGTGGCGCTGGGGCGTGTTCGACGGGAGCATCACCCCGGCCCAGTACAACGATGCATGGGTGGGGCTGAAGCGCGACTACCAGGGGATCATCCCGCCGGCGGATCGCCCCGCGAACGCCTTCGATCCGGGCGGCAAGTACCACATTCCGGGCAACACGCCCTATGCGCGCTACTTCCTCGCGCGGATTCTCCAGTTCCAGTTCTACAAGGCCGCCTGCGACCAGGCCGGGTGGACGGGCCCGCTGCACCGCTGCTCCTTCTACGGGAACAAGGAAGTCGGCGAGAGGCTGGGCGCGATGCTCGAGATGGGTGCCTCCAGGCCCTGGCCCGACGCGCTCGAGGCCTTCACCGGCACCCGCGACATGAGCGCGAGGCCCATGGTCGAGTATTTCGCGCCGCTGATGACGTGGCTCGAGGAGCAGAACCGGGGCGAGCAGGAGGGCTGGTGATGCGTATGTGGCGGAGCATGGCGGCAGGGGTGGCGGCGCTGACGATGCTCGCCGCCTGCGCGCCGGTGGAGCAGCCCGAGGGCAGCGGCGCGGCAGCGACCATGCCGCCCTCGCTGTTCGTCGCGGGCAAGCGCGGGAACACCCTGTCCAAGGTCGACCTTGCGAGCGGCAAGGAGGTGCTGCGCGTGGCGAGCTGCACCAACCCGCACGAGCTGGCGACCTCGCCCGACGGGCAGCACGTGGCGCTCGCCTGCTACGGGGGCACGAGTGTCGACATCTTCACGACCGAGGCGCTCGAGCGGGTCGCAAGCATCGATCTCGGCGAGAAGGCGCGGCCGCACGGCATCGTCTGGCACGCGAACGACGATCTCTACGTGACCGCCGAGGGCCGCCGGTCGATCTTCCGGCTGCGCAATCCCCTCAGCGACGCGCGCGAGACCTTCGAGTTCGGCACCGGGAAGGAGGGCAGCCACATGCTCGCCGTCAGCCCCGATGCGCGGACGGCGTGGACCACCGACCTCGGCTCGCGCACCGTCACCCGGATCGACCTCGTCACCCGCCGCGCGCCGCTCTCGGTCACGGTCGGGGAGGAGCCGGAGGGCATCTGGCTGGCGCCCGACGGCAGGACCCTGTGGGTCTCGGCGCGGGGATCGGACCAGGCCTTCGCGCTCGACCCTGCCAGCATGGAGGTGCGCGAGACCATCGCCACAGGCCGCTTCCCGCTGCGCATCGCGGTGCGCCCGCAGGGCGACGTCGCGGTGACGTCCGACCTCGCGGACGGCGGCCTTTCGGTGATCGACACGGCCACGGCGCGGGTCGTCCGCAGCATCGCCGTCTCCAGCCCCGCCGAGGCCGAGGCCCGCCAGCAGGTGACGATCCTGTGGTCCGCGGACGGCGAGCGCATCTATGTCGCCGAAACCGCCAGCGACACCGTGGCCGAGGTCGATTACGCCAGCGGCCGCGTGCTGCGCCGGCTCAGCGCGGGCGAGGGCGGGGACGGGCTGGCGATCCTGCCTTGAAGGCGGCGAAGCCTCTGCTGACGGTCGGCTGGCGCGAGCTCGTCAGCCTGCCCGACCTGGGCCTCACCGGCATTCCCGCCAAGATCGACACCGGCGCGCGCACCTCATCGCTCCACGCCCATGTGCTCGAGGATTTCCGGCGCGATGGCGAGCGCTTCGTGCGCTTCGCGGTCGACTGGGACGGGGAGCGGCACTTCTGCGAGGCGGTGCATGTCGACGTGCGCGGCATCACGTCCTCCAATGGCGACCAGCAGACGCGCTTTGTCATAAAGACGCCGCTAAGGATCGGTAGCCTGACATTCCGGGCGGAAATCAGCCTGGCGGACCGATCCCAGATGCAGTTTCCGATGCTGATCGGGCGCACCGCGCTCCGGCGGCGGATGGTGGTGGATAGCGGCCATTCCTGGCTGCAATCACCTGCGATGTCGCATATGGGGCGCCTCCGCCGGTAGAATGCCGGTCTTGAAAGGGTCTTCATGAAAATCGCGATGCTGGCGCGCAACGCCAACCTCTATTCGCACCGGCGCCTGAAGGAGGCCGCCGAGGCACGGGGGCACACGCTCGATATTCTCAACACGCTGCGCTGCACGGTGCACATCGCCAGTCACCGGCCGGAGGTGTTCTACAACGGCGCGCCGATTGCCGCCTATGACGCGGTGATCCCGCGCATCGGCGCCTCGATCACGAACTATGGCCTTGCGATCCTTCGGCAATTCGAGATGCGCGGCATCTGGTCGCTGAACGAGAGCGTCGCCATCGGGCGCAGCCGCGACAAGCTGCGTTCCTTGCAGATCCTCGCCAAGCACGGCCTTGGCCTGCCGCTCACCGCCTATGCCAACGATCCCAAGGCGGCCGAGGAGATCATCAGGGCGGTGAAGGGACCCCCGGTGGTCATCAAGCTGATCGAGGGCACGCAGGGCATCGGGGTGGTGCTCGCCGAGACCATGTCGAGCGCCAAGTCGGTGATCGAGGCCTTCCGCGGGGCCAACGTCAACATCCTCGTGCAGGAATTCATCAAGGAGGCCGGCGGCACCGACATCCGCGCGCTGGTGGTCGGCGGCAAGGTGGTCGCGGCGATGCAGCGCACTGGCGCGCCTGACGAATTCCGTTCGAACCTGCACCGCGGCGGGAGCGCCAAGGTCATCAAGATCACCCCCGAGGAACGCTCGACCGCGGTGCGCGCGGCGAAGCGCATGGGGCTCAACGTGTGCGGGGTGGACATGCTGCGGAGCAATCACGGCCCCGTCATCATGGAGGTCAATTCCTCCCCCGGCCTCGAGGGGATCGAGAGCGCCACGGGCAAGGACGTCGCCGGGCAGATCATCGACTTCATCGCCGCCAATGCCGCCGGCGGGACGACCAAGACCAAGGGGCGGGGCTAGGCGCCGCCGCCCCGCGATGTTTCACGTGAAACACCCCTGCAAGCGCCGGGCAAGGCCGGGCTGGGAGGGGGCTAGGCGGGGTCTAACCCGGGTCTGGGCGGGGTCGAGACCGCATCGACGCCGGGTCAGGCGTTGCGGATGCTGAGGCCCCCGTCGACCGGGATCGCCGCCCCGGTGATGTAGCTCGCCGCGGGGAGCACGAGGCTCAGGATCACGTGGGCGACCTCCTCCGGCTCGCCGTAGCGGCGGAGCGCGGTGCGGCGCCTCGCGAAGGCGGTCTTGTGCTCCTCGGGCAGGGCGTCGGTCATGGCGGTGCGGATCGGGCCGGGGCACACGCAATTGGCCGTGATCCCCTCCGGCCCGAGATCGACCGCGAGGCCGCGCGTGAGGCCGATCACACCGGTCTTGGCCGCGACATAGGGACTGTCCCCCGGCATGGCGCCGAGCCCCTCGGTCGAGGCGATGTTGACGATCCGCGCCGCGTCGCTCCGGCGCAGCCACGGCAGGGCGGCGCGCACCATGCGCTGATGGGCGGTGAGCATCACCGCAAGCGCGCGGCCCCAGATCTCCTCGTAGCGGTCATCCTCGAGCCCGCAGAAGCTCGACACCCCGGCATTGTTCACGAGGATGTCGATGCGCCCGAAATCCTCCGCGATCCGCGCGACCGTGCGGGCGATGGCCTCGCCGTCCGACACGTCGAGCGCATAGGCGCGCGCGCCGTTGCCGCATTCGGCGGCCACCGCCTCGCAGGCCGCAAGGTCGAGGTCGGTGACCGCGACCTCAGCGCCCTCGGCGGCGAAGAGCCGGGCGGTCGCGCGGCCCATGCCGCTCGCCGCGCCGGTGACGATGGCGACGCGGCCGGCGATGGAGCGGGAGAGGGTGAGGCCGTTCACCGGAACGGGGGCTCGTTGAAGGCGCGCAGCTTGCGGCTGTGCAGCCGGTCGCCCTCGTCGCGCAGCTTCGCGCAGGCGACGATGCCCATCTGGAGGTGCGCGGCGATGGCCTCCTCGTAGAACTTGTTGGCCTGCCCCGGCAGCTTGATCTCGCCGTGGAGCGGCTTGTCCGAGACGCACAGCAGCGTGCCGTAGGGCACCCGGAAGCGGTAGCCCTGCGTCGCGATGGTGGCGCTCTCCATGTCGATGGCGATGGCGCGGCTCTGCGAGAAGCGCTTGGCCGATGAGGAGTAGCGCAGCTCCCAGTTGCGGTCGTCGGTGGTGACGACCGTGCCGGTGCGCATCCGCTGCTTGAGGTTCGCGCCCTGCACCCCCGCCACCTCCTCGGCGGCGCTCGCCATCGCCTGCTGCACCTCGGCAATCGGCGGGATCGGCACCTCGGGCGGCAGCACCGGGTCGAGCACGTGATCGTCGCGCAGATAGGCGTGGGCGAGCACGAAGTCGCCGATCTTCTGCGTCGAGCGCAGGCCCCCGCAGTGGCCGATCATCAGCCAGGCGTGGGGGCGCAGCACCGCGAGGTGATCGCAGATCGTCTTGGCGTTGGAGGGGCCGACGCCGATGTTGACCAGCGTGATCCCCGAGCCGTCCTCGCGGATCAGGTGATAGGCGGGCATCTGGTGGCGGCGCCACGCGGTGTCGTTGAGCTGGCTCTGCGCGTGAACGGTCGGCTCGCGGATGTCGAGCCCGGCCGCGCCGGTCAGGGCGACATAGCCGTCCCTGCCGATCTGCTGCGCGCCCCAGTTCACGAATTCATCGACATAGCGGTGATAGTTGGTGAACAGGATGAAGTCCTGGAAGTCGCTCACCTCGCTGCCCGTGTAGTGCTTGAGGCGGGCGAGCGAGTAGTCGGTCCTGAGCCCGTCGAAGAGCGAGAGGGGGATGTCCGAGGTGCCGTCGATCTCGATCCCGTCGGCGAGCTCGTCGCCGATCAGCGCGAGGTCGGTCGAGGGGAAGTGCGCGGCAATCTCCTGCGGCGCGATCCCCACCATCGCCGCCCCGGCCTCGCCGTCGAGCACGTAGGGGAAGGGGATCTCCTGCCGCGAGCGGGTGACCGCGACGTCGACCTCGTATTCGCTGGCGATGAGCGCGAGCTGTTCGGTGAGGTAGTTCGCGAAGAGATCGGGCCGGGTGATGGTGGTGGTGTAGGTGCCGGGCATCTCCAGCCGCCCGAAGGCGCGGGCGCGGTCGCGCGGGGTGCCGATGCCGTTGTAGCGCAAGGTGATCTGCGGATAGGCGTAGGAGCCGTCGGCGCGCTTGGCGGGCGGGGGGAGGGTGCCGTCGCGGCCGAAGGCGATGACGTCGTCGCGCAGGGTGCGCACCGCCTCGTCGTAATGCGCCTGGAGTTCCTCGAGGATCCTCGGAATGTCGATCATGGCAGTTGGTCTGCTCCTTTCTTGTTATCGTTGTGTGGCACCTTTGCCCCTGCGGGCGCGGTTTACAAGAAGGGCGCGGGAACCGCATCCGGTTCCCGCGCCCTCCTGAGATTGTCTGGCCGCGAGGGCCGGGAGGCTTAGGCCTCGTCGCCGTCCTCGAGCAGCTCGGCCGGGATCTCGCCGGGCTCGAGGCTGGTGTCGATGCGGGTCGCCTCGGCCTGTTCCTCGATCTCGCGCTGCTCGTCCTCGAACATCTGGGCGAGCACGTCGACGCCTTCGCTCTGCAGCTTGGCCTCGTCGTCCGAGCGGGCGACGTTGGCCTTGACGGTGACGCGCACTTCCGGGTGGAGGGCGATGGTCACGTCGTGCATGCCGATGGTCTTGATCGGCGAGCCCATGATGACCATGCGCTTGTCGACCGAGTGGCCCTGATCGGCGAGGCCCGACACGATGTCGCGCACGCTCACCGAACCGTAGAGCTGGCCGGCGTTGGAGGCGGCGCGGATCAGCACGACCTCGGCACCGGCGACCTTCTCGCCCTGGGCTTCGGCCGCGGTGCGACGCTCGGCATTTTCCTTTTCGAGCCGCTCGCGGTTGGCCTCGAAGACCTTGCGGTTGGCGTCGTTGGCGCGGAGGGCCTTCTTCTGCGGCAGCAGGAAGTTGCGCGCATAGCCGTCCTTCACGGTGACGACGTCGCCGATCGAGCCGAGCTTCTCGATGCGTTCAAGGAGAATGATGTCCATGTCTCTTTCTCCTCTTACTTCACGATGAAGGGCAGAAGCCCGATCTGGCGGGCGCGCTTGATCGCCTGGGCCAGTTCACGCTGCTTCTTCGCCGAGACGGCGGTGATGCGGCTGGGCACGATCTTGCCACGCTCGGACATGAAGCCCTGGAGCAGGCGCACGTCCTTGTAGTCGATCTTGGGGGCGTCCTTGGCCGCGAAGGGGCAGGACTTGCGGCGGCGGAAAAACGGGCGGGCCATCAGTCGCGCTCCTCACGGGTTTCGCGGCGCTTCCGCTCGCGTTCGTTCTTGCGCATCATCACGCTCGGGCCTTCCTCGTGCTCGTCGACGCGGATGGTCATGTAGCGGATGATGTCTTCGTTGATGCGGGTCTGGCGCTCGAGCTCGGCCACCACGTTGCCGGGGGCGTCGATGTTGAGCAGCACGAAGTGCGCCTTGCGGTTGCGCTCGATCTTGTAGGCGAGCGACTTGAGACCCCAGGTCTCGGTCTTGGTGACCTTGCCGTTGCCGGCTTCCACGATTTCGGTGGCTTGCGCCGCCAGCGCGTCGACCTGAGCCTGGCTCAGATCCTGACGCGCAAGAAAGACGTGCTCGTAGAGCGCCATCTTGCGTCCTTTCACTACCTGCCGATCGCTGGCTGATCCGGCGCATCCGCGCGCGGGGCCCCTCCGGCTTTCTTCCACATCCGCAAGGGCGCATCCCAAGCGAAGCGCGGGCCCTTACAGCATCGGCGCGCGATTGCAAGTCTTGTCGGCGGCCCGGCGGACGGGCAGGCGCGCATCGGGTCGGACGCGCGCGTGCGATTCGCAACAGGGAACATCATCCATGCCGTCAGGACTCGTCGCACTGCTCGATGACATATCGGTCATCGCCAAGGCCTCGGCCGCCTCGATCGACGACATCGGCGTCGCCGCGGGCCGCGCGGGGACCAAGACCGCGGGCGTGGTGATCGACGATGCGGCGGTCACCCCCAGCTACGTCACCGGGCTCTCCCCGGCGCGCGAGATCCCGATCATCTGGAAGATCACCAAGGGGAGCCTGCGCAACAAGCTCGTCTTCCTGCTGCCCGCCGCCCTGTTCCTCTCCGAGTTCCTGCCGCAGGCGATCATCTGGCTGCTGATGATCGGCGGCGCCTTCCTGTGCTACGAGGGCGCTGAGAAGGTCATGGAGAAACTGGGCGCCGCCAAGCATGGCGAGACGCTCGAGGACGAGATCACCGATCCTGTCGCCTTCGAGGACAAGCGCGTCGCGGGCGCGATCCGCACCGACTTCATCCTCTCGGCCGAGATCATGGCGATCGCGCTCAACGAGGTCGCGGCCGAGACGCTGTTCCTGCGCGCCGCGGTGCTGGCGGTGGTCGCCATCGCGGTGACGGCGGCGGTCTATGGCGCGGTCGGCTTCATCGTGAAGATCGACGACATCGGGCTTCACCTCACCAAGCAGGCGAGCGCGGCCAAGCAGAGCGTCGGGCGCTTCCTCCTTCGCTTCGTGCCCAAGCTGCTGGTGACGCTGTCGATCGTCGGCACTGCGGCGATGCTGTGGGTGGGCGGCGGGATCATCGTCCACGGCACGCACGAGGTGGGCTTCCATGCGCTCTACGACGTGATCCACGGCGCGGAATATGCCGTGAGGGCGGCGACCGGCGCGGCGGGCGCGGTACTGGGGTGGCTGACCTATGCCGCCCTGTGCGCGGTGCTCGGGCTGGTGCTGGGCGGGGCGATCGCGGTCGTCCTGCACAAAGTGCTGGGTGTGGGCGCGCACGAGGAGCACTAGAGGTCGGTCCATGACAATGCCCGTTCTCCACACCTGCGCCCGCTCGCGCGGCCTGCGCGCCACCTGGGCCGCCGAGGAGGCCGGGGTCGACATCGACCTCAGGATCCTCCCCTTTCCGCCGCGCTATCTCGCGCCCGAATACCTCGCGCTGAACCCGCTCGGCACTGTGCCGCTGCTGGTCGATGGCGAGACGCGCCTCACCGAGAGCTGCGCCATCGCCCACTATCTCGCGACGCGCGGGGGCCACACGCCGCTCGCGGTCGCGCCGGGGGAGCGCGACTACGGCGAATACTGCGACTACACCTACCACGCCGACGCGACGATCACCTTCCCGCAGACGGTCTACATGCGCTTCTGCCTGTTCGAGAAGGACAAGGGGCTGGAGGAGGCGGGCCACGCCTATGCCAAGTGGTTCCACAAGCGCCTCGTCAAGGTCGAGCAGCGCCTCGAGGGCCGCGAATACCTGTGCGCCGACCGCTTCACCGTCGCCGACATCTGCGTCGGCTATGCCCTGTTCCTCGCCCAGAATGTGGGCCTCGACGACAGCGTGCCGGAGAGCCTCAAGGCCTATCGCGAGCGCCTGACGTCGCGCCCCGCCTACGCCCGCGCGTTCCAGCGCGAAGAGGAGGGCCGCAAGGCGCTCGAGAGCACGGCGGGGCGTTGACCGCGCGCAGGGCTTCCGGACAGTCTCAGGCCGAGACGATGCCGGCCCGGTCGGCGGGCGTCTCGACCGGCTGGTCCCGCTCGACCCGCTCGGAATAGCGGTCGACCAGCCGGTCCGCGTGGGGCCGCAGCAGCACGGTGAAGCGCACCAGCTCCTCCATCACGTCGACGATCCGGTCGTAATAGGCGGACGGCTTCATCCGCCCGGCCTCGTCGAACTCCTCGTAGGCCTTGGCGACCGAGGACTGGTTGGGGATGGTGAACATCCGCATCCAGCGCCCGAGGATGCGCAGGGTGTTGACCGTGTTGAAGCTCTGCGACCCGGCGCAGACCTGCATCACCGCGAGCGTGCGGCCCTGCGTCGGGCGCAGGCCCCGGTAGGCGAGGGGGAGGTGATCGATCTGCGCCTTCATGATCCCGGTGATGGTCCCGTGCCGCTCGGGGCTGCACCACACCTGCGCCTCGGACCACAGCGAGTGCTCGCGCAGCTCGTGGACCGCGGGGTGATCGTCACCCGGATGGAGGTCGGGGAGCGGCAGGTCGGAGGGGTCGAAGATGCGCGTCTCGCAGCCGAAGAACTGCAGGAGCCGCGCCGCCTCCTCGACCGCGAGGCGGGAGAAGGAGCGTTCGCGCAGCGAGCCGTAGAGCAGCAGCACGCGCGGCGGCGGGTCCATCGGGCCGAGGCCGAGCGCGGGGCGGGCGTGGGCGTAGGCGGGCTTCAATGCGGGCAGGTGCGCGGGATCAGGCAGGGCGCGCAGGCGCTGGAAATCGGTCATGCGGGGTTCCCGGTGAAGCGGTGGCGGGTGCGGTTGGCGAAGGCGACCAGCGAGAGCATCACCGGCACCTCGACCAGCACGCCGACCACCGTCGCCAGCGCCGCGCCGCTCGACAGGCCGAACAGCCCGATCGCGACCGCGACGGCCAGCTCGAAGAAGTTCGAGGTGCCGATCAGCGCGCAAGGGGCGGCGATGGCGTGGGGCACGCGCCACGCCCAGGCCCAGGCATAGGCGGCGGCGAAGATGCCGTAGGACTGGATGATGATCGGCACCGCGATCAGCGCGATCAGCAGCGGCCCCGCGACGATCGTTCCCGCCTGGAAGGCGAAGAGCAGCACCACCGTCGCGAGCAGGCCGATGATCGACCACGGCTTGAGCCGCGCGGTGAAGGCCTCGACCGCCGCCGCATCCCCGCCGCGGCTGGCGATCACCCGGGCGCGGGTGATGGCGCCCGCCACCAGCGGGATGACGACGTAAAGCGCCACCGAAAGCAGCAGCGTCTCCCACGGCACCGCGATCTCGGTCACGCCCAGCAGCAGCGCGACGATGGGCGCGAAGGCGACGATCATCACGAGGTCGTTCACCGACACCTGCACCAGCGTGTAGGCGGGGTCCCCGCGGGTCATCTGCGACCAGACAAAGACCATCGCCGTGCAGGGCGCCGCGCCGAGCAGGATGAGGCCGGCGATATATTCCTGCGCCTCGGCCCGGGGGACGATGCCGGCATAGAGGTAATCGAAGAACAGCACGGCGAGCGCCGCCATGGTGAAGGGCTTGACTAGCCAGTTGATCGCCAGCGTGATCACCAGCCCTTTGGGCTTGCGGCCGATGTCCCTGATGCTGGCGAAGTCGACGCCGACCATCATGGGGTAGATCATCGCCCAGATCAGCACCGCGACGACGAGGTTGACCGAGGCATATTCCAGCTCCGCGAGCACGCCGATCGTGCCCGGCGCGGCGAGGCCCCAGGCCAGCCCCGCGAGGATCGCCAGCAGCACCCAGAGCGAGAGATAGCGCTCGAACGGGCCGAGCGGCGAGGCGGCGGTGTCCATCAGGCCGCGCCCTCCATCGCGCCGATGGCGGCGAGGGCGGCCCTGAAGGCGGGCTCGTGCGGCGCGCTGCGGTCGAGCGCGAGGAAGGCGCGCACCCGCATCTCGAGCAGGCGCCAGGTCTCCTCGAAGGCGGCGTCGACCTCGGCCTCGCTGCCGGTCACGTCGGCGGGATCGGGCAGGCCCCAGTGGGCGCGCAGGGGGCTGCCGGGGAACACCGGACAGGCCTCGCCAGCGGCATTGCCGCACACCGTGACGGCGAGATCAATGGCGGGCGCGCCGGGGGCGGTGAATTCGTTCCAGCTCTTGGAGCGAAAGGCGGCGGTGTCGATCCCTCGCCGCGCGAGCAGCCGCAGGGCGCCGGGATGCGGCGCGCCCTTGGGCTTGCTCCCCGCGCTGAAGGCCCGGACCTCGCCGCCTCCCAGCAGGTTGAACAGCGCCTCGCCGAGGATCGAGCGGGCCGAGTTGCCGGTGCACAGCACCAGCACGGTGAAGGGGGTGTCGTTCATTCCAGTGCCCTAGTTCAGGGGATCGCAGGTCATCCCCGCCAGCAGGTCGCCGCACATCTCGGGCGCGCCCTGGCAGCAGTCCTGCATCAGGAAGGCGAGCAGCCGGCGCATCCCGGCAAAATCCGCGCGGTAGCGGATCAGTCGGCTCTCGCGCTCGGAATGCACCAGCCCGGCGCGCTCCAGCGTGGCGAGGTGGTGCGACATGGTGGAGGGCGGGACGCCGCAATGCTCGGCGATGGCGCCGGCGATCATACCCTCCGGCCCCACCGTCACCAGCGCGCGGAAGACCGCGAGGCGCGTCTCATGGGCAAGCGCGCCCAGCGCGTCCACGGCCCAGACGGGGGTGTTGAGATCGTCCATTGTTTGACCTTTCGACGCGGATCGAAACAACGACCATTGGCAGAAGTCAATCCATATTTCGGGAAGTGTCGAAACGAGGTCGGCCGCCCTGAGGCCCATATGCCGCTGGCGCCCGGGACCAGCCCCGACTATCGGGGCGCCGCCCGTTCGAAACAAAGCCGTCCGATGCGGGTTAACGCCTCAGCCGCCGCACCCCGCCGGCCGCCCTCACCTGAACAGGACCACGACCTTGCGCCTCCAGATCAACGTGCAGCTCGACTACAGCTTCGAGCGCGCCTGCGACATCCTGCTCCAGATCGAGGCGGCGGCGATCCCCGAACAGCGCATCGAACAGGCGCATCTCGAGCTGTCGCCCTGCGAGCACTTCGCGCGCGTCCCGGCGCAGGACATGATCGGCGAGCGCATCTGGCTGCGCAAGGAGGGCCACCTCCTCGTCGACTATCGCGCCGTCGTCGGCATCGAGCGGATCGTGCGGGACCCGGCGACGCTGCCGGGCCTTCCGCCCCACCGGCTCCCGGGCGAGACGGTGCAGTACCTCCTCCCCTCGCGCTACTGCCCCTCGCACCAGTTCACCGAATTCGTCGAGGAGCGCTTCGGCCACCTTGCGGGCGGGGCGAAGCTTGCCGCGATGCGGGACTGGGTGGCGGGGCACCTCCGCTACGTGCCGGGCGCCAGCCATGCGGAGACGACCGCGGTCGACACCTTCCACGGGGGCGAGGGCGTGTGCCGCGATTATGCGCACCTGCTCATCACTCTCGCGCGGGCCGGGGAGATCCCGGCGCGCTTCGCGAGCGTCTATGCACCGGGCGTGAAGCCGCCCGATTTCCACGCCGTCGCCGAGGTGTTCCTCGGCGGGGAATGGCACCTCGTCGATGCGACCGGCATGGCGATGGAGGCGGAGATGGCCAAGATCGGCATCGGCCGCGACGGCGGCGACGTCGCCTTCCTCACCGCCTTCGGCCCGCTGGAGATGAACGGCCAGTCCGTCGCGGTCGAGGCGCTGGCGGACTGAGTATCACGCCGCCTGGTCGGGCGTCACCGGCCTTGCCGACAGCTCGCGGCGCAGCAGCTTGCCGATGGGATCGCGCGGGAGCTGGTCGACGAACTCGATGTAGCGCGGACGCTTGTAGCCGGCGATCTGCCCCTTGAAGCGGGCGGTGATCTCCTCGCGGGTGAGACTCATGCCGGGCTTCAGCACCACGAAGGCCTTGACCGCCTCGCCCCACTGCCGGTCGGGCACGCCGCAGCAGCCCGCGTCGGCCACCTCGGGCATGGCGGCGAAGACGGCGTCGACCTCGGCCGGGTAGACGTTCTCGCCGCCGGTCTTGATGAGCTCCTTGGCGCGGCCGAGCAGGTAACCGCGCCCGCGATCGTCCATCGTGCCGAGGTCGCCGGTGCGCAGCCAGCCGTGGCCGAGCGCGGCCTCCGTGGCCTCGGGGTTGCGCCAGTAGCCGAGCATGACCGAGGGGCCGCGCAAGGCGAGCTCGCCCTCCTCGCCGGGCGGGAGGTGGTTCCCCTCGGGATCGAGCACGGTCATCTGCACGTGCGGCAGGGTCCAGCCGATCGAGCGCGGGGCCTCGAGCATGTCGGGGTAGTCGATGAAGGTCGCGAAGCCGCACACCTCGGTCTGGCCGTAGCCGCCGACCACCCGGGCGTCCCAGTCGGTCTCGATGAACTCGTACATCTGCGGGCGGCCCATGCCGGCGCCCCCGGTGTAGTTGGTGAGCGGCATCCGGCCGTCCCTCACCGGGTTCATGCCGATCCACGGGAAGCAGATCGTCGGGAAGGCGCTGGTGGTGGTGCAGCCCTCGCGGTGGAGCAGCTCGAGGATCGCGGCGCTGTCGTCGTCGCGGCCGGCAAAGACGCTGGTCCCCCCGCAGGCGAGCATCGCGGCGACCTGCTGCATGCCGACGACATGGAACAGCGGGTTGACCGAGAGCAGCACCTCCTCGCGGGTGAACCGCCGGTGCTGCGCGAAGCCGAGCGCGCTCGCGGCGACCGCGCTCCCCGCCTGGAGGCAGCCTTTGGGCCGTCCGGTCGTGCCGCTGGTGTACATCATGTAGAGCGGGCGATCGGGAGCCAGGTTGATACCGAAATCGTAAGCGTGTTGGATCGGCCCGAGAGCGGTTCCTACAACCTCCTCGAAAAACCCCCCGCGCGGGTGTGTTTCATCAACTTGGTGCACCTCTCCGGCTTCAGCCTCTTGTAAAAGCTGGGAAAAGCGTGGATTCACGAAGGTCATCGCGGGCTCGGCATCGCCGCAGATCCACGCGATCTCCTGCGGGGCAAGGCGCCAGTTGAGCAGCACCGCGATCGCCCCGATCCGTCCGCAAGCGAGGAGGGTGGTGAGGAACGGCGCCCCGTCGGTCAGCAGCAGCGCGATGCGGTCGCCCGGCGCGATCCCGCGCGCCAGCATCCAGCGGGCGAGGTTCGTGACGCGGGCGTCGAGCTCGGCCCAGGTGAGGCGCTGGGTGCCGTCGACGGTCGCGAGGCGGTGGGCGTGACGCGCGGCGCCATTCGCCAGCAGCGTGTCGAGGGAGAAGTCGCGGGCGTTCATGGCGCGGCAGGCTAATCCGCCGCAGGGCCTTCATCCATCAGCGATTTTGCGAAGGGGGCTGGTCGAGGTCGTGCCCGCAGCGGGTGCAGATGCGGTTGGGCCAGGGCACCACGAAAGGCCCGCGGAAGAAGGCGTTCTTGCCGCAGTTCGGGCAGTTGAAGCGCAGCATCGGGGCATTGGCGATAAGCAGCATGACGATCGCCGCCGCGAAGGCGAGGGTCGAATGGCCGTAGAAGCGGTCGGTCGCCAGCACCAGCAGCACCGCCAGCGCGAGCACGCCGAGCATCCGCCCGGCATGGCGCGAGGCGCGGCGGTAGAGGCTCAGGGCAGGCGGGCGAGGATCGATCGGGCGAACTCCGTCAGGGTGTCGTCGCGGGCGCCCATCACCGCGATCCGGTCGCCGGGCCGGGCGAGGGCGACGATCCGCTCCCCGCAGGCCTCGCGCGAAGGGATGTGCTCGGCCTGCCCCCCGCTGACCTTCACGAGGGCGACGATCCGCTCGCTGCCCACGCTGCGGTCGACGGTGCCGCCGAAGTAGACGGGATCGCACAGGATCGTGACGTCCTCCGGCCCCAGCTCCCGGGCGAAGGTGCGCGCGAGCTCCTCGCCCATCTGGCGCAGGGGGCCGTATCCGTGCGGCTGGAAGAAGGCGATCACCCGGCCCGGCGTCGCCTTCAAGGTGCGCAGCGTGGCGGCGCATTTCTCGGGATTGTGGCCGAAGTCGTCGATCACCGTGATGCCGCCCGGCGAGGTGCCGATCACGTCGAAGCGCCGCGCCAGCCCCGCAAAGATGCGCAGCGCGAAGGCCGCATGCCCGACCCCGATCCCCACCGCATTCGCCGCCGCGATGGCGGCAAGGGCATTCGAGAGATTGTGCAGCCCCGGCATCGGCAGGATCAGCGGGAAGACCTCGCGCCGGCGGTTGTCGACGATGGCGGCGCGGATCCCGAGTTCGCTCTGCTCGATCGAGTCCGGATCGACGGTGATGTCGGCATCCCTGGCCCGCAGCCCGAAGGTGATCGCCTTCCTGGCGCGGGGCACCAGATAGCCGGCCTCTGCGCTGTCGCGATTGATGACCGCCGTGCCCGAGGCGGCGACATAGTTGCCGAACAGCACGCGCAGTTCCTCGATGCTCTTGTGGTCGAGGCTGACGTTAAGCAGCACGCCGACACTCGGCCGGTAGAGCGCGATGGAGCCGTCGCTCTCGTCGACCTCGCTGACGAACAGCCCCGGCCCGCCGATCCGGGCGCTGGCATAGGGGTTGGCCGGCCCCACGAAGTTCTTCATCACCGCGCCGTTCATCACCGTCGGGTCGTGCCCCGCCTCGGTGAGGATCCAGGCGATCATCCCGGTGACCGTGGACTTGCCCGAGGTGCCGCCCACCGCGATCGCGGTGTCCGCGGCGTTGAACAGGCGCGAGAGGAGCTCCGCACGGGTCAGACGCTCGCAGCCGAGCTCCCGTGCGCGCGCGACCTCGGGCACGGTGTCCTCGATCGCCGCCGAGGCGACCAGCACCTGATCCGGCGAGGTCACCCCGCTGCCGTCCTGCGGGAAGAGGGCGAAGCCGTTGGCCTCCAGCCAGGCGAACTTCTCCGCGCTACGGCCCTGGTCGCGGCTGCGGTCGGACCCGGCAACCGGATGGCCGGAGCCTTGCGCGATCTGTGCGAGCGGAAGCATCCCGGACCCGCCGATGCCGCAAAAGAACAGCGGCCGCCCCGCGAGCGGCCTGGCCTCGACGCCGTTATCCATATGCGGCTTGGTTATTGGCTTGCACGCCCCCTGACAAGCGCCATAGGCTGACCGGCATGACGAATATCGCCATCTGCGCACCGGCCACCCCGATCGGCCCCGAGCACAGGCAAGCGCTCGAGGAGCTGGTCGCCGCCGAGTTCCCGGGGCACCGTGTCACCTTCCATCCGCAATGCTTCGAGCGCGCGGGCCATTTCGCCGGGGACGACCTCAGGCGCCTGACCGCGCTCCTCGAATGCGCCAACGATCCGACCTTCGACGTCGTGTGGTTCGCCAAGGGCGGCTACGGCTCGAACCGCATCGCCGAGGCGGCGGTCGCGCAGATGAACCAGGCGGCGCGGGCCAAGACCTATGTTGGCTTTTCGGACTGCGGCTACATGCTCGCCGCGCTCTACCGGGCGCGGATCGGGCAATCCGTCCACGGGCACATGCCGGTCAGCGCCCGCTCGGAAGGGGGCCGGGAGGCGATCAGGCGGGTTCTCAGGTGGCTCGAGGGCGACACCAGCGGGGTCGAGCCGAGCCTCGACGGCACCACGCCCGCGGCCGCCTTCAACCTCATCACCCTCGCCATGCTCGCGGGCACGCCGATGATGCCCGACCTCACCGGCCACGTGGTGATGGTGGAGGAGGTCTCCGAGCATCTCTACGCCATCGACCGCATGTTCTTCCATCTCGCCGGGACGCTCCCGCGGCTGGCAGGCCTCAGGCTCGGCTTCGTCACCGACGTGCCCGAGAACTACGTGGAATTCGGCCAGACCGAGGAGGAGATCGCCCGCTTCTGGTGCGACCGGATGGGCGTGCCTTATCTCGGCCGCGCATTGGTGGGGCACAGTTCTGCCAACAGGGTTGTGCCCTTCGGCCTTGCCAGCCCGCCCGCGCGGACGTAACCGCCCCCGCCAAAATCACAACGTCGGGGTCGATGATGCGCGCATTCATTTTTCCGGGTCAGGGCAGCCAGAAGGTCGGCATGGGAGCGGAGCTCGCCGAGGCGAGCGAGGCGGCGCGCGATGTCTTCGGCGAGGTCGACGAGGCGCTCAGGCAGAACCTCTTCGCCCTCATGCGCGAGGGGCCGGAGGACCGGCTCACCCTCACCGAGAACGCCCAGCCCGCGATCATGGCGAACGCGATCGCGACCCTGCGTGTGCTGGAACGCGACTTCGGCGTGAAGCTTGCGGAACATGCGAACTGCGTCGCGGGCCATTCGCTCGGCGAGTACACCGCGCTCGCCGCGATCGGCGCCTTCAAGCTTGCGGAGACGGCGCGCCTTCTCAAGCTGCGCGGGTGGGCGATGCAGGCGGCGGTGCCGGTGGGCGAGGGCACCATGGCGGTGCTGCTCGGCGCCGACATCGACCAGGCCAAGGCGCTGGCCGAGGCGGCGGCGCAGGGGGAGGTCTGCGAGATCGCCAACGACAATGACCCCTCGCAGGTGGTGATCTCGGGGCACACGGCCGCGATCGAGCGCGCGGTGGCGCTCACCAAGGAGCACGGCATCAAGCGCGGCATGATCCTCAATGTCTCGGCGCCCTTCCACTCCTCGCTGATGGCGCCGGCCGCCGAGCGCATGGCCCACGCCCTCGCCGCAACCCCGCCGGGTGCTCTCGCTCTCCCGCTCTATGCCAACGTCAACGCCGCCCCCGTCACCGATCCCGAGGAGGAGCGCGCGCTGCTGGTCGAGCAGGTCACCGGCCGCGTCCGCTGGCGCGAAAGCGTGCTTGCCATGTCGGCCGATGGCGTGGAACACTTCGTCGAACTGGGCGGCAAGGTTGTCGGGCCGATGGTCGGCCGGACGGCTCGCGAGGCGCAGGTGACGAGCCTCGTGACCATGCAGGACCTCGAGGCCTTCGCGAAGGAGATCGCATGATGCGTGCAATTGTGCTGCTGGCAGGCGCGGCCCTGATGACCGCCGCTCCCGCCATGGCCCGGGAGCAGAGCGAGCTCAGCTGCCTCGAGAACGGCTACAGCGCCGATCAGCGTCGCGAGATCGATGGCCTGCTGGGCCAGGTCAGCCTGCTCGGGTCCGGCGAGGACCCGGCGATGGATGCGCTCGGCGAGGTCGTCTTGACGGGCGCCATGGCCTGCGCGGAGACGCTCGGCTGGAGCGAGGCCGAGGTCGAGCCTGCGCTGCTCTACGAGTTCGGTCGCCTGATGGAGATCGGCTTCCGGCGCCACGGCAACCTGAGCGAAGGCGACATCGCCAAGGTCGACACCGCGCTCGCCAAGGGCGATCGCACCGCGCTGTGGGCGGCGCTCGAGGACCAGCTGGCCCTCGGCATGAACGGCGAACCGGACAGCGTCAGCGATGAAAGCGCGACGCTGTTCGGCCTCTTCATGCTCGAGAGCGGCGTCGGGCTCGACGAGGCCAAGGCCGAGCAGGTCGGCGTCTATCTCGCCGCCAAGGCGATGCAGCGCGCCAGCGCACGCCAGTTCACGGCGCAATAAGGCAGGGACACAGGCATGTTTTCACTCAAGGGCATGAACGCGCTGGTGACCGGCGCGAGCGGCGGGATCGGCTCGGCGATCGCGCATGCGCTGGCGTCGCAGGGCGCGAGGCTGGCGCTGTCGGGATCGAACGCGGCCAAGCTGCGCGCCTTCCGCGACGAGCTCAACGAGGCCTATCCGCACCACGACCATGACGGCCACGTCGAGATCACCTGCGACCTCGGCAACCAGACGCAGGTGGAGGAACTCGTCCCGGCGATGCTCGACACGCTGGGCAGCATGGACATCCTCGTCAACAACGCCGGCATCACCCGCGACAACCTCGGGATGCGGATGAAGGACGAGGAGTGGGACCAAGTGATCCGCATCAACCTCGAGGCGAGTTTCCGCCTGATGCGCGCCGCCGCCAAGCCGATGATGAAGGCCCGCTTCGGGCGGATCGTCAACATCACCTCGGTGGTGGGCGCGACCGGCAATCCCGGGCAGATGAACTACTGCGCGGCCAAGGCGGGCCTCACCGGCATGACGAAGGCTTTCGCCGCCGAGGTCGCAAGCCGCGGGATTACCGCCAACTGCGTCGCCCCGGGCTTCATCCGCACCGCGATGACCGCCGCGCTCGACGAGAAGCAGCAGGCCGCGATCAATGGGCGGATCCCCATGGGCCGGATGGGCGAAGGCGCCGAGATCGGCGCCGCGGTTGCCTTCCTCGCCAGCCGCGAGGCGGCCTATGTCACCGGCGAGACCCTGCACGTGAACGGCGGGATGGCGATGCTGGGGTGACCTCCGGCGTGCCGTCCGGCTCCTTATCCCCAGCCTCGTACCCCCTCGCAAAGCCGTCAACTTGCCCGTATCCGCGCCTTCGCTAAGGTTTCGCGGAGATTCCGGCGTTTGGGGGCGATTCCTTGCGCCCGTTCGCCACACACAGGACCGATAAGGGACAAGCGATGAAGGCCACGATCGAACGCGCGACGCTGCTGCGGTGCCTTTCCCACGTTCAATCCGTGGTGGAGCGCCGCAACACCATCCCGATCCTGTCCAACGTGCTGATCGACGCCGATGCCGGCAACTCGGTGCGGGTGATGGCGACCGACCTCGATCTCCAGGTGGTCGAGACCATGAGCGCCTCCTCGGTCGACCAGCCCGGGGCGATCACCGTCTCGGCTCACCTGCTGTTCGACATCGCGCGCAAGCTTCCCGAGGGCAGCCAGGTGAGCCTCACCACCAACGACAACCGCCTCGAGGTGAAGGCGGGCCGTTCGAACTTCAAGCTGCCGACCCTGCCGCGCGACGATTTCCCGGTGATTGTCGAGGGCGACCTGCCGACCAGCTTCGAGGTTCCGGCACGGATGCTCGCCGAACTGATCGACCGCACGCGCTTCGCGATCTCGACGGAGGAGACGCGCTACTACCTCAACGGCATCTTCCTGCATGTCACCGACGAGGACGAGCCGCTGCTCAAGGCCGCCGCCACCGACGGCCACCGCCTCGCCCGCTTCACCCTGCCGCGCCCCGAGGGCGCCGCGGGGATGCCCGACGTGATCGTGCCGCGGAAGGCCGTGGCCGAACTGCGCAAGCTTCTCGAGGAGGCGCTCGACGGCAACGTCCTGATCGACCTCTCGGCGAGCAAGATCCGCTTCACGCTGGGCGGCGAGGGCGGGGTGGTGCTGACCTCGAAGCTGATCGACGGCACCTTCCCGGATTACAGCCGCGTCATTCCCACGGCCAACGACAAGCTGCTGAAGGTCGATCCCAAGCTGTTCTACTCGGGCGTGGACCGCGTCGCGACCATCGCCACCGAGAAGACCCGCGCGGTCAAGATCGGGCTCGACAACGACCGGGTGACGCTCTCGGTCACCTCGCCCGACAACGGCACCGCGGCCGAGGAGCTGGCCGCCGAATACCGCGCCGAGGGGCTCGAGATCGGCTTCAACGCCAATTACCTCAAGGACATCCTCGGCCAGATCGACAGCGACACGGTGGAGCTCCACCTCGCCGACGCCGGCGCGCCGACGCTGATCCGCGAGAGCGAGCAGGCCCGCGCGCTTTATGTGCTGATGCCGATGCGGGTGTGATCCCCGCCGGGCGAGGAGGGGTTTGCCGATGAACGCCGTTCAGGTCCATGTCCGCAAGGACGCGCTCGCCGAGGCCGTGCTCGCCGAGGTGCCGCTCGCCCCGCTGGCCGATGGCGCGGTCAGACTCGCGGTCGAGAGCTTTTCGGTCACCGCCAACAACGTGACCTATGCGGTGGTCGGCGACGGCTTCAAGTACTGGGACTTCTTCCCCGCACCCGAAGGCTTCGGCATCGTGCCGATGTGGGGCCATGCGCGGGTGATCGAGAGCCGGCACCCGGATATCCCGGTCGGCGAGCGGGTCTATGGCTACCTGCCGATGGCGAGCCACCTCGATGTCATCCCCGGCCGGGTGAACGCCGCCGGCTTCACCGACACGACCGAACACCGCCAGCCGATGAGCCCGGTCTACAACAGCTACACCCGCCTCGCCGCCGATCCCGAGCACGATCCCGCGCGCGAGGGCGAGCGGATGATCTTCGGACCGCTGTTCCGCACAGGATTCCTCATCGAATACTTCCTGCGCGGGGAAGGCTGGTTCAGCGCGGAGCAGCTGATCGTCACCAGCGCCTCCTCCAAGACCGCGATGGCGCTCGCGAGCGTTGCGCGGCAATCCTCGCCGCAGGTCAGGCGGATCGGGCTCACTTCGAAGGCCAATGTTGCCTTCGTGGAGGCGGGCGGGCTCTACGACGAGGTCCTCGCCTACGACGACCTCGACCGTCTCGAAGTGCTGCGCAGCGTCAGCGTCGACTTCGCCGGCAACGCCGACCTCCTGGCGCGCATCCACCGCCATTTCGACGCGGCGCTCGCCCATTCAATGCTGGTCGGCGCGACCCATGTCGAGGCGCGCAGCGTGTTCGGTGGCGTCGATCCGCTGCCCGGGCCCAGGCCCACGCTGTTCTTCGCCCCCGACCACGCGGTCGCCTTCTTCAAGGCGCACGGGGCGGAGGAGGGCGGCCGGCTGATCGCCGCAGCCTGGCGGGAGTTCCTGACGGCGGTCGAGGGCACCGTCGCGATCACGCGCCTTTCCGGGCTCGAGGAAGCCCGCCGGGTGTTCGAGGAGATGGTCGCGGGCAAGATCAACCCGGCGCAGGGCCTCGTGATCGAGCCCTAGAATTCCTTGATGAGCCGCACCGCTGCGGTGGGATGGGCCGCGCGCTGGGGCGGCTTTTGCGCGCCGAGGCCCGCCTGCAGCATCAGGCTTTCCGAGAAGCGCTGATGCACCTGCGGCATCACCAGCCAGCGGGTCGTGTCGCGCCCTGCGCGCAGGTTGGTCTCGATGCCGACCACGGTGTCCTTGCCGACATCGTTGAAGACGGAATGGTTGACCAGCAGCGCATTGTCGCGCCGCTCGCCCGGCACGGCCGGATCGGCGGGGCGGTTGACGCCGACCATCGTCAGCGTGCTCCACTTCTCCGAAAAGCGCACCCCGGCGATGTAGAGCAGCGAGTTGTCGAGCCGCCCGGTGTCCTTGTCGATGACGGTGATCGCCTGCACGCCGTGGACCCCGCGCTTGCCCGCGAAGGTGCCGAAGGTGCCCTGCAGGGCGAACTTGTAGCCGGTGAGCTTCTCATTGTCGAAAGGCAGCTCGAACTCGGCCGCCCAGCCGTCGGCGAAGGCGTATTCGATCTCCGGCGCCCAGTCGATGTCCTCGCCGGGGGCGCGCAGCGGGAAGAGCGCCAGCGTGTTGGCCTCGAGCTCGCCGCGGGGTGCCGCCAGCGGCCGGATCATGTCGAACACCATCGGCTCGGGGATGAGCGGCGCGCCGCCCACCGTGCTGGCCGCCGCCGGGGCGGCGCAGGCAAGGGCAACAAGCAGCAGGGGCACCGCACGGCGATGCGGGGAGATCCGGTTCATGATCATTATCCCGGGAGGCGGGGTGGGGGAGGAAGGCCGCCTAGCGGACCCAACCTTACAGGATGATGACTTGCCGCGCCTCAGGCGGCTGCCGCGCGCTTCGCTTCCTTTGCCGTCTCCGGGGCATCGAGGAATTCCCGGGTCGCAGCGACGCTCTCCTCGGCATGGGTCAGCAGGAACAGGTGCCCGCCGCCCGCGAAGGTGACGAGCCGCGCATTGGGGATCATGGCCTTGAGGATCCTGCCGTTGACGACCGGAACGATCTGGTCTTCCTCGCCCATCATGATCAGCGTCTCCTTCTTCATGAAGGGCAGGGCGGGGAGGCTGGTCCAGCCCATCATGCACATCAGCTGGTACATGTAGCCGCGCGGGCTAGGAGGCTTCAGCCGGCCGATGTGGCTGTCCTTCTGGTGACGCGCGCCATCCTTGTCGACGCCGCCGTAGAGCGTCGCGAAGTGTTCGTTCATGAATTCGGGGTCGGTGTAGCGCCGCGGGTCGGCCATCTTGGTGAAGGCGGCGGGGTTGCCCGGCACCATCAGCATCCCCGGCGTGGTCGCGATCAGCGTCAGCCGGCGGGTGCGTCCGGGGTGCTGGAGCGCGAAGTGCTGCGCCATCGCGCCGCCCCACGACACGCCCATCACGTCGACCTCGTCGAGGCCATACTTGCCGAGCAGCTGGGCGGCGGTCCAGCTCATGGTGAAGGGGTTGTAGGGCACCACCGGATCGGGCGATTCGCCCGTGCCCGGCATGTCGAACATCAGGAACCCGCGTTCCGGCATGGCCGCCGCCAGGGGCGCCACGGCCTCGATGTTCGCGCCGATGCCGTTGAAGAACAGGATCGGCAGGTGATCGGAGGGCGTGTCGAGCCGCCAGGCCGCAGTCCGTAGCGTCCGGCCGCCCACCTGCTCCATCGAGACGACCGCGTCGTCCATCGGATTGGTCACTAGAATAACGTCCTTTCTCGCGCCCCGGCGAGGGGGCGGGTTGGGCGCGCACACCGATCCCATAGCGCGCGCGCCCACAAGCTTTGCGCCGCCGCTCCGGCATGGGAAGCGGCCCCGGCGCGCTGTCGCTGTATCAGACTTCTTCGACGACGTAGAGTCCCGGTGCGGGGTCGCTGGGCCGGAACGTGTCGTTGCCGAGGGCGGCCGGCGCGGCCTTCTTCTTGCCCGAGCGCTTCTGCAGCCATTCGATCCACATGGGCCACCAGCTCCCCTTGACCTCCTCGACCCCGCCCAGCCATGCGTCGGCGGTGGCGGGAAGCTTGCCCGGCTTCTTCTGGACGAAATACTTGGCCTTGGGGTTGGTCGGCGGGTTGAGGATCGCCTGCATGTGGCCGCTTTGCGAGAGCACGTAGGTCACGTCCTTCGAGCCGAACAGCTGGGTCGACCGGTAGGTCGCCTTCCAGGGCGTGATGTGATCGGTCACGCCGCCGAGGATGAACAGGTCCGCTGTCACCTTGCTGAGATCGACCTTGTGATCGACCATCTCCACCTCGCCCTTCTTGGTGAAGGCAAGCGTTTCGTAGATCGTCAGGAAGTCGCCCATCAGGCTTGCCGAGAGGTTGGTGGCGTCGGCGTTCCAGAACAGCACGTCGAAGGCTGGCGGGTCGCTGCCGAGCAGGTAGTTGTTGATGACGTAGTTCCACACGAGGTCGTTAGGCCGCAGCCAGGCGAAGCCGCGGGCGAGGTCGTCGGCCTTGATGACGCCCGCCTTCTGCGCGCGCTGGCGGGCGAGTTTCATGCCGTTCTCGGACACGAGCGATCCCGCCTCGATGTCGGTGGCCTTGGGGTGCAGCACGCAGACCATGAGGGTGAGCGCGCCGAGCAGGTCGCTGCCGTCCGCGGCAAGCTTCGAGGCGAGCATCGCCGCCGTCTGCCCGCCCGAGCACCCGGCCGAGACATTGACCTTCTTCGCCCCGGTGATCGCCGCGACCGCCTCCATCGCCTCGCGGCAGGAGTTCACGTAGTCCGCCATGCCCCACTTGCCCTGGTCCTTGGTGGGGTTGCGCCATGAGATCACGAAGGTCTGGATGCCGTTGTCGACCTGCCACTTGACCACCGATTTGTCCGGCGAGAGGTCGTTGATGTACATCTTGTTGATCTGCGGCGGGATAGTCAGCTGGGGGATCTCGTGGACCTCCTCGGTGGTCGGGGCGTAGTGGATGAGTTCCATCATCTCGGTCCGCAGCACCACCGCTCCCTTGGAGATGGCGATGTTCTCGCCCAGCTTGAAGGGCCGCTTGTCGACCTGGCTGACCATGCCCTTGTTGTGGACCATGTCGTTGTAGGCGTTCTGGAGGCCCTTGATGATGCTGAGCCCGCCGCTGTCGATCACCCGCTTCTGCGCCGTCGGGTTGCCGATCAGGGTATTGGTCGGCGCGAGACCGTCGAGGATGATGTTGGCGATGAAGTTGGCCCGGTTGCGCTCGAGTTCGTCCAGTTGGAGCTCCTCGAGCCAGTTCTTCATCCCCTTCTGCACGGCGAGGTAATATTGCGCGCCGGCGCGGAAGAAGGGGTTGTACTGCCACGCCGGGTCCATGAACCGCTTGTCCTTGGGATCGGGGGCAAGGTCGCTCTTGCCGGTCATGATCTTGACCATGTCCTGCGCCATGGCGGTCGAATGGCGGATGAGGCGCGCGGGGTCGGAGGCGGTCTCGCGCAGCAGCAGCGCGACGGCGCTGACAAAATCCTCGCGCGCCACGCCGATCAGCGGGCCCAGAGCGTTGGTGGACTGGGCTGCTTCGTTCTCGAGCTTCACTTCGCTGCTTGCCATGGGATCCCCTTCTCCTGACCTTGCGTTCGCCATTACCATCGGCTGTTATTAACGCGGTCTCGACGCCGAGAATGCAGCCTCGGATGCCAAGTTGCAAGCGTGTGCGGAGGCTTCGCGACAAGGCGCGATCGGGGCAGTCGTTGAGACTTTAAGCATAGCGATTAACGATTTTCTCAGCCGTGACCGGCCATGGGGCGACGATGGCTGGGGACCCACTTCGAAAGTTTGGATCCGATGACCCGCGGACACCCGGCAGCGTCCGCGCCCGCGGCCTCGTGGTGCCCGCCGGAAATACTGAAAGCGAGCCGACGCGCCCTGACCTGAGGCTGCGCGGCGAGCGGCGCGGCGTCGAACGTCGCCGAATTGAGGAGGGAGATAACCTGCGGCAGGCGGTGAGCGGATTCGCCAGCGAGCAGACCTATTTCCTGCCGCGCGAGGCGGGCGGCATGACGCTGTTCCTGGTCGCCGCATTCATCGTCGCCGGGGTGGTCAACCGCGGACCGCCGTCGAACCTGGTATTCTACCTGGCTCTCGCTTCGGCCACGCTGTTCGCGTGCGGGTCGCTCTTTGCGGCGACCGAGAGACGAGCGCATGCCGTGAGCGCCATCCGGCTTGCCATCGTGTTGGTTGGCATCGTGCTGCCAATGGCCTGCGCCGGGCTTGCGCTGGCCCTCTGGGTCGGCGAGGGCCTGCCGTGGCAATGGGCGATAGGCACCATGGTGTGCATCAACGCCGCCTCGGCCGCGCTCTTCGACATGCGAATCATCTCGTTGTTCTGCGCCAAGATCGCGAGCTGGGCTGGCTTTGCGATGCTGGTGCCCGATCCCGTCACCTATGCCGCCGTCTTCGCTGCCGCGACCACGCTGTTGCTGATCGCACGGCTGGAGTGGAAAGCCGCGCAGAGGCGCCGGCTCGCCCGCGAGGCGCGCGAGCGGGTCGCGGCGCGTGCCGAGGACATCCTGCGCAGCTTTGAGGAGACGGGGCAGGGCTGGTTCTGGGAAACCGACCGCCGCGGGCTCATCACCTACATCTCCCCGAAGGCGGCCAAGGTGCTCGGCAGGACCACGGCCGAGATCGTAGGCCGGCCCCTCAACGACATCGTCGATGCCTCGCAAGGGACCGCCGATGCCGAGCGCACGCTCGCCTTCCATCTCTCCGCGCGCTCCGCGTTCCACGATGTCGAGGTCCGCGCCGCGACGTTCGGGGACGAGCGCTGGTGGGCGCTGGCTGGCCGTCCGGTCTACGACACCTACAAGAACTTCTGCGGTTTCCGCGGCCACGGCACCGACCTGACCGAGAAGCGCCGCAGCGAGCAGCAGGTCTCGCGCCTCGCCCACTACGACTCGCTCACCGGCCTCGCCAACCGCGTGCAGATGAGCCAGGCGCTGGAGCAGATCCTCTCTGCTCCGAGCGGCCGGGAGCGGGCCTGCGCTGTGCTGATGCTCGACCTCGATCGCTTCAAGCATGTCAACGACACGCTCGGCCACCCGGCGGGCGATGCGCTGCTCAAGCAGGTCGCGCAGCGGCTCGAGCGGGCGATCGGCGGGGCGGGGCGCTGCGGGAGGCTCGGCGGAGACGAGTTCCAGGTCATCGTCCCCGGTCACCAGGATCGGGGCTCGCTTGGGCACATGGCGCAGCAGATCATCGCCTCGCTGTCCCAGCCCTACTCGATCCAGGGGCAGAGCGTGGTGATCGGCGCATCGGTGGGGATCGCGCTCGCCCCGGAGCACGGTTCGTCGAGTGACGAGCTGATCCGCAACGTCGACCTCGCGCTCTACGCGGCCAAGGACGCCGGGCGCGGGGTGTACCGCTTCTACGCCGAGGACCTCCACGCCGCCGCCGAGGAACGCGCGGAGCTCGAGCAGGACCTGCGCGAGGCGATCGCCAAGGGCGAGCTTGAGCTCTACTACCAGCCGGTCGTCTATGCCGCGGACGAGAAGATCGTCGGCTTCGAGGCGCTGATGCGCTGGAACCATCCGAAGCGCGGCTGGCTGAGCCCCGCCAAGTTCGTCCCGATCGCCGAGGATGCCGGCCTGATCGATCGCATGGGCCAATGGGCGCTGCGCACGGCCTGCGAGGATCTCGCGCGCTGGCCGAGTTCGATCCGCTGCGCCGTCAACGTCTCGGCCCTGCAATTCGCCAATCCCGAGCTGCCGACCATCGTCGCCAATGCGCTCGCCCATAGCGGGGTCGCGCCCGCGCGGCTTGAACTGGAGATCACCGAGAGCGTCTTCCTCAACGACAGCTTGGGGACCGATGCGATGTTCAAGGCGCTGAAGCGCGTCGGGGTGCGCCTCGCACTCGACGACTTCGGGACCGGCTACTCCTCGCTCGGCTATCTCAAGAAGGCGCCCTTCGACAAGATCAAGATCGACCGCAGCTTCGTGCGGGGCGCCACCGAGGAAGGCAGCCGCAACGGGGCGATCATCGCCTCGATCACCAGCCTCGCCGAGGCGCTGCACATGGACACGACGGCGGAGGGCGTGGAAACGCTCGACGAGCTGGAGCTCGTGCGCCTGCTCGGCTGCAGCCACGTCCAGGGCTACATCTACTACAAGCCGATGAGCGCCGCCGACGCGACCGCGCTGGTCTCGGGCGATTGCATCGCCCAGGCCGACGGGCCGCAATGCGCCCGCGCGCCGCGCCAGAACCTGCTGCGCCGCGTGACGGTGGTGCACGGCGGCAATCGTCTCAACGCGACCCTGCGCAACATCTCGGAGGGCGGGGCCATGATCGAGGGGCTGTGGAACATGCCCGCCGGCAGCGTGCTCAGGATCGAGTTCTCGGCCGACATGTCGGTTACGGCGCAGGTCCGCTGGTCGCGCGAGAACCGCGTCGGGGTCGAGTTCCATGCCCCGCTGAAGCGTCGCGCCGACGGCACCTTCGCGGTGCTCAAGAGCCAACCCGGTCAAGCAGGCGGGATCGCGAGCTGGTAGCCGGTGCGCCCGGTGACCTCCGGGGCGAACGGTGCCGGCCGTTAGCGGAAAAATAACCATCGGCCTTTAGGTCTCGCAAACGCGCTCCGGCGGAGGGAATAACCTCGGCCGAAGTCTGGAGGTTTGCCCGAGAGATGGCCTTCAAGGGGCTCCTATCGTCACGAAACGCAGCCGCCCCGCGCGGCGGGCATCCTCCTGCCGCCATGACGCCTGCATCAGACTGCACCGGCTCGATCCTCTCGGACGGCGAGCGCCTCGCGATGCTCGACGAGCTTGAGCAATCCGGCCTCGGCTGGTTCTGGGCGAGCGATGCGAGCGGCCGGCTGACCTATCTTTCGGCCGCCATGGCTGCGCGGCTTGCGCTGTCCGTGGGCGCCGCTGTCGGCCAGCCGCTGACCGCGATCTTCGCCGCCGCCGATCGGGAGGGACGCGGCAAGTCGCTTGCGCTGATGCTCGGCGCGCACAAGGCCTTCTCTGGCCTTGCCGTGCGCGCGGCCGGTCAGGCGGAGAGCGCGGTGCTGCGCCTGTCGGGCCAGCCGGTGACCGGGCCCGAGGGCGAGTTCCTCGGCTTCCGCGGGACCGGGGCGGACATCACCGAGGAGTATGTCCGCGAGGAGGAATCCGCCCGCCTCGCGCGTTACGATTCGCTCACCGGCCTTTCCAACCGGCACCGCATGGCGCACCAGATCGAGGCGACGCTCACCGCCTTCCGCGCGGCGCGGCGCAGCTGCGCGGTGATTATGATCGACCTCGACCGCTTCAAGCACGTCAACGACACGCTGGGCCATGGGGCGGGGGACGAGCTGCTGAAGCAGGTCGCCGCGCGCCTCGGCCGCGCCATCGACCGGGAGTGCGAGATCGGCCGGCTCGGCGGCGACGAGTTCCAGGTGATGCTCCCCGACATCGAGGACCGCGGGGTGCTCGGCGAGCTTGCGATGAAGATCATCGCCATGCTGCGCCAGCCCTACAGCCTTGCCGACGGGCGCTGCGTGATCGGCGCCTCGGTCGGGATCGCGATCGCCCCGCACGACGGGGTGACCCGCGAGGAGGTCGTGCGCGCCGCCGACCTTGCGCTCTATGCCGCCAAGAACGGCGGACGGGCGCAGTACCGCTTCTTCTCGGGCGAGCTCGAGAACGAGACGATCTTCCGTCGCCGGCTCGAACAGGACCTCGGGGAAGCGCTGCGCGACCAGGAGCTGTTCCTGCGCTTCGAGCCGATCGTGGAGGCCGCCGCCGGCACCGTCGCCTCGCTCGAGGCTCATGTGTGCTGGAACCATGCCACCCGCGGGATCATCGACGAGCAGGACTTCGCACAGATCATCGAGGGCTCGGCGCTGACCGGCGAGGTCGGGCGCTGGGCGATCATGGCCGCCTGTGCGGAGGCTGCGGGATGGGTCGACACGGTGCGGGTCGCCGTCAACGTGCCCGTGCCGCTGTTCCTCGCCGACGACTTCGTCCCGCTCGTCGCCGAGGCGATCGAGACCGCCGGCATCGCTCCGGCGCGGCTTGAGCTGGAGATCAGCGAGGCGGTGTTCTTCGGCGATGCCAGCACCGTCGACCGCACGCTTGCGGGGCTGTTCAAGCTCGGGGTGCGGCTGACACTCGACGAGTTCGGCAGCGGCTATTCCTCGCTCGCCTACCTGCGCCGGGCGCCCTTCGACGCGATCAAGATCGACCAGAAGCTCGTCGCCGAGGCGGAACGCCAGGAGGGCCGCGAGCTCGGGCTGGTCCGCGCGATCGTGGCGCTGGCGGGCGCGCTCCAGATGGACACGATGGCGGGCGGGATCGAAAGCGCGGGCTTGCTCGCCGCCCTGACCGGCAGCGGGGTCCGCTATCTTCAGGGGCCGATCTTCAGCGAGCCTGTCAATGCCTGTGCCGTGGCGGGAGAAATGGACGGGGGGGCGTGGAAGATCGAGCCCGGCACAAGCCGCGCCCGGAGAGCGCGGCGGCGGACCGTCTTCCGCAAGATCCAGGTGATCCACGACGACTACGCCTACGAGGTGACGCTGCGCAACCTCTCCAAGACGGGGGCGCTGATCCAGGGGCTGGCGGAGGTGCCGAAGGGCACGCAGTTCGTGGTCGACCTCGGCGGCGGACAGCTCGCGGTGGCGACGGTGACCCGCTCGAACGGCGACGTCCAGGGGCTCGAGTTCGAGCAGCCGTTGATCGAGGACGGTTCAGGTAGGCTGTGCACCCGGCACCGCGTCTCTCCATACGCACTCGCCGCTGCCGGAACCCCGCTGGCGGCATTGTCTCCGGGTCGGTTCCTCGGAGTGGAGCAGGGCGGGGCAGTGCCCAAGTTCGGATATGCCGATCCCCCTCGCGTAGAGGTGGCGTGAGCTTAGGCATGTTGCGTTTTTGGCGCATGACAATGCTGCGCCGCAACGCTAATCGCGGGGGGCAATGACCGACCTCTCCCACATCCGCAACTTCTCCATCATCGCGCATATCGACCATGGCAAGTCGACCCTCGCCGACCGGCTGATCCAATTCACCGGCGGCCTCTCCGAGCGCCAGATGTCCGCGCAAGTCCTTGACAACATGGACATCGAGAAGGAGCGCGGCATCACCATCAAGGCCCAGACCGTCCGCCTCAACTACAAGGCCCGCGACGGCGAGACCTACCAGCTCAACCTCATGGACACCCCCGGCCACGTCGACTTCGCCTACGAGGTCTCCCGCAGCCTCGCCGCCTGCGAGGGCGCGCTGCTCGTCGTGGACGCCGCGCAGGGCGTCGAGGCCCAGACCCTCGCCAACGTCTACCAGTCGATCGAGCACGACCACGAGATCGTCCCCGTCATCAACAAGATCGACCTCCCCGCCGCCGAGCCCGACAAGGTCCGCGCCGAGATCGAGGACATCATCGGGCTCGACGCCACCAACGCCGTCCTCGCCTCCGCCAAGTCGGGCATCGGCATCGAGGAGGTGCTCGAGGCCGTGGTCGAGCGCATCCCGCCGCCCAAGGGCACCCCCGACGCGCCGCTCAAGGCCAGCCTCGTGGACTCCTGGTACGACCCCTATCTCGGCGTCGTCATCCTCGTGCGCGTGATCGACGGAAGGCTCACCAAGGGCCTCAACATCCGCTTCATGCAGGGCGGCACCCAGCACCTCGTCGACCGCGTCGGCTGCTTCACCCCCAAGCGCACCGACCTCAACGAACTCGGCCCCGGGGAGATCGGCTTCATCACCGCGCAGATCAAGGAGGTCGAGCAGGCCCGCGTCGGCGACACCATCACCACGGTCAAGAACGGCGCGACCGACCCGCTGCCGGGCTACAAGGAAGTCCAGCCGGTGGTGTTCTGCGGCCTCTTCCCGGTCGACGCCGCCGACTTCGAAAAGCTGCGCGAGAGCATCGCCAAGCTGCGCCTCAACGACGCGAGCTTCTCCTATGAGATGGAGTCCTCGGCGGCCCTCGGCTTCGGCTTCCGCTGCGGGTTCCTGGGCCTCCTCCACCTGGAAATCATCCAGGAGCGCCTCTCCCGCGAATACGACCTCGACCTCATCACCACGGCGCCATCCGTGGTCTACCGCATCCACCTCGGCCATTCGAAGACCCAGGACGCCAAGGTCATCGACATCCACAACCCCGCCGACTGGCCCGACGTCAATCGCATCGAGATGATCGAGGAGCCGTGGATCAAGGCGGTGATCTACACCCCCGACGAATACCTGGGCGCGATCCTCAAGCTCTGCCAGGACCGCCGCGGCATCCAGACCGAGCTCACCTACGTCGGCGGCCGCGCGCAGGTGACCTACGAACTGCCGCTCAACGAAGTGGTCTTCGACTTCTACGACCGCCTGAAGTCGATCTCGCGCGGCTACGCCTCCTTCGACTACGAGCAGATCGGCACCCGCGAGGGCGACCTTGTGAAGATGAACATCCTCGTCAACAACGAGCCGGTCGACGCCCTCTCCCTCATCGTCCACCGCGCCAACGCCGAGGAGCGCGGGCGGGGCATGTGCGAACGCCTTAAGGACTTGATTCCGCGGCATCTTTTCAAGATCCCGATCCAGGCCGCGATCGGCGGCAAGGTGATCGCCCGCGAGACCATCGCCGCGCTGCGCAAGGACGTGACCGCCAAGTGCTACGGCGGCGACATCACCCGCAAGAAGAAGCTGCTGGAGAAGCAGAAGAAGGGGAAGGCCAGGATGCGGGAGTACGGCAACGTCTCCATTCCTCAGGAAGCTTTCATCGCAGCCTTACGCATGGGTGAAGAATAACTCTCTCTCATTCTGGGGATGCGAGAGTGAAGCCCCGCGCCTGGCGCAGCCGTCCGCAAAGCGGACGGCAAGCTAGAAGCGAGAGGCTGCAACTCCGGCCAGCGGGGCCGCGCAGCGGAACCCGTCCGGAAGCGAAGCTGGCCGAAGGCCACCTCAAAGCCGGGGCTTTGCCGCGGCCCATCGGCACAGGCCCCCTTTACGTCGTCCCGCCGCCCGGCCCGCCCCCGGACCCGCCGCCCATGGCCGCGGAGAGCGTATTGAACACGTCGATCAGCGAAAGTCCGAGCGACCGGAAGGCGATGATCGAGGCAACCGCGATCAACGCGACGATCAGCCCGTACTCGATGGCCGTCGCCCCCTCCTCGTCACCGATCAACCGCGCCAGCATGATGCTTCCCCCACAAGACCGCGCCCGAGGGTGAGCGCTGAAGGTTGCGCGAGGGTTGGCGAGGGTGGTGAACGGCGCAGCAAGAGTCAGGCCTCCCTGACGCAGGCGGGAAGGGCGAGGGCGCCTAGACGAGTGTAAACAAGGCTCGTTGCGCGAAAACCGCGGCGCTCGTGCTGTCTTGAGTGTAATGACCAGCGCCGTCCGCCCTCGCGGCCCCGTTAGCCGTGTAACATGTGTGTGGATTACGCCGCTGATCCAGTTGCGCAGAACGCTCACCAGTGCGAATCGGAAAGATGACTTGGAGTGGGGAGCCAGATTCCAGCCTGACCCCCCTTCCAACCACCAAACCTGAGCGGTTGCGGTGGATGGTCTGTTTCCTCGCAGGAAACCTCGTGGCTATGGTCGCGGCGGTTCAGGCCCGTCAAGCAACCGCTTAAACTGCCCCCACGCTTGCGAACATGGGTATCCACCATGTTTTCCACAGGCTCGGGGTCAAATGTGAGCGAGTTGTAAAATGGCCTTAGAAAGCATTCACCTACGTAAACTGCTGAAGCTTACTTTTTTGGAGCCTAATAGGCGTCGTGCGGCGCTACGGGCGGAGATCCGCGAGGAATTGCGCCGCGAAGCTGGCGAGGACTCGGGTGGCGGCGATTTCTACACCCCGTTTTGGGCAGATGTGAAATCGCATGTTTTCGGCGGGGCTGACCTGCGGGAAGCGACCGATAACCGTATCATGGCTAAACCCCGACGTCAGAACCTGTATCCGCAGCTCCGCGATGGCTTCTTGCAATGGTGGGACGAAAAACGGCGCTGGACAAATACGCCGTTCAAGCCCGGCAAAAATTACAAGGCGCGGTTTCGGATCCCCGGATTGGATGCGACGGTCAAGGTTGAAAGCCTTCTGTCGGTGATTGACGGGGTCGGAGAAGAATACGTCGTTTACTCGTATTTTGCGCCCGAACCCAGACTTACAGACGAATCTGCGCGTTTGGGGCTCTGGCTTTTGACGCAGGCGCTTCCGTCGATACCCGCATCGCAGTTTAGAATTCTCGATATCATTCGCGGCAGTACGTTCTCCATCGATCGCACCCCTCTTGCGGGTGATGAAGAGATCGAATTCCGAGCGCGCTACGCTCGGCTTATCCAAGAGCGAGATGATATTCGCCGCGATTTTTATAGTTGATGATTTTTTAGTCTCATTATTATCCCTCTCTGTAAAGGTTCAAGGTATGTCCTATCGATTGACGCCTGCCGGCACCTATGTTGCCGGTTCTTCATATTGTATGACACCTGATGGCAAGTATGTATCAGGATCAAGGTATACGCTCGCTCCAGATGGCAGCTATGTTGGTGGTTCTCAATTTCGGCTTGCACCGGATGGCAAATACGTTGGAGGCAGCCGCTACACCCTTGCGCCTGACGGTACATACGTAGCTGGTTCCCGGTACTTCCTCTGCCCCGACGGGACGTATGTAGGTGAGGAGCCGATCTAATCGTGCGTCTCTGAGGTAGCACCTCGGTTCGAGCTTGATGTTTTAGCGAGCGTCAGACTTAAGAATCGAAACCCTCATACTTCAAACTTCACGTCGTCTTCCGGGGCGGCGGTTCGGGGGGCTAGGCGCGGCGGTGCGAGGGCGGGGGTTTGGGGAACTCGTCCGCCTCCTCCGCCGCCGCTGGCTTCGGGACGGGTAAGGCGCGCACCTCCGGCGGGTCGAAGTGCGTCGCGGGGACGTTCCACTGGGGGTCGAGCAGCGCGCGGGTCTTGGGGTCGGCGTCCATCGCGGCGAGGTCGCGGTCGCGCAGGGCGATGAAGTGCGACCAGGCGGCGCGGGTCTCCTCGCTGAGGGCGGCCCAGCGGCTCTCGACCTCGCGGCGGAAGCGGGCGCGGATCACCTCGACCTTGCGGTCGATGCTCTCGCGCACCTCCCTGATCGAGACGTTGGGCCGCTCCGCCTCCCATTCGGCGCGCCACTTCTTCTTGAGCCGCGCGAGCTCGGCCTGGCTGACGGTGTCGCGGCTCCTCGCCACCCCGCCGGCGGCGAAGCGCTGGGGGGCGCGGTTGTTGAGCAGGAACATCAGCAGCCGGTCGTTGTAGACCCTGCGCCGGCCGACCTCCTCGCCGTGGTAGAAGATCGGGGTCTCGACGCCGTTGAGGGCGCGGTCCATCGCCACGTCCTCGATGCGCTGGATGCCCATGTCGAGCGCCGCCTCCCACGCCTTGCGGAAGCTCTCGCCCTCGGGGTGGTTGCGCAAGGTGTAGACGGGGCGCTCGCCCACGCCCATGCGGCGGCAGGCGGCGCGCACGCTGCCGGTCTCGGCGAGGTGCTCGATGAACTCGCGCTGGCGGGCGGCGCTCCACCCGCCGCGGCGCATCCGCTGGCGGGGGACGGGGGTGAAGTCCGGGGGCGCCGCGCCGGGTGCGGGGGGGCGGGGGGTCTTGCTGCAGGTCATGGGCGGTCTCGCATGGGGGTGGGGCCGGCCAGAGGATCACAGATCGCCCGGGTAGGAAATCGCGCAAGAGGGCCGGGGAGGGAGCGCAGCCTTCACTTGGCGTTCAGCGCGCCCCCCGCTATAGGCGCGGTCATGCACTCCAAGCTCACCTCGCGTCTCGCGCGCGCCGCGCTCCTCGTCGCCACTGCCGCCAGCCTTGCCGCCTGCGGGGGCGGATCGGCGGGCAGGGATGTCGCCTATGTCGCGCGCGACGTCGAATCGCTCTATTCCGAGGCGCAGCGGCGGCTCGACCGGGGGAACACCCTGCAGGCCGCGGCGCTGTTCGACGAGGTGGAGCGCCAGCACCCCTATTCGCCCTGGGCGCGCCGGGCGCAGCTGATGAGCGCCTTCAGCTACTACATCGCGCGCGACTACAACAAGGCGATCCAGAACGCGCAGCGCTTCCTGGCGATCCACCCGGGCAACAAGGACGCGCCTTACGCCTACTACCTGATCGCTCTGAGCTATTACGAGCAGATCAGCGACGTGAACCGCGACCAGAAGATCACCGAGCAGGCGCAGACCGCGCTGCGCGAGGTCAACCGCCGCTTCCCGCAGACCGAGTATGCCGCCGACGCGCGGCTCAAGCTCGACCTGGTGGCGGATCACCTCGCGGGCAAGGAGATGGAGATCGGCCGCCACTACCAGCGCATGGGCCTGTGGCTCGCCGCCGACATGCGGTTCCGCAACGTGGTCGAGAAGTTCGACACCACCAGCCACACCCCCGAGGCGCTGTTCCGCCTCACCGAGAGCAGCCTCGCGCTCGGCGTGCCGGCGGAGGCGGTGAAGTATGCCGCGGTGCTCGGCGCCAACTACCCCGGCAGCGAGTGGTACGAGCGCGCCTACAAGCTCGTCGGCCGCCACGCGAGCGGCGTCACCGCCTCGTAACGGGCGCGCCGCCGCGCCCGCAGGCCTTTCAGGCGCCCTTCACCAGGGCGCGGACCAGCCCCGCGATGTCGGCCATGTCGAGCGGCTTGGTCAGCACCGGCGCCGCCGCCATGACGGAGGGAAGCTGGTCTGCGCTGAAACCCGTCAGCACCGCGAAGGGGATGCCGCGCGCCGCTAGGGCCTCGGCGACGGGCTCGCTGCTGACCTGCCGCAGCGAGGCATCGAGCAGCGCGGCCGCGCAGGCCGGGCTCTCGTCCATCCGGGCGAGCGCCTCGGCGACCGTGGGGCAGGGGCCGAGCACCGCGAAGCCGGCCTCCGCAAGCGCCTCGGCGATGTCCTGCGCGATGAGGAACTCGTCCTCCACCACAAGGATCGACGCACTCATGCCGCCTCGGCCTCCTCGATGACGCCGAGCGCGCATTCGAGCCGCCAGGTGAACCCCTCGGGCGCGAAGCTGCTTTCGACCTCGGCATCGAGGCTGCTGCGGACCATGTCGCCGGTCACCATCGATCCGAACCCGCGCCGCGCCGGCGCGACCACCGCCGGCCCGCCGCTCTCGCGCCATGTCATGACGAAGCGCTCCTCCTCCCCCGCCGGGCCCGGCACCCGCTGCCAGGCGAGACGGACCTCGCCGCTCTCAGCCGACAGCGCGCCATACTTGCCGGCGTTGGTCACGAGCTCGTGGATGGTCATGCCGAGGGTCTGAACCGCCGACGCGGACAGGGCGATGTCCTCGCCCTCGAGCAGGATGCGCGTGCCGATCAGGTCCTTGAGGTGCCCGACCTGCGCGGCGATCAGCGCGTGGAGCCCGACGCCCCGCCAGCCCGTCTGGACCAGCAGGTCCTGCCCCGCCGAAAGCGAATGGATGCGCGCCGAGAAGTTGCGCAGGAAGGTCTCGTGGTCGGCCCCGCTGGTGCGCCGCGCCACCGACAGGACGACGGCGAGCAGGTTCTTGGCCCGGTGGTTGACCTCGCCGAGCAGGAGCCGGATCTGGCTTTCGCGGTTCTTCTGCTCGGTGATGTCGAGGTTGGTGCCGACCACCCACTCGATCTGCCCCTGCGCGTTGGTGCGGGCGACCTCGACCGCGCGCAGGTGGCGGATCTCGCCCTTCTCGCCCCGCCGGATGCGGAATTCGCGGGTCACGGCGCGCGTCTCGCGCTCGGCCTCCAGCACGTCCAGCTGCTGGCGGGAAGGAAGGTCCTCGGGATGCAGCCGCGCGAGGTAATCGTCCACGTGCAGCATCCCGTCGGGCGTGGGCGCCACGCCATAGAGCTCGAACATCGTGTCGTCCCAGTGGACCGTGTTGCTGGGAACATGCCATTGCCAGACGCCGATCCCCGCGGTCTGCGTGGCGAGGTGGGTCTTGATCTCGCTGTCGCGGAGCGCATCGAGCGCCTCGCGCAGTTCGCGCGCCCGCTCCTCGAGCGCTGCAGCCGCCTGCGCCTGCGCGGCGGCGAGATCGAGGCTGGTCTGGCGCTCCTGGCGCAGCTGCGCCATCGCGGCGCGCACCCCGTAGATGAGCCCGAGCTCGGTCGTGACGACGAAGACATAGAGGCCGAGCGCCACCTCCGTCCCCGCCATCTTGAACTGGTTGTAGGGCGGTATGTAGAAATACCACGCGATCAGCCCGCACAGCAGCGCCGACACCGCCCCGAGCCTGACGCCGAACAGCACGGCGGTGAGGACCACGGCCGGAAAAAACGTCAGGTAGGGAAAGCCGGGCGGCAGCGCGGGATCGAGCGCCGCGCGCGCGGCCCAGGCCAGCAGGACCAGTCCGATCATGCCGGCAATGCCCTTGAAGCCGCCCGGCGACGTCAGAAGCAGGCGATCGATCAGCGAGGTGAAACGGCGCGAGGAGGGGGCCCGGGCCCAATGCGCGGCATTGTTCTCGCCAAGGGCCTCGGCCATCGTCACACCTGTCGATCGTCTCGCGACAGGCATCTGTATTGATATGGGCGACTAACGCAAGACAGGGATATCGTTGCCGCCGCGGCGTGGCTGGCGGGACCCGACGCGGCGCATACCGCGCAAAGCCGGGACTTCGCCAAGTCCCCACGTGACGCGCCCGCATCGCTGCGCTATCCCTCGCGGCGCCCATGCTCACCCGCCTCTCGATCCGCAACATCGTCCTCATCGAAGCGCTCGATCTCGATTTCGCGCGGGGCCTGGGCGTGCTGACGGGGGAGACGGGGGCGGGCAAGTCGATCCTGCTCGACGCGCTCGGCCTCGTGCTCGGCGATCGGGCCGAAACCGCGCTGGTGCGCGCCGGGGAGGACAAGGCGAGCGTCACCGCGAGCTTCGAATTCGCGCGGCTGCCGGCGAGCGTCGCCGCGGCGCTCGATGAGGCGGAGATCGCCATCGAGCCGGGCGAGCCGCTGATGATCCGCCGCCAGGTGCGCGCCGACGGGGGTTCCAAGGCCTTCGTCAACGACCAGCCGGCGAGCGTCGCCCTGCTGCGCGAACTCGCCCCCGCGCTGGTCGAGCTTCACGGCCAGCACGATGACCGCGGCCTGGTCAACCCGCGCGGGCACCGGGCGCTGCTCGACCGCTATGCCGGGACGGACACGGCGGCGCTGGAGCGGGCCTGGGCCGAATGGGCGCGCGCCGAGGCGCAGCTGGCCGAGGCGCGCGCGGGCGTGGAGCAGGCCAAGGCCGATCAGGACCTCCTCATCGCCCACCTCGCCGAACTGACCGCGCTCGAGCCCCAGGCGGGCGAGGAGGCGCGGCTCGCCGGGGCGCGCGCGGACATGCAGAAGGGCGAGAAGCTCGCGGGCGATCTCGAGGCGCTGCGGCACCTCTGGGAGGGTTCGGATTCGCCGCTCGCGGCGCTGCGCGTCGCGGCCCGCAAGCTCGACCGGATCGCCGAGCAGCACCCGCTCCTCGGCGAGGCGCTCGCCGCGCTCGACCGCGCGGTGATCGAGGCGAGCGAGGCTGAGGACAAGCTGCGCGAGGCGGCCGAGGCGCTGATCCACGATCCGCTCGCGCTGGAGCGGGCCGAGACGCGGCTCTTCGACCTGCGCGCCGCGGCCCGCAAGCACCGCTGCGAGGTCGACGACCTGCCCGAGCTGATGCGCACCATGCGCGCCCGGCTCGACGCGATCGAGGGCGGGGAAGCGGCGCTCGACGCGCTCGAGGCGGCGGCGCGCGAGGCGCGGGTCGTCTATGTCGCGGCGGCCGAGCAGGCCCGTGCCGCGCGGGTGGCGGGGGCGGAGCGGCTCGACGCGGCGGTGGCGGGGGAGCTCGCGCCGCTCAAGCTCGATGCCGCGCGGTTCCGCACCGCCGTCACCCCGCTCCCCGAGGATCGCTGGGGCGCCCACGGCATGGACGCGGCCGAGTTCCTGATCTCGACCAACCCCGGCGCGGACTTCGCGCCGCTCGCCAAGATCGCGAGCGGCGGCGAGCTGTCGCGCTTCATTCTCGCGCTCAAGGTCGCCCTCGCCGAGAAGGGCGGGGCGGCGACGATCATCTTCGACGAGATCGATCGCGGCGTCGGCGGCGCGGTGGCAAGCGCGATCGGCGAGCGGCTCGCGCGGCTGGCGGCGGCGGAGGGGCAATTGCTCGCCGTCACCCACTCGCCCCAGGTCGCGGCGCGCGGCCAGCAGCACTACTTCATTGCCAAGGCCTCGAACGGCACGGTCACGCGCACCAGCGTGGTGCTGCTCGACCACGCCGGGCGGCAGGAGGAGATCGCCCGGATGCTCTCCGGCGCCGAGGTGACCCCCGAGGCGAGGGCCCAGGCGGACCGGCTGCTGGAGGGGGTGTGACCCGCTTCCTGCCCCTCCTCCTCCTCGCCGCCTGTGCCCCTGCCACGCCCGCGTCCCCGGAGACCCCGCCCGCCGTGCAGCCCAATCATTCGACCTACGGCACCGACGCGAACCTCGCCGCCTCGCGGCCCGACGCGGTGCTGCGCTATGCCGACCATGCCCGCGGCTTTGCCGAGCTGCGGCTGCCGGAGGGGGCGGGGCCGTTCCCCTTGGCGGTGATCTATCACGGCGGGTGCTGGAAGACCGGCATCGCCTCGCAGGCCTACATGGCCCCGCTCGCGACCCGCTGGCAGCAGCAGGGCATCGCGACGCTCAACGTCGACTACCGCGAGGTGGGCGACGGCGGCGGGTGGCCGGGCTCCTTCGCCGACTGGGCCGCTTCGGAAAAGCTGATCGAGGAGGTCGCCGCGCGCCACCCCGTCGACCGCGACCGGGTGACGCTGGTCGGCCACTCGGCGGGCGGCTTGCCGGCGCTGTGGCTGGCGAGCCCGCAGGGGGCGGAGGGCCCCGTGGGTGCCCGCACGGCGCTGCGGGCGCGGGCGGCCATCGTGCTCGACGGGCCGGGCGATGTCGGGGCGGAACGGAGCGCCTTCGATGCGCTGTGCCAGTTCAGCGCGGTCGACCCCTTTATGGGCGGCGCGCCCGGTGCCGTGCCGGGGCGCTACGCCGCCATCGCCCCCGCCACCGCCGCGCCGCGCCTCGCCGACATCCTCTTCGTCCAGGCCAAGCTCCCCGCGCCCTCCGCGGCGACGCAGGCATCGCTGGCGGCGGGCGGCGCCCGCGTCGCCGTGCGCGCAAACGCCGGGGCCAGCCACTTCGCGATCATCACGCCCGGACACCCCCTCTATGCCGCCAACGAGCCCGCCATGCTGGCGCTCCTCAGGGGCGAGTGACGACCCCATGACCGACCCCGCCACCCTCTCCGAAGCCGAAGCCGCCAACGAGCTGATGCGGCTCGCCCGCCAGATCGCGCGCCACGACCGGCTCTATCACGCGGAGGACTCGCCCGAGATCTCCGACGCCGAATACGACGCGCTGGTGCGCCGCAATGCGGAGCTCGAGGCGGCCTTCCCGCACCTCGTCCGGCCGGACTCGCCGTCGCGCAAGGTCGGCCACCAGGTCGCCGCCTCGCCGCTCGGCAAGGTGACGCACGAGGTGCGGATGATGAGCCTCGACAACGCCTTCTCCCGCGAGGAGGTGGCCGAGTGGCTGGCGCGAATGCGGCGCTTCCTCAACCTGCCCGAGGCCGAGCCGCTGGCGATCACCGCCGAGGACAAGATCGACGGCCTCTCCTGCTCCTTGCGCTACGAGAACGGCGTGCTGGTGCGCGCCGCGACCCGGGGCGACGGGCAGGTCGGCGAGGACGTGACGGCGAACGTCGCGCACATTTCCGACATCCCGCAAAAGCTTCCGGAGGGCGTGCCCGCCATCTTCGAGGTGCGCGGGGAGGTCTACATGGAGAAACAGGCGTTTACCGCACTCAATGCTGCGCAGCATGAATCGGGCGGCAAGATCTTCGCCAATCCCCGTAACGCCGCCGCGGGCTCGCTGCGGCAGAAGGACGCGAGCGTCACCGCCAGGCGCCCCTTGCGCTTCTGGGCGCATGGCTGGGGCGCAGCTTCGGCGGTGCCGGGGGCGACGCAAGGCGAGGTGGTGGAGCGATTGCGGGAGTGGGGCTTTCCGGTGTCGCCGCTCTTCACCCGGATCGAGGGCGGGGTCGATGACCTCATCGCCCACTTCGACGCGATCGGCGCCGCGCGGCCCTCGCTGCCCTACGACATCGACGGGGTGGTCTACAAACTGGATCGGCTCGACTGGCAGGAGCGCCTCGGCTTCGTCGCCAAGGCACCGCGCTGGGCGCTCGCGCACAAGTTCCCGGCGGAGCGCGCCGAGACGGTGGTGCAGGGCATCGACATCCAAGTCGGGCGCACCGGCAAGCTGACACCCGTCGGCAGGCTCGCGCCGGTGCTGGTCGGCGGCGTCACCGTCACCAACGTCACGCTCCACAACCGCGACGAGATCGCGCGCCTCGGTCTTCGCGTGGGCGACCGCGTGGTGATCCAGCGCGCCGGGGACGTCATCCCGCAGGTGGTGGAGAACCTCACGCGCGAGGAGGAGCGCCCCGCCTTCGCCTTCCCCGACCACTGCCCCGAATGCGGCAGCGAGGCCGTCGCCGAGGAGGGCGAGGTCGACGTGCGCTGCACCGGCGGCCTCGTCTGCCCCGCCCAGCGCACCCAGCGGCTCGAGCACTTCGTCAGCAGGCGGGCGCTCGACATCGAGGGGCTGGGCGAGAAGACCATCGCGCAGTTCTTCGCACTAGGCTGGCTGGAGAGCCCCGCGGACATCTTCCGCCTCAGGAAGCGCCGGGCCGACATCCTCGCGCTCGAGGGCTGGCAGGAGAAGTCCGTCGATAACCTCCTCGCCGCCATCGAGGCCAAGCGCGCCCCCGACGCCGCGCGCCTGCTCTTCGCCCTCGGCATCCGCCACATCGGCGAGGTGACCGCGCGCGACCTGATGAAGCATTTTCACGAGCTGCCCGTGCTGCGGGCGACGGCCGAACGCGCCCGGGCGGGCGACCTCGAGGCGGCGGGCGAACTCACCGCCATCGACGGCATCGGGCCGAGCGTCGTCGAGGCGCTCGGGGACTTCTTCCACGAGCCGCACAATGTCGCCGTCTGGGAGGACCTGCTCTCGGAGGTCACCCCGCCGCGCTACGAGGTCACGACCCTCGCCAGCCGGGTGGCGGGCAAAACCGTGGTCTTCACCGGCAAGCTCGAGACGATGAGCCGCGACGAGGCCAAGGCGCAGGCCGAACGCCTCGGCGCCAAGGCGGCGGGCAGCGTCAGCGCCAAGACCGACTTGGTGGTCGCAGGGCCGGGGGCGGGCAGCAAGCTCAAGCAGGCGGCCGCGCTCGGCATCGAGGTTACCGACGAGGCGGGCTGGGCGGCGATCGTGGCCGAGGCGCTGGGGGGCGGGGGAGGCGAGGGCGGGTGAGCGACCTCCTCGCCAAGCTTCATCCCCAGGCGCTGCGCATCGCCGCGCTCCTGCGCAAACGGAGCGAGACAGTCGCGGTCGCGGATGGGGCGACCGGGGGGCTGATCGCCGCCACGCTGCTGACCGTGCCGGGCGCGCTCGACTTTTTCGTCGGCGGCGGCGTCGTCTATTCCCTGCGGGCGCGCGACATCCTCTTCGCCCTCCCGCGCGAAGCCTATCGGGGGATGCGCGGGGCCACTTCGGACTACGCGCTCCTCCAGGCGCGCGCGATCCGCGACAATTTCGGCGCGGACTGGGGGCTGGCGGAGAGCGGCTCTGTCGGCGGGTCGGCGCACCCGAGCGGTGCCCCCGCGGGGCGCAGCGTGGCAGCGCTCGCCGGGCCGGGGGGCGAGCACACGCGGCTGCTCGAGACCGCGAGCGACGCCCGCATCGCCAACATGGCCGCTTTCACCCGCAACGCCCTCGCGCTGTTCGAGGACGTGCTCGCGGGTTGACGGCCGCGCGCGGCGATGGCGGGGCAGGTCACGCTCTGGTAAGACCGGGGCGCTATGCCGGGGGCAAACGGGGGAACACATGGCGGGCTATCTGCAGAAACTGATGCGCGATCTCGAATCGCCGGTCGAGGTGCGGCGCTTCGGCTCGGGGTGGTTCGCGGGGTTCTTCGCGCTGCTCTTCGCGGTGAGCGGCTTCGTGCTGGTGGTCGCGCTCAAGTTCCCGGCGTGGTTCACCACGCCCGAGCTCCAGGTGGTGCGTGACTGGCCCGGCTTCCGCACCGCGATCCACGCCCTGCTGCTGACGAGCTATGCGTTGGCGCTGCTCAGCCTGCTGCTGCGGCCGCGCAAGGTGCTGGGGATGACCGCGCTCGCGATCGGCCTCGGGGCGGCGCTGCTCGGCGGCGCCGCGGTCGAGGCGGACGACGCGCGCAGCTGGGGGATGTTCTTCGGGATCGACTTCTTCATCGTCAACCTGCTGGCGACCGGCTTCATGTTCGCGCCGCTCGAGCGCTTCGTGCCGCACCGCCGCGAACAGCGGCTGTTCCGCCACGAATGGCGCGAGGACCTGTTCTACTTCCTCGTCAGCTCCATGTTCGTGCAGGTGCTCGCCTTCCTGTCGTTGGCGCCCTCGCAGATCATCAATGCGAATACGAACAGCTGGGATGCCTTCCGCGCCGGGGTGGCGGGGCTGCCGTGGCTGGTGCAGTTCGCAATCGTCCTCGTCGCCTCGGACATGCTGCAATACTGGTACCATCGCCTGTTCCACAAGGTGCCCTTCCTGTGGGGCTTCCACGCGGTGCACCACAGCGCGCGGTCGATGGACTGGCTGGCGGGGTCGCGGATGCACATCGTCGAGGTGGTGCTGCTGCGCGCGGTGACCTCGCTGCCGCTCTTCACGCTCGGCTTCGCGCCCTCGGTGATGCAGGCCTATATCGGCTTCATCTATGTCTGGTCCTCGCTGCTCCACGCCAATGTCGGGGGGAACTTCAACCGGCTGGGGCACTGGATCGCCACCCCGCGCTTCCACCACTGGCACCACGGGCTGGAACGCGAGGCCTTCGACGTCAACTTCGCGATCCACTTCCCCTGGATCGACAAGCTGTTCGGCACCTTCCACCTGCCCGAGGACCGCTGGCCGAAGGACTACGGCATCCCCGAGGACGTGCCGCAGGGCTATGCCGGGCAGTTCCTCTACCCCTGGACGCGCACCGGCAAGAAGCTGGACGAGGGCGGGGCCGAACCGGCGGAGTGATGTCGCCCGGCTCGCAGTCCTAGCGCGTCAGGGCCTTCTGCGGCGGCGGGGCGGAGATCTTTGGCGCGGGTCCGGAGGCGGCAACGGCGGGGCGGGGGCGCGCGGCGGGCCGCTCGACGGGGGCGGGCGCCGCCTGCTTCTCCTCTGCCGGCGGGCGCGACCGCCCGGCAAGGCGCGCGCCCAGCCAGAGCGCGGTCTTGTAGGCCCTGGCGGGCAGCACGCGGCGCAACCGGCGCTTCAGCGCCTCCCTGCCGAGCAGCGGCGAATCCGACATCTCGGCATGGCTGCGCAGGCCGCGCAGTTTCTGCAGCGCGGCGGTGGCCGACCAGGCACCGGGGCTGGCGATGCCCTGCCGCGCGGTGCAGAGCACGGGCTTGCCGGAGATCTGCGCGATTCCCGCGCTCTGCCGCTCGTCGCCCTCGATGAAGAGCATGTGCGGGCTTGCGCCGTAGAAGCGCGCCTTGACCAGCGCCTCCGCGCCCGGGCCCGCGCCCTCGGCCTTGCCGGACAGGCCGAGCATCACCAGCCGCTCGTGGAGGATGCCGTGCCGCGCGAGCCACGCCTCCAGCGGCGCCCGGTGCGGCTCGGACCCTGCCGAGAGCACGCAGGCGATCCGCTGGGTGGGGCGCATCAGCGGCGGGTTTTCGTCGAGGAAGCGGGCATAGGCGGCCGCGTCCCGGCGCTCGGCGGGCGAGGGGCTGGGGCACAGCACCCCCTCGATGCTCATGCAGGCGCGCTGGAGATAGACGTGGTGCGGCAGGTTCCACTCGAAGACCCGCGGCAGCGGCAGGGTCTCGAAGGCGATGTCGACCTCCGCCTCGCCGCCGGGCACGACATAGATCGCGGCAAGGCTCACCCGGGCGGCGATCCCGGCCTGCCGCAGCCGTTCGCGCACCTCCTGCATCGCGTAGCCGCGGTTGAGGCTGTCGTCGACGACGAGGATGTGCCGCGCCTCGGCGAGGTCGCCGATCAGCCGCGAGCCGGGCTTGGTCGACCCGGCGCCCGGCAGGCGGCCCTCGCACAGGCTATCGAGATCGGCATAGCGGAGGTTCAGCAGCAGTGCGATGCTGACGGCCGGGAGGATGCCGCTGCGCGGCACCCCGACGATCAGGTCCACGTCCTCGGGAACGAGGGGGAGCTGGCTCCTGATGAGGGAACTCATGTCCGCTATGCTGCGATATTCCATCCGCGCTTCCCTCGCTTGCCTCTCCGAAGCGAAGGGGATGGATTGTGACAGCTTAACTGCACTAACCCAGATTAGCCGTGGCCTGTGAGCGACAAGTTGATCGGGGCGAGGCCGTGCGGCGCCGAAGCGCAGGGCCGGCGGCGTCTCGTCACCCCCTGCGGGTGCGTCGCCTGCGCAGCCACAGGATCGCCCAGTCGCCCCGCTCGAGCCGCGCGGCGAGGCGGAAGCCGGCACGCTGCATCGCGCGCCGCACCGCCGCCTCCTGCTCGCCCGCCAGCAGGCCCGCGAGCAGCAGGCTCCCCCCGGGCGACACCGCCGCGCCGAAACTCGGGGCGAGGCTCACCAGCGGCCCCGCGAGGATGTTGGCTATGAGGAGGTCGTAGGGTGCGCGGGCCTCGAGCAGCGGATCGTCCATGCCGTCGGCGACGATCATCACCGCCGCGCCCGGCCCGGCGCCCATCGGCACGCCGTTGAGGCGGGCGTTCTCCTCGACGACGCCGGTGCAGACCGGGTCGATGTCGGTGAGGGTGATAGCCGCGCGCGGCCACAGGGCGAGGGCGGCGAAGCCGAGGAGGCCCGTGCCGGTGCCGATGTCCGCGATGTTGCGCGCCACCACGCCGCTCGCCTTCATGTGCCCCAGCATCTCGAGGCACCCGGCGGTGGTCCGGTGCTGACCGGTGCCGAAGGCCTGGCTGGCGGGGATGGTGAAGTCGATGAGGTCCGGGTCCGCGGGGTAGTCGGGCGTGTGGACATGGAAGCGCCCCGCGCGGATCGGGGGCGCGTTGTGCTGGCTGAGGGTCACCCAGTCCGCGGGCGGCAGTTCCTCGACCGCGATGGCCGGCGCCTCGCCCTCGAAGAGACTTGCGAGCGCCGCTGTCTCGGCCGCGCCGGGCTTCCTCGGATACCAGCCCTCCAGCACCCAGTCGTCGGGCCGGTCCTCGGCGACCTCGCGGCCGGCGATGACGAGTTCGGGGTCCCAGTCGTCGATCAAGTCATGCGCGAGCAGCGCAGCCTGCACGACCGGCTTGGGGGCGAAGGCGGACAGCTTCCACGTCGTATCAGCGGACAAAACTCGCTCCGTTGGCGTCGATCACCGCGCCGGTCATGCTGGGGGGCGCATCGAGGGCGCAGAAGGCGATGATCGCGGCGATCTCTTGCGGAGTGGCGACGCGGCCGAGGGGGATGTCGGCGAGCAGGCCCGGCCCGCCGCGGCTCGCGAGGTAGTCGCCCGCCATGCTCGTGTCGGTGAAGCCGGGGGTGACCGCGAAGCTCAGGATGCCGTCCTTGGCATAGGCTCGGGCGATGGTCTTGTGCATGCCGATCATGCCGCTCTTGGCCGCCGCGTAGTGCCAGTGCGCGGGGCTGTCGCCGCGATAGGCGGCGCGGCTTGCGACATGCACCAGCCGCCCGCCGAAGCCGCGCTCCTGCCAGTGCAGCACCGCGAAGCGCGAGAGCTGCGCGGCGGAGGTGAGGTTGACCCGCAATGTGTCCTCCCAGGCGTCGAGCCACTCGATGTCCGAGCGGTCGAGCCGGTTCGCCTCGAAGCGCCCGGCGTTGTTGACCACGACGTCGATCGCGCCCCCGGCGACCTCCAGCGCCTCCTCCCACAGCGCCTCGACCGAGAGGGGATCGCCGAAGTCGGCGGCGATGATCCGCGGCCCGCCGCCTGCCGCCTGCGCCTGCGGGCGCGAGGCATGGCCGATCACCTGCGCGCCGCGCGCCGCGAGAGCCTGAAGCGCCGCCCTGCCAATTCCGCGGCTTGATCCGGTTACCAGAATGTGTCCCATGCAATGGCCTATCCGAAACTTTGCAAGCCATGTCCACAACGTCGCCGCTTGCCTCGTTCGCCAGCGGCGCTAAGTGGGAGGCCTCGAACAGGGACCAGACGGGATCACCATGAACCAAAGACCGCTTTCTCCCCATCTCCAGATCTGGCGCTGGGGGCCGCACATGCTGGTATCGATCCTCCACCGCGTCAGCGGCCAGGGGCTCGCGCTGGTCGGGCTCGCGGTGCTGGTGTGGTGGCTGGGCGCGCTCGCCAGCGGGCCGGAGGCCTATGCGACCTTCCAGGCCGTGATGGGCTCGCCGCTCGGGATGGTGGTGCTGGTGGGGCTCAGCTGGGCCTTCTTCACCCACACCATGAGCGGGCTGCGCCACTTCGTGCTCGACATCGGGGCGGGCTACGAGCTCGACACCAACCGCGCCTGGTCGGTGGCCTCGCCGCTGATCGCGATCGCTCTCACCGCGGCCTTCTGGGCCGTGATCCTGCTGCGCTGAGGAGGGAGACAGAACCATGGGCAACGGAACCTCCATCGGCCGCGTGCGCGGCCTCGGCGCGGCGCACGAGGGCGCGCATCACTGGCTGCTGCAGCGTTTCACCGCGATCGGCAACGTCGTGCTGGCGACCTGGCTGGTGGTCAGCCTCGCGCTGCTCGGCGACTACGGCCACGCGAGCGTCGCCAAGTGGCTCGCGCAGCCCCTCTCGGCGACGGCGATGATCCTGCTGCTGGTCAGCCTGTTCTGGCACGCGCGGCTCGGCCTCCAGGTGCTGATCGAGGACTATGTCCACGAGGCCGGCACCAAGTTCGCGAGCCTCGCCGCGATCAATCTTGCAACCATCGGCGGCGGCGCCTTCGGCATCGTCAGCGTCGCCGCGCTCGCTTTCGGAGGGAATGCCTGATGGCAACCGCAGCACCCAAGGGCACCGCCAACGACGTCGGCGGCGCGCATCTGAAGGGCGCCTACACCATCGTCGACCACACCTATGACGTGGTGGTGGTGGGCGCGGGCGGATCGGGCCTGCGCGCGACGATGGGCGCGGCCGAGGCGGGCCTGCGCACCGCGAACATCTCCAAGGTCTTCCCCACGCGCTCGCACACCGTCGCCGCCCAGGGCGGGATCGCCGCCTCGCTCGGCAACAACTCGCCCGACCACTGGACCTGGCACATGTACGACACCGTCAAGGGGTCGGACTGGCTCGGCGACCAGGACGCGATCGAGTACCTCGCGCGCGAGGCCCCGGCGGCGGTCTATGAACTCGAGCACGCCGGCGTGCCCTTCAGCCGCAACCCCGACGGCACGATCTACCAGCGCCCCTTCGGCGGGCACATGCAGAACATGGGCGCCGGCCCGCCGGTGCAGCGCACCTGCGCCGCCGCCGACCGCACCGGCCACGCGATGCTCCACGCGCTCTACCAGCAGAGCCTGAAGTATGACGCGGACTTCTTCATCGAGTATTTCGCGCTCGACCTCATCATGTCGGAGCGCGACGGGGTGAAGCAGTGCGTCGGCGTCATGGCGATGAGCCTCGACGACGGGAAGATCCACCGCTTCCGCGCCCAGTCAGTCGTTCTGGCGACCGGCGGCTACGGGCGCTGCTACTACACCGCGACCTCGGCCCACACCTGCACCGGCGACGGCGGCGGGATGGTGCTGCGCGCGGGGCTCCCGCTCCAGGACATGGAGTTCGTCCAGTTCCACCCGACCGGCATCTACGGCGCGGGCGTGCTCATCACCGAAGGCGCGCGCGGCGAGGGCGGCTACCTCACCAACTCCGAGGGCGAGCGCTTCATGGAGCGTTACGCGCCGTCGGCCAAGGACCTCGCCTCGCGCGACGTCGTCAGCCGTTCGATGGCGCTCGAGATGCGCGAGGGCCGCGGGGTCGGGCCGGAGGGCGATCACATCTACCTCCACCTCGACCACATCGACCCCAAGGTGCTCGCCGAGCGCCTGCCGGGCATCACCGAGAGCGGCAAGATCTTCGCCGGGGTGGACCTCACCCGCCAGCCGCTGCCCGTCACCCCGACGGTGCACTACAACATGGGCGGCATCCCCTGTAACTACCACGGGCAGGTCGTGACGCTGGGGCCGGACGGCAATCCGGACACCGTCATCCCCGGCCTCTACGCCGTGGGCGAGGCGGCCTGCGTCTCGGTCCACGGGGCGAACCGCCTCGGCTCAAACTCGCTCATCGACCTCGTGGTGTTCGGCCGCGCGACCGGCCACCACCTGCGCGACAATCTGAAGCCCGGCGCCAAGCAGGCGGAGCTCCCCGCCGACAGCGCCGACTTCGCGCTGACCCGGCTCGACCACTTCCGCTACGCGAGCGGCGGCTCGCCCACCGCGCAGATCCGGGCGGAGATGCAGAAGGCGATGCAGAAGCACTGCGCGGTGTTCCGCGACCAGAAGCTGATGGACGAGGGCGTCGCCATTCTCGCCGAGCAGAACAAGCGGATGGAGGACATCCACGTCACCGACAAATCGCTGATCTGGAACAGCGACCTCATCGAGACGCTGGAGCTCGACAACCTTATGGCGCAGGCCAACGTCACCATGGCGTCGGCCGCCAACCGCAAGGAAAGCCGCGGCGCCCACGCGCACGAGGACTACCCCGAGCGCAACGACAAGGAATGGATGAAGCACACCATCGCCTGGTTCGACGGCTGGGGCGGTCGCGGCAGCAACATCCGCATCGACTACCGCCCGGTGCACGAATACACGCTGACCGACGACATCGAATACATCGAGCCCAAGGCGCGGGTGTACTGAGCCTTCTCTCGGACTGGGTACGAGAAAGGCCCGGTCCCGCGAGGGGCCGGGGCCTTCTTGCACCGGCACGTCTGTCGAAGCGCAAGTGCTAAAGCATCTCGTCCACGTCCATCCGGTTGTGCAGGATGCGGACAACCTCCACCGCGCCGTCCCCAAGAACATAGAAGATCAGATGCTCACCGCTGGCAGCCTTGCGGAAGGCGCCGTGTTTGCTGCGATATTCGGGATAGCTTGAAGGGAAATCGACAATCCCACCAAAGCGGGCGTTGATCGCGGCGACGTAGCAATCTGCCTGATCGATACCCCACCTTTCCGCCGTGTCCGACCAGATGCGCGCAAGGTCGCGCCGCGCCCTAGGCAGGAGGATGAGGCGCATCAGCCCGACTGATACGAGGCGTGCATCTCTTGCAGGAAAGCGTCGAAGTCGAACTCTTCGGCAGGACCGCTGTCCAGTCCCTCCTGCAACGCAGCGTCGAGCGCGGCGATCCGTTTCTCGCGCTCCTCCGCACGCCGCAGCGCGTCGCGGATTACTTCGCTGATGGTGGCAAATTCGCCGGACTCGACCTTGCGACGAGCATAAGCCTCGTAGTGATCGCCGAGCGAAATGGAGGTGTTCTTTCCCATGGCGCGATCCAATACCAGAAGTTGGTAACGTCGGCAACGCGGGTCGTCGTGCAGCGGGCGCGGTTCCCCGCCTGACGCGCGACAATCATGTTCCCGTTATGTACTCACGGCCCCGGCATCGGCGACAGAAGGGGACACGACATGGCACGACGGCAACCGGCAACCCCTCCCGATCCCAAGGCGATCGACTGGCGGCGCAAGGATGCCTACCGCAAGGACTTCTCGCGCCACGCCAATCTCGCCTTCCTCATCAAGAGCTTCGGGATTAGCGTCATCGCGCTCGCGGTGCCGATCGTGCTGCCGCTGGTGGGCGGCTATGCCGGGCACTATTCGATCAGCTACTTCTACCATGTCCCCGCCACGCGCGACCTCTTCGTCGGGCTGCTCTGGGCGCTGGGTCTGTTCCTCGTGCTGTTCCAGGGCCTCAGCCGCGCCGAGAACCTCCTGCTGACCCTCGCGGGGGTGCTGCTGATCTGCGTCGCGATGGTCCCCACCAACCCGGAGCAGTGCACCGACACCGCCTTCGACTGGCACGAGGGCTTCGCCTTCGGCTTCTTCGCCTGCCTCTTCGTTGTCGCCCTCGGCTTCTCCAAGCGGCGGCTGACCTACATCATGTGGCCGCCGCTCCGAGAACGCTTCGAGCGGGCCTACAACCTCGCGGGGTGCCTGATGATCGGCCTGCCGCTCACCGCTTGGGGCCTGCACCTGTGGCGCGGACCGGCCTGCGGCCATGCGATCTACTGGATCGAGACCGCGGCGATCCTCGCCTTCGCCTTCTACTGGTTCGTCAAGACCGTCGAGTACAAGCGCCTGCTCGGCCTCAGCCCGGCGGCGATCTGGCGGCGGCTGATCGGTTGAGCGCCCTTGACGCGCCCCCCGCGTCCCGTCAGCTTGGCGGGCGATGCGCAGGGGCGGGATCGTGAGCCGGTTCGGAGCCGGGGTGCTGGCGGCGCTGGTCGCCCTGCCGGCCCTGTCGCAGTCCTCCGCCCCCAACCCCTTCCAGCCCCCGCCGCACACGCTCCCCTTTCCCGATCTCGGCGCGGGCAAGTCGCCCGAGGAGCGGCGCCGGTCCTTCGAGCTGTCGCCCGAGCTTCACCGCGGCGTCTCCGCGGCGGCGATCCGCGCGCAGCGTCAGCGGCTCGATGCGGCGCTGGCGGGGCTCGCGGCCCAGCGGCCGGGGACGGCGGATGCCTATGTCCTCACCGTCGCGCTCGACAGCGATCCGGTCTTCGCCCGTGAGGCGCGCGAGGCGGCGCGGGTGCTCTCCGCCCGCTACGGGGCCGAGGGGCGCACCCTGACCCTCGCCGGGCCCGACGGCAGCAGGGACGATCACCCCCACAGCTCGATCACCGCGCTGCTGCTGGCGATCGGCCACATCGGCACGCTGATGGACGGGCGCGAGGACGTGCTGGTGCTCTACACCACCAGCCACGGCGACGAGACCGGGCTCGCCTATCACTGGGGCGACAGCGGCTACGGCGTGCTATCGCCGGTGCGGCTGCGCGATGCGCTCGCGGAGGCGGGGATCACGCGGCGCGTGCTGATCCTTTCGGCCTGCTATTCGGGCGTCTTCGTGCCCGTGCTCGCCAGCCCCGACACCGCGATCCTCACTGCCGCGGCGAGCACGCGGTCCTCGTTTGGCTGCGTCGCCGAGAACGACTGGACCTTCTTCGGCGACGCGCTCATCAACCGCGCGCTGCGCCAGCCGGTGGGGCTCGAGGAGGCGGCGCGGATGGCGAGCCGCTCGGTCGCGGAGTGGGAGGCGCGGGCGCGCTTCCTCGCCTCGCTGCCGCAGGTCAGCATCGGTGCGCGCGCGCGGGGCTGGCTGCCCGCGCTCGAATCGGGCATGCCGCGCGAGGCGAGCCCGCCGGTCGGCCGCCCCGCCTTCGCCGAATGACGCCGCTGACAAGGAAACCCCGCATGAACCCCGCCGAAGCCATGCCTTTCTCGAAACTCATGGGCGTGAGCGTCACCGCCGCCGGCGCCGAGGTGGTGGAGGGCGAGATCGCGGTGCGCGAGGACCTGTGCACCGCCGGGGGGATCATGCACGGCGGGGCGATCATGGCCTTCGCCGATGCGCTCGGCGCGGTGGGCGCGGTCGCCTGCCTGCCCGAGGGCGCGAAGGGCACCACCACGATCGAGAGCAAGACCAACTTCCTCGGTGCCGCGCCGCTCGGCAGCACCGTCAGGGGCCGCAGCGTGCCGCTTAAGACCGGGCGGCGCATGTCGGTGTGGCAGACGACCGTCACGACGGCTGAGGGCAAGCTTGTCGCCCTCGTCACCCAGACGCAGCTCGTGCTCTAGGGCGCGGCGGGCGCCCGCCGCGCGGAGAGGATCTTCACCGGCCTGTCAATCATCTGGCCCTTCATCACCCCTTCGCCGCCTTGCGGATCGCGCGGCGCGGCGAGGATCGCGGCGACCACGTCCATGCCCGCGGTGACATAGCCGAAGGCCGCATAGCCCGCGCGCAGGGCTGCATCGCTTGCCGCGGGGTCGGCGTCGAAGCCGGGCAGGTCCTCGACGATCACGAAGAAGTCCCCGTTGGCATCGCCGGGGAAGTTCATCGCCATCGACAGCGCGCCGTGGCTGTGGGTGAGGCCGGTGGCGGTGGTCGGCTCGTGCGCGATCTTGGGGAGCTCGCGTTTCGGATCGTTGCGCGTGCCGCCCTGGATGATGCCCGACGGACGGTCGCCGCCCCCCAGCGCCATCGCGCGGTAGAAGGTCGTGCCGTCGAGCCGCTTCTCGTCGACATAGCGCAGGAAATTGCCCGCGGTCACCGGCGCGCGCTCGGTCTCCAGCGCGACGGTGAAGGCGCCGAGGTCGGTGGTGATGACCACATCGACATGGCCCGCCTGGGGGTGAGGGCGCACGCCCGGGCGACCCGTCGGCAGGGCGGCGAAGTCGGCGGGCGCCATCGGCGCGGCGGACGCGGCGGCCTCGCCCGGCGGGGGCAGGAGCGCGAACTTGTAGAGGAGGGTGCGCTGGCAGCCGGGCTTCTTCGCCTTGGCGCAGTTCTGGAAGTTGTCGTCCGAGACCATGTAGAGGACGCTCCGGCCCGCCTCCTCGCGCAGCGCCAGCCCCTCGAAATTGTCGAGCGCCAGCGGCGGGGCGAGCACGGCGAGGGTGGTCGCGGTGTCGTCGGGGGCGAGGGCGATCACCGCCGCGCGGTTGCCCTCACTCGGATTGTAGCTGCGGAAGAGGACGAAGCAGGTGCCGTCCGCCTTGCACGCGGCATCGGTGGGCACGCCGCCCGCCGCGGCGATGCCCTCGGGCGGGGCGAGGTGAAAGGGGCGCGCCGCGCCGCCATCGGCGATGCGCAGGCAGTTGGGGCGCGCCAGGTCCGCCCACTCCCCGCAGGCGAGCACGCCGCCAGCATAGGCCGCGAGCGTCTCGATCCCCTCGTTGGGCGCGGCCCCGGCGGTGAGGGCGGCGGCACGGGTGTCGGTGCCGGTCGCGGGGCCGGCGAGGTCGGCATAGCGCCAGACGCGGTGCTCCTGCTCGAAGGCGACCAGCCATTCGCCCGAGGGCAGGCGCGTCACCGCCTCGGCATCGCCGCGCTTCTTGGCGTCGAGCGCCTTGCCGCCCGCGTCGCGCAAGGGGCCGAGCCGCACGCCAGCTATCCCCACCAGCCGCCCGCCGATCTCGTCGGGGAAGAGCTCCAACCAACGCCCGTCGTCGGTGACGGCGACCAGCCGGTCCGCGTGCCAGGCCAGCCCCGAGATGCCGCCGATGTCGGCCTTGTCGGGATCGATGGCGACTCCGCCTAGGGCGATCAGCTCTCCGACCTCGTCCGCACCCAGCGCCATGGGCGTGCTGTCAGGCAGGAAGGCGTCATCCGGCACCTGCGCCGACAGCGGGGCGGCGAGGAGGGCGAGGGGCGTGAGGGCGCGCATCCATGTCATTCGTCCGGGTCTATCGCCCCTTCGACGAAGCGCAAGCGCCAGAGCCACTCGTTCAGCCATGCGCAAGGTTTACAGGCGTAGTCGCGCTGACTACAGGTGTAATCAGTGAGCGAGGGAGACGCGCTGTGACCCCGTCCGATGCCCGATACGACGACAGTTCCGGACCCGGCGAACGCATCACCGAGGCCGAGCACGCGGTGATGGAGGTCCTGTGGGACCGCCCCCGGCGCACCGCGGCCGAGGTCTGCGAGGAAGTCTGCACCGCGCGCGGCTGGAGCCTCGCCACAGTCAAGACGCTGCTCTCGCGACTCGTCCAGAAGGGCGCGCTCGCCGCCGAGCCCGACGGGCGCCGCTATCTCTACACGCCGACCATCGCCCGCGAGGATTACGTCGGGGGCGAGAGCCGGCGCCTCGTCGACCGCCTGTTCGGCGGCCGCGCCGCCTCGCTCGTCGCCCATCTCGCCGAAACCGAGGCGCTGACCGAGGAGGACCTCGCCGAGATCGAGGCGCTGCTGAAGGAGTTGCGGCCATGAGCGCGGTGCTTCTCGAGACGCTGGTGTGGACCGGCGTGCTGATCGCCGCGGTGCTGGTGCTGCGCCGCCCGGTGGCCCGTTACTTCGGGCCTGAGGCGGCCTATGCCCTTTGGGCGCTGCCTGCCGCGCGGCTGGTGCTGCCGCCGGTGACGCTCCCTGCCTGGATGGCGCCGCGCGCCGCTGCGCCCGCTCCCGCCGAGCCTGCCGTTCTGCTCTCCGCCGCGCCCGCGCCGGTTGATGCCGCACCGTGGCAGGCCGTCGCCGCCGCCGCGCCGGCGAGCATTGCCGCGCCCGTCGAGCCCGCCGGGTTCGATCTCGTCACAGTGCTTGCCGACTGGCCGGTCCTCGAGGCGCTGCTGCTCGTCTGGCTCGCCGGGGCGGGAGTGTTCCTGTGGGCGCGCTTCGGGGCCTATTTCGCCCTGCGCGGCGAGATGCTCGCCGGGGCGCGCGAGGTCGGGCAGGTGAAGGGCCTGCTCGGCAAGGTGCGCCTCGTCGAGACGCCCGCCACGAAGGCGCCGCTCGCGATGGGCGTGCTCGACCCGGTGATCGCCCTGCCGCCCGGCTTCCTCGCGCTCCACGACCGCTTCGGCCGCGACCTCGCGCTCGATCACGAGATCGCCCACCACCGCGGCGGGGACCTGCTCGTCAACGTTCTCGTCCAGCCGCTCTTCGCGCTGCACTGGTGGAACCCGCTCGCCCGCTATGGCTGGCTGGCGCTGCGGCGTGACCAGGAGGCGGCCTGCGACGCGCGGGTGATGGCCCGCCGCGGCGCCGCCGAGCGGGCCGCCTATGCCGAGCTCATCGCCCGCTTCGCCGCCGCGCCGGGTGCCACGCACCACGCCGCCCTGACCGCGCCGATGGCCTGTCCGGTGCTCGGCGAGAAATCGATCATCCACCGTCTGAGGAGCCTCTCGATGTCCGACCTGTCCCCCCGCCGCCGCCTCGCCGGACGCGCGCTCCTCGGTGCGGGCCTGCTTGCCCTGCCGCTGACCGCCTCGATCAGCTACGCCGCGAGCGAGGCCCAGAGCGAGGGGGATAGCGTGCTTGCCGCGCCGCCCGCGCCCCCGGCCCCGCCCGTGCCGCCGCGCCCGCCGCTCGCCCCCGATGCCCCGCTGCCGCCCGAGGCCCCTGAGGCACCCGAGGCCCCGCGCGCCCCGCGGATCGTCGTCATCGATCCCGATGCGCCCGATGGCGAGGGCAGCGCCGAGGTCACCGAGCGCGTGTGGCGCGATGCGGACGGCAAGGAGCGCCGGATGAAGATGGTGGTCCGCGACGGGGCCGCCCGCGAGGCGCTCTCCCGCCAGCTCGAAGCCAGCCACGGCGCCGACAGGGCCGCGCACGCCGCGGCGATGGCCGGACTGCGCGCCGGGCTCGCCGAGGCCGACCGCGCGCTCGCCGACCTGCCGCGCATCATCGAGGAAGCCATGGCCAGCGCCGAGGCGGGCCGCGCCGCCGGCCAGCAGCCGCGCGTGATCGTCAAGCGCGAGTGCAAGCCCGGCTCGGAGGAGCTCTCGGAGACCACCACCGGCAGGGACGGCACCCAGATCGTCAGCATCTGCCACGCGCGGATCATGGCCCAGGCGCGTAGCGGGCTGGAGGAAGCGCGGGCCGAGATCGCGAGCGACCGGGATATGCCGGAATCGACCCGCAAGCAGATCCTGCGCACGCTCGACGCGCAGATCGCGCGCTGGTCCGGCAAGGAAGGTTGATCGGGCGCGCGGCGGGCGGGGGCCTCTAGCTCCCGTCCGCCGTCAGCGCCTTGGGCCGCGCCGGGTATTCGCAGCCCCGCCCGAGGCCCCAGCCCTTGAGGAAGCTGCGCCGCACCATCCCCGCAGTATAGGCGGCGGCCAGCGTGCGGTCCCGCTCGGCAGCGCCCGTCACCTCGCGCACCACCCCGCGGAACGGGATGATCGAGGCGACCACGCTCTGCCCGATCCGCCCCTGGCTGATGCGCCGCCGCCGCTCCTGCTCGGCGATGTCGTAGTCCGCGCCGAGGATCATATCGAGCTCCGCAATCGTCGAGACGATCGCGTTGCATTCGCCGAGCCCCTCGGTCGCGTAGGGATCGGTCGCGGCGACCTGGAGCACCTCGGGAATGTCGCGCCCGTCGATGTTGAGATCGCGCAGCGGGGTTCGGGCGACCTCGCCAAGGTCGGGTTCGGGCATGACCTGCGCGAAGGCCGGTGCGGCGGCGGCGCCCCCTGCGAGGGCGAGCGCCAGCGCGGCGGCGGCGAGGGGGCGGCGGGGAGAACGGGGACCGGTCATCGGGGGGCTCCTTGGAAGAACACGTCGCAGGCGGCATCGTCGTCGCTTTCGAGCCCGAGCCGGAGCGCCGTCATGCGCTGCCGGCTGGTGCCGTGGGTGAAGCTTTCCGGGCTGACCTGCTGCCCGGCGTTACGCTGGAGCGTGTCGTCGCCGATCGCGCTCGCGGCCTGGAGGCCCTCCTCGAGATCGCCGGGTTCGATCAGCTCCCGGTTCTTGCCGGCCCACAGCCCGGCGTAGCAATCGGCTTGCAGTTCCATAGCCACCTGTAACCGGTTTGCGGCCGCTCTGTTCCGTTGCTGCTCGCGCCGGACCTCGGCGGCAAGGCCGGTGATGTTCTGGATGTGGTGCCCGTACTCATGGGCGATCACGTAGAGTCGCGCGAAATCGCCCCCGGTGCCCGCCATCCGCGCGAGCTGGTCGTAGAAGGAGGTGTCGATGTAGATCCCCTGGTCGGCCGGGCAGTAGAAGGGCCCCACGGCCGAGCTCGCGCTGCCGCAGCCCTCGGTCGTCACCCGGCCGCCGCTGTAGAGATCGAGGAAGGGCTCGGAGAAGGGCCGGCGGTTGCGCGCGAAGGTCGCCGACCAGGTGTCGTTGAGGCTGGTGAGCGCGGCGCAGGCCTCGGTCGCATAGGCGCTGCTGGTGCAGATCTCCTCGGCGCTGCGCTGCGGGCCCGCCTGCCGCGCCGGCCCGGCCTGCTGCTGCACGCCCTCGACCATGCCGATCGTCTGCATCGGATCGAGCCCGAAGACCACCGCGCCGATCAGCGCGATCACCAGCGTGCCGCAGCCGATCCCCCCGGCGCGCCCCACGCCGCCCCCGTCGCTGGAGCGGACATTGATGCGCGATGTATCGAACGGCCCGAGCCGCATGATGATTTTCTCCCTGTCGCCCGCTTTCCCAAAGCAATTTACTGGACAGCCGCGAAGCGCGCGGCAAAAGCGATGCCCATTAGGCCGGACGTGCAGGAGATGCGGCGAATGCTCAGGGACAGGCGTGCTCTCGTGACCGGCTCGACCTCCGGGATCGGCCTCGCGATCGCGCGCGCGCTGGCGGCCGAGGGCGCCGCGGTGATCCTCAACGGAATGGGCGATCCGGACGCGATCGCCGCCCTGTGCGAGGAGCTGGGGGCGACCCACCAGGGCGCGAATCTCATGGATTCGCAGGCCATCACCGCCATGATGGAGGAGGTCGGCCCCATCGACATCCTCGTCAACAATGCCGGGATGCAGCACGTTGCCGCGGTCGAGGACTTCCCGCCGGAGAAGTGGGACGCGATCCTCGCGCTCAACCTCTCGGCCGCCTTCCACACCACGCGCCTCGCGGTGCCGGGCATGAAGGCCAAGGGCTGGGGCCGGATCATCAACACCGCGAGCGCGCATTCGCAGGTCGCCTCGCCCTTCAAGAGCGCCTATGTCGCCGCCAAGCACGGCCTGGCGGGCTTCACCAAGACCATTGCGCTCGAGCTCGCGACCCACGGCATCACCGCCAACTGCATCTCGCCGGGCTATGTCTGGACGCCGCTCGTCGAGAACCAGATCCCCGACACCATGGCCGCCCGCGGCATGACCCGCGAGCAGGTGATGAACGACGTCCTCCTCGCCAAGCAGCCCACCAAGAGCTTCGTGCAGCCCGAGGACGTCGCCGCGCTGGCGGTGTTCCTGTGCGGCGACCCGGCGCGCGGCATCACCGGGGCGAACTACGCGATCGACGGGGGCTGGACCGCGGAATGACGCCGCTGCGCCGCCCGACCCTGCTGGCATCGCTGCTGGCCGCGCTGCTGCTCGCCGCCTGCGCGCCCGCGCCGAAGACGGGCCTGCCGCCGGTCGACCGCGAGGAGATCGCCGCGCGCCTCACCGCCGACATCGCCTGGCTTGCCGACGACGAGCGCATGGGGCGCCGCCCCGGCACGCCCGGCGCGCGCGCCACGATCGCCTGGATCGAGACGCGCATGACCGAGATCGGGCTGGTCTCGGGCACGGGCGACCCGGGGTCCTACTGGCGGATGCCGGTCGATCTCCTCGCCACCGAACCCGAGACCGCGCAGCTCACGCTCGGCCAGGGGCGGCGGCGCGTCGTGCTGCCCGAGAGCGACGCGGCGGTCTACACCCCCCGGCGCCGCGCACTCGCCTTCGGCGGGCCGGGGACGGGGGTGCCGGTGGTGTTCGTGGGCACTGGCGACGGCTCGGTGCTCGGCGATGCGCTGTCGGGCGCGGTCGCGGTGATGCTCGCCGATCCCGGGCGCGACGCCGCCCGCCGCGAGGCGCTGTTCCGCCAGCGCGCGACCGCGGTGCTGACCGTTCTGCCCGACGCCGCCGCGCTTGCCGCGGTGCGCCGCGCCGAGGAGCAGCCGAGCCTCCAGCTCGCCGCCGAGGAGCAGGACAACCTTTCCGCCTACATCACCGACAAGGCCTTCGCCGACGTGATCGGCGCGCGCCGCTGGCGGACGCTCAAGAACGAGGCGCGCAACGAGGGTTTCGAGCCGCTCGAGCTCAACCTCTCGATCAGCATCGAGGCGACCTCCGACCGGCGCGAGTTCCAGAGCCAGAACGTCATCGGCCGACTGCCCGGCACGGTGCCGGACGCGGGCGCGGTGCTCGTGCTCGCGCACTGGGATCACCTCGGCGAATGCGGCGGCCCGGAGGACGCGGACCGGATCTGCAACGGCGCGGCCGACAATGCCAGCGGCGTTGCGATGATGCTCGAGCTGGCGCGGCGCCTCAAGGCCGGCCCGCCGCTCGCCCGCGACGTCTATTTCCTCGCCACCACCGCCGAGGAGCCGGGCCTGCTCGGCATCCGCTCCTTCGTGAGCAAGCCGCCGATGCCGCTGGAGAGCATCGCCGCGGCCTTCAACCTCGACATGATGGCGGTCGCGCCCGCGGGCAGCCCGGTCGGCATCATCGGCCGCGGGCGCTGGCCCGATCTCGACGGAGCGATCCTCGCGGTGATGTCGCGGCGCGGGCGCCGCATCGGCGACCAGGGGCTCGCCGACAGTTTCCTTCAGCGGCAGGACGGCTGGGCGCTGGTGCAGGCGGGCGTGCCGACGGTGCTGCTGTCGAGCACCTACGGTTCGCGCGCCGTGCTCGATCCCTTCCTCGCCGCGCGCTATCACCAGGCGGGGGACGAGGCGCAGGTGGTCGAACTCGGCGGGGCAATCGAGGACCTGCTGCTCCACGAGGACCTGATCCGCCTGACCGCCGATCCCGCCCGCTACCCCGCACCGGCGAGGCCCTAGCGCAAAGGGGAATCCGCGGTTACATGGGCCGCCACGAATCTCCCGACAGAGGAGATGCCCTCCCCAATGAAGAAAGTGGCGCTCATGGATATCCCGCTCGGCCTGACCTTCGACGACGTGCTCCTCCGCCCGGCGGAGTCGAGCGTGCTGCCGAGCATGGCCGACACCACCACCCGGCTGACCCGCGACATCCGGCTCAACATCCCGGTCCTGTCCTCGGCGATGGACACCGTGACCGAGGCGGACATGGCGATCGCGATGGCGCAGCTGGGCGGCATCGGCGTGCTCCACCGCAACCTCGACATCGAGGCGCAGTGCGCCGCGGTGCGCGCCGTGAAGCGCTACGAGAGCGGCATGGTGGTCAACCCCATCACCATCCTGCCCGACGCGACGCTGGGCGAGGCGCAGGCGCTGATGCAGCAGCACCGCATCAGCGGCATTCCGGTGACCGACGCGGCGGGCAAGCTGGTCGGCATCCTCACCAACCGCGACGTGCGCTTCGCCGAGAACCCGGCGCAGCCCGTGCGCGAGCTGATGACCACCGAGAACCTCGCCACCGTGCCGCTCGGCACCGGTCAGGAGGAGGCGCGCCGCCTGCTCCACGCCCGCCGCATCGAGAAGCTGCTGGTGGTCGACGAGGCCTATCACTGCATCGGCCTCATCACGGTGAAGGACATCGAGAAGGCGGTGAACTATCCCCACGCGACGAAGGACGGCGCCGGGCGCCTCCGGGTGGCTGCGGCGACCACGGTGGGTGACGCCGGCTTCGCGCGCACCGAGGCGCTGGTCGATGCCGAGGTCGACGTGATCGTGATCGACACGGCTCACGGCCACAACATCGAAGTCGCCCGCGCGGTCGAGCGGGTGAAGAAGCTCTCCAATGCCGTGCAGGTGGTCGCGGGCAACGTCGCCACCGCCGAGGCCACGAGGGCGCTGGTCGATGCGGGCGCGGATGCGGTCAAGGTCGGGATCGGCCCCGGTTCGATCTGCACCACCCGCGTCGTCGCGGGCGTGGGTGTGCCGCAGCTCACCGCGATCATGGAAAGCGCCGCCGAGGCCGCCAAGTCGGGCGTGCCGGTGATCGCCGACGGCGGCCTGCGCACCAGCGGCGATGCCGCCAAGGCGCTCGCCGCAGGGGCCTCCTCCGTCATGATCGGCTCGATGCTCGCCGGCACCACCGAGAGCCCGGGCGAGGTATTCCTCTACCAGGGCCGCTCCTACAAGGCGTACCGCGGCATGGGCAGCGTCGGCGCGATGGCGCGCGGCTCGGCCGACCGCTATTTCCAGCAGGACGTCTCGGCGATGAAGCTGGTGCCCGAGGGGATCGAGGGGCAGGTGCCCTTCAAGGGCCCGGCGGCGGACGTGATCCACCAGCTCGTCGGCGGGATCAAGGCGGCGATGGGCTACACCGGCTCTGCCACCATCGCCGACCTCCAGGCGCGCGCGCAGTTCGTGCGGATCACCAATGCGGGGCTGTCCGAGAGCCACGTCCACGACGTCGCGATCACCCGCGAGGCCCCCAATTACCCGACGCGCTGAGGTGGGGCGGTGACCCCCGCCGCGCGCGTCCAGGCCGCGATCGAGCTGCTCGACGCCATCATCGCCGCCGCGCGTTCCAAAGGCGCGCCCGCGGATCGCCTCATCGCCGACTACTTCCGCGCGCGCCGCTATGCCGGGTCCAAGGACCGCCGCGCGGTGCGCGATCTCGTCTACCGCGCGATCCGCCTGTGCGGGCCGGTCCCCGCGAGCGGGCGGGCGGCGATGCTGGCGGTGGCGGCGCAGGACCCTGCCGTCGCCGCGCTGTTCGACGGCTCGCCCCACGGCCCGGCCCCCCGCGCCGAGGACGAGGAAGCGGCGAGCACCGGCCTCGCCCCCAAGTGGCTCGCCGCCGCGCTGCGGGCCTCCGACTTGGGCGGGCGCGACATCGCCGCGCTGCTGGACCGCGCCCCGCTCGACCTGCGAGTCAACGCCCTCAAGGCCGACCGCGCCACCCTCGCGCTCCCCGAGGCGGGCGAGCCGCTCCCCAGCGCGCAGGGCCTGCGCTTCCCCTCCGGCACCCCGGTCGAGCAGTGGGACGCCTACGCGCAGGGCCTTGTCGAGGTGCAGGACCTCGGTTCGCAGCTCATCGTCGAGGCCCTGCCGGTCGCGCCCGGCGACACGATCATCGATCTTTGCGCAGGCGGCGGGGGCAAGACCCTCGCGCTCGCCGCCCGGCTCGGCAATGCCGCGAGCCTTGTTGCCGCCGACACCGACAAGCGCCGCCTCGGCAACCTCGCGCCCCGCGCCGCACGCGCCGGGGCGGAGATCGACCGCACCGTGCTGCTCGATCCGGGCCGTGAGCTGGAGGCGCTCGGCGCGCTTGCGGGCAAGGCCGACCACGTGCTCGTCGACGCGCCCTGCTCGGGCAGCGGCACCTGGCGCCGAAGCCCCGAGGGGCGCTGGCGACTCGACCCGCGCGAGCTCGCGCGGCTGACGGCGCTGCAGGACCACGTGCTCGACATCGCCGCGCGCCTGACGCGCCCCGGCGGCTCGGTCGGCTTCGTCACCTGCTCGGTGCTCGATGCCGAAGGGGCGGATCGCATCGCCGCCTTCCTCACGCGCCATGCCGGCTGGACGGCCGAGCCGCTCGCGCTCGCGCGCGGCACCCCGCGCGGCGCGGGATACCGGCTCACGCCGTCCTGCGACGAAACGGATGGTTTTTTCGTCGCCGCCTTGCGTTCACCATGATAGCATCCCATGCTATGACCACCCAGCCGCCAGGTTCCCGGTCTCAGGCATTGAAGGAGCTCTTGATGCGTTTTGCGCCCGCCGCCGTCGCTCTCTCGCTGTGTCTCGCCATGACCGCGAGCATCTCCAGCGCCGGGGGCCCGCGGATGCCCGATCCGCGCGCGGCGGTGCTGATCGCGCAGGGGCAGGCCTCGCTCGCGGCGGGCGAGGTGCAGGCGGCGATCGACGCCTTCGAGGCGGCGCTGGCGGTCGACCCGGGCCACACCCCGATCTTCATCGACCTTGCCGAGGCGGCGCGCCAGCAGGGCCTCCAGGGCAAGGCGATCCGCTACTACCGCGAGGCGCTGGCGCGCGATCCGGGCAACTTCGCCGCGATCTCGGGCGAGGGCACGGCGCTGGTCGAGAAGGGCGCGCTCGAGAAGGCCAAGAAGAACCTTGCCAAGCTCCAGTCGCTGTGCGGCGACAAGTGCCCCGAGACCGTGGCGCTGCAATCGAGCATCGCCCGCGGCGTGCCCCCGCGCTTCGCGGTCGAGAGCACGGTCGACAGCGCGCCCGCCTCGAACTGAGGCTTCGGCTTTCCCCTCCTTCGTCACTGCGAGCCCGGAACGGGCGCCGCGGTCCATGGACGGAAGCAGAGACCGGGGCGGCGGATCGTGGATGCCCGGGTGGCGCTTCGCGCCGTCTGCGCCTCCGCCTGTGGCTCCTTGCAATGACGACAATCAGATGAGGTCGCGGAACTCCCGCAGCACGTCCTCGTAGGTCGCGCGCTTGAAGGGGATGATGATCTCCGGGAGCAGCGCGGGCTCGACCCAGCGCCAGGCGTTGAACTCCGGCGGATCGTGCGCCTCGAGGTCGATGTCGCCGTCCTCCCCGAGGAAGCGGCCGAGGAACCAGTATTGCTCCTGCCCGCGATACCGGCCCTTCCACACCTTGCCGATCAGCTCGGGCGGCAGGTCGTAGCGCAGCGGGCGCGAGGGCCCGGCGACGATCTCGACCTTGTCGGGGCCCACGCCGATCTCCTCGCCGAGTTCGCGCAGGGCGGCCGCGCGGACATCTTCGCCCGGGTCGATCCCCCCCTGCGGCATCTGCCAGTAGCCGTGCGCCCGCGCGTCGATGCGCTGGCCGACGAAGACGTGGCCGCTCGCGTTCACCAGCATGAAGCCCGCGCAGGGGCGATAGGGGAGGTCTTCGGGGTTCATGCCGGGTGCTCCAGCATGAAGCGCATGGCCGCGACAATCCGCTCCACGTCGGCCTGTGCGCTCGGCACGGCGCCCCGCAGGTTGGTGAAGGAGTGGGTGACCCCGCGCATCTCGAGGAACACCACGTCGCGCCCCGCATCGACCAGCGCCTTGGCATAGGTGCGGCCCGAATCGCGGATCGGATCGAGGCTGGCGGTGACGACGATGGTGGGCGGGGCGTCCGCGTGGTCGCCGAGGATCGGGAAGCCGCGCGGGTCGCTGCGGTCGGCGCCGTAGGCGGCATCGAAGAAGGCCATGGTCTCGGCGGTGAGCAGGAACCCTTCCGAGAAGGCCTCCATGCTGGCCGAACCGATGGCATCGGCGACGAGCGGGAAGATCGGCACCTGGAGCACCACGGGCACGGCGGCGGGCTGCTGGCCGAGGAGCTGGCCCACGACCACCGTGGCATTGCCCCCGGCGCTGTCGCCGATGGTGACGATGCCGGTGGCGGTGAGGCCCAGCGCCTCGGGCGAGGAGGCGACCCAGCGCGTCGCCGCCTCGCAGTCGAGGATCGCCGCGGGAAAAGGCGCCTCGGGCGCGCGGGCGTAGTGGACCGCGACAAGCGGCAGGTCGAGGAGCGCGGCAAGCTCGGTGCACAGCGCTTGGTGCGTGTCGAGATCGCCGATCACGAAGCCGCCGCCGTGGTAGAAGAGGATCACCGGCGAGGGCTCGGCGCGGCTCTCGCGCGCGTCGTAGAGCCTCAGCGGGATCTCGCCCGCCGGGCCGGGGCAGGCGAGGTCGCGGATCACCGGAAGGCTGCGCGCCGGGCGGTCCGCGATGCCATGCATCGCCTGGTAGGAGGCGCGCGCCTCCTCGAGGCTCATGTCGGCAATCTTCGGCCCGGCGGCGGCCGCGAGCATGTCGAGGAAGGCCCGCATGTCGGGGCGGACGTAGGGGGTCTGGTCGGTCATCGGCGCGCTCTCTCCCGCAGCTGTTCTGGCGCCAGCGATAGGCGAGGGCAGGCGGCTTTTCCAAGCGCATTTCCGGGTTCCCTCGCGCCGGGGAGCGGGCTAGCCTGCCGAACATATGGACAATCTGACACATAGCCTCGTCGGCGCGGTGCTGGGGCAGGCGGGGCTGAAGCGGACGACGGGCCTCGCCATGCCCGCGCTCATCATCGGCGCGAACCTGCCGGACGTCGACGCGGCGTGTTTCTTCTGGCTGGAGGGCACCGAGCACCTCGCCTTCCGCCGCGGCATCACCCACGGCCCGCCCGCGCTGGTGCTGCTGCCGCTGGTGCTGGCGGGGCTCTTGTGGGCCTTCGACCGCTGGCAGGCGCGGCGGGGAACAAGGCCCGAGGCGCGGCTGCCGGTGCGCTTCGGCTGGCTTTATGCGATGGCCTTCGTCGGCTGCCTCAGCCACCCCTTCTTCGACTGGCTCAACGTCTACGGCATCCGGCTGCTGGAGCCTTTCTCGAGCCAGTGGTTCTACGGCGACACGCTGTTCATCATCGACCCGTGGCTGTGGGCGCTGCTGATCGCGAGCCTGTGGTGGTCGCGGCGGCGGGAGAAGGCGGGGGCCGACTGGGCGCGCGCGGGGCAGGTCGGGGTGGCGGCGGTGCTGGCCTATGTGGGGGTGAACGGGGCGATCACCGCCGCGACCGAGCGCGCGCTTCTGGCCGAAGCCGGGCGTTCCGATGTGGTGGCCATCGCGGCGCCGGTTCCCTTCGCGTTCTGGCAGCGCGAGAAGCTGCTCGGCAATCCCGCCGCTTGGCAATGGCATGTCGAGACACCCGGCAGGGAACCCTGGCTCGACGGGTTCGATCCCGCGGGGTGCGACATCGAGAAAGCGCGAAAGGCAGACCACCAGATCGATGCCTTCCTGTTCTGGTCGAGAGCGCCCTATATTCACAAGCGGGAAGGCGGCGCCTTCTGGATCGGCGATGCGCGTTTCACCGACGAGCGCGTGAAGGACCGTTTCGCCGTCGCGCTTCCGGGCGGATGCCGGATCGGCGACTGATCGATGGCTCCGCCCCCGCGCTGCCGGATGTGCGGTGCGAGCCTGTCCCTTCATCGTCACCCTGAACTCGCTTCAGGGTCCATCACGCCCCACGCACCTCCGCGCGCGCTTTAGCAATGGATGCTGAAACAAGTTCAGCATGACGGCGTTGGAAGGATTCGGAACCGTCAGAGTACCCCATGCCCCAAACCCAACTCGTTTGGCTGCGGCGCGACCTGCGCCTTGCCGACAACCCTGCGCTCCACCATGCCGCCAGCCTCGGCCCGGTGGTCGCGGTCTATGTCCTCGACGACGAGAGCCCACGGCACCACGCCTATGGCGGCGCCTCGCGCTGGTGGCTGCACCATTCGCTCAGCCGCCTCGCGGAGAGTTTTACGGCCAAGGGCTCGCGGCTGATCCTGCGGCGCGGCAATGCCGTGGAGGAACTCACGAAGCTCGCGCAGGAGGTCGGCGCCACCACCGTCCACTGCAATCGCCACTACGAGCCGTGGTGGCGCAAGGTGCAGGGCAGGCTCGCCGACCGGCTCGACCTGCAATGCCATGACGGCAACTACCTCATGCCCCCCGGCTCGATCACCACCGGCACGGGCGGGCAGTACAAGATCTACACGCCCTTCTCCCGCGCCCTCAGGGCCGAACTCCCGCCGCGTGACGAATTGCCGGTGCCCGAAAAGCTCGAGGCCCCGGCCGAATGGCCCGCCTCCGACGACCTCGCCTCCTGGAACCTCCTTCCGACCAAGCCCGACTGGGCGGGGGGCATCAGGGACTTCTGGGAGGTCGGCGAGGCGGCGGCGCACAAGCGGATGCGCTGGTGGGCGGACCACGTCGACGACTACCACGACAAGCGCAACAACCCGTCCGAGGACAAGGTCTCGCGCCTCTCGCCCTACCTGCATTTCGGCGAGATCTCGCCGATCCAGGTGTGGCACGCCCACAAGGACCGCACCTCCGAAGGCTGGTCGACCTACGAGGGCGAATTGATCTGGCGCGACTTCGCGACGAACACGATCTGTCAGTTCCCCGACTACGCCACCGCCAACCACCGCAAGGAGTTCGACCGCTTCCCCTGGCGCGATCCCGCCACGGACGAAGCCGCCGCGCGCGATCTGAAGGCGTGGCAGCAGGGCCGCACCGGCTACCCGATCGTCGATGCCGGAATGCGCCAGCTCTGGCAGACCGGCTGGATGCACAACCGCGTTCGCATGATTGCGGCGAGTTTCCTCATCAAGCACCTGCTGATCGACTGGCGCGTGGGCGAGCAGTGGTTCTGGGACACGCTGGTCGATGCCGACTACGCCTCCAATGCGACCAACTGGCAGTGGGTCGCGGGGACCGGCGGGGATTCGAACATGTTCAGCCGGATCATGGCGCCGCTCTCGCAGTCGGAGAAGTTCGATGCGGCGGGCTATATCCGCGAATACGTGCCCGAACTGAAGCACCTCAGGGAGCCCGCGATCCACGATCCGGAGGAGCACGGCGCGCGGCCCGCGGGCTATCCGCGCAAGATCGTCCCCCACAAGGCCGCGCGCGAGCGGGCGCTGGCGGCGCTGAAGGTGGTCAAGAGCGGCTGAGAGGGGCTTGCCCGCGCGCCCGCTGCCCGCCTATGCACCCGTCCACATGAACGGGAGAGAGACATGACGGGCAGGATCAGGGCGGCGGTTTCGGGGCTGGTGCTGGCGGCAGCGCTGGCGGCGGGCGGCGCGCAGGCGCAGGACCAGGGTGCGGCGGCGCCCGAGGCGCGGCTCGTCCAGCCGCCCGAGCGCGACCCGGCCGATCTTCAGGTGCTGTTCTGGACCGACGCGCAGCGCGAGCAGCGCTTCCGCGAAATGGAGCAGTGGTTCGCCGGCCACGAGGTCCCCGCCGCCGCCAGCCCCTCGCCGCTGCCCGCCGGCGCGCCCTATTCCGACCGGCTCGATGCGACGCTGCGGCAATACATGGCCGACACCAACGCCGCCGGGCTGATGGTGCTCGAGGACGGCAAGGTGCGCTTCGAGCATTATGCCCTCGGCATGACCCCCGAGGACCGCTGGACGAGTTTTTCCGTGGCCAAGAGCTTCACCTCGACCCTGCTCGGCGCGGCAGTGCAGGACGGCTTCATCGCCAGCCTCGACGATCCGGTGACCAAGTACATCCCGGGCCTCGCCGGTTCGGCCTACGAGGGCGTCACCGTCCGCCAGCTCGCAACGATGACGAGCGGGGTCAAGTGGAACGAGGACTACACCGACCCGAACAGCGACGTCGCCAGGACCCAGAGCTTCGTGATCGAGCACGGGGGCGATGCGATCGTCGCCCAGATGCGCTCGCTCCCGCGCGAGGCGGAGCCGGGGTCGAAGTGGGTCTACAAGACCGGCGAGACCAACCTCATCGGCCTGTTGGTGGAGAACGCGGTCGGCAAGCCGCTTGCCGAATATGCGAAAGCCAAGATCGTCGATCCCGCGGGCTTCGAGGGGCCGCTGTTCTGGATGGTCGACCCGCGCGGCGGGAACATCGGCGGATGCTGCCTGTCCTTGCGCCTCAGGGACTATGCGCGCATGGGCCAGTTGGTGCTCGACGGCGGGCGCGGGGCAGTGGCGCCGGGCTGGTTCGCCGAGGCGACCGACAGCCAGGTCGATTTCGGGGACTCGGGCTTCGGCTACGGCTACCAGTGGTGGACCTACATGGGCGGCAGCTTCGGCGCGCAGGGGATCTTCGGCCAGGCGATCACCTTCCTGCCCGACCGGAAGATCGTGGTGGCGGTGGTGAGCAGCTGGCCGACCGCGACCTCGAGCGCCAACCGCGCGAAGACGATCGCGGTGCTGGCCGGGCTGGCGGCGGAAGCGGGCGCGCCGACGCGCTGAGGGGAGGGCGCGCGCAGGGGCGGGTTCGGTGCGGTGCAGGGGCGGCTTGACCCCGTCCAGCCCCCCTCCAGACCCTGCCTAGACCCCCGCTAGCCCTGCCTCGACCCGATGTTTCACGTGAAACATCGCGGCGGGTGGACGTCGGTCAGGTTACCGGGCGGTAGCCGCCGACGTTGCTGTTGCTGTAGCGCTGCAGGATGTTGTCGTGGACGATCGGGCTCAGCAGCTCGGTGAAGGCGCAGCCGACGATGCAGTTGTCCCACCACACCACCTCGGCCTGGAGCGACTCGAGGCCGGGCAGGGTCAGCCAGCACAGCTGGCCCTCGTGCATCCGGTTGATCGAGGCGGCCGAGAAGCCCGAGATCGAGAGGTCGTGGACCACGCTCTGGAACGCCCGCCCGCCCGAGGCGCGCAGCGTGGCTGGGATGGTCAACCGCGTGCGGGGGCTGCAGCGATCTTCCTGCGAAGCCGTATGATAGGGATCGGAACTGAGCGGCATCGCCGTTGTCCTCGTGTCGAAATTCGGTGGTCTCGCGGGGTGGCTTGGTCCATCCCGGAGATTGCCCTGCATTTCGTTAACAAGTCGTAAAAGCCGGGCGAAAATGCGGCGCCGGAAACAGCCCCGATCGCCCGTCAGTCGATCCGCTCGCGGTGCAGGCCCTCGAAGCCCTCGGCGAGCAGGGCGACCAGCCGCTCGGCCACGACCTCGGGGGCCTTGACGGTCGCGGGGTCCTCGCCCGGATAGGCGCGGGCGCGCATCTCGGTGCGGGTCGCGCCGGGATCGACGATCGCGACGCGCAGGGGCGAGAGGCGCTCGACCTCGGCGGCGTAGGTGGCGAGCAGGTTGTCGAAGGCGGCCTTGGTCGCGCCATAGGCCCCCCAGTAGGGCCGCGGCGCGGCGCCGACGGAGCTGGTGAGGCCGATGATCCGACCGGCCTTGGCGCGGCGCAGCATCTGGTCGAACCCGGCGATCAGCGCCTGGGTCGCGACGACGTTGGTGAGCAGCGCCTGGTTGAACGGCTTGGGCTCGATCTGCGAGGCGGGGGTCAGCTCGGGCAGGTAGGCGGCGGCGAGCACCATGATGTCGAGCGTCTGCCAGCGCCCCGCGATGGCGGCGGCGAGGCGGGTGACGGCGTCGGGCTCGGTCAGGTCGACCGGCGCGATGGTCGAGGTGCCGCCGGCGGCGTGGATCGCGTCCTCGACCTCCTCCAGCGCCTTCACCTTGCGCGCGACGAGGATGACATGCGCCCCCGCGCCCGCGAGCGCCTTGGCGGTGGCGGCGCCGATCCCGCGGCTCGCCCCGGTGACGAGCGCGGTCTGTCCGGCGAGCGGCTTGTTCAAGTCTGTCATGAGGTCTCAGGCGGCTTTCGGGTCGGCGAAGGGAAGCTCGGCATTCTTCTGTTCGGCGAGCGCGAGGTCGGTGAGGCGCGTCGGGTAGTCGCCGGTGAAGCAGGCGTCGCAGAACTGCGGGCAGGCCTTGTCGCGCTTCTCCTTGCCGACGGCGCGATAAAGTCCGTCGATCGAGATGAAGGCGAGGCTGTCGGCTTTGATAAACTCGCGCATGGGTTCAAGATCCATGCGCGCGGCGAGGAGCTTGGAGCGCTCGGGCGTGTCGACGCCGTAGAAGCAGGAATGCGCGGTCGGCGGGCTCGCGACGCGGAAGTGGACTTCCGCCGCGCCCGCCTCGCGCATCATCTCGACGATCTTGAGGCTGGTGGTGCCGCGCACGATCGAATCGTCGATCAGCACGATGCGCTTGCCGTCGACGAGGGCGCGGTTGGCATTGTGCTTGCGCTTGACGCTCGAGTGGCGCGCGCCGTCCGACGGCTGGATGAAGGTGCGCCCGACATAGTGCGAGCGGATGATGCCGAGCTCGAAGGGCAGGCCCGATTGCTGGGCAAAGCCGATCGCGGCGGGAACGCCGCTGTCGGGCACGGGCACCACGAGGTCGGCCTCGCAGGGCGCCTCGATGGCGAGCTGGGTGCCGATCGCCTTCCTCGCCTCGTAGACCGAGCGGCCCGCGAACACGCTGTCAGGGCGGCTGAAATAGACATGCTCGAAGATGCAGGGCCGCGGGGCCGGGTTGCCGAAGGGGCGCACCGAGCGGACCTGTCCGGCAAAGTCGACCAGCACCAGCTCGCCCGGCTCGACCTCGCGGATCAGCTCGGCGCCGACCACGTCGAAGGCCACGGTTTCCGAGGCGAAGAGGATCGCGTCGCCCATCCGGCCCATCACCAGCGGGCGGATGCCGAGCGGGTCGCGGCAGGCGATCATGCCCTCGGGGGTCATGACGATGAGGGCATAGGCCCCCTCGACCAGCCGCAGCGCGTCCACCAGCCGGTCGGCGATGGTGGGATAGCGGGAGGTCGCGACGAGGTGGATGATCACCTCGGTGTCGGAGGTCGACTGGAAGATCGAGCCCTTGTTTACGAGGTCCGCCCGCAGCGCCCCGGCGTTCGAGATGTTGCCGTTGTGCGCCACCGCAAAGCCGCCGCTGGCGAGGTCGGCATAGAGCGGCTGGACGTTCCTCAGACCCGCGCCCCCGGTGGTCGAATAGCGCACGTGCCCCGCCGCCATGTGGCCGGGCAGGGCGGCGATCGCCTCGGAGGAGGAGAAGTTCTCGGCGACATGGCCGAGGCCGCGGGTGGCGTAGAACTCGCTGCCGTCGAAGCTGACGATGCCGGCCGCTTCCTGTCCGCGGTGCTGGAGCGCGTGGAGGCCGAGCGCGGTGGTCGCGGCCGCGTCGCTCGCGCGGATCGCGCCGAAGATCCCGCATTCCTCGCGCAGCTTATCGCCATCGGCATCGAGGAAGGGGTGGGTCACATTGAGCGGTGTCATCGGCATCACCTGATCCGTCAGCGCGGGAGCCCCGCCGCAGCACCGCCCCAATGGCGATGTGACGGGTCAATTACAAGGGCAAGCGCATGCCCCGTGCCCGCCTTTTTTGCCGATCCGTGCCGCGCGGGCGAGGTTCGGCCCCCCTGCGGGCCAGCGGGCCGATGACGGGGATTGCGGGTGTGGCACGCGCGCACTACAGGCAGCGTTCACCAACCAGCGGGCACCTCTCAAACCCATGCTCTCCCCTTTCGAATGGATGATCGCCAAGCGTTACCTGTGGCCGGGCAAGGGCGAGGCCTTCATCGCGCTCGTGGCCGGGATCTCGGTCGGCGTGGTGATGCTCTCGGTCGCGATGCTGGTGATCGTGATGAGCGTGATGAACGGCTTCCGGGCCGAGCTGCTCGACAAGATCACCGGGCTCAATGGCCATGCCGTGGTGCAGGCCTATGGCGGGCGGATCGACAACTGGCAGAGCCTCGTCGCCGATCTGGAGGGCACGCCGGGCGTCGTCTCCGCGACCCCGATGATCGAGCGGCCGCTGCTCGTGCAGTTCAACGGCAATGTCGAGGCGATCCTGCTGCGCGGGCAGACCGCGCAGAACCTCGCGGACATGCAGGACCGGGTGCTGCTCGGCGATATCGCTAGCCTGTCCGCGCCGGTGGGTGAGGACGATTTCAACAAGGTCGCGGTCGGCAGCCGGCTGGCGCAGAACCTCGGGATGCGGGTCGGCGACGTGATCACGATCATCAACCCGGCGGGCCGCGCCACCCCCTTCGGCACCACCCCGCGCCAGGTCCCCTACGAAGTCGGCGCGATCTTCGAGGTCGGCATCTCGACCTTCGACGAGAAGTTCATCATGCTCCCCATCGCCGAGGCGCAGAACCTGCTGTTGATGGGGGACGCGGTGGCGCAGATCGAGGTGACCGTGGAGGACCCCGACCGCGTTGGCACGATCCTCGCCCCGGCCGCCGAGCGCCTGTCGGGCACGGCGGTGATCGCCGACTGGAGGTCGATGAACTCGGCCCTGTTCGAGGCGCTGCAGGTCGAGCGGGTGGCGATGTTCTTCGCGCTCAGCTTCATGGTGCTGGTCGCCGCCTTCAACATCCTCTCGAGCCTCGTGATGCTGGTGCGCGCCAAGACCCGCGACATCGCGATCATGCGCACGATGGGCGCGACGCGGCGCTCGCTGCTCAAGATCTTCGTCACCACCGGTACCACGGTAGGCACGATCGGGACGATGGCGGGGCTGCTGCTCGGCGCGATCGTGCTGTTCTTCCGCGAGCCAATTGTCGACTTCATCGCCTTCGCGACGGGGCAGGAGATCTGGGACCCGGAGGTGCGGTTCCTTTCCACGCTGCCCTCCCGCACCGATCCGTGGGAGATCTTCGGCATCGTGATGCTGGCGCTGACGATGAGCTTCCTCGCGACGCTCTATCCGGCGCTGAAGGCCGCGAACACCGATCCGGTGCAGGTGCTGCGCTATGAGTAGCGCCGCGCCCATCGTCGCGCTGCGGGGCCTGAGGCGCGCCTTCGAGCAGGGCGGGCAGCGCATCGAGGTGCTGCGCGGCGTGGAGCTCGACATCATGCCGGGCGAGATCGTCGCGCTGCTCGGCCCCTCGGGCTCGGGCAAGTCGACCCTGCTCCAGGCCGTGGGCCTGCTCGAGGGCGGCTTCGAGGGCTCGATCACCATCGCCGGGCAGCAGGCCGAGCACCTCCCCGGCGACGCGCGCACCGCGGTCCGCCGCGAGCATCTCGGCTTCGTCTACCAGTTCCACCATCTTCTGCCCGATTTCGACGCGCGCGAGAACGTGGTGATGCCGCAGATGATCCTCGGGGTGCCGCGCACGGACGCCGTGGCCCGGGCCGACAGCCTGCTCTCGAGCCTCGGCCTCGGCGAGCGGCTCACCCATCGCCCGAGCCAGCTCTCCGGCGGCGAGCAGCAGCGCGTCGCGGTCGCCCGCGCGCTCGCCAACCGGCCGACGCTGGTGCTCGCCGACGAGCCGACCGGCAATCTCGACGAGCAGACGTCCGACACGGTGCTCGCCCAGTTCCTCGCGCTGGTGCGGGGCGAGGGCAGTGCGGCGCTGGTCGCCACTCACAACGAACGCCTCGCCGCGCGAATGGACCGCATCGTCCGCCTCAAGGAGGGCGTGCTGATCTAGGTTGGTCTGGCCCTGCGCCCCCTTCGCCGAACCTCGGGGCCAAGGAGAACAAGACCATGACCGACCATCCCAGCACCTTCAAGGGCAACACCACCCGCTCCGGCGAACAGGCCTGGGAGGACCGCGCCTCGCTCGTCCCCGCGGGAGAGGAGGCGCAGGTTCCGGGCGGCGGCGGCGTCGCGCTGCGGCGCGGCACCTTCGCCGAAATGATCCGCCATATCGCGACGCTTCCCGAGGCCGAACGGCAGGGCTACGCCATCGAGAAGGCCGGCGACCGCACCTACAGCGCCGAGGAAGCGATGGCGCTTGCCTCCGAGCCCGGTTTCCCTTCACAAGACCCCGGTTGATACGACCAGCAAGCGGGGGCTGCATGACGACCATTGCCGATTTCACCGTCACCACCAACCGGGGCGAGGCGCTCGATCTCAAGGACAAGCTCGGCACGGTTCTGCTGGTGGTCAACACCGCCAGCAAGTGCGGCTTCACGCCCCAGTACGACGGGCTGGAGAGGCTGTACCAGACCTACAAGGACCGCGGCTTCGAGGTGCTGGGCTTCCCCTGCAACCAGTTCGGCGCGCAGGAGCCCGGCAGCGCGGACGAAATCGCCGAGTTCTGCAAGGTCAATTTCGGCGTCACTTTCCCGCTGATGGCCAAGATCGACGTCAACGGCGCCAGTGCCTCGCCGCTCTACGACTGGATGAAGCGCGAGGCCAAAGGGCTGATGGGCTCGACCTCGATCAAGTGGAACTTCAGCAAGTTCCTGATCGACCGCCAGGGCCGCGTGGTGAAGCGCTACGCCCCCACTGACAAGCCCGAGGCAATCGCGAAGGACATCGAGAAGCTGCTCTGACCTCTTTCCCTGTCATCCCCGCGCAGGCGGGGATCCAGCTCCTTTCGCGGAATAATCCAAACGTAGCTGGACCCCCGCCTTCGCGGGGGTGACGAAGTTGGGCATGAGGCGGCGGGACTGCTTGGCGAATCCCGTGCTGCACCGCATATCTGGCGCCATGCCCTTCGCCCCCTTCGTTCCCCTGCGCGTGCTGTCGTCCTACTCGATGCTCGAAGGGGCGATCGACCCGAAGGACATTGCCAAGCTCGCCAAGGAGCGCGGCTTCCCCGCCATCGCGATCTGCGACCGCAACGGGCTCTACGGCATCATGGCCTTCGCTGCCGCCTGCAAGGCCGAAGGGGTGCAGCCGATCATCGGCACGCTGCTGGGCGTCGCGCGGGGCGAGGACCGCAGCGTGGCCGACTACCTGCCGCTCTATGCTCAGGACGATGCGGGCTACGACAACCTGTGCCACCTCGTCTCCGCCGCCCATCTCGACCGGCCGCTGGAGCGTGACCCCCACGTCACGCTCGCCGACCTCGAGGGCCGCACCGCGGGCCTGATCGCGCTGACCGGCGCGGGCGAGGGCGGGGTGACGCGGCTCTTCGCCGAAGGCCAGCACGAGGCGGCAGGGCGCCTCGCCGAGCGGCTGGCGGCGCTCTTCCCCGGGCGCCTCTATGTCGAGATCGCGCGGGCCGGCGATCCGGTCTGCGAGCGCGCCGAGGAGGCGCTGATCGACCTCGCCTATGCCAGGGACCTGCCGCTGGTCGCCACCAACCCCGCCAACTTCGCCGAGCCGCACATGCACAAGGCGCATGACGCCATGCTGTGCATCGCCCATTCGACCCATGTCGAGGCCGAGGAGCGGCTGCGCTCCAATCCGCAAGCCTTCGTCAAGTCGGCGAGCATGATGGAGGAGGCCTTCGCCGACCTCCCGGAGGGGGTCGCCAACACCCTCGTGATCGCCCAGCGCTGCGCCTTCGCGCCGCCCTACCGCAAGCCGATCCTGCCCAGCCTCGCGGGCAACCTCGCGGGCGAGGCGCGGATGCTGGCGGAGGACTCGCGCAAGGGGCTGGAGGCGCGGCTCGCGGCCTATCCCGACCTCACCGAGGAGGAGCGCCGCGTCTATTTCGACCGCCTCGAGTTCGAGATCGACGTCATCGTGAAGATGGGCTTCCCCGGCTACTTCCTGATCGTTGCCGACTTCATCAAGTGGGCGAAGGAACAGGGCATCCCCGTCGGCCCGGGGCGCGGCTCCGGGGCGGGCTCGGCGGTCGCCTGGGCGCTGACCATCACCGATCTCGACCCGATCCGGCTGGGTCTGCTGTTCGAGCGCTTCCTCAACCCCGAGCGCGTCTCGATGCCCGACTTCGACATCGACTTCTGCGAAACCCGGCGCGGCGAGGTGATCCGCTACGTCCAGCGGAAGTATGGCGGCGACCACGTCGCGCAGATCATCACCTTCGGCAAGCTCAAGGCCCGCGCGGTGCTGCGCGATTGCGGGCGCATCCTCCAGATGAGCTACGGGCAGGTCGATCGCCTGTGCAAGATGGTGCCCAACCATCCGACCGACCCCTGGCCGCTGCCGCGCGCGCTGAACGGCGCGGCCGATTTCCGCCGCGAGTACGACAACGACAGGGAGGTGAAGCGCCTCGTCGACCTCGCGATGCAGCTGGAGGGCCTGCCGCGCAACTCCTCGACCCATGCCGCGGGCGTGGTGATCGGCGACCGGCCGCTCGCCAAGCTGGTGCCGCTCTACCGCGACCCGCGCTCGGACATGCCGGTGACGCAGTTCGACATGAAGTATGTCGAAAGCTCCGGCCTCGTGAAGTTCGACTTCCTTGGCCTCAAGACCCTGTCGGTGCTGAGGAAGGCGGTAGACCTCCTCGAGAAGCGCGGCATCGCCATCGACCTCGGCGCGCTCCCGCTGGACGATGCGCAGGTCTATCACCTCATGCAGGCGGGCAACACGGTCGGCGTATTCCAGCTCGAATCCGAGGGGATGCGCCGGACGCTGAAGGCGGTGAAGCCCACCAATTTCGGCGACATCATCGCGCTCGTCTCGCTCTATCGCCCGGGGCCGATGGACAACATCCCGCTCTTCGGCCAGCGCAAGGCGGGGGTGGTGCCGATCGAGTATCCGCACCCCAAGCTCGAGGGCATCCTTGCCGAGACTTACGGGATCTTCGTCTACCAGGAACAGGTGATGCAGGCCGCTCAGGTGCTCGCGGGCTACTCGCTCGGCGACGCGGACCTGCTGCGCCGCGCGATGGGCAAGAAGGTGCAGGCCGAGATGGACGCCCAGCGCGGGCGCTTCGTCGAGGGTTGCAAGGCGGTCTCCGAAATCGACGCCAAGCGCGCCAACGAGCTCTTCGACTTGATCGACAAGTTCGCGGGCTACGGCTTCAACAAGTCGCACGCCGCGGCCTATGCGCTGCTCGCCTACCAGACTGCGTGGATGAAGGCGCATTACCCCGAGGAGTTCTACGCCGCCTCGATGTGCTTCGACATGCACCAGTCGGAGAAGCTCAACGTCTTCGTCGACGACGCGCGGCGCTATCCCAACGGGCAGGGCGGGGTCGAGGTGCTGCCGCCCTGCATCAACGCCTCGGAGGCCGAGTTCACCGTCGAGCAGACCGACCAGGGCTATGCGGTGCGCTACGCGCTCGCCGGCATCCGCAATGTCGGCGAGAAGGCGATGGAGGCGATCGTCGCCGAGCGGCAGGCGGGGGGGGCCTTCGTCAGCCTCAAGGACCTGTTCGAGCGGTTGCCGCAGGGCACGATGAACCGCCGGCAGCTCGAAGGCCTGATCTGCGCGGGTGCCTTCGACGGGCTGGAGCCCGACCGCGGGCTGCTCTTCGCGAACGCCGAGCACCTGATGGCGGTCGCCGACGCGGCGATCCGCGAGCGCTCGAGCGGGCAGGTCGGGCTGTTCGGCGGGGATGCGGGGCCGGCAGAGGACCTGCGCCTCCAGCCCTGCGCCGCCTGGTCGCGGGCCGAGAAGATGGCGAAGGAGAGGGAGAACTTCGGCTTCTACTTCTCCGCGCACCCCGTGGCGCAATATCGCGACGTCGCCTCGGCGAATGGCGCGCGCACCTACCAGAGCCTGATGGAGGCGGGCGCGCCGCCGGGCGGGCGCGGCACGGCGGTGATGGCGGCGCTGGTCGAGGGCATCACCAAGGCCCGCACCCGCAAGGGCGGCACCTTCGTGCGCGCGGACTTCTCCGACGCCTCGGGCCAGTTCTCCGCCGCCTGCTTCGAGGAAGCGCTCGTGCCTGATTTCGAGCGCTGGGCGCAGGCCGGGGAGTGCCTGCTGCTGACCGTCGAACTCGACGCGCCGAGCCCGGACGAGCCGCCGCGCCTCACCGTGCGCGGCGCGCGGCCGCTGGCGGCGGTGAGCGGATCGACGGCGATGGAGCTGACCTGCGAGGTCGCCACCCCTGCCGCGCTGCACGAACTGCGGATCGAGCTCGAGACCGCGCGCGGCGAGGGCGCTCAGGGGGTCGGCGAGGTGGTGGTGCAGCTCGCCCTGGCCGACGGCGGGCAGGTGCGGATGCGGCTCGGGCGCAATTTCGTGCTGACCGGCGAACTCGCCGAACGTCTCGGGGCGGTCGAGGGCATCGCGCGGGTGTCGCTCGCGCCCCTCAAGCGGCGCGGCAATCTCCGCCTGGTGGCCTGACCCAATGAGAAAGGGGCCGGATCGCTCCGGCCCCTCCCTTGTATCCTGGCTCGTTGAAGCTTTGCCTTACATGCCCGAACCCGGGCCGTAGGTGACTTCCACGCGGCGGTTCTGCGCCTCGCGCACACCGTCGGCGGTCGGCACGCGCGGCTGGCTCTCGCCGAAGGCCTGGCTCGTGATCTGACCGGCGGGGATGCCGCGACCGGTCATGTAGTTGCGCACCGAGGCGTTGCGACGCTCGGCGAGGCCCTGGTTGTACTGCGCGCTGCCCGCACGGTCGGTGTGACCGGCCAGCATGACCCGCGCATTGCCGCAGTTGGCATAGGCCGTGATCGCGCTGTTGAGGATGTTCGCGGCCTCCGAGGTGATGTCCGACCGGTCGAAGTCGAAGAACACGATGAACGGACCGGTGTTGCACTGCGCCTGCGGCGGGGGCGGCGGGGGCGGCGGCGGGGGCGGCGGCGGCGGGGGCGGCGGCGGCGGAGCCGCGACCGGCGCCGGCTGCGAGCGGCCGCCGAGGTTCAGGGTCAGGCTCGCCAGCACCGAGTGCGCCGAATAGTCGGCGCGCAGGTTGGCGCCGTTGGCCGCCTGCAGGTCGAAGTTGTCGAGCACGAAGTAGCGGTACTTGACCCCCAGATCGAGGCGATCGTTGAGCGCCACGCGCGCACCGGCAAGCAGCTGCCAGGCGAAGTCTGTGGCGTTGTCGTTGACGACCGTGCCGACGCCCGCGACCTCGACCGGCAGGCGCAGGTTGGCGATGCCGACACCGCCGCCGCCGAAGACCTGGAAGCCGTCGTCGCGGCCGAACTCGACCAGCGCGTTGACCATCCCGCTATAGATCTCGAGATTGCGCTCGTTCTGCACGACGGTGCCCGCAGGAACGGTGAGGCCGCCCGGCAGGATCGCCGAGTTGACCACGGTCAGGCCCTCGTACTTGTTGCGCTTGTAGCCGCCCTCGGCCTCAAGCCGGAAGGCGCCGAAGTCGTAACCGACCACGACGTCGGCATCGAGACCCATCTTGGTCCGGGCGATGGCGGCGTTGTCGAACGTGTCATCCCCGCGGGCGACGTCGACCGTCACCTGGTCCTTGAAGCTCACGCCGCCATTGATGCCGATATAGGGCTGGCCCTCACGCGCCTGGGCCGGCACCGCGATGATCGCGGCCGCGCCTGCCAGTAGGAGGCTTGTCTTTTTCATTGTGCTTTTCCCTCGAGAGTAGGTGTCCTGTTGCCCATTTATCGGCGCCACATGCCACTTGCGTGACACGCGACATTTCCGGCGGGCGGGAGGAAAGTCTCTGGAAAGCGAAATTGTTTCTCATGATTACGACAAGTCGTGTCAGCGGTTGGCCGAAGCGATTGCCAAGCGTCCGAGCCGAGGGCATGAACGCGTCGCGGCACCCCTATAGGAGGTGCGAACAACACGAGAGGAGAGGACGAGACATGGCGACGATGCGCCTCGGGGCAATGCAGGACTGGACGATGCGGGTGACCGCGGTGATCGATCACGCCGCGCGCGAGGCCCCGACCCGCGAGATCGTCAGCCGCTGGGCGGACGGCAGCGAGACACGCACTGACTGGGCGGGCATCCGCCGCGACGCGCTGCGGATGGCGCAGGCCTTGCAGCGCCTCGGCATCAGGGCCGGCGACAAGGTCGCGAGCCTCGCCATGAACCATTCGCGTCACCTCGTCAGCTGGTACGGCGTTGCGGGGATGGGCGGGGTGCTCCACACGGTGAACCCGCGCCTCTTCGACGACCAGCTCGAATACATCGTGAACCACGCCGAGGACCGGGTGCTGTGCTATGACGCGGCCTTCCAGCCGATCGTCGACCGCATGAAGAGCCGCTGGCCGACAGTCGAGCACTATATCTGCTACGATTCCGGCGCGAATGCCCCCGCCTTCGAGGACTGGATCGGCGCCGAGGATGGCGACTTCGAGTGGGTCACCGGCCCCGAGACCGATCCCTGCATGATCTGCTACACCTCCGGCACCACCGGCAATCCCAAAGGCGTGCAATACGAGCACCGCTCGACCGTGCTCCACGCCATGGCCGGGCTGCAATCGGCGGCCTTCAACTTCTCGAGCGCTTCGGTGATGCTCCCGGTCGTGCCGATGTTCCACGCCGCGAGCTGGGGCCTGCCCTATGCGGGCGCGATGGCGGGGATCAAGTTCGTCTTCTCCGCGGTCAACGACCCGGCGGTGCTCCACGACCTGATGATTCGCGAGGGCGTGACCGACAGCGCCGGGGTGCCGACCGTGTGGCTCGCGCACTTCCAGTATTGCGACGCCAACGGGCTCGACCTGCCGCCGTTGAAGGCCGCGACCATCGGCGGCTCGGCCGCGCCGCGCTTCATGATCGAGCGGCTGATGAAGAACGGCACCCGCGTCCAGCACGCCTGGGGCATGACCGAGACTTCGCCGATCGGCACGGTCGGCGGGCCGACCTGGGACTGGGATATGCTCAGCCTCGAGGAGCGGATCGAGAAGACCGCGATGCAGGGCCGCCCGATCTTCGGGGTGCAGCTGCGCACCGTCGACCTCGACGACATGGCGACCGAGCTGCCGCGCGACGGAAAGACCTCGGGCGCGCTCCAGATCCGCGGGCCCTGGGTCATCAAGCGCTACTTCAAGGCCGATCAGGACGCGGTGAACAACGAGGGCTGGTTCGACACCGGCGACGTCGGCATCCTCCATCCCGACGGCACGCTCCAGCTCACCGACCGCACGAAGGACGTGATCAAGTCGGGCGGCGAGTGGATCAGCTCGGTCGAGCTCGAGAACGCGGCTACGGGCCATCCGGGCGTGGCCGAGGCGGCCTGCATCGGCATCGCCCACCCCAAGTGGGACGAGCGCCCGGTGCTCTTCGTGGTGAAGAAGCCGGGCGCCGAGGTCACCGCCGAGGACATCCTCGAGCACCTCAGGCCCCAGATCGCCAAGTGGTGGCTGCCCGACGCGGTCGAGTTCGTCGACGACATCCCGCACACCGCGACCGGCAAGATCAGCAAGAAGGACCTGCGCGACAGGTTCAGGGACTACACGCTTGCATGATGTGACGATCCGGCCCGCGTGTCCCGGGGATGCGCGGGCCGTCGGCGCCATCTACGCCTGGCACGTCGCCAACGGCACCGCGACCTTCGACACGGCCGCGCCCGATGCGGCGTTCTGGACGGACAAGATTGCCGATGTCGCCGCGCAGGGCTGGCCCTTCCTCGTCGCCGAACGCGCGGGCGAGGTGGTCGGCTATGCCTACGCCACCCGCTTCCGCGACCGCGCAGCCTATGCGCACACCTGCGAGGACAGCATCTATGTCGCCCACGACGAGCGCGGGGGCGGGATCGGGTCGGCGCTGCTGCCCGCGCTGCTCGCGGCGGCGCGGGGAAGCGGCTTCGAACAGATGATCGCGGTGATCGGCGGCGGCGAGCCGGCCTCGGTGGCGCTCCACGCGAGGTGCGGCTTCGCCCATGCCGGTCGGATGCGGAATGTTGGCCGCAAGTTCGGGCGGCTGCTCGACACGGTCTATATGCAATGCGACCTGACAGGCGAGACATGACACCGGCTCCTCGTCATCGCGAGGAGCGAAGCGACGAAGCAATCCATGGTGCCGCGTCGCGAATCTTCGGTCCATGGATTGCCGCGCGACCTGCGGTCGCTCGCAATGACGGGAGAGACTTGTGACCTGCCAGACCTATATCGATCCCTCGCCGGCGAACTTCCAGGCCTTCAAGGACCTGCCGCGCGGCACGCCCATCGCCATGCTCAACCTGCTGCTCTACCGCGATCTGGCCGAGTACCCCGAGGGCCACGAGCACGAGGGCAAGGGCTGGAGCGGGCGGCGGGCCTACGAGGAATACGGGATCACCAGCGGCCCCATCTTCCGCCGCGTAGGGGGCACGATCCTGTGGCGCGGGCGCTTCGAGACCATGGTGACGGGCCCCGAGGGCGAGCGCTGGCACGACGGCTTCATCGCGCAATACCCGAACGCCGCCGCCTTCTTCGCGATGATCAAGGACCCAGACTACCAGCAGGCGGTGGTGAACCGCACCGCCGCCCTGCTCGACAGCCGCCTCGTGCGCTTCGCGCCGGGCGAGGCGGGGGAGGGCTTCGGGTGAGGGCCTAGATCAGCCTGAGCTGCCCATCCACCTCGGGCGGCGTGAAGCGTGAACAATCAAGCTCGAAGCGGCCCTTGCCGATCCCTGCCTTCCTGCACGCCACCCTGAAGCGCGCGCGGATCAGGTCGGCCCAGACGCCTTGCGGGTTCATGCGGCTGTGGAAGTTGGGATCATTGTCGCGCCCGCCCCGCATCTCGCGCACGATGCTCATGACCTTGCCCGCGCGTTCGGGGTAGTGGACGGCGAGCCATTCGCGGAACAGCGGGGCGACCTCGTGGGGGAGGCGCAGGGGGATCCAGCCGACGCTGCCGACGCCCAGTTCGCCGACGCGGGCGATGATGCTTTCGAGGAACTCGTCGGTGATCGCGGGGATGATCGGCGAGATCGAGCAATGCACCGGCACGCCGAGCCCCACCAGTTTCCCGAGCGCCGCCAGCCGCTTGACGGGCGAAGCGCAGCGCGGTTCGAGCTTGCCGGAGAGAACCGGGTCGAGCGTCGTCACTGAGATCGACACCGCCACCAGCTTCTCGCGTGCCATTTCCGCGAGCAGGTCGGCATCGGCGAGCACCCGGTCGGACTTGGTGGTGATCGTGACGGGGTGACGCGTCTCGAGGCACACTTCCAAAATCTGCCGGGTCAGGCGCCAGTCGCGCTCGATCGGCTGATAGGGATCGGTGTTGGTGCCGAGCGCGATGGGCCGCGGGGAATAGCCCTTCTTCGCCAGGGTCTTGCGCAGCAGCACCGCCGCCTCGGGCTTGGCGAAGAGCTTGGTTTCGAAGTCCAGACCGGGCGAGAGATCGTGGAAGGCGTGGGTGGGCCGCGCGAAGCAGTAGATGCAGCCGTGCTCGCAGCCGCGATAGGTGTTCACCGAGCGGTCGAAGGGGACGTCGGGGGACTGGTTGAAGGTGAGGATCGACTTGGGGCGCTCTTCGGTGACGGTGGTGCGCAGCTTCACCGGGGGGCCATCGAGGCTCTCCACGTGGTCGCGCCAGTCGCCATCGACCTCGCGCTCGGCGAGCCCGAAGCGGGTGGGGACCGCCCCCGATTGCGCGCCGCGTCCTTTGACCGTGGAATGTTTCACGTGGAACATTTACGGAACAAAAGCGCGGTTGCCAAGGGCGAACGCCTGCTGGGCGCTGGTTGAAGGGGGTCTAGACAGGATCTAGCGGGGGTCTAAGCGTGGTCTGCGCCGCCCTGGGTCCCGGCTCTTGCCGGGATGGCGGCAGAGTTGCTCAAACCTCCTGCAGCCGCGGCATCAGCTCCACGAAGTTGCAGGGGCGGTTGCGGCTGTCGAGCTGCTCGGCGAGGATGCCGTCCCAGCCGTCCTTCACCGCACCGTTCGAGCCGGGGAGGGCGAAGATGTAGGTGCCCCGCGCCACCACCGCGCAGGCGCGCGACTGGACGGTGCTGGTGCCGATGCTCTGGAAGCTCAGCCAGCGGAACAGCTCGCCGAAGCCGGGTATCTCGCGCGCGCCCGCGATCATCGCCAGTGCCTCGGGGGTCACGTCGCGTCCCGTGAGGCCGGTGCCGCCGGTGCTCACCACCGCGTCGATGGAGGGATCCTCGATCCACGCCTCGAACTGCGCGGCGAGGCTTGGCGCATCGTCCCTGACGATCGCCCGCGCGGCCAGCACGTGCCCCGCCGCCTCGACCCGCCCCGCGAGGATGTCGCCCGAGGTGTCGGTCTCCGGCGTGCGCGTGTCCGAGACGGTCAGGACAGCAATGTTGATCGGCTTGAAGGTCCGGCTTTCGTCGATCGCCACCCTTGCTCCCCCTTACGGCTCCAGCCGCGCCGAATGGGTCGTAGCAGCGCGCGGGAACTCGGGCCAGCGCCCCTGCGCGAGCGCGCGGCGGCTGGCCGAGGTGACGCCCGCGGCGCGCTCGTACATCCAGTAATTGCGCATCACGATCGCCACGTAGCCGCGGGTTTCCCAATAGGGGATCGACTCCATCCACAACAGCGGATCGCCCTGATCGTTGATCTCGTAGTTCCAGCGCCCGACCGGCACGAGGCCCGCGTTGTAGGCGGCCATGATCTTGGGCAGCGCGCCGCCGGTCGAGGGATGGTCGCGCAGCATTTCGAGGTGGCGCTGGCCGTAGGCGAGGTTGACGTGAGGGTCGTTGAGGTCCTCGTAGCTCGCCCCGAGGCTGAGTCGCCCGGAATGGTCGCGCGCGGTGCCCGGCATGATCTGCATCAGCCCGCGGGCATTGGCGGGGCTGACGGCGGCCGTGCGGAAATTCGATTCCTGCAAGGCATGGGCGAAGGCCAGCGCCGGGTCGACCTGCCAGCCGCCGACCGGCTGCCAATAGGCGACCGGGAAGCGCAGCGAGGGATCGCTGCTGGTGCCGTAGGGCGCGTTGTGCGCCATGAACAGCTGGGTGCCCGGCAGGCCCAGCTCGCGGGCGAGGCGGGCAAGGGCGGCGTAGTGATGGGAGGGGCCGATCCTCGCCTCGTGGCGCAGCACGTCGTCGGCAAGGCCCGCGCGGCCGATCTCGATCAGCGCCGCGGCGACGCGCACGTTGGGGCGCTGCGCGAGCTGCGTCCAGTCCTCGCGGCTGAGCGGCCGGGGCGCGGCGTTGGCGGGCAGCTCGATCCCGAGCTGGTCGGCGGCGAGCATCCCGTAGAGCGTCTCGTCCATCCGCGCGGCCGCCGAGAGGTGCTGCTGCGCGCGGCCCGGCTCGCGGCACCGCACCGCCGCGCGCGAGGCCCAGTAATGCCCGGCGGCAGCAAGCTCAGGGTTGGAGGCGCGGTTCGCGACCCGGGCGAAGGCCTCGCCCGCCATCGCGCAGTGGCCCGTCCGCCAGGCGGCGAGCCCCTCGACCCAGTGACCCTCGGCCACCCATTCACCGGTGCCGTCCGCGACGGTGCGCGCGAGTTCCAGCGCGGGTTCGTCGAAGTTCTCGATGTAGTAGCTCCACGCGACCCGCTGGCGCCACTCGGCGCGGGCATCGCTCGACAGCCAGGGATCGACCTCGGCGAGGAGGCGGTGGGCCTCGGCCGGATTGTCGCCCTTGATCGCGGCGAGGATCGCGGTCGCGGTCGCGGGGGGCATGGTGCCGTCGTTCACGTTGCGGGGCAGGGTGCGCTTGGGGGCGTAGGGCTGGCGCGCGAAGCCCTGCCCGGCGGGCAGCGGGGGGAGCGCGGTGATGCCGCGCTTGGCGCCCATGCGTGCGAGCTGCTCGGCCTTGGGCAGGTCGAGCCCGGTTGCGAACCACGCGGCGATCTGATCGGCAGAAATCCTGGGGCTCTTGGCGTGGGTGTAGTATTCCGCCGCCGCCATCGGGGTCAGCACGCCGCCGGGGTTCTGGGCGAGAAGGCTCTCGACCACCGGCCACTGCTCGGCGTCGATCGCGGCGAAGAGCTGGCGGTAATGGGCGCGCTCGTCGGGGGTGAGCACCGCGCCCAGCGCCCGCTCGCTCGGGGTGGCGCCGTTCCAGCGCGCGACGAGATCGCCGACCTGCGCCGCGGCGGGGGCCGCGGGCAGGGCGAGCGCCGCAAGCAGCATCCCCGCGAACGCCGCGCTCCGGCGCTTCAGTGTGTGGCCGACCATTCCATCCATCTCCGCCAGAAACGGGCCTTGAGCCGGGGCATGTCCATCAGCGCGTCGAGCGCCTCGCTGACCATGGCGGGGACCCTGAGCCCCGCCCGGTTGAATTCGCGTAAAGGTTCGTCCGGCGCCGCGCCGAGCATCGGGGCAAGGCCCGTGCCGAAGGCGAGCAGGCGGGCGGGAGCGACGAGGGCGACGTGATGCGCCGTCACCGCGTCCATGCCGGCCGCGGCCATCCCCGGCAAGTCGGCCATCGGCAGGTGGGCGGGGAGCGCGGCGGCGATGTAGACCGCGCTCTCCTCGAGGCCGATCGCAGCGAGGATCGCGGCGAGCAGCCGGCCCTGGGGGCCCGAGAGGAGGCGCTCGCGGTCCTCGGCCTCGGGCTGCGGCACCAGCACCATCAGCGCCGCGCCAGCCTCGCCGCGCGGCGCGATGCGGGGGAAGCTTGCCTGCGGGCCGAGCTCGGGCGCCTCCATCCACCAGCGGCGGAAGGCGGCGAGATCGGCCGGGGGCGATTCGCCGAGGAGGTCGGGGCGGGGCGGAGGCGGGGCAGGTTCGACGAGCGCGAGCGGCTGGCGGGCACGTTCGGCACTCGCGCCCTTGCGCATCCCGGCGGCCGGGCCCATCTCGCCGTCACGACCGGCGAGCGCGTCGGCCGCGGCCCGGTCGGCCAGCCATGTCGTAGCGTCGTCGCTGAAGTCGCAGTCCACCCCTGCCGCCTGCCACCAGGCAAGCGCCGCCTCGAATTCGCGCGCGAGGGTGAGGTCGGGGCGGCTCATCGTGGGGTCATGCTATCCATCGCGGCTCTTGACTGTCCGGACCCTCGTTAGCAAGTGGACGAACAAGGCATATCGCCAGGCTGTGCGGCCCGCGCGGCAAAAAACCAACAAGGATCAGGAAAGCCTCGATGAGCGAACGTGAATCAATGCCCTGCGACGTGGTGATCGTGGGCGGCGGGCCGGCGGGGCTCTCCGCGGCGATCCGCCTGAAGCAGATCAACGCCGAGCTCGAGGTGATCGTGCTCGAGAAGGGCTCCGAGATTGGGGCGCACATCCTCTCGGGCGCGGTGGTCGATCCGCGTGCGCTCGACGAGCTGCTGCCCGAATGGCGCGAGCAGGGCTGCCCGATGGCCGAGACCCCGGTGACCGACAACTGGCACTGGGTGCTCTCCCGCAACGGCAAGCGCTCGATCCCCCACGCGATCATGCCGCCGCTGATGAGCAACCACGGGAACTACACCGGCTCGCTCGGCAACCTCACCCGCTGGCTCGCGGAACAGGCCGAGGGCCTCGGCGTGATGGTCTTCCCCGGCTTCCCCGCCGCGGACGTCATGATCGACGAGGAGGGCCGGGTCGCCGGCGTCATCACGCAGGACATGGGCGTCGCCGCCGACGGCAGCCATAAACCCGACTACCAGCCGGGCATGGAGATCCACGCCAAGTACACTGTGCTGGCCGAAGGCGCGCGCGGCAACCTCACCAAGCGGATGAAGGCGAAGTACGACCTCGAGGCGAACTGCCAGCCGCAGGTCTATGGCCTCGGCATCAAGGAATTGTGGGACATCGATCCCAAGAAGCACAAGCCCGGCCGGGTGATCCACACGCAGGGCTGGCCCCTGTCCGAGAGCGACAGCTGGGGCGGGGGCTTCCTCTACCATCAGGCGAACGGTCAGGTCGCGATCGGCTTCGTGACCGCGCTCGACTACAAGAACCCGTGGGTCTCGCCCTATCAGGAGTTCCAGCGCTGGAAGCAGCACCCGGCGATCCGCGAATACCTCGAGGGCGGCAAGCGGGTGAGCTACGGCGCGCGGGCGATCAACGAGGGCGGCTGGCAGTCGGTCCCCAAGCTCGCTTTCCCCGGCGGCGCGCTGATCGGCTGCGCGGCAGGCTTCGTCAACGTGCCGCGCATCAAGGGCAGCCACAACGCCATCCTGTCGGGCATGCTCGCGGCGGAAAAGCTGGTGCCGGCG